>SCPN01001508.1_pt1:0-427500 | contig 698871 bp, 818 predicted proteins | sample 6106831 | NCBI WGS metagenome assembly SCPN01 (sample SAMN10720447, study PRJNA508395) | human gut metagenome | isolation source: Participant 1, 0 month | reverse complement strand
AGCTGCGAAAAGCTGCGGGGAGGAGCAAATATCCACTGATCCGCAGATGTCTGAATGGGGAAACCCGCATGAGCACACCTCATGCATCCATACGCCAATCCATAACGTATGGAGGGGAACCGCCTGAACTGAAACATCTAAGTAGGGCGAGGAAGAGAAAGAAAATTTTTCGATTTCCAAAGTAGCGGCGAGCGAAATGGAAAGAGGCCAAACCGGAGTGCGTGCACTCCGGGTTCGGACCGCATTTAAGATTCAGTGATTCTAGCAGAAAGGTTTTGGGAAAGCCTGCCAGGAGAGGGTGAAAGCCCCGTAAGCGAAAGAGAAACTGACTGAGCGGTATCCAGAGTACATCGAGACACGAGAAACCTTGATGGAATGAGCGGGGACCACCCCGTAAGCCTAAATACTCCTTAGTGACCGATAGCGCATAGTACTGTGAAGGAAAGGTGAAAAGGACCCCGGGAGGGGAGTGAAAGAGAACCTGAAACCCTGTGTTTACAAGCTGTGGGACATCTTTACATGATGAACCGCGTACTTTTTGTAGAACGGTCCGGCGAGTTGCGGATGCCGGCAAGGTTAAGCACTTAAGGTGTGGAGCCGAAGGGAAACCAAGTCTGAAGAGGGCGCATATAGTCAGTATCCGCAGACCCGAAACCGGGTGATCTACCCATGTCCAGGTTGAAGTTGCCGTAAAAGGCAATGGAGGACCGAACGCACATCCGTTGAAAAGGGTGGCGATGAGGTGGGGGGAGAAATTCCAATCGAACCCGGAGATAGCTGGTTCTCCTCGAAATAGCTTTAGGGCTAGCCTCGTTTTAGTCTTATGGAGGTAGAGCACTGAATTTCCGCGGGGGGTCAAAGCTTACCAAAGAATATCAAACCCGAATGCCATGTAGATGATGAACGGGAGTCAGACTGCACGAGATAAGTTGGGCAGTCAAAAGGGAAAGAGCCCAGACCGCCAGCTAAGGTCCCAAAGTGTGTGTTAAGTGGAAAAGGATGTGGGATCTCCAAGACAACTAGGATGTTGGCTCAGAAGCAGCCACACATTCAAAGAGTGCGTAACAGCTCACTAGTCGAGAGGTCCTGCGCCGAAAATGTCCGGGGCTGAAACACAACACCGAAGCTGCGGAATCATACATTCGTATGATTGGTAGAGGAGCATTCTTAATACCGACGAAGCTGTACCGGTAAGGAGCAGTGGAGGGATAAGAAGAGAGAATGCCGGAATGAGTAGCGAGAGAGAGGTGGGAATCCTCTCGGCCGAATATCCAAGGTTTCCAGAGTAAAGCTGATCTGCTCTGGGTAAGTCGGGGCCTAAGGCGAGGTCAAGACGTAGCCGATGGACAACAGGTTTAGATTCCTGTACCGCATATAAACAGAACTGTGGGGACGCATGGGGAGAGCATGGGCCGGGAATGGAAATACCGGTGCAAGCGAAGGAGGTGTGCAGCCGGCAAATCCGCTGCATGAGCCGAAAGCGTGACGCGGAGCGAAATGAAAGTAGCGAAGCATGTGAGCCCTGTGCCGAGAAAAGCCGCTATCGTGTATACCGGTACCCGTACCGTAAACCGACACAGGTGGATGAGGAGAGAATCCTAAGGCCGGCGGAAGAAGCATTGTTAAGGAACTCGGCAAAATGACCCCGTAACTTCGGGAGAAGTGCCCACGGGAGGCCGCAGAGAATAGGCTCAAGCAACTGTTTAGCAAAACACAGGTCTATGCGAAACCGAGAGGTGAGGTATATGGGCTGACGCCTGCCCGGTGCTGGAAGGTTAAGAGAGAGGTTAGCGCAAGCGAAGCTTTGAATTTAAGCCCCAGTAAACGGCGGCCGTAACTATAACGGTCCTAAGGTAGCGAAATTCCTTGTCGGGTAAGTTCCGACCCGCACGAAAGGCGTAATGATTTGAGCGCTGTCTCGACAATGCATCCGGTGAAATTGAAGTACCATTGAAGATGCTGGTTACCCGCGCCAGGACGGAAAGACCCCATGGAGCTTTACTCCAGTCTGGTACTGGGGTCCGGCAGTGCATGTACAGGATAGGTGGGAGACTTTGAAACTTGAACGCCAGTTTGAGTGGAGTCGCTGTTGGGATACCACCCTGCAGTATTGGGTTTCTAACCAGTCACCGATCCGGTGATGGGACAATGCCAGGCGGGGAGTTTGACTCAGCGGTCGCCTCCGAAAGGGTATCGGAGGCGCTCAAAGGTTCCCCAGAATGGTCGGAAACCATTTGAAGAGTGCAAAGGCAGAAGGGAGCTTGACTGCGACACCGACGGGTGGAGCAGGAAAGTAGGACTTAGTGATCCGGTGGCATAAAGTGGGATTGCCATCGCTCAACGGATAAAAGCTACCCTGGGGATAACAGGCTTATCACTCCCAAGAGTTCACATCGACGGAGTGGTTTGGCACCTCGATGTCGGCTCATCGCATCCTGGGCTGTAGCAGGTCCCAAGGGTTGGGCTGTTCGCCCATTAAAGCGGTACGCGAGCTGGGTTCAGAACGTCGTGAGACAGTTCGGTCCCTATCCGGCGCGGGCGGAGGATATTTGAGAGGAGCTGTCCTTAGTACGAGAGGACCGGGATGGACGGACCACTGGTGTATCTGCTGTCGGCCAACGGCATGGCAGAGTAGCCAAGTCCGGAAGGGATAAACGCTGAAGGCATCTAAGCGTGAAGCCCCCCTCAAGATGAGATATCCCTCACATAAGTGGGTAAGATCCCTTGAAGACTACAAGGTAGATAGGGCAGAGGTGGAAGTGTGGCAACACATGGAGCTGACTGTTACTAATCGATCGAGGGCTTGACCAAAGAAACTCGGAATCTGTATGAAGTTTTGAATGTACAAATGTTGCATTCTAAGGTATAATACCTTTAATGGCCTAATGGCTCAGTTGGTTAGAGCGCCGCCCTGTCACGGCGGAGGTCGCGGGTTCGAGTCCCGCTTGGGTCGCTTAATGGAAGTTTAGCTCAGCTGGGAGAGCATCTGCCTTACAAGCAGAGGGTCACAGGTTCGAGCCCTGTAACTTCCATTTCTTATGCCGATGTGGCTCATTTCTCGACAATTGACGAGAAACGAGTCAATTGTAGGCAGAGCAGCTGATTACAAATCAGCTGATGATATATGCCGATGTGGCTCAATTGGCAGAGCAGCTGATTTGTAATCAGCAGGTTATCGGTTCGAGTCCGATCATCGGCTTTCACGATTCAAGTAATTGAAGAGTGAAGCAGATCAATTTTATATTGTTTTGTGATAAATGGGCAGATTCCCGAGTGGCCAAAGGGGACAGACTGTAAATCTGCTGCAACTTGCTTCGGTGGTTCGAATCCACCTCTGCCCATTCTTCTTTTTAGAAGATAACACTTATCGCGGGATGGAGCAGTCTGGAAGCTCGTCGGGCTCATAACCCGAAGGTCATAGGTTCAAATCCTATTCCCGCAACTCAATGCTTAGGCATTATGCCCAGTTAGCTCAGTTGGTAGAGCAAAGGACTGAAAATCCTTGTGTCTCTGGTTCGATTCCGGAACTGGGCATTGAAAAGAAAATAAGATATTATGGGATATTAGCTCAGTTGGTAGAGCACTTGACTTTTAATCAAGTTGTCCGGGGTTCGAATCCCCGATGTCTCATCGGTTTAAAATAGCGGTTAAGCCAGTAACTTCATGGTTTACCGCTATTTTTGCGTGAAAAAAAGCAGGAATTGTAATTGGATCTAAACAATATTTAATTGTCAAAATACTGATTTGTTTACGTATAATTATTTCAAAATTATGCAAAACATACAAAAAATGTAGATAAACAAAAATACATTGTAGTATAATAGGACACAGCACGAAAAAACACACTTTAACTAGAAAAGAGGAAGTTATATGAATGAAGAACAATATTCCAGAGCGAATAAAAGAGTACTGCTTGCAATAGTGGTTGTTTTTGGATACATAGCAGCTACCCTTATGTTAGCATTGGGCGTCAGTCAGGGCGGACATGCGGCAAAGATTGTGATGGAGGCAGTCACGGCGGCAGCAGTTATCGTTATCTCGGTTGTAGCATATCTTGGTAAAAGAACAACACGCACATGTGCGGTAATCATGACACTGTCGATGATGATAGGTTATTTCGTGATTGTCCAATTGAACACAACCGTTGGAACATGGACATATGGTCTGCCGCTACTGATCGTTGCAATGGTTTATCTGGACAAGAAAATTGTGATGGTGACAAATGGTATTGCGCTGGTTTCCATTGTAGTTCATTTAGTCAGATGCTTTCTGGGTGACGGATCAGATCTGCAGAATAATGTGATTGGGCTGTTTGTATTATTGCTGACCGCATATGCCTGCAATAGTGCAGAGCATCTGCTCGAGTGTTTCTTTAAAGAAAATCTTGCAGAAATTCAAAATGCATCGGATATCCAGAAGGATAGTAATAAAAAGATGATCATCGTTGCAGAGAATATTTCCAAGCATTTTGGAGAGGCAATGGATATGCTTGACGGTCTGCAGGAATCCATTAATGTGAGTCACAGTTCCATTCAGGAAATTGCAGACAGCACAGAAAGCACAGCGGAAGCGATCCAGAAACAGGCGGTTATGTGTTCTGATATTCAGGGGAATACCGATCAGGCAGAGCAGGGCATCAAAGAAATGATCGAGGCATCACATAAGACGAATGACAATGTGAAAGAAGGTGCCGGTGTTGTCAGTGAATTGAAGGAACAGGCCGTGAACGTTGCAGATGCGAGTCAGGTGACGGTGGATGTGATCAGAAGCCTGACCGATAAAGTGGAGGAAGTAAAAACATTTGTCGATTCCATCATTAACATTTCAAATCAGACCAATCTGCTTGCCCTGAATGCGTCTATTGAAGCAGCAAGAGCCGGTGAAGCCGGAAAAGGTTTCGCAGTCGTGGCAGATGAAATCCGTCAGCTTTCAGAGCAGACGAAGGATGCTTCTGCAAATATTACAGAGATCATCCAGAAATTGAATGAAGATACAAAACGTGCGAATGACAGCATCATGACAGCGGCAGAATCTGTAGAGAAGCAGAATCAACTGATCGATGATACCAGAGATAAATTTAATGATGTTGGTAATGCAGTGGAAGTTTTAATGGGAAATATCGATGTTGCAGAACAGAGTATTCAAAAAATACTGGATGCGACAGGAGTGATCTCAGATAACATCACGCATTTGTCTGCAACAGGTGAGGAGGTAGCAGCTTCTTCCACCGAGGGTCTCCGCACGGCAGACATTACAGTGGAGAAGATGTCCAATTGTAAAAAAGTGCTGGAAAATATTTATTTACTGGCAGAGGATTTGAAAAACTCAGTAGAAAATAATGAAAACCAGTAATGAACAAGAATTAGCACTTGACGGATTCCTGTGAAACTATTATGATAAAAAAAGAATACTTCAATGCGTTGAAGCACGAAAACAAAACTGCATAAGATGTAGATAGCACAGAGTGTATGACGATAGATACTGGCAAAGAGAAGTTTTTATGCAGGCTTGGAGTTACACATGGAGGATGTACCAATGGAAATGGAGATGGAATTTTTACGGAAACTGCCAACACCACAGGAGTTGAAAGAGCAGTTTCCGGTAAGTACAGAAGTTGTGGCAGTGAAAGCCCAGAGAGATGAAGAGATACGCAATATTTTTGAGGGAAAAGATGACAGGCTGATTTTAGTGATCGGTCCCTGCTCCGCAGATAATGAAGATGCTGTTATTGACTATATATCCAGATTGAGAACGGTTCAGGAAAAAGTGAAGGATAAAATTTTTATAATTCCCCGTATTTATACCAATAAGCCGAGAACGATCGGCGTTGGATATAAAGGAATGCTGCATCAGCCGGATCCGGAGAAAAAAGAGGATATGTTAAAAGGAATCATTGCAATCCGGGAACTGCATACGAGAGCGGTAAAAGAAACCGGATTTACCTGTGCAGATGAAATGCTCTACCCGGAGAATCACAGATATTTGTCTGATTTGTTGTCTTATGTGGCAGTAGGTGCACGTTCCGTAGAAGACCAGCAGCATCGTCTGACTGCAAGTGGAGTTGGGATTCCGGTCGGAATGAAGAATCCGACAGGCGGGGATATTTCTGTTATGATGAATTCCATGATCGCTGCACAGCACGGACATACGTTTTTATACCGGGGCTGGGAAGTGACAACAACCGGAAATCCATATGCACACGCTATTTTACGCGGATATGTGGACAAGTTTGGACGCAATATTCCAAATTATCATTATGAAGATCTGCAGAATTTATTAGAACATTATGAAGATGTCAACGCATCACAGCAGACAACCCTCGCAAATCCGGCGGTCATCGTGGATACCAATCATTCTAACTCAGGAAAACAGTTTATGGAACAGATTCGTATCAGCAAAGATGTATTACATAGTTGTAAAGTGTCAAAAGAGATTCATAATCTGGTAAAAGGACTTATGATCGAGAGTTATATTGAGGATGGTGCCCAGAAAGTTGGCGAACACTGCTATGGAAAATCCATTACAGATCCTTGTCTTGGATGGGAAAAAACAGAAAAGCTGATTTATGAGTTGGCAGATTTATGGTAAAATTGCTGAAAAGATCGTTGCAGAGGAGCTTTGTAACGATCTTTTTTGTGCAATTTTTAAAATAGAACAAACAAGTGTCCACTTTTTGCATGGAAACCATCAGATATCGATATCACACGACCGTCATTTTGTAGCAGAAAAAAATACAGTTTTACTTATATGTATTTCTTAACCGAATTTTAGTTAGAAAAAAGTTGAAAATTCTGGAAAATCTGATAATATTGACATGGGTTTGAATTTGAATATGTAAAAAAGAAGAGGTGCAAAACATGAACAGTTTATTACTTTGCATTCCGTTTGCAGGTTTATTGCTCTGCATTGCGGTAATGCCATTGGTAAAGCCTGAGTGGTGGGAAAAACATCAGGCTTTGGCAGTGATCGTGTGGTCATTGCTTTTTATTATCCCGTCTATCGTGTTAAACGGCGCAGGAGAGACGACCGAAACAGTGTTAGAGTGTATCGTGAATGATTATCTGACCTTTATCGTTTTATTATTCGGTCTGTTCTGTGTATCCGGAAATATTACGCTGGAGGGTAACCTTGCAGGTTCTCCTGCTGTGAATGCTTTATTTTTAGCATTCGGAACTTTATTATCGAGCTGTATCGGTACAACCGGTGCAAGTATGCTACTTGTCCGCCCGATGATCAAGATGAATTCATGGAGAAAAAACAAAGCACAGATCATGATCTTCTTTATTTTCATGATCTCCAATATGGGTGGATGTCTGACACCTATCGGCGATCCACCACTTTTAATGGGATTTATGCGTGGTGTTCCATTCTTCTGGAGCTTACACCTGTTCCCGATTTTAATTTTCAATATGATTTTATTATTGATCATTTTCTACTTAATTGATAAGAAACAGTATCGCAAGGATATTGCGAATGGTTTACGTCCGGATATCAGCAAACCGGGTGTAGATATCAAAGTAGAAGGTTTACATAATGTGTTTTTCCTTGTAGCGATCGTTGTGGCTGTTATTTTAAGTGGTACACTTCCAAGTCTGCCAATGTTCCAGGATGCAGCCGGAAACGTACTTGGAATTACAATTTACAAATCTGTTAAATTGACATTCCCTGCAATTATTGAGGTTGCAATTATTCTTTTAGCTGCATTACTTTCATTTAAGACAACAAATGAGAAGATCCGTACCCAGAACCACTTTACCTGGGGTGCAATCAAAGAAGTTGCGGTATTATTTATCGGCATTTTCATCACAATGCAGCCAGCACTTGCATTACTGAAAACAATGGGACCAAACCTCGGAATTACAGAGCCATATGAGATGTTCTGGGCAACCGGACTTCTTTCCAGCTTTTTGGATAACACACCAACTTACCTTGTATTCCTCACAACAGCAGGAACACTTGGATTCACATCAGGTATTGTTACTACAGTTGGTACCATCTCTGTAAAGATCCTTATGGCAATTTCCTGTGGTGCTGTATTTATGGGAGCTAACACTTACATTGGAAATGCGCCAAACTTTATGGTAAAATCTATTTCTGATGAAAACGGTATCCGTATGCCATCCTTCTTCGGATATATGGGCTGGTCACTGTGTATTTTAGTACCTGTATTCTTTATTGATATGCTGGTATTCTTCTTATAAAATTGCAGTGATAGAAAGGTATGATGAGTCATGGAAAAAAATAGAGAGAATTGTTACGAGATCGCAAAGCAGATCTATCAGTTAGATAAAGAGGTATATGAGTGTGTAGGTTCTTCTCTTGGTAGAACTTTTACCGGAGATGAGGCAACCTGCGTTGAAGAGATCACCAGACTTCTGATCACAAGACCACAGGGGCATGAGATCCGAAGCGATATTGCATTGATCGGCAATATGGCGAGAACTATTAAGAATAAAGAAGATCATCACAGAATGATGTCCCAGTATAATGAGATTCTGAAAAAAATTGCAGCAATTCCAACCAGCTTCGGAAGCGTTGATATTATCAACGAAAATATGGCGGCATTGAATACTTCCAATTTAAGACAGAAGTTCTCACCGGATGATCATCTGATCATTTGTATTGGTCGTACACATGGAAGTGCCGGAACCGATATTGGTTTTGCGCTGGCAGATAAGTTGAAAATCAATTACTATGATGCAGAAATTTTTGACCAGGTTTTGAAGAGAATGGATGCTGAAAAAGAGAATATTGAAGATCACAGCAATTATGTAGAGGAACTCAAAGGAAAGATTGAGAAAAATACAGGTGTTGGAAAGTTCTTCAAGAATTTCAAGAAATATCATGGACTTCCAGTTCAGGATGCTATTTTCTTCAATCAGAGTGATCTGATCTGTGAGATGGCAAAGAAGGAAGATTTTATTGTAATGGGAAGATGTGCGGATGTTGTACTTACAAACCATCGAATCCCACATATCAGTATTTTTATTACAGCTTCCTTTGAACAGCGTGTACGTCGTATGATGGAACTGCACAACTTAAATTATAAACAGGCAGCACACCTTCTGGTAAAATTAGATGCAAGGCATGCAAAATATTATTTTGATTATACCGGTAAGAAGTGGGGAGATGCTGTTAACTATGATTTATGCATCAACAGTGCAAGCTACGGTATTGAAGAGTCAGTAGAATTGATCGAGCGTATGATCAATAAATATCCAAACAGCTAAATAAATGCGATGGCAGAAAGAGGACTGTGGACAGATGTCTGCAGTTCTTTTTTTGCAATGAAATATCCTCAAAGAGCATTTTTGAAAATATGTAGTTATACGACATAAATGTTGAAAAATATAAACTTTACTTCTCGCAAATTATACGTTAGTATAATAGAGAAAGAGATGCCAGTGCCATGGCATACGCTTTTGAGATTACCCAATTGTATATGTTATTCTTCTCCTAGAAACATATTCATACAACCCTTTTGCAGAGTACATAAAATGTACGACTTCGTAGTGTAATGAAAAGAATCTACCATATGAAACTGTGGTAGGTTTTTTTTCTATTTCATTCATTGCATCAACGAATTGTTACCGGGAGAAGTTTTAGAAACCTGAAAAGAGGGAGGATATCTGGATGGATAAGAATGTGCAGTATATTTTGGAAGTTGCAAAATGTGGAGGGATTACGAAAGCAGCGAATAATCTTTATATTACACCTTCTGCATTGAGTAAGTTTGTCCAGGCGAGGGAGGAAGAACTGAATGTGCAGTTATTTCACAGGATCGGGAAACGTTTTGTGCTGACGGCGGCAGGCGAGTATTATGTGGGCAGATGTAAGGAGATCGAAACAATCCAGAAAGAGATCACAATTCAGATGGAGCGGTTTTCCAGTATGAGCCACGGCATGATACGTATCGGTGTGCAGCCGTCTTTTTCAGATCTCGTTTTAAAAGATATCATTCCAAAGTTTCAGGAGAGTTTTCCGGCAGTAAAAATTATTTTACAGGAGTATTCAACAGGAGAGCTGATGGAGCTGTTGAAAAAACAGCAGGTGGATGTGGTGCTGGCAACAATTGACCAGAAAGGATGCTGATCTGGAATACCGCCCGGTTAAAATGTGTGAGTTTGTCATGGCAGTCGGTAAAAATCATCATCTGGCAACGCTGGCGGTGGCGAAGGAAGGATTTCAGTATCCGTGGGTTGACCTCAAAGAGTGTGAGAAAAGAGGAAAATGTCATGCTTTTACCGGGATCGCCGTTTCGGCAACACGCAGATGAAATTTATGGGCATTACCATTTAAAACCTAACATTGTATATCAGATCAGTGGGACGAGAACAGGGACTGTCTTGTGTGGCGTACCATAAAGCAATTATGATCACGTTGGATCATATGATTTTTAATAACCCGTTTTCAAAAGAAATTGTACCGTTATCAATCGGAGATGCACCGATTCAGACTGAAATTGACCTGATTTATATGAAAGATATCATATTAAAAACGGAGATGGAAAAGCTGTACGAGATTATCTGTGAAGCAATCCGGTAGCAGCATATACTGGAAATAATAATATGTAGTTAAAGGACATATTGCGTGAAAATAAGGAACTGTACTTTCTGGCACTTCTGACATATGATAGTTATACTTGTTAAAAAATTATCATACTCAAGAAAAGTTGGAGGAACAGATGACACCGTTAGAAATTACGTTACTTATTTTAGTGCTTACGATCGTTGCTTTTATCACAGGAAAAATTCCGTTTTCCGTGATTTCAGCCGGAATTATGCTATCGCTCATCATGACAGGAGTGATGGAACCTGCGGAGGCATTCAGTGGATTTATCAACACAAATGTGGTCATGTTTGTGGCAATGTTTGTCATTGGAGCAGGACTTACGAAAACAAGTCTGATCGATAAGGCGGAGCAGCTGGTTGTCCGCTACAAGGATAATCCGAAAATGCTGATTTTTCTGGCATGTATTGCCTCATCGCTGCTTGCAAGTATCACGAGCGCGACAGCGACGGCTGCGATCATGATCTCACTTCTGGTTGGAATTGCAAATGAGATTGGCACAAGCAGAAGCAAACTGTTGTATCCTGCGATGGCCTGTGCCAATATTGCGACTTCGATGACCTTTTTGGGACAGGGGGCGAGCAATATCACATGGATTGATATTATGGCAAAGGCAGGAGCACCAAATGAGCTTTATATCTGGGATTTTACAATTGCAAGAATCCCATTGCTTGTGGTGTCAATTTTATATATGACGTTTGTTGGATATAAGTTAATGCCAGATATTGATAACAACACATTTGTAGATGGCGGGCATACAGGAAGAAAGTCTGCAAAATTAAGTCCGATAAAGGAAAAGATTGCAATTATCATCATTGTGGTTACAATTCTCGCAATGCTTTTTGAAAGTGTAATCGGAATCCCGATGTATATTGTTGCATGCATTGGCGCTGTTTTGCTTGTATTAAGTGGAATTTTAAACGAAAAAGAGGCATTGGATTCCATTCATCAGCCGACAATCTTTTTATTTGCAGGGGTGTTGACCTTATCAGAGGCGATCAAAATTACAGGTGCAGGGGATGTCGTGGCGGACTGGATGATCAGTCTGATTGGAAATACAACGAATCCGTATCTGATCATGGCGGTATTTTTCCTGATTCCATTTTTACTTACCCAGATCATGTCGAATCTGGCAACACTTACGATTTTCATTCCACTTGTTGTATCGGCCTGTATGAAAATTGGGATTGATCCGAGAGCAGCCGTTGTGGGTGTACTCACCGCAAGCTGCATTTCTATCATGACGCCGATGGCAGCACCGTGCCAGATCATGATTATTGAACCGGGCGGATATACATTGAAAGACTATTTGAAATGTGGTACACCTCTGGCAGTGATTCTTGCGATTATGACGATTTTTTTAATGCCGTTGATGTTTCCGTTTTATTAAGGGATAGAAAAATAAAAGAAAAGCAGGGAAGTTGATTTTTATAGAAAAATCAGCTTCCTTTTTGTGTTTCAAAAGGTTTTTATTTACAAATAAGGGGAAATTGGATACATTATATATAAAGCTATGAGCAGTGCACAAATGAAACGTACTAAAAGGAGAAAGAAATGAAAAACAAACGTACCTGCGATTATATCGCAGAAGCAATACAAAATGAGATTTTATCAGGAAGAATGGAGGCAGGACAGCCGCTTCGTCAGGAGGAATTGTCAGAGAAACTTGGCTATTCGAGAATGCCGGTCCGTGAGGCACTACAGATTTTAGAGGAGCAGGGGCTTGTAAGGCGACTTGCAACCCGCCATGTTGTGGTGGCAGATTTTTCGGAAAGAAATATTGAAGAAATATTTGATATGTTCGGAAATGTGGAAAAGAAAGCATTAAAAGACCTTGCAGAGATGTCCTTTGAATGGGTGTACTCAGCAGAGGGCGAAGATGCAGAAGAGAAGTTCCATGAATTTGTCTATGGAACGATCACAAACGGACTTTTCCGCAGGCTTTTAGAGACATCGGCAGACTGTTATATCCGTTTTGCATCGGAAGAGACAGAAATGGGAAAAGATCCGGAGCAGAAACAGCTCAGACGGAATAAACTTGAAACTGTTCACAGTGCATATTGCAGAAAAGATACCGTCGTGATGGAAGTCGCACTGGAGGAATATTATAGATTACTGACAGAAAATGTGAAAAAAGAAAGAGGTTTTGAGAAATGAATGGTTTGAAACCGATAAAAATACCATCTGCTAAGGAAAAGGTAGCATCGGAGCTGCGGAAAGCAATTTTGTCAAGAAAGATGAAAGAGGGAGAAATCCTTTCTTTAGACAGTGTGGCAACTCAGCTGAATGTCTCGATTACACCTGTAAGAGAAGCATTTCAGATTCTTGCGAGAGATGGACTGATTAAGCTGCGGCAGAACAAGGGCGCAATTGTTTTAGGGATTACAGACACTTATATCAGGGAACATTATCAGCTGCGGGCGATTTTGGAGAGTGCGTGTGCCGGGCTTGCAGCAGAAGAAGGTGTGGATATCAGCGGTATCAGGGATTCTTATGAGGAATCCAAAGCTGCTTTGGGAAAATGGAGATTACAGTCAGTATGCGAGCCAGAACCGGGAGTTTTCACAGTGAAATCTGGGCAGCAGCCGGAAATAAAAAGATGGAAAATATGATCGCAGAACTATGGAATGGGTTGTCTATGGGAAATATGGTGACGGAACAAGAGTATGCAAAGATTTCCATCGAGGAACATGGCAGGATCATGGACGCAATTGCAGCAGGAGATGGTGAGCGCGCCAAAAAAGAAATGTACGCACATATTATGCGAAGCCGGGACGATATGCTGACTTACTATCAGTGATGTGAAAAAAATATTTTTCGTGCAAAACCGGAATCGAGGTTATTGATAAATAATGCACAAAAAAGAAAATATAAAATTATAGAAAATGCCGAAGTTGTCAAAAACAGTTGACGACTTCGGTTTTTTGTTATATTGTGTAATCAATAAATGGATACATTATCACATATCAAATATCAAAAAGACGAAGGGAGAAGGAATGATATGAGTCCAGCAACAATAACGTTATTATTTTTATTGTTTGCCATTGTAATGTTTGTGTGGGAAAAGATTCCACTTGGGGTAACATCCATGATCATCTGTGTCGGTCTTGTCGTAACAGGGGTGTTAGACTGGAAAACAGCATTTGCAGGGTTTATCGACAGCAATGTCATTTTGTTCGTGGCAATGTTTATTGTCGGGGGAGCATTGTTTGAAACAGGTATGGCAAATAAGATTGGCGGAGTGGTTACACATTTTGCCAAGACAGAGAGACAGCTTATCATTGCGATCATGATTATTGTAGGATTGATGAGCGGTGTGCTTTCCAACACAGGAACAGCAGCAGTTTTAATTCCGGTAGTTATCGGAATTGCAGCAAAGTCAGGATATTCAAGATCAAGGCTTTTAATGCCGCTTGTATTTGCAGCAGCGATGGGCGGTAACCTTTCCCTGATTGGTGCGCCGGGTAATCTTATCGCACAGTCCGTTATGGAAGAGATGGACATGGGATTTGGATTTTTTGAATATGCAAAAGTCGGACTTCCGATTTTAGTCTGTGGGATTATTTACTTTGCATTTTTCGGATATAAATTACTGCCGAACAAAACAGGCGGAACAGACAGCAGCTATGATGAACAGAAAGATTTTTCCAATGTTCCAAAGTGGAAACAGGCATTGTCACTCATCATTCTGATCCTGACATTACTTGGAATGATCTTTGAAGATCAGATTGGTATCAAGCTTTGTATTACTGGATGTATCGGGGCATTGGCATTGATCTTAACCGGAGTGATCAGTGAGAAAAATGCGCTGAAATCCATTGATCTGAAAACAATTTTCCTTTTCGGAGGAACGCTTTCTCTTGCATCTGCATTGCAGACAACCGGAGCAGGAGAGGATATCGCAAAAGCAGTGATCGGAGTTCTCGGTGAGAACCCATCCCCATATATACTTACGTTTGTAGTGTTTATGCTCTGCTGTGTACTGACAAACTTTATGTCAAACACCGCTACCACCGCACTGATGGCTCCAATCTGTGTTTCCATTGCACAGGGGATGGGAGCAGATCCAAGAGCAGTGCTTATGGCATGTGTCATCGGAGGTTCCTGTGCATATGCAACACCAATCGGTATGCCGGCAAACACGATGGTTGTGACAGCCGGAGGATATACTTTCAAAGATTACGCAAAAGCAGGTGTGCCGCTGATCCTTGTGGCAACTGTCGTCAGCATGATCTTACTGCCAATCTTATATCCGTTTTTTCCATAAGCGGATATTGATGATAAAAAATGGCTGTATTGTGTGAATGACACAGTGCACCCAAAAACTTATAAAAAGAATCTATATTATTTTTCAGGAGGAACGAATTATGTCAAACGAAAAACAGGTAGAACAGCTTACCAACTATATGGCAAATTTCATCGCTCATATAGCAAAAAAATTACCAGATGATGTCATCGCAAAGCTCACAGAGTTAAGAGACAAAGAGGACAGTCCATTATCCAAAACAATTTATGATACCATGTTCGAGAACCAGCGTCTTGCGGTTGAATTAAATCGTCCAAGCTGCCAGGATACTGGTGTTTTACAGTTCTGGGTAAAATGCGGAACAAAGTTCCCACTTATCGATGAGTTAGAGGGATTATTGAAAGAAGCTGTTGTAAAAGCAACATTTAAAGCGCCATTACGTCACAACAGTGTTGAGACATTTGATGAGTACAACACAGGTAAGAACGTTGGTAAAGGAACACCTACTGTATTCTGGGATATTGTACCAAACAGTGACAAATGTGAAATCTATACATACATGGCAGGCGGCGGATGTACTCTTCCAGGAAAAGCAATGGTATTAATGCCAGGTGAAGGTTACGAGGGTGTTACCAAATTCGTTATGGATGTTATGACAACTTATGGTTTGAACGCATGTCCTCCATTGTTAGTGGGTGTCGGTGTTGCAACATCTGTTGAGACAGCAGCATTACTTTCCAAGAAAGCATTAATGAGACCAATCGGTTCCCACAATGAGAACGAGCGTGCAGCCAAGATGGAGACATTGCTTGAGGATGGAATCAACAAGATCGGTCTTGGACCTCAGGGAATGGGCGGAAAATATTCTGTTATGGGCGTTAATATCGAGAACACAGCCCGTCATCCATCCACAATTGGTGTCGCAGTCAATGTCGGATGCTGGAGCCACAGAAGAGGACACATTATTTTTGATAAAGATCTTAATTATACAATCACAACACATACGGGGGTGGAATTATAATGGTAGAGAGAATCAATGGAAAAACAATTTTAACAACACCAGTTTCAGCAGAGGATTTAGAAGGAATCAAAATCGGCGATATCATTTATTTAAACGGAAGCATGACAACATGCCGTGATGTAGCACACCGCCGTGTCGTAGAAGAAGGAAGAGAAATTCCGGTAGATGTAAGAAATAATGCGATTTTCCATGCAGGACCAATTATCCGTCCATTAGAGAATGACAAATTTGAGATGGTTTCCGTAGGTCCTACAACTTCCATGCGTATGGAAAAATTCGAGTACGAATTCGTAAAAGAGACAGGTGTCAGAGTGATCATCGGAAAAGGTGGTATGAAAGAGAATACCGAGCGCGCATGTAAAGAGTTCAAAGCGATCCACTGTGTATTCCCAGCCGGAAACGCTGTTGTGGCTGCAACAGAGGTAGAAGAGATTGTACGTGCTGAGTGGAGAGACCTTGGAATGCCAGAGACACTCTGGAACTGCCGTGTCAAAGAGTTCGGACCACTGATCGTATCTATCGACGCAGAGGGAAATAACTGGTTTGAGCAGCAGAAAGTAGAATTTAATAAGAGAAAAGATGCTGCAACAGAGGAAATCTGCAAACAGGTCGGATTTATCAAATAATACAAACAAATTCTTTAACGTATTCTGACTTCCGAATTTTATAGGAAGTTTGAAGAAAATAAATTTCGCTGACCATTGTCCGCATGAAATTGCTTTCATGCGGGCAATCGTGTTAAGTCCCCATTTACCTGAAATAAAAAATTTGCTATAATAAGTGTACTTTGCAGGAAAGAATATTGTGATCAAAATGAAATGACAGGAGACAATTTTATGAGATATCCAAAATTTTTGACCGGAAAAGGGGACGATCGGTTTTGTGGCGCCGTCGTTTGGCTGTGCGACAGAACCATATTATACAGCGTTTTTGAATGCGCAGAAAAAATTTCAGAAAATGGGTTATGGGCTTGACTTAGGTCCGAACTGCTACGAGGCAAAAGGAATCGGCATCAGTAATACTCCACAGGCTTGTGGAAAAGAGCTGACGGATTACTATTGCAGCGTGGATAACGACATTCTTATTTCCTGCGGTGGAGGGGAAATGATGTGCGAGACGATGAATTTTGTCGATTTTGAGAAAATCAAGTCTGCAGAGCCGAAATGGTATATGGGTTATTCGGATAATACGAATTTTACGTTTTTACTCAGCACGATCTGTGATACGGCAGCAGTGTATGGACCATGCGCAGGAACTTTTGGCATGGAGCCGTGGCATGAGAGCCTTTCAGATACAATGGATGTTCTGACAGGTAAAACAAAGAAATTGCACAGTTATCCTTCATGGGAAAAAGACGATCTGAAAGATGAGGGAAATCCTTATGTTCCTTACAATGTGACAGAGCCATCCAGACATGTGATCTATCCGGGAAAGGAGATAGCACAGGCAATGCAGTCGGAGATGGTTTGGAAAGAGGGCGAGACAGAACTTTATATCGGAAATGAGAACCCGGATGTGTCATTAAAAATGGAAGGACGCCTTGTGGGCGGCTGCGTGGACTGCCTCGTAAATTTACTGGGAACACAGTTTGATTATGTAAACCAATTCAATGAGAAATACAAAGAAGACGGAATCATCTGGTTCTTAGAATGCTGCGATCTGAATGTGATGGGAATCCGGCGCGCCATGTGGCAGATGAAAAATGCGGGATGGTTTCAGCATGTGAAAGGTTTCCTGATCGGACGTCCGTGCTGTATCGGGGAAGAGATGATGGGACTCGATCACTATCATGCAGTGACCGACATTTTAAAAGATTTCGAAGTGCCGATCATTATGGATATGGATATCGGACACAGACCACCGATGATGCCGCTTGTCTGCGGAAGCATGGCAGAGGTCTGCGTGAAGGGGAATGATGTCACGATCGATATGAAGTATATATAAGGAAGAAAAGACTGGAACACGAAGAGGATGATAGTTCATCATGCTTCGTGCACCAGTCTTTTTTCTATAAAGTCAAATCGATATTGCTGCCAAGTGTTTCGCTTAGCACAACACTGTCAGCTTTTTCTGCCATTTTCTTGGAATAACGGCTTACCTTTGTGATATATTCTGCATCATCAGCAAATAATGTTTTGACTTTGGAAACTTTGGCTGATTTTAGCAGATTGTCATTGGCACTTAAGCTTCCATCGGAATTAACGGTGATCCCAATCCTGGACAATTCACTCGAATGTTCTTTGGAAAGTGACTTCAGATATCTGGAGTAACGGTTCAAAGAAGCGTCATCTGTTTTATTTCCGGATGACAGCGTGTTATTGTAAACTTGTATAAATGCGTTGACGCTTCCGTAAATATTGGCACTGTCTGTAGTGTCATCCTCATAATTAAAATTGCGTAACTTCTTCGCTGCACGGTGAAGCGCTGTGGCATCCGCCTGTGAAAGAGTACCGCCTGTCATCTCTTTGCGCTTGGATGAAGTGACTGCGTTACGGTTTGCTGTATAAAAATTTCTAAGATAATAACTGGCACTCAGAGATGTGCCGGTTCCTGCAACTGCTGCCATAATTCCCTCCGTGGAATAATCTCGTTACTGTTCACTCGTACCTGATTCCAGTAACATATGCTCTATCCTTAAATTCGTTATATTCATACTTCTGCTGTAATATTTATCGGCAGTAAGATAAAATTAATTAGTATAATTCCGATAAATCGTTTATAATGTGTAATATCAAAATATAGACAATTGCGAAACTCATAAAAAACTAAATTGAATTGTGAAAAATTGACAAAAGACATGAAAGACACTGGGGAGCCGCCGGTTCTTAGAAGGCAGGAACGACTGTCAGTCGTGACTGGCTTCTTAGTACCGCTGCGAGCGACACGTAGCGAGAGCGTGTCTTGAATGTTTTTGTTAATTTTGAACAATTTAAAGAAGATTATGAGGAGTTTCGCAATTGCCTAACTAGGAAAATAACAAAAAAGGAGAATCATTATGGAAGCAGCAATTATCTGGATCGCATTGATTATTATATTTGCAGTGGTGGAGATCATCACGGTAGGTCTTACCTCCATCTGGTTTGCAGGCGGAGCAGTGGTGGCATTGCTTGTAGATGCAGCCGGGCTTGGACCGGTATGGCAGTTTGCAGCATTTGTGGTCGTGTCGGTGATCCTGCTTGTATTTACAAGACCATGGGCATTAAAATATATGAAGCCGCGTCTTGTGAAAACAAATTATGAGGCAGCAGTAGATAAGAACGTATGCCTGACAGAGGCGGTAGATAATATTAAGGGAACCGGAACCGCCGTGTTAAATGGACAGGAATGGACTGCGCGCGCTTACGAAGATGGAAAAACTTTTGAGGCCGGCATGATCGTGAAGGTAAAAGAAATCCGCGGCGTGACGCTTTATGTGACAGAGAGCGATGCAATGCCGAAAAAAGCAGAGGAAGCAGAAGCACCAAAGGAATCAGAACAGTAAACAAAAATCAGACAACATGGTATAACAGAGAGATAGAAAGAAGTGAAAAAAATGAAATTAGGAATGGTATTTGAAGGCGGTGCGAGCCGGACAGCATTTTCCTGTGGTGTGATGGACGCATTTCTGGAAGAGGAACTGATGCCGGATTACTTTATCGGTGTCTCGGCAGGAATCGCATTTGGTGTGTCGTATCTGTCAAAACAGAAGGGACGTAACCTGAAACTTTTAGAAGAATATATGGCAGATAAGCGGTACATGGGATTGAAATATCTGTTTGACCGCAAAAAGAAGAGTTATTATAACATCGGATTCGTTTTTGACGAAGTACCGAATAAGCTGCTGCCGTTTGACTACGAAACTTTTGCAGGATACAAGGGTGTCGTGGAGGCGTGTGTGACCAATATCCATACCGGAAAAGCAGAGTATCTGAAAGTGCCACAGAGCGTGGAAATGAAAGATACACTGGTGGCAAGCTGTTCCCTTCCAATTTTATTTCAGCCGGTCAAAATCGGAAGGCATTATTATCTGGATGGAGGAATCGCAGATTCTATCCCATTCCGGCATGCTTTGGAGGAGGGCTGCGACAAACTGATCGTCGTGCTTACCAGAGAGCATGGTTATGTGAAAACGACTGAGAAAGCGATCCGGATCACGGACAAACTTTACAAAAAGTATCCAAAAATCGTGGAAGCCATGGATACAAGGGCTGAGCGTTACAATGAGGATGTAAAAAAACTGGATGAGCTTGAGCAGCAGGGAAAAGTTTTTGTGATCGCACCGGAGACAACGCTCGGTGTTGGACGTACAGAGTCTGATCCAAAGAAACTCAGGGAACTTTATGAGGAAGGCTACCGCATCGGTCGGGAAAAAATGAAAAAACTGAGAAAATATCTGGAGTGTCAGGATTTATAGAAAATAGACAATTGCGAAACTCATGAAAATGTAAATTGAATTGTGAGAAATTGACAAAAGACATGAAAGATACTGGGGAGCCGCCGGTACTTAGAAGGCTGGTACAACGATAAGTTGTGCCTGGCTTCTTAGTACCGCTGCGAGCGACACGTAGCGAGAGCGTGTCTTGAATGTTTTTGTTAATTTCGAACAATTTAAAGAATGTGATGAGGAGTTTCACAATTGTCTATTTATGAAAATGATAAAAGGAGTAAACAAAAAGATGAAAATCGTTTTTTTAGATGCAAAATCCATTGGAGATGACATTGACCTTTCGGGTTTTGACCAGCTGGGAGAAGTAGTAAAGTATGGATTCTCCACACCAGAGGAAGCAGGGGAGCGCACGAAGGACGCAGATGTTGTCATTATCAATAAAGTACAGATCAACGAGCAGACGATCGGCAGGGCAGATCACCTGAAACTGGTCTGCGTGACTGCTACCGGTACCAATAATCTGGACAAGGAATATCTGGCAAAGAGACAGATCGAATGGCGCAATGTCGCAGGCTATTCCACAGAGACCGTTGCGCAGCATACATTTGCGTTATTGTTTTATCTGTTGGAAAAATTGAACTATTACGATCAATATGTAAAATCAGAAAAATATATCGGAGATACGATTTTCACACATTTCTCGAACGTATTCCATGACTTAAACGGCATGACATGGGGAATTGTCGGACTTGGAAATATCGGCAGACGTGTTGCAGATATCGCAAAAATGTTTGGCTGCCATGTCATTTACTATTCAACTTCCGGTAAGAATAACCAGGAGGGGTATGAGAGAGTCGATTTTGATACTTTGCTGACAACTTCCGACATTATATCCGTGCATGCGCCGTTAGATGCCAACACACAGGATCTGATGAACGCCGAAGCCTTTGCAAAAATGAAGAAATCTGCGATTTTCTTAAATCTCGGACGAGGACCAATCGTGGTGGAGCAGGATCTGGCAGATGCATTGAAAAACAATGAGATCGCAGCGGCAGGACTGGATGTGCTATGTGTCGAGCCGATGAGTGCAGACAACCCACTCCGTGAGATCAAGGACAGCAATAAGCTGATCATCACGCCTCATATCGCATGGGCGAGTGTTGAGGCAAGAACAAGACTGATGAATATCATTCTTGGTCAGGTAAAAGAATATTTCAAATAGTGCAGTCTAAACCACTGTGAAAAGAGGCGTTTCCATAGTCTTTCAAAAACTCTTCGGTCAGAAGTGATGCTTTCGGTGAATGTATCCGTTCCTTTAACAATGCAGATAATTCAGCGAGACAATGGAGATATTTTTCTTCGGACCGCCCATAGAGATCGAAGAAAGATTCCACAGATGAAATGGATGAATCCCACGGGTTCGTCCATTTTTTGTGCTGCATGTTAAAAGGATCAGTGCGGAATAACAGCGAGTCGTTGGCGATCAATGGTGAAAATACCGGGTAGCCAAGTGTATGCTTTTCTGCAAAACGGAACAGCACTTTTTTCTGTCCGGTGCTGTCGTATAAAATCCGGAAACCAAGCTGCGTTGCAAAAATCGCCATAAAAATCGTATAGCGGCTCACAAACAGACCGTGGTAAGTGTGCTGGTAAGCGTAATGGAGCATACGTGCGACGATCCATTTCTGACGAGGTGTCAGCATGATCGTATTTTCAATATGAAAATCAGCACGCCGTCTGTGGTACTTCAGCTCAAGCAGGGAGGTGTCAATCTCGGTCTCTAAATAAGCGTGGCGGGAAAAATAACCTCTGTCATTTTTTTTATAATGGGTGCGTCCATAAATAAACGGATGGCAGATGGAATCTAATATATAATGTCCCAAAAATCCTTCCAGATAAGCATTTGCGATCTGCAGATCTTCCGGCTTCTTAAAGATACTGCGGCTCTCTAAAAGTGCGGCATAAAAAGCGCCGGTATTTTCGGTGTGCGCCATGTCGCCCAAATTGTGTCCGTGCAGTACGTAAGCCGGCAGATAATAGAAAAAAATGTCAGGTCCCTGATGCCCTAAGGCATAAACCGCCCTGTTTTTATATAAATTGTTTTTCAAAACCGGATCGTTTAATTTCTCATACATATCACGACCAAAAATATAATGTGTCACGTAACCGGGCATAAAGTCATCTCCTAAGTAAAAGTATTTCATTTTCAGTACATTTTTATTATACCCACAAAATCAGTAGCTGTTAAGCAGAGAAGTCATTATTAAGAAAAATATAATAACTGCGCAAAAAGGTGGATAAAATTATGACAATGTTTATAATAAAAGTAATATGCGAAAGAGGAGAAGGAAATGAATTTAAATACAATAGGGGAAATTTTACGATTTTATCGAGAAAAATATAACTTTAAACAGAGCGATGTTTGTAATGGAATATGTTCATTTATGGAGGAAACATGAAAAAACAAAAGATATTTTTAAAAAATAAACAATTATTAGGATTTTATCTGGTGGTGGGAGTTCTTTTTTCTGTTATCAGTGTTGTTGCACCATCTATATCCGGAGAACTGGTAAATGCGGTTATTTACCGTCAGGGAGATGTGAAAGTATATTTGTTTTTACTTGTTTTAACATATATACTTTTACTACTGTTTTCCATTGCGGATCAGTATTTTTTTCAGTATTTCCAGATTAAGGAAAAGAATGCAATGCGAAACGAACTGTTTCAGGCATCCCTAAAGAGAGGAAATCAGGAAAAAGAGCAAATTGCAGCATTTACATCGTTTGTGAATAATGATGTGCCGAATATTGTAGAGAATTATTATGGTGGTACGGTTGATATTATAAAATGTGTCTGTATCATCATTTGTGTTGCATTAGAACTTTTTCAGATTCATTGGCTTTTGGCGGTAATTATTTTTGGAAGCAGCATATTGATTATTATGATTCCGAATATCATGCGTGGATATGCGTCGAAAAATCGAAAAAATTACGGAGAAGCACTCGAAAAATTTAATGCAGTGCAACAATCGCTGTTAAGCGGAGCAGAAACTGTAAAGGTGTGTTTGTATAGAAGCAATGCCAAAAGAATGATAGAAAATAAGAACAATGAGATTGAAAAAGAGGAAAAACGTTTGCGAAACTGTCAGGTAAGTGTTTACGGGCTTGCCGGAGGTATGCAGATATTGAAAAGATTTTTAATTCTTGCGGTAGGCGTGTATCTAATTTATAGAAATATCATAAAGGTAGGGGGACTTTTGGTAGCAGTCCAGTTGGCAGAAGTACTGGCTGCACCGGCAGAAACACTTGCCTATCTGTTAAATGCAAAAAATGAAGCAAGACCACTTGTAGAAAAATATGAACAGCTTGCAGAAACAGAAGAAGACCGGGGAAAAACAGATATCAACGATATAGAAGATATTTGTGTGGAACACTTATCCTACGGGCGAAACGGAGTAAAAATAATCAAAGATGTTTCTTTCACCTTTGAAAAGGGCAGAAAATATATGTTGACTGGATCAAGCGGAAGTGGAAAATCAACGTTTTTGAGATTAATAGGAAAACTACAGGAAGGTACATATCAGGGAAATATCCGCATCAACGGCATTTTACTGGAAGAGATAAATATGGATTCTTTATATGGAAAGATGGGAATCGTATTTCAGGAGCCGTATTTATTTGGATTTTCACTAAAAGAAAATATTATTATGGGGCGCAATGTAAAAGACAGCGATTACGAAGCAATTTTGAAAAAATTAAATCTGGGCTATTTGTTGGAACGCTTCTCAGATGTGGAACTTGACACAGAAATGGTAGCAAAATTATCGGGAGGTGAAAAGCAGCGGATTGCATTGGCAAGAGCGATGGTTGGAAAGCCGCAAGTGTATCTGTTAGATGAGATTACTTCCTCTTTAGATGAGCAGAATGCCCGGGAGATGGAAGAAATACTGTTAGCCGAAGATGCTATGGTTCTTTATGTGTGTCACAAAATCATACCAGAACTGAAAGGACAGTATGAAATGCTGACATTTTAGGAAAGTAAAGGAAGCCAGAAAAGAATAATCCGTAATCATACAGTTGACTTTGAAAAAAACAATGTTATAATACATATAGTATTAAAAACTACATATCATAATATCAATATTCAATATAGCGGTTTCTGTATATAGATAATAGACAATAAGTGGAAAATGTATATTGACATGCGACAAAGAAAAATTTTTGCATATTTAAAAAAAACATGAAATTTCATATACTTTCCACAAGTAAGAGAGAATATAGTTGTGAGAGCCTAAATATCTATACAAACGAGACAGATAGGTTGATTGGTGTGGAAAACGGAGGATTAAGAGATGGCCAATTTAGTAGAGACAATGGAAAGAAAAGCATTTGGTGTCGCAGTCGATGCAACATTAAAAAATCTGAATAAGGATCGTGAGAAAGCACTTCTGCAGATTGTTGACCTTACAGAGAAATTTATGGGAAACAACTTCAGCAAAGAAGCGTATGATGGCGCGAGAGCAATGATCAAAAATCCGGATTATAAATGGATGAGATATGTAAACCGTCTTTTAGACGAAACAGATCCACACGTTGCTAAAATGACAGCATTAAACCTTGGTTTTCAGGCTGCATTTTTAGGAACAAAGACAATCCGTAAGATGAGGGAAGTGCACAACTGTAACATTCCATGGCTGATCTTAATGGATCCTACTTCTGCATGTAATCTGCATTGCACCGGATGCTGGGCAGCAGAGTATGGTAATAAGTTAAACCTGACATTTGATGAGATGGACAGCATTGTCACACAGGGAAAAGAACTTGGTATTTACTTCTATATGATGACAGGTGGCGAACCACTGGTACGTAAGGCAGATATTATCAAGTTATGTGAGAAGCACAATGAATGTGCATTCCACTGCTATACAAACGGAACGCTGGTAGATCAGGCCTTCTGTGACGAGATGAAGCGTGTCGGAAACCTTTCCTTATCTATTTCTCTGGAAGGATTCGAAGATGCGAACGATTTCCGTAGAGGAGCCGGTGTATACGATAAAGTGCTTCATGCAATGGATCTGCTCCATGAAAATGGATTGATTTTTGGTAACAGCGTATGCTATACTCGTAAAAACATGGACGCAGTTACTTCCGATGAATTCTTCGATCTGCTGATCGAGCATGGCAGCCGTTTTGCATGGTATTTCCATTTGATGCCGGTTGGTATGAAGGCAGCTCCGGAACTGATGCCTACGGCAGAACAGCGTGAATATATTTACCACAGAATCCGTGAGGTCCGTGCAAAAGAAGGCGGAAAAGAAATCTTTGTTATGGACTTCCAGAATGATGGTGAGTTTGTCGGCGGATGTATCGCAGGCGGCAGAAACTACTGCCACATCAATCCCAAGGGAGATGTTGAGCCTTGCGTATTTATCCACTACTCCGGTGCCAATATCCGTGAGAAATCATTGCTGGAATGTCTGAAACAGCCATTATTCATGGCATACAGGGATGGTCAGCCATTCAATGACAATATGTTAAGACCATGTCCAATGCTTGAGAATCCGGAATTGTTACAGAAGATGGTACATGAAACCGGAGGCACATTCTACCGATGTGGAAGAGGCTGAGCCGGTAGAACACTTATGTGGAAAATGTGAGTCATATGCATGTGAGTGGAAGAAAACTGCGGATAAACTGTGGGAGGAGCATCCTTATCATCAGAAAGGATACACAAATTTCAAGAAGAAATAAGAGGCGAGACCAATTAGTAAAAAGCAGAAAAATCTTTTGAAATGGCTATTTGTAATTTTAATTATAGGAGCGATCGTATATACCTTCCGGGATACAGCGGGACCGATCTTAGAGCAGTTAAAAGAAACGACACCGTCTGTTCTCGCAGGTATATGCGTGATGTCAGGGATATATTGTCTTGTTGAGGCACTGATCACTACAGTGCTGGCAAAACAGTATAACCCTGATTTTCGTTATCAATGGGGAATAGAAAACATGTTTTTCTGTTCCTTTTATCGTGTTGCGACACTTGGAAGCGGCTCCGGTGTTGCAGCGATCATTTATCTGAATGAACACGGTGTTGATTATTCGAAAGGATTTGGAATGTACATGCTCCAGTATGCATTCCATAAGATCAGCATAGCGATTTATTCGGCGATTTTCTTTTTTCCTAAGCTGGAATTATATGTGTGGTCATTTTGGTGCTTATACCTGGCTGCTTCTGGCGGGGTATGCTATTACTATGGTGATCACACTGGCACTGATCCTGTTCTGCTGTTCCACAAAGTTCCATCAGCTGATTTTTGCAATGCTTGATTTCTTTAATAAAAAGGGAAAGTATGACGCATTGGAACACCAGTTGAGAGAACAGTGCGCAGATCTGGAAACCGCTTCTAAATATCTTCTGCATAAGAAGAAAATGGTCGCAGGTGTGGTCGGTCTTAAACCTGTTAAAACTCTGTTTCTGGTATGGAATGCCATACCTTCTTTTTGCAGGAGATAAAAATATTAATATGGTGGAAACCATGGCGATCACCGCATTGTCTGTTATGCTTGCTGCCGTAATTCCCGGCACCGGCGGGGATTGGTTCCACCGAGTTTGTATTTACCGGACTTTTTGCCGGGATTGTCGGGACAGGCATAGCCGGTTCGGCGTCTCTGTTATATCGTTTTGCTACTTTTGTTTTTCCATTTCTGATCGGTGTAGCTGTGGTGATCACACGAAAGATCAGGGAACGGCGGGCAATGGAAAATCTTTAGGCGCAAAATGAAAAATTTTTAAGCAAAAAATGTAAAATCTTTAGGCTTCACAAAATTGACAAATTTTTATGGGATGATAGAATATCGTTGGTAAAGTGTAAAAAGTAAGTAAAGTCAAAAATACAGGGAGCTTAAAGATGAAAATCCGTCTGAACTTTGAAAAAACGAATCTGATACGTCTTATCGTGGCAATGATATTTGCTGCGGTGCTATATTTTAAGGTAACATTTCCGGTTTATGTGCTGGCAGGTTTTGGAGTCAGCTACTTTCTGATCAAGAGTCTTTCCGTCGAATTGAACAATAAATGGTTAAGACTGGCGCTTGGCATTCTCATGCTTGGCGGCAGCAGTGTGATGACTGCTCATATGGTGCAGTATCTTTTGCTGGATGCAGAACTTCGGGCAAGGATCATGGGCAACAAAATGTTTTTGAACATCCTATGCTGTCTGGTGGTGTATCTGGCGGTTCAGGTGTTTACGAAAAAATGTGGGTCTGACCTGCATTATTTCTCATATGGCACTGATGATTTTTGCGGGGATCAACTATTTCGTTTATCTGTTCCGCGGAAATGAATTTATTTTCAGCGATCTTCGTTCTATTTCCACCGGATTAAGTGTGGCTGGAAATTATGAGTTTGTGCTGGATGACCGTGCGGCGTATGTGGTATTGCTGTCAGCATTGTATGTCGCATTTGTGCGGAAAATCCATGTGACGTTTGAAAAACGCCTCTGGATGGCGGCCGTATGTATTTCCGTTGTGATATGCTGCTGTGCCTATATTGGGACAGAGACGGAAGGGACAGTGACAGAGACCTGGGAGCAGAAGGGAAGTTACCGGAACGGATATCTTTTAAATTTTGCCCTGAGTGTGCGTGACAGTTTTATCGCAGAGCCGGACGGATATTCAGAGGAAGTGATCTCAGAGCTGGAGGATCAGTACAGCGGCGATGGAGAAAGTTATGTAAATCAACACGTAGAGAAAAATCCTACGATCATCGTTGTGATGAGCGAGTCGTATGCGGATCTTTCCGTGGTGGGAGATATTCTGACGAATGAGCAGGTGACACCGTATTATGATTCCCTGCAGGACAATATCATGAAGGGACATGCCCTTTCATCTGTTTTTGGTGCGAAAACGCCAAACTCTGAATGGGAGTATATGACTGGAAATTCCATGGCATTTCTGCCGAGTGGTTCGGTTGTATATCAGCAGTATATCAGCGATACGCCGACTTCCATTGTGTCGAATCTGAAGAATATCGGTTACACCTGCGTGGCGATGCATCCTTATTATGAGACGGGATGGAGCCGCAACGTGGTTTATCCCGACCATGGGATTTGATGAAACACATTTTATTGATGATTTTGACCAGACAAAACTGCTGCGAAAATATATTACCGACCAGGAGCTTTACGAGAGCATTGTAGAGCGGTATGAGAGCAAAAAGGCAAATGAAGACCTGTTTATCATGAGTATTTCCATGCAGAACCATGGCGGTTACACGGAAAAATACCCGAATTTTAATGAGCAGATCCGGACACTCGGAGCAAGTTATTCCGGATGCGAATCAGTATCTGTCCTTACTTCATGAGAGCGATAAAGCGCTGGAATATCTCATCAGCTATTTCCAGAGCGTGGATGATCCGGTGGAGATTGTCTTTTTCGGGGATCACCAGCCGAGTCTGAACACGAATTTTTACAAAGGGCTGAACGGAAAAGGTTTGTCGGGGCTGACAGAGGATGAACTGGAGAATCTTTATACTGTGCCGTTCTTTATCTGGACGAACTATGAGACAGAGACAGAGGAAGTTCCGATCACAAGCCTGAATTACCTTTCCACGATGGCGCTGGAGCGTGCCGGGATCGCACTTCCGTCTTACAATCAGTTTTTGGCGGATATGCAGCAGACGATTCCTGCAATTAATTCGAGGGGATACTATTCTGTTTCCAGTGGCTGTTTTAAACATTTGGAAGAGGCAACGGGAGAAGAGGCTGAGTGGATCAATAAATATCAGATTTTGCAGTATAACAATATGTTTGACAAAAAGAAGCAGAGTAAGGTTTTCTTTCCATATTTACAAAATCAATAATGGAAGAAATATAAATTTAGGTATTGAAGATTGTGACAAATTAACAAGATCAACGAAAACACGCTTTCGCTACATGTCGCTCGCAGCGGTACTAAGAAAGCAGCAGTCGTATTTCTTATCTGATAAATCAGAACGAAACACGATTGCTGCTTTCTAAGAACCGGCGGCTCCCTAGTGTTTTCTTTTGCTCTTGTCAATTTGTCACAATCTAATTTACGTTATATATAAGTTTCACAATGAAATGATAGGTGGTATACTGGGAAAGAAAAGATGATGGCAAACACCTACAAGACGATAGACAGGTAAGGAGGTACAGAAGAATGGAAATGGTAACACTTGGAAAGACCGGGATCACGGTCAATAAGAATGGATTCGGGGCGCTCCCAATACAGAGGATCAGCACAGATGATGCGGTTGCGCTTGCCAGAAGGGCATATGAAGCGGGCATGACTTTTTTTGATACAGCAAGATTTTACACGGACAGTGAGAAAAAGCTGGGAGAAGCATTTGAGGGCATGAGGGAAAAGATTTACATTGCCACAAAAACGGCTGCCCAGAATGCGGAGGACTTCTGGAAAGATTTAGAGGTTTCCCTGCATAATTTAAGAACTGACTACATTGATATTTATCAGTTCCACAATCCAGCTTTCTGCCCGAAGCCGGGGGATGGCACAGGATTATACGAAGCGATGTTGGAGGCAAAAGCACAGGGGAAAATCCGCCATATTGGAATTACAAACCACAGGCTGGCGGTGGCAAACGAGGCAATTGATTCCGGTCTGTATGAGACATTACAGTTTCCATTCTGCTATCTTGCAACAGAAAAAGATCTGGAACTTGTGAAAAAATGTAAGGAAGCAGATATGGGGTTTATCGCTATGAAGGCACTTTCCGGTGGACTGATCAATAATTCGGCAGCAGCTTATGCATTTGAGGCGCAGTATGACAATGTGCTCCCTATCTGGGGTGTGCAGAGAAAGTCAGAGTTAGAGGAATTTATTTCCTATATTGATAATCCCACCGGTGATGAATGATGAGATCAAAGCGCTCATCGAGCATGACAGAAAAGAATTAAGTGGGGAATTCTGTCGTGGATGTGGTTATTGTATGCCATGTCCGGCAGGAATCGAGATCAATAACTGTGCGAGAATGTCACTCATGCTGCGCCGCGCACCATCGGATGCACAGCTCACACCGGAAATGCAGGAGAAAATGAAGAAGATTGAGAATTGTTTACACTGCAACAAATGTAAGAGCAAATGTCCGTATGGACTTGATACCCCAGCATTGTTACAGAAAAATTATGAGGACTACAAGCGCGTGCTTGCCGGGGAAGTGAGCGTGAGATAAAAATCTCCGTAATGGTAAACTATGGCTTCATTTTTAACATAATAATCGTGTGAAAAGTGAAAGTTTCCTCATCATAGTACATCTGCATATTTCCGTTATAGTTATGAACAATTTTTTCTATGCTCTTAATACCAAAGCCATGTGCCTGTGGGTCAGGTTTGGAAGAAACAAGTTCCCCATTTGGAGAGAACGGATTGCAGGCACATGAGTTAATGATTGTAATAATGATAAATGGTGTATGTTCTCTTTGGGTGGCAGAGATTTCAATATAGGAATCTTTGATGCGTTGTGACGCTTCCACCGCATTATCCAGCAGGTTACAGAATAGGGAAGTAACATCTGAATCCGAGAGGAAAGCAGTGGTATTACTGCGGATATCTGCGTGAAATGCAATATGCAGATCATTACACACTTTTTTATAGCGGCATAAAATATTATTTAATATTTTGTGATCACATATCTTAGAAAATTCCAATAAATCAGAGGACTGCATTAGTTGATCAATGTAAGCTCTGATTTTTTCATTCTCGTTATCTTCATTTAACAGTGCAATGGATTGAAGATGTTTTTTCATATCGTGGATTAAAATACGCTGATTTTCATTTTGTGCAATGAGCATTTTATAATATTCTGCAGAATCATGTTCTTTTTGTAATTGCAATTGCATTTCTGTAAATTCAAGATGTTTTTTCTGGTTGTATTGATTCAGACCGAAAATTAACAGATTAACAATCAGAAGGAAAAAAGCACTGGTGGTGATCAGACGGTTTTGGGCGGCTGTCATTGCAGTAGAATCGCAGACTGCAATTAGAATCAATACGATTATCTGGGCAATGAATGGAATTAAAATCGTAAAGAAAACAGATTTATCATACTGTAAAAACGGTTTCTGTCGTTTCTTTAACCATAACAGAAGTACCGACATTACAGCAAAAAAGAGAGTTTTGCTCATAACGGCAAAAAGAAGCTTTAAATGAAAATCAGCAGCACGCAGGCTTGCAGAAGTCAAAAAAGTAGACAGGAAACTATATACCGGAAGTTCACATGCTCCTGTGAGTACTTCAAATAGGAGTGAATGAAAAAGTGCATAATACCAGCTGGTCTTATAGAGAAATATAAGGTAGAGAAAACAAACTGTAGTGTACAATATACAATTCAGTAAGAATACATTATGTAAACTAGATAAAAAGAGAATAAAAAATCCGGAAGATAAACAAACGAAACGGATTTTGGTACTGTATTTTGGAACAAACAGGATAGATACATAATTCCAGAATACAAGTCCCTCTATCAAAAAGCTAAAAAAGTAACATATTCTTTCATCCATGGATATTACCTCATACTTTCCAGATAAAGCAAATAAGCATCTTTAAAAGTGCGGTATTTACGCCGCGTCAAATAAGCAGTGAGCTGATTCGTTAAGTGAATCAGTGTGTGGTCAAAGTCTGTTATATGCCCAAGATTTATAATAAAACTCCGGTGTGTCTGAAAAAAACAGCTTTTTGGGAGTGTATCCAGCCAATACGCCATATTTCGTACAGACTCGTAACTTTTCTGCACAGTGTAAACCATAACTTTGCGTTCCGCAGCTTCAACGACAATAATATCAGTAGCAGAGATGGCATGGACGCCGTTTTTGGTTTCCACCGGTATCAAAAGGGTGGATGTATGATAGAGGTTGACAGCATCCTGCATATTGCGGAAAAAACGCTGCTGTTCCAAAGGCTTGGAAAGATAACGGAATACGTGAAAACGCATAGCCTCATCCAAATATTCAGAGTAAGATGTGACAATAAAAATGATCACAGCAGGGTTACTTTTCTTTAACTCGTTTCCTACATAAATGCCATTCATGTCCGGCATTTCAATATCTAAAAAAACGATATCCTTATTTCCAGTGTCATTTAATAAATCCTCTCCGCAGGAGTAAGAAATAACTTCAGGACATTTTATATGTTTGTATGTAAAAAAAGATTTTAAATTTTTATGGATCTGTTCAATTGCCAACGGATCATCATCACATATTAAAATTCTCATGTTGGTATTCCTCTTGCTTTTTCTTCTATTGTACCATGAAGCACAGTCCACCGTGCACGATATATACATACATCAGCATGTTTGGTCTGCATATTCCCGATGGGCACTGTTCATTGCTTACGCACATTATATCGGGAAAGATGATATTTTGCAAAAGCAGTGCATGAAAAGACCAAAATGGAGCGAAATATGTCGTTTCAATCCGGAACTATCGCTTTTATCTGCATAACAATTTAAAATCATATTGTGAAATTCAATGACAAAAATAAAGAGATGATGTTGTATAAATAAAGTTGACACCTTATTCTCAAGGAATTCATGTATAATAAAAGAGAATAAGGAGGAACTCTCAATGTCACGAACCCAACGTAAATACGACCAGGAATATAAGATCCAGGCTGTCAAACTTGCCAAAGAAATCGGCGGTGCTAAGGCAGCCAAAGAATTAGGTATCCCAGAAGGAACCATCCACACATGGCTGAAAGCAGTTAGAGCAGGCACATTGGATATTGGCGACGGTGCACATACTCCGGAAAGCGCGATGAGTCTTGCTGAGGAGCTTGCCATGCTCCGCAAACGCGTTAAAGATCAGGACAAAGAAATCCGGCGTCTGAAAGAGGAAAATGAATTTCTCGAGGAAGCAAGCGCTTTTTTCGCAGCCAGCCGTCGGAAGTCAGCAAGAACCAAAGAATGATGTTCATTGCCGTAAAAACGAAAGACGGCGTGATTAAGGGAAAACTCTCATTCTATTGCCGGATGCTTGGCGTCAGCCGCCAGGGTTTCTACAAATATCTTGCTATTAAAGATCGCCCTTGGAAATATCAGGATCTTGCTGATGCCATGAGAGTGATCCATGCTGAGGATGAATGCAATGATACCTATGGACGTATTCGCATGTACCAAGCACTGCTCCTTAAGAATCCGACGGGAATCAAGATCCCCAGTGAACGAACCGTTTACAGGGTTATGGATGAAATAGGACTTGTCCATCGGCCAAAGCGCAAGCCAAATGGCATTACCAAGGCTGATCGGGAAGCACGTAAGTCAGATGATCTTCTGAAGAGAGAGTTCAAGGCTGATAAGCCACTTGAAAAATGCGTAACTGATATCACAGAAATCAAGGCAAAAGATGGAAAACTGTATGTTTCAGCCATCTTCGACTGCTTTGATTCCAGCGTTCTGGGACTGGCAATGGAAACAAACATGAAGGCAACTCTGTGTGAGCATACACTGGATAATGCCTATCTGGCGCATCCTGATCTGCGAGGTGCCATTGTGCACTCCGACAGAGGAAGACAATATACCAGTGAAACCTACCGTCAGGCGCTTTCTAAATATGGCATTATACAAAGCATGAACAGTGATGGTGGCAGGTGCCACGATAATGCTCGATGTGAAAGCATGTGGGCCAGAATGAAAAGCGAGCTTCTCTATGACCGCTACAATACGGAAAGCCTGACCACGGATGAGCTGAGAGTTCTTATTTGGAGATATTTCATCAGTTACTGGAACAACAGGAGGATCTGCTCTGCCAACGGTGGGCTTCCTCCTATGATTAAGCGTCAGAGATACTACCAATCTCTGGGCCTGGCTGCATAGGAAATGATATCTTTGAGATAAATGTGTCAACCAATATTGACAATATCATAATTTTAAATGCCTTTATATGAACACTTAAAGTGCAGAAAAACAAGCAATTTCATAAATGTTATTATTTTGAGCGCAAATGTAAAGCAATGTTGATAGAAAAAATTGTTTATTTTATTTAAAATTGCTCTTAAAGGAGGACACAAAATGGAAATTGGAAATAAAATCAACCAATTAAGGAAACTTTCGGGAATGACACAAGAACAATTAGCAGAAAAACTTAACGTATCCAGACAGACTATTTCCAAATGGGAGTCAGATAGCACTTCCCCTGATTTAGAAAGTATCGTTAAAATAAGCAGAATTTTTCATGTGTCATTAGATGATTTGCTAAAGGAAGGAGAAGCAGGTGTGGCAAACAAAACTGATGAGCAAATAACTTTAGAAGATTTGATGAAAATAAATCTTCATAACAGAAAAATGACGCTGTTGCTAATTAGTGGTCTGATTTTTATTATGGTTAGCATATTAAATTTCGCCTATGTAATTGCGCTACAAAGCACAACACTTAGTACCCAGTATATGCTATACCGATATATCGTTACAGGACAATACGAAAATGCCCCTATTGATTATATTCGGTTAATGATACCGTCTATTATTGCGGCAGCAATCGGAGTGATATTGTTCATAAGTTATACCATTGAAAGAAGAAAAAAAGGAGACTGAAAATATGTATAAGACAAAGAAGTTTATTTCATATATGGCTTTATGTGTGTTAATCTTTTCTTTATGTGCATGTGGAGAAAAAGGTAGTGAAAACGCTGCTATTTATGGAGAAACCGTCGGAGGATTGGAAGATAATGAGCTTTTTGCAATTATTGATACAAATGCTTCTTTACATGTTTTACTTGTTACCTCACAAGTATATAATGACGGTTTGGGAAATCAGGCAGCACTTAATTGTGATGTATATTATTTGATAGATAAAGAAGTTAAAAACATAGGAACAATAGAAAGTATGGGAACAGCATATCCTATCGCCTATGATGAAACAGGTATTTATGCTGCTTCCGGTCACGATATGCAGCGTTTTGAAATTGAAAAATCCGGTTCGCTCAGACTGGCAGAGGGGATTTATGAGCAATTTGACGAAAGTGGAAATGCTGCTTATACCATGAAAAAAGGAGAGGAAACAGATGTAATTACAGAAGAAGAATACTATGCAGCTTTTGAAAAATACAGCAATGCTACCATAGTAAATTTCTCTTATGGTGCATCGGACGCTGGCAAGGCAGAAGTGGTAACTAACAATGAGCTGGAACCCCGTCAAGGAAATATAGCAGAAGATGTCAATGTACTAGAAATTGTACAAGAGACAGCCTCGGAATTTGCAGTCAAAAAAATGGAAACTTCTTATTTTTGAAAGGCAGGACAATGAAATTTTTTATGCCGCTACTTTGGTAGAAAATGATTGTGCGCCGGAGATGATATTTTTACAAACGACTTACAGACAACACTTAAAGAATAGCAAACCCAGTCGAGCCAGTCAACGGCAAGATGAACGGCTCTTGCAGAGCCGCCGTTGACAGCCCCGCCCGGTTTTGCAGTTAGGCAGTCAAGGAGCGACAGCCTAAAGTGCTGCCGCCCCTTACTTTTATGATACAGCATCAACTTTGGAAGTATATCCTGATGCTGTATCAGAGGAACACAGTACACAAGTTAGTTATATCGTAAAGCAATCAGCAAATATGGCATTCTCCAAAGCATGAACAGTGCTGGCGGCAGATGCCACGACAATGCCAGATGCGAAAGCATGTGGGCAAGATTCAAAGAAGAATTACTTTATGGACGTTATGATACCACTTCAATGACAGTAGAACAGTTAAAAACACTCATCTGGAGATATTTCATCAGCTATTGGAATAACCGAAGAATCTGCTCTGCTAATGGTGGCTTACCTCCGATGATTAAGCGTCAACAATACTACGATTCATTACAGGAGGCAGCATAGGTCGAACATCCTTGAGAAAAAAGTGTAAACCAATATTGACAATATCAAGAGGAGAAGCTCAATATGAAAAACAAGATATTAAATGTAATATTAATAGGTTATATAATAGTACTTATATGGTTGTTATTAGTACCAAATGTTTTTAGGGGAGAACAAACATGGTATAGTAATGTATTTTCATATCAGCATTTTGTAGATTCTAATTTAATTCCATTCAGAACAATAATAATGTATATTTATTGCTTAAAGAATGGAAATATAAACATAGATATACCAATAAAAAATGTATTGGCAAATTTTTTCATGTTTATGCCAATTACAATTTTAATAAAAATAAAGATCCCTCGGTTGACTTTAAAAAAGATTTTATTATATATTATCTGTTTTAATCTTGTAATAGAAATATTGCAGTTTTTAACTTTGCAAGGATCATTTGATGTAGATGATATCTTATTACGTTTATTTGGTGCATGGATTTCATATGCCGTTTATAGTAGTTTTCGCAGAAAAACATTTAAATAATTTTTAAGAAAATAGGCGGCAGTATCAAGAAATAAGCTTTAAGAGTAGCAGAAAAAAATTTTGCCGCAAGCACAATGGCTGCTATGTTGATGCTGCCACTATACCGGAGGCTGATTGACTCCGGTGTAAAAAAGGAGATTTATGAAAAAGAAAGTGCTTATAAAATGGATCATTGGCTGTGGCATGCTCTGCATGATGTTACTTGTATTATGGAAAAGGACGCATATAAATTATGATGAGTATTCAGATAAAACTTCTGATATGCAACATGAAGAGGTAGAAGAAATCAAATTTCCGGATTATATCAATGAAAAAGTGAGCGATGGTCTGGTGTTTGATGCAGAGGTTGTAATTGGAGAAAATTTTGATCCTGATAATTTTTATGTGAGTACGGCAAGGATTATGAAACCGGATGAAGAAAAATGGAAGCAGTTTTTTGGGGTAGATAATACATGGGATTATAACGTTTATGAGACAGAAAGCCGTATAGGGGATAAAATCGAATTTCAGACGTATACAGATAAACAGGAAAATACGTTGTATTTAACAGCAGAGGAAGCATTGTGGGCAAAGCAGGATATGGTATTTATTTATAATGTTCTGGATACAAATGAGTATAGTCCACAAAATAATGGAAAGCTTTTTTCTGAAAAGATGGATCTGTCTTTTGAAAGCAGACAAGATAATTTACGTACCGTTTTAGATAAAATGCAGCAAATAGGAATAGATGAGGAAAAGGAGCTGGAAAGTTTTAAAATATAAGTTGAATGTAGATAAGTTGAAGGAACAGGAGCATAAAATTTGATGAGAAAAAAAGTGATTCAACTGGATGAGGCATATTATTATTATCTGGACGAAACGACACAGGGACTCCCAGTTTTTTCTAAAAGAAGTGTAAATGATTATGCAGGGGATGATCGATCACAGATTATTGTGTGTGCTGGAAATGATGGAATACGTTATCTGTATATGAAATGGTTTTTTTTATTTGATATAGGGGATGGCAAGGTAAAATTTGCACCAATTGACAACATTAAAGAATGCATCAAAACAAAATATGGAAAAACGTTAGATGAGAACTGTATTACTGTAAAAAAAATGGTATTGGGAGTTTATCCATTAGCAATTGATAAGGAGAAAAATGCAGTTATTCCGGTCTGGATATGTTTTTTAGAGCGAAAAACAAAAGGCAGTGAGTATGTAGAAAAATTATATGTTCCGATTAATGCGATTACAGGAGAGGAATTTTACGATATGGAGGGGTAATGTGAAGTCATATTTGAAAATGGATTTTTATCGTATGTTAACATCGAAGTATTTTGGAATTGGAATATTAGGTGTTGTTGGTGTATATGGACTTTCACTGATGCAGTTAAAAAGTCAGGATGTATATTTGCTAAATTATTACATTAAATTCTATAGTACATATATGCTTTTGCTGATATTTGGCGCTGTTGCATATTCTAATGCCATGATGGAGGATTTGGAGTATAAAAACTACTATTTGCAGATACAAAAGGGAAGTTTTAGAAAATATATTTGGTCTAAAGTAATTACGGCATTTATCTCAGCTGTTATCGTGATGGTACTTGGAACATCCATTTTTTGCTTAATGGCTCATTTTAAAATGCCGCTCTTGTCCCCGGATAATGATATGCTGGAATATCTTGCTGATGGTGATTATCTGAGTCAGCTTATTACGCCAGAAACAATATTTTGGTATCTGATAGCGGATGCGGCAATGACAGGGCTAATGGCTGGCATTTTTTCTGTATTCGCTATGTGGTTGTCTTTATTTGTAAAAAATCAAATGTTTACAGTTATGGTTCCTATAGTAGGGTTTTACTTTTTTGTCAATTATTTTACAAGAATATTTGGAGAGAATGATTATTTTAAGTTGAATGTGATCTATATATCAAATGGAAAAATATTTGAAAAATCCTTTAGTTGTTTTTGCTATGCACTGTTCGTCACAGTTGCAATTGCAGCAATAACAGGAAAGTTAATATATAGTAAAATGCAAAATGATATATGGGGTGACAGGAATGTGGGGAGCAAATAAATTAGGTATTATAAAATATAGAATAAAAAATGTAAAATATTTTTTGATTGCCATTATCTGGTTGTTTATATTGGATGTATATTTGGCTGATTACAGATCAATGGCAATGACATTAGGGTTAAAAGATAGTTTTGCAATATTGCCACATGTCCAGAATGATTTTTATTTTAACAAAATTATGTTGCTTGGTGGCATGATTTTTTTTGCAGATATTCCCTTTATGTCAGGAGAAGAACTTTATGTAGTGCTTAAGATTGGAAAAGAAAAGTGGTCACAGATTAATTGCTGTTATATCGTCTTGAGTGGTGTATTACTAAGCACATTGCTTACGGTGCTTAGCTTGTTGACAATTTTACCTGCAATTAGTTTAAAAAATGAATGGGGAACATTGTATCAGACATTTGCTTTTTCAGGAACGGCAGGTTGTGTGCTTATAAATGCAAGTGCAATGAGTTATTATTCACCCTATGCGTTAATGCTGAATATTTTTCTGATTGATGCGTTAACCTTTGCATTCATGGGAATGCTGCTATATACATTGAGTTTATTTGTGTCAAAAATATGGTCATATGTCATTGTTGTTGTTTTAATTTTTTTGCAATCTGTTTTTGGAAAAATGGGGTTAGTGTTGGATAATTTCCTGCCGTTTTCATGGATATCTGCTTCGCATTGGAGATTTGGATATGACAGGCACAGACCGGACCTTATTTACATTTACACGGCGTTTTGTATGTTATTATTTCTACTGGCTGTAATCAGTGAATGGAAAATAAAAAGAATGGACTGGGTGAGTAAGGAGGAACATAGATGACAGATGATGTTGTAATACAAGTTAATAATGTGTCAAAGAAATTTAAATCGCAAGTTGTGCTCAAAGATATCACATTGCAATGCAGAAAAGGCAGGATTTATGGATTTGTAGGATACAATGGATCTGGGAAAACAGTTCTTTTTAAATGTATATGTGGGTTACTTTATGTAGATGAAGGAGAGATCAGAGTCAACGGAGAAAAAATTGGACGTGAAATGATAAAAAACGCAGGGATTATTATTGAAGAACCGGCATTCCTTGGAAATGAATCCGGAAGGAAAAATCTTGAGCTATTGTATATGTTAAGGCATAAACGCGATAAAAAAAGGATTGCAGATGTTATGCAGATGCTCGGATTAAATTCAGAATCTAAAAAGACAGTGAGACAGTATTCGTTGGGAATGAGACAAAGGCTTGCATTAGCCCAGGCATTAATGGAAGATCCGGATATATTGATTTTGGATGAGCCAATGAATGGACTGGATAGGGATGGAGTAAACGAAATACGTCAGCTATTATTGAAGCTGAAAGAACAGGGAAAAACAATACTACTTGCAAGTCATAACAAAGAAGACATAGAGGTTTTATGCGATGAAGTATTTGAAATGGAACATGGAAAACTGCAGCAAATTCGGTGATTAATAATGAAAAAAAAGATACTATGTATATTCACAATAATTCTGACCATTTTAGCAGGATGTGCTAAAGAGGAAAAATCCAATATAGAAGTGTCTGATGATGAAGTTGGCATAGAGACAATGGAGGGCATGAATTATTTAGTGGCGGGCAATGATTATGGATTTTATTTTGATGTATATTCAAAATCAGGAGATAAAAAAAATAATGATTCAAAAATTTCTGTAAATAATGGCAACGATAATTTGTACTTTATGATTGAAAATGCCGGGGAGGACAGGCAGATTGCAGTACAAATTTTTATTGATTATATCCAGGTGCCGATGATAATTGAGGGAGAAACGTATCAGACATTTTTTGTGGATGCTGATAAAAGTTTTTCAAAAGAATTTTGCTTTCAAATAGCGGAGACTCTGGATGAGAGTGTTGATCATAAAATTATGGCTGCAATGACAGTATATTCTGATAAGCATGTGAAAGATTCAGAACTTGAATATACTACGAATGGATATTCTATAGCACTTGATGCAGTTTTAGATATAGCAGGAAATACAGACCAATTCATTATGAATAAACTTTACAATTACGAAAATCCCAGGGAATCATATAAAGATATGTGGTATGGAGTGCTGATAAATACTGAATTACAGGATTTCAAAAGGAGAGTACCAAACAAAGAAATAATTGCACAAAAAAATGAAAGAAAGGACTTTGTGTATCATGTTGGCGGATATGATGATTGTACAGAAGCACTGGTTATTTTATGCATGGGTATGGAACAAGTTGATGTTAATCAACAAAAATATATGCTTTTCAAGCTGGAAAAAGGAAAGATACAAGATGGATTAGTAACAATTACAATGCCGGATGAGCAAGGGTGCTACGATTTGACAGGATGGATTATTAAGAATCCATTTTCAGAAGAAAAAACAGAAATCAATTCAGTGAGTGATACGTGGAGATTTACAATCAATGTGACATAATTAACTACACTAAAAAATTATCCAGACCTTTGGTCTGGATAATTTTTCGTTAGAGAGTTTTTTCAAACAAAAAAATAATACATAATAAAATGAATTTATTGAAGAAGCATAATATTTTTCGTATAATCAAAGATACATCAGGGATACATTTTTGGCAAGTGTCGGAACTGGAGGCATATTATAAATGCTAAATATTTATTTTGGTGGAAATGGAAGAAGCAATTTATAATCCGGCTGTTTATTTTAAAAATGCTTATCAGGATAGCTGGATTACAAACGAGCGTTCAAAAGCGATGATAATCAAGTGTTTAATGCATCAACATGTGGCGATAATTGTGCACATTGGCTTTTAAAAATGGGAATGGAAAAAAATATTACAGTTAATTTACGACATCTGATGGATTTTGGTGAGAAGGAGTTTACAATCCATATTCTAAATACAGATGAGATCGTTCATAATATGGAAGAGCTTGTTATGATCGCAGGGATGTTTGTACGATAGGAGGATAACCATGAAAAAGACAACTGTAGTTTTTGATTTAGACGGAACATTATTAGATACTTTACAGGATCTTGCAAATGCAGTCAATTATGCACTGGAAAAGCAGGGAATGCCAAAGCGTACATTAGAGGAAGTGCGTCAATTTGTAGGAAATGGCGTGCGCCTGCTAATGATCCGGGCGGTGCCGGATGGGGAGAGCAATCCATTATTTGAGGAAACCTTTGCGCTTTTTAAAGACTATTATGGCGAACATTGCAATGATAACACAAAGCCGTATGCAGGCGTTGTAGAACTGATCGAGACTTTGAAGGAAAAAGGCTATGCAGTCGCAATCGTATCGAATAAGATTGATTTTGCAGTCAAAGAATTAAACGACCTTTACTTTAAAGGAATCGTTCCTGTAGCAATCGGCGAAAAAGAGGACATCCGCAGAAAACCGGCTCCGGATACTGTTTTTGAGGCATTGAAAGAATTAGGAAAAACGAAAGAAGAAGCGGTTTACGTTGGTGATTCTGATGTGGATTTAGAGACTGCAAAAAATTCCGGCATGCCATGTATTTCCGTATTATGGGGCTTTCGTGACAAAGAATTTTTGGCAGAGCATGGGGCAGAGCGTTATGCAAAGACCGCAGAGGATGTGCTGCGGTTTGTAGAAGAAATGTAGAGGTTTGGCAGATTGTGCAGTGACTCGGTAGAAGTGTGCATCGATTCGGCAAACTGCATATTTGCGAGGAAAGTTTGCGCATCATAATGGGGAGTAAAGCAGAATGGGAAATTTTCTTCCAAAATATCCAAAAAATTATTTCAAAAATCAAAAAGGGTTAAGAAGCTTCTGGAAAATGATCTCCATTGGAATCAGCATCATTTTTGGAATATTAGCATGTATTGATAAATTTGAAAAACAGTGGGAATTAAACGTGTTTTACTTTGGGATTGCTTTACTGCTGTTTTACATTTTTATTCATCCGGTCTGGATGGATGCAAAAAAGAAAAAAGGCTATAAGTTTGAGGAAGACAGGATTTATGTTTTTAATATTCTGGGAAAACAAACCAGAATGATCGCATATCAGACGATGGAAAAAGCGGTTCAAAAACGGCAGGTCCGTTGTAAAAACAACGGTCTTGTAATCGGAAAAGGAAGAAATAAAATCTGTTTTTTATACGAGCCGGGAAGTCTGGAAGCAGCAAAGCGGGTAAGACAGTGTTACGACATGCTTCAGAAACACATTGAGCCAGCATTGCCGTGTTTCAGGCAGACAGGACAGGATTTGTTAGACCGCAGAGCTTTTTATCGGAGATGCAGGAAACGTCAGACGATATTGCTGTTGATCGGCAGCTTTTTTGCAGGCGTATTCTGCCATAACAGTTCTGATCCGGATGCAACGGTGATGCTGATCGCAGCGGTTGTCGTGGGATTTTGTGAAACGCTGACACTGCTCAGTCTATATGGAACAATTCTTCTGGAAGCAGAAAATGAGAAAAAAATTACAAGAGAATTCAAAGAGACAGATTATATCAGGGCGAAAGATGCGCGTTTTGGCAAAGTATACACAGCCGTTGTGGTCGTCTGTCTGCTTTTGTTTAATGCATGGGTTATTTTCTTTTCATAAAAACAGTACATAGAAAATAATGTGTAAAGGTCTGGAAGAAAAAATATCTGACAGGCTGCGGGGATGAGTGAATATGCTGCGGGAAAAAATATATGAATTGAAAAATTGGAAATTGGCGGTTCACACAACGTGGAATCCGGGCGCGGAAAATGTGATGCGGATTCACCTTGTTCCACCACGCTTTCTGTCGGGAAAAATAGTGCCTTCTGTTGTGATATTGAATGGGCAGGAAATCGTACCGGTCAGTGAGGCATGGGCGATTCTTCTCACAGAGTTTATCCGGCGGATCAATGAATATGAAAATCATGCGATAGAGGAGAAGGAGGTGCAGCAGGTTCTTAAGGAAACCTTTGGAGCGGTCAGAAAGATATATCCGAAAACAGACCCAGAAGTTTTTCACAGAGACTTGTCGGTCATGCTGGATACATTTGAGGATGTGATCGCTGGAAAAATTCCACAGATGGAGATCGCAGGAATAAGTCTTGGGGAATATGCACCGTATATGCGGGCACCACACCGGATGGATCTTATGGTTTCTGCCATGACACGCGAAGGAAAATGGCATTGCAATCAAAAATGCATACACTGCTATGCGGCAGGACAACCGCTGTCAGAAGAACAGGAGCTTGACACTGAAAGCTGGAAAAAGATCATCCGTGCATGCAGGAAAGCAGGAATTACCCAATTGACCTTTACGGGTGGAGAACCTACACTTAGAGATGATTTATGTAAATTAATTTTAGAGGCAAGATGGTTTGTAACAAGGTTAAACACAAATGGGATACGGCTGACAAAGGAGCTTTGCGCAGAACTTGTACAGGCGGAACTTGACAGTGTGCAGGTGACATTTTATTCGGCAGATCCGGATATTCATAATGAACTTGTTGGCGGTGCACATTATGAGGAAACTGTTGCTGGAATTAGAAATGCGGTGACAGCAGGAATCAATCTGAGTATTAACACACCGCTTTGCAGTTTGAACAAAGATTATCTGGAAACACTGAAATTTTTACATAATCTGGGTGTGCGATATGTGACCTGTTCGGGACTGATCATCACGGGAAATGCAAGAACGGATGAATCGGTACGGACACAGCTTTCAGGGGAACAGCTTTATCAGGTGTTAAAAGAAGCAGCCGGATATTGTTATGCAAACAATATGGAAATCAACTTTACATCGCCGGGCTGGATCGCGCAGGAAAAGCTGCAGGAGCTTGGACTGGATGTACCGTCCTGTGGTGCATGTTTAAGTAACATGGCAGTCACACCAGACGGAAAAGTAGTTCCGTGCCAGAGCTGGTTATCGGGAGAAAACTTTGGAAAAATGGGAGTGACACGCTGGGAAAAGATCTGGAATCATCCAGACTGTAAAGCGCGCCGCATGGAAACCGCACAGATGAAACAGGAGTGCCCATTAAGGGGAAAGGCGGAGATGACAAGATGAAACAGACGGTGAAAAAATTATTGTTTATGCTTGGTATCATGTGTTTGACCATATTCGGAAAAGAGACATCGACAACCGTTTTGGCGGACAATTTGGATGAGATTGAAAATTACACGATTTACGCAGAACCAGACTGGGAAGACGGCTCTGTTTATCTGAAATATGATATTACGTGGAAAGTGTTGGATAGCGACACAGACGGTCCTCTGGAATGGGTTAAAATCGGTATCCCAAATTCGAATGTAGAGGAGATTGAGGGTTACAGCAGTAATATTGAAAATATTCGGTATTACAAAAATGGCGGTTCCTATGTAAGGATTGATTTTGACCGGAAATATTACGAGGGTGAGACGGTAGAATTTTCATTTGGAATCCACCAGCATCATCTATACCAGACTATAGATGGCATGAGAGTGTATCGATTTACGCCGGGCTGGTTTGATGAGATTGTTGTAGATGAACTGAATATCTATTGGAAATCTGACAATATAAAATATGTTTTAAATGGATATTGGGAACAGGATGGTTACTATCAGTTTCGCACGTCTTTGGCGGAGGGGGAGAAATACACTGTAAAAATAGAATATGATGCAGATGTATTTCAGACGGAAGACGACAAGAAGATTTCGCATCCGGTTGGAACAGGTACAAAAATTGTAATGGCGGTTATGCTTCTTGTAGTGCCGGGCATTTTGCTTTTACTTATCATCCGGGCGTACAAAAAAGGCAAACCGGTGGATTCTTACAGAGCGGAGAGCGGATTTGGCAATGCGTTTACTGATATCAGAACGAGCAGCCATTACACAGGCGGCAGAGGTAGTGGTGGCTGTGCCTGCGCATGTGCGTGTGCCTGTGCCGGAGGCGGGAGAGCCGGATGCTCGAAAAAAGATTTTTACGGAACAAAGCTTACGACAATGGCAATCCGCGAGGCGTTGAAAGACACCGCACATGAGGAAATATAACTGTATGGAAACGTATAATTATATAGAATGAAATATTCATAATTTACTCAAACTTCGCACTTGAATAAGTGCTTATGCACCTTGAAAATTCAATAATAACTGGCATAAAAATAGCATGAAACAAGCTGGTTTTGGTATAATTGAGTTGTCCAAAAAACAATCATACTTCCGGAGGCTCATGCTATGAATAAAAGTATAACACAAGCAACTCAAAATGATAAGCAGATTTCAAAATCTATCAAAAGATTTTTTACGAGATTTCATGTTTCTTCAGCTTTGAAAGCGTCCAATGCCTACAAAAAGAAGGGCGTTCCAGTAATGGAAATTTTCCAGTATCTGTTTCTGCTGATTTTTTCTAACAGAAGCATGTACATGAACCTGATCACAGGACGAAACACGCCTGATTTTGCAAAGGATACGGTATATCGTTTTATGAAAATGATTCAGATCAACTGGATCCGTTTCACAACAATACTTTCAGCCAGAATCATCAGGGATGCCATATTTCCGTTAGATTCTGAAGAACGTGCAAATGTTTTTATCATTGATGATTCCATGTTTGAACGTAATCGTTCAAAGATAGGATTTGCTTAGGCTGGTCAGATGGAACTGCCGGACAGCATTCTTCTTTCCACAGAAAACAGGAAAAACTGCATCAATGAAGCAACAGAAGTGGATAAAAGAACTGTTGGTTACAAACGCCGGAAGCTTTCCTTGGAAAAGGAACCAAGATGCAAAGAAAGCTGCAATTCCGGCGAAATATGTTCTTTTTGACAGCTGGTTTTCATCACCAAGGACTCTTCACGCAGTAAAAAGTATGGGTTACGATGTAATCGGCATGGTCAAGAAAACACCAAAGATGTTCTTTCGCTACAATGGCGAAGATATGCCTCTAACTTCTATCTACAACAAGAACAAAAAGAGACGCGGAAGATCAAGATATCTGCTCTCTGTTATGATTGATGTTGTAAAGGATGGTGAAATCATTCCTGCCAAAGTAGTTTATGTCCGCAACTCTCTTTCCTATGATGCAATGACCGCACATACTGCAGTTGTTTTTACACGATAATGATACTTTCACTAGAAAGCAGGGAATCCAATGATAACCGGTCTCTGGGCGAGCTTTTTCTATACTTTTCGGACGAAATGTCGGATATCACATGAATACAGGCTTTTCAAATGCTGCTTCAAATGTTCAGAACAATGCTTTCAGATAACACTGAACTTTCAGATGAAAAAATCGCTGAATTGGCAGATGCATTTATGAATACACTTCCGGTCATGTTGAAAACACAACTACAAGCCTCATAAAGTCTGGACATTGACAACTGAATAACTGCCAGGTATTGAGTTTTCAAGGTGCATAGCTAAAATTTATGTGCGAAGTTTGAGTAAAGGAACAATAGTGTTAGTTCATGGCGCTTATCATGGCTCATGGTGCTGGGAGGATAATTTTAAGCCGTTCTTTGTAAAACGAGGATATAGTGTTATAGTGGTCAATTTTAGTAATCCAAATCCAAAAGTGAAAATAAATGACTATATGGAACATCTCAATGAAGTGGTGGGAGAAATTAGTGGAAAAGTTTATATTATTTCACATTCGTTAGGAACTGCAATAGTGGAAAAATATATTACTAAGTTTTCGCCTAAATTAGAAGCCGTTGTCTTTTTGACTCCTAGTCCAGTAATAAAAAGACTTCAAAAAGCCTTCCTTGTTGATTTTCATAATATAATGAGGAGTAAAAGTTGTTTCTACTTTTCTAATCGCCTAGATGAAAGTGTGGAAAGCGTTTATCTGGATAAGTTTACTGATGAGTCAAGGCAAATTGAACTTTTAATGATTCGCAAGAAAGTACCTGTAGGTTATGAGTGGAATTATAAGACATTAGTTATGGGGGCATTAAATGATAATTGTATGCCCACATCAGTGCTTCTGGATACTGCTAAAATTTTCAAGGCAAAATTGATTATTTATCAGGAGCATTGCCATAATATGATGTTAGATCCTGCGTGGGAAATCGTGGCGGAGGATATTCTGGGGTTTATTTTAGTATAGTTTTCTTTCGGGCAAATATTAAAATAATTAATCGACTTATTCGGATGTAAAAAGAAATAATTCTTTATAAATGATTTTTATAAAGTAAGAAATTTTGAGATATCACAATTTAATAAAGTGCTTTACTGAAAATAAGGAAAAATTGGGTGAAGTAAAAAGATTATTTTCATTTTCAAAATTGATTTTTCGGTAGAATTTAGTCATGATAGTTAAAAAGCATGAACAAGAAAAAATTAGTTGCATTTTTTATATTCTTGAACCTCACCGAAAATCATTGATTCTGTAGTGTAAGAGTAATTTCTACTGCTGTTTTTGAGAATAACCAGAAATATCAAGTGAAATTTGAGGGCAAAACTAAAATCAACTTACCTCCGCAGCAATGAAAATTGATTTTTTACTTTAGCTAAGTAAAAAAATTAAAATTAAAATGTCAATCCCCCTTGACAAAGGAGATTTTCCTACTATACTTAAAACAGTGTTTTGAATACGATGTTTTGAAAACGCCGTTTTAATAAGAAAGGTGGATGAGCGATGGCAAGTAGGATTGAAGGATTTGACGAGAAAATTCTTTCCTGCGCGAAAGAAGAATTTTTAGAAAAAGGCTATACGGATGCTTCGATACGGACGATTGCTCAAAATGCCGGTGTCAGCACCAGTACAATATATACGCGGTATTCAGATAAAGAGGGATTGTTCCGCTTTCTTGTGGAACCGGTAGCTAAAGGTCTGAAAGAGTTATTGCGGCAATCATTAAGTGATTTTTCTTCTTTGACGGGGCACGAGCAGAACGAAAAATTTATGGAATACTCAGATCGTGGTTTTGAAGCTGTGATTGCATATATCTATGAATATTTTTCTGAATTTAAGCTGCTGATTACCGGAGCACCGGGAAATTACTATCAGGAATTTTTAGAAGGATTAGTAGAACTGGATACGAACTGCACAAAGAAATTCTTGATTCAAGTAGGAAGTAAAACTCTGGCGGAAGGGCGAGTTACAGATGGATTCCTGCACGTTGTTTCCAGTGCTTTTTATTCTGGTATATTTGAAGTGGTGATTCATGATATGCCGATGGAAGAAGCAAAGAATTATATCAATGAGTTACGCGCTTTTTATGGGAATGGCTGGAAAGAATATTACCGGAAATAGAAAGAAGGTGCGAAGGAAATGCAGAAAACAGAAGAATTTTGTGTGGACGAAAGCGGATGGATACACTGCCCTTTTTGTAAATGCAGAACGCGGACAAAGATACGGGCAGACACTTCATTGAAGAACTTTCCAATATTTTGTCCCAAATGCAAACAGGAATGTTTGATAGATGTTGACAACATGAAAATACGATTATCAGTAGTGCCAGACGCTAAGACGCAGAGCCGATAATTTGTTTGTGTAAAATTACATGACAGATTATCGGCTTATTCTTTTGAACAAGAGTTAGTGAAATCTAACATGAGGAATAATTATGAAAAAAATTTAAAAGAGGTAAATATTTATTTGGAAGTCTATTAGTTTTTGCATTTGTGACGACACTTCTATTAAATTTAAAACAAGAAAATGAAATAGGAGATATCAATAATTATACGCCGATTGCTTTACTAGAAGATGCGATTGTTTATAATTATATTAATGATGACGATGCCTTGGTAATTGGCTATTATGATATTGCTTCAAAAAAACAATCTGATGTCATATGTGAAAATGGGTTTTATATTTCAAGTGGACTACCCGCAGTTATTGATAATTCTGTTATTTTACCTGTAACATTAAATACAAATGAACATAAACTTATGAAGATAAATGCTGATTCTAACACGTCTGAAATGATATTTAATGAATTTAATTCTTATCCAATAGATTCGGTTGCTACAATGAATACAGGCATTTATATGTTAAGTTCTAAGAAAGATAATTCAACTGCAACGAGTTATATCAGAAAATATAACGAAAATACTAATGAGATGGATATTTGCATTGAAAAAGAGTTTACAGATAATACAGGTGAGCAGATAAAAGCATTTGCCTGCAACAACGAAAAGATTTATGTGATGGTAAATCAAATTGAAACAGAAAATGATACATATATAGAAATCTATGATGATAAAAACTATGATTTAATTGGTAAGTTGTATTTTGATTCTGAATTAAAAAATTTTGTTTCTAATAATGGCATTGTACAATTTTATTGTTTTGATAATTATGTATATATAAGAAATTTTTCAGATTATGGCGCAATAGGAAAAATAGAAAGTAATCAGGTAAAAACACTTCTTGATTTGCCTAATTTGCGTATAGCCTATAACGGTAAAAATACACAAGATAATTATTATGGATTTTTTTTAAGAAGTGGCAAAGACTTTTATCTTTTGGATGTTTATACTGATACTTTATATCAAACCAATTTAGAACTATCACAAGATGAAAGCATTCGTAACGCTATTTCTGATGGCAATGATATATGCATTAGTATTATGAATGAGAGAGACACAGAGACGTTTACAACAAAAAATACTATTATAGTAGATTTTGATAAATTGAAAAAAAGCATATCAGTGCTAACTTCCTAAGATTTTCCTCATTTTCAGCAATCTTCAAATCAATCGTCTTCATATTCTTGATTCGTGCCATTTTCATCCTCCTCCGTCTTCTGGGCAAAAGCATTTAAATCCAGCCTATATCCATTCGTCGGCATTCCGGATCAAGTCAATGATTTCAGTGAGTGATACGTGGAGATTTACAATAAATGTGGAATAACTAAATGTTAAGGAAAGTATGTCAGAATATATGTAATTAAAAAAGTCAATAAAATACATATCCCATTGAAGAAGCATAATATTTTTCGTATAATCAAAGATACATCAGGGATATATTTTTGGTAAATATCGGAATTGGAGGCATATTATAAATGCTAAATATTTATTTAGAAATGGAGAAGGAATTATAATCCGGCTTAAATAATACTTTTACAGGACCTGCTGACAGACTATGTGCAACAGATGAGCAGTATATGCATCGATCACACACATCGATCACCAGATCGGACGGATCATTTTAGAGCTTGTGGAACGCAGGCTTATGGAGAATACGGTCATATTGTTTGTGTCCGACCACGGAGATATGTTAGGTGATCATCTGCAGTTTCAAAAGCCATATCAAACATGTAAATGTTTCTTTCAGGATAAATATGTGGAATGGCATAAAAGGTGTGAAGATCTTGCGGAACTGAGGGATATCATGCCAACCATCTTAGAACTGGCCGGAGCACCGATTCCGGAGAACATAGATGGCAGCAGTCTGCTGCACGCATTGTCCCGCACCTGGCTGCATGGAGAACATACGCTGGGAGAATTGTCATCACAATTCATACTCACGAAAGAGGATAAGTATATCTGGTATTCGCAGACAGGCGAGGAGCAATATTTCGATTTAAAAACAGATCCCCATGAAACGCATAATGCGATCCATGAGGATGCCTATCGCAAACGTATAAAACATCTGCGTTGTCTTTTGACGGAAGCGTTAAGAGACAGTGAGGAAGGTTATGTCTGCAACGGGGAACTGATCGTAGGAAAAACGCCGCAAACGGTGTTACGGCGCTGATAACAATTCCTTATTCAAAAAACAATATCGTAAAAACACATATCATTAAGACAAAATACCGGTTGACTGTAAAAGCAGGACAAACATCATGACAGGTGCGACATAGCGGATCATAATGCGGTAAAGCTTTTTACGGCGGAATTTATGTCCGCTCCATTTCGTCGATTACATAATCCGGTGTCATCAGCCATCCAATCAGAACGGTAGAAAGCAGGGCAATGAGCGGCATCATCACACTATTGCTAACGTAGTCCATGATATCGAGAAGCTGTCCGGTGGAGCCATTTGGAAGTTGTACCTCAAAATAGAAAACACTATATCCAAGTGCGATCACCGCTGTGCAGGGACAGATTGTGTGCGGTAGTACCACCGGAGCATCCTTTGGCTGCCTGTACCCATGTTACGATAGAGAAGCTTTTAGAATATCCTTTGATCATAGAAACACCAGGGTGTGATAATGACATACTGCATTTATTAAATGAATGTGCTGTCAGACCCAATATCGTGCACAGACATTGCTGGAATATCTGGAGGCAAAAGGATATTAAGGTTATACGCAAACGTTAGAGTAAAAATCACCCGGCAATTGCAAGATATATCCCCCCGGGGAGCTTGCAGGACCGGACATTCCTAAAGTAAAATAGTCGGCATGGAGATGATAGCACCCTGACAGGTGGCAGATCTTACAAAAAGAAAATGGAGATTAGGAATGAAAAAGAGAATTTTTGCGATGCTGATGGCAGCAGCAATGATGCTTTCCATGGCAGCCTGTGGAAACGGCACAGAAGAAAAGAAAACAGAAAATTCCGCTGGAACCGAAGCACAGGCAGCGGACGGAGCTTCGACACTTGTATATGGAAGTAATGATTACACGCGTATCAATCCGGCAATGGATGAGCATGGTGAGATCAATATTCTGATTTTCAGCGGACTGACATCACATGATGGTGAGAATCAGGTTGCTCCGGGGCTTGCAAAGAGCTGGGACTACGATGAAGATACTTTAACTTATACATTTCATTTAGAGGAGAATGTGAAGTGGCATGATGGGGAATCGTTTACAGCAGATGATGTAAAATTCACGATCGAGTCAATCATGGATCCTGATAACGGTTCCGAAAATGCACCAAACTACGAAGACGTAACAGCCATTGACGTGATCGACGATCATACGATCGCATTTACGCTTTCAGCACCGAACGTAGCGTTCCTTGACTATATGACAATGGCAATTCTGCCAAAGCATTTACTGGAAGGCGAAGATATGCAGGAGTCGGATTTCTTCCGCCATCCGATAGGTACCGGCCCATACAAATTAGACAGCTGGGATGCGGGACAGGCGATCACATTGGTAAAGAACGAGGATTATTTCAAGGGTACACCAAATATCGACAAGATCATTTTTAAGATCGTACCGGATGATAATGCAAAAGCGATCCAGATGCAGTCCGGAGAACTGGATCTTGCATTACTGACACCGAAGGATGCGAAGACCTTTGCAGATCAGGATGGTTACACATGTTATGATATGAAGACATCGGATTACCGTGGAATCCTTTACAATTTTAATAATGATTACTGGACAGCCAATAAAGACATTATTCCTGCAATCAATTATGCAATTGACAGACAGGCGATCATTGATGCGGTTCTCCTTGGACAGGGAATGACTGCATACGGACCATTGCAGCGTAATATTTATAACAATGAGAATGTAGAACATTATGATTACAATCCGGAAAAATCAAAAGAAATCATGGAGTCTGTCGGATGTACGATGGGTGAAGACGGATTCTACTACAGAGACGGCGAAAAGATCGGTTTCGTAATAAGTGTCGGAGCAGGTGACCAGGTAAGACTCGATATCGCCCAGGCAGCAGCACAGCAGTTAAAAGAAGTTGGTATTGACTGTACGGTAGAAGTTCCGACAGAGGTTGACTGGGGTGGACAGATGGCGTATCTGATCGGCTGGGGAAGTCCTTTTGATGCAGATGACCATACTTACAAAGTATTCGGTACAGATAAGGGCGCTAACTATAGTTCTTATTCCAATGCACTGGTAGACCAGTATCTGATTGAGGCAAGAGAGTCTGCAGATCCTGCGGTGCGTGCAGAGGCATATGACAAGTTTCAGGAAGAGCTGGCAAAAGATCCGGCATTTACCTTTATCTGCTATATTGATGCAAATTATGTGGCAAATTCTTCTATTCAGGGAATCTCAGCAGACACTGTTATGGGACATCACGGTGTCGGAATTTTCTGGAATGTTGCAGACTGGACGATCGGGAACTAGGAAATAACTGCCGGAGGCAGCAGAAGGAATTCACTATGGAAGAACAGAGCAGAACATATATATTGGAAGCTTCAGATTTATCGGTCAGTTTTGAAACGGACGCCGGTGAAGTACAGGCAGTCAGAGATGTAAGCCTCTCCCTGAAAGAGGGAGAGGTTCTTGCGATTGTGGGAGAGTCCGGCTGTGGGAAAAGCGTCCTGTGTAAAAGTCTGATGAAAATGCTTCCGGGGAATGCCAGAATAAAATCAGGAAAAATTCTGGCAAATGGAATCGATATTACCGGGTACAAAGAGCGTGACATGGCGAAATTGCGTGGAACGCTTTTTTCCATGGTATTTCAGGATCCGATGACAGCATTAAATCCGACGATGACAATTGGCAGACAGATAGAAGAAGCAATTAAAATACACAATCCTCATATAAAGCGTGATGCATTAGAAAAGCGTGTCATAGAGCTGATGGGATTAGTCGGTATCGATCAGGCAGACGAGCGGAGGGATTTATACCCGTATCATTTTTCGGGAGGCATGAGACAGCGCAGTGTGTTAGCAATCGCACTGGCAGGAAATCCGTCTATCCTGATCGCAGATGAGCCGACCACAGCGTTAGATGTGACGATACAGGCACAGATTTTGGATCTGTTCCGCGATATCCAGAAGAAAATGCATACCTCAACTATTTTTGTGACGCATGATCTGGGCGTTGTCGCAAGAGTTGCGGACCGGGTGGCTGTCATGTATGCAGGGAAAATCGTGGAACTTGGAACAACAGAGGACATTTTTTATGATGCAAGGCATCCATATACATGGGGGCTTATGCAGGCACTTCCGGCGTATGCAAAAGGGAAAGAGATGCTGCATGCGATCCCGGGAATGCCGCCGGTATTGATCGATCCTCCCAGGGGGGATGCGTTTGCATGCAGAAATGAATATGCACTTGCAATTGATTATGAAAAAGAACCGCCAATGTTTAGAATATCGGACACACACCATGCGGCAACCTGGCTGCTGGATGAGAGAGCACCTGAAATAAAACCGCCTTCGCCCGTATGCAGTTCCTTTTTGGCAGAAGGAGATCAGAGAGAAGGATGTGAAGAAACAGCGGAGCGTAAAAAGACTTCTATGGTGGAAGAATGTCAGAATGATGCAGAAAACAGGGAGACTTTAGTGGCTGTAAATCATCTCACGAAAAGCTTTTTCCATTGGAAAAAGAAATGTGCACAAAGCTGTAGATGATGTGAGTTTCCGGATTTATAAGGGTGAAGTTTTTGGACTGGTAGGTGAATCCGGTTCCGGAAAATCAACTGTGGCAAACTGCGTGATGAATTTATGTAAACCAGATAGCGGAGAGATTTTATATAAGGAAATTGATACCTGCTGCAGTAAGGAGTTCCGGAAAAATAAAAAAATGCTTCAGTGTGAGCGGCAGATTATTTTTCAGGACTCTACTTCCAGTTTGAATCCTCGTATGAAAGTGAAGGATATTTTGTCAGAGCCCTTCCGGATACAGCACATCACACCGAAAAGAAGGACACTTTCAGCGGAGGCAGCATTTCAGCTGACGTATGTTGGATTGGATAATTCCTATCTGGAAAAATATCCTTCGGAGCTCTCAGGCGGACAAAGGCAGCGTGTTGCAATTGCGCGTGCAGTAGCGATGGAACCGGAACTGCTGGTCGCAGATGAACCGATCGCATCCTTAGACGTATCCATTCAGGCACAGATCGTGAATTTGTTCCGGCATCTGCAGAAGGAACACGGGTTTTCGTTTCTGTTTATTGCACACGATCTTTCCATGGTACGGTTTTTGTGTGACCGGGTGGGCGTGATGCATGATGGTAAATTAGTGGAAGTAGGAAATGTGGAAGATATTTTCAGACATCCGAAGCACCCATATACGAAGGCATTGATCGAGTCCATCCCAATTCCGGATCCACACAGGGAGCGGCAAAGAGCAAGAGAGAAAGAACATGAGTAAAAAAGAGATCAGTATCTATATTTTAAAAAAAATATTGCTGTTTCTGGCAAGCATTTTTTTGTTGTCAGTGATCGTATTTTATATCTCCAGACTGGCACCGGGAGATCCGCTTGTCTCTTACTATGGGGAAAGAGTGGAAAAAATGAGTCCCGAGGAACATGACTGGGCGATGGAGAAGCTGGGACTGAACGAGTCTGTTTCCGTTCAGTATGTAAAATGGCTTTCGAATGCATTTCATGGAGAATTCGGCATCTCCTATAAATACAAAATGGATGTGCTGGAAGTGATTTCCGGAAGAGTCGGAAATACAATGCTGCTGGGCGGGATAGGCTTTGTGCTTATTTTTACACTGGCGTTGTTATTGGGAATTTTGTGTGCATGGCACGAAGAAAAATGGCTGGATAAAATCATATGCCAGGTCGGAACGGTCACAAGCTGTATACCGGAGTTCTGGTTTTCGCTGGTACTGATCCTTTTCTTTGCAGTTGAGCTTCATATATTGCCAAGCTCCGGTGCCTATACGATCGGAAAAGAGAAGGATACTGCTGACAGGATACAGCATCTCATATTGCCGGTCACAGTTGTAGTGATGGGACACCTATGGTACTACGCTTATATGATCCGCAATAAGATTTTAGAGGAAGTGCGGGCAGATTATGTGCTGCTGGCGAAATCGAAGGGACTTACAAAAAACAGCATTCTTTTCCGCCATTGTCTCCGCAATATTATTCCGAGTTATCTGAGTATTATGGCAATCTCGGTGCCTCATATTTTAGGAGGAACCTATATTGTTGAGACGGTATTCTCTTATCCGGGGCTTGGAACATTAGCTTATGAGAGTGCCAGATATAAAGATTATAATTTACTGATGGTTTTATGTATTCTTACAGGTATTGTCGTGGTTGTCTGCAACATGATCGCCCAGACGATCAATGAGAGGATTGATCCGAGAATACGTCAGTGACAGAAAGGAACCGATGATGGATACAGATTTTCAGATTGTGGGAATTAGAAATACAGAGGATCAGACTGTTAGCAGGCATAAAAAATGGTATCAGGGAAAACCGCTGATATCAGCGCTGCTGCTTGCGGTCATCCTGTCAGGCTGCCTGTGCTGTCATCTGATCATGACAAAAGATCCCGGTTATATGGATCTGGCACATTACAATGAGGCACCGGGAGGAGAGTTTCTCTTTGGGACAGATACGATGGGGAGAGATATTTTTTCCATGATCTGGTATGGGGGACGGATATCACTATTGATCGGAGCACTTGCAACGCTTATCTCTACGGTACTTGCAATTGTCTTTGGTGCAGTCAGCGGATGTGCACCGGAATGGGTGGATTCACTGCTCATGCGTTTTACAGAGATTTTCTTAAGCATCCCGAATCTGCTGCTGGTCATTTTATTGCAGGCAGTCTTAGGAAAAGCCAGCATTTTCAGTATTTCATTTATTATTGGGATCACAAGCTGGCCAAGTATTGCCAAAGTGGTGCGCACGGAAGTAAAACAGATCCGAAACAGCGGGTATGTCATCGCAGCAAGATGTATGGGAGGAAGCTTCCGGCATGTCTTGTGGAAACACCTGACTCCCAATTTTGCTTCATCGATCATGTTTATGGTTGTCATGAATATCAGAAGTGCGATCATTGCAGAGTCAACCTTGAGCTTCATGGGAATCGGGCTGCCATTAGAGCAGATTTCGTGGGGAAGCATGCTTTCAAATGCAGACAAAGCACTGATGACAAAGTCATGGTGGATCATTCTCATACCGGGTCTTTTTCTTACAGCCACGCTCATGTGCATGACAAATCTTGGAAATTATTTGAGAAAAGCTGTCAACCGGAAGGAAAGTTATCTGTAATTGTGTCAGTACATACATGACTTTACAGTTGACAAGACAGTTGTAAAGTGATACTTTAAACAAGAATCTTAAAACCATGGTAATGAGAAATTTTGTCGTGATAAGGCAGGAAAATCTGAGAAAAGAGTGGATGATGGAATGGAAGTAATGCCTCACTTAAAACTGCGCGATGACCTCGGCATTCCGTATGCGATCCTTCCTGGAGACCCGGCAAGGGTGGAGCGGATCGCTGAACAGTTAGAGGACGTGGAGGAGTTAGAATTTAACAGGGAATATAAAAGCATTGCAGGAACTTACAAGGGAATCCGCGTGCTTGCAGTTTCTACGGGGATCGGCGGTCCTTCGACCGGGATTGCTGTGGAAGAGCTCGCGCGTATCGGCGTGACGCATGCAATCCGTATCGGAAGCTGCGGTGCATTACAAAAAGAGATCAGATTAGGGGATCTGATCTTAGTGCAGGGTGCGGTGAGAGATGAAGGAACTTCCAGAACGTACATAGATTCCATTTATCCGGCAATCCCGGATTTTGAACTGATGAATGCCTGTGTAGAGGCAGCAGAGGAGGAGCAGATTCCGGCGCATGTCGGAATGGCACGGAGTCATGACAGTTTTTACACGGACAGAGAGGACGAGATCGATGCACTGTGGGCCGGCAGAGGAGTGCTTGGCTGTGATATGGAGACGGCGGCGTTGTTTGTGATCGGAAGACTCCGTGGTGTGAAGACAGCCTCAATCTTAAATACCGTAGTGGAATATGAGGACAGCTTAGAGGACAACATTAACAGTTACACAGACGGTGAGAATGCAACCGCTCAGGGTGAAAAAAACGAGATTCATGTAGCGCTGGAAGCGTTACGCCGATGTGTGAAATAAAGCACGAATCATCACAAAGCCAGCGATAATGGCGTTACTTTGATGATTACCTGCTGATTGTAAAAAAGAGAGGAAAAACGTTATGAAAAACATTTTTAAGACAAAGTTAAACACAGCAAGTCTGGTACTGATCCCAGCATGTATCGGTATCAATTACCTTGGAAAATTATTTGCATCCGTATTAAAACTTCCGTTATGGTTAGATTCCATCGGAACCTGTATCGGTGGCGCACTCGGCGGACCGATCATTGGTGCGATCTGTGGAGCAGCCAACAACCTGATCTATGGTTTTACAACCGGTGATTCCATTACATTAGTGTATGCCCTCACAAGTCTTGGCATCGGTCTTGTCGTTGGTATTATGGCGCGTCTCGGCAAAATGGAAAAAATCAGCGGTGCGTTACTGACTTCTTTAGCCGGCGGTCTTGCAGCAGTATTGATCTCCACTCCGTTAAACGTTATTTTCTGGGGCGGTACAACAGGAAATGTCTGGGGCGATGCAGTATTCGCAGCAACACAGGCAGCAAATCTCCCGGTTGTATTAGGTTCTTTCTTAGATGAAGTTGTTGTGGATGTTCCGGATAAGATCATTACGGTATTGATCGTGTTTGCGATTTTAAAAGGACTTCCGAAAAAACTTACTGCTCTTTATGATGTGAACGACAGTGTGGAGAGCTTAGACTAAGAAGTGAAAATATATTCTGATGGAGTGATTTAGATGAAAAGTATCAGCCTTTATGTGGATAAAGATACCTATTTGACCAGAATGCATCCGTTTTACGAAACTGTGTTATATACTGACAGCGGTCGCTGCATCGCTGATCACAGGGAAGTTATGGGCATTCGCTATATTCATTGGAATCAGTCTTGTAATGCTTATCAGTGGAAAAATCATGAAAAAGGTTTTTCCACTGATTGCTTTTTCATTTACAATTCTGATCACCATATTTTTGATCCATGGTTTATTTAATCATGAAAATGCAAACTTAATGTTTCGGTTAGGACCGTTAAAGTTCTATCGGGAAGGAATGATGTATGCGCTTCGCATCAGCTGTAACGTCTTGAATATGCTGCTGGCATTTGCGGTGTTTGTACTTACAACTAAGCCGGCAGAGCTGGTAGAGGATCTGGAGCAGACCGGATTTTCGCCGAAGATCGGATATGTCATCAGTTCTGTTTTTCAGATCGTACCGCAGATGAGCGGCACGATGAACACGATCATGGATGCACAGCGGAGCCGTGGACTTGAGACGGATGGAAATCTGATCACCAGGGCAAAATCTTTTCTTCCGTTAATTTCGCCGGTTGTCATGAGCTCGCTCATCAACACGCGTGCGATCGCACTGGAAATCCGGGGCTTTGAGGCTGGGCAGAAAAAGACCTATCTCAGGGAAGGGAAAATGAAAACTTCCGACCGCGTGTTATGTCTGGTGATGGCTGTGGTGATTGCAGGGGCTATCGTGGTGAGGATTATGTTTTGAGTTTTTTATGGAAAAAGGAAGAATTATGGCATATATAAAGGTTGAAAATTTAAAATACCGCTATCCAAATACAACAAAGCTTGCGTTGGATGGGCTGGATTTTGAAATAGAAAAAGGTTCTTTTGTCGGGATCATCGGGGAGAACGGAGCCGGAAAAAGTACGCTCTGTCAGGCGTTCAACGGTCTTGTTCCGGGATTTTTCAAAGGGGCTTATGGAGGAAAAGTTCTGATCGAGGACATTGAAGTGGCAAAAACGACTGTTTCAAAGCTGTGTCAGAAAGTAGGTCTGGTATTCCAGAATCCGTTCAATCAGCTCTCCGGTGCAAAAGAAACTGTTTTTGAGGAAATTGCATTTGGCCTGCAGAACTTCGGCGTGCCAAAAGAAGAAATGATAAGCCGCGTCAATGAAGTAATGGAACTGCTTGACATTGCAGCTTACCGGGACAGAAACCCATTTGACCTGTCCGGGGGACAGATGCAGAGAGTTGCTTTAGCAGGTATCCTTGCCATGAAGCCGGAGGTGATCGTGTTAGACGAGCCTACCTCGCAGCTTGATCCGGCGGGAAGCGAGGAAGTTTTTGCAGCAGTGGATAAGCTTGCAAAATCAGGGATCACGATTATTATGGTGGAACAGAAGCTGGAAAAGCTGGCAGAATACTGTGATAAGATTTTGCTGCTGCATCAGGGAAAGCAGATCGCATTCGATACGCCGGAACAGATTTTTTCCAGAGCGGATCTGCAGAGCTATGGGGTGAATCCACCTGCCTATACAAGAATCTGTCAGGCTTTTGGCGTGAAGAAAGAGAATGGATGTTATCCGGCTTCGCTTAAGGATGCGTTGGCGTTAAAAGATTTGTTTCCGGGGGAGAAAGCATTCTGCCCGGAAAAAATATTATTAGACAATAATAAAGATATGAAAAATAAGAATGGGCAGATGGAAGATTCTGTAACTACAGATGAAAGCATGAAACTGACTATAAGTTATAAGAAAAATGTTTTTGACATCGAACATCTGGAATTTCAATATCTCGAAAATGTTCCGGTTCTGCAGGACATAAACCTTACAATTGACCACAGACCAACTGCGATCATCGGTCAGAACGGCGCAGGAAAAACGACTCTTGTAAAGCTGTTAAAAGGTCTGTTAAAGCCGGTGGGCGGCAGCATCTACTACGGTGGTAGCGACATGGCAGAAAAGACCGTTGCAATGTTGGCAGGGGAGATCGGTTACGTATTCCAGAATCCGGACGACCAGATTTTCAAATATCATGTGATCGATGAAGTCATGTTCGGACCGCAGAATATCGGAATGACAAAAGAGCAGGCAAAGGAAAAAGCTGTTGCAGCATTAAAGCTGGTCGGGCTGGAACAGCTTGCAGACGAAAATCCTTATGATCTGGAATTGTCAGAGCGGAAACTGGTTGCGATCGCTTCCGTTCTTGCGATGGATACAAAAGTGCTCATTCTGGATGAACCGACGATCGCGCAGGACTGGAAGGGCAGAAAGATCATTCAGAAAATGATCCGGGATCTGAGCAGTCAGGGAAAAACGGTTATTGCGATTTTACACGATATGGATTTTGTGGCAGAGAGTTTCGAGCGTGTGATCGTTATGGCGCACGGAAAAGTGCTCGCAGATGGCACAAAAGAGGAAGTGTTTGCACAGAAGGATGTTTTGGAGCAGGCAAGGATCGACCAGCCGTATCTGACAAAACTGTGCCAGCAGCTTGGGTACAAGAAGCTGTATTTTTCACTGAAAGACTAGTACATCGAATAATAAGTTTTTGATACATTGACGCCGGATGATTGTTCCATATGCAAGGTGTCAGTTATTTATTATTCGGTGTACTAGGAAGAAGTGCAATTATAAGAAAAAGGATATTTGATACAATTAGTGTCATGGAGTAAAAAATATTTTGGATATTTTATAATTAAAAAAGAAAATTGGAGGTTTACATAATGAGAAATTTATTAGTAGTGGTAGATATGCAGAATGATTTTATCGATGGCTCACTCGGAACAAAAGAGGCAGTGGCTATCGTGGATAACGTAATCGCAGAGATTGCAAAGTATGACACCAAAGACATTTTTGCAACAAGGGATACACACCCGGAAAATTATTTAGAGACTCAGGAAGGAAAAAATCTTCCGGTTGTGCACTGCGTGAAGGGAACAGACGGCTGGCAGATCAATGAGAAAGTGAAAACTGCACTAAAAGACGCAGTAGTGATCGACAAGCCGACGTTCGGTTCAAAAATTCTTGCAGAAGAGATTACAAAAATCGCAGAGAAAGAAGATATCACCGTTACATTGGTCGGACTTTGCACCGACATCTGTGTTGTCTCCAATGCAATTTTAATTAAGGCATATCTGCCGGAGATCCCGGTCAAAGTCATTGCTTCCTGCTGCGCAGGTGTCACACCGGAAAGCCATGAAGCAGCATTGGCTACAATGAGAATGTGTCAGGTGCAGGTGGAGTAGGCAATAAAATATAAGAAAGTCAATATGGAAAATGTCCTGACAGTGATTGCCGGGGCATTTTTTTATGATTCATAATAATAAAATGAAAAAGTTTTGCTTGTATAAATTCAAGTCAAACAAAATGTGCAGAATAATATTGCACAATATTACGAAAATTTATTAAAACGTGCAAGATAATCTTGCACATAATAAATTAAAATGATAATATGTGCAGTGTGGAGGTGCACAATATGCGTTTAAAAAGAGAAGTATACATTGAACAGATACGCCCATATTATGATTCGGATATTATCAAAGTGATTACCGGGGTAAGAAGATCCGGAAAATCGATTTTGCTGGAAACAATCAAAGATGAGCTGGCAGAGCGTGGCGTACATGGAGATCATATTATATATTTAAATCTGGAAGACATGGATTACGATTATATTGAGAATGCGTCGGATCTGCACAAGGAAATAAAAAGCAGGGTTTGTGAGGATGGAAAATACTACATTTTTTTAGATGAAGTGCAGCATGTAAAAGAATTTGAGAAGGCTCTGGCATCGTTTAGGGCATCACTGGATGTTTCACTGTTTGTGACAGGAAGTAACTCCACCCTTTTGTCGGGAGAGCTAGCAACACTTCTGACTGGACGGACAGTGGAATTCGAAATATTTCCATTTTCATTTTATGAAATGAAACAATATTATGAGTTGAATGGAATGCAGTGGAGTGAGGAACTCTTTTTTGATTATCTCAAATGGGGTGGATTTCCGTTGCGTTTTGATTATAAGGATGAAGCATCTATTCACAGATATCTGAAAAATTTATATACGAGTATTGTAAATCGTGATATTGTAGGAAAAAGCAAAAGTGCTGATCGGAAAAATTTTATGGACATTTCATTATATCTGCTTGCGAATGCCGGAAAAGAACTGTCGATCGATAATATTATCCAAACGTTTGAAAAGGACAATAAGACAATATCGAAAAGAACGATTTATAATTATCTGGAGAAAATGAAAAAGGCATATTTAATTCATGGTGTTGGAAGATACAATATTGTAGGGAAATCGTCACTCAGCAATCGTGAGAAACAATATGCTGTTGATACTGGATTTCGGACGATCAATACTAATACGATTAATTTCGAAGATACCTTTTTTCTAGAAAATATTATATACAATGAATTGCTGACGAGGGGATTCACTGTTTTTGCCGGAAAGACATTTAAGGGAGAAATTGATTTTGTGGCAATTAAAGATGGAAAAAAATGTTTTATTCAGGTGGCATATCTGCTGGCGAGTGAAGAAACTATTCAGAGAGAATTCGGTGCCTACAGCAAAATAACAGATGCTTCTCCGAAATATGTGATGTCTCTTGATAAGCTTGATATGAGCCATGATGGGATTGTGCATATGAATATCATTGATTTCCTGCTCAGAAAAAAGGATCTGATGCTGACCTGATAATCGAATGGATTATTCAGAAACGATTCCATGAATGAAAAGATTTTGAACGGAAAACTTTTGACATGGACAGATAAAATATTTAAACAAATAAACATAATAGAAGGAACAAAAAAACACAATGGAAACAAAACACGATTTTACACAGGGAAATATTTTAAAGAAACTGGTTCTTTTTATGGTACCGATATTTGGCGCACTGGTTTTACAGGCAATGTATGGAGCAGTCGATCTGATAATCGTGGGCTGGTTTGGAACTACTGCAGGAATCTCCGCTGTATCGACAGGAAGTAATCTGGTCAATCTGGTGGTGTTTACCGTGACCGGGCTGTCGATGGGATCACGGTGCTGATCAGCCGTTACATAGGGGAGAAAAAGCAGGAACGCATCGGAAAAGTGATCGGAGGCGTTATCTGGTTTTTTGCGATACTGGCAGTGATTCTTACAATCGCTTTGCTTCTGGCGGCACCGACAGCGACCGTGTTTGGAATTATTTTGTGCAGTATTTATTTTGTGGTACTCGGGAGAAAGGAAAAAATATGAATCTGACAAGTTTTTTAAATAAAGTCGATCAGACAATAGAGAAGTATGGCAGAGAAGAACTTTTGCAGGTAATACATGAGATTGCAAGAACATTGCCGGAAAGTAAACGGACAGATTTCCTGAATCAGATAAATCTGAATGCAGGGAATATTAATCGAACAGAAAAAACAGTCATTGAACTAAAAAAGGAATATGAAAAATGCAGTCATTATCTGGCGGAAATTGAAAAAGGAGAAGTCTATCTAAGGGAAGTGTATAATGACGAGTATGATGACTGGTACAATAGTTCCGTAGAGGAAATATTATACGAAGATCCTGATGGAATAGGTGATATGATTCAAGCAGTATGTAAATTGATTCACAGCTGCGTGGATGCAGGAGAATATAAGGAGGCATTCAGGACAGGAAGAAGATTGTTCATGCAGGAAATTCTGACGGATGATGAATATATGACAGGCCCTTTGGAGGTGGAAGATTTTATTTGTTGCAATGAGTTGGATATCGATCTGAAAAAAATTGTGCTAGATACATTGTATGCATGTTATCAGGTGAAGAAAGAAGCAGAACGTGCAGATATTATGTATGAAATATGGTCAAATTCAGGAATACATGATTTAAAACTGGAAGATGTCATGCAACATGGAGATGGTGGACTGCAGGGATTTGATCAGTTCCTTCCAGAGTGGATCGCATATCTTGGAAAGAAGAATAGTGCGTTAGCAGAGAGGTTATTTCTCGAAGCCGTTAGTTTGACAGGTGATATAGCGGTGAAATTTGAAAATGCAAAAAAATATGTGAAATTGCATCCTGGAATGTATAAAGAAATTTTAAATGATTCCACTATAAGTGCGAAAAATGCCGTGATCATAGGAGAAGATGGGATGAAACGGATTGCCAGAAATCTATGTGTGCGAAGCGATGTAGCTTTACAGACAGCAGAATTTGCACTTGTTGAAGGTAAAGATGCAGAATTTATGGAATGGTGCTATGTAGAAGCTTTGCGTCAAGAACAAATGCAGTAAACTATTTGCGTGCATTTTTTAATAGCACAGATAAAGAAAAATGCAATAAAAAATTAGAATTAATAGTAGGACAATATAATTGCAGAAAAAATTCTGCTTGTAATAATGGAAATGCTGGGTTGCCAGAATTAGCAGAAAATATACCGGAAAAAAATATGCTGTATGTGATACAGTTTCTGGATGGTCAATTTATGGAAGTGCTGAGAAAGGGAGTCAGCGAGAAAAGTTCACTTGGATGGACTGGAACATTTATGAAAGAAGGTCTGGCACTTTTTCTGCTCTATTTGCATGATGGAAAAGAATTACAGCAGGGAAGCCGGAGTATGTTGGAACTTACAAAGCACGCATTTGAATTTCGTTTGGAAGAGTATAAAAAGGGGCAGAATATAAAAGTAGAAAAAACGGAAAACGAATATTTTTACGAGTTATTTTTGAATTGGAAAGATACGACCAAAATAGAAAACTCTGACAGGAAAAAAATACTGGATCATATAGACAATCTCATGAAGAAACGTGTCGAGGCAATTATGGGAGCAAACAGACGGAACTATTATGGAGAGTGTGCTGCGTACATTGCTGCAATCGGTGAAGTCAAAGAAAAACTTGGTGAGAAAAATGCAAAGCAGATTTATATGTCACATTATGCGGATATGTATACAAGGAGAAGTGCCTTTAAATCAGAATTGAAAAGTTATGGCTGGATAAAACGATAGAAAATTGTGCACCGGAGAAATAACATATGAGAAAGTACAGAGTTGCGTAGAACATTGCGTTCTACCTTAAGTAGAGTGACATTTTTCCATTGTCATGTTTAAATAAGGACAAGGAGGAAACGCCTATGAAAGCAGAAGAAGTTGGTTATAGAATTGCCCAAGCCAGAAAAAAGCAAGGTATGACACAGCGGGAACTGTCAGAACGATTGCACGTTTCGGATAAGGCAGTCAGTAAATGGGAACGAGGGGTTAACTATCCGGATATTTCATTATTTGATGAAATTGCGAAAACGCTTGATCTTTCATTAGTGGAATTACTTGGAATAGAAGACCGTTCGAAAGAAGAGATCGTGCAGAATATTTCCGAAATTTCAAAATATGAAAAAGAAAAGATAGGAAAAGAAATCTATCAGCGTGGATTTGTTACAATTATATGCGGAATGATCGTGCTAGCTGGTCAGTTGAGTGCGGCACTGATCTTTGCACAAAATGAAGTGCCGGGAGCAGGCATACTGTGTACTTCTGGGATGATGTGCTTCACAGGGCTTATGATCGCAAATGGACTCTATACGATCAGCCATGCAAAAAAGCTTTACAAAAACAACTCGATCACAAACACAACCGCACAGCATGCCACAGACACCTGAAACAGACTTGCACCAAACCATGCCGCAAGGATACCGACGACGAGTGCAACGGCACCGGCTACAGGGCTCTGTGTTGCTTCGACAATCGCAGGAAATGTCATGACAGCCAGCGTCACATATGGAACGTAATATAAAAAGGACTGGATAAACTGGTTTTTGATCGGTTTGCGGATCAGCGTTAAAGGCAAAACACGGATGGCATAAGATACAAGAGCCATCACGGCGATATAAATAAAATTATTATGTGTCATAGAAAACCTCACTTACGGAAGCATATTTATTATGCTTCCGTTTTCCTTGGAAACAAAATTGCAGCAGCAGAAGAAATCACAACGGTTAAAATAATCGTTCTTGTGCCGCTTGACATGGAAGAAACAACCGGGAGATAAGAACCGGCAAAGCTAAGTGCAAAGCTGATGGCGACAAGCGCAGCGACCACTTTATCTTTTCTTGCAGGCGGTATAATGATCGCAAGGAACATTCCGTAAAGTGCGACACTCAGGGCGCTCACCACCCGAAGCGGCAATACATTGCCAGCCATAATTCCGAGTGCGGTACCAACTGACCAGGCGGGCGCAGCCAGCACGATCGCTCCATACGTATAGAAAGGATTCAGATAGCCGGACCGTGCAATGGTGATTCCAAACAGCTCATCCGTCACATCATAGGCGATGATCAGCCGGTGAAAAAGGTGTTCCGGTGCAAAACGCTGGGTGAGCGCACAGCTCATCAGCAGATAGCGCGCATTGGAGATCAGTGTGATAATTGCGACTTCCAGATAGGTTGCATTTGCAGCGATCAGCGTAAATGCGGCGTACTCACCGGCAGAAGCATTGTTCAGTAAACTTGCAAGAAATCCCTGAAAGGCGGTTAAACCGGCATTTCTTGCGGCAATTCCAAGAGAAAACGATACCGCCAGATAGCCTAAAGCAATCGGAATACCGTCACGCATTCCCTCACAGAAAATTTTTCGGTTAAAAGCGTATACAGGACGCTCGTTGGTCATTTTTTTTGTTTCACTCATCTGTAAAACCTCGAATTTATATGGTAAAAAGTAATAAATTTTGATAGCTGATTTTGGTTAAAATCACGGCTAACGTGTATTATAGCAATTATAAACAAATTAGTAAATGATAAAAAGTAAGCAAAAATTGGTATAAAAGATTAAATAATGTCAACCGGAATGATGAAAATGAGGTTTGCATTGCCTATAGTGAAATGATAAGATGGGATAAATAGCATGTATAAACAGGAGAGAAAACGATGGAATTATGGGATATTTATGATGCAGATAAAAAGCCGACAGGACGCACAATGAAGCGCAACGACTGGTGTTTAAAGGATGGCGAATATCATCTGACAGTGCTCGGTGTTGTGGCAAGACCTGATCAAACGTTTCTTATCACAAAGCGCGTCATGACAAAGGCATGGGCACCGGGCTGGTGGGAAGTATCCGGCGGCGCAGCACAGGCTGGCGAGGAGTCTTACGAGGCAGTCCTTCGCGAAGTGAAAGAGGAGACAGGACTGGATGCCGGAAATGCCGAGGGCGGCTATTTATTTACCTATAAGAGAGAAAATCCGGGTGAGGGTGACAATTATTTTGTGGACGTTTACCGTTTTGTCATGGATATTGACGACAAAGACCTGCATCTTCAGACAGAGGAAACAGATGGCTATATGTTTGCAACGCCAGACCAGATCAGGGAGTTTGCAGAGCAGGGGATCTTCTTACATTACGACAGCATTAAGCAGGCGTTTGAAATGTGATTGCGTGAGCAGAAGAAAATATCAAAGATATAGTTTTGCAGATGGAATACTGAATGGAAAAGAGGCAGGGAAACTATGACAACGATTCGAGTTGCAACAGAGGCGGATGCAGAGGAGATTCTTGCAATCTACGCAAAATATATTGAGCAGACAGCGATCACGTTTGAATATGTTGTGCCGTCCATAGAGGAGTTCCGTGGCAGGATCAGACATACATTGGAGCGTTTTCCATACCTGGCAGCGGAAAAGGATGGAAAAATCGCAGGCTATGCCTATGTCAGTCCGTTCAAAGAGAGAGCAGCATATGACTGGTCAGTGGAGACATCCATTTATGTGGATATGGAGCAGAAACGCAGCGGGATCGGCAGAAGGCTTTATGAAGAGCTGGAAAATATTTTGAAGCAGCAGGGTATTTTAAATGTCAATGCCTGCATTGCTTATCCACAGGCGGAAGATGAATATCTGACGAAGGACAGCGTGCTGTTTCATGAAAAACTGGGTTATACGATGGTTGGAACTTTCCATCAGTGCGGTTATAAGTTCCACCGCTGGTATGACATGGTCTGGATGGAAAAATTCATCGGAGAGCATAGGGAAAATCAGCCGGATATCATTCCGTTTCCGAAGTTGAAGTTGGAAAAGTAGTCCACGGTGGACTAGATTTAACCAGAAATTTATTTTATCGATAAGCACCGGGCAGCAATACCGTCATCCGATATTGCTGCCCATCTTTTTATTTTCAGGTAATCAATTCTTTTCTTTTCATATAATAATCATAGAAGATGAAATCCATATATCCCCATTTTACAATATAATTCCGATATTGTTTTTTATTTAATACAATTAATACTATAATTCCTATTGACATAGTAGGATAAAAGAACTATGATAAGCACTATAAATTTTGAAAGAGGAGGGGAACATCTTGAACTGGGAGTTTATTCTAAAATATTTACCGATGTACGAGAAAGCCGCCTGGTTGACGCTTCGCATTGGACTCCTCGGAATTGTTTTTGCAATTATTGTTGGATTTGTCTGTTCGACGATCCAGTATTATAAAGTGCCGGTACTTCGCCAGATCGTGGCGGTGTACATAGAACTCAGCAGAAATACACCATTGCTGGTACAGTTATTCTTTATTTACTATGGACTTCCGAAGATCGGAATCCAGACAAATGCGGAGGCATGTGGTGTTGCCGGACTTGCATTTTTAGGTGGAAGTTACATGGCAGAGGCTTTTCGAAGCGGATTGGAAGCAATCGAACCGATTCAGACGGAGAGTGCGTATAGCCTTGGCATGAACCGTTACCAGACCATGCGGTACATCATTTTACCACAGGCAATGTCCATCAGCGTTCCGGCATTTGTGGCAAATGTGATTTTCCTTTTGAAGGAAACGAGCGTGTTCAGTGCGATCAGCCTGATGGATCTGATGTTTACTGCAAAAGACCTGATCGGTCTTTATTACAAGACAACAGAGAGTTTATTCCTGCTTGTGGTTTTCTATCTGATCCTATTATTGCCGATTTCCGTTTTGGGCAGTCTGCTGGAAAGGAGGCTGCGTTATGCCGGATTTGGGGCTTGAGGTTTTATTAAAAGGAAGCAACATGCTGCGACTGCTCCAGGGACTCTGGGTAGCACTCCGTATCAGTCTGATCGCAGTTGTGATCAGTATTCCGTTAGGTTTATTGTTCGGCGTGCTGATGACAAGAAAAAATGTAGTGCTCAAGGCAATTTTCAGAGTGTATCTGGAATTTATCCGCATTATGCCGCAGTTGGTATTACTTTTCCTGTTTTACTTTAGTACGACGAGAACTTTTGGCTGGAATTTGTCGGGAGAGACAGCGTCCATCATCGTGTTTGTCCTGTGGGGCACCGCAGAGATGAGCGACCTTGTGCGGGGGGCACTGATCTCCATTCCAAAACATCAGTATGAGAGCAGTGCGGCGCTGGGACTTACCAAAATGCAGACTTATCTCTACGTTATCATTCCACAGGCCGTCAGGAGACTGATCCCGCTATCCATCAATCTGATCACACGAATGATCAAAACTACAAGCCTGATCCTGATGATCGGTGTTGTCGAGGTGTTGAAGGTGGCACAGCAGATTATCGAGGCAAACCGGATGTCCAGCCCGAATGCAGCGTTTGGAATTTATCTGACCGTATTTTATTGTATTTTATCGCATGCTGGCCAATCAGTATGCTTGCAAAATATCTGGAAAGGAAATGGAGGTGATCTTTCTTGGAACAGACATTGTTATCTATAGAACATTTGAAAAAAAGTTATGATGATAACCTGATTCTGGATGATATCAATCTGGAAGTACATCAGGGAGAGGTCATCGTCCTTGTCGGTCCGAGCGGCTGTGGAAAAAGTACGATGCTTCGATGTATCAACGCTCTGGAACCAATTCAGGGCGGCGAGATCAAATTAAATGGTGAAAAAATAGATCCGAAGAACAAAAACATCGCAGAGCTTCGCCAGAAGATTGGAATGGTATTCCAGAGCTATGAGTTATTTCCGCATTTGACGGTGCTTGACAACATTTTACTGGCACCAATGAAAGTACAGAAGCGGAAAAAAGAGGAAGCCGAAAAGGAAGCAATGGCGCTTTTGGAGCGGGTTGGTCTTGCTGAGAAAGCAAAAAGCTATCCGAGGCAGCTTTCTGGTGGACAGAAACAGCGTGTCGCAATCGTGAGAGCGCTTTGTATGCACCCGGAAATTTTACTTTTCGATGAAGTGACCGCGGCGCTGGATCCGGAGATGGTAAGAGAGGTTTTGGATGTAATGTTAGACCTTGCTTCCCAGGGGCGCACAATGATGATCGTCACACATGAGATGCAGTTCGCAAAAGCAGTGGCAGACCGTGTGATATTTTTAAATGGCGGAAAGATCGTGGAGGAGGGAACTCCGGAAGAGTTCTTCGAACATCCAAAGACCGACCGCGCAAAACAGTTTTTGAATACGTTTGAATTTCATGAGGCAAAGACTCATGTGAAATAACAATAGACAATGTGAAACTCTTCATACTCTTCTTTCAATTGTTCAAAATTAACAAAAACATTCAAGACACGCTTTCGCTATGTGTCACTCGCAACGGTACTAAGAAGCCAGGCACAACTTACAGTTGTACCTACCTTCTAAGAACCGGCGGTTCCACAATGTCTTTCATGTCTTTTGTTAATTTTTCACAATTCAATTTACACTTTCAGGAGTTTCACAATTATCTATGAAATAGCAAGAAGAAGGAGCATTTATTATGAAGAAATGGAACAGGATTTTGGCAGCAGTATTAACACTTTCACTTACGGCAGGTCTGACCGCATGCGGCGGCAGCACAAGTGATGCAACCGCAAATAATGCAAGTGCGGCAGACGAGGGAACAGTATCCAATGGAAGCAGCGAAGTTTACCGTACTTTGGATGAAATCAAAGAGAGCGGCACGATCAATATCGGCGTTTTCTCCGACAAAAATCCATTTGGATATGTAGATGAAAATGGTGAGTATCAGGGATACGATATTTATTTTGCAAACAGACTTGGTGAGGATCTTGGAGTGGATGTGAACTTCGTATCCACAGAGGCGGCAAACAGAATCGAATATTTACAGACGGGAAAAGTGGATATCATTCTTGCAAACTTTACCGTGACTGACGAGCGTGCGGAGGAAGTTGACTTTGCACTTCCTTATATGAATGTGGCGCTTGGTGTGGTATCCCCTGACAGTAAAGTGATCGAGAGCCTTGATGACTGGGATTCCAATGACCAGATGATCGTTATCTCAGGAACAACGGCAGAGACTTACATGATCGACAACTACCCGGATATCCCATTACAGAAATATGATTCCTATGCAACTGCGAAGAATGCTCTGGAAAATGGAAGCGGTGCTGCATGGGTAAACGATAACACCGAGGTTATCGCATATGCACTTCAGAACACCGGTTACACGGTAGGGATTCCTTCCCTTGGAAGTAATGATACGATTGCTCCGGCAGTTTCTAAAGGAAATACAACCTTGCTTGACTGGATCAATGACGAAATTAAGACTTTAGGTGAGGAACAGTTCTTCCATGCTGATTATGAAGCTACTTTAGTAGACACATATGGCAGTGACTATGAGGAAAGTCTTGTTGTAGAAGGCGGAGTGACAGAATAAATTTAAATACACAGACTGCTGTGCCGTGACGATGAAAAATCGGGCGGTGCAGCAGTTTTTTTAATGTAAATAAAAATGAAGATTGAGAATGCAAAATCCATATAGTAAGATAGAAAAAATGACAGTGTTCTTGGAGGAAAAAAATAATGTTAAATATCGCAATCTGCGATGATGATGATCTGATTGCACATCAAATTGAAAGTGTCTTACATAATATTGGTGACGAGGAAAATGTGAAAATAGATACCGATGTTTTCTATAGTGGAAATGATCTGGTAAGAGAAATATCTTCAGGGAAAAAGTTTGACCTGATATATATGGATATTCAGATGGAAAATGGAGATGGAATCACTGCGGCGAAAAACATTCGTAAAAAAGATGAAGATGTGATGATTATTTTTATTTCCAGCTATGACAGATACGTCATGGAATTATTTCGCTTAGATGTGTTTTCCTTTATCAGAAAACCGATAGACCGGGATTCGTTCGCACAGATATTTTTAGAAGCAAACCAGAGAATTTGCAGTAGAAATCATTTCTTTTCGTTTAAATATAAAAGTCAGGAATACAAAGTTTTGTGCAAAGAGATCCTATATTTTGAAAGCAAAGCAAGACAAATAAATATACATGTCAGAGATGGAAATAAATATGTGTTTAATGGAAAATTATTAGAGGTAGAAAAAGGACTTAGCAGTGGAAAAGTAACATTTCTAAGGATTCATCAGTCTTATCTTGTCAATTATCTTTTGATCAAATCAAGATCAAAATCTAATGTAACATTGATAAACGGAGAAGTGTTGCCGATTAGTGAAGACCGGCAGAAAGAATTTAGTAAAGAATATGGCAGACTGTTAAGAGGTGAAATCTATGTGTAATGTGGGAAATATAATCTTAAATTCTGTTTTGACATTCGCAAGTGTCTGGATAGTAAGAAAATTTTTAGATACATTTTATGAAAAGAGGCGTTGGAATGTATTATCTGTAAGTGTATGGTCCATATATATTATTTTTCAAGGATATGTCCAGTTTCACAGTGGTGATGCGTCAGCTGTAACTACGATTGTAAATGTGTTGCTGTGTATCATGATTTCAGCAATTTCCTATTATGGTTTTGGAAAAAATAATATATTTTTAATTACGTTCTTTTGGGCAGTATGGGCATTGGTAGAAATGATTATTTTTTTCTTTTTAAATTTATTTTGTCTCGAACAAAGAGATTTTAATATGATAGGAAGTATTATATCAAAAATAATCATGCTGATAGGAACATACATTTTGTCTTTTGTATGGAAGAAAAGGGAAAACAGCCTGATTCCGGTAAAATATTATATTGTCTTTTTCTTTGTATCAATCGGCAGTATTTACATTGCAACAGCGGTGTTCTTTTCAGAAAATAATACAGTGACTGCTATGATAGTTTTCAGCATATTATTACTGTTCAATATGATTATCCTTGAGGCTTATTCAAAAATTACGGAAAAAATTATGCTCGAAAAGGAAAAAACGGTATATGAGCAGCAAATTCATATGATGACTAATAATACAAAAGAACAAAAAAAGTTAATGGAAGATTTTCACAGAGAACGCCATGATCTGATAAATAAATTAATTGTATTAAAAAACGAAATAGAGCATGGAGAGAAAGAAAATGTTATTCGTGAAATCGACAAAATAATCGAGAATAATCATACAGAAAATTATATTTCTGACAGTGGAAATCAGGTGATAGATGCACTGCTCAACACCAAATATTCGATTGCCAAAGAGAATGGAATACAGTTTCTTTTAAAAATTTTTATACCGGAAGAACTGCCGGTAAATCAGTGTGATCTGGGGGTAGTATTAGGAAATGCGCTCGATAATGCGATAGAAGCCACAGAAAAATGCACTGGAAATAACAAGGATATTGAAATAGCAATGGGAATCAAAAAGCAGTCATTGGTTCTTGTCATAAAAAATCCGTATGAAGGATATTTGAAACAGGACAAATCAGGAAAATTAATTTCAACCAAAAATGATTTCCGCAGACATGGATACGGTATAAGCTCCATTCAAAAAGTTGCGGACAAATATGGTGGAGATGTAATAATCGAGACGCAGGATGGAAAATTTGTTCTGACAGTTATGATGAATATAGGGGATTTTTAACAGTTAGATACGTAAATTTGACAGATGATAAAATGAAAGAAAAAAAGTTTTATAATCATTAGAGTATTATGAAGTAGACGAAGGAGAAATACATAATGAAAAAAACAGAAAAAGAATAGTATTGGCAAATGCCATGTCAAGTATAGCAAAATTTTCAATAAGAGAAGCAGCTAATAGCAGATGTGCATTTGTTTTCATCAACCTAAACAACCATGTGACTTAAAAAATATAGAAAATTTTAGATATGTACACTATTGCTGAAAAGTTAACAGATTATGTTATTCAGAACGGTAACATAAAGGACGAGGAACGAAGTATATATGTATATGGTTTTCAAGTTGCTTTGGAGCAGACTGTATGTTATGTAATTTGTTTTTGGGAGCAATATTTTAAAGGCAATACCAGAAGGTATTATATTTTATTGTATTTGTACCATTACGGTCATATGCTGGTGGATTGCATTTAAATAGATATTGGTCATGCCTTTTACTATCGTGTATAACATTTTTAGTATCATAACATTAAGTAAATATTTATGGTTTCCAGCTTATTTGGAAATGATATGCTTAATTTTTGGAAATAGTAATCTTAAAATTATATCCAGTTGAAAATATAAATAGAAATGTGGATATATATGAAAATGCACAATTTAAAAAGGTTAAAAATTTTCCTGATGATAAATATTATTATAGGAATAGTTTTGCTATCACAAAACAATATATATACTTGAATACGATATTTTATACAATATGGTTGATCACTATTACTATGGTAATTGGAAAGTATAAAATTATATAAAAATTATTATGTAAAGCCAAACTCATGTGAGATGAGTTTGGCTTTTTTGTTGTTAGGGCAAGACCCTGTTTTCAGGATGGAGTTTTTCGTGTTCCGAAAAACGGAATGCTGGAAACAAATAAACCACTTGCTATGCGAGTGGTTGGAAATGCTTTAGCTTACAGAAAAAACCTCCAATGCCATAATAATGCAGGTTCGCCAACCGCATTACAAGCAGAGGAGGTATCCATATGGATATAAATAGTTTAGCACACACGAAATGGAATTGTAAGTATCACATTGTTTTTGCACCAAAGTATCGCAGAAAAATAATATATGGACAGTTAAAACGTGATATAGCTAATATCTTAAGCATGTTGTGTAAAAGAAAAGGTGTAAAAATTGTCGAAGCAGAAGTATGCCCGGATCACATACATATGTTAGAAGAGATTCCACCAAGCATAAGTGTGTCAAGTTTCGTAGGGTATTTAAAAGGAAAAAGTACGCTAATGATATTTGAAAGACAAGCGAATTTAAAATATAAGTATGGAAACAGGCATTTCTGGTGCAGAGGATATTACGTAGATACAGTAGGCAAAAATGCAAAGAAAATACAGGAATATATTCAAAATCAGTTAAAAGAAGATTTGGAATATGATCAAATGACTCTGAAAGAGTATATTGACCCGTTCACGGGTGAGCCAGTAAAAACAAACAGATAGAATAAGCCCAAGGGGGTTAGTAGGTAAATGACGTTGCGGCTGGCGAACCATTCGATGAGTCTTTAGACTCCAGAGCCGGTAATAAGCCCTTATAGGGCGTGAGCAAACCACCGGCTAAGCCGGTGGTTATGATTGGACTGAAAGTTCTTTTTACAGTTAATTAAGGAATTATGACATAGTTAAAGAATTAGGGATTGTTTGTGACACAATTGAAAAATATAAGGTTTTTTAATTTTTTTGTTTACATTTTGTAAAAATCTCCCTTTTTACCTCATACGGAGGAAAAAAATTATGGGAGAAATTACAAGTTTGATTGAAGATGTCCAAAAAGATAAAGATCAATTTGCAAAGTTGGAGCAAGCAATGGAACCATTAATTAACAAGTATATGAGAAAGTTATATAAGGATGATAAAGATGATGTATATGCTGAATTAATACTTGCATTATGGGAAGCTGTTACTAAATTAAAATATGTAGAGAATGATGGACAGTGTTTAAGGTTTTTGGAAAAGGCTTTACAAAATAAATTTTATGAATTATATCGAAGTAGTAGGAAAAAGCATGATAATCAATTTGCATCTGAAATGGAAATGATAGACATTACAGTTTATGAAGAAAACAAGTTTATCGACATTATTATTGAAGAAGATTTAAAACAAATATTAAAAAAATATAAAGGAATGAAATATAAAATTTATAAAGATATATTAGGGGGAGAGTTGTCGGATTATAAAATTGCTAAGAAATATAATATTACAAGACAATATGTACATCGGTTAAGAAAGCAATTATATTTGGAACTTAGAGAAAGATATTTTGATATAAAAAAATAGAGGTAGAATTATGAATAATAAAGAAATGTTTGAAAAAGGTATTTTAACTGTAATGGGAGCAGGGATTGGTAACAAATTTGGAATGTTATTACCAGCACTTAGTTTTTTGGGAGTTTTAATGGTGATTGATTATGTATCAGGAATGTTAGCTGCCAAAAAAGAATCATTCGAAAATCCAAATGATAGTAGATTTGGTTGGAGTAGTAAAAGAAGTATATTGGGAATTTATAAAAAGCTAGGATATATTTTAACAATATTCGTTGCCGTATCTATTGATTATTTAATATTCAAATTCGCAAAAGAAATTGGATTAACATTTGGTACAAATACAATCTTTGGTTTGCTTGTGTGCGTGTGGTTTATAATTAATGAGTTGATCTCAATATTGGAAAATATTGGAAGGATGGGAACTGAATTCCCGGAATTTTTAAAAAATATTTTAGCAGATTTAAAAGATAACTTAGATGATAAAAAATCAAATAAAAGATGAGAGAGTTTTATACATGCTCCAATAATACCCCTAATAACGGTAGATTTCCAATTGGTAAATCTACCGTATTATTATGGACTTTAGCTTGTTGAATGCATTAAAACATTCCCAGTCTGTCGGACTATAGAAGTCCGACAGACGGTTTAGCATCCTTTCTTGGACGCCCTCTTGGACGTTTGGTTTTTGACGCTTCGGGCTGTTGGTTCCACTGTCATCAACAATCGTATTGACAGGTCTTGGAACTGTTCTGATTTCTGCCGAAACTGCCATAAAAATACCTCCTATATATAGTCCTATTATAAAATATTCGGACTATATAGTACATATTTTTATGATAAATTTTGCAAAGAAGTATGCCTGCAGAAACGATGTAACTCGCCAGGAATAGCTTAAAATGGGGATTTTTCTCCTAATGAAAAGCAAAAATCTGGCATAAATCAAAGGAAACCGTATTTTCGGACTATCTTGCTATAGTCCGAAATGTTGGGAATGTTTTAGTTAATTTAGAGTTTTTTACTATACAGTGACAAAGAAGTTATGTAATAACGTATGAAATATAATTTATTTGGTAAATTTGTATTTTGGTTAAAAATAAGTTAAAGATAACTATATTTTTTTTGACATCTAAAACAGGAATTTTGACATCTGAAAAATAATGATTATAATATAGTGTAATATATATAGCAATAGAATAAAACAAGGATGCAAGCAGTGTTTCTGAGCAAAGACTGTCACCGTGTCATAATGACAAAGTGGCAGCTTTATGTTTGTTTTAAGCCATTTTTAATAAAAGGCTTAAAACATTGATCCAGCAATTCCCATAGGTTAAGTCAATGAAACCATTTTCTTTAAATAATACCGAGATACAGAAAACGTATGGTTCACATTGGGTATGTAGTGAGAATGCATGTACAGAGGAAAAGATAGTGTATGATATAGAAGATAATTATTCTATAATTTGCGCAGATGAGCTTTATCCGTATGAGTAGATTGACCTTTGAAAGAAATAGAAAAAGAACGTCTACATATGTTATTTAGATGTTCAAAAGTGTGGTAATTTTACAAAAAGTTTTTATTCATAATGATAGACTATATACAAAAGGAATTTATTGATAATGGAAAAATTAAAGATAGTAATTATATTATTGGGATTGATATGGTTTTCAGGTTGCGGATATATAAAGCAAACAAATATTGAAAGTAAAGATATAGCATTCTCAGAGGAAGAAACGACAAGTATACAAAGTGATTATGAAAATTATATAGGTACATGGTCAGAGGAAGGAAAATCTCATGAAAGTATTATATATGAGGGAGGTACAGAATTTTCGGTAGAAATCACATCAGATAATGAACTAAACGGATATTTGTATTCGCAACAGGAAATTAGCGGTCGGTTTGCAGAGATAGATATTATATGCCGCATTGAAGATGGGGAGTGTTATTATCCTTTTTCAGATGATGGATGGGGAAATAGTGGAATATTATATATTCAGTTTGAAACAAATGTGATTAAAATCAGTGTACAAGATTTTGTGATGGGGGAATCTAACACAAGTGGATTTGGAATAGATAGAACATATATATTATCAAAAGAAGAAGCGAATCAAAATAGTACAGAATATGATGGCGAACAAAAGGAACAATTATTACAATACAGTGTTGATTGGTCAGAAGATCAGATTTTAGATGAAATTGAAAAAAGAGCTGTTTATTTAAATAGGTGTTCTTATTATGAAGAAGTGTTAGATTTTTTAGAAAATGATAGAGAAGTACGAGATATATCTATGTACATAAATCCATTGTACTATACTGACACAGAATACTATAATGAGGACAGTTTTTCAGGCGTTCCTTCTCTGATAATACATCTTGCTAAAAATGAGATATATGCGCGTCATGGATATATTTTTAAAGATGAAAATTTGAAAAACTATTTTATGGGACAATTATGGTATATTCCATCTGTAAAAGCAGAGGAATTTGATGATAGTGTATTTAGTGATATTGAAAAAAGAAATCTTGAACTGCTTAATAGACTGGATACTTATAAAAAATAAACATCACATATTTAAGAGAACGAGGAAAAATTTTTCTGTAAAGTAATATAAAAAAGTTCTTCGGTGATAAAATAAAGATTATTTCGTGTATGTAAAAAAATGAAAACATACCAGATTTTTGAAACAATTGAAGATATATATGGTTTTGAAGCAGCATAAAGTTTCATTTCCCATGTAAACGATAAGATACTGCCATCAGATTGTAGATCGGCAGAACCAACCATTCGAATCTTAGCATTTCCTAGCAAGCATTATAGAGAATATATGTTGTGTTGAAAATCTTTTTCGAAGTTAAGTGCTTATGAGGAGATGATGGCTCACATGGAGTATCATCTCCTTATATGCTATTCTTTCAAGGCACTTTTAGACGGTGTGTTGATGCCAAAACCGGTTAGACCAGCATCATTTATAGGACGTGTTAACTGCTGGACAGTATCATTAGAAGTATTTCCTTCTATGGTAGTGTATTCCTTTGTTTCAGGATTATAGCCTGTGACTATTCCGACATGGGAACAACCATTTGATTTCTTTATGAATATATCACCTCTTTTAGGCTGATAGCTATTTTTAGGACGAAAGCGATTTTGACTATCATAAAATGATAAATATTCGGCAACTGAAACACTTCGTGGAACTAGACCAAGCTGTTCAGGAACGTTTAAGAGACCTGCTTTATTGGCACACCAAGAAACAAAACATGCACACCAAGGATTTCCTTGTGTGCTAGGAAACCATTTGTTATATTTATTGTAGTTTTCTTTATTGCGATCTGATTCAGGTAGTCCTTCATAGCGATCTGCGTGTTCTTCATTTAAAGCGTATAAGACCATGTTTTCAACGAAGGCAGATAATGAAGCATTTGATCCTCCAGTATATTGGGCAGCCTTACTGTAAACAGAATTCCTGCGAGTTACATATAATCCTAAACCATGTTTCTTTCCATTTTTTTCATAGATATCATTCAAAGCATAATTATGTAAGCTGTCGAGAGTCATTGAACTCCACTGATTTCCTGCCTTTTCTCCGATTCTGGAAATTCCGCTAGGAGACTGGTTATAGCAATCACTAAAGTAAATTAGTGCTTTTTCATCAGTAATTCCAAGTTCTTTTCCATGCTCGATATACCCATTAACATCTGAACGTTTTAAGTTGTCTTGTGCTTGATGAGATTCTTCTGTATCCAATAACTGCTTTAGTTTTTCTAACTCATCTGAGGAAAGAGCGGTAGGTCTTAATGTATCAAATGGAACCGGATTTGCGTCAATGATATACTGACCAATTGTGGTACTGCTCATGATGGCATCAAAACTTTTGGTATTTCGATTTCTGATATCAATTAGAAGATTATAAGCCCTGGATGCTCGCCACTGGAGTAGACCAATAGAAAGAACATCAGTTGGATTAATGGCATTATAGGATCCTTCCTGAGCACTAATTACCTCTATAGTATAATCAAGTAATGTTCCAAATGTAGGAATTGTTGGATAAATAGGGGTGTCTGCTGAACCGTCATTTTTCTTTGCTGAATCCGAGTAAAGCTTCTGTAATGTTGCTGGACCGGCAATTCCATCTGTCTTCAAACCATTAATTCTCTGAAATTTAATAACAGCTGAGCTGGTGTTTTTTCCATAATTACCATCAGCACCAGAAGCACCACAGTTGTAACCAAGAGAAATGAGTCTTTGCTGTAATTTTACAACAGCAGCCCCCTTACTTCCTTCGCGTAAAATATCATTGTTCGTTCCAGAACCTTTTACTGGATTTACCGAGTTTAGCTTGGCCCATGTTGCAGGTCCAACTTTTCCATCTACGGTTAAACCATTATTTTTTTGAAAATTAATGACGGCTTTTTGGGTTGAAGTGCCAAACTTACCATCAGCACCGGTGACACCACAATCATAATCTAGTTCTAAAAGGCGAGTTTGTAGACGGACTACAGCATCACCAGAACTACCCAATACAAGCAATGGGGTAGAGGAAGGTGGGATAGAAGAAGCTGTTTCTAATTTGGCCCATGTTGCGGGTCCAACTTTTCCGTCCACACTCAAATTATTATTTTGCTGGAACATTCTTACTGCACGATAAGTATCATCACCAAAAACTCCATCTGCACCTGTGTCACCACAAGAATATCCAAGTTTAATTAGTTTAGTTTGAAGTTCAATTACGTATTTTCCAGTACTGCCAAGCTGAAGGATTGGTTTGTTTGTGTCTGTGGTATGCAGTTTGTCAAGAGTGCTCTGCCCGGCCATACCATCTGCAGTAAGACCATTATCTGATTGGAATTTTACTAAAGCATTATAGGTAGCATCCCCTGCAACACCGTCAATGGTTCCACTGTAATATCCTTTGTTCTTTAGTGACGTTTGGAGTGGAATAATATCGCTTTTTAACTTATTCCATGTGCCGTCGCCAACTTTTCCATCAGAAGTTAATCCTCTAGAAGTTTGATAGCGCTTTACAGCCAAAGTAGTATTGGTGTCAAAAACACCATCAAGGCGCTTGGGATTAAAGCATAGCATGCGGAGTCCATGCTGTAAGTATTTAACTTGTGTACTTGTGTTTCCTTCTACTAATAACATATTTTTTCCTCACTTTCATTTATTGATTTGCAAATCTATTAATGAAAAAGATTATCTAAATGAAAATGTAAACTAAAATTTTTGAAATCTATTAAACAGAAATTTATCCAATATACTATAAATGAGCAAGTTCGTGATTTTGCATAAAAGAAAGCCAACTTAAATCATTTGTGTTGTACAATGAAAGGAATCAAAGTATATAAAAGAGTAAGCAGAAGAATCGAGAAAAGAAGATTCAAGAAGTGCCGTTTTATAATGAATCAGTAAAAGCAATTGTGATACCGCCCGTTGGAGCTAGCAGTAAGAAAACTCTTTTGAGAGATGATATCAAACCAACAGTTGAACTGGTAGTTAATGACTAGATGATATAGAATTATCGGATCACGGAGGAGAGCCTATGAACTTGGTGATGTATATCCTTACTATTTAAATAATACCGTGATACAGAAAACGGATGGTTCACGTTGGGTATGCGGTGAGAATGTAGGTACAGAGGAAAAGATAGTGCATGGCGCAGAAGGTGATTATTCTATAATTTGTACAGATGAGTTTTACCCATGTGAGTAGATTGACCTTTGAGAGATATAGATTTATTGCCGTACAACTTTACGGAGTAAATGACATAGTTCATGCTAAAATGATTGACGGAACCACACAAAGAAGGTAATATTTTACCGAAAGAAAACTTGATAATTGTAAGAAAATCATAGAGAAAGGTCATGGCATGGGCATTACAATAGAAGAATTAAAAAAACTAGATAAAAACACTTATCAGATCATTGATATCCGGGACGAGAACGAGGTCGCCCACGGAGCGATTCCGGGAGCGGTAGCGACACCGGCAGATTCTATCGAAGGAAATGAGAACATTGATTTTTCAAAAAAATTAGTGATCTGCTGCAGCCGTGGACGTTTCAGCGTGGAAGTTGCCGAAGGACTGGAAGAGAAAGGAATGGATGCGGTAAGTCTGGAAGGCGGATATATTGCATGGCTTCTGGATGCGATGAAGCAGGAGGAAGAGGTAGACATCTGCAAGGATGTGGAACTTTCCATCCGTAAAAAGTTCCGTAAAAGCATCTGGTGCAAATTTACAAAAGCAATAAATCAGTATGAGCTTGTCAAACCGGGTGACCGCATTGCGGTCTGTATTTCCGGTGGAAAAGATTCCATGCTTATGGCAAAGCTTTTTCAGGAATTAAAAATTCACAACAAATTCGATTTTGAGGTGAAGTTTCTGGTCATGGATCCGGGATACAGTCCGGCAAACCGAAAAGTGATCGAGGAAAACGCCAGAAAACTCAATATTCCGATCACAATTTTTGAATCGGATATTTTTGATTCCGTATACAATATTGAAAAATCACCGTGCTACCTGTGTGCGCGGATGAGACGCGGACATTTATATCATTTTGCACAGGAGCTTGGATGCAATAAGATCGCACTCGGACATCATTATGATGATGTGATCGAGACAATCCTCATGGGTATGCTTTACGGAGCACAGATCCAGACGATGATGCCAAACTTCACAGCACCAATTTTGAGGGAATGGAACTGATCCGTCCGCTTTATCTTGTGCGTGAGGACGATATCAAGGCGTGGCGTGACTATAATGGACTTCATTTTATTCAGTGTGCATGCAAGTTTACAGACACCTGTACCACCTGCAATAACGAGGAAAATCGTTCGAAACGTGTGGAGATCAAGGAACTGATCAAAAAATTAAAAGAAGTCAACCAGTACGTGGAAGGCAATATTTTCAAGAGTGTGGAAAATGTGAATCTGGAAACGGTTGTTGCCTATAAAAAGGACGGCGTAAAACATCATTTTCTCGATGATTATGATACAAAAAAGTAAGCAGAAGAAATCTATTAGCAAAAAATGAAAAAATATTGATTTTGGCTAATAGAGAAAAGATGATTTGAAAAGAAATGAAGAGGCTGTGATAGTCTCTTCATTTTTTTGGTACAAATTCGATTTTTAAAGTCATATCCATTGCATCTGCCAGACGTTTTAAGGTCAAAATGGATGGATTGGCGTTACCACGTTCCAGTTTGCTGATATCGCTCTGATAGATTCCCGTTTTTTCGGAGAGTTGTTTTTGTGTCAGCATGGCATATTCTCTTGCTCTTGCAAGGCTGGAAGCAAGTGCGAGGGATGGGTCAACAGATTCAATACGAATAAATACACCATCTTCCCAGATCGTTTCAGAATCTAAGTCCAGATCATCACTCCAGGACACACCATAGCCGCCGGTATCTGCATGAACTTTCGATGCGAGGGATGGATTATTGATAATTTCCTGAAATTGAGGAAGAATGGAAAGCATTTTCCGCAGGTCATATTGAATTACTTCACCACCTATAAAAATTGCCTGAAGAATATTCTGATCAATCATTGATACACTTTGCACTCTGTGAGCCATAGGATGCACCTCCTTCAAATTTTAATGATGTAAAGTTTTGTGTTTCCCACATATCATACAGCTTTTCTCTATAATTTGAAATAAATAGTTTGATTAGTTTTTGTTCTTTGGAAGGAATATCGCCTTCATACATTTCACCGCTTTCAATTGAAAATAGTCCTGAATAATCACCGTAAATTGCATGGATATGTGGCGGATTGTGTTCTTTTTGGCGCAGGTACATTTTTATTGTTATTCCAAAGAAACGTGCAATGACGGGCATATAATTCCTTCTTTCATATTTTTTTTTTTTATATAGGATATATCCTATATAATCAAGATGTTTTACAAATTTTTAATACTCATTTCAGAAAAAATAGGGTATGATGTACACAGGAATTTTAGACAGAGAAAAGAATAATTCTCTGATTTTTCCACATAATAACTCCAAAGTGAAATAACAGCATTGGAGGAAAAATATTAAATGAAAGCCACAGGGATTGTACGCAGAATAGATGATCTGGGAAGAATTGTAGTTCCGAAAGAAATTCGGAGAACCTTAAGGATCCGGGAGGGCGATCCTTTGGAAATATTTACCGACCGGGAGGGCGAGATCATTCTGAAAAAGTATTCGCCAATCGGGGAGCTGAGCCAGTTTGCGGGAGAGTATGCGGAAAGTCTGGCACAGACAACCGGACATCTGGTATTGATCACGGACTGCGACCATGTTGTGACGGCATCCGGTACCGGCAAGAAAGAATATGAGGGCAAGCCGATCAGCAAACAGCTGGAAGACGCCATCAGCGAACGGAAAAATTTTCTCGCAAGCAGAAATGATGCGGAGTTTGTCAAGGTGACATTAGATGATGCCGGAGAATTCGGACAGCAGGCGCTCAGCACGATCATCTGTGAGGGGGATGCGATCGGAGCCGTTATTTTATATGAAAAAGACGAGAAATCCAGAATGACAGAGACGGAGAGCAAGCTTGCGATCGCAGCAGCTGGTTTCCTGGGAAAACAGATGGAACAATAGAAGCCGCTGGAATGATTACGGAAAATGAGGACAAAGCATGAAGTTTATGCATATTTCAGACGTGCATCTCGGTGTAAAACCGGATGCAGGCAAAGCATGGAGTGAAAAAAGAGCACAGGATATCTGGGATTCTTTTGCAGAAATGATCGAGATCGCGGCAGAAGAATCCCCGGATTTTTTGCTGATTTCAGGTGATCTTTTTCACAAACAGCCATTGAAAAGAGAATTGAAGGAAGTCTGTGGTCTGTTTGCACGCATACCGCAGACGAAAGTGCTTCTTATGGCAGGAAACCACGATTACATACAGCAAAATTCTTTTTACAGGACATGTGAGTGGCCGGAAAATGTCTGTTTCTTCCCGCGCGAGGAAGTAATGTGTTTTGATTTCCCGGAGCAGAATACGACGGTTTATGGTCTGAGCTATTGGCATCGTGAGATCCGGCAGGCTTTGTACGATGAAGTTTTTCCGAAAAATACGGACAGAATTAATATTCTGCTCGCACATGGAGGCGATGAGCGGCATATTCCTTTTTCGGTGGAAAAGATTCTGCGGCATGGATTTGATTATATGGCAGCGGGACACATTCACAAAGGTGGGCAGCTTGTGCAAGGCAGGGCGGTCATGGCGGGCGCACTGGAGCCGACAGACTGTAATGATACCGGTGCGCACGGATACTGGATAGGAGACATCGGCAAAACGTATTGTGAGGTATCTTTTTATCCGGTGCGAAAGTGTGAGTACTGCCACGAAGCGGTGGAGGTGACGCCGGGGACGACCGGATATGATGTCATGCAGCAGATAAAAGAACTGTTGGCAGAACGTCCGGCTTATCAGTATTTTCGGATTTGTTTACAGGGATACAAAGATCCGGACGTGATATTCGATCTTAATAAATTGTCGCATCTGGAACGGATCGTGGATGTGACAGAGCAGCTTCGACCGGATTATGACTATGATAAACTGCTGGCTGAACATGAAAATTCCCTGTTGGGAGCTTATATTGCAGCCATGCAGAAAAAAAGGCAGGATCCGGTTGCAGCGAAAGCATTGGAATACGGCGTTAGCGCATTGTTGGGGCATGAGATATGCAGATAAAGGAAGCAGACATTTTTCAGTTTGGAAAGCTACAGAACAAAAACATATCCTTTGAACCGGGGATGAATGTCATATATGGAAAAAATGAGGCGGGAAAATCGACATTGCACAGCTTTTTATGTGCGATGCTTTTTGGCATGGAAAAAGGAAGGGGCAGGAGTTCTGTCACAGATGCCTACAGTCAGTATGAACCGTGGCATGCACCGTCGTTTTATGCGGGTGCACTAAAGTTTACGGTTGGGCAGCAGAAGTTTTATCTGGAACGCAATTTTTATTCCAAAGAGAAAACCGATTATCTGAGGAATGAGCTGGATGGGGAGGAACTGTCGGTCGGCTTTGGGGATCTGACCATGCTTTTGGGTGGTGTCAGCAAAGACAGTTATGCCAGTACCTACGATATCACGCAGGCGGGAGCTGCCACTGGAAACCAGATGGTGAAAATCCTTGCAGAGTATCTCGCACAGGCATCGGATGGTTCCGACAGCGGCGTGACGGTTGCGGAGGCAGCTGCTTCGCTCAATGCCAGAAAGCGGGAATTGCAGCAGGAGCAGAGAAGGGCAGACGAGGAGCGGGAGGCGCGTCTTAAGGAGCTTCGATTGGAGAAGGAATTGCTTGAACAGGAATGTGAAGGGATACGTGCGTCCATAGAAAAGTATGAAGCGATGCAAAGGGAGTTTGGAACTGGAAGCAGCATGGAGAATATAAGCAGAAATTCCAGAGAGAATCAGGAATATGAAGCGCATTATGCAGACGATGAGAGCGGAATGCATGCCAAGTACCATGAGCAGACTGGCAGTACGGAAGATTGGCAGCCAGAAAAAACTGGCTATATCCTATCCTTCTTCGCAATCCTGATTGCAATATTATTATTCAATTTTAAGGTTTACATAACGCCGGCCCTTTTTCTGGACAGGTGAACTTGCAGCTCTTGCAATCGCATTATTTTCTGCAATCCGGCAGTACAAAAAGAATCAAAACCGTGCCAAACTCCAAGCGGCATCCATGCAGGCAGAGCAATTAAGGAAACTGCGTGAGCAGGAAGTGATGGAAGCACAGATGCAGCAAAAGAAACGGCTGGCAGACCAGATGCTTACTGAGTGGAAAGATTCTCTGTGGGAAAAGGAAAACCGTCTTTTTAATCTGGAGGAAGAGATCACAAGACAGGGTGTGCAGAGCTGGGCAGAGCACCAAAGAGCGGAAGATATTCAGGCATTGGAGCTTGCGGCGCAGGAGATCACAAGGATTTCCCAGTCTTTTTATGAGGATATGCAGGATGAACTGAATGCGGAGATTTCCAGATATGTGTCCTTATTTACCGCAGGAGCTTATGACAGTGTAAGGCTCGATGAGCAGGGGCAGCTGCAGATTCTGACAGAGGGAAGGGAAGTCAGACCAGAGCTATTAAGCTGTGGCACGTTGGAGCAGATTTATCTGGCGCTGCGCCTTGCGGTGGGAAAAGTTGTGACGAAGGAAGAAACGCTTCCAATCTTATTGGATGAAGCGTTTGCCATGTATGATGACGATCGTCTGGCGCAGACCTTGCAGACACTTTCGACCTTACAAAACCAGATATTCCTTTTTACCTGCCAGAAACGCGAAGTGGAAATGCTAAAGAAAATGAAGCTCGATTACAACCTGATTGAGATGGAAGCGTATCATTAAAGAAAACATGAAAAAAGCCGATATCTAATTCATGACAACAGAGTGTTCGCGGAGCGTGCATTCTATTGTTTATAAAAATTTTCGGGCAATTCAAAGAAATTCGTGAGGAGTTTCATAATAATCTGCATAGAAACGTTTTTACAGGGGGAATGAGTTTATGTCAATTGCAATCAGGGCAAACCAGAGTGGAGTGGATCAGGCAGCGGCACAGAAAGCTGCTGAGAAAAAAGGACATCAGGATGTCGTAAAATCCGTCAACGCAGGAGGTTTTCTGCGTAAAAATGACACACAGAGCCAGATCGAGGCGCGCAGAAACAATGCGAAAAAACAGGCATTAAAAGTGGTCAGTGATGCATGGAAAAGTGACAATAAATCCGCTGACAGCATTGCGGATATGGAGGGGTTAAAGCAGTCCAAAGTATCCGAGATGAATGAGATTCGTGCCAAAATGAAAGATATCGAGAATACCAAAAAATCTTTGCAGGAAGAGTATGGTGTGGCAGACGGATCGCAGGAACAGAAAGATTTAGAGCTTTTGGAAAAGTACCAGAATAATATGAACGGTTCTTCCTATGACCAGTTTTCAGACGAAGAGCTCTCCAGATTGAAGGAACTGCAGAATGCACCGCTCACGGAGTACCAGAAGAAAGTTCTGAACTTAAACAGCATGAAAGGGCAGGTCAGCGTGGAGGCAGACCGCAAACAGTTTGAGGTCAATGCGCTCACTGCGTCTATTTCGGATGCCACGTTAGAGCAGTTAAAGTCCAGAGATATGGATAAAAGCATCGGATGCCGCAGATGAGATTATGGATTCTGCCAATAAAGAGATCCTCGGAATGCTAATTGAGGAAGGCAAAAACAATGCCGATGAGAAGGTCGAGGAAGAGAAAGAGAAGGCAGAGGAAGCGGCAGACAAGAAGGAAGAACAGGATAAGCAGATCGAAGAGGCACAAGAGAAGCGCAAAAATCAGGAAGAGATCATCGAGGGACAGCAGAATGCCGATCAGCTCGAACAGGATGTTTCCATGCAGAAACAGAACACGAGTAAAATGGATGAGGCACAGAAAAACATCCAGAAGATTCTCAAAGAGAAGAATCTCGTGAACGAGGATCTGAAAGGAATCGAGATCGACCTGAATTTTTAAAGGATAAATGATATCTTTGAAACTATGAAATCGTTACGACAGATCATGCATATCCATGGAGAAATCTGGAAAGATTAATGTTAGAAAAAGCAGATTTTATTAGAAAAACAATGACAGAGCCAGAAAGGAGTGCATGATGTCAAAAACAAAGAAAAAGAAAAAACACCGGCTATTCTGGCACTTTTTCCGCATACAGCTTGTACTTCTGGTACTGGTGCTCACAGCGGCTGCCTACTATTTTTACGGCGGTTATGGAAAACAGGTTGAGGAATTAAAGCAGGAGGCAGTGCGGCTTGTCAGACAGTCGGATGTGGATACTTTTAAGGCAAATCAGACCAGCATTGTCTATGCATCGGATGGAAGCGTGATCTCCACCCTGAAAGGGGAAAAAGATTCCTATTACGTTTCCATTGAGGAGATGCCGGTGGATGCAGTGACTGCCATTGTCAGTATCGAAGATAAAAAGTTTTTCAGGCATCATGGAATTGATTACCGTGCATTGCTCCGTGCAGTAAAGGCGATGGTACAAAATGGTGAAGTGAAGCAGGGTGGAAGTACGATCACCATGCAGCTGGCCCGGAATATTTTTCTGTCACAGGAAAAGACGTGGCAGCGAAAAGTGGAAGAGATGTATATTGCAACGGAACTCGAAAACAAATATTCCAAGGATCAGATTTTGGAGTTCTATTTAAATAATATTTATTTTGGAAACGGATATTACGGGATCCAGTCTGCGGCGAGAGGATATTTCGACCGTGATGTGGAAAGTCTTTCTCTGTCCCAGATTGCTTTTTTGTGTGCAATTCCGAATAACCCGACGCTCTATGATCCGGTGACAAACAAAGACAACACCGTTTCCCGACGTGACCGTATTTTGAAAAATATGCTCGATGACGGCAAAATCTCACAGATGGATTACGCGCAGGCGGTTGCGGAGCAGATCACATTGAACCGTCCACAGGCACTTGCAAAAAATGATTACGTTGAGACATACACCTACTACTGTGCGACAAGGGCGCTGATGGAGCAGCAAGGGGTTTGTTTTCCATGAGGATTTTAAGACAGATGAGGAGCAGCAGGCATATGAGGACACTTACAGTGCGCTCTATAGTGAATGCCAGAAAAAACTTTATACCGGCGGATACCGCATTTACACATCCATTGACCTGTCAATGCAGGACGGATTGCAGCAGTCGGTGAATGATACGCTTTCCGGTTATACCGGGGTAAATGACGAGGGTGTCTATGAACTGCAGGCGTCTGCGGTCTGTATTGATAATGACAACGGATATGTGCGTGCGATCGTGGGCGGGCGAAGTCAGGAATTTCCGGGTTATACCTTAAACCGTGCCTATCAGAGTTTCAGGCAGCCGGGTAGTGCGATAAAACCGCTGACCGTGTATACGCCAAGTTTTGAGCAGAACTATACGCCGGATTCGATTGTGACCGATGAGCCGATTGAGGATGGACCAAGGAATGCCAACGGCACATATCTCGGAGAGATTACGGTCCGCACTGCGGTGGAAAAATCCGTCAATACGATCGCATGGAAGTTATATGACCAACTCACGCCGGATAAAGGATTGTCTTATCTTAAGGCGATGAATTTTTCCAGGATCAGTCCGTCTGATTACAGGCTTGCAACGGCACTGGGCGGTTTCACGAACGGTGTCTCTGCGTTAGAGATGGCATCCGGTTTTGCAACGATCGAGAATGACGGATATTACCGCACACCAACCTGTATCGTGAAGATCGAGGATGGAAACGGAACAGTTTTATATAATTCGGGGCAGAACCCGGTTTTGATCTATAAGAAAAATGCGGCGCGCATGATGACGGATGTTTTAAAAGGCGTCATCACAAACGGAACCGGAAAAGGACTTGACCTTGGAGATATGCCGTGTGCGGGAAAGACAGGAACGACAAACGATCAGAAAGACGGATGGTTTGTCGGCTATACGAGATATTATACTACAAGTGTCTGGGTAGGCTATGACATGCCAAAAAAATTGCAGGGATTAATGGGGAACACTTATCCGGGAAAAATATGGCAGTCATTTATGAGCAAGGCGCATGAGGGACTGGAGCCGCTCGAATTTCTGCCATATGCAAGAATTTCGGATGATCTGCTCCAGCAGCAGGAGAGCGGGAGCGGACAGCCTGAAGATAATCCGGCGGAGGAAACTCCGGAAGAAGAGACGCCGGAAGAAGAGACACCGGTTGGAGAGATACCGGATGAGGAGACATCAGTCGAAGAAACATCGGTTGACGCTGAAAATTAAAATCTAAAAATAATGCACTATTTTATAAATCTGGTCACTTAAAAAGGATGTAAAAAATAAAGCAAAATATGCCATAGAATACAATTGACAGATAAAAATGGAAACGTTATCATTAAGATAATGCAGGCAAAACTATGGTGGGTACATAGACGCAGAAAATATAGGGAAATCAGGGAGAAAAATCATGAAGAAATACGCATTTGGAGTTGATATCGGGGGTACAACCTGTAAGATCGGATTTTTTGACACAAACGGAACACTGTTAGACAAATGGGAAATTAAGACCAATACAGAAAATAATGGTGAGTCGATCCTTTCCGATGTCGCAAAGGCAGTGGACAACAAGCTGGCACAGGAAGCAATCAGCAAGGATGATGTGCAGGGAATCGGAATCGGAGTTCCGGGACCGGTTGACAGTCAGGGCGTGGTACACCGCTGTGTAAATCTTGGCTGGGGCGTGGTAAATGTTGCAGAAGAGTTAGGCAACCTTACCGGATTAACGAATCAAAGTCGGAAATGACGCAAATGTTGCCGCTTTAGGTGAAATGTGGCAGGGTGGAGCAAAGGGCTCTAAGGATGTCATTATGGTAACACTTGGAACAGGTGTCGGCGGTGGAATCATCGTAGACGGAAAAGTAGTTGCAGGATTTAACGGAGCCGGCGGTGAGATCGGTCATATCACCGTGAATCATGATGAAATCGAAGCTTGTAACTGTGGACAGTACGGATGCCTGGAGCAGTATACTTCTGCGACAGGAATCGTTCGTCTCGCAAAGAGAAAACTTGCAAAATCTACCGAGGAGACAAGCATTCGTGAAATTCCAAACCTGACCGCAAAAGGATGTCTTTGACGCAGCAAAGGCAGGAGATACAATTGCAATCGGACTGGTAGATGAAGTATGTGAAATTTTAGGCTCCACACCTTTCTAACATCGCATGTGTGGTAAACCCGGAGATTATCGTGATCGGTGGAGGAGTTTCCAAAGCGGGCGATATCTTATTGGATAACATCAAAAAACACTTTGTTGAGACAGCATTCATGGCATGCCGTGATACGAAGTTTGCATTGGCAGGACTTGGCAATGATGCTGGTATGTACGGATGTGTAGAGATGTTACTGGATTAATCGGATACAGCGGCATTTTTACGGTATTCACCGGGAGTGGTTGCAAACTGCTCATAAAACATTTTTCGGAATAATTTATAATTCGTAAAACCATGCTTCTCTAACAGAACTTTCAGAGGAAGGTCTGTGGAGGTGAGATCACGGTAAATATGGGAGAGTCTTATTTCATTTAAGTATTGGAAATAAGTCACTCCCATATTTTTTTTGAAATAATGACAGAAATATTCTTCCTGAAAACATGCGATCTGCGAAATCTCGGAAAGGGTGATCGGTGTATTGTAATGCTTTTTTGTGTATTCTAAAACAGGTTCTAAACGCACAAAATTTTTGACATCTTTTTTGAACTGGGAGGATTCCACTTCCCTCGAAAAACTGTGGTAGAGCAGATAAAGCATTTCAAAAAGAAGACTGTTAAACCGCAGCAAAGCACCTTTTGGTTGAATTTCATATACAATTCTCATTTTTTGAATGACATCGATTAAAGAATCAATTTTGGTGCGTAAAATGGCATTATCAGTGTGGCAGTCAAAACCAAAAATAAAGGAATCGACATCGGGGATATATTTTTTTGAAAATTCATAAGGAAGCTGAATTAATACTGCATGATTTCCGTGAACTGATTTTGTGGAGTGAGGAAGCCTTGAATCGATCAGAAAAACATCTCCGGGTTTTAAAATGACCGTCTGCTGATTCATCATAACATCGACCTCTCCGTCTATAATATACATAATCTCGATGGCAGTATGCCAGTGTGTGGCAACAAAACTGCTGGCGTCATTAAATACCCAGAAAAAAATATCAAAACCATCTGTAATACGGTCTGTCTCGAAAACAGGCTGCTCCGTTCTTAAATTGCTCATAAATCTTCTCCATTTTTATATTAAAAAAGGCTCTTCAGGGGTAATGGTGGGTTAAAAACCGCCACAACCCCAGTGTTTATCTAGATTAAGCGGCATTCAACTTTCGGTTAGGAAGTGGAATGCGTATATCAGAGCATACAAGGTACACCATATCAAGCATATTTTGTATGTTTCTGAAGCCATAAGCTTTACGGATAATGAGCTTAATCTTGTTATTAGTTGCTTCAATCCTGGCATTACTCATACCATAACGGATTGTACTTAAGATATGCGTCTTGTGGCGCCTGATCTTCTGATATAATTCTTTAAATGCAGGTATCCTGCTGTGGCTGGCTTTCCACAGCCAGCGTTTGAGTTCGTCCTCAGCTTCATCTACGTTTGTAAGCTTTAGTAATAACCGGAGCTGTTCTTTAAGCAGATATGCTCGGTATAGACGAGGATTTTGCGAGGCGATCAAATTAACACGCAACTGTTGCTTTTCACTGAGATGCTCCGGGGCTTTTCCTAATGCGTAAGCAGAGCCTTTTATCTCATCTGCCTTAGCTGCTTTAACAATAGCAAGCCCAGGAGCATCCTTTTTTTAGGACGGCCTTTGCCACATGGATTATCTTTTTTGACCTGCTTATATTCGCTGCAGGCATCATGCCAGATATCTTTTCTGACTTCATCGAGAGCTGTCATAGCCCACTCGACTACGTGAAAGGAATCAACACAACGGGCGCAGTCAGGAGTGTATTCATTTACACACTCTGTGATCCATTTGGCACCATCACCTGTAACAACCTTGATGCTGGATAGCTGCTCTGGAGTAAGCTGTTTATAAAACTTTTTCAAGAACGGATTTGCCATGGCCTTCCGATGCCCATACCACTGTGTTGGTATCGTGATTAACGATCACTGTAATGTACTTGTGACCCTTTTTGTAACTGGTTTCGTCAATGCCGATATTAACCAGACCATCAAGTCTTCTTGAGCGCTCCGGTTCTAAATCATGAAGAGCACGATTGACACAGCGGCCTACAGTTTCCCAGTCCACTCTCATGAAGTATGATGTGGTACTTCTTGGAAGATAGGATGCAAACCATGCAACGGTAAGGTCGAAATCCTTGGTAAATCTACTACCTGGATATGCCCATGGAACTTCGGCAACATATACCCCATGTTCAGGGCAGATGATCCGATGCGTCTGGTATTCAACTTCGACCAGAATACCACCCCGGTCCAGACCTCTCCAGATAGTTGGTCTGCTGGAATGTTTATCATAAACAGGGCATGATTTATGGCAGAATGGGCAGTCGTTCTCGTGCCATTTATTAGGTCTTGCTTGGATACGAATATGTTTAACTCCATTCTTATCAGAGTAAAGATTACAATTTTTTATAACTGTGTTCTTGACATTAGGGACACTTTTGCTTCAGTATTAACTGAAGCCACTTGTGAATACTCCTTTTGTGTTTTTCTTCGCAGTTAATACATTAAAGGACACAAGTGGTTTTTTCAATATGTTGTTGTTAATTTATGGTGTTAGGCTTCCACCATTATGCCAGAAGCCTCAAACAAGTAAGAAATAAGCGCTTGGGAGAGTTGAATACAATGAAGAACAAAGAGAAAAAGAAAAAACAATCACTGGTAGAAAAAGCAAAATTGTTTGTGAAAGATTACCGCAGACAATTACCATTGCAGATGATGGTAATACCGGGGATTATCTTTATGATTATCTTTTGCTATATGCCAATTTATGGATTGACCATTGCGTTTAAAAGCTACACGGTCATCGATACGATCGATTCGGCAAAATGGGTTGGATGGGCTAATTTCAAAATCGTTGCAACGGATAAATATTTTTGGCAGTCGGTCATTAACACGCTTGGGATCAGCTTCCTGAAACTTTTGATCGGATTCACAACGCCAATTATACTTTCCATTATGATTTATGAATTAAGGGACGGCCCATTTAAAAGAATTATCCAGACAATCTCTTATCTGCCACACTTTCTTTCGTGGATTGTTTTGGGTGGTATGATCATTAACTGGCTTTCTACCACAGGACTGTTAAATCAGATACTGATGGCAGTGGGACTGGTAGACAATCCGACAAACTTTTTACTGGATTCCGGGAAATACTGGTGGATCGCATCTCTGTCTGATACGTGGAAAGAAGCTGGATGGGGAACAGTGCTCTATCTTGCAACGATGGCGGGGATTGATCCGACCTATTACGAAGCGGCAAGAATCGACGGTGCAGGCAGACTCAGACAGATTACAAGTATTACGCTGCCTCTTATGAAAACGATTATCAGCTTAAATTTTATCCTGACGATCAGTGGATTATTAAAGTCCAATCTGGATCAGACACTTGTTTTAATGAACTCACAGAATCAGGCAAAAGCAGAAGTCATTGATTCTTATGTGTACCGGATGGGTATGACGCAGGGCGATTTTTCCTATGCAACAGCAGTTGGGCTTGGAGTATCGGTTGTCTCCGTTATCCTGCTTGTGACGGCGAATAAGATTACCGGAAAAATCAATGAGGAATCAGTTTTATAGGAGAAAAAGTATGAAAACAAAAAAATTTACAGGAGACAGAATTTTTGACTTCGTGAATGTCACGGTCATTCTGCTTATCACAATTATTATTTTAGTACCGCTTTTAAATGTGCTGGCATCTTCTTTTTCAGGAAGTACGGCATTGGCGGAGGGAGGATTTATTTTCTTCCCGAAAGAATGGTCTTTAGACAATTACCGCGCGGTATTTAAAGATACTTCTATCTGGAAGGCGTTCTTTATTTCCGTGGCAAAGACGGTTATCGGCGTGGTCACACATGTTTTCTTCTGTGCAATGGTGGCTTTTGCACTTAGCAAAAAGGATTTAAGAGGAAGAAAACTATATACGGTAATGGGAATTATCACGATGTTTTTTTCGGGCGGAATGATTCCAACTTACCTGTTAATGAAGCAGTTAGGGCTGTTAAATAACTTTATGGTGTACATACTGCCACAGCTTTTCAGTTATTATGACGTGGTAATCCTGATGAACTTCTTCCGGCAGATACCGGCTTCGCTGGAAGAATCAGCACAGATCGATGGTGCGGGAGTTTGGAAAATATTTTTGTCGATTGCAATGCCGCTTTCAAAACCGGCACTGGCGACCATTGCATTATTTAACGGTGTGTATCAGTGGAATGACTTTATGACTGCAAAATTATATATGACAAATAAAGACTTATATCCGGTTCAGATGAAGCTTTATGAGATCATTGTGCAACAGCAGGCACAAAGCATGAACAGTATCGGAAATGTTGCACTATCGACAACATCCAAAGGAATACAGTTGGCGACAATTGTAGTAACAACGGTTCCGATTATTATTATTTATCCGTTACTTCAAAAACATTTTGTTTCAGGTATGATGCTTGGAGCAGTGAAAGAATAAAAATGAAGGAGAGAAAAGTGATGAAAAATCAGATGTGGAAAAAAGGGGTATGCCTGGGAATGGCAGCAATGATGACAGCCGGTATGCTGGCTGGATGCGGAGAGAGCAGCGAAAGCAAAGACACGGCAATGGTTCAGACAGGTGAGGATGGCGTTGTGGAAAGTGGACGCTATACATTAGATGCTGATACGCCTGCATGGAAACTTGATACAAAAGAGGATACAACGCTTACCTGGTATGTCAACGCAGAGTGGTGGAATACAGAATGGGGAAATGATGTTGTCACAAAACAGATCCAGAAGGACATGAATGTCAATATTGATTTTGTTGTCGGTGATGATACAAAGTTAAATACATTTTTTGCAGGAGGAGATATGCCGGACATCATTACCATTTTCGATGCCAGCTCAAGTGTGGCACAGAAAGCGGATACCTGGGCATATGCATTGCAGGATCTGGCAGACAATTATGATCCATATTTTTACAAAGTTGCCTCCGCCCAGACATTAAGCTGGTTTGCTATGGATGACGGAAAGACATATGGTTATCCGGATTACTCCAATACGCAGGAAGATTATGACAGCGGAGAGATATATGCGAAAACTGCATTTGTAATTCGAAATGATGTATACGAAGCGCTGGGAAAACCTTCAATGAGCACACAGGAAGAATTTCTGGATGTTTTAAATCAGATCAAGGAGCAGTTCCCGGATTTAATCCCACTTGGATTCAATAATTTTGAGACGGATGGAACAAGTTCTCTTGGAGATAAATTACAGGATTTTCTGGGTACACCGATTGTAAATGATGATAATACATTCTATGACAGGGATATGGATGAAGATTATCTTTCCTGGATCAAAACTTTGAATCAGGCATATAAAAACGGATGTATCAGTGACGACAGCTTTACGGATGATAATACTGCATGGCAGGAAAAAGAGAGTATTGGAAAATACGCATGTATTATGATGGAAGGAACTCCACAGCAGGCAGGATTTTTAACAACGTTTGCAACATCCAATCCAGATGCGGCATATATCGCAATTGATGGACCAAAGAGCACTGCAGGTTATGAACCAAAGTTAAATCAGGCTGGTATCAGTGGATGGATGATCACCTATGTATCGAAAACCTGTAAAGATCCGGCAAAAGCAATTCAGTTATATACCTATTTATTAAGTGATGAAGGTCAGATCCTGACCAATTACGGTGTGGAAGGGGAAACCTACACCATTAACGCAGATGGAAAATATGAACTGACAGATGCAGCAAAAGAGTTACAGGCGAACGATAACGACAGATTTAAAAAGGAAATGCGTCTTGGAGAATTTATTCCATTCGGACATGACCGTTATAAATCACTCAGCGATGATGCTTACCCGGATTCTATCAAACAGATGCAGGAATGGGGAATCGGAAAATTATATCCGCACTTTATTTTGGAGAATACAGATCCGGAGACAGGAAGCGCAGAGGCACGTGCATACAGTGCGATAAAAACGAATTGGGCTACTACACTTGTCGGAATGATCCGTGCAAACGACGATGCAGAATTTGACAGTATTTTAGAATCTTATAGACAGTTCCGCGAAGAAAATGACTGGGATGCAATTGTGAAAGTAAGAAATGAAAAAATGGCTGCCAACGCTGAAAAATTAGGAATGTAAAAAATAAGGGGCTGTTTCTTCGGCCCCTTATAAATACCTGGAAATGGAGTACACAATCATGAAATGTTATACAACAAATAAAGACGGGGTGTTTATCTGTACAGAAAAGACACTGGAAAAAGACGAAAGAATCGAAATGAACCTCATCAAGGCATACCCGGAAGTGAGATATCAGGAAGTACTTGGAATGGGTGGAGCACTTACAGAAGCAGCAGCCTATACCTATTCCAGAATGAGTGACGAGAAGAAAAAAGAACTGATCGGACTATATTTCGGAGAAAAGGGAAACAGGTATAATTTCTGCCGCACGCATATTCAAAGCTGTGATTTTGCATTAGGGAATTATGCGTATGTGGAAGATCAGGATGACAGTGAGTTAAAGACATTTTCGATTGAAAGAGATAAACAATATATCATTCCGTTTATACATGAAGCACAGAAAAAGGAAAAGGACCTTTGTTTTTTAGCTTCGCCGTGGAGCCCGCCGGCATTTATGAAAACAAACGGTGACATGAATCACGGTGGAAAATTGAAAAAAGAATATTATGGGATGTGGGCAAAAATTGTTGCACGTTATGTCTCAGAATATGAAAAAGAGGGTATTAAGATCAGCCGTCTTACGGTGCAGAATGAGCCGAATGCCACGCAGACATGGGATTCCTGCCTGTTTACAGGAAGCGAGGAGCAGGAATATGTATGTAATTATTTAAGAGCAGCATTAGATCAGGAAGGTCATAATGATGTGAAAATTAATGTGTGGGATCATAATAAGGAACGTGTGCTGGATCGCGCATTAGAGAGCCTTTCCACGGAAGAGGCAGAAAAGAAAATTGACGGGATCGCGTTCCACTGGTATACGGGTGATCATTTTGAGGCACTTGCAGAGGTGCGGAATCGTTTCCCGGAAAAAGAGCTGATTTTTACCGAGGGGTGTGTAGAGTATTCCAGATTCGCTTCAGACAATCAGGTTGCCCATGCGGAGATGTATGCACATGATATTTTGGGAAATTTCAATGCAGGAATGAATGCCTATCTGGATTGGAATATTTATCTGGATGAACTGGGTGGACCGAATCATGTCAAAAATTATTGTGATGCGCCGGTTATGTGTGACACAAAAAATGATACGATCGATGTAAAACTGTCTTATTACTATATTGGACATTTCAGCCGGTTCATCAAAAGAGGTGCAAAACGTATGCTTGTATCACGTTTTACAAGTAAAGTGGAAGCATGTGGTTTTGTGAACCCGGATGGCGAAAAAATAATGATTCTGTTAAATTGTACGGATGATACACAGGCGTTTACGTTCTGCGAAAGTGGAATGAAATGTGACATGGAAATTCCGGCACATTCGATCCAGACGTTGTGCTGGTAAAACAGGAACATTCATGTTATAATATTTATAATTCATTTAGAGGTGCTTATGCACCTCTATTTTTCATCGTTATATTTTATCGTGATCCGGGAGAATAGAATGAGTAGTAAATTTGTTGCCTGCATTGGAAAAGGCGGGCAGAGGGATATGGCGGAATCATTTGCCAGACGGACAGGCACCACACTTTTAGACAAACCGGGAGAGGAACTGACGGTTCTTTTTGATGCAAAAGGAGTTTCTCTCATTGGATATGGGTTAAGCTATCAGGGCGATTTTGAGGGCATGCTGCACAGAGTGAGTGACGGCAGACTTGCGCATGAAATGCTTGTGCGCGCAGCTAAAACAACGCAGACAAATGTAAAGGGAATTGATGCGACTGCCGGTATGGGGGAGGATGCTTTCCTGCTTGCCGCCTGTGGGTATGAGATGACGTTATATGAACAGAACCCGGTTGTGGCAGTTCTGTTAAAAGATGCGCTCCGCAGAGCAAAGAAACACCCAAAGTTGAAAGATATTGCTGCCAGAATGCAGCTTGTGGAGGGCAACAGTATAGACGAGTTAAAAAGCCGTGTGGATGACATTGATCTGATCTATCTTGATCCGATGTTTCCAGGCAGACAAAAATCGGGACTGATCAATAAAAAGCTGCAATTGATCCAGAAACTTGAACCACCGTGTTCGGATGAGGTCGAATTGTTTGAGGCGGCGATTCAGGCAAAGCCTTCCAAGATCATTGTAAAACGCCCGCTGAAAAGCCCGTTTCTTGCTGGGAAAAATCCAACCTATGAATTAAAAGGAAAAGCAATACGGTATGACTGCTATGCATTGTAAACCGGAGTTTAACGGACGTAGTGCCGCAGATTCTGCAGGGCTTTTCTAGAGTTGTGAAGGGCAGATATAAGCGTCCTCTCACAAGTCAGAATTTTATATGTAATGAAAAAGAAAAACGGTATAAACGAAATATTATGTTTCTGTTCGCTGGGCATTCCGATAGGCTTCTGCAACAATCTTGAAGCCTCCCAAAGTTGTTAGAATCCTACTCCATGGCTCTACAAAGAAATAATATTTGTTTATACCGTTTTTCTTTCATTTACGTTACGAATGACTTGTGAGAGGACGCTTATACATGCCCTATCAACGTTATGAATCGCACCACTGAATCTGCAATTTACGTTATGGAACTCGCGGTTATGGGATGAGTGCCTATAGGATTAAAACTCAATCTGCATTCTTGAAATAAATGAATTAGGTTTTTTAATGAATTTTAACGGAATAAAATAGAATTGTATATGTGATTATGGTAGAATATGATATTAATGATTTTGTCAATCGGAATTGACAGAGGTAATGAAATGTTTGAAGAATTAGGAATTAGTTTTGGCACAGCACTAATCGTCTTACTTGCATTATATTTTATAATTAAGTGGGCGGTCAAAAATGGAATAAAAGAAGCCTATAGGGATATTACAGGGAAAGTCACTACCGAGGATATTGAGGCAGAACAAATATGTAACGAAGAGGAAAAATAGTTAATAAAGAGAGGTGCATATGCTATGCCAGGTATACTCGTGGTTGAAGATGATGAAAATTTAAATCGTGGAATTGCATTTTCACTGAAAAAATCCGGATATGAGGTTTTTTCAGCAGAATCAGTGAAAAAAGCGAAAAGAATTGCAAGTGATAATAATGTGGATGTTACCATTTGTGATGTGAATCTTCCGGATGGGAATGGACTGGAATTGTGCGCCCAGATAAGGGCGAGTAGTCTAGCAGGTGGAATGCCTGTCTGGTAAGGTCTAACCAACCGCCAGTAGCGAGTCTTGGGTGACTGCCAGTAATGGTAGTTGCTAAGCGTAGACAGCGAGAAAATAGAGAGTGTGATTGAGCCTCGAAATTTGACATTTAGAAGGCTGACGTTCTAATTCCGACGGAAAGCAATACAAATCAATTCGCATTGGTGAGAAATGGTTTGCTTCTACGGGGTCAAAGAGCACTTTATGTTTTACATTGTGATTATTCAGTCAACTGGGGAGAGCCTATTGTTTCTTGCCATTGCAAGTATGGCAAACAACTGCAAAATAGGAGAATGTCAAAAGAACAGTAGGCAGTCGGATAGCTTCATAGTACTGAAAAAGTTGTGTAATGCCAACGGAGGAAAGGGAGCTACATAATAATGGTCTTTCTGAGGACACATCAACCGTACTCAGGGACGGAGGTATTGATGGAAACGAAATTAGAAAGAATAGCAGAAATATCGGCAAATTCGCCGAGACCAGAGTTCACATCGTTGTATCATCTAATCAATAAAGAAATGCTTTTGCAATGTCACAAAGAATTAGACGGAAACAAAGCAGTCGGTGTTGATGAGATTACTAAGAAAGAGTACGAGAAATCTGGGGCAAAACATAGATGACTTGGTAGAAAGACTGAAAAGAAAATCATACAAACCACAGCCATCAATTAGGGTATATATCCCTAAAAGCAATGGAAAACTTCGACCATTAGGAATTGCGTGCTATGAGGACAAAATAGTCCAATTAGCATTAAAGAAGATATTGGAAGCTATCTATGAACCGAGATTTCTGAACTGCATGTACGGATTCAGACCAAACCGAGGATGTCATAACGCAATAAAAGAACTGTATAAGAGATTAAACAACACGAAAATCTGCTATATTGTGGATGCTGACATCAAAGGATTCTTCGACCATATGAAGCATGAATGGATTATCAAGTTTCTCAAACTTTATATTAAAGACCCCAATATAATTGGTCTTGTCAAGAAGTATCTTAAAGTGGGAGTGCTGGATAATGGTGAACTTATGGTGAATGAAGAAGGTTCAGCTCAAGGCAATATCATAAGTCCAATCCTAGCAAACATATATATGCATAATGTATTGACACTATGGTATAAGTTTATTATTACCAAAGAATGCAAGGGAGATAACTTTCTAATTGTATATGCAGATGATTTTGTTGCAGGATTTCAATACAAATGGGAAGCAGAGAATTACTACAAGCTTCTTAAAGAACGAATGGAAAAGTTCGGTTTGCAATTAGAAGATAGTAAAAGTCGTCTCTTACAAAGCGGTGCTTATATTGCAAGGGCAAAGCAAAAGAGCGGTGAGTGTATCAGATTACAAACATTTGATTTTCTGGGATTCACGTTCTATTGTGGACGTTCACGCAAAGGCATGCCATATATAATGCCAAAGACAAGCTCTAAGAAATTCAGACAGAAAATTCGAGATATCAAGGTATGGTTATATGCGAATAGAGACCAACCGCTAAAGAAACTAATGGGTATGCTAAATCTGAAACTAATAGGTCATTATAGGTACTATGGCATAAGTTTTAATGGCAGAATGATTTCAAACTACAAACAACAAGTGAGAGAACTTCTGTTTAAGGTGCTGAATAGACGAAGTGACAGAAAGAGTTATACAAGAGAAGGATTCATTGAAATGCTGAAATATTATCCATTGGCAATGCCAAAGATTTATGTCAGCTTGTTTTGAGACTGTAAATATTATTATGAAGAGCCGTATGCGGGAAAGCCGCACGTACGGTTCTGTGAGGGGCTTACATTGTGAGGTGTAAGTCTACTCGACTGTAAGGTGGATGAGATGCAATTATAATACATACATTATTTGTCTTACAGCACTAGATCAGGAGATGGATCAGGTCATGGGATATGAAGCAGGGGCAGATGATTATATTACAAAGCCGTTTAGTCTTTCGGTACTTCTTTTGAAAATAGAAGCACATTTCCGCCGCAGACAGGAGAAAACGGAAGCCGGAAAGATGATTTCGGGAGATATCGTATTTATCGCAGGAGAAATGAAAGTCCAGATAAAGAGTCGTGAAATCAGTCTGACAAAAACGGAGTTGAAAATGCTGACTTTTTTTCTTCAGAATCCGAAACAGATTCTTTCAAAAACACAAATATTGGAAAATGTGTTTGATCTGGAAGGGGATTTTGTGGATGAAAATACAATCGCTGTCAATATCAGAAGACTCCGTGAGAAAATCGAAGACAATCCGGCTGCACCGGTCTATATAAAGAATATCAGAGGTCTTGGGTATATATGGAATCAGGAGGTAAGGCAGTGACAAAGAGATATCGCAAGAAGATCACAGTAGTGCTCTCCTGGGTATTACCTGTCATATTATTGTTTGCAATATTAAATTGCTTTACCACGTATGTGTTTTATGAAGATTATAAATATAAAATGAATCTTATGACAGAGATTGCTGCAAAGGAAGAATTTTCCGGGCTGGATGCTGTTTCGGAATTGCTTAAGGATAAGGATATTGAAACTAACGAACAGGGAAGGCGATTATTGGAGCAATATGGATACTGGGGAAATAAAGGGAATGCATTTTATATGCAATTTCGGCATCAGGTTATGGTGACCGGTGCTGTAAGCACTGTGATATGCGTGCTTCTTTTGACTTTTTTACTTTATTGGAAGAAAAAAGAAGATGCGTGTCATCAGAAAATTTTAGACCAGTTGGAAGAAATTCTGATCAGATTCCGTGAAAATAAATTTGATGCTTTACTGAAAACGGAAAATCCAGCAGAACTGGAAAAATTGAATGACCAGCTTGAAGCAATCGGACATCATATTCAGTTGCTTAAGGAAGAAGCACGGGAAGAAAAAGAGAGCACGAAAGAAATGGTTTCTGATATCTCTCACCAGTTAAAGACACCGGTTGCAGCTTTGGATACATGTTTTAGTGTGCTGATGCAGAATGACTTAAGTGCCACAGAACAGGAGGAGTTTCGTATCCGTTGTCGGAGTGCTCTGGATGGACTGGAGACATTATTGCAGTCGCTTCTTGAAATATCCAAGATGGAAACTGGACTGATTCAGATTAATAAGAAAAAACTTCCGCTTATGGATACTGTCATATCTGCTGTGAACTGTACTTATCCAAAAGCGGATGAGAAAGAAATTGAATTCGTTTTTGACTATGCAAAAGAGCTGGAAACATGCATGGTTATGCAGGATAAAAGATGGCTTGGTGAAGCTGTGATTAACATTCTGGATAATGCAATCAAGTACAGCCCGGATGGTTCAAAAATATTTATCCGGTTACAAAAAAGAAACGATCTTGTAAGAATGGAAATTGAGGATCAGGGAATTGGTATTCCGCAGAATGAGTATCACAAAATTTTTCAACGATTTTACAGAGGAAGTTCCAGGAAGGTCATGGAAAAGAGTGGTACAGGAATCGGACTTTTTCTATCGAGAGAAATTATCGAAAAACACGCAGGTACAATCATGGTAACCTCCGGCAAAAAGAAAAAAGGAAGCACGTTTGTGATTCAATTACCATATGTTGGTTAAATTTTAAGTGAGCAGAAATCTTACAATTCTGTAAGACTTCTGCTCGTTTTTTGAAAGTGAAATGAAAGATTATCCTGATACAATTTGGATGTAGGTTGAAAAATGACCAATTATATAAACAGGCAAAGAAAGCGTGCTGAAAAGGTACGCTTTACAGAATGAAAAAGGAGGCATCACATGAGTGTGATATTAGAAACCAAGCAGCTTTGTAAGTTTTATGGCGCAGGTGAGAATCAGGTTAAAGCGGTTAATCAGGTGGACATTCAGATTGAGCAGGGAGAATTTGTCGCAATTGTCGGAAAGTCAGGTTCCGGTAAAAGTACATTACTTCATATGCTTGGAGGGCTTGACACCCCTACAAAAGGCAGTGTTATTTTAGCCGGGAAAGATTTATACAGGATGAAGGAAGATGCCCTTGCTGTTTTCCGCAGAAGAAAAATCGGATTTGTTTTTCAGGCATTTAATCTGGTTTCATCTGTTAATGTCTGGGAAAATATTGTACTGCCACTGGGGCTGGATGGAAGAAAAGTGGATGAAGCGTATGTAAATGATATCATTGCAACTCTGGGGATTGAAAAGAGGATTTATAATCTGCCAAATCAGTTATCCGGAGGACAGCAGCAGAGAGTAGCAATTGCAAGAGCACTGGTGAATCGTCCGGAAATTATATTTGCAGATGAGCCGACAGGAAATCTTGATTCTAAGACCAGTGATGAGGTAATCGCCCTGCTTAAGATGACAGCAAAAAAATATGGACAGACTGTAGATTACCAAGATTATTGACACAACAGGGGTTGACGACGATTGAACGTGTGGACGACGCGGGATAACGTGGGAAACCCCGATTTTATTGGGGATAAGCCGATTTTTAGAAAGAAAAAAATTGAAGTTGTGACACTGATTTTGAGAAAATTCAAAATAGCAACGTCACACGTTGAAGTGCAAAAGCGAAATTGAAGAAATGTTGAATTTGAGCCATTTATGAAAAAGTGAAATGAAATAATGATAGAATAGTACAAGTATTGTCTGATTGGTAAAAATTGCGTTATAACGTTGCGTTATAGCGTTATTTTTTTACGTGAAAAACGTTACAAGCCGTATAAAATGGGCGTTATAAGAAATATAAGCGTTAAAGTATTTGAGGAAAATATACTAGATCTTATGGAAAAAGCAATGGGACATTTTGGACATTTGATTAGTGGATGTCCCATTGCCGCATTTTCAAGGCTTTAGAGCCGTTTTATGGAAAATAGTTCCCGGCAAAGCAATGGGACATTTTAAGGGTTAAAAATAACCCATAATATTATGCAATTTCATTTATTTCTTTTTCGGTCTTGGAGAGAGATAATGTTGGAATAGGTTCGCTGGGTTTTTTAGTGCGGTTGTACTTTAGTTCCACCATCATTAATATTTCTTCTTGATCAGTATCTGGCAGATTACTGAACTGATATAGAAGAGTTTGTTCGGTTTCTCCAATATGCGAGTTCTCTGAAAACTCTGATATTTGAGAATTTCCAAAAAGTATATAATCAGTGGAACAATTTAAGACTTGGGATAATCCCATAAGTGCAGTGGCGGAAGGAAGTATTTTACCATTTTCAATCTCACTTAAATTTCCAGTCGATATACCAGTAGCTTCTTTTATTTGTTTTCCAGTTATATTAAGGCTTTTTCTTCGTTCTTTTATTCTTTGTCCGATCATTGTATTCATGATTCCTCCAATCTCTAAAATAAGAAAAACTTTAAAAAACGAGGTTGACAAAACTCGTATATTGAAGTATTCTTGTTTTAGGGTTAAAAATAAACCAAGCAACAAAATAACACATCGCCTAAATCAAGGCAATACAAAACAGCCGTTCGGCTGGTTAGCAAAAGAAAGTCCTCCGTTTCAGGAGAAAAAATAATTAAGTATGTTTTGAGATTCCATAGCAGAGTTGGCGCTCTGCCATGGAAAGTGATCCGAACATCGAGTTGGCGCTCGATCGGATCACATCATCAAATGATGATGAATTAGTAAGTTGGTTCCATATGGATATTACAGAACAAGCCTGGCAGCTTTTTACATTCTGTATATGTCCTGGAGCCGTTTTGGTAGGAAATGAAATGTACTAAATCAGGACTTTTTATACAAGATCAGGATAATTTTATCCTGTATTGAGATAAAAACGTCCAATTTCATTCCCACCTGCATTTTAACACAACGTACCACAAACTTCCATTATGTTTATACCTTTTTTTTGGAAGTAGAAGGGAGAATGCATGGAAAATAAGGAAGAAATTGTCGCTAGATTAAAACTTTTATTAATGGCGACAAGAGCAGGAAGCAATATTCAGGATCTGAAACTCAATGATGCTAAAAATAAAGTGACCATAGTTTTTAAAACTGGTGGAGAACGAGTTGTAGATATCATAGGAGATTCGGGATATGCAATTATCATTGATGTAATGAAATACATTTAGGGACTAAGAAAGGAGAAGTTCTAAAAAGATGACAGAAAGTGAAAAGCTGAATAATGAACAATTATTACGAATAAATGGAAAAGAGCTGACACTGCTAGATGAACTTATGAATAAAGAAATGAAGCGAATGGATCAGCCTGGAATATCGGAAAATGAAAAAAGGGCGATAGAAGATCGGTTCGAAACATTGCTTAAAATTTCGAAGATTGTAAGTGCAGAAGAAAAACAGATGTCAGATGAAAATAGAAAAGGATTATCATGCGTGGTTGAGCGGTTACTCGAAGATTCAGCATCCGCTCATCTGAGAACAGATGCTGATGGTCATATCCATTTAATTATCACTGATCCGATTCATGAACCCAGATTACTTGCAGAGCTGGAAATGAGTAAGGTGATGGATAGCATTTTCTTTCTGAAATTTAATTATTTTGGATAACTTTATATTGACATGTGTGATCAGGAAGTTCAGTACACGAAACCTTTAAACATTTAGAGCGGATACCGTCCTTGGTAAGCACATCATATTGAGCAAAATATGCATTTCCTTCTGGATAAGCAAAAACAAAGTCAATAATGGCATTTGGAGGGCAGAGAGTTTCAGCATAACTTTTTAAATTGTAGGCACAGGAACAGCGAGAAAAAAACTCTTTTTCTGATTTAAAAACGTGGGGCATAAGTACACCTTCTTTCTGATTTATTAAAGAGATTATATCACATATATGCGAAGGAAAACTAGAAAGCTTAATGCAGAGAGGATAAAAAGCATGAAAAACGGAAAACACCCGACGCTTGCTCAGAAGAAATTCATGAAGAGCTGCGGACTTGATCCAGATGATTATCTGGTAGTTAAAAATACACAGGAATTTCTTGAGGTAGTGAGTAAGACAGCATTGAAGAAACAGCAGATTATGGGAGTGAAGGCTCACACTAAGAAAATTTTTTATGAAAAGCATTGAAAGTGAACATTAAAAAATTTTTACTCTGACATATTCAAAATGTAACAAAAACATGAATGAGAAAGGATGGTTTTATGAAGATTGAATTTGGACTTACTGAGAAAGAATTACAAGAAATACGAAAACTACGTGTACAAGCAAGCTTAGCTGTAGGGGATTTTCAGGAAAAAGAAGATACAGGATCACTTACCGAGCAAGAGAAAAAAGAATATTCGGATATGATTTGGCTGGAGGTTTTACTTAATAGGATAGAGACACTCGCAGACAATCAAAAGGCATTCAATGATAGGAAAAATATCTATATAGAGCGTCATCCGTATAGACCTCTGTCAGAGGCTGAGAAACAGGGACTGACAGAGGAAGAAATATTCCGAAAAGAGTATGGATTATATACAGATTTCGTTTATCACCGTAAATGGGTTGAAAAATTTAAAGAGATTTACGGACGTGAGCCAGAACCGCATTAATTACGGCTTGGTCATGATTTATACAGGTTGAATAGCAAGCTTCCATTATATCGCTGGCTGCTGTTCGGATGATTCCTTCGAAATTTTCTGGAAGATTCTTATTAACATCAGGATCATTAAAAATATGAATGGAAAGATTATCCTGAAGTATTTGAAGCTCAGTGGAAAAGTTTTCAGAAGTATCATCTTGGATTTTGGCTAAAATAGCTTTCATTTGGCTTTGTTTAATCATGATATATAACCTCCTATGCATTTATAAAACAAGAATAACACAAGGCGGTGATGAATACGAGCACAAAAAGAAAACGACCAAAGTACTCTAAGCTGGGAAAACAGATCAAGAAGCGTCTGATCGACAAGCGCATGACAGCGTGCGATTTAGCAGAGATGCTGGGTATATCGCCGCAGTACTTAAATAAGATCATTCATGGAGAGCGTTCCGGGGAAAAATATGCCGAACGCATCAGAGAGATTTTAGACATTGATGTCGCAGCATGAAAGGAGTGAGGGGATGGCTGAGATTTATATAAGTCTCATGGAGGCTGCAGACTTAGAAGTAACGGATTATGAAATTATTAAAAAGAGAGTTCAACGGAATCCTGAAAAATATCAGCTTAAAAAAGAAAAAACTGAATGCGGTGGAAAAGATTTATCCATGATCGCACTCTCATCACTATCCAAGAAAGCTGTGGCTGCATATAAGGAGCGTCAGAAGCTTGCGGAAGTTCCGGCTGTTTTCGGTATGGAAGAGGTTGCGATGAGCGGGGAGAGCGAGATGCCGTGGTATGTGAATGAAGATGTGGACTACTTCATGGAGCAACACAAAACCGAGTGGTACAAGGCAATGGAACTGGGAAACATTATCCGGGAGTTCCTTGATTACGACAGCGCAGGGCGGACAGAATTTGCCGAACACTTCGCACAGGAGCGGCTTGGGAAAGGAAAGCGGACGCTATACCGGTACGCAAAGAGTTATCTGGAAGCATCAGCGTGGGCGGATAAGTTCCACAAGGAAGATGGCGGGAATTATGAATTTTACAAAGTCTTGTGCCTGTGCCGGAAACCGAAGGAAGCCGGGACATTTCCAAGCTTCTCAGCAGAGGTAAAGCAGGTGATCCTTAATATCTGGTTCAATAAGGATTTTGCCAGGAATCAGGGGACAAGGGAAATGCTTTATACAAAGCTTCAGGCGGTGGCTTCGGTTAACGGATGGGAAAGGATCCCATCGTATCAGTCGGTTGCACGGTATATCGCCCATATCATGTCAGACGAAGGAATGCGGAATGCATGGTATCTGGCAAGTCGGGGCGAACGTGAATATAAGAATAAAGTCATGGTCAAGGGCGAGCGTAATACACACGATCTCAAGGTGATGCAGGTGGTCATGGGCGACGAGCATACCTTCGACTGCTGGGTTGCCTATGAGAATCCAAACGGCAAGGTCACAGCGATTAAGCCGCATCTGGCAGCGTGGGTGGACATCCGGAGCAGGATGATCATCGGAGATGTGATGTGTAAGGACGCTAACAGTGACATCTTGAAGGAGTCACTTTTAAAGATGATCTATCACGATGCGGATGGCGTTCCGGAATACATTTACATAGATAATGGTAAGGATTATACAGCCAAGAACATGACCGGATACGACAGAAACGACCGCCAGAGGACAGGCTTTGATGATGCCACAGTGGGATTTTACAAGTCTATAGGGATCAAGGATTATCACAGAGCACTTCCATATTATGCATGGACGAAAGGACAGATCGAGAGATTCTTCGGCACAGTCTGCAGGCAGTTTTCCAAATGGTTCACGAGCTATACCGGAACACTGACCGGATCAAAGACCTTCGCCAAGGTGGAAAAGGACATTGATGGAATGCTGGAGCGTGGAGAACTTCTCACAATGGATGAGTTTTATCAGGCATGGACGAAATGGCTGCATGAAGTCTACATGGTAAAACAGAGCGGTGCGCTGAAACGTCAGGGCGAGGATTATCTGACACCTAAGACCTGCTTCGAGAATGAGGAGAGATATTTCAAGGCAGCTCCGCCAAAGAATTATGCGACTGTCCTGATGATGAAGTCGGAACACAAATTCGTATACAACGTAGGCATCAAGCTTGGAGGATACACGTACAGATCAGATGAACTTTGTACCTATATAAATGATTATGTTGATGTGAAATATGATCCACATGACATGGCAACCATTTATGTTTTCCAAAATGGAAAGCAGGTATGCGAAGCATATTCACAGGAGCTTCTTGTATTTGCATCAGAGAATGGGGTTGAACAGAAGGCCCTTAGGAACATCTGGCACGGCAGAAGCGTCAGCTTGCAGCAGATCGTAAACGACTGGCAGAGGCAAATGTACCATTTACGGAACTGAACGACCAGTGGAAGGGATTCAGCGAGACGACCGGAGGCATTGATCTTATGATCGGTAAAAATCAAAGAAAATGCCAATGTTGTGCAGATGCCTGTGGATAACACGTATAAGAATGGATTCCGCGGCGGAAAACAGAAGACAGAACAACCGGAGGAAAACGAATACATGGCACGTAAGGCAGAGGAAGCATTGAAAGCATTACGAGCGTTATAATCAGAATTTTGTCACAAAAACGAGAAAGGATGGGAAATTTTATGGAGGCATTAAAGACATATACACAGGAGAAAACACTTGCGGAGCGTGTGAATGACATTTTGGCGGAAATTAAAATGACAAAACAGGAGCTGGCAATGCAGCTTAACATTTCAAGATCGGCAGTGAGCCAGTACCTGAATGGTAAGTACAGCTCTAACCCGGAAGCAATCGAGGCGAGACTGAGAGATTTCGTATCCAGCTACGATCGGGGTGATGATGTCGTGGAGCGTCCGGAAGCATTTTAAACCGTGACAGTGAAGTGGTTGGCAGTGTGAAGCCTAAGATTGAAAACTTCGAATCTACAGATTACGTGCAGATCATCGGCGTGTGCCGGAGCTGTCAGGAAGATATGGCACTGGGAATCATCGTTGCAAAATCCGGTTACGGAAAGACACATGCCCTGCGGAAATATGCCACCATGCCGCGCGTCATTTATATAGAAGGAAATGAAACAATGAACTGCAAGGATATCATCCGTAGGATCGAGGGCAAGATCGGAATGCAGCGGAGCTATGGCAGCATTGATGAACGCACAGAAAAATCATTGAGTTTTTAATATCAATCAGGGATATTTCATCATCATGGATGAGGCGGACAAGCTTATTAATAAATACACCCAGAAAAGATTGAGCTGCTCCGCAACATTACGGATGGAGCACACGTTGGTCTTGTGCTTGCCGGAGAACCTATCCTTGAATCGCTCCTTAAGACGTATGATGCACGTTTCGCCAACAGGATGGATTTTACTATAAACTCCGTGGTCTGTCGGTGGAAGAGGTCAGGGACTATCTGGAGGGTACGACATCGAGGACGGTGCGATGGAGGAGTTCATCAGCCGGGCACGGAATACACAGACCGGATGTTTCCGACTGCTGGACAGAACGCTGAACAACGTGATCCGTATTCTGAAAGACAGCGGTCAGACAAAAGTAACTATGAAGGTAATCAGTCAGGCATCTAACATGATGATGCTGTAAAGGGCGGTGATCCTATGAAAAAAGGAATTTTAACACTGATCATGGCATTAGTTGTTGCGGTGCAGCCGGTGACGACATCGGGAGAACCGGAACAGGATGTTGAGCCGGATCGCATGGAAGAAACAACAGTGGAGGTGCAGGGACAAGTGGAGATTAGCAGTGTAAATGGGATTAATATCTTTAAACTGCCGGAAGAAACGGATATTCCGGAAGAATACCAGAACTACTGTATAGAAATCGGAAAGCAGTATCACATCTGCCCGGAACTTTTAATGGCGATGATCGAACAGGAGAGCTCCGGCAGGGCAGACGTTGTGAATGAGACTGGAGACACAGGACTTTTACAGGTAAATCCAAAGTGGCATAAGGAACGGATGGAGAGGCTTGGAGTGTCGGATCTGACAGATCCATATTCGAACATTCTCGTGGCAGCGGATTATCTGGAAGAGCTGTTTCAGGAAAGCGACGGCGACATTTATCTGGTGCTCATGAAATATAACATGAAACACGGAAGGGCAGAGGAGCTGTTCTATAAAGGAAAGTTTTCAGAGTATTCCGTTCTGGTGGAGCACAGGGCAAGGGAACTGCAGGAGCTGCACGGTATTAAGGGAGGCAGGTCATGATAAGGAGAATATTAATCGAGATGGAAGCAGAAGGATCAGAAGCACTTTTACCGGAGATAATGAGACTGGTCATGCAGCATGTGGATATGAATGAGCGATTCAAAATCGACCAGAGCATCATGCCGGATATTCTTCCCGGAAAAAATTCCGGGATAAAGATACCGGAATATGTGCAGCGCGGAATGACACTACGCGAAGAGGGTGTGCAGGAAAATCTGCTTTTTAATGGAAGGAGTGTGGCAGACAATGGCTAGTCCTACAATCAGAATGCTATGGGGAATCGCAAAGTCCCCGGAACTTGGAATGACGGATGAGGAACTTCACCTGCTTGTACTCTCGCACACCGGAAAAGACAGTATCAAACAGTTGAATAAAAGGGAACTGGGTGTGATGGTCTCTGTGCTTGCAGGGATGAAAGATTCCAGTACAAAGGGCGCAAAGAAACGGAAACACCAGACCGGGAACCCTGCAACAGTCAACCAGAGGAAGAAAGTATAAGCTTGCAGAGGAACTTGGCTGGACAAAGAAAGCGAGGATCAACGGCTTCTGCAGGAGAATGTTTGGTGTGGAAAGTGTGGACTGGCTGAATTACATGCAGTGTTCAGACCTGATCGAAGCATTAAAGAGCATGGTGGAAAGGATGGAAAAAGAGGATGGAAAATGACAAGGAATTGCTAATGCGGCAGCCGGATGGGACGGAAGTGGAATTTGAAAAAGCTATTGTGGTCAATCTGCAGGGGAAATATGATGCGTCCGTACACTTTTTTAATTGTGAAGCAGAGGATTTCCTGAGTGCCGCATATGCAGTGCTTACTATTTTGGACAAGTTTGAATAAAGACGAATTTCTCAGCCGGTACGATGAAAATTCCTCAAATTGTAAAATCTATGGAGGAAGATACAATGGCGGAGATGAAGATTGTCCGGAATGAGAAAGGCGTATTTTTGGAATTCAAGGATGCGGATATGACGGACCGTGCAGTGATGTGTGGTGCACTCCAGCAGACCATCGGACTGGAAGCCTATAAGCACGGCATGAGCATGGATGATGTGAGGGATAACATGCTGGAACTGCATCTTAAGGCAATGGAGCAGTTGAAAGAACAGGCAGACAGAGAGGAGAGCGGAAATGGCAGCTAAGAAAAAGAGAATGACACAGAAGGAGAAGGATTTCAACAGAAAGTATAAGAAAGAACTGCAGGAGAAAGGGCTGATCCCTCCAGATAAAAAGAGACTGAACAGGAAAAGTTCATAGAGGAAGCAGTGAGTGAATGGAATGACAGGGATTCAGACTGTTATATATGGGATTTCTATCTTATGAGAGCTGTTGGATATATGACAGCACAGGTAGGCGGAATTTGAACCCGACACCGGAAGCGGTCGGAGTTGCAAAGCTGTTAAAGGCAGCCATGAAACTGAAGGAGTTCCAGGACAAGATCAAAAGTGAGGGGCGCGAGGATTACACGATTACAGAGGAATATGAGTATATCAAGGAAGTCCTCAAAATGTAGGAGGTGAGGAAATGCGAAAGAATGTCTATTATTGTGACCGCTGTGGATGTCAGTTGGAAGATTCCGGTACCAAGATCGTGCCACATTACTTTGACTTTATTACCGAAGATCTGACAGTACCGATAAATAAGGACATGGAAAACAGACACTATTGCATTGACTGTACCATGGAAGCATTGGAGTTTCTGGAACCGAAAAAGAAGCCAGAAAAGAAGCTGGAAGAAAATGTACAGAAAAACCTTTGATTCCGGAAAAGTCATGGCACTGCATAACGCGGGATGGGATAATGCCAAGATTGCGGATGAGCTGGGTGTAAGAGAACGGCAGGTTTACATGTGTATTTATTATCAGGAGAACAAAAAGAGCCTGACACAGGAGGAAAATCATGAGTGAGAGATATAAAAAACTGACAAGCCACGGAGCGATCAGCATTCCGGTGGCAATGAGAAGAGATATCGGACTGCAGGGCGGTGATCCTATGCAGGTATCACAGGAAGGCGGCAGGATCATCATTGAGTCATATGTTCCACGCTGCGTTTTCTGTGGGAATACTGAAAACGTGAAGAAATTTGAAGGGAAGGGAATCTGTGCATCCTGCGCACGGAAAGCAATCGCACTTTTGGAAGGAGGGGAAGACTGATGTATGAAAAAGAGAATGTAGAGCAGCTTGTAAGCCAGGCAGTAGCGCTTGACAAGGAACAGAAATACTGCAAAAGAAAACTTGATACAGTAAAAGCAAAGCTCCAGAGCAAGGGACTTGCAATGATCGATGATAGAAATGTGAAATATATCAAGTTTTATTCAGAAGATGGCTCTGTAGCAGTCGGGGACAGTTATAAAATGGACGTCCTGCGACCGGATAAATTAAAAGATATCCTGTCGGAAGAACTCTGGATGGCGAAAGTGAAGGAGAGCACTGAAACAAAGTATTCTTACGATCCGAAGCTTGAACAGATGTTAAAGGCTGTTTTCACGGAAGATTATACGTTTGAATGCAGTCTTGAGGAATTTCTTGATGAAATGTCTGTTAAACCGGACAGTAAACAGAAAAAATTGCTGCTTAAGAAATTAAAAGGCGATTATGCAAAAGACAGAGAGACGCTGCTGAGTGTATTCGGTTACGAAGATGATGACACTGCTCCGGATTTTGAGGTGGAGCTTTATTATATCTACAAGATTAAAAATGGAGAGCTTATCCGGGCATTTCTTCCGGAGGAGTGTCTGTCACAGACGATCGAGGACATCAAGAAGTGTCTGATCGTCGAATCCAAAACAAGTATCACTATTGATTATGACAATGAATAAGGAGGAAGAGTCATGAGTGAAATTTCAAGTGAAGCAAAAAAAGCAGGTGTTTTAGATACGGAAAAACCGGTATCTGAAATGACAGAGGAAGAATTAAAGGCTTTCCGTACATCGTTTGATCCAGACGAGATGGGATTTGATGGAACAGAAGGTATTGATGAGGAGGGTGAGAGCAATGGCAGTAACTAAACCGGAAGTACATAGACTGATCTCAAAAGTTAATTTTTCCGATTCCAACCGCAAGCCGGAACAGATCAAGTACCTGGTAAAGCATTATGTAGGTGCAACCGGCGGGGCAGAGGCAAACTGTAAATATTTCTACGACAAATTCAGGGGAGCATCCTCACATTTCTTTGTAGGACATGACGGCGAGATCTGGCAGTGCGTGGAAGAAAATGATACAGCATGGCACTGTGGAACATCAGGAAAATACAAGCACAAAGAATGCCGGAACAGCAATTCTATTGGCGTTGAGCTGTGTGTAAAGAAAGATGCAAATGGCAATTGGTACTATACGGAAGAAACCAAGAAAGCAGCGGTTCAGCTGTTTGCTTATCTGATGGACAAGTATCATATTGATGCAGACCATGTGCTGAGACATTATGACGTTACCGGAAAGAATTGCGGAGAACCGGATGTCCGCAAAGGCAATAAGGAATGGTCACAGTTTAAACAGGATATTGTCGAGTATGGGAAAGAAGCAGCTCCAGAGCAGACGACCACTCCGGAGCCGACAGCACCACCGGAACAGACAACCGCACCAGCGCAGCCGTCAACACCATCACAGGCGGCAGGAGTGCCGTACATGATCGTGACGACATGTGACTCTCTCAGAATCCGCGCCGGAGCTGGCACAGTTTACTGTGTGACCGGATGTATCCGTGAAGCAGAAGGTCAGAAAAAAGAATACACTATTGTAGAGGAAAAGAATGGATGGGGCAGGTTAAAGAGCGGTGCAGGATGGATTTCGCTGGCATACACTAAGAGAGTATAGAGAGGCTGGTCTGAAATGAAAGAGGAACTGTTAAATGAATTAGTTAGCGAGACCAGAATGGAAGATATAGCAGAACGTTACCAGGAGATCGTGAAGATCGTTGGAATAGCTAACTTTGTCAAACTCAGTAATTATGCAAGAGGCGACGAGATTTATTTCCCGAAGGTTGAGAGCGTGGTCAGTCCTGCGAGGAACAGACGGATCAAAAAGGAATTTAATGGTTCCAATGATAAGGAACTGGCAGAGAAATATAATCTCACTTTAAAGCAGATCTGGAATATCTTAAAAGATGAGCCGCCGATCGGGCAGATGACTCTGGATGAGATGCTTGGCATGTGATGATAAAAGCGTGGAGGCGATACAAGTTCCACGCTTTTATAAATGCTTATTTATGCGGTTTCCGGCGATTTTTCCCGGAAAATGTTTTACAAAAATGCTTCCCCTAAACAGTCCAACAGAATAAACCTATAATCAGGTCATGACTTAGAAGTCATGACCTATTTTTTTGCCTCTCATTTGGTTCGTTGCCCTGAAACAAATATGAAGGAGCGTGATATTTTATGACAGAAATTTTGACAATGATTGGGATTGAAAATGCAACAAAAGTGATCGCATGGGTATTAGCTTTTATCAGTGTATCAGCGATCACAGTCTCATTGGTCACAGAAGGACTTAAGAGCATTAAGTGGATCAACCGTATCCCGACAAAGCTTGTGTGCTATGTGGTGGCGATCACCCTCACAACACCGATGATGCTTGCACTGATGGCTTACATGAAAGTTCCGGTGGAATGGTACATGGTATTTGCTTCCTTCCTGGCATCGTTTGTGGTTGCAAAGGTGAGCATGTCCGGGTGGGATGATGTGAATGAGCTGTGTAAACGGCTGTTCAGGACAAAGTAAGGCGGTGCAGGAATGGATTATGTGATCACATTTTCGGATGTAATGGCGGGGCTGATGTCGATCGGACTTGGAGTGATCACTTTTTTCGCGAAAAAGTGGTTTGACAAGATGGAAAAGAAAGACGATGTTCTGCAGTCCGCAATTGAAAACACAACATCAACTTTGAATAAGAAGATCGAGCAGGGCAACAAAGAGATTCAGGAGAAGATCCAGAAGAATGACGAGAAGGTGAATGAACGGATTGACAAGCTGGAGGAAAAGACTGTCAAAATGAATTTTTATGCTGGCACGCAATGCGGCTTTAAAACTAATGATAGTGGCGGCGGATCGTTAGGAGCTGGTTTTATTGTTCTTAATTAATCCCCATTTTATAAGAAAAAGCTGATATTAACTAAATCTCCACCATTCATTAGAACCGTATTTAATATATGTTCTTACGCCAGTAGTGTCAACTTCATAACGTACATGTACCCACCCCATATTAAAAATCATATAACCAATAAGGCTATTATCAATTAAAAATCCAACGGAGTAATCATCTCTAGTATCAGTGCTAGACGATAACACATAAAATTCATTATTGAGAAAGCACAAAATAGATATAATATTTTCTGCTTTCTCAAAAAAGATATAGCGCACTAATGAAAAATGTGATATTGTTCTTATATGGAGGTGACGGATATGCCATATAATGAAAAACAAAAAAGCTACACAATGAAGTATTTGAGCAAACTGAAAGAAATAAGATTCAGAGTAAAACAAGACGAGTATGAAAAATATGAAGAGGCTGCTAAGAAAGCAGGATATTCCAGTCTTAGGCAATTCTATATAGATGCAATCAATGAAAAGATTGAAAAAATCGATAATATAGCGCACTAATCTATTGACATATAGCGCACTATATATTATAATTGTATTATCAGATGAGGCAAGCAACAACTGAAATACAGAAAAGAGGTAAAAATGGAAGAAATGGGAATGACAAATGAACAATACAAAGGGATGTTACTTGATGAGTTGGAAGATTGGCAAGAGGTTTTAGAAATTGCAAAAGAAACAGATAATGACAAGATCATTAAAAAGGCTGAAAAGCAGATTCAAAAGATAAACGAGAAATTGAAATTTTAAAGGAATAACAGAGAGGGCGGGCTTGCCACCGCTCTCCGCTAAGAGAATTGTAGCAAATTAAATAGTAAATATCAAGACCGGCTGAAATATGCCGGTAAAAAAATACCATCAAAAGAACATATGTTCGAAAAAAGAAAAGGATAGGAAAGTCACAACCTACCAAAGCCTTGACAATCCTATCCTTACACAAGCACAAATGCTCATATGAAAACTATACTGTAAAGTTGGCATCTGCGCAAGTTTAAAAAGAAGGAGAAAATAGATCATGAATAAACTGGATGTGCAAAATGCTATATTAAATGCAATGACACCATATTTAGACGATGACCAGCTATATCAATTGAAAAATACGTTGATAGAACAATTATATGGTATGAATATTGTGGAAGAAGAAACAAGATTATCGGTAGGAAAACGCACTAAAATTTGTGTCAAAAAAAATGAGAATTTGTGTCAAAAATTTTGCGCAGCTACACAGACAATTGTAATGATTACCCATGATGACGAAATTGCACAGGTCGCTGACCGTATTCTGGTAATTGAGGATGGACAGGTGGTGGATTTTAGATGAAGACAATAAGCAGGATTGCATATAGCAATGACAAAAAGAACAAGACAAGAAGTATACTGATTATGATGTCCATATGTCTGACTACGATGCTGCTTGTGATTATCAGTACTGTGGGAAATGGAATGATCCGTTTACAGAAAAGTCAGGCGGCAGGCTCATATGGAAGCAATTATGGTCTGTTTGTCGCAGCAGATGCCTCGCAGTTAAAGGAAGTAAGCCGCCGTGCAGAAATAGATGCAATAGGAATTATGTGTACAGAAGGCATCATAAAAGGCAATGAAAACGGCGGGTTTGTCTGCATGGATGAGACGGCAAGAAAAATGCTTCCCTATAATAAGGAATATGAGTTAAAGGAAGGAAAGTATCCGGGGGGAACGCAGGAAATTGCCGCAGGAAGAGCATTTTTTCGTGCAATGGGGTATGGTAATGTAAAGATCGGAGATACGGTTACACTGGATTACCGCGCAGGGATGCAGGCAGAATATAAGCCAGAAGAATTTGTTGTCAGCGGAATCCTATATGATCGGGATGAGTATACCATCGAGGCATCTTATGTTGCTTTCGGGTCACAGGAGTTTTATGATGAGCACGTCGCAGAGAATGACAGACAGTATAATATTTATTTTACTTTAAATGATTCTGCAAATGTATCTATGAATAATATTGAACCGGTTATAAAGCAGATTGCAGCAGCTTGTGGGATCGAAGAAAAAAACGTTATAGTCAATGATCTCTATTTGCAATGGGTCTTGCAGCCGAGTTATGAAACGATTGCGGTATGCGGGGTTTTGATTCTTGCAATTGTACTTTTCTCTGTTGTGGTCATTTATAATATTTTTCAGGTCGGTATTGCCAACAAGATACAGGAGTATGGAAAAATCAAGGCTCTGGGAGCGACAAAAAAGCAGATGAAACAACTGATCTTCAGAGAGGGCATTTTTTTGACAATTTTTTTTCAATACCGGTTGGATTGCTTCTTTGGCTTTTCTGATTGCAAAATGCGGTTTTAACTGGCTGGTAGAACAGGGGAACCTTGTATCAACCGGGACGGCTCTATGGGAGTCCAAAATCAGCAGGTGCCACTGTTTTCCCTGCCTGTTATACTTCTATGTATTTTCGTATCATTTCTTACCGTTGCTTTGGCACTGCGTAAACCAATGAAAATTGTTTCACGGATTTCACCTATCGAAGCAACACGGTATTTAGAAAATGAAGAAACACAAAAAAAAGGAAAACGAAATGGCAGAAAAAATGTCACCGTGTTTTCTATGGCAATGGCAAATGTAACGGGTAATCCCAAAAGAACTATTGGTACTATCCTCACAATGGGTTTTTCTTGCGTATTGTTTGTGATTATCTCTAATTATGTGGGAAATATTGACACGGAGCATGAAGTACGTCTTTCCGTTAATCATGGACAATTTGAACTGCAGCTTGACTATTCTGCTGAGTATGATGAAAGATATCCGGAGAATAATCTGGATACGATTCTGACGGATAATCCATTGAATGATTCGCTGATTGAAGAAATCAAAAGCATTCCGGGAGTGACAGATGTCATGACGAGAGAGATTGTCTCTGTAAATCTGAACGGAACAAGATTTCCGGCTGATATTGTGAGTAAAAATGATTTTGATTTTATGCGCCAGGACGGGGATATTGGCTCTATGGACTATGATCAGGCGGTAAAGAATGGTGATATTTTCTTTGGCTGGTCAACGTGGATGGAACAAGATGGATATGCTCCGGGTGAATCCATTGCATTTGACTTTGAGAATGGAAGTGGAACCTATACCTATCAGGGAAAGATTGCAGGATCCTTTGTAAGCGCGGACACTTATCTTGTCATTCCGGAAGGTGTATACCGTTCCATGAATCCGAGGGGAACAGCCTATGGCTATCTGTGGGTGGACTGTGATAAAAAAGATGTGGCATCTGTGGAACAGAGTCTGAATACTTTGATTTCTAATACTTCGCATATAAAAATGGATACCTATCATGCACAGTTACAATATGCAGAATTAGCAGCCCGCATGATGAAGCTTGGCTGTTATCTGTTTATGGCGGTTGTAGGATTCATCGGTTTTATGAATATGGCAAACACCATGATCATGAATATTACGACAAAAAAGCAGGAATATGGTGTATTACAGGCTGTGGGTATGACAAATAAACAATTAAATTTATGCCTGCAGTTACAGGGACTGATGTTTACGGTTGGTACCATATGCGTAGCTTTGATCATTGGTCTGCCGCTCGGCTATGCACTTTTTTCCTATGCAAAACATAATGGAATATTTGGAATGAATATCTATCATGTTCCAATCGTACCAATTTTTATTATGATTTTTTTGGTCGGTCTGTTGCAGATTGTACTTTCCTGCGTTTTAAGCAGTAATCTGAAAAAGGAAACGCTGGTAGAAAGAATAAGGTATGATGGATAGCAAGTAATATGTAATGAACTAGTACATCGAATAATAAGTTTCTGATACATTGACGCCGGATGATTGTTTCATGTGCAAGGCGGAGGAATGAGGCGTAGCGGTGGCTACGTCGATTGACGACAACGCAGCAGATGAAAAATCAGCCAAGTCAAGGTGTCAGTTATTTATTATTCGGTGTACTAGGTCTTAACGAAGAGGAGAAATAGATAACTTCCATTTGAGGAGGTGAACACTTTGGATATTGAGAAAACCAAATCATATTACAATCAAATAAGAAGTGAAGATTTATGTGATTGTGATTATTGTAGAAACAATATTCATGAAGTCAAAGCAGCTTATCATACCTCTTTTATAGACACTCCATAACCGTGAGTTCCATAACGTAAATTGCAGATTCTGTGGTGCAATTCACAGTGTAAATTGGGCAAATATAAGCGTCCTCTCACAAGTCATCCATAACGTGAATGAAAGCAAAACGGTATAAACAAATATTATTTTCTTTGTGAGCTATGGAGATAAGACTCTTCAGAGGCTTATCGGAATGCCCAGCGAACAGAAACATAATATTTCGTTTATACCGTTTTTCTTTTCATAAACCTATAAAACCACGACTTGCGAGAGGACGCTTATATCTGCCCTTCAAGCCCTAAGAAAGCACCGCAGAATCTGCAACACTACGCAAATTAAACTCCGGTTATGCAGACAGCGCGTTTTTCTTGACCTGAGCCAAAGCCTTTGCAACAGGTGGCAGACTGATCACGATCAAAGTAGCGATCGCTTCCGGTACGATATAAGTTGCATTGTAAGTTAAAGAGTACACAATGGCAGGTGTTCCTTCCGGGGCATATGCACCGAAGAATACGACACCGGAGATCACTGCAAATACATAACGTCCAAACACGGCAACGATATAACCAATCTGCAGCCCGTGTTTTTTGTTTGCAAAAAATCCGGCGAGCCCTAAAGCACCAAATGCCAGAGGGTAGTCTAAAATCATCTGTGGAACGGTATAGAAAATTGGCTCCATAACAAACTGAACAAGACCGTAGGCAACGGCAGTCATAAGACCAACATAAGGACCGTACCAGTAACCAATCAGTGCGATAAACAACATGCTGAATAAAGTAACGGAACCGCCCATTGGCAGATTCGCAAACTTAATCATGGAGCATACTACTGCAAGCGCAATCGCAACGGCAGAGTAGACAAGCTGTTTTGTGGTGAGAATTGTTTTTTTCTCTGCATTTCTGTGGCGGATCACTGCTGCGACAACAACGAGAAGTGCGATAATGACTACTACAACTGCGATTCCAGGTGCAGTAAGACGTACAGAGCCATCATCCCAGGCTCCGATCGTGGTAGTAAAAAATTCTTTCATAAAATAAAATCCTCCTTGCGTTTCAGATCTTTTGCGCCAGGAGGAAAAAACTCTATATTCTATCGTCTGATGAGAAATATCATAAAAGCTTCCTTACGCCGGTATTATCCGGTTCAAGTAATAAGGGTTGATGAAAAATCATCTCTCAGCGTTGGAATGTCTGGCAAATGCAGCATTTTTTGCGCCCCTAGCGTTTTTGATTCTGTTATAAATACTGTTAAGGTCTATGATGCCTTAACGAGTATCAATATAGCAAGATGCAGCGGGAAAGTCAACCTGAAATTTTCATAAAAGCTCTTGAAATCACAAAGATTCCAACAATTTGTGGCAAAGCAAAAGCCGCAGAACAAAATCTGCGACTTTCTTTTCAGATATAAAGATCGATATTACTTCCAAGATATGGTGTGACGGAATTCTCCATCATCTGAACCATGCCGGCACCTAATGTCTGTGTCATATCTAAAGATTTTCCGAGCATTGCAACTCCGATATCTTCCTGTAATGTAACAGGGCTTGTGGAAGAACCGATGTCATATGAAGAAACAGTACTTAATGCTGCGTCTAAACCTGTAATATCCATAAATCCTACCTCACTTTCATTTCCAATTTTTGCATATAAAATGCAATTATTCATGACTCATTGAAGCACTTTTAATATAGCACAGATCGGTCGTTCTGTATATAGAAAAGAAAAATGTTACTGTTCACGCAGCAGTAAAACACTTGCTGTTTTGCTGCGTAAGAAAGTGATTCAGAAAAATCCTCTTGACAAATAAAACAGAAACGCATATACTTTGCCTATCGAATAGTTTGACAATCAAATAATTAGAATGTCAAACAAAATAATATGAAAAACAACAGGCGAAAGCCGGGAAAGAATGAGGAAAAGCAAAATGTTAGAAAAGATGAAACCGATTATTGCTGAACAGTTAAATGTAAATGAGGCAGAGATTAAGCCGGAAACAAAATTCAAAGACGATCTGGGCGCAGATTCCTTAGATTTATTTGAAATGGTGATGGCTCTGGAAGAAGAGTTCGGAATTGAGATCCCATCAGAGGATCTTGAGAATATTGTAACAGTCAACGATATTATGGGTTATCTCAAAGAAAAAGGTGTGGAAGCTTAAGACCATTTACAAATATTCAAAGAGAGGCAGGAAACAATGAAAACGAGAATTACGGATTTGCTTGGCTGTCAGTATCCTGTGATCCAGGGCGGAATGGCATGGGTTGCAGAGTATCATCTTGCAGCGGCAGTTTCAGAGGCAGGAGGAATCGGACTGATCGGTGCAGCCAGTGCTCCGCCGGAAGTAGTCAGAGAACAGATCAGAAAAACAAAAGAACTGACGGATAAACCATTTGGAGTCAATGTGATGCTTTTGAATCCAAATGCTCCGGAAGTCGCAAAAGTGGTCGTGGAAGAGGGCGTAAAAATTGTGACGACAGGAGCCGGAAATCCGGGAAAATTCATGGAGATGTGGAAACAGGCAGGCGTCACCGTAATTCCGGTTGTAGCAAGTGTTGCGATGGCAAAAATGATGGAACGCGCAGGGGCAGATGCCGTGGTCGCAGAGGGGATGGAGTCCGGCGGACACATTGGTTCTCAGACCACGATGACGCTGGTGCCGCAGGTTGTGGATGCAGTGACCATCCCGGTCATTGCCGCCGGAGGCATTGCGGACGGCAGAGGAATGGCGGCAGCCATGATGCTGGGAGCGGAAGGTGTGCAGATGGGAACAAGGTTTGTGGTCGCAAAAGAATCGATCGTACACCAGAATTATAAGGAACGCATTATCAAAGCAAAAGACATCGATTCTGAAGTGACAGGTATGAGTACCGGGCATCCGATCCGGGTACTGCGAAATCAGATGACAAGAGATTATCTGAAATTAGAAAAGGAAGGTGCCTCTTTTGAGGAGTTAGAGCAGTTGACACTCGGCTCTCTGCGTAAAGCGGTGATCGAAGGGGATGCAGTTCATGGAAGTCTGATGGCAGGACAGAGCGCCGGGCTTGTGAAAAAAGAGCAGACCTGTCAGGAGATCATAGAGGAAGTTGTCACAGATGCCAGAGCGCTGCTTGCAGGAAGAAAATGACCTGACATGCGCAGATTTGAAGATTTGAGAAAGGTGTGGTTATCAGGATGGGAAAGACAGTATTTATGTTTCCGGGACAGGGATCCCAATATATTGGCATGGGAAAAGAATTTTACGAACAGATCCCTATTTGTAAAGAAGTGTACGATCTTGCTTCAGAGGTGACTGGATTGGATATCCCGGCACTGTGTTTTGAGGAGAACGAAAAAATAAATATCACAGAGTACACGCAGATCTGTATGCTGGCTACGGAAGCTGCAATTTATATGGCATTGGAACAGAACGGTTATCAGCCGGATGTCACAGCCGGATTGAGTCTTGGTGAGTATGGTGCGTTGATCGCATCCGGAGTCATGACTGCTGAGGAAGCATTTGAACTGGTGCGGAAAAGAGGCATTTTTATGCAGGAAGCTGTCCCGGCCGGTGGAGCAATGGCAGCAGTGCTAGGACTGGATGCAGCGGCAATTGAGCAGATCTGCAGAGATACAGCAGAGCAGACGGGGAGCGAGGTTTCCATAGCCAATTACAACTGCCCTGGACAGATCGTTATTTCCGGTCAGGAAAATGCTGCAGGGTGCAGGAGAAAAGTTAAAAGAAGAATTAAAAAAAGTAGAGATCAGTGATTCATTTGTTCCTTATATTGCAAATGTAACGGCAGACTATGTCACGAAAAAAAAGAGGAAGTGAAACCATTGCTTGCCAGTCAGGTATCTTCTTCTGTGCGCTGGCAGCAGACCATAGAACGGCTGCTTGCAGATGGTGCGGATGAATTTGTAGAGATCGGACCGGGAAGAACATTGAGTGGATTTGTGAAAAAAGTGAACCGGGATGTAAAAGTGAGCAGCATTGATAAAATGGAAGATTTTATTCAGTTTATCGGAAGTCATGTGGAGGCGGGAGCATGTTAACAGATTCTTTGAAAAATAAAGTGGCACTTGTCACGGGAGCCGGCCGCGGAATCGGAAAAGAGATTGCAAAGACACTGGCATCATGTGGAGCGTTTGTCATTGTCAATTATAACAGTTCGCCGGAAGCAGCAGAACAGACTGTAAAAGAAATCATAAAACAGGGTGGAATGGCAGCGCCTGTACAATGTGATGTTTCTGATTTTGATGCCTGCGGAAAAATGATGGAAATGATCATAAACAACTATGGACACCTCGATATTCTGGTCAATAATGCAGGGGTCACAAGAGATGGACTGATCATGAAAATGAGTGAGAAAGATTTTGACAGGGTACTTGATACGAATCTGAAAGGTGCATTCCATACGATCCGCCATGCTTCTCGTTATTTCCTGAAACAGAAATCCGGTAAGATCATTAATATTTCTTCTGTTTCCGGCGTCATGGGGAATGCAGGACAGGCAAATTACAGTGCAAGCAAAGCCGGAGTGATCGGTCTTACCAAAAGTGTGGCAAGGGAGCTTGCGTCGAGAGGGATCACATGCAATGCAGTTGCACCCGGATTTATCGAAACAGAGATGACAGAAGCTATGCCGGAGGCTGCCAGGGAAGCGGTAAAAAAACAGATTCCGCTTCAGCGGACAGGGCAGGTGTCAGATGTGGCCGGTGTGGCTGCATTTTTAGCATCGGATCTGGCAGATTATATCACCGGACAGGTGATCTCCGTGGACGGCGGCATGCACATGTAAAGAATATATATCATGAGGAGAACAATATGGCAAAAAGACGCGTAGTGGTAACGGGAATGGGAGCAGTCACACCGATCGGACTGAGTGTGGATGAATTCTGGCAGAATGTAAAAGCACAGAAAACCGGGTTTTCTGAAATTACAAAATTCGACACCACTAATTATAAATGTAAGCTTGCAGCAGAAGTAAAAGAGTTTGATGTAAAAAATTATATGGATGCAAAAGAAGCAAGGCGCATGGAACTATTCAGCCAGTATGCCGTGGCGGCAGCGAAGGAGGCAATTGAGGATGCCGGGCTTGAAATGGATCAGGAAGATCCGTATATGGCAGGCTGTGCCATTGGAAGCGGCGTGGGAAGCCTTCAGGCGATCGAGCGCGAATATACAAGGCTGACAGAAAAAGGACCGGGGAGAGTGGGACCTTTATTCGTTCCCATGATGATCTCCAATATGGCAGCAGGAAATGTTTCCATTCATTTTGGATTAAAAGGAAAAAGTATCAATGTTGTGACCGCCTGTGCCACAGGAACGAATACGATTGGTGAGGCATTCCGTGCCATTCAGTATGGTGAGGCAGACATTATGGTTTCCGGGGGAACCGAGGGAAGTATCTGTCCGACCGCAATCGCTGGTTTTACGTCACTCACCGCACTCACAGCAGAAACTGATCCGGAGAGATGTTCCATTCCGTTTGATAAAGAACGCAGCGGCTTTGTCATGGGAGAGGGCGCAGCGGTGGTCGTGTTAGAGGAATTAGAGCATGCAAAACGCCGTGGCGCAAAGATATATGCAGAGGTTGTCGGTTATGGCTGTTCTTCGGATGCGTATCATATCACATCTCCGGCAGAAGATGGCAGCGGCGCAGCAAGAGCTATGTTAAATGCCGTTCAGGATGCAGGGATCACAGTGGATGAGGTCAATTACATCAATGCACATGGAACATCCACACACCATAACGATCTCTTTGAGACGCGTGCAATCAAACTTGCATTTGGGGCGCATGCCGGTGAAATGAAGGTCAATTCCACAAAATCTATGGTCGGACATATGCTGGGAGCTGCCGGAGCGATCGAGTTTATCACTTGTGTGAAAGAGATTGAGGAAGACTATATTCATGCCACAGTTGGCTATAAAGTGCCGGATGAGGAACTGGATCTCGATTATTGCAAAGAACCGGTTTCGATGGAGGTGCAGTATGCACTGAGCAATTCCCTTGGATTTGGCGGTCATAATGCAAGTATTCTATTAAAAAAATATACCATTGTATCTGACAAAGATATCAATGGCTGCAGATAAGGAGGCAGCGATGTCAGTATTAAACATCAGTCAGATCATGGAAATCCTGCCACACAGACAGCCAATGCTGCTCATTGATTCGGTAGAAGAAATTGAGTATGGTGTCCGTGCAGTGGCGAAGAAATGTGTCAGTTTCAATGAACCTTTTTTTGCAGGACATTTTCCGGAAGAACCGGTGATGCCGGGGGTGCTGATCGTGGAGGCACTGGCGCAGACCGGTGCGGTCGCAATTCTTGGAAAAGATGAAAACCGTGGAAAAACAGCTTATTTTGCGTCCATCAATTCTGCAAAATTTAAAAGAAAAGTAGTTCCCGGAGATATTCTCACGCTGGAGACGGAAATTATAAAAGTGAAAGGACCGATCGGGGTGGGAAAAGCGACGGCAAAAGTCGGAGATGAAATTGCATGCATTGCAGAACTCACCTTTGCAGTTGAGTAACAGAATAGAAAGGCATTACATAGAAGCTGTAACAGAAAGGAAATATTATGCCAGCAATTTTGAGAAGAAGAAAGCTGATATCCATAAAACCTGAACGAAAAAATGCAGTAACTTACCGCAAAGAGGAAGTGCAGGCGGAAGTTATGACACCACCACCTGCAGCGGATCAGCAGAAAATACCGGGAAGTACAGTGGTCTGCCCCGCATGTAAGAGAGAAGTGAACAAGGCGGAAGTGGAAAAGAATAAGTATGTCTGCTATGAGTGCGGAAGCTATTTCCGCGTGCGGACTAAAAACAGGATCCGAATGGTGGCAGATGCAGGAACCTTTGAACCATGGTTTGAATATCTGGAATCAGAAAATCCACTGGATTTTCCGGAATATACCCAGAAGGTGGAGGCAGCCAGGGAAAAGACCGGACTGCATGAGGCAGTGACCATCGGACGATGCAAAATATATGGGGAAGAGACGGTTCTTGGAATCTGTGATGCCAGATTCCTGATGAGCAGCATGGGACATGTGGTCGGAGAAAAAATTGCGCTCGGTGTGGAACGGGCGACAGATTTAAAGCTTCCGGTTATTTTGTTCTGCTGCTCCGGTGGGGCGAGAATGCAGGAAGGTATTATTTCCCTGATGCAGATGGCAAAGACGTCCGCAGCTTTAAAAAGGCATTCTGATGCAGGGCTTTTGTATGTGCCGGTATTGACAGATCCGACGACAGGAGGTGTGACCGCAAGTTTTGCAATGCTTGGAGATATTATCCTGGCAGAGCCGAGCGCATTGATCGGTTTTGCAGGCCCCCGCGTGATCGAGCAGACCATCGGACAAAAACTTCCGGAGGGATTTCAACGTGCGGAATTTCAGTTAGAGCATGGATTTGTGGATGCCATTGTTGAGCGGAAAAATCTGAAAATAACCTTAAACCGTATTTTAAAAATGCATCACATCAGGGAAGGTTTTGCTGATTTTGATCCATTGCGCATGGATGATAACTACGAGCCGACAGAGTTAATGCGGGAGCGCGCGGCAAGGGCAAAAGGACTGACGCCGTGGGAAAAGGTAAAAGCCGCAAGGAAAGTAGACAGACCTTCTGCCACTGATTATATGGAAAATATTTTTGATGAATTTATGGAGTTCCATGGGGACAGATACTTTCGGGATGATCCGGCAATCGTAGGTGGAGTCGCATATCTCGACGGCCAGCCTGTGACCGTGATCGGAATCCAGAAAGGAAAAGATTTTAAGGACTGCATGAAACACAATTATGGAATGCCATCGCCGGAAGGATACCGGAAAGCGATACGTCTGATGAAACAGGCAGAAAAATTCGGACGCCCGGTGATCACATTTGTAAACACAGCGGGAGCATACTGCGGAATGGAGGCAGAGGAGCGTGGGCAGGGGGAAGCGATCGCCCGGAATCTCTATGAGATGTCAGCATTAAAAGTACCGGTTCTCTGCATCATGATCGGGGAAGGCGGAAGCGGCGGAGCGCTTGCCTTAGCAGTCGGAAATGAAGTATGGATGATGGAAAATGCAACCTATTGTGTGCTTTCGCCGGAAGGATTTGCATCCATTTTGTGGAAAGACGGAAAACGTGCAAAAGAGGCAAGTGAGATTATGAAAATCACGGCATTGGATTTAAAATCGCTGGGTGTCATTGAACAGATCATCCCGGAATATGGTGTGGCAGACGCAAAAGCCTGTGAATCAATCTCGCGCTATCTGAAAGGAAATATAAAAAAGTTTCTTGAAAAACAAAATGGCAGGACAGGAGAACAGTTTGCGTCCGAGCGCTATGCGAGATTCCGGAAATTTTAGCAAAATCACAGCGGCTATGTGCACAGAGAGTACGAATCGTTTTGTGACCGGACAGAGAAGAGAGGAATATTATGAAGGTAAAAATAACAGGAACGGGAAGCTGCCTTCCGAAGCTTCGCGTGACAAATGATGATCTTGGTCAGATCATGGAAACATCGGACGAATGGATCCGGTCGAGAACCGGGATTATTGCCAGACATATTGCGGTAGAGGAGACAACCACCGGTATGTCCACAGAGGCAGCCGGCAAGGCATTGAAAAATGCAGATATTTCAGCGGAAGATGTGGATATCATCATTGCGGCAACTGTTTCTGCAGATAAACATCTTCCGGGACTTGCCTGTGAGGTGCAGAAAAATATCGGTGCAGAAAATGCAGTTGCGTTCGACATCAATGCAGCGTGTTCCGGTTTTCTTTTTGCACTGGATACTGCGGCGCTGTATTTAGAACATGGCGGATATCAGCATGCGCTTGTGATTGGAGCGGAAACGCTGTCAAAAATGATGGACTGGACGGACCGGAGCACCTGCGTGCTTTTTGGGGACGGCGCAGGGGCAGCAGTTCTTTCAGCAAGTAAAGAAGATGGCATTTTATCCATGGTGCAGGGCTCGGATGGGTTCAGGGGCGATGTCTTAAACTGCATGGCGAGAAAAGTGAACAACCCTTATAAAAAAAGTGACACGGCACTTTCCTATGTTTCCATGAATGGGCAGGAGGTGTACAGGTTTGCAGTGAAGACTGTGCCAAAGGCGGTCACAGACGCAGTGGAACAGGCAGGCTTACATCTGGAAGAGATTGATTTATTCCTGCTGCATCAGGCAAATTACAGGATCATTGAAGCAGTTTCGAAAAGACTTGGTCAGCCTATGGAAAAATTTCCGACCAATCTGGAGGAATGCGGGAATATTTCTGCGGCAAGTGTGCCGATTTTGCTTGATAATGTCAATAATCATGGTATGATGAGGAAAGGAATGAAAATCGTGTTGGCAGGATTTGGAGCAGGCCTCACCTGGGGAGCAACGGTGATAAACTGGTAAAATCAGGCGCTGACCGCAGAAATAGGAGTAGATCGGATGACAACAGATGAAACATTAAACGAATTATTGGTCAGATTGTTTAAAGACATCATGGAGATTGAGGGAAAATGTCTTGTGACAGAAGAATTCAAAAATCTGAGTTACAATGATTTCCATGTGATCGAGGCAATCGGAGTCAATGAACCAAAAACGATGACAACGGTGGCAAAGCTGATGGGTGTCACAACCGGAACGTTGACAAAGGCAATGGATGGACTGACCAGAAAAGGGTATGTTATCCGTGAGCGCAGTACGCAGGATAAACGTGTGGTATGGGTTTATCTGACAGACACCGGGAAAGCTGCTTACAAACATCATGAAGAGTTTCATCACGAGATGATCGCTCAGATCAAAAGCCAGCTTACCGAGCAGGAGACGCCGATACCTGATTTATGCGCTGGCGAAACTTGCCGATTATTTTCACCTTGTATACAAGGGTGAGAAAAGAATAAAGAACAGAGGTCATTGCATCGAAAAACTATTTTTTTATGCGATGACCTGTTTTGTTATAAGTTGAAATGATAATAATTATAACCTGAAAATATAAAAAGTAAAATTTATTGATTTTTTTTATGCAAAATGAATAATTTGAAGTCGAATCCTGCAAAAAAATAGACTAATCATTAGAAAACTTCACTAAATTAAAGGAATAAAGAAAAAAATATTGCGTCCGCCGTCATTTTATAATAAAATGTACGTGTTGATGAGAAATCTGCAGCCGGAATCAATGCCGGAGCATTTAAAAAATGCCGGATATCTGATTTCACATGGTTGTAAATATATTTTTAAAGGAGAAAAAAAATGGGATACGTTGATGAAGTACTCGCAAAAGTAAAAGAAAAAAATGCTTCAGAACCTGAATTTTTACAGGCTGTTGAAGAGGTATTAGAGTCTTTAAGACCTGTTATTGATGCAAATGAGGAATTATACAGAAAGAAATGCGATTCTTGAGAGAATCACAGAACCAGATCGTCAGATTATGTTCCGTGTACCTTGGGTAGACGATAACGGACAGGTTCAGGTAAACAGAGGTTATCGTGTACAGTTCAATAATTCCATTGGACCATACAAGGGAGGTTTAAGACTTCATCCTTCTGTAAACCTGGGTATTATCAAGTTCTTAGGTTTTGAACAGGTTTTCAAGAATTCCCTTACAACACTTCCAATCGGTGGTGGTAAAGGTGGTTCTGACTTTGATCCATAAGGGTAAATCTGACAGAGAGATCATGGCATTCTGCCAGAGCTTTATGACAGAACTTTGCCAAATACATCGGAGCAGATGTGGACGTACCAGCAGGTGATATCGGAACTGGTGCAAGAGAGATCGGATTTATGTTTGGCCAGTTCAAGAGAATCCGTGGTTCTTTCGAAGGTGTTCTTACCGGTAAAGGACTTACATACGGTGGATCTCTTGCCCGTACACAGGCTACAGGATATGGTTTATTATACCTGACAAATGCATTGTGGAAAGATCACGGCATGAGCCTTGAAGGCAAGACTGCTGCAGTTTCCGGTTCCGGTAACGTTGCGATCTACGCAATTGAGAAAGCACAGCAGTTAGGTGTAAAAGTTGTAACATGTTCTGATTCTACAGGATGGATTTATGATCCGGAAGGAATCGATGTTGCATTATTAAAAGAAGTAAAAGAAGTAAAACGTGCACGTTTAACAGAGTACGCTGCTGCAAAACCATCTGCAGAATATCATGCAAAACAGAATGGTGAGCACGGTGTATGGCAGTACAAAGTAGATTTAGCCCTTCCATGTGCAACTCAGAATGAGTTAGACATTGAGGATGCTAAGATGTTAGTTGCAAATGGTGTTACATCTGTAACAGAGGGCGCTAACATGCCTACTACATTAGAGGCAACAAAATACTTACAGGAGAACGGCGTATTATTCGTAGGTGGTAAAGCTGCCAATGCCGGTGGTGTTGCTACATCTGCATTAGAGATGAGCCAGAACTCTGAGAGACTTCACTGGACATTCGAAGAAGTTGATGGAAAACTCAAAGGAATCATGGAGACAATCTATGCTAACATTTCTGATGCCGCTAAGAGATACAATGCAACAGTCGGCGGACAGACAGATTATGTTGCCGGTGCAAATATTGCAGGCTTTGAGAAGGTCGTGGAAGCGATGATTGCCCAGGGCGTGTGCTAATAAATTAGCAACAAATAAATAATTATTCAAAAATTGAGAACCCTACACATTGCAGGAAAACGCAAAAGTGTAGGGTTTTTGTGTTTTGCCAGATGCATGAAAATGCAGTAAAGTAAGCGGTTTATACATGAGAGAAGGAGATAAGTTACAAGTAATATACATATAATATACGCGTAGTATACAAACGGTTTTGCATAATATACAAGGATGATTCGACTAAAATGTATTTTTATAAAATAGGGAAAAAACATAGCACAGGGTAATCAATGAAATTACGATTTATTTTGAACAAGAATTTTGAAATGGAGATTGTCGGTTTATGTAAATTGTGATACACTACCGGCATGAGAAGTAATCGTGTACAGAGTGGTAGCCTCCCAGACTAGAGATCGAGGGGAGGTGGTGCTGATGGATATGTATGAAGTTTTAAGCCTGTTATTTTTAGGCGGTTCATTTCTAATCGCACTGCTTGCCTACATAGATAGGAACAACAAGCGAAAATAAATAAGCCACTCCTGTCTTGGCGGACGAGTGGCTTATTAAATAACCATTTACGAGGCTAACCACTTTGTGGGCGGTTGCTTCTCTTTATGTTTATTATAGTATGAGGTGGGTAAATTTTCAAGACATAAATTTGTGGAAGTTGGATTTAGTTTATTTCAGAGTGAGATAGTAGTATACGCGTAATATACAAAAATGTTTGAAATCCCCATGAATACTGAATACCTGTGCTGAGGCTATGCTTGCACAGGGTGTTTGCTAATCGTGAATTTCTAAGATAAAGATTATATTGAGAAGTCCTGGAAATATTGAATTTCCGGGGCTTTTCTTTATGTATTGAAATGACAAAAGAATTGTCAGAATATTCATAAATAGAAGATAATTTACGTTATTTTGAGGTCGTTATATACACGTGGTACACAAGTGATATACAGGTGGTATACACTCGTTTTTACTGATTTTGGATGATTTTTTGAAGCATTTCATCCGGTGTTTTTCAAGATGATTCAAGCTGAATATGAGTGTAATGTTAATAATAAGAAACATCATAAGTGTATCCAGCAATCAGTCTCGATTTATTGTTTTATATCTTGTTCACTTCTGCAAGAAGTTCTTCTAAAGTCTTATGGGTGTAAGTTCCCTTAGTGGTGTCGTTCTTTCATACTGTGTCCCATAATCAATTTGATACATACGTCATTTGCTCCGGCGCTGTCCATGAGTGAAGCAAAGGTGTGTCTGCCATCGTGGGGCAGGTGTTTCATTTTGAGTTTTCCCATGCATGTATTAAAATTGCCGTTCATGTAGGTTCCGTAGGTGTAATGATTTCTTCATCGGAATACCTATCATGTATCTGCTCCATAGAGTTTGTCCATTCATAAACCAGACCTTCTGTTAAATCCTTGCGTATTTTAAAAGAATTGAAATAGTCATCGATGATTGCATTCACAAAATCATTGGTGCATTTGCAATATTGCATTAAATCTCCATTTTCATTAGGAATAAACGCTTCTATGGAGGACGCAGAAGGCGATGCTGAAGAAGCAACCGTTGATACATAATGGGTAAACAGAGTTGCCAGTGCGGGATTGTGTGGGAAGTATTACTCTAAGCGGAGGAAAAGGTAGTGTTTGATTTATTTGATATTTTTGAAAGGAGTTGAGATAAAATATTGGTTTAATAGTTTCATTCGTTTTAAGAAAAAATGAGGAATCTTTTAATCATTTTAAGTGCATAACCCGTTATTATATATAGATAGATATTCAATGGAAAGGAGTCTGATGCGTGTTGAGTGATGACGAATTAGTGGAACAGATTCTACTTGGAAATGAAAATGCAGCAGAAGAATTGATAAAACGCTATTATACATCTATTTTACGTTACTGTAGGTGGCATTGCTCTAATCTGGAAAAAGCAGAAGACCTGACTCAGGAAACATTTTTGAAGTTGTTTAAGAATTTATCCGGATATAAAGGGAAAAAGAAATTTAAGGCTTATCTATACACGATTGCAAATCATTTATGTATTGATGAAAGTAGGAAGGTTGAGTTTTATCCATTAGAAGATGAAGAAAATATAGTGCATGAGTATAACGACATAGTTCGGCTAGAGGATAGGGCAGAGATAAGCTATTTTTTGAATTTTTTATCATCAGAACAAAGGGAAGCAGTCATTCTACGCTTTGGAGAACAACTTAGTTTTGGAGAGATTGCAAAAGTGATGGGATGCAATATGCGAACAGCACAAAGCAGGGTTCGTAATGCTTTAAAAATTATGAGAAAGGAGCAGGAAAATGAAAGATAAAAAGTTGAAGGGATATTTACAGCAATCTTTAGGAGAGGAAGTACAGCCTAAAAGATTAGAGGAAACGATTAAGCTTTGCACTGAAATTGTACGAGAACAGGAAGTGACTAGGGCAGAACCGAGGACAGGTTTCTTTCACTATCTTTCAGATGTATTTCGCTTTGAAGGTATTCCAATATTTGGTTTGCAGGCAGTAACGTTATTTATAGTTTGTTTAACAATTGCCAGCATTGCAGACGTGCCAAAGAATATACCAATTTTTATGCCGCTGTTTGTATTGGCTATCATACCAGCAATTTTTAAAAGCCAGTATTATGGAATGAGCGAGATTGAAGCGGTAACAAGAGCTTCTGGTGCCCAAATCACGTTAGCAAAGCTGGTTTTGGCTGGGGCTGCTAATTTGGTGTGTATAACAATTCTTTTGTGTATGGAAGTTTATTTGCAAAATTCTTATAAAGAGATTGGACAGATGGTTCTATACTGCCTGGTTCCGTACTTAGTGTGTATGGTTGCGTTGCTACGTTTGATCCGTTTGCAAAAGAAACAGAGTTTACAGATATGTGCGATTGTAATGCTGGGTTCCTGCATTTGTTGGGGGATGTCAGCAAGAATATTGCCATGGTTATATGAAACATCAGCAGTGGGGGTGTGGATTGTTACATTTTTGATTTTTGCTATGTTCTTTATAAATGAAATCCATTATATTGCAGAGATGAGAAAGGAAGGAAAAATGTATGGAATTGTCGCTTGATCGTTTAACAAAACAGTATGGCAGGAAAATAGCGGTAGATTGTGTTAGTGCAACCTTAAAGCCGGGAGTATATGGTCTTTTGGGGGCTAACGGTGCAGGTAAAACAACATTGATGCGTATGCTATGTGCTGTTTTGGAGTCAACCTCAGGGGAGGTATTGCTGGATGGAAAAGAAGTAACTTCGATGGGGGCAGATTACCGGAATGTGTTGGGGTATTTACCACAGGATTTTGGATATTATCCAAATTATACTGCGGTGGAGTTCTTAATGTATATTGCAGCACTGAAAGGAATACCGAAGAATGTTGCAAAAAAACGTGTGACTGAATTGTTGGAAGTGGTTGATTTAAGCCATGTGGCAAACAAAAAAGTAAAAACTTTTTCTGGTGGTATGAAACAAAGAGTAGGAATTGCACAGGCGTTACTTAATAATCCGAAAATTTTGATTTTGGATGAGCCGACTGCAGGACTTGATCCGAAAGAGCGTGTCCGTTTTCGTAATCTGCTCTCAGAGTATGCAGGCGATAAAATTGTAATTCTTTCCACACATATTGTATCGGATATAGAAGCAATAGCAGATGAAGTGCTATTGATGAAAAAAGGAAAATTTGTATTGCAGGGTACGGTTCCTGAGTTGATTCACAAGGCAAATGGTAAGGTTTGGGAGCTTTCTGCTTCTCCACAAGAAGCTAGACAATGGCAGACAAAAACAACGGTTGCTAATTTACGGCACGAAGGAAAAGAAATTATATTGCGTATTATTTCAGACAATATGCCTAGTGAGCGAGCGGTTCCTTGTGAAGCTACATTGGAAGATCTTTATTTATTTTATTTTCCCACAGAGGAAGGAGTGAAATAGAATGGAACTATTTTGGTTAGAGCATAAAAAGTTATGGCGAAAGAAAATTGTTAAAATATGTGTGTTGTTGTGTTTTGTTTATTGTGTAATTTTTGGAAGCATACTTTCGTTTCAATGGTTCGGTTTTGGCAGTTCAGATGACTATACAAGTGCTTTTGGCAATAATTTTGATGGATATACAGTAATAAAGGATAGTCAGGAATATGCACTTTCATTTGGTGGAGAATTGACGGATGAAACCTTGCAGAAAATAGTAAGTGATTATCAGCAAATGGAAGCTGACGGTGTGGAGGGAAGAACGGGAAAAGACAGACTGGCAGATAGTTAATAGTTGGCTCGGAACATTGTATCCGGAGCTTCGAGATACCAGTAATTATAAAACGATGATAAGCTATGTTGATCCGGATAAGTTAACAGGCTTCTATGAAAGAAGACAGCAGGTGCTTGATGAGTTTTTGGAGGTCAGTGGTCAGGTAGGAGGCTGAAAAAGAGTTTTTACATCAGATAGAGAGAAAGGTAGAAAAACCATTTCGTTATGAGTGGGTAGAAGGCTGGTCAACGCTTCTTGGTAGTATGGTTGCGGATCTGGGAGTTGTGATGGCTTTGTTTCTCGGTATTGTTTTATCCTCTTTATTTGCGGGCGAATGGCATGATAATACAAGCACACTAGTATTGACGACTCGAAATGGTTGGGGGAAAATCGCTCTTGCCAAAATTCTTACTGGTTTAGCGTTTACAGTGGAGTTATTTGCATTACTTGCTGTTTCAAGTGTTATATCACAGTTGTTTTTTATGGGAACTGCCGGATGGGATATGCCGATTCAGAATATCAAGCTGATTGCTGTTGCACCTATGAATATGCTGCAGGCAGAAATTTATGAATATGCTTTTGTACTGCTTGGAGCAATAGGTTTTGCCGGAATTGTTATGTTTATATCAGCGGCTGTAAAAAATAATGTACTTACCTTACTGCTTAGTCTGGCTGTTGTATATGGACCAATGATGATTGCAGAATATCTTCCTTATGAAATGCAAAAAGCATTGGATTTAATACCATTGGTAGGAAGTTCAACAGATATTTTCAGAACTAATACTTTTCGTATTTTAGGGAAGCTTATCTGGTCACCATATCTACTTATTACTATTCCTGTCTTGATTGGTATTCTATGTATGCCATTCGCTATAAAGAGCTGGTCAAGAAGGATGAAGGCATAAATAACAATATGGCAAAGAAAAGAGATAAAAAAAATAAGTTGCGAGGGAAATGGTTGAGAGGAATTATCGAATGGTCAAAAGGTGGATAGCAGGATATATCCGTATTTACAAGAAATGTTTGATGCAGCAAGGAAAGATGGAATATATCCGGTTGTTTGGGAAGGTTATCGAACTTATGAAGAACAGCAGAAAATATTAGATGATAAGATAAAGGCTTATATAAATGAAGGATATTCACAGTCAAGAGCAGAAAGAACTGCTAAGGAATGGGTAGCTTTGCCCGGAACAAGTGAACACCAATTAGGCATTGCAGTTGATATTAATGCTGATAAATCAAAGAGCTCAAATGATGAGGTATATACGTGGCTTGCCGCAAATGCACATAATTATGGTTTCATATTACGGTATCCACAAGGGAAACAGGAGATTACAGGGACAAGCTATGAGCCATGGCATTATCGATATGTAGGAGTAGATGCGGCACGAGAAATTTATGAAAGAGGAATATGTCTTGAAGAATATTTTGAGCAATAGATTGGGGAGTGAGGATTATAGCTAAGTTACTGTTGCTTTCACTTGAGGAAGATGAAGAAGTAGTATTAAATGCAGTTATGTCTGCATTGGGAAGTTTTGAAAATAAAACACAGTTAAAAGAAGAAATAGCGTGTGAAAAATTAGCCTTTGAAGGAATGGAAATAGATGCATCAAAACGGTTAGTATATCGTGGTGAGAAAGAAGTAAATATTACGTTTACAGAATTTGAAATACTTTATCTGTTAGCAAGCAGTCCGGGAAGGGTGTTTAGTAAGGAGCAAATTTATGAGCTTGCCTGGGAAGAACCCTATTTCGGTGATTATAACATCGTCATGAGCCATATCCGGAATATTCGGGAGAAGATAGAGGATAATCCAAGCAAGCCAATTTACATACAGACGGTATGGGGAGTCGGCTATAAATTTAATAACAAACTAAAATGAGCAGGTATTGCAGGGCGTTTGTAATATCTGCTTTTTATATGGCTAGTAATAATGTTTTACAGGGTGTTTTACTCCGTTATAGTAGCAAAACCCATATAAAAATACATTAGAGTGAGAAAAAAACGAATTTGGATGTTGCTTTTGCACAAAAACTGTATATAATAGAAAGTAGAAAAGAAGGTGAGGTAGCAATCATGTTAATTCAATTTAATTTTAAAAATTTCAAATCATTTAGAGATGAGGCTACTTTGGACTTGTCCGCATCAAAAATGACAGAGTTCTCGGATAGAGTAGTGACTGTTGGTAGTGAGAAGATTTTGCCGGTTGCTGCCATTTATGGAGCAAACGCAAGCGGAAAGTCTAATATATATAATGCTTTTGAATATATGTCTGGTTATGTTGCAGATTCTTTCAAGTATGGTGATGAAGAGGAAAAGTTTGAGGAATTCAGGCCTACTCCGTTCTTGTTCGATTCTACATCTGCCAGTGCAGAATCCAGTTTTGAAGTTTATTTCACCTTGCCGGGCGATAAGGCAGAGAGAACATATAATTATGGTTTTTGCATTGACAAGGAAGGAGTAACGGAAGAATGGCTCAACTCGAAGGCAAAGACCGCCAGAAAGTACAGTACCGTATTCTACCGTGGAACTTCCGATGATGAGTTGGATTTATCCGGATTCCCTAAGAGCAGTAGGGATAATATTCAGGTTGCTCTTGAAAAGCAGGTACTCATTATCTCTTTGGGAGCGAAGTTGAAAGTCGGTAAGTGTAAGGCAATCAGAGATTGGTTCCTGGCAAATGAATTTGCTGATTTTGGCGATCCTTTCACAAACTTCTTTATGTCGCGTAGATTGCCAAAGGGATTTGTAGAAAACAAGGATGTTCAGCAGAAGGTGGTAGAATATTTTGCATCTTTTGACGAGCATATCAAGGACTTTAGGATTGAAAAGGTTCCTCACGATGGAGAAACAAAAGAGGATACCTACAAAATTAATGCCCTCCATAAAATGATTGATTCGGATGGTATGGCAGAAATCCCTTTGGGAATGGAGTCTGCCGGAACATTGAAAATGTTTGCATTATATCCGGAATTACAGGAAGTATTGGAAAAGGGAAGCGTATTTTTTATTGATGAATTAAATGCCCGCCTTCATCCGTTACTTGTAAGAAATTTTTTGCTTACATTCTTAAATCCGGAAATCAATACTAATCATGCACAGCTTGTATTTACAACTCATGACACATGGCAGTTGTCTAATCAGTTGTTACGTCGTGATGAAATCTGGTTTGTGGAAAAGGATGAGAGAGGCGTTTCTACACTGTATTCATTGGCTGATTTTGTGGATGAGGCTGGTTCCCGTATCCGTAAGGACGAAAGCTATGAGAAGAATTATTTGATAGGAAAGTATGGTGCAATCCCTACCTTAAAGAGTATTGATATATTTAAGGAGGATTGAGTATGGCGAAAAAGGATAGAACAGGTAACCGAAAATCGCGAGAGCAGAGAAAACAATTCAAAGTGCCGGAATTAGGTTACTATCTGATTGTTACCGATACAGAAGCTACAGAGCGTTGTTACTTTACAGGACTCCATCAGGCTTTGCCGGAGGATGTTAGAAATAAGCTGGTTATTAAGGTTGTGGAGACAAAGACACGTACCATGATTGATAAATGTCTGGAACTCACAGCTTATGATGCACAGTATCGTATCCCGTGGATTGTATTTGACAGAGATCAGGTGCAAGGGTTTGACGAAATTATTGCAGAAGCAGTGAGTAAAGGAATACAGGTGGGCTGGTCTAATCCATGCTTTGAAATATGGATGTATGCCTACTTCGGTGCCATGCCGGCAATCCAAGATTCTTGGACTTGCTGCTCAGATTTTGGACGAGTATATGAGACCAAAACCGGGCAGAAGTATTCCAAAGCCGATGAGCAGATGTATGGAAAACTCTGCAAAGTCGGTGATGAAGAAAAGGCAATTCAGATAGCACAGCAGAAGTTGGAGCAATGTAAACGAGAAGGTAAAACAAAGTCATCAGAGATGTACCCGTGTACGACGGTGCATGAGCTGGTGGATGAGATACAAAAAAAGCATAATAAGATTGAGGATTAATTGCATAGAGTGAAAGGGAGACTTAACTTATAATATGAGTAACAGCTACAAAGAAATATATAATAAATTGATTGGAGAAAAGTTTAATACTGTTGTCATCAGATATAGTCCTGAAAAAGGTAAATATGAATATCGTGGTTTTAGTCATCATGCAGAAAAAAATGCATTAGATAACATTGCGAATCTCATAATTGATGATATGATATTTTATGCATTTTCTGAAAATGAGATATTGAGATTAAATGATGATATAGATTTATTAGAAGATCTAAGAGCGGCTGCGAAATACGCGTATATTGAGAGACTTCCTAAAAGAGAAAAAGCAAAATCTGATGGTACAATGGGTGAAGTTTTATTAGATATTATTATTCAATTAGCATCTCAGAATACTAAAAAACTGATTGCGAGGGCAAAGCATACAGAGATTAAGAATAAGAAAGAGATTACAGGATATGATGCGCTGTATTTTACAAAAGATGCTGAAGGAATAAGCCTATGGCTTGGACAAGCGAAGGCGGGTCAAAAGGCGTATTGTAAGAGAAGTATCATTAAAGATTTGCAAGAAAAGTATAAGAGAGAATACTTTGCAGATACGGCGTTTTACATTGCTGATAAAAATGAAGCACCAGAATTAGGAGAACTGTTAAATGATATAAATAAGATTTGTTTGATGGCGCAAATGAAAAAGTGGAATGGGAATCAAAAGATTGAGAAATTATTTGAGGTTTTGAAAGCTAAACAAGTAAAAATAAAAATACCTTGCTTGATAACGTATTCCCAAAATATATATTTTGATAAAGCAAAGTTAAAAGAATATGTAGAACATGAAGTTAAAGAGATTTTGGATGAATTTGATAGTCAAATATTTCCAATAGAAATAGAAACTAGTTACGAGATAGTTTTTTACATTATTCCAGTAGAAGATGTAGATTACATAAGAGATAAGATTATTGAATTGAAGAAGGAAGCAATCTAAAATGAAATACTTATATGAACTGGTAGATTTACTTAATCAATATGATGGAAGCAATCGCGAAATGGAAAATAGAATTAGGGACTTAGTGTGCTATATATTAGATAGTTCAGAATATATGCAAATTGATTTATATAGAAGTATTGTTTTTGAAGCGGCACAAAAGCTACGAATGTTTGGATATATAAAAGGAACAAACAGAATTGCGCAAGATGAATTTTTTTATGATAATTTAAATGATATCAAACATTCAGCAATTCAAAATTATTATAAATCAAAAGTGTTTGGTAATAATTTACTTGATAAAAGACAAAAGAAGTTATAGATAAGTTTATGTCGCTTGAGCAGAAACGAATTCTTGTCAGTGCTCCGACATCGTTTGGAAAGACTTTTTTGCTAAGAGAGATTATTTTTTTGAACAGGGAACGATATCGAAATATATTATTGCTTTTTCCAACAATTGCTCTGCTAAATGAAAATACTGAGAGTGTAAATCAGTTGATTCAAGAACTTAAATTAGAGTACAAAATTATAAATAATGTTTATTCAGGAATAGAGGATACAGAAAAACATATTTTTATTTTAACACCAGAAAGAGCGCTTAAGCTTTTGGCAGATAATGCAAATTTGAGTATAGACTTCTTTTTTTTCGATGAAGTATATAAAATAGATGAAGATTTTGATCGGAATGAGGACAGTAATGAAAAAGAAGGAGAAGAGGACGTAAAACAAGATAATGGAAACAGGGCGAAAGCATTTAGAATAGTATTATATTTGCTTGCAAAAAGTGTGAAAGAGTATTATTTGGCTGGCCCGTATTTAAATTTAAATCAAGTAAAAAAAGGAATGCAAATTTTCCTTAAAGATAATAATATAACTCCGATACAGATAGAATTTGAGCCAACATCACGTATTGAAATTGATGCTTGGAAAATGAATAGTATTGAGTATCATCCAGTATTAGGGGAGATCAAAAAACAGTTATATGCACATGCGGGACCTAGTACAAAAGAAAAGGTGCAGGGAATTGTGAAATATTTACAAGAGAATAGATTAGGGCAAGCTATTTTTTTTTTTTGACACCTTCAAATTCCATGAAATATACAAGAGATATTATAGAAGCTTTTTCAGAAGAGAAAGAAAAGAAAATCCCATATGATTTTATAGAACATTTGAAGAAAAAATATAATGTTAAAATTGGAAAAAGTAAAGATAGTACGATGTACTGGAGTTTGGTTCAAGCATTAGAAAATGGAATAGGAATCCATCACGGGAAATTTCCTAAATATGTACAAAATGAAGTGTTGAGATTATTTAATAATGGTGATTTTGACTATTTGTTTTGCACATCGACAATTATAGAAGGTGTTAATACGAATGCTAAAAATGTTGTAATTATAAACAATAGTGTAGGAAATACAACTATGACAGCATTTGCGTTGAAGAATATAAAGGGTAGAGCAGGACGATATTATCATCATGCGATGGGTCGTGTGTTTTATACGGATTCGAAACAACGTCAGATTGAGAATGCAGATGATATGCAATTAAATTTTCAAACTTATGATACACATCCTATTTTGAATGCGGATATTGATAATGCGAGCTTGGATGACTTAGCAGAAGAAAATAGGAATATTAAGGTTGAACGAGAAGAGAAATTTAATAGGAACTTATTGCCAGACAACGTATTTATAAAGAATCGCCTGTATCCCAGGGATGTTCAAGAAAAATATTTGAATTATGTTATGCAAACAAATGTTTTTCGAAAGTTTGTAGGGTTAATTGGTAATTCAAGTAATATACGTTATTTTCTTACAAATAAAGTGATTAATGTTATTTTGGAAACATTTGAGGTAACACAAATTCTAGATACGAATAAAGCTAAAGTTTACTATTCAGTTGTGTCTACATATAGTCAAAATGGTACGATTGGCATATTGCAATACCATATTGGGAAATTGCAAGAAAATAATTCAATGTTTGAAGAGAAAATTGATTCTGCATATATAAAGGCTTTTGAACAGATTAGAAATATTGTAGAATATGAAATTCCTAAATTGTTGTGTTTATTTGAATCTTTATTTCAGCAAGCAGGAAAATTATTAGGTTATAATATGGATGATTTCAATCTGTCATCGGTTATAAGATTTTTTGAGTTGGGGATTACGACAGAATTAGGGTTGTTTCTTGTGGAGTTTGGTTTTCCTACAGACACTATTAGAGCATTGGAGAATAAATATCCATCTATAGGGAAAATGGGAGCATTGGAAGCTGCTACTTTTTTGAGTAATAACCAAAGAGCCATGTATAGTGTAATGGATGCATATGAGCAGGAACTATTTAAGAGAGCGATGCAAGTGCTTGTGAAACGTGGATAGTCATTACATGTTTTTGAATGCTCCTGAAATAGGTAATAATTGAAATTGTCCGACAATCAATCTATACACGTGATATACAACCGACCTCAAAACCCCAGTAAATCTGCGGACACCTCAGAAGATGCTATGCTCGCTCAGGGAGTATGTTAATCTTCGATTAACAGCAAATTTTCAACTGATTTTATATCAGAAATTTACAAAAAGTCCTATAGGCTGATTGGCTTATAGGACTTTTTTCTATTTTTATATTGACAGTTTTATGAAACATGATACTTTTGAGAGTAGGAATATAATTTTAGAAGGTCAGGGAGTGGAACGAATATGAACAGACGTACATATCTTGCCCCGGGCGCACATGTTGTCGGGGATGTAACTTTAGGAGAGAATGTAGGAATCTGGTATAACGCAGTGGTGCGTGGCGATACGGGAAGTATTTTTATTGACGACAATTCCAATGTGCAGGATAACAGCACACTGCATACAGATGAGGGACATTCCATCCATATCGGAAAAGGTGTGTCCATCGGACACAATGCGGTAGTGCACGGCTGTACGGTTGGAGATAATACCGTTGTGGGAATGGGAAGCATTATACTGAGCGGCGCAGTGGTCGGAAAGAACTGCATCATTGGAGCCGGCGCACTTGTCACCGGGAAAATGGTCATCCCAGACAATTCCATGGCATTCGGAAATCCGGCAAAAGTAGTACGCCAGCTCACGGCAGAGGAAGTGGAAGATAACCGGCATAATGCACAGCATTATGTTGATCTGATTTTTAGAAAACATACTGCACAGCAATGATCGCAGCACCGAGGATCACTAAGATCACACCAGTCGCCTGATTTAACAATTTTGCCGGTGCTTTATTCGCAAGAACAGCGGCAACTCTGGCAAAAATCAGAGTGCTGACTATGCAGAGAATAAGGACAACCAAATCAGGAGTGCCTCCGATCGCAAAATGGCTGAGTGCTCCGGTCAGGGCGGTGAAAGTCATAATGAAAACACTGGTTCCGACTGCCGTTTTCAATTCGTAGCCTAAAACGGATGTTAGGATCAAAAGCATCATCATTCCGCCTCCGGCACCGACAAAGCCGCAGATGCATCCGATGACAGTTCCGCAGATGATGGATTGGATGATCCGTTTTTTGGGATCGGTGGCAGCCATCGTTTCTTTGGTTGTCATAACGGGTTTTACGATGAATTTAATACCGAGTAACATTGTCATAAATGTGGAAAAACCGCCCATGGTCGTGCTTGGGATAAAGCTTGCCAGATAACTTGCAACAAAGGTAAAGAATCATGACGGTGAACATCATCACAAGTCCGTTTTTGAATATCCAGATTCTTATTTTTTCCATAGGTATAAGCGGAAACTGCGCTCGCAAGGACATCGCTGGCAAGTGCGATTCCAATTGCCTGGTAGGCGTCCATATGTAAAAAAGCAATGAGCATCGGGCTGATTACAGCCGCTGCGCTCATTCCGGCAAAGCCGGTGCCAAGGCCTGCGCCAAGTCCGGCGAGCAGACATACGATAAATGTTATCATAATTTTACAACTCCTTTTCTAATTTGATCACCTGATCACGGATCTTTTCCGATAATTTCTGGTAAAGTTTCAATTCTTCATCTGTCAGCCCTGCGGTGATGGAGGTGAAAAAATGCGTCTGCATTTCTCTGCCATCTGCTATAATAGGCTGGCATTTTTCCGTGAGGCATAACCGTTGGATCCTTCGGTCATGAATGTCATTTTTTCTGATCAGATAGCCGCTTTGGACGAGCCGTTCCGTTGTTACCGAGACAATGCCTTTTTTGATTCCACGGATTTCACAGACATCCTTTGCGGTGTTATACATTGGGTTGTTAGCGATAAATAAAATCAGATCCAGATCGCTCTGGTTCAGCTGGTACTTCCTGCAGAGAGGCGTGCAAAAAGATTCGTATACATGCATGATTTTTTTATTTGCAGTTAATAATTCAGAAGAAAACATAGACTGATACACTCCTACGAAAAATTGATTTACTTTTTGGTTATTATTTACAATAAGTCTAAAATTAGACCTTTTAAAAATAGATTATACAAAAAGAACAAATTTGTCAAGGAATAAAAAATTCATATTCTTTTCACTGGTGTGTATAAGTACTTGATGATACAATGAGTGCAAGTGAGAAGAACGCATTCATGCGTTCGGCGAGCGACGAATGTTGATCATGAAGCTTTGCTTCATGATATAATGAGTGCAAGAGAGAAGAACAGGAGAGGGTGCAAAAGATGAATATATTATTTTTTCTGACACCAAAAGAAGAGGTGGCACATGTGGAGGAGGATGATACTTTACGACAGGTCGTAGAAAAGTTAGAGTATCACGGTTACAGTGCGATTCCACTGCTGGCGCTTGATGGAAAATATATCGGTACGATCACGGAGGGGGATCTGCTGTGGGAGATGAAGGAAAAAGATTTTCCGGATGTCCATCGCATGGAAAAAATCCGAATTACAGATGTAAAGAGGCGAAGAGACAACGAGGCAGTAAAAATCTCGGAATCCATGGAAGATTTATTTGAGAAGATCACGAACCAGAACTTTGTTCCTGTAGTAGATGACAATGGCATTTTTATTGGAATTGTCACACGTAAAGATGTACTGCTCTATCTGGCGGGAAAACTCAGAAATCATTGAAAAGGAACGATTAAAAATGTCTGAGAAGAAGCAATGGGAACTAAGAGTCAAATGCCTTGTGTTAGATCACGATGACACGGTTGTAAAAAGTACACCGGAGATTAATTTCCCGGCATTTTTGCGGTCACTGAAAGATCTGCGTGGCACGACTATGAGCTATGAACAGTTTGTGGAGTATAATTTTGATCCGGGATTTTATGAGATGTGCGCGGACATTTTGCACTATACGCCGGAGGAGATCAGGTATCAGGAGGCAGAGTGGGAACGTGCGGCGGCAGTGACAATCCCGGCTGTCTATGAGGGTTTGCCGGAGATACTGCATACTTACATGGAAAATGGTGGCAAAATCTGTGTGTCTTCCCATTCCATGCGAAAGACGATTTTGAGAGATTACGAGGCGGCAGGACTGCCGACGCCGGAACTTATTTTCGACTGGGCATGTCCGGAGGGGAAAAGAAAGCCGCATCCCTATGCATTGCAGGAAACCATGCGTATTCTGAATTTAAAGCCGGAGGAACTTCTCATGGTGGATGATTTAAAACCCGGCTATGACATGGCAAAAGCGTGTGGCGTTCCGTTTGCCTGTGCTGGCTGGTCGGATAACCAGATTCCGGTCGTGCGGGAGTATATGCAAAAATACTGTGATTACTATCTTAAGACGACAGCAGAATTAGAGAAGATCTTATATAAGGATTAATAAAAGCAGGGGATGCCCTGCTTTTACATTTAAGAAATGATTCTGACACCAATTTCCGTCACATAATCTTCAATCGATTCTGCCATCAGATTATTGACGGCATATGTTTCTAAAAAAATGTGATCTATTTTTATCTGCCTACATCTGGCATATTCCAGCAGTCGTTCATACGCGGCCCCGATCGTATTCCAATGGCCTTTATGGTAGCCCGTCAGATATTCACCGGCTTTGAGTATCTGATAGTCCATACCTTTTGGCTTTTTAAATGGAAGGATGACCGCATTTGTGTAATTGTCATAAACACCGGACAGAATATCGTTCTCATTCTGGATATAGCCGATCTCATAATCCATCTGATAATTTCTGCGCTCGAATTCAGTGATAAATTCATTCGTCTTTTTCAGGATTCCTGCATCCGTTTCATCTCGGATTTCCTCATAAATATAGTAGCGGTTCGGAAATTGCTTTCGGAAAACGTGCTCAAAGTCAATGCTCCAGATTCCCTTCATTTTTTCTTTTCTGCCACGGATAAACTGTTGCTGGTATTTTAATCGTTTGATCTGTTCTGTGATTTTTTTATCCTCTTTTTCAAAAAGTTCCATCAGGCTTTCCGGGCTTCGATGATCCATAAATTCTTTGATTTCATTTAACGGCATGCCCATCTCTTTCAAAATGATAATTGTGTCAAATACTTCCATCTGGTAAATGGAATAATAGCGGTAATCGTTGGTATCCACAATTTCCGGTAAAAATAAACCGATATTATCATAATGAAACAAGGTATTTTTTGTCACACCCATGCGCCTTGCAAACTCGCCTGTAGTCATGTATTTGTTGTGATCCATACGGTATCTCCTTATGTCCAGATTAACAATGATAAAGCTTAAAAAGTACTGTGTCATTGAGGATGGAAACGTTTTAAAATTTGCACTTGACTATATTGTTACCATATAGTTTATGATAGCATTTGTGCGCTGAAATGCCAATGATTATTTGGATGCGTACCATAATGATACAGATTAAGATTACTTAATATGAATAGAATTTTACGAAAGGATTTTGTATGTCACAGTCAATCAGTCAGAAATTTACACCGATTTCATTGTTAAAATTTGCATTACCATCCATGGTTATGATGATGTTTATGTCGTGTTATACGATTGTGGATGGAATTTTTATTTCAAGATATCTTGGCAGTGAGGCACTCTCTGCGGCAAATATTGTATATCCGGTTTTCAATCTTTTACTGGCAGTCGGAATCATGTTTGCGACAGGAGGAAGTGCCGTTGTCAGTAAAAAACTTGGGGAGGGGAAAAAAGAAGAGGCCATGGAGGACTTCTCGTTTCTCACTGCAGTCGGAGTGGCGCTCAGTGTACTTTTGATGATCGCCACATTACTTTTTCATAATCAGATCAGTCTGTTTTTAGGTTCCAGTGAACGTATTTTAGATTACTGTAATGCCTATCTGATCTATCTTGTATTGTTTGCTCCGGCATGTATGTTACAGTCGTTGTACCAATCCTTTTTTGTCACAGCAGGAAAACCGCGTCTTGGTCTGGTGCTTACTGTGATCGCCGGGCTTGCGAATGCTTTTTTTGATTATTTTTTTCTTGCGGTCTGCGGTATGGAAATTGAAGGAGCTGCGATTGCAACCGGAATTGGACAGATGATTCCTGCCGTTGTAGGAACCGTATACTTTTTCTTTTTCAAGGGTGAATTGCATTTTGTGCCGTTCCATTTTCATGGGGCAACCTTAAAACAGTCTTGTTTTAATGGTTCTTCAGAGATGGTCAGCAATCTGGCAAATGCGATCATCACGTATTTATTCAACATTATTTTAATGCGCATTGCAGGAGAAAACGGAGTTGCTGCCATCACAATTATTTTGTATGCTCAGTTTCTGTTTAACTCGCTCTACCTTGGATTCTCCATCGGTGTTGCGCCTGTCATCGGTTTTCAGTATGGAGCGAAAAACCGTGACCAGTTGAAAAGTCTTTACAAAATATGTAATTGCTTTGTGATTGCATCCTCGGTAGTTATTGCCTTCTTCTCATGGCTTCTCTCGGATGGCATTGCATCCATTTTTGTTCAAGACCGCGGGGAAACTTATGTCATGGCATCTGAGGGGCTGCGTATTTTTGCATTGTCGTTTTTGTTCAGCGGATTTAATATTTTTTCGTCTTCGTTGTTTACAGCCTTATCCGATGGAAAAACGTCAGCCATTATTTCGTTTGGCAGAACGTGTGTATTTATTATCCTGTCACTGATGATTCTGCCAAATATTCTTGGACTTACCGGTGTCTGGCTCGCAATTCCGGTTGCGGAATTTCTGGCAGTTTTTGTGTCGGTTTATTATCAGTGGACAAAACGGAAAAAATATGGGTATCTGTGATAGGATGAAAAATTAAGAAATCTTTAAGGTTAATGTCATATGGATATCATAACATTAATGTCATTTATAATTAGAAAAAATATCATACAAATGTTAAAACAAGGAGGCTAAATCCTCTCCTCGTTCAGGGGAACAAATTTTACTTTGTAAAATGGGATTTGCTTCGCAAACAAGGAGGATTAAGATGTTAGAATTGATTCCAGCTTCTGCAATTATCGCAATTGTGGTGATTGCACTCATTGTCATTTTTTTAGCCGTCGGCTATGTGAAGGCACCACCGGATATGGCATTTATTATTTCCGGTATTAAGAAAAAATCAAAAATCGTAATCGGAAAAGCAGCCATCCGTATTCCTTTTTTTGAACGTCTTGATAAGTTGAACCTTCGACTGATCCCAATTGATGTCAAAACCAGCAATGCAGTGCCGACAGCAGATTACATTAACATTAATGTAGATGCAACGGTTAACGTTAAAATCAGTAATGAATCTGAAAAATTAAGACTTGCAGCAGAAAACTTCCTGAATAAAAATACAGAATACATAGCAGGCGTGGCAAGAGAAGTTCTCGAAGGTAATGTGCGTGAAATCGTAGGTAAGATGAAGCTGGAAGAAATGGTTTCTGACCGACAGAAGTTTGCAACCCTTGTAAAAGAGAATGCGGAACCTGACCTTGCAGCTATGGGACTGGATATTATCAGCTTTAACGTACAGAACTTCGTAGATGGAAATGAAGTTATCGAGAACCTGGGTATTGATAATATCGTAAAAATCAAAAAGGCAGCAGCAATTGCCAGAGCAGAAAGTGAAAGAGATATCAAGGTTGCTCAGGCAGCGGCAGACAAAGAATCCAATGATGCAGCAGTTGCAGCTCAGACGGAGATCGCAAAGAAAACAGAATGAACTTGCAATCAAGCGTTCCGAGTTACAGCAGGAAGCAGATACGAAAAAAGCTATGGCAGATGCCGCTTATGAAATCCAGAAAGAGGAACAGCGTAAGACCATTGAGGTAACAACTGCCAATGCAGACATTGCAAAACAGGAACGTGAGATTGAGTTAAAACAGAAAGAGGTTGCAGTAAAAGAGCAGGCTCTTGAGGCAGAAGTTAAGAAACAGGCGGAAGCAGACAAATATGCAGCACAGCAGAAAGCCGATGCGGCACTCTATCAGAGACAGAAAGAAGCCGAGGCAAAACAGTTTGAGGCACAGCGTCAGGCAGAAGCGAGAAAAGCACAGGCGGAAGCAGACCGTTTTGCAAAAGAGCAGGAAGCCGAAGGTATTCGTGCGGTAGGTGAAGCAGAAGCTGCAGCCATTCAGGCAAAGGGTGTTGCAGAAGCAGAAGCGATGGAGAAAAAGGCAGAAGCTTATGCAAAATATAACAAAGCAGCCGTAGCCGAGATGATGATCAAAGTGCTTCCGGATGTTGCTGCAAAGATTGCAGAGCCATTGGGTCAGATTGACAAAATTACGATTATCGGTGGCGATGGTGGCAGCAACGGTGTTGACCAGGTTGCAGGAAATGTTCCGGCAGTCATGGCAAAGCTTTTTGAGAGTATGAAAGAAGCCACCGGCATTGACCTTGCAGATATCGTAAAAGCGGATACCTATGATGCAAAAGTAAATCGCAATGTCAATGTGAGTGGAATTGATTCCGTAAACCTTGTAGTAAAAGATGAGAAAGAAAATCCAACCACTTAGTTCGTAAACCAGAGTTTAACTTATGAACTGCCGCTTGCAGGTGGTGTTACGGATTTCCAGAGCTACTGTATTGCATGCATAACAAAGTATAGAACTATAAAAAATAGAACTGTTTGTTTTCAGGAGCGCTTCCGCTTGTTGTCGCTGGCAACGGTACTAAGAAAGTATCCATCGTGATTTCAAAATCCAATTGACATTGTCTTTTGAAATCGCAATGTTTACTTTCTAAGGACCGGCCGCTCCCAAAATCCTGAAAACAAATCAGTTCAATTTTTTATTAAGCCAAGACTGTGCAGCATGCAATATCCCAGATTGTGAAAATCCGTCAATCCAGAATACGAGCGGCAGAACCCAAAGATGAAACTCCGAGAGTTCCATAACGTAAATTGCAGATTTTGTGGTGCGATTCATGATGTTGATTGGGCAAATATAAGCGTCCTCTCATAAGTCATTCACAGCGTAAATGAAAGAAAAACGGTACAGACAAATATGATTTCCTGAGCCATGGAGATAAGACTCTTTAGAGGCTTATCGGAATGCCCGGCGAACAGGAACATCATATTTCGTCTGTACCGTTTTTCTTTTCATAAACCGATAAAATCACGACTTGTGAGAGGACGCTTATATCTGCCCTTCACAGCCTATAAAAGCACCACAAAATCTGCTGCTCTATGGTAAGTTAAACTCCGGTTTATTTCACAAGCTGCTCTGCGTAATCGAGAGCATCAACAATGTTTTCATGGAAATTTTCTTTTCCGATAAGTTCCACAAATCCATCTTTTTCCATAACATGCATAGGCTGTTCATTTACGTGTGAGAATACCAGTGTGATATTTTTGCGTTTTGCACGGTCGGCGAGTTCGCGTAAGGAATGCATAGCACTTGCATCGATCGCAGGAACACTTCTCATACGGATGACAACAACCTTGGTGTGGTGATGGCTGTTGATATTTACAATCTGGTCGGCAGCAGCAAAGAACATTGGACCACAGATTTCAAATACGCTGATGGAGTGTGGAATATCACGGAGTTTTTCTGCCTCACCCGGAGTGATGTCAGGGGAGTCGGTGTATTTCCATGCTTTGATATCGGCGGTTTCCGCCATACGTTTCATAAATAATAATGCAGCAAGTACAACACCGATTTCAATTGCAACTACCAGATCAAAAAATACCGTTAAGAAAAAGGTCGCAACTAGAACGATGATGTCACTCTTTGGTGCAGTTTTGCAAAGGCGGAAGAAAGAAGTCCAGTCCGCCATATTTGCGGCAACCACAAGAAGAACAGCGGCTAAAGTGGTCATTGGGATCAATGCAGCAAGCGGCATCAAAACCAGAAGAATGATCGTTAAGGTGATACAGTGCACAATACCGGCAATTGGAGTACGACCACCGTTACGGACATTGGCAGCAGTTCTTGCGATTGCGCCAGTGGCAGGAATACCGCCGAAAAGTCCGGAAAAAATATTTCCAAGTCCCTGCCCAATCAGCTCGGCATTAGATTTGTGTGTGTCACCGATCATACCGTCAGATACGACTGCGGAAAGCAGGGATTCAATACCGGCGAGGATGGCAATTGTAAATGCAGGTGAAATCATTTCCTGCACAAGCTTCATGGAAAGAGCAGGTGCATGGAAGGTTGGAAATGCGGAATTTAATTCACCGTAAACACTGCCAATTGTATTTACCGGGAGTTTTGCAAAATATACGATTGCAGTTGTGATAATAATTGCGATCAGGGAACCTGGAATTTTGTCTGTTACTTTTGGCCAGAACAGCATAATGATAATGGCAACAACACCGATGATTGTAGAGGTGAGGTTGATCAACGTGCTGATATTTTGTACATAAGCAATGACTTTGTTTAAAAACTCGGAAGGAACCGAAGCAATTTCAAGACCGAAGAAATCTTTCAACTGTCCGACAAATAAAGTTACCGCGATACCACAGGTGAAACCGGTAGTAATGGTATAAGGAATGTATTTGATCAGGGAGCCAAAACGGCAGATTCCCATAATCACAAGGATGATTCCTGCAAGGATCGTAGCAACGATCAGTCCGTCAGTTCCGTACTGTTCTACAATTCCGTAGATAATCACAACAAAAGCTGCGGTTGGTCCACCAATCTGGACGCGGCTTCCGCCGAAGAAAGAAATAAAAAATCCGGCGATAATGGCAGTGTAAAGTCCCTGTTCAGGTCCTACACCGGATGCGATTGCTAGTGCGATGGATAGTGGAAGAGCGATGATCGCAACAATGATACCGGAAATAATATCTTTGATGAGCTGCTCTCTGGTGTAACCTTTCATAACATCAAAAAGTTTTGGTCTTAGTTCATTCATGTGATGATTTATCCTTTCAGTAAAAAATATATAAAATAAATATAAAAAAACTATAAACACGCAAGTCAGAATTTTAGCACTGTACAGTACCTATTTCAAGAGGGAAACACTTGTTAATTTTTTTGACAACTTGTTTTTTACGCAATACATAAGGGATACAGCTTAATTCCTATTGACACGGTATGAATAGAGGAATATACTGAATACAATGATTTTACAGTGCAAATTTGTTCTTGAGAGGACAAATTTTATCGGGAAGGAATATATTATGAAAGTGTCAACAAAAGGAAGATATGCATTGAGATTAATGCTGGATCTTGCGGTGAACAATACCGGAGAGCCGATCAGTCTGAAAGATATTGCGAGAAGACAGGGGAATTTCGGATAAATACCTGGAGCAGATTATCTCTGTTTTAAATAAGGCGAAATATGTGAAGAGTATCCGAGGTGCGCAGGGAGGATACATATTGACCAAAAAGCCTGAGGAATATACAATAGGTATGATTCTCAGACTGACAGAGGGCAGCCTTGCACCGGTAGCATGCGTGGAAGAAGACAATGCCTGTGACAAAATCCATGACTGTGCAACAGTCCTTGTATGGCAGAAGATGAACGAAGCAATCAATGACGTGGTAGATCATATGACATTGCAGGATCTCGTAGATTATGAGATGAAGGAGTGCTCAGATTATGTGATCTGATTTGTGAGAACAAAAAATATCAATAAAAGAGATTAAATTTAATCATTTTAATCTCGATATCGTCGTGTTAAGATTACATCAGATTTGTTGATGTATTTTATGCAAAGAAAGAATTGCGGTAATGCTTCCAGAGATTTGTACATTTATTGTGCAGATGATCAGAATATAAGGTTCTTTCTTTGTGATAAATGAAACGATGAAGAGAAGCAAATAGTTAATATGACATATAAGATGCCGCATTAGTTTCGCCTCTATGATTCGGATGAATCGTAGAGGTTTTTTGCTGGGCTTTAATAAGGAAAGGAAATTTGAAAATGAAAAACGTAAACAAATATGAGAGACAATATTTTATGCCGCCGGTCTGTGAGTACGACTGGGCAAAAAAAGACCATATCGAAAAAGCACCAATCTGGTGTTCCGTTGATCTGCGTGATGGAAATCAGGCTTTGATCGAGCCAATGAGTCTGGACGAAAAACTTGAATTTTTCCAGATGTTAGTGGATATCGGATTCAAGGAAATTGAGGTCGGTTTCCCGGCAGCTTCTGAGACAGAATTTATATTTATGAGAACATTGATCGAGCGTGATATGATACCGGATGATGTGACCGTACAGGTTTTGACACAGGCAAGGGAACATATTATCAAGAAAACATTTGAGGCGGTCAAGGGTGCGCCACATGCAGTCATTCACCTTTACAATTCTACTTCTGTGGCACAGCGCGAACAGGTGTTTAAAAAGAGCAAAGAGCAGATCATGCAGCTTGCAGTTGACGGCGCAGAATTACTGAAAAAACTCGCAGACGAGACGGAGGGGGATTTCTCTTTCGAGTACAGTCCTGAAAGTTTCCATGGCACAGAAGTGGATTATGCAGTGGAAGTATGTAATGCAGTACTTGATGTATGGCAGCCAACTGCACAGAACAAGGCGATCATCAACATTCCGGCTACTGTAGAAACCGCAATGCCGCATGTGTTCGCAACCCAGATTGAGTATGTAAGTAAAAATTTGAAATATCGTGACAATGTTGTTTTAAGCCTTCATCCACACAACGACAGAGGATGCGGCGTCAGCGACGCAGAACTTGGACTGCTTGCGGGAGCAGACCGGATTGAGGGAACCTTATTCGGAAACGGAGAGCGTACCGGTAACGTGGATATCATCACAGTTGCCATGAACATGTATTCCTATGGAATCGATCCGCAGCTTGATTTTTCCAATATGCCACATATCCGTGAAGTGTATGAGCGTCTGACCAGAATGCAGGTAAATGACCGTCAGCCGTATGCTGGTAATCTGGTATTCTCTGCATTTTCCGGTTCTCATCAGGATGCGATCGCCAAAGGTATGGCGTGGAGAGAAGAGAAGAAGCTTAACACATGGACAGTTCCATATCTTCCAATCGATCCGGTGGATGTTGGCAGAACGTACGATTCCGATGTTATCCGTATCAACAGCCAGTCCGGTAAGGGTGGAATCAGTTACATACTGAAACAGAACTTTTCTATTTCCGTGCCGGAGAAGATGCGCGAGGAAGTTGGTTACGCTGTGAAACAGGTATCTGACGAGGAACACAAAGAGTTGTCTCCACAGTGGGTTTACGAGATTTTCGAGGACAATTACATTCATTATACTCCATACTTCCAGATTTCCGAGTGTCATTTCCGTCAGGATGATGGCATTATGGCAGAGGCAACGATTCAGTATGGAGAGAAAAAGACGATTGTAGATGCTAATGGAAATGGACGTCTGGATGCGATCAGTAACACGATTAAGCAGTATTTTGGAATTACTTATGAACTGTCCACTTATGAGGAGCATGCATTGTCCCATGGTTCATCCTCCAAGGCGATGGCTTATGTTGGTATCACCCACGACGGAAAGAATTACTGGGGCGCAGGCATGGATGAGGATATCATCAAGGCGTCTATCCATGCGCTTGTGGTAGCAGTCAACAAACTTCCGGAGATGACCAAAGATGACAATCATCAGGATGACCGTCTGGTTTCCATGTTAAATTATATCCAGACAAATTATCAGACTGTAACATTAGAGGAATATGGCAGAACAGTTCCATCTGTCAGAACCATACATTTCCAAATATATTAAAGATAAATCCGGTAAAACATTTGGAGAACACGTTGCACACACCAGAATGAAACGTGCCAAGACGTTGTTGAAAAATGGCAACATGACAGTTGAGAATATTTCCTATGCGGTTGGTTATCAGAATGTGGAGCATTTTAACAGAACCTTTAAGAAAACATTTGAGATGACACCACTGCAGTACCGGAATTTAAGTAGAGAGTAAACCAGAGTTTAGGTTTTGAACTGCCGCTTGTAGGTGGTGTTACGGATTTTCGTAGGTTATGTTAATTGCATGCCTATAAAGTATTTATAAACATAAAAAATAGAACTGTTTGTTTTCAGGAACGCTTCCGCTTGTTGTTGCTGGCAGCGGTACTAAGAAAGCATCCATCGTGATTTCAAAATCCAATTGACATTGTCTTTTGAAATCGCAATGTCTGCTTTCTAAGGACCGGCCGCTCCCAAAATCCTGAAAACAAATCAGTTCTATTTTTATTGCCAAGACTGTGTGGCATGCAATATCCAGATTGTGAAAATCCGTCAATCCAGATTACGAGCGGCAGAGATCAAAGCCAACCAAAGTTCCATAACGTAAATTGCAGATTTTGTGGTGCAATTCACAGCGTTGATTGGGCATGTATAAGAGTTCTCTCACAAGTCATTCACAGCGTAAATGAAAAGAAAAACGATATAAACAAATATTATTTTCTTCGTGAGCTATGAAGATGGGATTCTAAAAATATTTTCCCATGGTGAAATTATAGAACACTTCCAGAGCTGACGCTTCCATTGAAAGAGGCTGCTGCGGCAGATGAGCCACTGTCGCAGGTGGCTGTATCTACAGTGCCTGCATCGGCGGTGGCATTTAACTCGGCATTCATCTGAGCTTCCGTTTGTGCTTCCATCTGCTGTAATTCACTCATCTGCAGTCCGACATAAGACAGATCGACGGTTGCTGCACCGGCTGCAGTGGAAATACCGCCGTGTTTGTAATCCATAGTATTTTGCAGATATTTCATATCCGCTTCGTTGATGTTGCTGCGCTCTTCATTGCGGTGCATACGGCGTTTGCGGATGATTTCCTGACGTCTTGATTTCTCTTTCTGTACCTGCTGAATCTCCTCTGTCGCCATCTTTTGTTTCAGATCATTTTCTTTCTGGTGGACGCGGCGTTTCACTTCGGACTTCTGCTGCATTTCTTTTGCTGATTTTTCACGTTCATATTTCCGCTGTAAATTTTCTTCCTGTTTCAGATTAGACACCTTGGACTGGGCGCATTTTACCATTCTTTTTGCGTGTGCGAGGGCAATCTGTACCTCACTGTCATCATATTCCCCGGTTCCGAGGCAGTGCTGTAAATTATTGACTGTACTTTTTGCCTTGGTGAGAACCGCAGCGGCAGTCCGCGACTTTGTGGCGCGGATAAGCTGTGAGGAGATTTGTTTTGCATTATAATTAAGAGATTTTTTGGTTGACTTTCCCTGTGCTAAAGGAACTGCTTTTGGAAATTCCAGTGTTTCTTGTGTTGATCGTGGCAGTGGAGAATCCATTCATCGTTCCGCCCAAATAATTGCTTACGGTTAAGTTCATCTTTATTTCCTCCGTGAAATAAATTAGACAACTTGTTTCGATAACTTATATATCGGCAGGTTGGAGAAGTTTGTTCAGTTAAAAAATTCTTTTCAGAAAACATAAAAAAAGGTATGATAGGAACTGAAGTTAATCGGATTCGAAAAGAAAAACAAAGATTAGATTGCAATGAGGCACAATATGAAGAAAAAGAATAAAAATAAATCGTTAGTTAGTCAGACAATCCATATGTTTGTAATTCAAAGTGCATTGCTTGGAATTGTAATTGTTACCTATATTTGTGTCTCATATTACACAGTTTTGGAAAACATGCAGACAAGTAGCAGAAATCTGCTTCAGTTATATGGAAAAGAACTTGAGAATAAACTTGAGAATGCAGACATGCTGTTAGAGCGTTTGATTTATAAAAATAATGATTATGATATGCTTCAGAGCGAAAAAGAATCAGAACGATATTATGCTTCCATAGAGATAAAAAAAATTATACAGGAGCAGATTACTTACGATCAGTATGTGGATGCCGTTGTGATTGGAGATAGTACATATGGAAGCTGTATGGATTATGAGAATAGCGATATGGCTTATCAGGAACGTGAAGATTTACGTCAATATGCTTTGGAGAGAGCAAAGGAAGGTAGTGCAAAAGCAGAGTGGATGATTGTGCGGATTGGATTGCAGAATTATGTGTCCAAGATGTATGTATGGCAGGGAAGATCAGCCGGTATTTTCATTTCTGTTGATCATTTTATGGACAATGTAACGAAAAAGAATTTGCAGAAAATTTTTATATTATTGAAAGATGAGCAGCAAAAGGTATGGGGTGGATGTGGAAAACAGGAATTTACCTGTGAAATTGGGAAAGAATTACAGGCGACACCTCAAAGTCTCGGTGTGTATAAGAATGATTATACACTTGCCGATGGGAAATTGCAGTTATCGGCGTATGTAAGTAAGTCTCAGGTTGTTGGACAAATCCGGTGGAACATGATATTAGTATTATTCGTAATACTGATACTGGCAGGCTTTTCAGTGTTTTTTATTAACTTTTTGCGAAGAGAAATGCTTGCACCAATGGGACATATGCAGAGAAGCATGGAACAGATGCAGACTGGAAATCGAGAATATCGTATTACAAAAGAATTTGAAAGCAATGAATTTATTGTATTAAAAGATGCGTTTAACCGTCTGATGGATGAGATCATGAAGTTAAAAATCCAAAGCTACGAAAAACAGATAGATCTGCAGGAAACAGAGCTTAAATGCATAAAACTTCAGATAAGACCACATTTCTTCCTGAATGCAATGACCACAATCTCAAGTTTGAGCCAGCAGGGAAAAAATAAAGAAATTGAAAGCTATATCAGTGCGCTGTCAAAGAACATACGCTATATGTTCCGTGCAGGTTTGCATACAGTGTCACTGCAGGAAGAAGTAACACATGTAGAGAATTATTTTGAAATGCAGGAGTTGAAATATCCGGGATGCGTGTTTTACTATATAGACATTAATCCGGAAGTGAGAGAGTGGAAGATTCCACAGATGATTATCCATACAATCATAGAAAATGAGTATAAGTATGCAGTAAATATCAATCAGATGCTTACGATTCTAATCAAAGCATCAAAAGCGGATGTAAATGGCGAGGAGATGCTTTATGTTGAGGTAGAAGATGATGGAGCCGGATATCCTAAAGAAGTACTCCAATTTTTTGAAAATCAGGAAAATACGATTTCAAAGACAGGGGAGCGTGTAGGTTTAAAGAGTGTGAAACGGATGATGGAACTTATGTATGAGCGTGAAGGATTATTTACAATCAGTAATATTGAACCACATGGATGTAAAAATACATTCCGGATACCAGCGCATGCAGTACAGGAAATGAAAGAACAGAAACAGATAAAAATGGATTAATAAGATTACAAAAGAGGATTGTGCAAATGCAGGTTTTAATTGTAGATGACGATATGGCAACGGTGGATGTCATTAAAAATTCAGTAAAGTGGAAAGAACTTGGTGTTTCAGATATATTTACAGCTTATAATATCCAGCTGGCAAAAGAGATTTTAAAAGAACATAATATTGATATTGTAATCAGTGATATTGAGATGCCACAGGGATCTGGAATCGATTTGCTGGAGTGGTTTCGGAGAGAAGAGCTTCCGGGAGATTTTCTGCTTTTGACCTGTCATGAGAGTTTTGACTATGCATCCAATGCAATTAAGTATCAGGCATGTGAGTATTTATTAAAGCCTTTTGATGTGAACGTTATGGAGGCAGCTTTAAAGAAGATTATTTTAAAACGCATGGAAACTCAAAAATTACAGGAAAACAGTGAGTATGGAAAATGGTTAAAGGAGAACCAGAATCATGTTCAGGTTGCTTTCTGGAGTGAAATATTATCGGGACATATTGCAGGGAAAAACGAGATTATAAAGAATGAAATCGAAAACCGTAAATTGCAGATTAACGTAGAACAGGATTATAATCTGATTGTTTCCAAGATAACAGAAATCAAAAAAGACCGAGCAAAAATGAGCCCGGATCTAATGCTTTTCGTAGTTGAGAATATTCATTCAGAGATTTTTTGCGGATGTCCTGATAATAGCTCGGTTGTGTCAATGGACTATGATAATTATTATATTGTTGCGACGGTTTGCCAGAAAAAAGACAGTGAAGAATTAAAACAGTGTTGCAAATTATTACACACAGTTTTTAAAAAAATATTTTCATCTGAAATTACCATGTGTGTAGGAAAGCCTTGTAAGATAGAAAATTTTTATAAAACATTCCACCGGCAGCAGAATCTGATTGAAAGGAACGTTGCATTTTATGGCAGTTATTTTCAGGAGGATGACGCAGCAGAAATTCAGCAAAACATTAAAAATGTTTTTGAGGTTGATAAAATAGAACAATTTTTATCCGAAAAGAAAAAATTAGAAATTTTAAGTTATATGAAAGCAATGCTACATGAAAGGATTTATGATAAGACTTTAAGTGATCGGGTTTTATCCAGAGGGAAAGAGGAAATTCTTCAGGCGGTTTATACTTATTTTGGAAAAAAAGAGATTCAGATATCAGGTTTATTTGTGGATGATAACTTAAATCAGTTAGGTCAGAAAGCTTCGCAATCTGTATTGGATATGATAAGGTGGACAAATTATCTGATTGACTGTACTTTCCAATATGAGGAAAGTGTCCAAAAGAATTATAGTCTCAACGAGAAGGTTGATCAATATATCAGGGAGCATTACAGAGAAAATATTGGAAGAACTGAGATTGCAGAACAGTTTTATCTGGCACCGGAATATTTATCAAAGACTTATAAGAAATTAACTGGTAGAACAATCAAAGATACGATAACAGAATACAGGATTGATGAGGCGAAAAGAATGTTAGAGCGCGGTGAGCGTGTGAGTGATGTGGCAGAAACAGTAGGATTTGACAATTTTACTTATTTTTCTACGATATTTAAAAAATATACAGGCGTGTCGCCAAATCAATATTGCAAAAAATAGAGAATCAGATTTGGTTCTCTTTTTTTTGAAAGTATGTATCCTTTTTTTGAAAGAAAGAACGAGATAAATCTGATAAATTGATACTATCAAAAAAAGAGGAGGGTTTTTCAGATGAAAAACAAAAGAGTTCTGGCAGCTGTATTAGTTGCAGCGATGACACTTGGCTTAACTGCTTGCGGCGGAAATGATTCTGGTTCTGTGAATGGTACAGAAAGCGGAAGCAAAGCAGACGGAAATTACGATCAGGTTACATATGCATATTGCACATTTAACAACATTCCGACAGAGGAAGATCTTGATGTTGTAGAAGAAGCAATTAATAAAATTACAAGAGAAAAGATTGGTGTAGAGGTAACGTTACAGCCAATGGCAATTTCAGATTACTCCAGCAAAGTAAGTCTTGCATTACAGGGTGGAGAGAAAATCGATATTTTTGAATCCCTTGGTGATTTCAACAACTATGTAGCAACAGATATGACATATGAATTAAACGATCTTCTGGACGAGTATGGACGGGGAATCAAAGATACTGTTGGAGATGACTGGCTTGCAGCTTGTACAGCAGATGGAAATATCTATGGTGTACCAACTATGAAACCGGTAGCATTGACACCAATGGTAATTTACAGACAGGATATCGCAGATGAACTTGGTATTGATATGAGCCAGGTTAATTCCATGGAAGATATGACAGCTGTTTTAAAACAGGTGAAAGAAGCACATCCGGATATGATCCCACTTGCTCCGGTGCAGGCTGGAGAGGTTGGTGTTTCTACAAACTATGGACAGGTTGATTTTCTGACAGATGACAGAAACAGCCCAACAGGTGTTTTGGTAGGAGATGATCTTACCGTACAGGATTTATTCTCAACAGATTTATTCAAAGAAAAATGTGATCTTGTCAGAAGCTGGTACAATGATGGACTCGTTATGCAGGATGCCGCTACCACAACAAGTGCAGCAGCAGAGCTTATGAGTTCTGGAAATTATTTCTGCTACATCGCGGCATACAGCTATCCGGAAGCTGACACAGCAGCCTCTCTTCAGATGCAGTGTGGCAGCAATCAGATTGGTGCAAAGATTATTGGAGATGCATACCTTTCTACGGGTGATTTGAATGCAGTCAGCTGGATGATCGCATCAACGACAGATGTCCCGGAAGCAGCGATGAAGTTCTTAAATCTGACCTACACAGATGCAGATATCATCAACTTACTGATCTATGGTATTGAGGGAAGAGACTATGTGAAAAACGATGATGGAACTGTTTCTTATCCAGAAGGAGAAGATTCTACAACTGTACCATATACAGCACAGTTAAGCTGTGGAACATTAGGTAACTTCTTCTTAATGTACCCAACAGCAGGAACTGATCCGGCATCTCTTGACTGGGAGTTAGAGCAGAACAAGATTGCAAAGACATCTCCTGCAATGGGCTTCACCTTTGATTCCAGCAGTGTAAAGACACAGTATACAGCTGTTAAGAACGTTGTTTCCCAGTATCTCCCGGGATTAATCTGCGGAAGCCTGGATCCGGATACAGAAATCGACAAATTTGTTAAAGCATTAAATGATGCAGGATATCAGGATATTTTAAATGCAAAACAGGAACAGTTAGATGCCTGGGCAGCTCAGAAATAATTAGGTAATAAAGTTTCAAAGATAGAGAAAACTGCCGCAGAGATGCGGCAGTTTTACGGAAATGGAGATTAGAATGGAAAAGGCAATTGCAAAAGGCAAAAAGACAAAATTTAAAAATCTGCCGCTGTTTATGATCGCACTGCCGGGAATTGTTTATCTGTTGATCAACAATTATGTACCAATGTTCGGTGTTTTCCTGGCTTTTAAAAACTATAGCCTGAGAAAAGGTGTATTTGGAAGTGACTGGTGTGGTCTTCAGAATTTCGAATTCCTGTTTAAAACAAAAGATGCATGGATCATGACACGAAACACGATTTTATATAATGTTGCGTTTATCGTGATCGGAACGATTGTAGCGATTGCAATTGCAGTTATGATGTGTGAGCTCGGTGAACGGAAAAGAGTAAAGATTTTTCAGGCATCATTACTTTTACCAAATCTTTTATCCTGGGTTGTAATCGGATTCATTGCATATGCATTCTTAAATGCGGATACAGGATTTATTAATAAAACAATTCTTGCAGGGTTGGGATTAAATCCGGTGTCATGGTATTCTTACACAGGAGCATGGCCGGCAATTATTATTATTGTAAATTTATGGAAGAATATGGGATATCAGTCAATTGTTTATATGGCAAGTATTTCAGGTATTGATAAATCTATTTATGAAGCCGCAGCGATTGATGGTGCAACCAAAATGCAGCAGATCTTTAAGATCACCCTGCCGATGTTAAAACCAACAGTAATTACTTTAACATTAATGTCTATCGGTAGAATTTTCTATTCAGACTTCGGATTATTCTATCAGGTTCCACAGAACTCAGGTGCGTTATTTAATGTAACACAGACAATTGATACCTACGTATACCGTGGATTAATGGAATTAAACGATGTAGGTATGTCAGCAGCAGCCGGACTCTATCAGTCTTTGGTAGGATTTATTCTTGTATTAGTTGCAAATGCAATTGTACGTAAATTAGATTCTGATAATGCATTATTCTAGGAGGGGCAGAAAATGACGGAAAGTAAAAGTTTTAACCGCACAGCAACAGTACTTCTTACTGTGATGGTTGTGTTCGCAATGATGCCAATCCTTCTGATTGTAATTGCATCATTTTCATCAGAGTCATCTCTGATACGTAACGGATATACTTATTTGCCAGAAGAGTGGAGCTTTGATGCTTACTACTATATGGTAAAGCAGAGAGTTATGATCTTAAGATCTTATGGAGTTTCTTTCCTGGTAACATTTGCAGGTACAGCAATCAGTGTAATACTTACTACAATGCTTGCTTATCCAATGTCAAGAAAATCATTTAAATACAGAAATGCACTGGCATTCTTCGTATTTTTTACAATGTTATTCAATGGCGGAATCGTACCATCTTATATTATGTGGACAAAGTTCTTCCAGATTAAAAATACAATATGGGCACTGATCATCCCGAACTATCTGGTAACAGCATTTAACGTTATTCTTGTAAAAAACTATTATCAGAACAGTGTTCCGGATTCCCTGATCGAAGCAGCACAGTTAGATGGTGCTTCTGAGTTAAAGATTTTCTTTAAGGTTATGCTTCCACTTGCGGTACCTACAGTTGCAACTATTAGTTTGTTCACCGGAATCTGCTACTGGAATGACTGGACAAACGGTCTGTATTATATCAGCAATGAAAAGCTTTACAGTATCCAGCAGTTGCTGATGAAGATTATGAATAACATTCAGGCGATGCGCTCTAATTCGAATGCATCCCTGATCGGAACAGGTGCAATAGAATTGCCTGGAACGTCTATTCGTATGGCGATGGCAGTGATTGGTATTCTTCCGATTATGCTGATCTACCCATTCGTACAGAAATATCTGGTCAAGGGTGTTGTTGTCGGAGCAGTCAAAGGCTAAAAAGAATGTAATAGTGGAAAAATAGTAATTCCTCAAAAATAAAGAAAGCAATGTCAAAAGGGCAGATTGTGAAAAAGGTTGCAGAAAGAGCAGTCTGAAAAGCACAGTCTGCCTTTTATTATAGAATATTAAATACAAATTATATAAAAATGAAGGCAGAATCACCGAGAAAATGATATAAAAGATGCTATAAAACAAAGGAGAATTTGATTATGACAGTAAGAGAAATCGTAGACAAAATCATTGAAAAAACAGGAGTAGAACCACTACCGGAAGATAAAACATGCGATCATTTAATGACCGGCAGCTGGGATATGGAAGTAAAAGGTGTGGTCACTACCTTTATGGCAACAGTTGACGTGATCAAAGAGGCATCAGCACTTGGCGCAAACTTTATTATTACACATGAACCAACCTGGTTTTCCGGTGCAGACGATACAGAATGGCTTTTAGAGGATCCGGTTTACCTCGAAAAAAAGAAGCTGATCGAAGAAAATCATATTGCAATTTGGAGATTCCATGATCATATGCATATGGACAAGGAAGATGGTATTTATCGTGGATTTGACGAAGAACTAGGCTGGGGAAAGTATCGAGTAAAATGTGAAGGAGAGCTTGGATGGTTTGGAGGAGTCTATGAACTTCCGGTGACTACGTTGGAAGAACTTGCACATTTTTTCCAGAAAGAATTAAAGATGGAAGTGGTACAGCTGGTAGGAGACCCGAAAATGACTGTAAAACGTGTCAGCGTATTAGTCGGTGGCGGAAGCCTTGGATTAGGACAGGAGAATCTTCCGATGAGACATATGCACCAGGAAAATATTGATGTCGCAATCTGCGGAGATATCACAGAATGGACACTTTCTGCTTATGTGCGCGATGCATCACAGATGGGAATGAATAAGGGAATGTTAGTACTCGGTCATGAGAGAAGTGAAGAGTGTGGAATGAAGCATCTTCCAGCATGGCTTAAGAGCATCACAGGAGATTTGCCAGTTACATTTGTGGATGCAAAGGAGCCATTTCTTTATATTAAATAATGAGAGAGCCAATAAGCTAGAAGCATACCAGATAAAGGTGATGCATTTGGATGTGTAGGAAGCTTTTTGTACCGGCATATTGGAGGTCTGGAGATCATGGAGCCAGGCTACAGAAAATTTCTGGTAAAACCGGATTTTTCCTGTGGCCTTGAGTGGGTAACTGTAAATTATAGATCCGTATATGGAAAGATTACGATTGACTGGAAAAAAGAAAAGGACAGTTATAGAGTAAAGATAAGCGTTCCCGCAAATTCAAGGGCACGGATCGAACTTCCTGGTGTTACGGAAGAAGTAGGAAGCGGTAATTATCAGTATATTGTAAAAGAAGGGAGCCATCAGGAATGAGCACAAGGCGAATAAAGGAAAGACATTTTTCTGGTACTACAGATCCAACCGTACCGGAATGGGAGATAAAACATCGCGCTGTTGCCAGAAGAGCCGCAGCAGACGGAATTGTATTATTAAAAAATGAGAATCATGTATTACCAATTGATATAAATTGTCCGGTGGCACTTTATGGTGCAGGAGCATCCCACACGATAAAAGGTGGAACCGGATCCGGCGATGTAAATGAACGTGAATGTGTGAGCATCTATCAGGGAATGAAGAATGCAGGATATCATATTACATCGGAAAGATGGATCGCGGAATATGACAGCATCTACGATGTGGCAAGATGCAACTGGAGAGATAAAATAAAAAAAGGGATAGCAGCATCAGGCGGAGGTGAGGAGAATTTCTTCCCGGTATATTGCACAAATCCATTTCGGATGCCTGCAGGACCGGAAATCACAAAAAAAGAAGAAGAAAGTGAAACAGCAGTGTTTGTCATCAGCCGAATAGCCGGAGAGGGAGCAGACAGACAGGCAGAAGGAGGAGATTATTTCCTTACAGAGGAAGAACATTGCAGACTGGAAGCCGTCTGCAGATTATATCAGAATGTGGTCATTATAGTGAATGCAGGCGGGCAGATTGATCTGTCTTTTCTGGATGAGTTTTGCAATATCAAAGGACTTCTGATTCTTGTGCAGCCGGGTATGGAAGGTGGAAATGCACTGGCAGATATCCTTTCCGGGAAAGTGAATCCGTCAGGAAAACTGACTGATTCTTGGGCTTACCAGTATGAGGATTATCCAAATTCAGAAACATTTTCCCACAATAACGGAAATGTGGAGCGTGAGTATTATGAGGAAGGTATCTATGTGGGGTATCGTTATTTTGATACTTTTGGTATTCCGGTTCGTTATGAATTTGGATTTGGTCTTTCATATACAGAGTTTGCCTTGTCAGACTGTACTGTGAAAAAAGAACAGAATGGCATGCTTGAAATTACTGCGAAAGTGAAAAACACAGGTGACAGAACCGGCAAAGAAGTCGTGGAGGTTTATGCTTCCCTTCCGGATGGAAGAATGGAAAAAGAAGCAAGAAGACTGATTGGATTTACAAAAACGACAGAATTAAAACCACAGGAAGAGCAGACAGTGAAAATACAGATTCCATGGAAAAATTTTGCATCATACGATGAAGCACAGAGTGCCTGGATATTAGAAGAAGGGAAATATGGGATTGAACTTGGAAATAGTCTCGGGACAGCACAGGAGTATGCTGTTTTACAAGTTACAGAAGAAATTATTCTTGAGCAGGACAAAAAAATATGCGGTATGGAGTTTGGGAAGAATGAAATAACCTGCAAAAACAGAAAAGAACAGGCGGATCGTCAAGTGGATGTACCGGTAATAGAACTTCACGCATCAGAAATCGCAAAAGTTATAGTGGAATACAGGAAAAATGCAGAACTTTATCCGGAAGATGCAATGGAATTTGTCCATACCCTGACAAAGGAAGAATGTATGAAACTGGCATCAGGAGATCCGGGTAAGGCACAGGGAAGCAATCTTGGAGCTGCTGGAATCGTAGTTCCAGGCTCAGCAGGAGAGACGAGCGACTGTGTAAAAGAAAAAGGTCTGGCAAGTCTTGCTCTTGCAGATGGACCGGCTGGATTACGTCTGACAAAATATTATTATGTAAAAGATGGAAAGATTGTATATACACCAATCGAATTCAATATTGAAAATGGATTCTTATATGATGGAGAGGAATTCGAAGGAACAAAATACTATCAGTATTGCACTGCAATTCCGGTAGGAACACTTTTGGCACAGACATGGGATACCGGGCTGGTTCAAATGGTAGGTCATATGATCGGAGAAGAGATGGAACATTTTGGTGTGTCACTCTGGCTTGCACCCGGAATGAATATTCATCGAAATCCGTTGTGCGGAAGAAATTTTGAATATTATTCCGAGGATCCGCTTGTATCCGGGAAAATTGCAGCTGCGATGACAGAAGGAGTTCAGAAAAATCCAGGGTGTGGCACGACAATTAAACATTTTGCATGTAACAATCAGGAAGATAACCGGCAGGAATCAGACAGCATCCTGTCTGAGAGGGCACTGAGGGAAATCTATCTGAGAGGATTTGAAATCGCGGTAAGAGAATCGCAGCCATATGCAATTATGACCAGTTATAACCGGATTAATGGAATTCATGCAGCTAATAATTTTGATATCTGCACGGAAGCTGCCAGAAACGAGTGGGGGTTCAAAGGGCTTATCATGACAGACTGGACCACGACTATGTCCAGAGACTGTACAGCTGCCGGCTGTATGCGCGCCGGAAATGATCTTGTGATGCCCGGATCAGAGGATGATTATAAGAATCTGGAACAGGAGCTGTCGGACGGCTCACTTTCGGAGGATGACTTAAGGGCATGTGTGGCAAGGCTTGTGAGCGTGTGTTGGAAATCCAACCAATATGAGGAGGAAGTATGAGATGAAAGAAGTTCTGACGATTCAGGTGTCAACTTGGCAGATGATAGAAGTAAAAGGGAAAACGGCAGAAGCAGGCATGATCCTGTTTGACGGATTCTGTGACTGTGAGAATTTTAAAGGGAGAATTCTGCCGGGAGGAGTTGATACACAAAAAAGTTTTTATCCTGAGGCGAGAAGCCTGTCTGCCCGCTACATTCTGGAGGGAACAGACAGAAATGGAAAAGAATGCCGTATTTTTATTGAGAATAACGGAACCGCAGACAAAGAAGGCAGGATCGAATATACGAAACCGAAAATCATTACGGACAGTGAGAGTCTGGGCTGGATGGAAACAGCAGATTTGACCGGAACGATTACACCATGGGACAAAGGTGTGATGATCCATATATTTGTGAATTAGGAGACAATTAGATGAAGAAGCAGTGTTTTAATCCATATCTGCCAAGTTATGAGTATATACCGGATGGAGAGCCGTATGTTTTTGATGGAAGAGTCTACGTATACGGATCGCACGATCGATTTGGAGCAATGTCTTTCTGTGAAAATGATTATGTGACATGGTCTGCACCGGAGGAAGATCTGTCAGATTGGCGTTATGAAGGAATTATTTTTCACAGAACAGATGATCCTATGAATGAGGATGGAAAGGCACCTTTATTTGCACCGGATGTACAGAAGGGGACAGATGGAAAATATTATTTATATTATGCACCGGCAGGGCTAAATGTAATCGGGGTGGCTTGCAGTGAAAAACCTGCGGGATTATACAGCTTTTGCGGACATGTGAAATATTCGGACAATACATTACTCGGTCAGAAAAAAGAGCATGGCATTGTATTTGATCCAGGAGTCTTTCTTGATGATGACGGACAGGTATATCTGTACTATGGATTTACACCGCTTGGTGTTGATTTAAAGGGAGTACAGACAGGACCATTTGTCGTAAAACTGGAAGGCGATATGTATACTATGAAGGAAGATCCTGTACCTGTAGAAATTTGTGGATGTGCGGACAGAGGACATAGCTTTTTTGAAGCAAGCTCTATGCGTAAAATAAATGGAAAATATTACTTTATCTATTCCTCTTTAAACAGTCATGAACTGTGTTATGCAATTGGAAAAAATTCAATGGGACCATTCGAATATGGCGGAGCGCTGCATAGTAATGGAGATATCGGTTATCAGGGAAGAAAGGAAGAAAATCGTACCTGCTATACAGGAAATAATCATGGCAGCCTCGTCTGCATAAAAGGGCGATGGTATATATTTGGACACCGTATGACAAATTACACAGCGTTTTCCAGACAGGGAGTCGCGGAAGCAGTCCGGATTCTGCCAGATGGTTCTATCCCACAGATCGAGATGACAAGCTGTGGATTAAATAATGGACCGCTGGACGGAAAAGGGGAATATGAGGCAAGAATTGCCTGTAATCTCTGGTCCAAAGCAGGTGCCAGACACTATGTTGGCGGAAGCACAGGAGCGGAAGCAGAGGAATTGAGGCGTGATCATCCTGTATTCACACAGGATGGAGAAGACAGGGAGGAATGTCCTAATCAGCATATTGCCAATATGCATGATGGTGCGACAGCAGGATTTAAATATTTTTCCATGCCGGAAAAAGTAACTATCTGCATTGTGACAAGAGGAGCAGACGGAAAAATGGAAGTGAGGACAGAACCAGATGGAGATGTACAGGCGCAAATTTTGCTGAAAAGCGGGATGCAGTGGCAGGAAAGTGAAAAGGTTCCGTTAAAAATACCTGGTGAAAAGCAGACCCTTTATTTTACATATTGTGGAGAAGGTGTTATTGATTTTATGAAATTTAAGTTAGAATAGACAGGGAAATCCTTTTTTGGATTATAAAAAAATGAAAGGAATTAATTATGACAATCAGAGAGATCACAGATAAAATTTTAGAATATCATCCGAAGTTTGATGAGGATTATGATGGATGTGACGGGTTCAAATCCGGCAATCCGGATGATGAGTGCACAGGCATTGTGTCTGCACTTGTACCAACAGTAGAAGTAATCAGAAAGACAGCAGAGTTAGGATGCAATCTTTTATATGTACATGAACCATCCTATTATTCCACACCGGATTATCCGGACTGGAGAGCGGGATTTGAGAACAAGATCTATGAGGAGAAAAAAGCACTTTTAGATCAGTATGGAATTGCGGTCTGGAGAGATCATGACCATACACATGCACACAATCCAGATGGTATTTTCACTGGAGTGATCAAATATCTTGGATGGGAACAATATCGTGTAAATGCAGATACAGAAGGAATGACAATGTACTTTGAGTTTCCGGATATGACAGTGGAAAAGATGAATGCATTATTGAAAGAGAAGATGTGTTTAAACGGAATCCGCTATATTGGAAATCCGAAGGATAAGCTTAAGAAAGTTGCGATGGTCGGACATTTACTGCCGAATATATTTGAACATCAGCCAACAACCGGAGATGGCTTCTGTAAGGAGTATGCAACCGAAGTGATCCGTATAATGGAAGAGGAAGATGTGGATGCAATCATTCCGGGAGAGACAATCGACTGGACTGTGATGTCTTATATCAGAGATGCGGTACAGCTCGGAAAAGTGAAAGCAGCATTCAATGTAGGACATTTCAATCTGGAGGAGCTTGGAATGAAGTATGCCGCGGACTGGATTCCGGAAGTGATCGGGAATGCGGTGCCGGTGCATTATGTGCCGAGTGGAGATATCTATAAATTTGAGTAAATAGAATATCAGGTACAGAAAGTAATATTTTTTAGCGTCGGGATTAGAATGAAAGTCAGCAAAAAGATTGAGTAGATCTTTTTTGCTGGCTTTTCTACATTAGATGATTTATAAAATGAAATTGGTTATAAGGTTGAAATATAAACGTAAAATGTTAATTTCAAACGCAAAATATCGAATGGAATTGATATTTTACGTTTTAAATAGTATAATTTACGTATAAAGAATTGGAAAATTACAAATAAACGGAGGTGGTTTTGATGAAAACATGCAGTGAAAAGGCGTTAGAGTGGAATGTTACGCCTCGTACAGTAAATGCAATGTGTAAAAACGGAAGAATTCAGGGAGCAGTAAAAGAAAAAAGAACCTGGTTAATTCCTGACGATGCAGAAAAACCTCTGGATGGAAGAATATCAACCGGGAAATATAGCAGAAAAAAGACAGGAAAAGAGAAAAAAACACTGCCAGTAGGAATTTCGGATTATGTACGTGCACAATCGGAGTATTATTATGTTGATAAGACGCTGCTGATCAAAGAGTTTTTGGACAGAAAACCATTAGTCTCATTATTTACCAGACCAAGAAGATTTGGTAAAACTTTAAATATGGACATGCTCAGAGTATTTTTTGAAATATCAGAGGATGATACCAGCAAGTATTTCACGGATAAAGCAATTTGGAAATGTGGCGAAAAATATCGCAGACATCAGGGAAAATATCCGGTTATTTTCTTAACCTTCAAAGATGTAAAATTCGATACGTGGGAAGCAACCATAGGCAAAATCCGAGGATTACTTCAGGAAGAATATGGGAGGCATCAGGAATTACTGAGCAGTGACAGGATCTCTCAGTATGAAAGAGAATATTTCGAGAAGATCTTAGGAGCTCTGGCAAATGATGTGGAGCTTACGTCTGCACTTGAGCGGTTATCTAAAATGCTTACAGTCCATTATGGTAAGGCTCCGATTATCATTATCGATGAATATGATACACCTATTCAGGAGGGATATTCAAAAGATTTCTACGATGAAATTATCGGATTTATGAGAATTTTTTTCTCTGGTGCATTTAAAGATAACAAGAACTTGTCTTATGGATTTTTGACAGGAATTCTGCGGATCGCACAGGAGAGTATTTTCAGTGGACTGAATAACCTTTCAGTAAATACTGTGATGGATGAAGAATACGACAGTTTTTTTGGTTTTACAGAGAAAGAAATAGAGAAACTGCTTGCGTATTATGGTATGTCAGAAAAAGAAAATGAGCTTAGAGACTGGTACGATGGATATTTATTCGGGAATGAAGAAATCTATAATCCATGGTCAGTGATCAATTACATCTCAAAAGGATGCATCCCGCAGGCATACTGGGTAAACACAGGAAAAAATGAGATATTCGAAGAAATTATGAATGCTGCAACAGATGATATTGTGGAAAAACTGCATATCTTATTACAAGGTGAGAGTGTTATTGCGAGAATAGACCAGAATGTTGTATACAGATCGCTTGCAGAAGATCCGGCAAACATCTATAGTCTGTTGCTGGTTGCAGGATATCTGAAAACACAGAAAAAAGATTTGCAGGCAGACGGCTCCTATCTGTGTGAGGTAACTATCCCAAATAAAGAGATTGCATCAGTTTACAAGAGTGAAATCCTGTCACATTTTTTACAGAAAGGCATTATCACAAGAACTACTGCAAATAAAATCGCAGAAAGCCTTTACGCAAATGACCATAAGAAATTACAAAGCGCTGTGGCGGAATATCTGGATAAATCCATAAGTTTTTATGACGGCGGAGCAGAAGGATTTTATCATGGCCTAATGCTTGGGTTGATAGCATTGATGGACAATCAGTATAAGATTAAATCGAACAGAGAATCAGGTGATGGAAGATATGATATATGTATGATTCCCAGAGAGAAACGATATCCGGGTATTCTTTTCGAATTAAAATGGGAAAAGAATCTGGAAGAAGAGGATCTTAACCTTCTGGCAGAGGAAGCATTGCAGCAGATTACTACATTAAAATATGATGCTGATATGCGAGAAGACGGAATAACAGATATCTTAAGGTTTGGCATTGCTTTTTCAGGGAAGAAAGTCAGGGTAAAGACAATAATATAGGGAATCAAAGAAAAAACGCTGGTTTCGGCAGATAAAGGAGTTCCTTTAAAATGCTGGTTCTGGCGTTTTTTTTGTTTGTGCGTTTTGATAGGAAAAATAAGATGTATGAGCAACGGCAATACTGCACTAGAACATTTATGGCAGAAAACTGATGATAAAAGACATATTTTTGAAAGAATATAGAAGATAATATAAGTATACTTATGATAGTGAATTAAACAGTTGCTGATGAAAAAATAGTGTTATCAGAGGAGAAAAAATTATGGCATTTATACATATGAATCTAATATCAACAGCACTTATGAGAACGGTTCCCGTAAATGTGATCATTCCGGCAGACAAGCCGGATTTTCCGGGTATTCCGAAAAGAGAGAACAAACCATACAAAACACTTTATCTGCTGCATGGAGTTTTGGGAAGCTATGTGGACTGGGTGAACGGAACCAGAATCCAGCGTTTTGCAGAGATGAATGATCTGGTTGTTGTCATGCCATCCGGAGAAAATTCTTTTTATGTTGATATGCCAAACGGAAGTGACAATTATGGAGATTTTATAGGGCGGGAATTAGTTGAACTTACAAGAAAGATTTTCCATTATCACATAAAAGGGAAGACACTTTTATTGGAGGGCTTTCTATGGGAGGTTATGGAGCAATCCGGAATGGATTGAAATATCATGATACATTTGGATACATTATTGGTTTGTCATCTGCATTGATTACAGAAGATATGGCAAAGCGGAAAGAAAATGATGAAGTGATGTTTTATGAAACAAAAGCATTCGGAGAGAGATGCTTCGGAGATCTTGAAGAACTGCTAAATAGTGATATGGATCCAAAGTATCTTGTGCGGAAATTAAAGGAAGAGAATATAGATTTTCCTAAATTTTATATGGCATGTGGTCTGCAAGATGGACTTCTTCCAAAAAGCGATGAGTTTGCAGCATTTTTAAAAGAAAATGGAATTGATGTTACTTACGAAACCGGACCGGGAGCACATGAGTGGGATTTTTGGGACAGATATATTGAAAAAGCAATCGAATGGCTTCCAACGGATGATACAGTAGAAGGACTTGGAAGCGGAAATATTGGTGACAGATAAAATAACAGGGGGGAGAAAGTTGTGAAAAATCAGCAATTTTATGTCAAAACAGCCAGACTTGCCGTCCCAATCATGATGCAGAATATGATAACAATCGGGGTTAATATGGCAGATAATATTATGGTTGGGTCGCTGGGAGAAAATGCATTGTCCGCGGTGGCACTTGCAAATCAGTTTATTAATATTTACCAGTTCAGCTGTATGGGACTTGGACAGGGTGCATCGATTATGACATCCAGATTCTGGGGAATGAAAAATGAAAAAGCTTTAAAACAGACAATTGCGATCACAACGCGGATATGTCTGGTACTTGGAATTTTGTTTACGGTTATTACATGGTGTTTCCCGGAAATTATAATGAAGATTTTTATTTCTGAACCGGCAGTGATCTCACAGGGTGTCAGTTATCTGAAGGTACTTTCAGTAAGCTGTCTTCTCATGGGGCTGTCTCTGGCATACTCAAATGTCTACCGGAGTGTTGGAAATGCAAAATGGCCGTTATTCAGTTCAATAGGAGCATTTTTTCTGAATATCGGTTGTAATTATATCTTTATTTTCGGGAAATTCGGAGCTCCGGAATTAGGAGTGACAGGTGCGGCACTTGGGACTCTGATCGCCAGGATTTTTGAATTTGTATTTATTTGCATGTATCTTATTTTTTTTGATAAAAAAATAGGATTCAGGATTCACGATATTTTTATGAAATGCCAGAATCTTATGAAAGAATATGTACAGATCAGCATACCAGTAGTGATCAGTGATACATTATATGGATTCGGAAACAGTGCAGTTTCCATGGTAATGGGAAGAATCGGAAGCCAGTTCGTATCTGCAAATTCCATTACGTTGGTTACACAGCAGCTTAGTACGGTGTTTATCCAGGGGGCAGCACAGTCGAGCAGTGTTGTGGTTGGAAATACATTGGGCGAGGGAAATGTTGAACGGGCAAAGGAAGAAGCAGAACGTTTCATGAAAATGGGTATTATTCTCGGAGCATTATCTACGATTATTATTATTCTGATCTCAGACCCTGTGATCAGCTGCTATAATATTACTCATGAGACTGCAGTAATTGCGAAGGAATTGATGTATTCTATTGGAATTATTATGCTGTTTCGTGGTGTAAACAGTATGATGACTAAAGGGGTTCTGCGGGGAGGTGGAGATACCAGGTTTTTAATGGTTGCAGATATTCTGTTCTTGTGGGTCGCAAGTGTACCTTTGGGCTATCTTGCGGGTGTAGTACTGCACTGGCCGGCGTTCTGGACATATTTTTTCCTGAAAATTGATGAAATAATAAAATGTTTCTGGTGCATCTGGAGATTAAAGAGCGGAAAATGGATTAAGAAAATTTCGGGATAAAGGATTCATAGAATATGGAAAAACAGGCAGGATGCTGATCTGAATATATAGCAGGCTGTCTGTTTTTTGCTGATTTTATGATTCGGAATCCGAAGGGAAAGAGTTGTCCCCTAGAATATTTTTACGGTAATCGGTTGGTGTGATCCCTTCCAATTTTTTGAATACCTGGGTAAAATGTGAAAAGTTGCTGTAACCGAGATCTAAAGCAACCATACTGATTGGAATATTTGGATTTCCAAGCAGATCTTTTGCGATTTCTACTTTTACCTGTAAAATATAGCTCTTGATATTCTGTCCAACTTCTTTTTTGAATAGTTTGGTGAAATATTCCGGACTTAAATGTACGTAGTCTGCAACATCTTTTACAGACAGATTTAAAGAGACGTTGTTTGTAATATATTTTTTTGCAAGAGAAACAGCGTCTTTTTCGGAATCAGATCCAGAAGATACATGGATTGCTGGAATAATAAAGGAAACAGCCTTGCGGAGGGCAGAAGTATCTTTAAAGGCATCCATATATTCATTATAGGAATATTCTTCCGTAAACAGGGATGTGACATCAATCTCGTGCTGATAGGCATAAATGAAAAAAAGCTGTGTCAGTTGTTGATGCAGATCACAGAGAGTTTTTAAGTTTGTCACATTAAGAGATGCAATAAAATCAAGGTAGGACAGAATACTCTCCAGAAGCTTTTCGTACTGTTCAGAGTTCAGAAGGCGATTCCAGTGTGCAATATTATCCGCAACATCCATGGATGTTGCAAAATTTTTTTCCTGCTCAGTGAAGTACAGGGAAGGTTTTTTGTTTACGTTATTTGCTACAAAAGTATCAATCCTGTGAATTTCGGAACGCATCTCAGAAAAGGAAATAAAGTTTCCGATATAAATGGACATTTCAGGACTGATCTGTTTAGATAACTGCTGATAAAATGCATGATAGGAAGAGACAGAGAGATTGGAAAGTGCATCTCCGTTTGCAAAAAGGACGATCACAAACCGTTTACTGGTATTTAATGTGATTAAGTTGTAAATCGGTTTACAAAAACCGCAGAGCCGCAGGCTGTCAGTAATCTTCTGACGCATGACCAGATCAACAAGGGAAGAGTCAGCTGTATTATCAGTCAGAGGATAAATATCAATGGAGATTAAGCGGATGCAGGACTGTAGAGATAGCGGATAATGGATCTCATTTAACAGCTGCAGTGCTTGCTGGCGGTTTGCAGGATTCTGGGAAAAAAGATTTAGAATCGTCCGGTCAGTCAGTTCCTGTTTGTGATTTGTATAAAAAAGACCATCTTTGTAATATTGATTTTTTTCAGCTTCTGTATGGACTTTTGCAATTGCACGTAAAAGAGCGTCTTCAATTTCCTGGTAAGGAGCCGGCTGAACAACATAATCAAAACATCCAAGTTTGATACTTTCCTGTGCATAGGAAAAATCAGCGTGGGAAGTAAGCAGAATGCAGACAATATCCGGATAGTTTTCACTTACCCAGTGCAGAAGCTGCAATCCGTTTTCTCCCGGCATTTCGATATCTGTCATGAGAATATCAATCTGATTTTCACAGATCAGTGTTTTGGCTTCCTGCACACTTGTGGAAGGAAGTACAGTATCAATCTCAAGTTTCCGATAGTTAATTCCATTCATAAGTCCATTTATTACATTTATCTGATCATCTACAAGCAGTAATGTCATATAGTATCCTCCAATGGCAGGTAGATTAAGGTGCAGGCACCACCTGCCGGTTCATTATAAAAAGTAATATAGTAATTGGTTCCATAAATAAGCTCAATTCTCTTTTTCAGGTTCGTAATCCCGACATGATAATCTTCGTACAGATCACTTTCTTCGCAATTTAATTTATCCAGCATATCTTTGCCATAACCAACTCCGTTATCGGAAAGCTTAAATAATACATAAGGTTTATCATTATAAAATGTTTTTTCAATATGGATAGAAAAACATAGCAGCTTATCAGACTGTGCATTATATTTCACTGAATTTTCCAGAAATGTCTGGATCAAAAGAGGTGGAACCTGGTAATCAGAAAGGGAATTGTCATTCTGCTGCATAAGCAGAATGGGTTTGGAACGATCCATAAGTATAATATTATAATAATCATTCACTTCCTCTAATTCATATTTTAATGGAACCACTTTTAAGTTGTCATGAAAAATATATCGCAGGTGGTTGGAAAAAGCCAGTATCATGCGCTGCATCTTCTCGTATTCATGCAGTTCAAGCATATTATAAAGACTTTTTAAACAATTAATAAAAAAATGTGAGCGGGTCTGGAGTTGGAAATATTGCAGCATGGCATGATTTTTTTCATATTTTTCCAGCTGGTTTAGCTTTTCCAGTTCAACTTTCTGGGAAATTAAGTGGGCAAGTGCTCTGTTAATTTCCTCAAATTCCAAAATATTACTTTCATTACACTCGATAAAACTAGAAATATCGTTCTGCCCGATTGATTCTGCAGCAGACGCGATCCTTGTTACCGGGTAGGAGAGTATATCCCGGAAAGAAAGATACATAAAAATAGATAAAATTATAAATATAACAATCATGACAGCAAGACAGAAAATCGCAATCTGGAAGTAAGAACCACCAAAATAATTGACGGACATACAGCACGCGATGGATACATCTGAATTTTTCAATGCCAGAGTATCGATTACCTGTGGCTGTGAAAAAGATAATTTAGGGATTTCGCCAGATCATTCTGACTGATTCCAAGAAGCTTCATTTCTTCTAGATTCGATAAAATCTGTTCATGGTCAAAGAAACAGATATGAAGTGAATTATCCAGGGATGCGTATTCTTCCAGTGCAAAAAGTTCAGGTCAATCAGGGAACAAAGATACAGCCCATTATATTGACAGGTATACATAATTACGGAAAATAATCATTCGAATATGTCTGCCAGTTTTCCAGCGAAGAGGGAGGAGCCTCAAGATAGTATTTTTCAGTTCCTCCTTTAATTCATAGCAGTGTCTGGCGTATGTATTTGGAAAATAAGAACCATATTCGTACATGGATGTGGCAGCGGTATCACTGAATACGAAGTCCACTATAGGGAGAAACCTCACTCTGAAGCATTTTGCGTAGAGTACCTTCATAAAGTATCTTCTGGCTGCTGGTATAGTAATTCGTACTTAACAGATGGTAAGAGGTATCACTGTAGCAGATATCTTTGTGAAATCCTCCAGTTTTTCATTTCAGTCTGAAGTGTTGTAGCGTAGACGTTAAGGAAGAAATATTGTTTTCTTTATTTGCTGTATTCCTGTACGATAGGAAAAATACCGAAAAAATAAGGCTGATAAGAGAAGTGGCAATCAGGATCGACAAATTGCGGGTCAGCACAGCTTTATGGAATAATGTTTTTGATATTTCTATAAGATCACCTTTTATTAAACGATTGATATTTTATATAAATTACAATGGTAATAAATATATTATAATAAAGAAACTATATAGAATATATTAGCTATTTTAGACAAAAAAGTCAACTTATATAAATAAAAATAGAAATGTAAACGTTTGATTTTTAAAATGCAATGTTATAGTCTATATAAGAAAAGGAGGAGACATTATGGCAATGATAGAGATGAATGCACTATCGACGGTTTTATGTGGGTCGTTCAGTGCAAAGGTGTTTTTCCCAGAGATGGACAAGCTTGGATTGGGAGAAAACGACTACGATAAAAAATATCCGGTATTGTGGTTATATCACAGTGATGGTGGGAGTTCCATGGACTGGCTGTGCACCCCTGCAGAGAAGTGTGCAGCAGAAAACGGAATCTTTATTATCGCAGCAGATGTTCAGCACTGTCTGTGTACCAATATGGAGTATGGACCAAAATATGAAGAATTTATGGTAAAGGAACTGCCAGGAATCTGCAGAAACAACCTGCCATTATCTGATAAACCGGAATTAAACTGGATTGGCGGTGTTGGAACGGGGGCATATGGGGCTGTGAAAGCGGCACTAAAACATCCGGAAGTGTTTTCGGCATGCATTGCCATGGATGGTATTTATGACATGGGTAAAATCTGCGAGAGAGCCAAACAGGGGGAAACGGTCGTATGCCATAATGAAGAATCACTGAAAGCAGTATTTGGCGATATTGATCATATAAAGGGCAGCGATAATGATGTTTTGCGCTCGCAGAAAAAACAGTTCCGGCCGGTATTATATTACCGGAGCAAAAGGATCAGCATACCAGAAAGAAGCAGTTGAACTTACTCGGATTTTAAAAGACAGGGCTGTATATGAAGAAACAGATGAGACAGAAGCAGATTTTTCATGTATTACAACAATGAAAAAGCAGTTGCCTGGCTGTGTGGACGTTAGGGGATTTTATGGCGAATTTCAGATTATATTATTTTCAGAGGCACTCCGGATGAAGGTGGGAGTGAATGTGATCATTCCGGAAAATACATGGGGACATTCCCTGGCAGACAGACCGAAGGGATATAAATACCCGGTCTTATGGCTCCAGTCGGGAGGCGGATTTGATTACACAGACTGGCAGCGCTATACAGCACTTGAATTATATGCTGCTGAGGCAGGTGTGGCGATTGTGCAGTGGCACTTACTGTTCCGGGTATATGGATACCGCATGGCGATTTTAAATATTTTACACAGCTGTCAATCGAGACACCAATATGGTAAGACATTTGTTCCCATTATCGGATGATCCGAAAGAAAATTTTATTGCGGGATTTTCTATGGGAGGTTACGGTACTTTGAAATGGATGCTGCGTGATCCGGAAAAATTTGCGGCATTCGGACTGTTCTCAGGGATTAAAATGTACCGGATATCCTGCCGGAGAAGGAGGATAATACAGACAGCTTTATATGTTTGCATCAGCTTTGGGGACAGGAAAAATGTAAAAGACACAGAAGATGATGTTGTGTATATGATCAAAAACAGAAAGCAGCAGGAAAAAATTTCCACGCGGATATATGGCAACTGGAGTTGAGGATACTCATTATAAGGATAATGTTGAATTTATGGATATCTACGAAAAACTCGGGGTTGAATTTGAACGGACGATCGATCATGGCGCACATAATTGGGAATATTGTAACCGTCATGTGAAAAATTTTTGGACTGGTTGAATATTAACGATACATTTAAGCGGGATATGGAGTGAAAGGAGAAAAATGACGGGAAAAATGATTTTAAGACCGGGAACACCAGATGATGATAACAGAGAGTATCTTCCGGAAAAAATAAAAGGTTCCGATATTGTAGTAAATGAAAACGGAAATAATTCACAGCCGTATCCGGAAAGATTGAAAGAATGCCATGGGGTGATCGCTGATAATATAGAAGATGAGTGGTATGAATATGTTCCGGAAAGTTATGATCCTTCAAAAAGACACCGCTTGTTCTTTCTATGCATGGAGGGTTGATGACAGGATGGGGACAGGCAATCTATACTTCCTGGACAATGGCGGCAGACAGGGACGGATTTATTTTGGTATTTCCAAATGCCAGTGAAAACAGAGTGTGGCAGGTTCAATGGGGAAAATGGGAGTCAGACCCGAATGCTCCTGGACCGGACACCAACACAGAGACACCGGATGGAATCAGACAGTCACCAGATAATGTGGACGAAAACCACGATGTGCATCTTGCCCTTGGACTGATCGAGCGGATGAAAGAAAAATACAATATTGATGCAGGTCGTATTTTCATGCAGGGAATGTCTATGGGAAATATGATGACGTCTTTGTTTGCACGAAATTTTGGAAATGTTCTTGCAGGTGCAGCAGGTTCCGGTTGTGCGTCATTTTTATCACTGCTGTTTGATGAGAATGAGAAAATTAAAAACAGGACCGGACATCTTGCTGTATGGCAGTCCCGTCCGGAGTTAAATGATATCCCACCGGAAAAAGGAGAGGCACTGAAAGTAAATAAATACAACAGATTATATTGGATGAGATTAAATGAGTGCGGAACACTTCCGGAAATTTGTATACGGGGTGAAAACAATTTTGCATTTTATAAGGGTAGAAAAGCAGACCTTGTATATCTTGATATTAAAAACAGGGATCACGGACAAAGTTTTGATGATGCAGCTTTAATCTGGGATTACTTCTTCTCCGGACTGCGGAGGGAAAGTGATGGAACAATCCGGAATATCGGATCTGTAAAAGAGCGGAAGGGAGATACTTTTGCAATTGCACTTTCTCAGGGAAGTTCCAGGGCATGGAAGAATAATCAGGTTGTAAAGATGACAGGAAATGCGATCCGATGGGAGAAATTAAAATATCATGGTTTAAATGGCGGAGAAAAAGTGAGGGGAATTTATACATGTGTTCCACTTACTTTCCTGGCAGAAGCATTTGATGGGGAATGTGAATACAGTAAAGATACACTGACAGCTGTTCTTACTTTGAAAGATGGACGAAAAATGCAATTCGCAAGAGGAAGCATCGGATGTGTTACAGACCAGGAACTGACAGCGATGTACTGTGAAGCACTGCATCGTGATGGAGAACTGTATGTTTCCGCTGAGTGGTTTGCAAAGTATGCATATAATCTTCAGGTATCAGAATGTGACGGAGTTATTTACATCACGGATCATTTCAGCGAATTGTCATTGAATATGGCAGACCTTATACGTGATATTTTAAATGATAAAGCTGTTCCTGATAATTATGATGAGATGATATAGAAACCAGATAACAGATGAAAGGAGATAACAGATGGAAAGAGAAATGAGAGTCAGACCTGGAACACCAGATGATGATAACAGAGAGTATCTTCCAGAAAAAATCAAAAATTCCGATATTGTAGTAAATGAAAACGGGAATAATTCACAGCCATATCCTGAACGATTAAAAGAATACAGAGAAGTACTTGCAGATGGAGTGGAAGATATCTGGTATGAATATGTGCCGGAAGGTTATGATCCTTCAAAAAAAACACCATTGGTCGTTTCCATGCATGGAGGACTGATGACAGGCTGGGGGCAGGCAATCTATACTTCCTGGACAATGGTTGCAGACAGAGACAATGTGATTATTGTATTCCCCAATGCACACAGTAGAAGACTATGGACACTGGAAGCAACCGAGGAGGAGATTAAGGCAAATGTGAATGGACCGGAAGAACTGCGGATGAACTATGCAAAGCCTGACAGAGAAGACAATCATGATATTGCATTTGTGTTAGCATTGATCGAGAAGATCAAATCAAAATATAATATTGATGAAGAGCGTATTTTTATGCAGGGTATGTCAAATGGAAGTATGTTCACAACGCAGTTTGAAAAATATTATGGAAATATTCTTGCAGGAGGATCCGGTGCGGGTGGCTCGATTGTTAATCTGAAATTATTTTATGATAAAGACTGGAATGTTATCAATAAGGCAGGTGCACTTCCGGTCTGGGAAACAAAACCGGAAAAAAATGGGCTTCCGCCATGGTGCGAATACAGTGAAGCTATTACTTATAAGTACAGCAGACTTTACTGGATGAAAGTAAACGGATGTGTGACAGATCCGGAGATCAGTATTATCGGAGAAGACAATATGGCATTCTATAAAGGAGAGAAAGCCGATATGGTCTATACAGATATAAAAAACAGAGACCATGGAAATGCCTTTGATGAAGCTGTTTTAGTATGGGATTATCTGTTCTCCGGATACCGCAGAAAAGCGGATGGAACACTTGTGGATATGGGATCCCGTATTCCTAGAAAGGGAGACGCATTTAATATTGCAGTAGCGGATGGATGTAAAAAAGCACTCTTTTGTAACAGAAAAACCGAGATGAAAGCAAATGCAATCAAGTGGCAGAAATTAAAATATCATGGGTTAAATGGCGGTACAAAAGTCAGAGGTGAATACATCTGTGTGCCACTTTCTTTCCTTGCGGAGGCATTTGGAGCAGCATTCGAAAGCAGTGACCACGGACGTGATGTGACATTGACATGGGAGAACGGAAAAACTGCACAGTTTGCGGAAGGAAGCATTGGATGTGTCTTAAATAATGATATGAGATCAATGTACTGTGAGGCATTATACCGCGAAGGTGAACTGTGTGTTTCCATTGAGTGGTTTGCAAGATTTATCATGAATAAAACTGTTTCTGTCTGCAATGATGTTGTTTATGTGACGGATCACTTTGCAGAGCTTGGACAGTTCATGGCTGACCTGATTCGTGATATGTTAAATGATGATCCTGGAATTGTACCATTGGACTGATTATAAGGCAGGAGGAAAATCAAGTGAACAAACAGGTAAGAATCCTTCCGGGAACACCGGATGATGCAAACCGGGAATATTTACCGGAAAGAATAAAAACAACAGATATTGTAGTAAATGAAAATGGAAACAATTCAATCGTATATCCAGAGCACTTGCAGGAATTTCACGGAGTAGTGGCAGATGGACTGGAGGACGAATGGTATGAATATGTGCCGGAAAGCTATGATCCATCAAGACCGGTTCCACTTGTAATAGGACTTCATGGTGGTTTGATGACAGGATGGGGGCATGCTATTTATACCTCATGGACGCTTGTGGCTGACAGAGAAGGATTTATCTGTCTTTTCCCCAATGCACATGAAAAGAGAATGTGGACTGTCGAAGGCGTATTTGAAACATTCAGACAGGAGGATGCACCGGATCTTCCGATTGTACTTCCACCTGAGAATATGGACGACAATCATGATATTAAAATGATACAGGCACTGATCGCAAGGATGGAAGAAAAATATAACATTGATAAGGGGCGTATTTTTATGCAAGGCATGTCAATGGGGAATATTATGACAGGCCAGTTTGCGAGAAATTATGGACGGATTCTTGCCGGTGCGGCAGGCTCCGGTGGTCCATGCGAACCATTCAATCTTTATGATGAAAGCGGAAAAATAAAAAATAAAGCAGGACATATGGCTATCTGGCAGTCGAGACCTGAAAAAAATGGCCTTCCACCGGGAAAAAGTTATGATGAGTTTTATGTAAACAAATGGAATCGTATTTATTGGATGCGCATCAACGAATGCGATCCGGTTCCACAGATAAAGATTATTGGAGAAGATAATTTTGCATTTTATAAGGGCAGAAAAGCGGATCTTGTATATCTGGATATAAAAAACAGGGATCATGGACAGACACTGGATGAAGCGTTCCTTTACTGGGATTATCTGTTTTCTGGAATCAGAAGAGAAGAAGACGGAAGCATCACGCAGACAGAAACAATTCTGCCGAGAACCGGTGATACATTTGCATTTGCAGTTGCAGACGGTTTTGATAAAGCGTGGCTTTCCAACAGGGTAATATCAATGAAAGAGAAAGCCATTATGTGGAACAAATTAAAGTATCATGGTCTCCAGGGAGCTAAAAAAATCAGAGGAAGTTATTTGTGTGTACCACTTTCTTTTCTTGCAGAAGCAACAGGAGCCGGGTATGAGTCAGAGGAAGACGGAGCAGTTGTGATCCTGAAATTAAAAGATGGCAGAAGACTTCAGTTTGCAAGAGGAAGTATTGGCTGTGTGATTGATAACACAGTGCGCAGCATGTATTGTGAGGCATTGTGGAGAGGAAAAGAACTGCTTATTTCAGTGGAATGGTTTGCAAAATATATATGCAATTTTCAGCTGTCGTCCTGTAATGGGATGGTGTATGTTACGGATCACTTTACGGATTTATCTGCCAATATGGTCGATCTTATCAAAGATCTGTTTAAGGGAGAAGCTGTACCGGAAAACTTTGAAGAGCTAATGTAGAATAATCATAATAAATGCAGGAGGGAAAAGCAAAAATGTGGAAACTGGGAAAAATAACTGCAAAAACGCATATTGGAGATTATGGACAGATTGTAGATTCTTTTGTGCTTTTATTGAAAGATACTTGTTGCGAAGAAGTAAAGATGACAAACGGGACAGATTTCATTTTAGAAAAAAATTATAATGACCTTACCGGTAAAGTAAATGCAAAGGGTGTGACAGAAATCAGCATCTGTGAGACAGAAGAAGGTACAGAAGTTGAACTGATACTGGATCCGTTTGTCTACCGCTATGATTTTAAAGTGACAGGAACCATTGCAGGAACAGAAGTTTCTTTTATCAGGGCAGATGTAGATAAAGTCTGGATCAAAGATATGGATCAGTTTGTGGCATATGAAGAAAATGGTGTACACTATCGTATGTATGAGCCGGAATGTATGGGCAAGAGGCCGTTAGTATTGTTTCTTCATGGAGGTGGAGAATGCGGTGAAGATAATGAACTTCAGTTAACGGGAACACTCGGTGCACTGCGTCTGGCGGAGAGATGGTCGGATATGTACATTATGGCACCACAGGCACCATCCGGAAACCTGGGAATGCAGGAAATGTTCGAAGTGATGAAAAAAAGAGGAAACCCATTCAGTGCAGATATGGGAATCACACCGTTTTCTTTGAAAGGTGAACGTGGATGGAACCGTGATTATGTTGCAAAAGTAACAGATATTATAAGAAAAATGATTTCAGACGGAAAAGTAGATGAAAACCGTGTTTATCTTATAGGCATGAGTATGGGAGGAGGCGGTGTGCTTCAGACAATTTCAGTGGCACCGGACTTATTTGCGGCGGCGGTACCGATCTGTCCGAGCATGAATGGAGAAAGCTATGCAAATCTTCTTCATTTACCGAAAGTTCCGGTATGGATCACATCTGCCTATATGGATCACCAGCACAGCAGACATGCGTTTATTCTCAATGCATGCAACAAGCTGTGGCAGGAAGGAAGAACAGATGTAAAATTTACATTGTATACACAGGAAGAACTTGCAAAATATGGAATCGGAACAACAGAAGGACTTACCTCACAGGAGCTTGATGCAGAGAATCATAATAGCTGGATCCTTGCATTACACAACGAGAATGGAATTTTAGACTGGATGATTTCTCATCAGAAAAATAAGGAGAAATGCTAATATGAACTTTGAAAAACTGACAGAATATCTGGATTCATTGGAAGAAAAATATGGAATTCCGGCAAATGACTGTAAAGTGACAAAAGAACATGAAGTGATTTATCGGAAAGTAACCGGACATGCGGATTATAAGAAGAAAGTTCCGCTGACAGCCAGTCATATGTTCCGACTGTTTTCAGCAACAAAACTTTTTACAATGACAGCAGTACTCCAGCTTGTGGAGCAGGGAAAACTGGGATTGTATGATAATTTGACAAACTATCTTCCGGAGTTCGGATGCTTGTTTGTTGCAGATAAATTTGAATTTAAATTTCCAATACACTGGCCGCAGGCAGGAGAACCATGTCATCTTGCACACAATCAGATACGTATTATTGATTTGATGACAATGACAGCAGGATTATCTTATGATACCGGTGCAGCGGAGCTGATGGCAATCAAAGAAAAAAGCAATAATCAGGCAGGTACAAGAGAAGTTGTTGCAGAGATGGCAAAGATGCCTTTGATCTATGAACCACAGACCAGATGGTCTTACAGTCTCGGACATGATGTCCTTGCAGCTGTAGTAGAGGTTGTCTCCGGAACGAAATTTTCAGTGTATCTTAAGAAAAATATTTTCGAACCGCTTGGAATAAAGGATATGTACTTTCACTGGGATGGAGAACTCGAAAAAAGAATTTGTGCTATTTATATGGGTGAGTTTGGATCGGATAAGATCAGACCGGATGATGGATCCATGAGTGATGGTTTTAAAATTACAGAGAACTACGAGAGCGGTGGTGCCGGACTGGCTGGTACGGTAGATGCATATAGCCTTTTCGCAGATGCTTTGTGCAATGGTGGCGTCGGAGTAACCGGTAAAAGGATTCTTGGAGAAAAAATGATCCGGTTATTTATGACTGGATATACAACAGGCATTATGCAGGATGATTTTGTGGTGACAGGGAAGAAGGGATACCGGTACGGACTGGGAGTCAGAGTGTTAAATGATACAGCGGAATCGAAATCACCGGTAGGAGAATTTGGATGGGATGGAGCGGCCGGAGCCTATGTTATGATCGATCCGGTCAACCATATCAGCATTTTCTATGCACAGCATATTGTGGGATTCCCGAAAGTTTATTCGGAGATACATCCGGTGATTCGGGATCTTGTTTATGAAGCACTGGAAAAGTAAATTTTCTGCAAAAAAAGAAAGAATGAAGAATAAAAAGAACTGGACATATATCTGTCCGGTTCTTTATAATGAAAGAATAAAATTCTGGCAGAAAATATTTAGGAATTGCAGAAAAGGAAAAGGGTATAAATATGGCAACCATAGTTGATGTGGCAGAATATGCCGGAGTATCTGTAGCAACAGTGTCAAGGATGATGAACAGCCCGGATGTTGTCAGTGAAAAAACAAAAAAGAAAATTCATAAAGCGATGCAGGAACTGCATTATCAGCCTAATGCCATGGCAAGAGCACTTCAGCAGAAAAAGAGTAATATTATTGGATTAGTGCTGCCATATATAAATTATGCTTTTTTTAGTGAACTTACAGATGCAGTGGAAGAAAGCTGTCATGAGCATGGATATAAGTTAATGCTTTGCAAGTCAGGAGAACATCAGGAAAGAGAACAGGAGATGTTTTCTATCCTTCAGGCGAATAAGGTAGATGGAATTCTTGTCTGCAGCCGTTTTGGTGAAGCTGATGTTTTCAAAAATTATGAATTCCCAGTAGTGAGTATAGAAAGGGAGATAGAAGGGATTACATCAATCATGGCAGATGATTATGCCGGTGGGAGAATGGCTGCAAGAGAGCTGACCACATGTGGAAGCAAGCATCCGTTGATTATTGGTTCCAGAGTGCCGGAGTATCTGCCTGGTACAGACCGTATACGGGGGTTTGAAGAAGAATGTGCAAAAGCCGGTGTAGTGCCGGAAATATGTCTGGTTGAGAATATACTTATGGGAAAAAAAGCTCTCAAAAAAGTTTTTTTTGACTATATGGAAAGAAACCCGGAAGTGGATGGTATTTTCTGTACCAGTGACATGATTGCGGCACAGCTTTTTAGCGGAATGTCTGTTCATGAAACAGATTTATACCGTAAAATCCCTGTGATAGGATTTGATGGCTTTGAAATTGCAGAATGGATGGACCTGAGTACGATATCACAGCCAATCCAGGAAATGGGTGAATGTGCAGTGGAAATGCTGATCAAGAAGATTGAAGGGAAAATCGCACCAGAGAAACTGACATTGCCGGTGAAATTGATACAGCGGTCAAGTACAGAACGTTTTCATGGAAAGCAGGAAAAATAATAAAGAAAAAGAATGAGGCTGTCTTTACAAAGGCAGCCTCATTCTTTTTCTTTATCAGCCCTTTACAGAACCGACTGTAATACCTGCAACAAATGATTTCTGGAAGAAAGGATATGCAACCAGAACAGGGATAATAGCAATGACAGCAAGTGCCATTCGGATACTGATACTAGGAAGATCCGCAGTAACAATACCTGACCCCACGCTGTGTGTCTGCAGGAAAGCAACGTTTGAAATAACGGAATTCAGATAATTCTGAATTCCATAGAGATTACGTCTTGACTGAATGAAATAAATTCCATTGGTCCAGTTGTTCCAGTATGCAATAGCAGACATAAGACCAATGGTTCCAATGATCGGTTTGGACATTGGAACAACGATTCTTGCAAGATTCTGGAATTCATTTGCACCATCAATCATGGATGCCTCGATAACTTCCATTGGAACGTTTGTCATAATATAGGTACGCATCATGATAACATAGAACGCATTCATTAAAAGGTAAGGAACGATCATTGCGGCCAGTGTGTCTGTAATATGAAAAACATTTGAATAAATCAGGTAAGTCGGAACAAAACCACCATTGAAAAGCATTGTAAAGAACAGGAAAAAGGAAATCCATTTCCGCCCAGGAAGGTCTTTTCTGGAAAGTGGGTAGGCAAATAATAAAGTCATAACAAGATTTATAACAGTACCTATACCGGTTATAAGAAAACTCATGCCATAAGCACGAAGAATATTTTCTTTGATTGCCCAGATATATTTATAGGCTGCAAGCGTAAAACCTCTTGGAATGAAAGAATATCCATACTTGGTAAGGTCTGCTTCTGAACTGAAAGAGCTGGCAATCAGAAGAATAAATGGGAGAATGCAGCATAATGTGAGTAAAACCATGATGACATTCATTGTAATACGAAAAGCTTTATTTTTATAAATCATAATGATACCTCCGGTTATTAGAACAGTGCACTGTCTTTATCAATTTTAGAAACAATTATATTGGCTATAAAGATACAAATAAATCCGAGGATAGACTGAAGGAAGCCTGCAGCAGTAGAACGGCCGATATCGTTTAGTTCGAGCAGTCCACGGTATACATAAGTATCAATAGTCTGGGTTGTTGAGTATAGCAGACCGCTGTTCATAGGTACCTGATAGAATAAACCAAAGTCAGAGTAGCAGATACGTCCTACTGCCATTAATACGAGCGTGATGATCGTTGTTTTTAAAGCAGGAAGCGTAATAAATCTGATCTGATCCAAGATGCCTGCACCATCTACAACAGCTGCTTCGTAGTACGATTTGTCAATACCGATCAATGTTGAATAGTAGAGGATGGAACTATAACCGAAGGACATCCACAGATACACAATTGTGATGATGACTGGCCAGTATTTAGCGTCGTTATACCAGCTGATCTTATCAAGGTGCAGTGCCGGAAGGACAGTCATATTCATAAAACCATTATTGCCACTTAAGAAGGCATACACAATGTAGCTGATGATAACAGTAGACAATAAGTAAGGAATCAGAATAATTACTTGACTGAACCGCTTGAAAAATTTTACGGATACTATCCAAAGCAACAGCAGTTATAATTCCCATCAGATTTCCGAAGAATATAAATGCCAGATTATAAAGAATTGTATTCGGAAGAATATAAAAGCATCTTTGGTGGTGAACAGATATTTGAAGTTTGATAAACCTGTCCACGGACTCTGGAACAGACCTACATTATAATTTACCTTCTTAAAGGCGAGTACCAGACCGGCCATAGGGAGATAATTATTTATAATGAGGTAGGCTGCACCAGGCAGCAGCATGAGATAGAGCGGCAGATAACGTTTTGTTTTGCCCAGTTTGTTTTCTTTTCATAGTAAAATCTCCTTTTAATTGATAGAGGAAGGCATCCCCAATATTTGATGATACCAATTTATCATCAATATGAACAAATAATCTATCATTTTTCTGACGTGAACTGTCTCTTTTCTGATGAAATAATGAAACTACTTATTTAAAGCGACATAATGACGAAAAATAAAAATAAAATGTTAGAAATTTGATGAATTGTGACAGAAAAATGATAGAGCAGATAAAACAAAGTTGTTATGATAAAGGCACAAAAACAAAGTGATTGGAAGGAAAACCAACACACAAATCACAATTTTCTTCGGGATAAAGGAGGAGTACTATGAAGAAAAGATTAATTTCAATGCTTCTTACAGCAGGAATGCTTGTATCACTGGTAGCAGGATGCGGAAGCAAAGCAGAAACACCTGGTGCATCTGGGGATAGTAATGCAGCAGGAACGGAAACGGCATCAACAAATGGGGAATATCCGGTGATCAGAGTTCCATATTCAATCGTATTTGACTCTTTTGATGCTGATAAAGTAGAAGATGCATTAAATGAGATCATGAGAGAAAGCAGGAGCTGAAATTGAACTGGTCGGCATCGAATTTGCCAATTGGTCTACACAATTGAACCTTATGTTGACAGGTGGGGAGAATTCTCTGGATATATTCAGCTCTTTCTGGTATACATCTGTAAATAATCTGGCAGCAAACGGACAGGCAATGCCGTTAGATGATCTGTTAAAGTCTGACGGGCAGGGTATCTTGGATATTTATGACGGATTAGAAGATTATTTAAATTGTGGCAAGATTGATGGTAAGATTTACGGTATCCCATGTATCTATGCATGGAGTTCAGAGAACTTATATCTTTGCAGAACTGAGGATGCAGAAGCAGCTGGTATTGACTGGAATACAGTCAATGATCTTGACAGCATGACAGATGCAATGATCTCATTAAAGAAAGCAAATCCGGATAAATACTTTATTCCTGGATCTACTGATCCTTATTGGATTCCAAAGAGCATTGACTACTTTGGCGATACAAATTATCTTGGAGTATTAACAGATCCGACACACAGCACAACAGTTGAAAATTATTATGAGTCTGATTATTTTAAAACTTCCTGGAACATGTAAAAGTATGGAAAGAGAATGATATCTTCAGTCCGGATCCATTAAGCAATAATCAGCCAACCTTAATGAGCGTTAACCTTGGTATTGCAGATGGTACTCCAGGTTATTCCTGGGATGCAGAATGCTCCATTCCTAGTACCGGTGTTCAGAATGGTATGGATGTAGTCGGTTCAGCAGTTACCGAGCCACTTGCAACAACAGGTGATGTTACAACTTATATGTGGCATATCAGTCCATTCTGCAAGAATCCGGAAGCAGCTATGAGAGTTCTGAATGTATTATTTACAGACCCGGAAGCAGCTCAGATTGCAGCAAACGGGTTGGAAGGACTGGAATATGAACTTGACGAAAATGGTCAGATGATGTATCCGGAAGGAAAGACAATGGCTGATATTGGCTGGCCTGCAGCAAGCATGGCATACTGGCCGAATGTAACTCTGTGCAAGACCTGGAACTATGAAGCAGAAGATATTTATGATCAGATGAAGAAGAAAAATGAAAATGCTGAAAAATCCCTTGCACTTGGATTCCAGTTTGATTCCAGCAAAGTTGCAGATCAAATAACTGCATGCACGAACGTTGTTGCTCAATACTATACACCACTTATGTATGGAGAAGTAGATATCGATTCTACGCTTGAAGAGTTTAACAAACAGCTTTATGCAGCAGGACTTCAGGACATTATCGATGAAAAACAGGCACAGTTAGATGCATGGTTAGCATCCAAATAAGGCATAAAATGAAATAGAAGTTAAACCTGGGGAGGGAAACCATTCGGATTCTCTCCCTATTTTAAAAAAGGAAAATTTATGAATCAGAATATGACAACAGAACCGACAAAACTTTGGAACAGACAGTACATCTTGGTACTTTTATTAAATACATTAAATGCATTTTCTTTTTATATGGTAGTGACAATCTTATCAAAATACCTGGTGAGCATCGGAATCTCAATTGCAACAGCAGGCGTGATCGTAGGACTGTTTTCAATTACATCTCTTTGCTGCAGACCATTTAGTGGTCTGCTTGCAGACAGACTGAGCAATGTAACACTATTAAAATGGAGTAATATTTTAATGGGAATAGGTCTTCTGGGATTTGCATTTGTTACGAATCCAGTATTGATTGTGGTTTTCCGCATCATTAACGGAATTGGATTTGCATTCAGCGGAACTTGTCAGATCGCTCTTGCCTCGAAGTATATTCCAAAAAACAAAATGGGAGAAGGAATAGGTTATCTTGGACTCGGCATGGTCATCGGATCAGCGGTTGCTCCTGGGATTGGTGTTACCATTTCTGAAAATTTTGGAATGAGAATGACATTTTTAATGTCTGCAGTGCTTACAGTAGCTGCACTTGTTATTTTATGTCTGTTCCATGAAGAAAAAAAAGAAAACAAAGAAAAGAAAAAAATCGTGTTCAGCGATATTCTTGCAGTGGAAGCACTGCCTTATACAATTGTAGCAGGTTCTTATTCTTTTATTAACGGAATTATTGCATCGTATTTAGTTATGTATGCAGATGAGCTTGGAATCAGTGGAGTGAGCGTTTATTTCACGGTTTGTGCAGCTGTGTTATTTATTGTAAGACCATTTTCCGGAAAGCTGATGGATAAAAAAGGAATTCGGGTCACAGTACTTCCAGGGCTGGCGCTGACAGCAAGTTCCATGTTTATTCTTGGAAGAAGCACATCATTAATCCTGATCCTTATCACAGGCGTGCTGCGTTCTGTCGGGCAGGGAGCTGCACAGCCTTCTTTGCAGGCAGGATGCATTAATAAAGTTGGAACCGGGCGCAGTGGCGTGGCAACAAGTACCTACTATCTTGGTGGTGATATTTTCCAGGGTATTGGACCGATGATCGGTGGAGCAGTGATCGGAGCGGTTGCAGGAATCGCAGGGTATCGTACTTTATTTGACCTGAGTGGAGTCCTGATGTTGTGTGCACTTGTTTTTTTCATTCTTGTAACAGGAAAGGAAAAGTGAAATGGAAGCAGAAAAGGCGTTAGAGAGAATTACACCGGAAGAGGCAGGAATCTCAAGCAGACAGGTAAAAAAATGCATTGAAGAATTGATGCATGAGACTACGCAGATGCATGGCTTTATGGCTGCACGACACGGTAAGGTATTTGCGGAATGTTGGTGGGCTCCTTTTAATTCTGAAATGGTACATAGCAATCATTCTTTTGGAAAAAGTTATACTGCAACAGCAATAGGCATTGCAGTAACAGAAAAAAAGCTTTCGCTGGATGAGAAAATGGTTGACATCTTTAAAGATGAAATCGAGGAAAGAAAAATTTGTGTACCGGAATTAACAAAGAAGATTACTGTGCGCCATGTACTTTCCATGACAAATGGGCATGCGGCAAATCCTTCGATTGAGGGGGACTGGATCGCAAATTATTTTACAGCAGCGATAGAATATGAGCCTGGCACCAGGTTTTTATATAATACATCAGGAGCATGTATGCTTGCGGCAGTAGTGAAGAAGAAGACCGGTGAGAATGTAAAGGATTATCTTACTCCAAGACTATTTGAAAAAATAGGGATTAATGCGGAGAGATTTGTGTGGTTGAAATGGCCAAATGGAATTGATGCGGAGCCGGCTACGTTTGCTACAACAGAAGACAATCTGCGTCTGGCGATTCTGTATATGAACAATGGAAGATGGAATGGCGAACAGATTGTTTCAGAAGAATTTATCCGCGAGGCACTTTCTGTCCGGATTAAGACCGATGAGGCACCGGAACAGAAAGACGGCAGATGTGGGTATGGATATCAGCTTTGGGCGTGTAGTATTCCGGGTGTATACCGGTTTGATGGTGGACAGGGACAATATGGAATCATCTGGCCTGAAAAAGAACTTTGTGTTGTAGTACATGAGGGGGGAATTGCACCATATGGTCCACAGGAAACGCTGGATGTGCTATATGAACAACTGCTTCTTGTGGCAGATGATGAAAATCTGCCACAAGACAGAGCCGCTTATGATGAACTTGTCGCGTATGAAAAGAGCCTGAAAATAGAAAAAGACAAGCCAAACAGACTGCATCCGGAGATTGATTTTAGCGGAACATACAGTGTGATATCAGGGAATGCGGACCCATGGATTGGAATGGCACCTCCTGGCGGATTTGATCTGTTCGCAATATATAGAGATCACTCAAAGCAGGAAGAAATGACAGAATTCTCATTTGAATTTAGACCGGATCAATGCAGATTCAGGGTAAACAAGGACACTATGATCAAAGCATCCATGGATGGAGAACTGATCTTAAGGGAGACAGACAATGTATTTCCACAGTTAAAAAATTATTGTGCAACTGCAAGATTTGTGAAGCCATATATTCTGGAGATCCGGATTCACTGGGTGAACAGCTGGGCAGAAACAAAAATGAGATTTGAGTACCAGAAAGGAATTATGAAAATTACATCTATGAAACTCAGACTGAATGAGGAAGATAACTGGCTTGTTTCCCGTGGAGAAGCAATAAAAGTGGAGGAGAGATAAAATGGGTTTGTTACGATTTAGTTACCGCTCAGAAATATTGAGCCTTCATACAAACATTACGGTCACATTGCCATCGGAAGAACTGACGTATTATCCATTGACGGATATAAAAAGAGAAGAAGGGGTTGCTGCAAGAAGAAAGTGGGAATACCGGGACGGAATGAAATTCCAGACGGTATATCTGCTTCATGGTGGCGGGGATGATGATACCTGTGTTGTCAGGAAATCAAATATTGAGCGTTATGCGGAAGAAAACTGTGTAATGACAGTGACTGCACAGGCAAACGACAGTTTCTTCATGGATACACAGTATGGATATAAATATTTTACGTTTCTGACGGAAGAACTGCCGAAAGTGATCCAGACCATGTTCCCATCTTCCCCAAAGAGAGAAGATAATTTTGTGGCAGGCGTTGCAATGGGAGGAAATGGCTCCCTGGCACTGGGATTGAAAAGACCGGATCTGTATGCGGCATGCGTAGATCTTTCCGGAGGAATCGGATGCAGTGTGGATACAGACGCTTTCATAGACGAGGTGCGCACCCTTAAGATGGAAAGGCTGCAGAGTACATTCGGTAATCCGGACAAATTAAGGGACGGACAATATGATCTTGGCGGATATGCAAGAAGAGCCGTTGAAAATGGAACGAAACTCCCGGATATTTATATCGCAGTTGGCGAAAATGATTTTATACGTGATGTTGTGCGTAAAGACAGGGATGCATTGATTTCCAGTGGAATCCCAATCCATTATGAGGAGGTAAAGGGATATACACATGACTGGAATTTCTGGGATCCTTATTTGAAAAAGGCACTTTCAGAGTGGCTGCCATTGAAGAGAGAACCAATATATTTGCAGGGCTAAGAGGAGAATTAAGAAGATGAAGATTAATTTACTTCCAGGAATTCCTGATGATGATAACAGGGATTATCTGCCGGAATACTTAAAAGACAGCGAGATTGTTGTTAATGAAAATGGAAATAATTCGCAGGTCTATCCCAAAAGGCTGGAGGAGAAAAAAGGGGCTCTTGTGGATGAGTTTGTAGACACCTGGTATCAATATGTTCCGGAATCTTATAATCCGGAGAAAAAGACACCGGTTGTTTTTTCCATGCACGGAGGGTTAATGACTGGATGGGCACAGGCAGTATATACATCGTGGACACATATTGCAGACAGAGAAGGATTCATCTGTATTTTCCCAAATGCACAGCTTCGCAGATTCTGGACAATCGAATGCGAGGATAAATTATATAAGGAATTGTCGGCTCCAAATGAAGAGGGAATTTATATGAATCCAGTCCCTCCAATTGAAGAAAATCATGATGTACTTGTAGTGTTTGCACTGATCGAAAAACTAAAGAAAGAATACAATATTGACGAAGAGCGTATTTACATGCAGGGAATGTCCTGCGGCAATGCAATGACAACAATGATGGCAAGACATTTCGGTAATAAATTTGCTGCGATGGAAGGCTCAGCAGGACCTGGAACAATGGGACTTATGTTCAGGGAAGATGGGACACCAAACAATGATGCGGGACCGCTTCCGGTATTGCAGACAAGAATGGAAAACGACGGAACACCACCTGGAAGTACAGACAGTCCACTTGACATTGTAGCAGGAAACCGCGATTACTGGTTGATCGTAAACCAGTGTAAAGAGCTTCCTGTGATAAAACTGGATGGTGAAAATAACTATGCTTTTTATAAAGGGAAAAAAGCAGATTATATATTCCGCGATGTAAAGAACAGGGATCATGGACAGACGTTTGATGATGCAGAAATCTGCTGGGATTATCTGTTTTCCGGAACAAGAAGAAAGGCAGATGGATCCATTGAATATATGGAAACTATTGAAAAAAGAGAAGGAGATCGGATCAATTATGCAGTAGAGGCAGACAGCAGATATGCGTGGGTGAACAATAAGAAAACAAAGCTGTCAGCCCCAACCTTTGAGTGGAAGAAGTTAAAATATCATGGTCTTGGCGGTGATGCTTTGGTACGTGCAATTTATACTATGGTTCCGGTTACTGATCTTGTGGAAGCATTTGGAGGATCTGTTATCTGTGAAGCAGGAAAAATTTATGCAAATATGAAGAATGGAAAAAAACTCCAGTTTGCAAGAGGATGCATAGGATGTACGATAAATGACCATGTACGCTCTATGTTTATAGAGGCAGTTGAACGGGAAAATGTACTGTTTATATCTGCAGAGTGGTTTGTGGCAGAAGTGATGGGACTTCAGTATTCGAAATGCGGAAGTATGATTTATGCAACGGATCATTATGGTGTACTGTCTGCACATATGGAACGTCTTTTACATGATATTTTAAAGAGTGATGACCAATAGTTAATTGTCCAAGGGCAAAAAATTCAGAGGGGAGGATAGAAAGTGGATAAAAAAATAAAGTTAATACCGGGAATCTGTGATACAAAAAACCGGCATTATCTTCCAGAGAAACTTTTGGATGGAAAAACGACAGTAAATGAAAATGGAAACAATTCACAGGTTTATCCGGGAAATTTAAAAGAGTACAGGGCGGTGCTTGCAGATGATATAGAAGATGTCTGGTATGAATATGTTCCAAACTCTTATGATCCAGAGAAAAAGACACCTCTTGTAGTCTCCATGCATGGAGGACTGATGACCGGCTGGGGACAGGCAGTTTATACTTCCTGGACACTTGTGGCAGACAGAGAAGGTTTTATTGTAGTATTTCCGAATGCAGCATCAAAAAGAATGTGGATGATGGAATGCGACTGGGAAAAAGTCATAGAGACATTGGGACAGATTTCAGGTGACGTTCCCTTGCTTCATAAGCCGGAAAATCATGTAGAAGATTATCATGATGTGAAAAAAACAGTAAAGTTAATTGAAAAGATGAAGGAAAAGTACAACATTGATGCCGGAAGAATCTATATGCAGGGAATGTCAATGGGAAATGCCATGACAGGCCAGTTTGCACGATATATGGGAAGTATTCTCGCCGGTGCAGCAGGCTCAGGGTGTCCAACTAATTCAAAATTGCTGTTTGATAACAGACATAGGGTAATCAATCAGTCCGGACCTCTTGATATCTGGCAGTCAAGGCTGGAACTCGACAAGGTTCCACCACACTACAGGGAAGGAGATCACGAGACTATCCGGTATAATCTGGAGTACTGGAATCTGGTAAACGGATGTGATGCACTTCCACAGATTGGCATTCGTGATGAGTATAATTTTGCATTTTATAAGGGAAGTCAAGGCAATAATGTACTGATGGATGTAAAAAACAGGGATCACGGACAGACTTTTGATGATGCTGAATTGGTATGGGATTATCTTTTTTCCGGATGTTATAAAGATGAAAGTGGCAGGCTGCACCACAGTGAGCCAAGAAAAAAATGGTGTGTAGACGAAGTGAATTTTGCAGTTGCAAAAGATCGCAGAAAAGCCTGGGTAAACAATGGTATCATGGAACTCCATATACCATGCTTCTTCTGGGAAAAAATAAAATATCACGGATTAAATGGAAATGCGATTGTCCGTGGTTCATACGCGTATATTCCGGTAAGTTCTCTCGCAGAGATTTTTCATATGAGGCTTAAGACAGAGGAAAATGGAAGAGTTGCATATTTATGTGGTGCGCCACAGATTGGAAAAATTATTTCAGAAGAAGTGGAAGAAATCCAGTTCGCAGAGGGAAATATTGCCTGCATAGTCAACAATTCTGTGGAATCGATGTATGCAGAAGCAGTGATGAAAGAGAATGAACTGTGTGTTTCCCTGGAATGGTTTGCCAGAAGATTTTTAAGATTAAGCGTGTCAGAGTGTGATGGAGTTGTTTATGCTACAGATCATCCATCACGGATTTCATGGCATATGGCAGATCTGATCCGGACATATCTTACATAGGAGGAGATCATGGCATTAAATCATATTACATTTTATTCAAAATTGATGGAAATGGAAATGGGGATCGACGTGATCATCCCGGAAAATAAGTGGGGATATTCCCTTGCAGAGCGTCCGAAAGATTACAAATATCCGGTACTCTGGCTTTTATGTGGCGGTGGGCTTGATTATACGGACTGGCAGAGATATACAGCAATTGAGTTATATGCGGCACAGGCTGGAATTGCAGTTGTGATGCCAAGTGCCTATTATTCCGGATATATGGATACTATCCATGGAGATTACAAATATTTTTCTGTAATTACAGATGAGATATCTAAACTGGCTGTAAAATTATTTCCACTGTCAGAGAAAAGAGAAGATAATTTTGTGGCAGGATTTTCCATGGGAGGCTATGGTGCATTCAAGTGGGCGATGCACAATCCGGAAAAGTTCCGGTGCTGTGGTGTTTTTCGGGACCGATAGGATCGTTCCACATGAACCGGTACACTATAAGGAGAACGAGATTGGTCTGAGAGAAGACGAAAATGAGCCATGCCCGGAAGGATTTAAGACAATGATCGCAGCGTTTGGTTCTGCAAAAGACCGGCGAAATACGCAGGATGATAATTTCTATATGATCGAACAACATTTAAAAAACATACAGACCTGCCAGAATTTTATATTTCTACAGGGCAGGAAGATGCGATTGCATTTGATAATTACAATCAGGCAGAATGGATGCATCGGGCAGGATTGGAATTTATAGATATCAGGGATCATGGCAGACACAACTGGGAGTATTGCGATAAAAGGTGAAAGAATTTCTGGAATGGATTCCATTAAAGAATGTATTTAAAATGGAGGAAGCATAAATGGCACACATAGAAATCCATGCATTATCAGTGAAACTGGCAGGAACTTTTGAGGCACATGTTTTTCCCGGAACAGGAAGTGGAAAAGGCAGAGGAAAAATTTCCGGTATTGTGGATGATACATGAGGATGGGACGGGAACCTTTGATTTGATGCGTCATGCGGCACTGATGGAAAAAATCGCAGAAGAGAAAAAATGTTTGTAATTGCTCCGATGATAAGTCATTCGCTTGCAACCAATATGGCATTTGGCACAAAGAATGAAGAATTCCTTGTGGAAGAATGCCCGGAAATTTTCCGCTTTTATATCCAGTCAGTGAAAAGAAAGAAGACAATTATATTTTTGGAATCCATACAGGTGCCTATGGTGCGGTAAAGCTTGCAATGAAGCATCCAGATGTGTATGCAGGATGTTTTGCTGTTAATGGCGAACTTGATATTGCAGGAAGATGCAAGGATAGTAAAAACGGAGGCAGGATTCAGACATCAGTCAGAGGAATCATTAAAAGCGGTTTTCGGAGATCTTGATAGGGTATCTGGCGGACAGGAAGATATCTATCATCTGGCAGGAAATGCAAAAATAAGGATAGAACTTTTCTGTAGTACAAAGCTTGACCGTTATAAAGATAATAAAAGGCTGGAAGAGGCAGACACATTTGTAACATTAACAGGTGTTGATAAGACAGAGGATTTCCAGCAGATAGAAGAGATGATCAAGCAGGAGCTGACAAAATTATCAGATAAAACAGGGGATAACATATGAGCTTTCAGATAAATGACAGATTATACTGGCCGGAAGGAAAGAGAAAAGCATTCACGTTAAGTTATGATGATGGAATCGAACAGGATCGCAGGTTAGTACGGATGATGAATGAAAGAAAAGTCAGAGGAACTTTTAACCTGAACTCCGGACTGTTTGGAAGGAAAGGACGTGGCAGCGGGAAAAAAAGAAGTGGATCATATAAAATACCTGCAGAGGAGATAATCAGGCTTTATGAAAACCATGAAGTTGCTGGTCATGGAGTAAATCATGAGTCAATGTATGGGATGGATACAGCAAGATGTGCAGAAGAAATCTTAACATGCAGAAAAGAGCTTGAACAGATTACAGGAAGACCATTGACCGGTTTTGCATACGCATTTGGTGCTGTAGACGAGAATATTTTAAATGCTGTCAGGCTAAGCGGAATCTCTTATGCAAGAACAATCACATCTACCTATAAATTTGATATCCCACTGGATTTTTGCAATGGAATCAACCTGTCATCATGATGATGAAAGAGTCATGGAACTTGCAGATGCTTTTGTCAGATGATTTTTATTTTTCCATGTACAGTCCGGCAAAATTGTTTTATGTATGGGGACATAGTTATGAATTTGACCAGAACGATAACTGGGATCACATGGAGAAGTTGTTGGATAAAGTGGCTTTCAAAGATGATGTATGGTATGCAACGAACGGACAGATCCAGAGTTATGTAGATGCATACAGAAAGCTGATTTTTCAGTAGACAGTACAAAAGTTTTAACCCGACATGCACAAGCATATGGCTTGGTGGAATTTTCTCGGAGAAACAGTTGAAGTAAAACCGGGGAGATTACAGAACTGCTTCCGGCAATTGAAATGTAGAAGAGAATCCAGATGGATACATCTGGAAGATATATTATAAAATAACAGGAGGAGAATTATATGAATCAGTATGTATTTGAAGAAGAAAAGACCGGTTGTGGACACAAAATGCGGAAAAATCAGAGGTATCGCTTATGGTGGAGTGAATATTTTTATGGGAATTGATTATGCAAAAGCAAAAGATTTCAGATGCCGGTTGAAATCGAACCTTGGGAAGGAATTAAAAATGCCTATCAGCATGGACCGATTTCAAAACAGGTTCTTAAATTAAAACCTTTTATACCTACAGGGGACTTCACATGCTGGAGGAAGAAAGTGAAGACTGCCAGAACCTTAATATCTGGGCTCCAAAGGGTGGAGCAGAGAAAAACCGGTATTTGTATGGATTCATGGAGGCGGATTCTTCGGAGGAAACGCATTTGAAGAATATTCCTTTGAAGGAGCGAACCTTGCAAGACATGGAGATATTATTTTGTTTCAATCAACCACAGACTGAATATATTAGGACATTTAAATCTTGACCAGTACGGAGAAGAGTTCAAAGATTCTCGAATGTGGGTATTGCTGATTTAGTGGTAGCAATGAAGTGGATTAATGAAAATATTGCTGCATTCGGAGGAGATCCGGAGAATGTTACAATCTGTGGACACTCTGGCGGTGGCGGAAAAGTACAGTGCCTTTTCCAGCTGAAAGATGCAGCACCATATTTCCAGAGAGGTATCGTATTAAGTGGAGCCAGATCCGATGAAGCGTATCACCTTGATGATGGAACAGCCAGTAGGGAAACAGCAAAGAAGATGATGGACTATCTTGGAATTAATAAAGATAACATTCAGAAAGTATATGATGTTCCTTATGAAGATTTATGCGAAGCACAAAGCTACCGGATCCAATCCTTTGACTGGTCACCGGTGCCAAATGATTACTTTCCGGGATTCCCGGCGGAAGTCGGATTAATGCCATTTTCAAAGACAAGCCGATCATTTATGGATCAGTACTTGGAGAAATGCCTACTGTAAAACTGACTTATGAGGAAAAACTGGCACTTAATGAGGACGAAGAAGGAAAGCTTGCGTATTTGAAAGACCGTTATGGGATTCCTGTGAAACACTCATGGAATTGTTCAGAAAAGCATACCCGGATCATGATATTTTAGACCTCGCATATATGGACAGCCGCTGCCGCCGTGCCGCTGTGAAATCAGTGAGAACACATATGAAAGCCGGCTGCAATAAGGTATATAATTTCCTTGCATCTTATACCGTTCCGGAAGGCGGGCGTATACCAATCTGGCATGGAGGAGAAGTTGCTTATATTTTCAGAAATGAAGACAGGGTTTATGTACTCAATGAGGAAAAATATGGTCAGCAGTATTCTGAAACGCTCAGCACAATGGTACTTAACTTTGTAAGAAACGGAGATCAAACTGTGAATATCTGCCACAGTGGCATCCATGCGAAGAAGACAGGATTAATACCATGATTATCGACAGGGAGTGCAGGGAAGTTACAAATCACGATCTTGAGCTTGTTGAATTATTTGATAAGGTTAATCCGAAATTTGTCCTAAATTTAGATTTAAAATAAAAATGCAACTGTTTTACCATGCCGATGGCAGGAATTGAGTACATTTACACTTGATATGCCGGTGGAAAAGTTGAGTTATTTAGATGCTTTAGTAGAAAATATTAGGAAAATGAAAATATATATCTTTTTGAAAGAATTTAGAAAACAAACCTAGTATAATTAAACTTGAAAATAAGCGAGGTAAACGATCATGGCATTATTACAGGTGAATACTTTTCACAGGCACTCAGCAGAATTATTACATTTCATATTATATTACCGAACGATGCACCACCGGAGATGTTGGCTGGTAATTCAAATTATGACAGACCGATGAAAACCTTATATCTTTACATGGTTTTCGGGAAGTACACAGGACTGGCTTACAGGAAGCTTAATTCAGGAGCTGGCTTTAAAATACAACCTTGCAGTTGTAATGCCGGCTGGTGAGAACAGTTTCTACTTAAACGGAAAAGGAACCGGACGTGGATACGAGACATTTACAGCAGTAGAGCTTCCGGCATATTGCCAGAAGACATTCGGACTGTCAGATAAGCCGGAAGACAACTTTATCGGTGGATTGTCCATGGGTGGATTTGGAGCAATTCATACAGCATTAAAATATCCGGAATATTTCGGAAAAATGTTTGGCTTGTCCTCAGCCCTGATCGTGAACGGAATCAAAGGGATGAAGCCGGGAAGCCACAACGATATTGCAGATTATGATTACTATACACAGATTTTCGGTGATCTGGATAAATTGGATGAGAGCGAAAACAATCCGGAATATCTCGTGACAGAAAGGCTGAAAAGAGGAGAAGATCCAGCCGATTTTCATGGCTTGCGGATCTGAAGATTTCTTACTGAATGAAAATCATGAGTTCCGTGATTTCCTTTGAAAAACAAAGTGGATTTTACATACAAAGAAAGCACAGGAATTCATGACTGGAAGTTCTGGAATGAATATTTAGAGCCGGCAATCCAATGGCTCATTGAGTAGAAAGCAAAATTATTATAATGTATCATTAGAACAGATAAGCTTAAAAAGATAAAGGAGACGATTAAGGATGAAATCAATTGCAGAAATCACAAAAACATGACAGACTGGCAGCCACCAGTGATCCCGGAAAATATCGCACACGGAGATATGCCAGGAGACAAAGTAGAGATTGGCGAAGGACATGTGCAGAAAGCAAATGTCATTTTCAAAGAATTACTGCCAATGTTAGAGGAAGCTTCTGAAAAATCCGAGACAGGCAAAGTAGTGATCACGGTCTGTGGAGGTTCGGAGTTGGAAAATCAGAGATCGCTTCTTTATTATCTTTTATTTAAAAGAGGCAGGAATTGGAAGCTACACCTGTCCGGAGACAATTATCCACACAGAATCCCTGTATACAATGATGCAGAGCGTCTTCATACCTTCCGTGAGAGTGCGTTAAAAGGAATGGTAAAAGAAGGTACCTTTACAGCAGAACGTTTTGAAGTGATCCATGAATTCCAGAAAACGGAGATGATGCCAATCCAAAACACACAGAGGAATATGACTGGTATGAGTCTTACTTAAGAAACGGAAAAGAAGGATTAAAAGGATACCTCGGAACAAATAATGAGATCGGATTCGATGAAGTAGAAGAGATCGTAAAAGAGTTCAAGGCAGGCACTGATGAGATCTGGCTGAAACGCATGGGAAGAAGATACAGAATTATGGTATGAAAAGTAGATTTCTCTAAGATCCAGGTTCTCGTGATCGAATGGACACACGGAAATAGCGATAACTATAAAGGTGTGGATATCCCTGTTTTATTGAACAGCACGCCACAGGAGACACTTGCACACAGAAGAGCGAGAAACAGGGATGGTGCAACAGACAGCCCATTTACCATGATGGTACTGGAATTAGAGCAGGCGATGTTAGAGCATCAGGCTCCAAAAGCAAAGATCATCATTTCAAAGAGCGGAGAGCTGTTAAGCTATGAAGAATACTGTAAGCAGATGGAGGAAGGAAGATAACCATGAATATCGGACCAATGTTAAACGCCTACCCGGACAGCATGGGCGGCACGTTAGATGATATCGCAGCATTTTACAGAAACCGGAAATGAAGGATGTATTTTCTTCCTGTTATGTACTGCCAAGTCTGTTCCATACAGACTTAGACAGAGGGTTTTCTGTGATCGACTATTCTTTGAATAAAATGCTTGCATCCAGGGAAGCACTGGACAAATTAGAAGGACTTGGGATTGATTTAAAACTCGATTTTATCTTAAACCATGCATCGGTACTGTCAAAGCAGTTCCAGGACATCATAAAAATGGTGATAAATCAGAATACCGTGATTTCTTCATCGACTGGAATAAGTTCTGGGAAGGCTGCGGGGAGATGACAGAGGATGGTTATATCCAGCCGGATCAGAAATATATCAAGGACATGTTTTCCGTAAACCGGGATTACCAATCCTGATGGTAAGATTCCCGGATGGAAGGGATGTCCCATACTGGAACACCTTCTACCAGGAAGTGACCTACCGCATGGTTGATGCACAGGATCTGATGCAGGCAGCGGGGCTGCAGTATACAGAATCGGTGATGCTTGCGGAAGTGTTAAATACACAGACCAAAGAAGGAAAGAAACCGGCAGAGATACTGGCTGCCGACGAAAATGCAGAAGTGACCCGATTTATGTCGGATGAAGAGAAGAAAAAGTCGTTGATTATATGGAAGCCGGCAGACGCTATCTTGGCCAGATGGACTTAAATATCAAATCCCCACTCGTATGGGAGTTTACGACAATACCTTAAAGACACTCGCGGGATATGGAGCTAAGATTGTGCGGCTGGATGCATTTGCCTACGCACCGAAAGAGCCGGGAGAGAAGAATTTCTTAAATGAGCCGGGAACATGGGATTTACTTGAAAAGTACGGAAACTGGCAGATAAATACAACCTGACCTTACTCCCGGAGATTCATGCAAGCTATGGCGAGAAGAATTATGAGCAGATCGCAGGAAAGGCTATATGACCTATGATTTCTTCCTGCCGGGACTGATCATCGATGCCCTGGAGGCGGGATGGAAAACATCTTTCGACTGGGCGAAAGAATTGATCGAAAAGACATCCATACCGTCAATATGTTAGGATGCCATGACGGAATCCCACTTGACTTAAAGGGATTATTATCAGAAGAACGTATCCAGAACCTGATCGATACTGTTGTCGGAAGAGGCGGCTATGTCAAAGACCTTCACGGCCAGAAGAACATGTATTATCAGGTCAATGCAACTTACTACAGTGCACTTGGGAAGACGATGCAAAGATGCTTCTTGCGAGAGCCTTACAGCTGTTCATGCCTGGAAAACCGCAGATCTGGTATCTTGATCTGTTTGCAGGAAAGAATGACCATGAGGCAGTCAAGCGCCGGAGCAGGCGGACACAAAGAGATCAACCGTACAAATCTTACCACAGAGCAGATGGAAGAGGCATTAAAGAAGCCGGTAGTAGCAAGACAGTTAGAGCTTCTCCGCTTCCGCAGTACCTGTCCTGCATTTGAGAAGGAGAGCAGGATCATGGTAAATTCAGATGGAAATAAGATGGAATTTACATGGGAGAATGACGGATATCAGGCAAAACTGAAGGCAGATCTGAAAACATTCGAATTTGTGATTACAGAAACAGCACCGGACGGACAGACAAGAACACTGTAAAATATTTGGCCATTTTCAAATTTTAAATATAAATACTGTATATCATCCAACAGGTCTGCACAGCAATGGCAGACCTGTTGAACTATAGAAAAGAGGACTCTGATATGAACTATAATATAAACGAACAGAAACTTGGTTTTGACCGCGTCCTGCCATGGGAAGGACAGGTTCCGGCATTGGTAAAGAAGGAGAACATTATTTTCTTCAGGTAAAGGCACCGGAGGCAGAGAAAGTTACATTTACAATGAATGAGGAAGAATTTCCATGCACCAGGGAAGATGACGGAATCTGGCGTATGGAGTACACTCTCAGGACAGGAATACAGTATGTGCAGTTGAAGATTGATGATGTAGAAGTTGTGACACCATTGCTTCCAATCACCTATGGTTATAGCCGACCATATAATTATGTAGCACTTGAGATGAAAAATGAAGAGTTTTATCAGGTAAAGATGTGCCGCACGGAAGTGTCCGCAGGGAATACTTTTCAAAGGTTACCGGAGAGTGGGAGAGCTGCATAGTATACACTCCATATTGCTATGAAGAAGAAACAGAAAGAGAATTTCCGGTATTATATCTTCAGCATGGACATGGAGAAAATGAGATCGGCTGGACTGCGTCTGGGAAGGTGAATTTTATTCTGGATAATCTGATCGCAGAGAAGAAGGCGGTTCCAATGGTGATCGTTATGAGCAACGGAATGGTTCAGACAGTGACAGAAGAAGGCGAGAGAATCGTTGATTTTAAACTTTTGGAAAACCAGCTTCTGACAGATATTATGCCTTATATTGAGAAAAATTCCGTGTCGGAAGGACGAAGAAGATGCGTGCGATGGCAGGTCTTTCCATGGATCCTTACAGACGAGCATTATCGGATTTAAGCATCCGGAATACTTTAGTTCACTTGGAATATTCAGCGGATTTGTGACAGATATCATTCAGGGAAGCCCGCTTGACATGGTTGACCGCGGAACCAGTGAGAATAAACATATGAAAATTTTAGATGATGCCAAAGTATTCAATAAAACATTTGACGTTTATTTCAGGGCAATGGGAGACAAAGATCCGTTCTGGGAGAATTTTGCACATGACGATCAAATATTAAATGAAAAGGGATTGATCAGATACGAAACGTATATCCGGGAGCACATGATTGGAACGTATGGCGCATGTGCATTCATGATTTCGCACAGCTTATATTTAAATAAGAACTGCTTCATGGAAAAGAAACAGGATGCAAAACAGATTAAGTTTATAAAGGAGATAAGGATATGGCTTTTTACAGATTGATTATAAATCCGAAGCATTAATGAGAGGTGTCAATATTAAGGTAATACTTCCGTCAGATGGCATGGCAGGTAAGGGGAGCCACCTTATAAAACATTGTATTTATTACCGGGTTACAGCGCAACGGCGACAGAACTTATTACTTATCTGGGACTTAGAGGACAATCCGAGTTAAAAGGAATCGCGATCGTCCTGCCGGATGGAGAAATCTGTTTTATCAGGATCTGCCGGATCGTATGACATTTTATAGCACTTATGTAGGAAAAGAACTGGTGGAAGTAACCAGAAAGATGCTGCCACTGTCCACAAAAAGGAAGACACTTTTATCGGTGGAATTTCCATGGGGATATGGAGCATTATATAATGGCTTTAAATATCGTGACACTTTTTCAAAGTAGTGGCATTTTCCCGGCATCGGACGCTTATATGCTGCTTGCCGAAGAAGATGCACCAGGATTTCGAGAAAGCAGTTCGAGGGAATCTTCGGAAGCAAAGAAGCTTATTATGGAAGGAGTGCGATATGTGTACACAGTGGACGAGAAAGATGTGGATAACAGACCGGAGCTGTTTCTGTGTTGTGGAAAGATGACCGCCTTGTATATGATGCGGTAGAAAAATTAGAAAATGCTTTACAAAGGAAAATATTACTCATGAGTATCGCAGCGGACATGGCGATCATGAATTTTCTACTGGGAACAGATGATGGATCCGGCATTTTCTTCTTGCAGGGATTGAGGAAGGAACAAAAGATAAACTGTTGATACCGGAACAAGGAGAATAGGATGAATTACCATATTGAGAAATTAAATGAACAGACGTGGCTGATAGAAGAATATAGTAATACGGCAAGTGCTTATATGTACCTTCTCACCGGAAGGAAAAGGCATTATTGATCGATACCGGATTTGGAACGATCCCACTGAAATCAATATGTGAAGAACTTACTGTGCTTCCGGTCACTGTGGCACTGACGCATGGACATGTAGACCATATTGGCGGAACCGGAGCATTTGAGGAAGTATGGCTTGCAAAGAAGACAAAGAACTTTTGAGGCACACAGCAGAGAGGATGTCCGTCATATTTTACACAGGATGAGCTTTTCCCGGTAAAAGAAAATTGCAGTTATTTTGAGAGTGAGATGGTATTTGAGATTGGTGACAGACCGGTGCGTGTGGTAAGGACACCGGGACATTCTGTCGGATCAGTATGTTTCCTTGATGAAAAGAACAGATGGATGTTCACCGGGGATACCTGCTGTAAGGCTCATGTACTGCTCCAGATGGAATTTGCGGCACCGATGCAGACCTATAAGAAATCACTGGAAAAGCTGATCGCTATGGAATCTCTCTACGATATTACCTGGCCAGGACATCATATCAAACCGGTCGAGAAACAGGTGATCCACGACTTTCTGACAGCTGTGGAAGGAATCACAGATGGCACAATGGAAGGTGCCTGGACCGAGCTTCCTATGGGCAAAGCAAGACTGTTAGAGTATAAAGAAATCGGAATCGAATATTAGATAAAGTATGAGGCAAGAGATGTTTTAATCTTTTGCCTTTTTGTTGCATGAAAATTTAAAAGAGGCTATACTTTTTTGTATATTTCATATTCATCAAAAATGTATGAAGTTTTTACAGATAGAATAGGAAGGACTCATCCATGGACATCAAAGACTGCATCATTTACGAAAAAACAATCCCTGCCCACCCGGCAGTATATGACGATTTCCCGGAGAATCTTCTGCCGGAGCTGGCGGAGTACCTGAAGTCGCATGGAATCGGGAAGCTATACTGCCATCAGACGGAAATGTTTGAGAAAGTGACTTCCGGGAAAAATGTTGTTATCACAACATCAACGGCGAGCGGCAAGACCTTGAGTTTTTTACTTCCCGGTTTTACAGGACATTTTGAAAAATCCGCTGACAAGGGCAATCTTTCATTTACCCGACCAAGGCACTTGCGGCAGACCAGTACCGTGCGATTGCACCGTATCTGGAATATTTTGGAGAGAACCGTATTGTGGCGGGCGTGTATGATGGGGATACGCCGGTGGCGGAGCGTACAAGAATCCGGCAGAGTGCCAATATTATATTGACAAACCCGGAGATGGTGAATGGGGCATTTCTGCCGAATCACAGCAAATACGGGTTTGATTTTATTTTTTCCAATTTAAAATACATTGTGATCGATGAGCTGCACACGTATCGTGGAGCGTTCGGTTCGCATCTGGCAAATGTGTTCCGCAGGCTTTCAAGAGTATTCCGTTATTATCATTCCAATCCGCAGTTTCTTTGCAGTTCTGCTACGATCGCCAATCCGGTGGAGCTTGCAACAGAAATCTGTGGAAAGCAGTTTGCACTTGTGGATAAGGACGGCTCCCCAGCAGCAGAACGTGGATATTATCTCATCCAGCCGCCGAAGATCATGGGGAAAGACGACAACTATTATGGGCAGGTCCGCATTACGACAGTGGCGGCAGAACTTTTGCCGGAGCTGATGGATGAAGGAAAAAATTTTATTGCGTTTACGAAGTCCAGAAAGAATGTGGAGATCGTCTTAAAAGAGACGAGAGATCATTTGGAAGCGGAGGGATTTTTAGGCACGCATAAGCCGGATGAAATCTCCGGTTATCGTGGCGGTTACACGCCGCTTGAGCGGAAACAGATTGAAAATCAGATGATCTCGGGAGAACTGATGGGACTTGTTTCCACGAATGCATTAGAACTTGGAATTGATATCGGAAAGATCAGTACCACGGTGTTAGTCGGTTATCCGGGCACCAGAGCCTCATTCTGGCAGCAGACAGGGCGTGCCGGAAGAAGCGGGAAAAGGAGCAGCAACTATCTCATTCTCGACAATCAGCCGTTTGACCAGTACATTGCACTTGAGCCGGGCTGGCTGTTTGAGGGAAGCAGTGAAAATGCTGTGATCGATAAGAATAATCTGATTATTGAGCTGGCGCATATCCGTGCGGCAGCAGCGGAGATCCCTTTGACGCTTGATGATATTTCCCTGTTTCCGGATCTTGGCGAGGCAATCCCGGTACTTCTCCGCGCTGAGGAACTGTCGAGCCACAATGGAAAATTTGCGTGGTCTGGCGGTGAGTTCCCGGCGGGTGATTTTTCCATGCGCAATATTGACGAGAAGCGCTATAAGCTTCTGCACAAGGACAGCGGAAAAGAAATCACAGAGATGGACGAGAGTCAGGCGTTCCGCGAGCTTCACGATGGTGCGGTCTACATGCATGACGGTGTTGCTTATCAGGTGACAAAGCTTGACCTTGAGAGCCGAACTGCCTATGCAGTGCCTTTTAATGGAAATTATTATACAGTCGCGGCAGGGGAAGCGAATGTGAAGATCGTTCACGAGAGTAAAAATATGCCGCTTGCGCGCACAGAGCTTCATTTTGGCGATGTCAATGTGAGCGATTACGTTTATATGTTTAAGAAAATGCAGTTTCACAATCATCAGAATCTTGGCTATGAGCAGTTACCGAAGGCACTCTCCAAAGACTATGATACGGAGAGTACCTGGATGCGTGTGCCGGAGAATGTGGTCAAGGTGTACCGGGGATTGATCCAGGTGAATGAGAATACGAAAATGGTGCGGAACAATTATTATGAGGGCGTCTGTTTTGCACTGAAAAATGCTGCCCGGATGGTGACGATGACAGAGCAGGAGGACATCGGGGTAATTACATCGGCGAATGCACTGGAACTTGCGTTTGACACAAGCTCGGATGTAGACATCTATTTTTACGATAAGTATGTGGGTGGACTTGGATTCGCTGAAAAGATTTATGATAATATGGAAGATATTATCCAAAATGCCGTGAAGCTTGTAAAAGGCTGTGGATGCAAAGATGGCTGTGCCGCTTGTGTGGGAGATTACCGGCTTGACAGGCAGATGGTACTTTTCGGACTGGAAAACCTGCTGGAACACTGGGATGTCCCGATGGGAGTGAAGACTGCAGAGCATGCGCCGTCCACGTTCAGGAGAAAAGAGTTCTCGTTTGAAAAGTTAGGAGAGCAGTGGCAGGAGTTCTGCAAAAAGATTAGTGAAAACGGAGAGAACTTTGCCGCATTTTTACAGACCGTTCCGGCGGTCGAAGTGAGAGAGCGGATGCTGATCTTAAAATTATCCAGCGCCTTTTATGCTGACTGGGTGATGGAGCCGGGAAACCGCGAGAGCCTTAAGAATATTATCAGTTATTATGCGGATGTGCCGGTTGGATTCCAGATTCAGGTGGCACTCGCAGATGAAGTGAGAGAGCCGGATAAGGACGCGATGGAGAAGATGGAACGGAGGTTAAAATGAAAACAAGAGAAGAAGCAACAAAATACGGACTGTCATTTCCAGACACTTATCTGGAAACGCCGTTTCATGATCCAAACTGGGAGTTAGTGCGTGTGCGTGGAAGCAAAAAGGCATTTTTGTGGGTATATGAGCGGAACGGATACATCAATCTGAATGTGAAAGTGCGCCCGGAGTGGCGCGATTTCTGGAGGGATGCCTATGCGTCCGTGCTTCCGGGATATCATCAGAACAAAGAACACTGGAATACGATCATTTTAGACGGGACAATTCCGGATAAGGATGTGAAGCAGATGATTGCAGAAAGCTATGACATTATCACAGACAGTCCGACAAAGCGTATTTATGAGGCGGTGAAAACCATTCCAAAAGGTAAAGTGGCGACTTACGGCAGGGTGGCAGAGCTTGCCGGAAATCCGAGAATGTCCAGAGCTGTCGGAAATGCACTGCACCATAACCCGGATCCGGAGCATATCCCATGTTACCGTGTTGTGAATTCCAAGGGAGAATTAGCAGGGGCTTTCGCCTTTGGAGGGGAGCATGTGCAGGAAGAACTGCTGAAAGCAGAAGGCATTGAAGTGGTGAATGGCAGGGTGGATTTAAAGAAATATGGAATTTAAAGAAAATTACACACAACAGTTACAACGTCTAAATGAATACCAGAAAGCAGCCGTTTTCGATGAGAGCAGCGCCTGTCTTGTGAACGCCAATGTGGGAAGCGGTAAGACGACGGTTCTTATCACAAAGGTCATGTATCTGCATTACGAGAAGCAGATTCCATATGAACAGATGGTCGTTCTGACTTTTACGAATAAGGCTGCGGATGAGATCAAAGAGCGTCTGTATGCGCTGGAGCCGGAGATCAAAGAGGAACAGTTGTGGGGCTTTGGAACATTTCACAGTGTGTGTCTTACGATGTTGAAGAAAATGCTTCCAGTGGAAAATCTGGGTTATACCAAAGAATTTATGGTGATGGATCCGGACGAAGAACTTGAGATGGCAGAGCAGTTGATCTTAACTTATCAGCTGAAAATCAAATATAAAAACCGGCTGAAAAAGCGTCTGGAACAGAAAAACAGCAAATATCAGGATGATATTGAAAAATTAAAGGCATTGCTAAAGGAAGAAAAGAGACGTCAGGATAAAATGACGTTTGATGAGCTGCTGGACAACACATGTAAATTGGTGAAGATGTCAGCAGAAATAGAAGAAGTATCAAAAAAGAATGCGAACTTGCAAGACAACGAGAATACAGGAATGCAAGATATCTCCTGGATCATCGTGGACGAAGTGCAGGACAGCGATGAGAAACAGTTAGAGCTCATCGACTGCCTGAAAAAAACACAGACCTGTTTTTTTGCAGTAGGTGATCCGAATCAGGTCATTTACAGCTGGCGTGGAAGTGCTTTTCATATTTTTTATCAGCTGAAGACCAAATATCAGGCAACGGAACTGACACTTCCGGTGAATTACCGTTCCAGCAGTGAAATCCTTGCAGTGGCACGCTGCTTTATGCAGCAGGGAGACACCTTGCAGGGCGGCAGAGGAGAACGGTGATAAAATTCAGATCCGGAATATGTATGATCCGTTTCAGGAGGCAGACTATCTTGCAGGCAGGATCAGGGAACTGCATGCATCGGGGCTTCCATACCGGGAAATAGCAATCTTTTACCGTTTGCAGAATCAATCGGAAATTTTTGAACATGTTTTTGAAAAAGAAGGCATTCCATTCGAAGTTTCGTTAAAAAAGACTGTGAAAGACATCCCGGTTCTGGACTGGCTGATCAAGGTACTGCGTTTTTCTGTCAATCCGAAAGACAAAAGCTCTGGCATAGTGGCGCTTGCGGATAAGAAATATGGAGACGGCATGTCGGTGAAGGAAGCGGAGAAAACGATCAATATTCTGAGTGAAACCCGAAAAACACAGCCAGAGATTTTAAAGTCAGAAAATGCGAAAAGCGGATCAGACATCTGTGAAAAAATGCTTGAATTTTCAAAAGTATATGCATCAAAACAGGTTGCACTTCCAGAAGACCTCTGGAGCTATTTTTCTCTGGAAAATCATCTTCATCCAACGACAGCTTCGTATGTAGAAGACAGAACCTATGTCATGGACTTTTTTACTCGCATGACCATCTATCAGAAAGAACAGCAGAAAAATGTCGTGGAAGGTTTTTCGGAATTTTTGAATATGGCGTCTTTGTATGGAATGAATATTTTGAAAAAAGAGATACATAATGAAAATGATACTGTAAAGCTTATGACACTTCATGCATCCAAAGGGCTGGAATTTTCCCATGTTTTTATCACAGGTGTGAATTATGGGCTGATTCCATTGCAGACCAAAAGTTTTGAGGAGGAAGAGGAGGAACAGCGTCTCTTTTTTGTTGGAATCACAAGGGCGAAAGAACATCTGGAACTTTCCTATTACACAAGTCCGGGACAGTACCGGGCAGCACCCGGACCGAGCAGATATCTGCGCATGATACCGGGAAATCTGGTCGAAGGACAGGAGAAGGACAAGGAGTCCTCGGCAACGCATTTACAGGATCTGAAGCGCCAGATCCTTGCAGAGCGTGCAGAGCATAGAGAACTGCAGGAAGCCGGTAAAATATCAGGGTGAAAAAATCCGTCGGCGAATACAGAAACAAAGAATATTTCAGTAGGAAATGAAGCAGTAACCACACAAAAACGCCGCGTCCGTCATCCAAAATACGGCACCGGTTCCGTGGTAAGAGAGGATGACATGATGCTCACTGTTGACTTTGACGATTATGGAGAAAAAGAACTCATGAAAATGTTTGGCGGTCTGGAAGAATTGCCGTGATACTTATATATTGTCAGGTATCGGGCGACTATGAAAAAGAAAATAGCGTACTTGTACAAAAAAGAAAACAATTCCTACCTTGACAAGGGGAAATAATGCGTTATAATACTTATATCATATCAAATAACTAGGAAATATCAATTACAAACTAATTTAGAGATAGAAAGAGGTACAAAGATATGAGTAAACTGATTTACTTAGATAATGCAGCAACAACGCAGGTATATCCGGAAGTGTTACAGGAGATGCTTCCATATTTTTCAGAAGTATACAGCAATCCATCTGCAATTTACAGTTTTGCATCTGAGAGCAAAAAAGCGGTTGATAAAGCAAGGACTTCCGTGGCAGAACTGATCAATGCGAAGACAGATGAGATTTATTTTACAGGCGGCGGCAGCGAGTCTGATAACTGGGCATTAAAGGCAACCGCAGACGCTTATGCGTCCAAAGGAAAACACATCATCACAAGCACGATCGAACATCACGCGATCCTTCACACCTGTGCTTACCTGGAGAAAAAAGGTTTTGAGATTACGTATGTGAACGTTGACGAAAACGGTAAAGTAAAACTGGACGAGTTAGAGGCAGCAATCCGTCCTGATACAATCCTGATTTCCATAATGACAGCAAATAACGAGATCGGAACCATCCAGCCGGTCAGGGAGATCGGACGTATCGCACATGAACATGGCGTATTATTCCACACGGACGCAGTACAGGCATTTGGACATATTCCGATCGATGTGGATGAGATGAACATTGATATGCTGAGTGCCAGCGGCCACAAGATCAACGGACCAAAGGGAATCGGCGTAATGTATATCAGAAAAGGCGTGAAGATTCTTTCCTTCATCCACGGTGGTGCGCAGGAGAGAAAACGTAGAGCCGGAACTCTGAACGTACCGGGTATCGTAGGTATCGGCAAAGCAGCCGAGATCGCAAAAAATACCATGGCAGAGAGAAGTGCAAAAGAGATCAGCTTAAGAGATCATCTGATCGACCGTATTTTAACAGAAATCCCATATGTGAGATTGAACGGTGACAGACATGACCGTCTGCCAAACAACGTAAACGTATGTTTCCGTTATATCGAGGGTGAATCCATGCTGATTTTATTAGATCAGGCAGGTGTTTGTGCATCCAGTGGTTCCGCATGTACTTCCGGATCCTTAGACCCGTCTCATGTATTGCTTGCGATCGGACTTCCTCACGAGATTGCACACGGTTCTCTTCGTCTGACACTTTCCGAGAAGAATACCGTAGAAGAGATCGATTTTGTTGTAGACGAGTTAAAGAAGATCATTGAACGTTTGAGAAGTATGTCTCCATTATATGAGGATTTCGTAAAAAAACAGAATAAATAAATTTTTCAATCACATGATTTTACAGTGATCAAAATAACAGGTTATATTCAAAGAAAGCAGGATAAAAAGTATGTATAGTGAAAAAGTAATGGATCATTTTAACAACCCAAGAAACGTTGGAGAGATTGAGAATCCAAGCGGTGTCGGTACCGTTGGTAATGCAAAATGCGGCGACATCATGAGAATGTATCTTGACATTGATGATAACGGGATCATCCAGGATGTAAAGTTTAAAACATTTGGATGTGGCGCAGCCGTTGCAACAAGCAGTATGGCAACCGAACTTGTAAAAGGAAAAACGGTACAGCAGGCGTTGGAAGTGACAAATAAAGCCGTTATGGAAGCTTTAGACGGACTTCCACCAGTGAAGGTTCACTGCAGCCTGTTGGCAGAGGAAGCAATCCACGCTGCATTATGGGATTACGCAGAGAAAAACCATATCACGATCGAGGGACTGGAGAAACCGGTGAACGATATTTCTGAGAAAGAAGAAGGCGAAGAGGAAGAGTACTAAGCGCTTTTTTCCGGAAGGCACATCAGACTGTCAGGCAGATTTATGAAAAAGGTAAACTGCCGGCAGTCTTTTTTGTGCAATAGGAAAATTCTCATATCTATTTCATTCCAGTTATGGTAAAATATAGCTATTGCAAAAAGCAGAATAGCAGATCATAAGGAAAACGAATTGAGGATAAAGAGATAATGGAAGATTTACAGGTAGAAGATTTTAATGATCCAATAGAACATAAAGCAGAGCAGACAGCAGAAGGTATTAAAGCACCGGAAAATCAGGAGAATGACGAGGAGCAAACCTCCATTTTCAAAGAGATCATGAGCTGGGTGATCCCATTTGCAATTGCCTTAGTGGCAGCGCTTCTCATCAAAAACTTTCTGATCATCAATGCGGACGTGCCTACCGGGTCAATGGAGAATACAATCCTGCCGGGAGACCGTTTTATCGGAAACCGTCTTGCATATGTGGTTGGAGAGCCAGAGAGAGGGGATATTGTTGTATTCCGGTATCCGGATGACGAGAGTGCGAGATCTATGTGAAGCGTGTGATCGGGCTTCCGGGGGATACCATCGCTATTGAGGATGGAAAAATATATATCAATGGATCGGCAGAACCTTTGCAGGAGGATTATCTGAAAGAAGAATGGACTGTTGCCACAGGTCCCATATACATTTGAGGTGCCGGAGGGATCGTACTTCATGATGGGAGATAACAGGAATGATTCCTGGGATGCGAGATATTGGAGCAACACTTATGTGACAAAAGACAAAATTTTAGGGAAAGCACTTTTTACTTACTGGCCTTTTGCACATTTTGGAAAATTGGAATAAAAAAGGAAGCGTGACATGGTAACATTATTAGCAAAAATATTTATCAAAGACTCAGAAGATAAAATAAAACAGCGCGAGGCATACGGAATGCTGTGCGGTGTGATCGGTATATTATTTAATGTACTGCTTTTTATCGGTAAATTTCTCGCAGGAACTTTAAGCAATTCCATTGCGATCACAGCAGATGCCTTTAACAACCTTTCAGATGCAGGTTCTTCGATCGTGACACTGCTTGGCTTCAAGCTTGCAGGGGCAAAACCGGATACGGAGCATCCATTTGGACATGGAAGGATTGAGTATGTTTCAGGCCTGGTTGTGGCTGCGGCAATCCTTTTGATGGGTTACGAACTCGTCCGTGACTCCATCGGAAAAATCATGCATCCGGAGGAAACAGAGTTCACGCTCCTTGTGGCAGTGATCCTGATCGCATCCATTCTTGTAAAACTATATATGGCGTATTATAACCGTGCTATTGGAAAAAAACTGGATTCTGCAGCGATGAAAGCGGTTGCCACAGACAGTTTAAGTGATACCGCAGCGACAACGGTTGTGCTTCTGGCATCCATATTCACCCATTTTACAGGAATCAAAATTGATGGCTACTGCGGTCTGGTTGTGGGCTTATTAGTCGGTTATGCAGGTTTTGACGCTGCCAGAGAGACATTAAATCCATTGCTTGGACAGCCGCCGGCACATGAATTTGTAGAAAAAATAGATGAGATCGTAATGTCACATTCGGAAGTATGCGGAATGCATGATCTGATCGTCCACGATTACGGTCCCGGGCAGACAGATGATCTCATTGCATGCAGAAGTTCCGGCAGAGGGAAATATTATGGAACTGCATGATGTGATAGACAATATTGAGAATGAACTGCGTGAGACACTTGGCTGTGAGGCAACGATCCACATGGATCCGGTCGTGACTTCGGATGAGCATGTGAGTGAGACGAAAGCAGCTATGGTATCTCTGATCAAGGCAATTGATGAAGATTTGTCCATTCACGATTTCAGAATGGTGAGTGGTGGGACACATACGAACCTCATTTTTGACATTCTCGCGCCATTTGGATTCCGTCTGACGGACGAGGAACTGCTCACAGAAGTGCTCCAGTCTGTGCATGAACATTTCGGTGATAACTATTACGTGGTGACGAAAATCGATCATTCTTACATATAAAAGTCGTCAATTCATAATCCCCGGATTTTCTTCTGAAATGCCGAGAAAAAGCTATAGACAACATGAAAAACACCAGATTTATTTTTATTTAAATGAATCTGGTGTTTTTACATTATACAAAAAAGTTTTTGAAACTTCATCCCCGGGTTGTGTATCTAATATATGGATAGTGTCAAATGACCTATGAAAAAACGAGCCAAAGAAAAAAGGCTCAAATGAACCTTGAAAACTGTAGATATTTTATGTTGTGGTAGCTTACCGCCACCCTTGACGGTACGAAAAAGAACTGCTGTAGGTGAATCACCGACGGCGAAGAACTCAAGAACAGTTTGAATTTTCCGTCGTTTACAGCAGTGTAGCAGTTCTTTTTCGTGCCATCAAGGGCAGGCACCGCTTTGCGGTGGCTGGGATAATTACCTCTGGCTCTGAATCTAAGAACAGTTAGCGGCTTCGCCGTGTTGCAGGTTCAGAATCGTCTGTTGACCAAGGAAGATGAGAAGCTGCCATTTGCCCAGCATCGTGTCAGCCTGAGACAGCATTTCGACTTCATTTAAGACTTTATAGTTGTTGTGTTTGTGTGGTCTTAGGAAGTTGTAATAAGCAACCCAGAGGGCGAGATCATAGTTGGCTCCATCGATGTTATCAAAGCCGTTGGTTTTACGATAGGAAGCTTTGTATGTACGGTTTAAGCGTTCAATCATCTGCTTGTAAGGCCTGAATTCTTTAGAAACCTCATTGTCATTGGTGAGTCCGATTACCTGTGTGATTTCAAACTTAAACTTATCACCGAATTCATGGAAGAACTGCTGGGCGGCAAGGGGATATGCACTGTAGCCATCTGCAATGAACTTAAAGTTCTTAGGCAGTTCTTTTAGATGTTGGAATGCCATCCGCATTGCCAGAATGCATGGACCAACACCACGATTATCAGATACCTGATAGCCGATAACAGAGCGTTTGGCAGCATCCATGATAAACCAGATATAGGTTTTGATACCACGGATTTTGATGTATGTCTCATCAGCAGTAAATACATTGCCAGTTTTGTAATCGTAGTTGTCTACGAAAGGTTTTATGCAGACAGAGGCGGTTTTGCAATAGTTGGCAACTTGCTGGTGTGAGATGCTGATGCCGTGTATGTCCTTCAATGCCTGAGCGGTTTTACGAAGCGATAACCCAAGATTCACTTTGTAGGTAAGACAAAGTGACATGACATGCTGGTCATGTTTACTGAATTTTAGGGAAGAAGCATTCTTGGGAAGAGTGTTTAAATCCATGCGAAAGAAATCTATCTGGAATTCCCGGTAGATGTAATGGAGTTTATATTTGTTCTTGCCATAGTCCTCCTTAAGGTCTTTTTTATCAACCTTGTTTAGATTGTGGAGGTAGTAAGGACATTTTGGATTTACGCATTTGTGGACAACAAAGTGTTTGCGGTCTTTCTTATGAGCCAGCGAGTGATTGCAGTGCGGGCATTTGAGGGAGCAGGACTTTGAAAACGGTTTTCTTCCGGAGAATGCGGTGGAGCATACTTTGCACAGGATCTGTCCTTTTGAACCATTATTCTTGTAGAGATAAGGCTTTGGAGCATTGCAACGTGGACAGCTACAGTTGCCATCAATATCACATTCAGAACGGCGACTGACAGGTTTGATTTTCTTGCCATACTTCCATTCGAGGTAAGGAATGTAGTCTTTGTAATCCCATTTTTCGTAATAGATTATTTTTGGGAGCTTATCAATCTTGAATTTTTGATATTTGGGAGAATGGGAATCATCGAAGACCCACTGCTTAAGGGGAATATATCTGCAGATAAAATTAAAAAGCCAGCAGATTTGTTTATGTTGGTATTGAATAAATAGAAGTAAATAAAGTATAATGTCCATGAGCATTGTCTCCTTGTTGATAATGGTGTTTGTGGTGAACTCATTATACTTCTTTTGGGAGGTCAATGCTCTTTTTATTTGCAAACCTCCAATAAATCAAGGTTTTAAAAGAATTTTAGAACAATAAAATGGGTAGTTTTTGACACTACCAATATATGAAAGGTGGGTGAAAGATGAAAAAAGAAGAGTACTCTTTAGTTTATAAAGCAATTCATGGGGACAGTCATGCATACGGCGAATTGATTCATCAGTATAACCCATACTTTTATAAAATAGCATTTTTATATGTAAAAAATGAGGACGCAGCAGTCGAAATTGTTCAGGATAGTGTCTATCAGGGATATCTGAAAATAAAGGCACTGAGAAATCCGGAGCTGTTTTCAACATGGATGACCAGAATCATTATGAATAAAGCGGTTCGTTATATAAAACAGAACAAAAAAATTGTGGAATACGAGGAAGCATTTCATGAGGCTTCACATTCTGAACATGTTGAAGAAAAGCTTGATTTAATGAACGCAGTAAATCGGCTGCCGAAAAAATACAAAGACGTTATCATTCAAAAATATTTTCTGGAAATGTCTGTGGAGGAAATTGCAAAAAAGCAGATGATACCGGAGAATACAGTGAAAACCAATTTATCAAGGGCAAGAGCTGCTTTAAAGAAAATGTTAAAGGAGGACTATTTTGAAGATTCATGATGAAATGAGCCAGATATCCGTGCCGGAAGATTTAGATGAAAAAACATATCAATCCATTTTAAGCGCTGAAAAAACAGTACAAAAAAACAGATTTCGAAAAAAGTGTGCGTGGTCGGTACTATCCTGTCTGGTGATCATTTTTGGAATTATTCATGTTGCAAACCCGGCAATGGCAGAAAATATACCGATTATCGGAAGTGTATTTTACTATATTCAGGATGTCATTGATTTTAAAGGAGATTATAAAAAGTATGCCACTGGCACGGATGAGAGAGTGCAGGATCATGGAATTACGATATCCATGACAGAAGCCTATTGCGATGGAGCAAATTTATTTGTCTCTTATGTGATTGAGAGTCAGAAGAAGTTTACAGAATACAGTGACAATCAGATTTTCCAGAATCAGATTGGTTATGAGGGAATCACCAAAATAAAATCAGATGACAAAATTTATTCCTTAAATGATTGTGGAGCGGCAGGTGTGACCGGTAAATATGTGGATGAAAATACGTTTGCAGGATCACAGTATTTTGATCTTTCGGGAAAAGAATTTCCAGATCAGTTTCAATTGGAAATCTATATTTATAAGGTAACACTGATTGCAGAAAATGTAAAAAACCAAAATATTTCCATATGGGGACAATGGAAATTTTCAATCCCGATACAGGTCAACAAAGAAGATGTTACCATGTACGAAGTAAATGAATGGAACGAAGGATATTCCATAGATGAAGTGATTGTAACACCAATTATTACGACGATTAAAACGACTCACCCGGATATATACAGAGACAATTTCAATTATGATGTGCTTGTATATGGGGATGAAAATGGTACAGAAGAACTCACTATGCAGGGATTCTATGATGAAACGAAAGGTGTCTTTAAGGTTTCAACCAAAGATATTGCAACAGATTTGTATATTTATGTCATAGATGAAAGCAGGATGAGTAAAAAGAAAACGGACACAGATTTCAGGGAAGAATTGGAGCAGAGAGCGATTGTGCGTAAAGTGATTCATTTGCAATAAGAAAATCCCGGATGTAGATTTTCATACATCCGGGATTCTTTCTATGATTAATTATTTTCCTGAGTGTTTGTAGTCTCAGAATTTGCGGTTTCAGAGTTTTCCGTTTCGGAGGACTCTGTCTCGTTTACCTCGGTAGGTTCTTCGGTTTCTGTTGTAATGACATCAGGATCTTCATAAATTACCTCATCATTGCTTGCACGTAAGATAATGCCCTGGGAACCGGTGATACTTACGGAAATCACATCGCCATCGGAAACATTATCCAGAGAAGTTGTCAGGATTCCGGAGGTAAGGTAAGTGGTAGGAACCTTCTCGCCATTTACAAAAATCTTGGCATTCTTTGTAAAGTTGGAACCGTAAACCGCTAAGGTATTATTCAATACATTTTTGCGGACGGATGTTACATTGACGTCTTCCACGTCCATGACAAGATCCGTTGCCGGATATAAATCCTCGCCGTTGTAAGCATATCTCTCACCGTAGAGAAGGTCATACTGGAGATTGTCAAGACCATTCTGGTAAGTGGAGGAATCTGCCTGTGTCTGTGTGTAAGTAAACATGGTCCCTTCATGGATACCCATCTGGCCGGTAATGTGTGCTAATAACTGGTAAGCAGTCAGATCAGCGTCCTGTTTTGGAAGACCGAAGTTATTCCAGGTTGCATATTTTGTCTTGAAAATATCACCGGATTTCATATCGGAATCTTCAAGACCCATTGTAGGAAGGTGATCGCCAAACATAACAATAATGGTATCCTCACCGCGGCGGTTGACTGCATCAATGAGGTTTGCAATAAAGTTATCTGTGTTGTGGATCATGTTTACATAATATTCCCACTGATTATTGGAAGCTTCATCGGCAGCTCCGGTTACAGTGATCTCCGGATTCTCAATAATCTTTTCAGTTGGATAATCTCCATGGGAACCAACTGTGATCGTGTATACAAAGTCGGACTGATTTTCGGTTGCATCCATAGCTTTTACAGTCTCATTTACAAGAACTTTATCGGTTGGCCAGCTTCCACTTGGTGTGTACTCGGTAATGTTCATTAACTCTTTACTTGTAAATGTATCAAATCCCATTTTTGAAAACGCATTGTTTCTGCTATAGAAGGTAGCAGTGTTGTTATGTACTACATGTGTGCCGTAACCAATAGAGGAAAGGTCAGATGCAATACTTTCAACGCTTGGGCAGTCAGACTGTTTTAAAATTGTTTTGTAAGGATACTCGCCGGTACCAAAGTACTGCATGCTCATACCGGTTAAAACTTCAAATTCTGTATTGGCAGTTCCGGCTCCGACAACAGGTACGGTAAGATAACCGGTGGTGAAGTTCTGCTCTAAACTGTGGAATGTTGGAATCGGATCTTCTGACATCTGAAGGAAATTTACATCGTATGGATCGATAAAGGATTCCAGCAAAATACAGATAATATTTGGCTCTTTGCCAGCAGAAACAGTTGTTTCTTCTTTGGAAGAGTCCACTAAAGTTTCGATAGCGTCAATGGTTTCTTTGGAGTAATCATCCGGTTTATTCATTCCACGACCGACAACGCTTGTAGAGAAACCATAAACAAATCCGTAATCAGAGTAACCCTGTGCAATATTTGCAAAGTAAGAGGCAATAATATTAGAACTCTGTGCAGCCTGTGTTGTGATCGGAATACCGACAACTAACAGTGCAACGATCGCAAGTGGGGAAAGTACAACGTGGCGTTTTCCCTGATACTTCGGTCCTTTGATAAAGAAGAGAACCAGAAATATAATGAAAGAAGCAACCACGGCTACTACAACGGTAGCCTCTTCCGCAGTAAAATAATTGGTGTTCTGCATTGCAAACAGGTCTGGAAGCATTTTAAAATCGGTGTAGCTGAATGGAGTTACACGGTTGGAAAGGATGATTCCGTTGACTGTTCCGAGGAAAATCCAGAGTCCGGTGATCAGAACACGAAGCTGTGCTCTTGTCTTAAACAGGTAAACAATTGATAAGGAAGCAAATACAATAAAGGCATTGTAAAGGTAAGCCCATGTATGATTGCCTACGAAGGAAACAGCAGAGAAAAAGTCTCTTCTGGAGATCACTTCTACGGTAAAAGTAATAAAGCATGCTAAAATAAAGTGGAAAATAAGAGAATATCTATTGAAAAATGCAATTCTCTTATAATATTTCTCACTGTGTGGTTTCCTTTTTGGTAATTTTGAAAGAAAAACTTCTGCTTTTTCCTTTACCGGTGCAAATTTCTGGAATAATTTGTTCATTTTTTCTTTGACTGACTTGAATTTCTGTTTCATATACCCTCCTTGTTGGCAAAGGAAAATACAAAAAATTGATTTTCCTGTCTGCATCTGAGCTTTTTGCAATCGCTTTTGCAAAAAAAATACAGGTGCGTTACATCTATCAGCAGTTATGATAATCTGCAATGAAAAAGAGTTTTAAAAGCTCTTTTATTGTCCAGGTAAAACACATGTAAAATTACAGTAAAAAAATTATTTTTGATACTAAAAGAATATATCGCTTATGAGGGAAAAAAACAATTGGAAAGATAAATAAAAAAGAAGGAAGATTTCAGGATTTTCTATAAAATATGAATAAAAAATGAACAAACTATGACTAAATGAGAACATATAGCACCGGAGGCTATTTCACAAACTTGTTAATAGCCTCGTTTAAGTCTTTTAATACCTGCTCATCACCTGTTTCAATCGCATCTACCAGACAGTGGTTAATGTGATCTTCCAGAATGATTTTACCGATATTGTTAATTGCTGACCGCACTGCCGCAATCTGGATCAGGACTTCACTGCAGTCCCTTCCGTCCTCGATCATGGTCTTAACGGCTTCCATATGCCCGATCGCACGGTTCATACGGTTTAAAACTGCCTTTGTGCTTTTGTGATGGTGAGGGTGGGAATGTGAGTGACCGTGTTCGTGTGCTTCCTCATGCGTGTGTGTATAAACAGTACCGTCCTTGGCGATATGTGTATGTTCCATATGTACTCCTTTGTATTCTATAGTTACCAGTCACTATCCCAGTCTGTTGTTCCGGAATCCCAGCTGTCTCCGGAATCCCAGTCATAACTGCTGTCGGAATCAGAATCGGAAGTATAATGCTCGTCATAGTAACTGCTGTCCTCAAATTCTGTAAAGCTGGAAGTCCATTCGCTATCATCATTGTAGTTGAACTGATAGTCAGTTTTATTTGCTAAGACGTCGTCCGGAATCGAGGATTTGCTGACTTTTTCATAATCGCCACCATAACCGTAGTCTTCGTACTCATACCAGCTATGGCGTGTGTTGGCGTAAATGGTGTCGTTATAGCGATAATAGCTGACATTGTAATAAGCGTGGAGCGGTACAAATAATAAGCAGAAGGAAATGACATAAATCACAACATAAGTCAGTAAAAATGCGCGACCGGACGACTTTTCCCCAATTACGTTATCATGAAATTTTTGCAGGAGAGGAACACGGTCACCAAATTTACCAGCCAGAATTAAACTTGCGATTGTCAGTCCGATTGCAAGAAAAACGGACCAGAACAGGGAAGCTCCGAATCCTTTGGCAAGCATATCGATAATGGCAATGGAGATCAGCCCCACAAAGCCGGCAAAAAAGATCGCAAAAGTGATGAGTATGTTTTTCCGCTTTTCTTTCTTCTGCTCCCGCGTGAGTGTCTGCTGTTGCTTTCTTGTCTGGTTATTTGCCTTCTGATTTATAATCTCAGATTTTAATTTCAGATAAAGTTCATTGACAGCATAAGCTTCATCCGTGCCCTGATAGCGGATGGCACGTTCGCCGTTTGCCTTGTTTTTGTATACAATGAACTGGTCGCCATCCTGATAAATACCAAATGCTTTTGGTTTCTTATAATTGATGCCAATAAAAAATCTTGTTGTCTCATACGGCGGCAGGTGTCTGTCCTGATACCACTGCTGTAATTCGGCAATTGTTTTTGGTGTTTTGTCGGTGGTTCGTTTGACGGCATTGTTTGTTGCCCCGCAAAATGGACATTTATCTGCAGTTTCTTCAATCATGGAACCACAGTATTCACATTTTATCTGCATTTCATCTTCTCCCCGGAAGCGGCGTGTTTGTCAGAACAGAGTCTGCCTTTACCACTTCTATATTATAAGGTAATGATTCCGTACTTTTATACTATTACAGTATAGATTATATTATGACATTTATCTTTTGACAGAATCAATAGAAAAACGTTAGTTATTGCTGTTACTGTTCATTCCTAAATCACTTTCTTACGCAGCAAAACAGCAAGTGTTTTACTGCTGGGTGAGCAGTAACGCTTGCATTTCCTATATAAAGCAGATATAATTTCTACATCAGAATAAAAATGTTTCATCAACAAAAACTATACGATGGGGTATATCAGATTTGGTATACCCTGTTTTTTGCTTCGCAAAACAAGGAGACTAAATCCTCTGCTCACCAGAGGGTTCGCATTTTGCTTCGCAAAACAAGGAGGATTATGAATTTATTAGATATTATTGGACCGGTCATGGTTGGACCGTCCAGCTCCCATACAGCGGGAGCAGTAAAAATCGGGCGAGTCTGTCACAAACTGCTTGCAGAAAAAGTGGTAAGGGCAGATATCTATTTTCACGGATCATTTCTGGCAACAGGAAAAGGGCATGGAACAGATAAGGCGGTTGTGGCAGGGCTTCTGGGAATGCAGGTGGATGACCCGGCGATTCCGCACAGCTTTGAGATCGCAGAGCGTGAGGGATTGCAGTTCACACTGTCCGGGATCGATCTTGGGGGATGTGTGCATCCAAACTCTGTCAAACTGGAACTTACAGGCGAATCAGGAAGAACGCTGGAGGTAATCGCGGCATCTATCGGAGGGGCGGACGTATTGAAATCTGTGAGATCGATGGTCTGACAGCAAATTTCAGTGGAGATTATCCGACACTGATCGTGCATAATATTGACCAGCCGGGGCATGTTACAGAGGTGACATCCATGCTTGCCCACAAATCGGTCAACATCGCAACGATGCAGTTATACCGTGCAAGCCGCGGTGGAAATGCAGTTATGGTCATCGAGTGCGATCAGGAAATTCCGGCGGATGCACTCAAGTGGTTAGAACGGATGGAAGGAATTTTAAAAGTAACATATCTGAGTTTACTGTAAATAAATTTCTTGTATTTGCGAAACTCAGATTGATGTTATGAATGTTGTGTAAATGTGACAAAATTTGTAAAAATCAGGAGAAGAATCATGTATAAATCCTTAGAAGAAATATGTGAAATGACAACAAAAGAAGGAAAGCCCTTCTGGAAAATCGTGCAGGAAGATGATTGCAGGGAGCAGGGAATCAGCGAGGGAGAAGCCTTTGAGCAGATGCGGGGCATGTATCAGGCAATGCGTGAGGCAGATGATAATTATGATGGAAAGCTGAAGTCCGCAAGCGGTCTGGTTGGAACAGACGGGGAAAAAATGCATGCAGCAAGAGAAGCAGGAACATTGCTCTGTGGAAAATTTATCGGAAAAGTGATGGAAAAAGCTTTAAAGACTGGTGAATCCAATGCCTGCATGAAACGGATCGTTGCGGCACCGACTGCGGGCTCCTGCGGTGTTGTTCCGGCAGTTTTTCTCACATTAGAAGAGGAAAAACATTTTTCCGAAGAAAAAATGGTGGAAGCCCTTTATGTGGCGGCAGGAATCGGCGGCGTGATCGCAAACAGGGCGTTTCTCGCCGGGGCAGCTGGAGGTTGTCAGGCTGAGATCGGCTCGGCTTCGGCGATGGCGGCTGGAGGAGTGGCATACCTTATGGGTGGAGATGCCGAGCAGATTTCCCATGCGGCAGCCCTGGCATTGAAAAATCTGCTCGGACTTGCCTGTGATCCCGTGGCAGGTCTGGTCGAAGTGCCGTGTGTGAAACGCAATGTGATGGGAGCGGTCAATGCAATGACTTCGTCGGATATGGTCATGGCTGGAATCACAAGTAAAATCCCGCCGGATGAAGTGATAGATGCAATGCGTGCAATTGGACGCAGCATGAGCGAGGATATCCGCGAAACCGGAAAAGGAGGGCTTGCCGGAACTCCGACCGGAGTTGCAATCCGGGAACGAATGGCTGGGACGCTATAACCGGAATTTAGCGGACGTAGTGTCGCAGATTCTGCAGTGCTTTTACAGGTTGTGAGGGGCAGATATAAGTGCCCTCTCACAAGTCAGAATTTTACATGTAATGAAAAAGAAAAACGGTATAAACGAAATATTATGTTTCTGTTCGCTGGACATTCCGATAGGCTTCTGAGCAACAATCTTGAGAAGCAGTGCTTCCCAAGATTGTTAGAATCCTATCTCCATAGCTCACAAAGAAAATAATATTTGTTTATACTGTTTTTCTTTCATTTACGTTACAAATGACTTGTGAAAGGGCGCTTATACATGCCCAATTTACGCTGGGAATGCACCACAAAATCTGCAATTTACGTTATGGAACTCTCGGTTATGGGATGAATGCCTATGAAGGTAACGGCAAGATGTAGGTATTTTCAATGTCTTGTGATTCGTCGATTGTAAGGGGCATATCTCTCAAAGTTTAACCTTTGATTTCTGCCGCTCGTAGCTTGGATTGACGGATTTTCACAACCTGGATATTGCATGCTGCACAGTCTGGGACAAATAAAAAATAGAACTGATTTGTTTTCAGGATTTTGGGAGCGGCCGGTCCTTAGAAAGCAGACATTGCGATTTCAAAAGCCAATGTAATTGGATTTTGAAATCACGATGGATGCTTTCTTAGTACCGCTGCCAGCGACAACAAGCGGAAGCGCTCCTGAAAACAAACAGTTCTATTTTTTATATTTCTATACACTTTATTGGCATGCAATTAACACAACCTGCGAAAATCCGTAACACCACCTGCAAGCGGCAGTTCCTAAGTGAAACTCCTGCCAACTATTTATTCGACCGTCTCCAGATATGCATTTTCTCAGCCTCAGCGATCAGTTCATCACGGAAATCAGGATGAGCAACAGAGATCAATGCCTCAGCTTTCTGCCAGGAGGAAAGTCCTTTGAGATTTACCATACCATACTCGGTTACAACATAATGTGTGTTGGCACGTGTATCGGTTACGATAGAACCTTCTGCTAAAGTCGGGCGGATACGGGAATGCATAACGCCCTGTTTATCAGTAAATGTAGAGGAGCAGCAGATAAAGCTCTTACCACCATTTGAGAGATAAGCACCTAAAACAAAGTCAAGCTGTCCGCCGGCACCACTGATCTGTTTGATACCGGAAGATTCAGAACTGATCTGTCCGAAGAGGTCGATATCCACGCAGTTGTTAATGGAAATAAAATTATCCAGAGCTGCAATGGAACGGATATCGTTGGTGTAGCTTACCGGAGCACTCATAAGTTCTGGGTTTTCATCAAGGTAATCATACATTTTCTTTGTTCCGGCACCAAAACCGTAAACCTGGCGGAAACGGTCGATGTTTTTCCTGGAACCGTTGATCTTTCCGGCTCTTGCAATATCAACAAAAGCATCTACATACATTTCAGTGTGGACACCAAGATCTTTTAAGTCAGATTCTGCGATCAGGGAACCGACAGCGTTTGGCATGCCTCCGATACCAAGCTGTAAGCAGGCACCGTTTGGAATCTGGTCTACGATAAGCTGGGCAACTTTTTTATCAACATCAGTGGCAGGACCGCCTGCACCAAGTTCACCGATCGGAGCATTGTTTCCTTCCACAATATATGTGACATCGGAAATATGGATGCCGCATTCTGTACCGCCGAGGCAGCGTGGCATATTTTCGTTGACTTCCACGATGACATGTTTGGCAGTCTCACACATTGCACCGAGATGGGATGCGTTTGGCCCGAAGTTGAAGTAACCGTGTTTATCCATCGGCGCAACCATGATCATTGCAACATCGTCCGGACATGAGGATTCACGGTAATAACGAGGCAGTTCGGAGTAGCGGATCGGAGAATAGTAAGCACATCCGCGGGCAATCAGTTTTCGTTCGATACCGGACATATGCCAGGAGTTCCATGTGAAATGTTCACCGGCGTCCTCGCGGGCAAAAACAGCAAGCGGTTTTAATAAAATACCACCGCGTAAATTTACATTTTTAAGTTCATCGGTACGTTTTGCCAGTGCCTGATCCAAAACGTCAACCGTACCATTGCACCATCCATAATCAACCCAGTCACCGGATTTGATTATTTTTACAGCTTCATCTGCGGAAACAAGTTTCTGTTTGTATTCCTGTGAGTAATCCATTGTAAATACCTCCCCCTAAATTTGGAATGAAATGTATGCTGTGTTTCATTTTCAGTAAATAAAAAACACAGGCAATGTTTGTTAAAAAATTATCAATTAATATTTTAACACTTTATGAGATGTTTTACAAGGGCTTAAGACGAGGCATCTTGATTTTTTATGCAAATACATTTAAGCTTTTAACATCAAAACATATGCGTTTACAGAAGGGGGACAGCAATATGCAGTTTCAATTACAGTTTATCACGGACGAACTGCCGCAAACACCGGTACATATCAATCAAAGAACCGCAGTCCGCGGCGTGATCCATTATCAGAATAAAATCCTTATGGTACAGACCAACCGCGGTGATTACAAATTCCCGGGTGGCGGCATGGAAGAGGGGGAGACGGAAAAAGAAACATTGCTTCGGGAGATCACGGAGGAGACAGGATACACAGATATCCATATCGGGGTGAAAATCGGGGAAACATTTGAGCAGAACATTGATACTGAGGATCCGGAAAGTTATTTTCAGATGAAATCCTGTTATTACGAGTGCTGGCTGATGAGCGATAAAAGAGCGCCGGGAGTGCAGGACGATTACGAGGAAAAACTGGGATTCCATGGAACTTTTGTGACTGTGGAGGAGGCATATCAGAGCAATCTTTCCTTATTAAAAAGAGAGCAGAAGAAGATGCATGACTTTTTACAGAAAGCATATATCGCACAGATGGATCAGAAAATAAAAGAGCAGGTCACATTTGCACCGGAAATTCCGTGGCTGGAACGTGAAACACAGGTTTTATACAAATTGAACCGCACACTTGCGGAAAAAATTGCGGATGCAGTGCGTGAATGTGGAAAAATCATGCTGGACGCAGTGCGGACTGCCGATATGGTAGAGACGAAGGAAGGACACGCTAATTTTGTGACAGTCTATGACAAAAAGGTACAGGAAACCCTTCGGAAAAAGCTGCTTGAAATACTTCCGGAGGCAGTGTTTGTCGGGGAAGAAGATGACGTGCACGCATCGATCAAAAAAGGATTTGCATTTATTGTGGATCCGATTGACGGAACGACAAATTTTATCAAAGACTATCATGTGAGTGCGATTTCAGTAGGACTGGCAAAAGACGGTGAAAAATATATAGGTGTTGTATACAATCCGTATTTGGATGAAATGTTCACGGCAGAACGTGGAAAGGGTGCATTTTTAAACGGAAGACCGATTCATGTTTCCAGAAATCCGCTCTCTGAGGGCATTGTATTATTTGGCACAGCACCGTATTACGAAGAACTGAGCAAAAAATCATTTCAGATGGCTTACGCATACTTTAAGAAAGCGCTGGATGTGCGGAGAAGCGGCTCCGCAGCAATCGATCTGTGCAGCATAGCAGCAGGGCGTGCAGAATTATACTTTGAGCTGCGCCTGAGTCCGTGGGACTTTGCGGCGGGAGCGCTGATCGTGGAAGAAGCAGGCGGCGTTGTCACAACGGTCGAGGGCGGCGCAGTCACTCTGGGGCAGAAGTGTTCCGTTCTTGCCACAAACGGACGCTGTGGCAGACTGGAGTAAAACGCTTTGCAAGGAATTATAATTCTTCCGGCACATCCCAGTTGGCGAGTGCTTCCCTGGCATCGGCGAGAGCCTCTTCATATTGATTTGCGGTAAGTGCGGCAAACGGATCATCCTCCGGCAAAGCTGCAAGCATTATCTCATAACAGCGGATCAATCCCTGAAGCGGCAGATCGCCGCCCGTGTGTACATCTAAAATGCTGGAAGTCTCATGCGCAGCATTATAATACCAGAGGGAGGCTTCCTCATAATCTTCGGCTTCCTCAAAATAAGCTCCAAGTTCAAGACAGATTTCGGCGCATGGTGTTGACAGCATATCCCGCAGTGTCATCTGGAAAAAGCGGTTGGTGTCCCCGGCAATCCGGTAGGCGTGTGCGAGCACACAGGCGGCTTCTTTCTGTGCGTCGGTGTCTGTGCCGGAATCATATATCAGGCGGAAAATCGGAAGTGCCTCCGCAAAATCTTTTTCATCCCCTGTTTTCAATAATTCTTTTGCATACATGCTGCGAAGCTTGGCAGAAAATGTCCCCTCTCTGTTGAAGGCGTCCACAAAAATGGAAAAATCCCGTTTGTGGTGCATGGACTGCGGCATGTGCAAAATCTCAATGTCGCTGTCAAATACAACCGGTGTGAGGCGGATCGTCTCGTGGATCGGATCGATCCACTCAAATTCCCGGACACGTTTAAACAATTTTGGCCGGTACTCGGTTCTTGCATTCAAAACGGTGTTAAATTCAGAGACGGTGCGGTATTTCATCTGTACGATTTCAATTTCCGGCAGAAGGGCTTCCTTTAACAAAAGAAATCTTTTGCGATTTTCCTCGTCCAGTATCTCATCTGCATCCGGTGCGTAAATATAATCCATATTTGCGAGGGAAAAAGAAAAATTTCTTGCAGCAGAAAAATCATTGTTCCATGCGAAATCGTAAATCCGGTCAGTGTATTTTGCTGCTACAGCCTTTGTATCGTCGGTGGAGCCGGTATCCACAATAATAATCTCATCCATCAGGTCACAGACAGAGTCGAGACATCTGGACAGGATGGCAGCTTCATTTTTTACGATCATGCATAAACTTATTTTTAACATAAGAGTCTTACCTTTCAAAATCAGAATGATCCAGTGTTTTATCATGGAAGATCAGCAAATTCGTGAAACAGTACGAAAAAGCATTCCCTGTCTTTATTATCGTAAGTCAGGAGATATTTTGCAAGAAGAGAAATACTTTTTTATAAAACTACAAGCGTAAATTACAAAGAAAATCAGGAGGAGCCATCATAAATCTTGTGAACCGCAAAAAAACCATGCTAAAATATGCCGATAGAGTGGAAATGACAGAAAAAACAGTGAGAGAAAGATTTTAAATAAGGAGAGCAGACATGAGTGCAATTGTGACATTGAAAAAAGGGGAAGGACGTACCATCAAAGCGGGCGGTGCGTGGATTTTTGACAATGAGATAGACACCATTACAGGACGGTTCAAAAACGGAGAAGTCGTGACCGTACATGATTTTGACGGGTATCCGATGGGAAAAGGATTTATCAACCAGAACTCGAAAATCCGTATCCGCATGATGACGAGAAAACCGGATCAGGAGATCAACGAAGCATTTTTGAAAATGCGTGTGAAAAATGCATGGGAGTACCGCAAGACAACCGTAGATACTTCTTCATGCCGTATTATTTTCGGTGAGGCTGATTTTTTACCGGGCTTAGTGATCGATAAATATGAGGATGTACTCGTGGTCGAGTGTCTGGCACTTGGCATGGAGCAGTTCAAGGAAATAATCGTGAACTTTTTAAAAGAAATTCTGGCAGAGGACGGTATCAAAATCCGCGGCGTGTACGAGCGGAGCGATGCAAATGAGCGCACGAAAGAAGGGGCTTTCCAAAGTGAAGGGCTTCATCGGGGATGCGTTTGACACGAATGTGGAGATCGTGGAAAACGGCGTTCATTATATGGTCGATGTCGCGAATGGCCAGAAAACCGGATTTTTCCTCGACCAGAAATATAATCGTCTTGCCATGCAGCGTATCTGCAAAGGCAAGAAAGTTTTAGACTGTTTTACACACATGGGAACATTTGCGCTGAACGCAGGAATCGCCGGGGCAGCAGATGTCACCGGACTTGACATTTCCGAATATGCAGTGAGCCAGGCAGAGGCGAATGCGAGATTGAACCATCTGGAAAACACCGTGCATTTCCGTCAGGCAAATGTTTTGGATGAACTTCCAAAACTCGCACAGGCAGGAGAAAAATATGATGTAGTCATTCTGGATCCGCCGGCGTTCACAAAATCCCGCGAGGCGACAAAAAATGCAATCAAAGGTTATCGTGAAATTAACATGAAGGGCTTAAAGTTAGTGAAAGATGGCGGGTATCTTGCCACCTGTTCCTGCTCTCATTTTATGACGCAGGAGCTTCTCGCAAAGACTGTGAAAGAGGCTGCCAAGGCAACACACAAGAGACTCCGTCAGGTGGAATTCCGCACACAGGCACCGGATCATCCGATTTTGTGGGCGGCGGATGAAAGTTATTATCTGAAGTTTTTTATTTTTCAGGTGGTGGATGAGAAATAATCCAAAGAATGCTTATTTTATAGGGGTTCCGAAACAATTCTCTGATATGAAATAAAAGACTGACACACCTTTTGACGCACTTTTATAGAAAAATATCTCGAAATAAGCAAATCCTCTTAGAGTAATCTAAGGGGATTTTGTCGATTTATCGTTGTCTGATTTAATAAGTTATGATATACTTCGCACATGGGAAACCAGAGAGCCGGGCGGCTTACCCTCTTTTTCGGAGGGTTGCTAAGCCCCGGTGGGGCTTGTTTAGCAACGACCGGAGCAAAGCGTAGACCAACCCTCCAGACGAAAGAAAGGAGGGCGTTGCCAATGTATGTTACATACTCTGACTTAATTCAGATTGGAATATTCATTTGCGCCCTTGTTGGATTGTGCTACACGATTTTCAAGGGAAAACGAAAATAGCCGCCATTACTGCGAATAATGACGGCTGTTGATAAAACAGTTACTTAATTCATCTGCGTTGCTTTCTCTGGCTTCTACGCATAATATAACATATCTTATGAGCTGATGCAAGGAAAAGTGTAAAGAGGATCATAATTTATAACACTTCATGTTTTCAGATGAATTTAGACGAAGCAAAACAGGCATCTGCAAATTATTTTTCTATAACGTTGCTTAGTTTTGTTTCTCAACCATGAGTTATCGATTAGTGATGATCTTATGTAATCAGACATTATATCGACATCGTTTATAATAAATTCTACATACTCATTTAATAAATTGATTATTTGGGTATCTAGAAGAATTGTTCGTCATTTTCGTTTAGTAAAATATCTATATCTGTAAAACCCTTATCAGAAAGCTTGCAATCTCCACCTAAAATAACCGAATATGCTGAATAAAGCATTCCTTCAACCTCGTCTCTAACATAATTAAGACTAATATTATTTCTTTCAGAAATGGATTTAATAGTTTTGGCATTACGCTTTGTGGCATTGCAATTGTTATGTATAGAATGGTACTTAAAAACGGTAATATCCCTTTGTGAAGAAGGTTGAATAAAAGCTGAGTATATTTTCAATATAGTTGTGGAATTTGTTTCTCATGGAAGTTCATCTCCTTTCTGTTTACGATGCCATTATAAAATGAGAAAGAGCGTATTTCGTGCCAAAATGAAAAAATAAATAGACAAAAGTTGCAAAAAGCAGAGAATAGCACATCTCTGCTTTTTGGTTTATGCATTTTTTCTATACTCAGAAGGAGGAGATACCTTTCGTTTTTTGAAAAATACGGCTGAAGTACAAAGGATTGTCATAGCCTACAATACGAGCAATCTCATTAATGCTATAATGCTGATTTTGCAGAAGAATTTCTGCATTATATATTCTTTTTTTCATAATATATTGTTTTGGTGTAATTCCAGTATATAATCTGAAATTGCGGATCAACCAGCTTGTGCTGACAAAATTCTGTTTGGCATAATCATCGATATTGATCTGTTCATTATAGTGTTCACTAAAGTAGGAAACAGCACGGTCTATTTCAGCAGCAGTACGAGAGCTTGTGATAGTTATAGGAGAATGAAAATGGCGTTGTAGTTTTATAAAAATCTGGCGTAAATACATTTCCAGCATTTCAGGGTATCCATCCTGACACATCTGTAATTCTTTTATCATTGATTGGAAAAAGAGTTTTATATTCGGAATCAAAACCACAATAAAACAACTTTTTTTTATCATTGGTTAATCCATAAGAACGTAGTAAATTAGTAACATTGTTACCGGTAAAGTGAACCCAGAAAACTTCGTCTGGTCGTTGGCATAATATTCATATTTTTGAGGTTCTTTAGGTCGATACAATACCATATGGCCAGCCGGAACAATGGTTTCTTCCGTATCGCTGCCAAAATGAAAATGTGCTTTTCCAGCAGCAATGTATAATAGCTGAAAGTCAAGCCTGCCCCGGGGACGCCATGTAGGAAGTTTTGGTTTGGTATATAATTTGTATGTACCGCACATGGTTATCACCAAGGGTTTTGATTTGTCTTTTCGGTCAACAGTAGAATTATTCATATAAGCATTGTTTGTATACATTTTAATCCCCTCATTAAAAATATTACTGCAACTGCAAGCACAATGATAGATAAAAACTATCTGTATTGATAATTATTATACCATAAATAATACTATTTTGTGCATGCTTTTGGTGATATGACGCAATAGATTATTGCAATTTCCATATAATAATATCATTTTGTGCATATTTTATGCGATTTGTGACATGGCTCTTTTAATGTATCTTGTTATATCATAGATATAACAAAGTTGTGGAAACAAAATGAGGGTACATTGAAAGGAGAAGTTTCACATGGAAGAAAAAAATACCTGAAATGGTATAACAAGGTAGGTTATGGTTCGGGGGATCTGGCAGGAAATGTAGTATATGCGTTTCTTTCGGCATTCGTAATGCTTTATTTGACAAATACGGTAGGTTTGAATCCCGGTATTATCGGAACACTGATCATGGTATCAAAGCTATTTGACGGAATCAGTGATATGTTCTTTGGAACGATGATCGACAAAACAAAAAGCAGACTTGGAAAAGCAAGACCTTGGATGCTTTATGCGTATATTGGTTGTGCGGTAACACTTGTAGCAAACTTTGCAATACCGGACACTCTTGGAACAACGGCACAGTATGCATGGTTCTTTGTTGCATATACACTGTTAAATGCAGTATTCTTTACTGCGAACAATATTGCGTATGCATCATTGGTTACTTTCTGTACAAAAAACAGCAGAGAACGTGTTGAGATGGGGTCATGTCGTTTTATCTTTGCATTTTCGACAAGCTTACTGATTCAGTCTGTTACAGTCCAGTTTGTAAGAACAGCAGGCGGTGGAGCAGCTGCATGGAGAACAGTTGCGGTAGTATATGCAGTTATTGGTCTGATCGTAAATACGATTTCCGTATTTTCAATCAAGGAGCTTCCGGAAGAAGAACTGAAAGCAGGTAAAGATCACACAGAAGAAAAGTATGGTCTGGTAGAGGCTGCAAAGCTTTTATTTTCCAATAAGTATTATCTTATGATCTGTGCTACTTATATTTGTCAGCAGATTTATTCAGCTATGTTAAATATGGGAATTTATTACATGATCTACATACTGAAAAATGAAGATTTATATTCTGTATTCTCATGGGCAATCAATATTCCTGTCATCATTGCAATGTGTATTACACCAATGCTGGTAGAGAAGATGAAAGGTTTATATAGAATGAATCTTACAGGCTATATTCTTGGGACAGCAGGACGTGTCGGAGTGATTTTTGCCGGCTATATGGGAAGTGTTCCGCTCATGCTTGCGTTCACAGCGGTTGCAGCACTTGGAATGGCACCATGGCAGGGGGATATGGGAGCTGTAATTGCAAGCTGTTCAGAATATACATACCTTACAAAACATAAACACATTGACGGAACAATGTATTCCTGTACTTCTTTCGGAACAAAGATCGGTGGAGGAATCGGAGTTGCTCTTTGCGGATGGTTACTTGATGCAAGTGGATTTGTGAAAGAAGCAACAATCCAGCCAGAATCCTGCCTGAACATGTTGCATGTTATGTATTTGTGGATTCCGATGGTATTGTCATTGGTTATTACATTTATCATGTCAAGAATGAATGTAGAAGATGCGAATGAAAAGCTTAGAAAACAGTTGGAAAGGAAGGAAAAATATGAATGCTGATATGAAATGGTTGGATAATCCGGAAGTATTTCGTGGTGAATCAGTTGGAAGCACACAGTGATCATTGTTATTATTTGGATTATTCGGACATGAAAAAAGAGAAAAACCCATTATTTCAGTCATTAAACGGACAGTGGGAGTTTTCTTATAGTAAAAATGTAAAAAGCAGACCGGTTAATTTTTATGAGGAAACATTTGATGCATCAGGATTCGATAAAATTATGGTTCCGGGACATATTGAACTGGCTGGATATGATAAAATCCGTTATATCAACACCATGTATCCGTGGGAAGGAAAAGAGTACCATAGAGGAGCTTACAGCATGGAGGCGACCGGAGCAGAAAAAGGAATGTTTTCAGAAGCAGAGTACAATCCGGTAGGTTCTTATATCAAATACTTTGACCTGAATAAGAGTATGTGTGGAAAAAGAATCCATATTTGCTTTGAAGGTGTAGAAGAAGCGATGTATCTGTGGCTGAATGGACAGTTTGTAGGCTATGCAGAAGATAGTTTTACGCCTTCTGAGTTTGACCTGACACCTTATATAAAAGAAAAGGGAAATGTGCTGGCAGTTCAGGTTCATAAGATGAGCACAGCAGCATTTTTAGAGGATCAGGACTTTTTCCGCTTTTTTGGAATCTTTAGAAATGTTACTCTGAAAGCAATACCGGATGTACATATGGATGATGTATGGTTCAAACCTGTGCTGAATCAGGATAATGTGAGTGGAAGCGTAACTGTCAGCATGAAAGTATCTGCACCGGATGCTCAGAATATAACTGCCAGCTTTATTTTAAAAGACAGGGAAGAAAATTTGTTGGCAGAAAAATCCGTACAGTTAAAGAAAGAAAATGAGTATTTAGAAGGTACGATCTGTGCTGATTTAGAAACTGTGGAACTGTGGGATAATCATGATCCTTATTTATATCATGCGTATGTAGAGCTTAAGGCGGAAGATGGAAGTTTAGCAGAAGTAATTCCTTATGATATTGGCTTCAGAAGAATTGAGATAATTGATAAGATCATTTATTTAAATGGAAAACGCCTGATTATCACAGGAGTAAACCGTCATGAGTGGAATCCAAAAACAGGAAGATGCATTGGCTTGGAAGATATGAAAGCAGATATCGCATGTATGCTCAGAAATAATATTAATTCTGTGCGTACCTGTCACTATCCGGATCAGATACCATGGTATTATATGTGCGACAATGCAGGAATTTATGTGATGGCAGAAACAAATCTGGAAAGTCATGGTTCCTTTCCAGAAATTAGGAGCGATCGAACCATCCTGCAATGTGCCGGGATCTCTTCCACAGTGGAAAGAGGCGGTACTTGATCGTGCAAGAAATAATTTTGAAACATTTAAAAACCATACATCCATTCTATTCTGGTCATTGGGAAATGAATCCTATGCAGGTGATGACATTGAAGCAATGAACGTTTATTTTTCTGAAAAGAAAGATGGAAGATTAGTTCATTATGAAAGTGCTTATTACAACAGGGCATATGAGGATACGATTTCTGATTTGGAGACCAGAATGTATGCAAAGCCGGAGGATGTAGAGGAATACTTAAATAACAGTCCAAAGAAACCGTATATTTTATGCGAATTCATGCATGATATGGGAAATTCCATGGGAGGTCTGGGAGCTTATATGAAGCTGATTGATAAATATGACATGTATCATGGTGGATTTATATGGGATTTTATCGATCAGGCAATTCTTGTAAAAGATCAGGTGACAGGAAAAGAAGTTTTACGTTATGGTGGTGACTTTGATGATAAACCGGCAGACTATGAATTCTCGGCAAATGGAATCGTATTTGCTGACAGGAAAGAGAAACCGGCAATGCAGGAAGTGAGGTATTACTATGGCTTATACAGATAAATTAAGAGTGGTCTATGGTGACTATACACTTGGTGTACATGGTGAAGGATTTGATTATATTTTTTCTTATGCACAAGGCGGACTCGAATCTATCGTGAAAAACGGATATGAGTGGCTGTACCGCTGTCCCAAACCTACTTTCTGGAGAGCACTGACAGACAACGACAGAGGAAGCAAGTTCCATATTAAAAGCGGAAGCTGGCTTTCAGCAGATATGTTCATTGACTGCAAGGGAATACAGGTCATTATGGATGGAGAGGAGCAGAAACCATATGCACCGGACAATAACAGCTTTGGTGGGGATATTTTTGCTGATGAGATCATAGTAAAATATACTTATGAGACGATATCTAATCCGTCAACAACGGTACTTGTGACATATAGGGTTGATGCATCCGGAAAAATCCGTGTGGATGTACATTATAATGGAGTAAAAGGACTTCCTGAGCTTCCGGTGTTTGGAATGCGTTTTATCATGCCGACACTTGCAGATAAATATATCTATAAGGGTTTGTCCGGTGAGACATATCCGGATAGAAAAGCAGGTGCCGAAAAAGGCATTTACGAAGTCACAGATCTGAGCTTAACACCTTACCTTGTCCCACAGGAATGTGGAATGAGAATGGATACAGAGTGGCTCGAAATTAGCAGACATACAAGTCTTGACAATAGTAGAACAGATCATTCGCCACAGACACTCCGCATTGAGAAGATGGATCGGGAATTTGCTTTTTCATGCCTTCCTTATACAGCATCTGAAATTGAAAATGCTCTGCATCATGAGGAATTACCACCAGCAAGAAGAACGGTTTTATGTGTATACGGAGCAGTCAGAGGAGTCGGAGGTATCGACAGCTGGGGAACTGATGTGGCAGACGAATATCATGTCAGTGCAGAAGAGGATATCAGATATTCATTCACCATCTGTTAGTCGCAATTGAAGTGTAGAACGGTATCGGAAAGCAGATCTAAGAAAAAGAGGGTGGCTCTAAATGCTGTTAGTATACGAAAACAAAGATAAGGGAATATCAGCAGAGTGGAAAAAAACAGTACATATGCCACCCCATTTACATGAAGCAATAGAGGTTGTGTATGTCACAAATGGAAATATTGCACTTGGAGTCGGAATGGAGTTGTATAACATGGACGAAGGTGATTTTGCGATAGTGTTTCCGAATGTAATACACCATTATCAGGTTTTTGACGAAAAAGAAAATAAAGCTATTTTCCTTTATATAGATCCGGCAGTTCTTTCAGGATTTTTGAAAGAATTACAAATATACAGTCCCAAAAAATCCGGTGTTAAAAAAAGAAAATGTACATCCGGATGTGGTTCATGCAATAAAATTTTTGATGCAAAATCCAGAGTGCGTTCCAATATTGGCACAGGCATATGCACAAATAATTCTTGCATATGTATTCACTGAAATACCGGTGATCGATAAAAAATCATTAGGAAGTAATGATTTGATTTACAATTCTGTGGAGTATATAGCAAAAAATTTTAGAGATGAAATCAGTCTTGAAAAGATGGCATTCGATCTGGGGATAAGTAAATACGTGTTGTCGAGAATGTTTGCTAAAACTTTTCATTGTAACTTCAGCAAATATTTAAATGGCGTGCGATTAAATTATGCAGTTGGTGCATTGGAAAATACACAGGATACTATAACTAATATATGTTTTGAATGTGGTTTTGAAAGCCAAAGAACCTTTAACCGGGTTTTCAAGGAAAGATATAAAATATCACCGAGTGACTATCGGAATACATTTGTCAAGGATATGTTATCGTAACTAACAATGTAAATAAAGAAAAAGAGAGATGCTGTCACTTTTCTTGACGAAAAAGTATAGTGAAAAATATAAAGAACATATAAAGAAAATAATGGCTGAATTGGAAAACCTTTATTTTATCTGGCAAACTAGACAGGCTTAAAATTCATATTCTACCTTCAAGGGGTATGCTTTTTTCTCAAATAGAGTACGATTAATATAAGAAAAGGAGGTGCGATGGATGGATCTTATCAAAATCGGAAAATACATTGCAGGCAAGCGAAAGTCCTTGGGGATGACACAAAGGCAACTGGCAGAAAAATTAGGTATGAGTGATAAGTCTGTCTCTAAATGGGAGCGAGGCGTCTGCCTTCCAGATGTATCTGTTTATAAAGAACTTTGTTCTATTCTTGGTATTAGCCTCAATGAATTTCTGGCTGGAGAAGATATAGCCCAAGAGAACATGATTCAGAAGTCAGAAACAAATATTATTGAAGTAATTCGAGACAATATAAATAAACAGAAATGTCTGAAGGTTATGAGATGTATATTACTAGTGATATCTATTTGTGCGGTAGCAGTAATCGGATTTATTATATACCGATTGAAAAAACCACAGAATTACATTTCTCCTATTGCAAAGGATAGCATAGAAATGCAGACAGCAGAACTGCTTGCTGGACCAGATGGAGCATTCATTTACAAGTTTGTCACAACGGATGAATATAAAAAACTCAGATTACATATTTATCAATACGAATCAGGAAAATTAAGTAATCAGGACAAAGTTGAAATAGGATTTGAAGATATTGGTTCACCAAAAAGTGGTGAAATCGTAATGGTGCCTGATTTTGGCAATTATGTAATTAAACTAATTATTTCTGGAGATGGTAGTAAGTTGTCAACCGAAATTCCTGTTTTAGAAAATGTAGAGGATCGAGAATACTATGGTAGATCCGCAACTGAAATACAAAATGTCGTAGATATCCGATATAATAAGCAACAGCCACTTATTGCCTTTCTTTATGATGATGACACAATGAGTGTTCCGGCTTTAGATGATCTTATAAACAGCCAAACAGATTTGCTTTCAAAGAATGATTATGTGTATTATGTGGCATTTGAGTTTTGTAAGTAATAGACACATACATACGGAGAAGTAATGACAATAATAGCTCTGACCGGGGGATACGGAGTAACGATTATTTTGCGATGGATTCGTTAGAATTTGTAATAACACTTGAAAATAATGAAAAATAGTGTAAAAATAGTGAAAATTTAATGGAAAAAAGGTAAGCATAAAAGAAAAATTTTCTAAAAAGCTTATTTTAGATGTGCAAAAATTGGTGGAAAAAGGTGCCTCTAAGGAGAAAATTGGACTCAGGGGACCTATGCCGCCGGGAGTATTGTTTGCTGTATATGATTCTAAAACAGGAAATCCTGATTATATTCCACCGGAATATTGCGATATTCCCGGATTACTGGATGAGTTGGTGGAGTATGTAAATACAACGGATGATCACCCTCTGATTATAGCAGCAGTTGTACATTATCAATTAGTGACAATACATCCGTTTGAAGATGGCAATGGCAGAACTGCAAGACTGTTATCCGGTTATATTATGGATTTGAACGGCTACGGATTTAATGGAATCGGATCGTTGGAAGAGTATTTTGCATACGATATTGATGAATATTATGAATCCATTCAGATGGGACTCCCTGCGTTGTATTATTCCGGAAGAGAGAATCCACCACATCCCGAGATATGGATTCTTTATTTTCTGCGGATGGTAAAACTTTATTCTGGAAAAATCTGTGATTTACAGTTGGCATCCGAAGAGAAAGATATTGCAGGAAGTCTGTCATTTCTGAAAGGGAAGGAAAAAGAACTGTTACAGTTTTTGATTAAGAACTATCGGGGAGAGTTTACTCTGATTGAAGTCAGTAGAGAATTGTCGGTTACAAATAAGACAATCATTAACAGACTGGCGGTTCTGGTAAAATATGGATTTGTGCTTCCTATATTAGTCAATCAGAGAATCCGCTCCTATGAATTAAGTGAATTTACCAAAGATAATGAAAAGAAATTATGAAAGTTTTATAGGAATTTTATTTGTTTCTGCTGGGATACTGTGCTACTATTTAGACAGGGAGAGAAGAAATGAGGTCAAATGACAGAAAAACTGAATAGCAGCAATCTCAGACAAAATCCGAGGAATGTTAATGAGCTTGTGAATGAACTCACATTATTTGATGACGATCTGATGAGCCGTGTGTTTGATAAAAACATCAAAGCAACGGAATTGTTGCTCCGTATCATTCTTGGCAAAAGGTTAAGGTTATCAGCGTGACAGGGCAGAATGAAATGAAAACCATCAGGTTGGCGGGCGTAATATTACGTTGGATGTGGATGCAATGGATGAAAATGGTGAGGAGATCGACATTGAAGTTCAGGGTAATTCGGAAGGAGCACATGTCAGACGCGCACGTTATCACAGCAGTATGGTTGATCTCGAGAATGCTCAAGGAGGGACAGGCATTTAGGGAACTGAAGGATTCCTATGTGATATTTATTTATAAGCATGACAAGTTCCGAAAGGGTTTACCTTTGTATCATGTAGAACGATATGTAGGCGAAACGAATGAACAGTTTCGTGACGGCTCACATATCATTTACGTGAATGGAAATTATAAAGGGAATGATGAGATTGGTCAGTTGATGCAGGATTTTTGGGAGAAAAATCCGGAGTGCATGCACTACACGGAACTGGCAGAAAGTGTGAAACATTTTAAAGAGAAAGAAGGAGGGCGTGAAGAAATGAGTGAGATTGTAGAGAGATATGGTGATGAAAGAGCATTAATGGCAAATATAACATCAGTTCAAAATCTCATGAACAACATGAAATGGACATTAGACCAGGCACTTGACGCACTTGGAATTAAGGGGAAGGAAAGAACACTTATCACCCAGCAGTTACAAAAATAATAAAGCATTAAGTAAGGAGAGGCTTCTGAAAAAGGGAGTCTTTCTTTATAGCATAAATCGTATTTCAGACCACAAGCCCCGTTCTTCCACAAAATTGTTGTCAAAACCGCCACAGAGTTATAATATAGTAAAAAGACGTGCGCAAAGCAGTCCGTGAAAAGAAAAGTAACAGGCAGGTCTGGTTGATGCATAGAAGTGATCGTTACGGAAAATAGAGGAGAAAAAGATGTTATTAGAACCAATTATCACAAGTTTATTAGAGACAGACATGTACAAGTTTTCGATGGGACAGTGTATTTACCATCAGTTTTCAGATTATAAGACAACCTGGTCTTTTAAATGCAGAAACACCGACGTTCACTTTACCCATGAGATGGTGGAGGAGATCAGGGAGCAGATCAAGGCATACTGTGGATTGCGTTTCACAGAAGAGGAGCTGGAATATCTGCATAAGATCAAATGGATGAAGGGAAGCTATGTGGATTTCTTAAGACTGTGGCAGCCTCGATATGAAGATTATGAGATTACGGAGGACGCAGAATGTGGACTGACGATCGAAACATTCGGAACATGGCTGAACACTTCCCTGTATGAGATTCCGACACTTGCCATTGTAAATGAAGTTTATTTCCGCATGGCATATCATTATGACGATCTGCTTGCAAGTTTTGAGAAAAAGCTGGATGAAAAAATAACTTTATTGAAAAACGGTACCTATAACCTTGGACTGTTCAGCGAATTTGGACTCAGAAGAAGACTCTCTGCCGGGGCACAGGAACTGGCAGTGAAAAAATTAAACGAGAATAAATATCCTGGTTCTACGTTCGTAGGAACATCCAATGTTTTCCTTGCAAAAAAATATGGCATCACTCCGGTAGGAACGATGGCGCATGAATGGATCATGTGTGTCGGACAGGGAAATCATAAGCACAATCCGGCATATTCAAACTGGTATGCGCTGGATTGGTGGGTAAAAGAATACGGTATTTTAAATGGAACGGCATTGACCGATGCGATTACAACAGACTGCTTCTTAAGAGATTTCCAGTTGACTTACGCAACACTGTTTTCCGGTGTGCGTCATGACAGCGGCGATCCGTTTGAGTGGGGAGAGAAAATGATCCACCACTACGAGAGCCTTGGAATCGATCCAAAAACAAAAACACTGTTATTTAGCGACAGTCTCGATTTTGAGCGTGCAGATAAGATCGCATCTTATTTTGCAGGAAGAGTAAAAATCGCATTTGGAATCGGAACTTATATTTCAAATGACACGGATGTTCCGGCGTTGAATATTGTCATGAAGACAACCAAGTGTAATGGAATGGATGTTGCCAAGATTTCGGATACTCCGGGAAAGGGCATGTGCAAAAATCCGGAATATGTGGAATATCTTCAGAGATGTATCAGCTGGAGAATGGAAAACGACAGATAAAAAGAAAGGTGTGGGGGTATGCAGAACTATTCAGGAGAAGCTGGGTTACAGTATCATTTACAGATCAGACCGGGGGATGTGGGGCGTTATGTGATCCTGCCGGGAGATCCGAAGCGGTGTGAGAAGATCGCAAAACATTTTGAGGATGCAAAACTTGTGGCAGACAGCAGGGAGTTTGTCACCTACACAGGCTATCTGGAAGGTGAGAAGGTCAGCGTGACATCCACCGGGATTGGCGGACCGTCCGCATCAATTGCGATGGAGGAACTGGTGCAGTGCGGTGCAGATACATTTGTGCGTGTTGGAACATGTGGCGGAATTGATCTGGATGTCAAGGGCGGTGATATTGTGATCGCTACCGGAGCAGTCCGCATGGAAGGAACCAGCAGGGAATATGCACCGATTGAGTATCCGGCAGTGGCAGATCTTGAGGTGGCAAATGCACTTGTTGCGGCAGCAAAGGAACTTGGGTTTACTTATCATACCGGAGTAGTCCAGTGCAAAGATGCATTTTACGGACAGCATGAGCCGGAGCGCATGCCGGTAAGCTATGAACTTTTGAATAAGTGGGAGGCATGGAAACGTCTGGGCTGCAAGGCGTCTGAGATGGAATCGGCGGCATTGTTTATTGTGGCTGCGCATCTGAAAGTCCGCTGTGGTTCTGATTTTCTTGTCATGGGAAATCAGGAGCGCAATGCCCTCGGCATGGATAATCCGATCGTTCATGACACGGAGGCAGCAGTGACGGTCGGTGTGGAGGCAATCCGCAGACTGATCAGGGCAGACCGTGAAAAATAGTGCGTGAGTTGGAAAAGTTTTACCTGAAAAGCAGATTTCAATGGAGAACAGAAAAATGGGGTGTGAGAATCATGGAAGCAAAAAAGTACCGTAGGATTTTTACGATTGTAGTTGATTCCTGTGGAATCGGTGGAGCAAAAGATGCAGAACGTTTCGGCGATGCGGGAACTGACACGTTAGGACATATTGCGGAGACGGTGGGCAATCTTTCAATTCCGAATATGCAGAAACTTGGAATTGCCAATTTAAAAGAGCTGAAGAATATCGCACCGGTGGAAAAACCAATGGGATATTTTACAAAACTCTCTGAGGCGAGCAACGGAAAAGATACCATGACCGGACACTGGGAAATGATGGGACTTCATATTACCAAGCCATTTTTGACATTTACCGAGCACGGTTTTCCAAAGGAACTGATCGATGAACTGGAAAAACGTACCGGTCACAAAGTGATTGGAAACAAGAGTGCGAGTGGAACCGAAATCTTAGAGGAACTGGGCGAGGAAGAGATCGCAACCGGACACATGATCGTGTATACATCTGCGGATTCGGTTCTTCAGATCTGTGGAAACGAGGAAACGTTTGGGCTAAAGGAGCTTTACCGCTGCTGTGAGATCGCCAGAGAGATTACCATGAAAGATGAATGGAAAGTTGGGGCGTGTCATTGCAAGACCTTATGTTGGAAAGAAAAAAGGTGAGTTTGTCCGCACCAGCAATCGTCATGATTATGCCTTAAAGCCATATGGAAGAACCGCATTAAATGCGTTAAAAGACGCCGGATATGATGTGATCTCTGTCGGAAAAATCCGGGATATTTTTGACGGGGAAGGAATCACGGAATCCAATAAGTCCAAAAGCTCGGTACATGGAATGGAGCAGACAATCGAGATCGCAGAGCGCGATTTTACCGGACTTTGCTTTGTGAATCTGGTAGATTTTGATGCACTTTGGGGACACAGAAGAAACGTAAAAGGATACGCAGAAGAACTGGAACGCTTTGACGTGAAACTCGGCGAACTTCTTAAGGTACTTCGGGAAGATGATCTTCTTATCATCACGGCAGATCACGGAAATGATCCAACCTATAAGGGAACAGACCACACCAGGGAACAGGTGATGTTTGTTGCATATTCGTCTTCCATGAAGGGATCAGGAAAGCTTGAAGATCAGGATACATTTGCAGTGATCGGGGCAACGATCGCAGATAATTTTGGTGTGCAGATGCCGGAAGGCACGATTGGTACGTCATTGCTTGCAGAGTTGAAGTGACATAAGAACGCGAAATACTGAAGTGAGAGAAGAGTGGAAAATACTGATGTGCTGGCATATTGGGAAAGCAAAACATAGCAGAAAATCAAGAAATACATCTTTGCATGATGAGTAAAGCAATACGATGCCTGGGCAGCCGGCAGGAGAAAGGAAAAAACATGGATAAAAAAGATATTTTAAGCAGAGTAGATCACACACTGCTTTCACAGACTGCAACATGGGAGGAAATCCGGCAGATTTTAGACGATGGAATAAAATATGGATGCGCTTCTGCCTGTATCCCGGCTTGTTATGTGAAACAGGCGGCAGAGTATGTCGATGGGAAACTGCCAATCTGTACAGTGATCGGATTCCCAAACGGATACCATACAACGTCGACGAAAATTTTCGAGACAAGGGATGCGGTCGCAAACGGAGCTGACGAGATCGATATGGTCATTAATATCGGATTTTTGAAAGACAAACGGTATGATGAAATCGAGCAGGAAATCCGAAAAATCCATGAGGCATGCAGCGGAAAAACCTTAAAAGTGATCATTGAGACATGCCTTCTGACAGATGAGGAGAAGATCAAGATGTGTGAGATCGTGGCGAATGCAGGCGCAGAGTTCATTAAGACCTCCACCGGATTTTCCACCGCAGGAGCAACTTTTTCGGATGTGGAACTGATGCGAAAACACATCGGTGCGAACGTGAAAGTAAAGGCAGCCGGAGGAATTTCTTCTTTTGAAGATTCGGAAAAATTTATTGAACTTGGCGCAGACCGGCTTGGCACGAGTCGGCTGGTGAAAATTATGAAAAATGTATAAGTCGTTGTAGAAATTGAGTAAAGACCATAAAATAAGCGGTTTTTACTCAATTTTTTTGCATACTCGGAAACAATATGTTATAATTTGTGCATTGCACTTACACTATGACAGAGTAATGTGTATGTGCTATGAGATGGAGAGGAATGCAAAGAAAATGTTACAGACGATAGAACAAATCAACAATGTAGTAAATAACTTTATCTGGGGTGTGCCCGCAATGATCTGCATTATCGGTGTCGGCCTGTTTTTGAGTGTCCGAACCCGGTTTTTGCAGATCCGCAAATTTCCGTATGCAATGAAAGTGACCATCGGACGTATGCTGAAAAAGAGAGAGGCATCGGATGGAGCACTGACTCCGTTTCAGGCGGTCTGTACCGCACTCGCGGCGACAGTTGGAACCGGAAATGTGGCAGGTGTGGCAGGCGCAATCGCAATCGGCGGACCGGGTGCAGTTTTCTGGATGTGGATATCCGCAATCCTTGGCATGTGCACCAAGTTTTCCGAGGTGACACTTGCCGTACATTTCCGCGAGACAAATGCCAACGGAGAGTTGGTCGGCGGACCGATGTATTACATCAAAAACGGTTTGAAAAAACACTGGCTTTGGCTTGCGTACCTGTTTTCTGCTTTCGGAGTTCTGACCGTATTCGGAACCGGAAATGCAACGCAGGTCAACACGATCACTACGGCGATCGACTCAGCACTTTATAATTTTAACCTGCTCTCCGAGGAATCCGCACCGACCTTAAACCTGGTCATCGGAATAGTTTTAGCCGCACTGATCGCATTAATTTTGATTGGTGGAATTAAAAGAATTGGACAGGTGACAGAGAAACTGGTGCCATTTATGGCGATCATTTATATTTTACTGGCGATCGGTGTTGTACTGATTAATTTCAGATCCATTCCAGCGGTATTCGGTTCTATTTTTGAGGGTGCATTTAACCCGGCAGCCGTGACAGGCGGAGCAGTGGGAAGCTTTTTCATGAGTATGAAAAAGGGTGTTTCCAGAGGTATTTTTTCCAATGAGGCAGGACTTGGAACCGGTTCGATCGCACATGCCTGTGCCGATACGAGAAAACCGGTAAAACAGGGGTTTTTCGGTATTTTCGAAGTGTTTGTGGACACGATCGTGATCTGTACACTGACCGCACTGGTCATTTTATGCAGCGGCGTTCCGGTTGGATATGGCGAGGCAGCAGGTGCAGAGCTTACCATCAGCGGATTCACCTCCGTATATGGTGGCTGGGTATCTATTTTTACTGCGGTTGCAATGTGCTGTTTTGCATTCTCCACGATCATTGGCTGGGGACTTTACGGAACAAGATGTATTGAATTTTTATTTGGAACGTGGGCTAATAAGCCGTTCATGATTTTATATGCGCTGGTGGCGATCGTTGGTGCGACCATGAACCTCGGACTGATGTGGAACATCGCAGAGACATTCAACGGACTTATGGTAATCCCAAACCTGATCGCAGTATTCTTATTATCAGGTGTGGTTGTGAAGCTGGTGAAGGAGTATTTCGAGGGAGAGGGGAAAACGAAGTAGTTACATAAAAAGAGCCGGAGACAGGACGGGTATCGTCTTTGCCGCCAAAGACAGAGTATAGTCTGACGGATTTTGGCAGGACGCTGTCACCGATCATTGAAGCGATGCAGCAGTGGGGAAATACCCATCTAAACATCGCAGGATGCGAAGAGAGTGAGGCGTTACTGGAACAAGGTACAAGTGAACAGAGAGTCAAACTAAACATGCATATTTTTTGAAAAACATGTTTCATTTAAAAACGGATGTGGTGAACATAAGTATGTTTATGTAAGATGTTATTTTGACATAAGTTCTTTTACTTCTTCTACACCGTAGGTATCTCCGGCTTTCTGGAAAGCGGTGATAGCTTTTTCAAAATAGACAGCCGCATCCTCTGCTTTATCTGATGATTTCAGAATTTCGCCAAGACCGCGGTAAGCACAGCCGATGGAGATAAGATCGTTCGACTTTTCAGCAAAATCTAAGGCTGAAAGCATGTTTTTTTCTGCGGGAGGAAGATCATGAAGCTTCATGGAAACATAGCCCTGCTCATAGAGATTTGCGGAGCGGGCAAGTGCGTCATCCGGGAAAAATAATTGTCATGGTCTGTGGAAGGAATCTTTGCATAACATTCTTTATAAAGCGTTTCTGCATCGGTGTAATTGCCTGCGTCAAATAATGCCCAGGCTTTTGATAGGGTTTCGGTCATGGAAGTCTCCTTGTTTCTTATATTAGTCATATTCAAAAATACCCTGTATTGCGTCTGAAACATTCATAATCATATGATAAGGGACGCGGTCGATACGTTTGCAGCTTCTGGCGGAAGGGTCAATTAGCTTCAATTGTTCACATATAGCAGTTCCTGAGGTGTCTTTGACACCGCGTACTTTTATGTGAAGAGGACCTTCTGCATAATTCTCTAAAAGTGGGCAGACGTGAAAAACACCTGTTTTTTTAATAAATTTATTTTTACTTACAACAAGCATTGCATCTTTTAAATTAGAAATTTTGATAATATCTCCCTGCGAAAAATTCATCATAAAATTTCCTTTCCGACAGGTTCTCCCCAATCATAATCACAAATTGAAATTTCCCCATTGTATTCAGCAACGCGTTCCTCAAATGTTTTGTGTTTAAATGCTTTTTTCAAAACAATCGAATCATCAATTACTTCAATTTGTAAAGTATCTGAGACATGGAGTCCAAGTTTTTCAAGAATATTCTTTGGAATACGTATTCCCTGACTATTTCCCCATGTTTTGATGGCAACCTGATCGCTCATAAATGTTCACTCCTTTAAAAAAGATATTGTTGATCATGAAGCTTAGTTTCATAATCGATATCTACACGCACTTCATGCGACGGTCTTTGTTATATAGTATTAACTGTATATACATATATTATATCGAATAGTATCAAAGGTCAATATGTAATCAAATAGTTAATTTAACTGACAAAATTTCTCAACAACAATATCTCTTCCTTGTATCCCCCAATATCATGTGCTATAATCCTCTCAAGATTAGTTATGACTAACTAAAACACCAAAAATGGCTGTTGCCAAATATGTTTTTTGAAAAAGGGGGGAGACATATGTCAGAGGAAGAGAAAAAATTTTTGGAGATCGTTGACCTGAAAAAAGGTTTTGGAAGTGGAGAAACACGTCAGGAAGTATTGCGCGGAATGAGCTTTTCCGTGGCAAAAGGAGAATTCTGTGTTCTGCTTGGACCGTCCGGTTCGGGAAAATCAACTTTATTAAATATCATCGGAGGAATCGACAGTGCCGATTGCGGTTACATCTCGATCAACGGCGATAAGCTCGAAGATATGAGTGAGAAGAAACTAACCCAATACCGCAGAAAACATCTCGGCTATGTATTTCAGATGTACAATCTGATTGCTAATCTGAACGTGAAGGAAAACATTGAGGTCGGAGCGTATCTTTCCGACAATGCGTTGGACATTGACGACCTGTTACATACACTTGGACTTTACGAGCACAGATACAAGCTGCCGAATCAGTTGTCCGGTGGTCAGCAGCAGCGTGTTTCCATCGGTCGTGCGATTGTGAAGAACCCGGATATCCTGCTCTGTGATGAGCCAACCGGAGCTTTGGATTATAACACCTCCAAAGAAATTTTAAAACTGATCGAAGATGTAAACAAAAAATATGGAAATACGATCATCATGGTAACACACAACGAGGCAATCAAGAACATGGCAGATCATGTCATAAAACTTCGTGATGGAGCCGTGCGCCATAACGAGAGGAACGAGCACAAGATTTCAGCAGCAGATCTTGAGTGGTAAGGAGTGTGGCAGTTATGAAAAAGAAAAAAATTAAAAATCCACTCATCAGACGTATTCCGCGTGAATTGCTCGGTGACTGGAAAAAATATCTTGTGGTGGCATTATTCCTGATCCTCACGATCGGCTTTGTTTCCGGTATGTATGTTGCAAATGAGAGTATGCTCGTTGCAGCAGATGAAGGCGTGACAAAATATAAGTTAGAGGACGGACATTTTGAGCTGGACAAAAAGGCAGATGAGACGTTACTCGCTGCTATCGAGACAGGAACAAAAGCGGACGTCAAAAAGTATTATCTTGACAAAGCGAAAAAAAAGAGCTGGACGAAAAGTTGGATGAAAAAGCTTATCCGGAAGCCTACGACGAGGCATGGGATAAAATCGTAGAGGAAATCGATGATAAATATGCTGACGCAGAAGAAAAATATGAGTTAAACGATCCTGATTTTACAGAAGTTCCGGTAAAAGTATATGAGAACTTCTTCCGAAATGAGGAGGAAGATTACAACAATGACGGCGAGGCAGAAGGAAACATCCGTGTCTATGCAAAAAATGATAACGTGGATCTTGCCTGCCTGCTTGACGGAGCATTTCCGGAAAAAGCGGATGAGATCGCAACTGACCGTATGCATGCAGACAATGTCGGCGTCAAAGTGGGAGATGAGATTTCTGTCAGCGGGCAGAGGTTCAAAGTTGTCGGACTGATCGCCTATGTCAATTATGCGACACTGCATGAGAAGTCAACAGATATGATGTTTGATGCGATCAAATTCGATGTGGCTATGGTCACACAGGAAGGATTTGATAGTTTACATAAAACTGTTCATTATGCTTACACATGGAATTATGTGGATACTCCTGCAGATGAAGTGGAGCAGAAAGCAAAATCCGATGATTTCATGAAAGCACTGCTCACACAGGTAGTGTGTGATGACAAAGAGTTAGAGGACTATATGCCGCGCTATGCAAATCCGGCTATTAATTTTGCAACGGATGATATGGGTTCAGACAAAGCTATGGGTGGTGTTTTACTGGATATTTTGATCGTGATCATTGCATTTATTTTTGCAGTGACCATCAGCAACACGATCGTGAAGGAGGCTTCTACGATCGGAACACTGAGAGCTTCCGGTTATACGAGAGGTGAACTGGTCAGACATTATATTTCCATGCCGGTGATCGTGACACTTCTCGCAGCGTGCATTGGAAATATCCTCGGCTATACCGTATTTAAAAATGTGGTTGTCGGCATGTATTATAACAGCTACAGTCTTCCGACTTATAAGACAGTCTGGAACCCGGATGCCTTTTTCAAGACAACGATCATTCCGGTTGTTTTAATGCTTGCGGTCAATCTCATCGTCATTATAAAAATGATGAGGCATACACCATTACAGTTTTTGCGTCATGATCTGAAAAAAACAAAGCGTAAAAAAAAGCAATGCGCCTGCCAAAATGGAGCTTTTTAGGCCGTTTCCGCCTGCGTATCATGTTCCAGAACGTGACGAATTACCTGATTTTATTTGTGGGTATCTTGTTTATAAGCATTATGCTTGCAATGGCGGTCGGTATGCCGGAGACGCTCGAATATTACAAATCCAATGTTTCAGATATGATGTTCACGAATTATCAGTATGTGTTAAAGTCTTATGAGAATGAGGATGGAGACATTATCACAACGGATAATAAGGATGCAGAGAAATTCAATATGACATCTCTGCAGCACAAGAGCGATACGTTAGATGAGGAGATTTCTGTCTACGGAATCGAGGATGACAGCTGGTATGTGAAAATCAGTAACCTGTCTGCCCTGAAAGGAAACGAGGCATATATTTCTGCTTCCTATGCAGATAAATACAGCCTGAGCGTGGGCGACACAGTGGTTCTGGACGAAAAATATGAGAACAAACAGTATGAGTTTGAGGTTGCAGGAATCTATGATCACAGTCAGGCGCTGGCAGTATTTCTGTCCAATGAGCAGTATTGTGAAATCTTTGACATGGACAGTGATGCATTCACAGGCTATCTCTCGGATTCAGAGATCACAGATATTGATGAGGATGAGATCGCAACCGTCATCACAGAACACGACATTACGAAAATGTGTGACCAGCTCGATCATTCCATGGGCTCTTATATGACCTACTTCCAGTATCTGTGCATCCTGTTATCCGCAGTATTGATTTACCTGCTCACGAAGCTGATCATCGAGAAGAACGAAAATGCAATTTCCATGACAAAAATCCTGGGCTATGAGAACCGGGAGATTGCAAGTTTATATCTGTTGTCTACAACCATCGTTCTTGTGGTAATCGATGTTGTCAGCGTGATTTTAGGTGTCGTCATCATGAAGGCAGTCTGGAGGATCATGCTCTTTTCCTGCAGTGGATGGTACGCTTTTCGCATAAGCACGATGGGCTATGTGAAAATGTTCCTGTTTATCCTGATCGGATATCTGCTTGTCATGGTATTGGATTTTAGAAGAATCAAGCGTATTCCGATGGATCAGGCACTGAAAAATGTGGAATAACAGGAAAAATATAACCTGACAGGAGAGCGCAGAGATCACATAAAAATTAAAGTGCACATGGCAATTGTACCATAAAGCAGCTGCCGGAAATGGGAGCATCCACAACCTGGATGTTCCCATTTTGCTTTTTCGGTGAGCTCTTTCGCAATGCAGAGTCCGAGTCCAAAGTGTTCTCTGTCGGTATGTGCATCGTCGGCGCGGTAAAATCGTTCAAAAATATGGGATTTCTTTTCCTCTGAAATTCCACATCCGGTATCTTCGAATAGAAAACAAAGCATTTCATTTTCAGCATGGCAGGAGAGTGTCACTTTTCCACCGGATGGTGTGTAACAGAGTGCATTATCCACGATAATGGAAAAAATCTGTTCTGTGCGGTGGATATCGCAGAAGCAGTCCGGGAGAATTTCTTCCGGCAGAGTGAGGATAAGGTGAAGCCCGTTTTTCTTTGCCAGTGTTTCGAACTTTTCATAAGTGTCTAAGAGCAGCAAATCCGGCTGACAGGCTTCCGGTTTGATGGTGAGCGTGTCAGCATCCGAATTTGCGAGCAGCAGCATATCGTCGATCAGACGTTTCATGTGGACGGTCTCCTCGGACATCAGATGGAGAAAGTGGTTTCGTTCCTCTTCATTTGAACATTTTTCAACGGATTCCAAGCCGGAGCGGACAACCGCTAATGGGGTGCGTAGCTCGTGGGAGGCGGAGGCGATGAATTGTGTCTGCTTTTTCTGTGCAGTTTCGACTGGTTCTAACATTTTTCGGATGAAGAAGTGGAAAAAGAGAAACAGCAGTAAAAATGCGGCAATATTTGCAATGATCACGATAATTCTTAACGACAGCATCTGGTGAGACTGTTCGGCGAGCGAGCGCAGGATCAGAAAGTTTAAGTAGCTGTCGCCTTTTGGGATACTGCCGACGGATGCAATGTAGGGAATGTTATCGCCGGAGTTGAACTGATATTCCGTATGCGAGGAAAGCCTTTTATTTTTCGTGAAAAAAGGAGGGTTCCCGGTAAGCTCTTCTGCGGCGAGAAGTGCATTTTCACATAATTGCTCGTCTGCAGTTGTCTGATGATACTGGTCATAAAAGAGTGGAGTCCCATTCTCAAAAAGATAAATCTGGATAGAACTGTTTTCCTGTAACTGGTTTAACCACTGGTGTGAGATGACATCCTGCTCCTGCAAATGGGAAATGACAGAACTTGTCTCTGTGAGAAAAGCGGTTTCGTTTCCCTGCTTTATATTTTTTTCTGCAACAAAAACACACAGAGCACTTAAGGCAAGGAGAATGATCTGTGTGACGCAGGTACAAAATAAGGTGAGTTTGCGATGTAAAGCCTGATAGGTTGTGCCGGAAAAGGTGAAGTGTGGAAACATGAGAAACCTCCTGATAATGTACATAAAGCAGATAGGATAGTGAAAAAAGGTATCTGTAAATTGCAATAAGGATAAAATAATTGAAAAGTAACGGCAGCTATACAGAAGCTTCATGATCTTATATGGAAAATCTGGAATCAGGAGGAAGCCAGCGTATATCCGACACTGCGGATGGTTTTTAAGGCAAGCGTGCTTCCAACGTAGGAGAGCCGCTTGCGCAGGTAATGGATGTAAGTGTCGAGATTACAATCCTCCACTTCTGCGTCCACGCCCCAGACACGGCTAAGAAGTACTTCACGGCGGATGACGAGCTCAAAACTTCGCAGAAGAACTTCAAGCAATCTGCCCTCACGGCCGGAGAGCCGGATGGAGCCAGTAGGTCCACTTAGCAGTCTCGCGTTGCAGTCATAACTGATGTCGCAGATGGTAAGTAAATTGTCATCTTCCCATTTGCCGCTGCGTCTGCCGAGGGAGCGGATGCGGGCGGTCAGTTCTTCGAAGGCGAATGGTTTTACAATGTAATCGTCTGCACCGGCATCCAGCCCTTCGATCCGGTCATAAAGTTCGCCGAGGGCGGTGATCAGTATGACAGGCGTGGAGAAATTCCGGCCTGTCTAGCTTTTTGCAATACAAGCAGACCGTTCATGGTCGGGAGCATGCGGTCGAGCAGGACAATGTCGTGCGCGTCCTGTAAGAAGAGGTCAAGACCGTCTCTTCCGTCGTGGCATACATCCACCTCATAAGCTTCCTGCTCCAACTGAAAACGCAGGGTTTCACAAAAATTCAGATCATCTTCGATCAATAAAATACGCATAATAATGTCTCCTGAGATTTATAAGGATGAGTATAGCATAGAAATCTTAGAAAAATCTTTAAATTTGTAGATTATTTTGAAATGTAACAGTTAAATTATTACTTAGCAGGAGTCTGTATAAATTCAAGTTTTAATTGCATACCAAGCCCATGTGCAAGTTTTTTGACCATACTTAAGCTTGGATTTCGTGTACCATTTTCGATGCGGCTGATATCAGCTTGCGTAATTCCGGTTCTGGCAGATAAATCCTTTTGAGTGAGGTTTTGCTGTAATCGGGCATCAATCATTGCCTGAATAATATCATATTCCGGTTGCAAAGCATCATATTCTGATTTGATTTCAGGATTTTGCAGGACTTTCTTTTTGTAATCTTTATAATTGCTCATTACGGTGCCTCCATTCATAATCGGTTTTATATTTTTTGGCGAGATCAATAGCGGATTTAGGAGTTTTGGCTGTCTTTTTTATAATCCCATTTGTCAGAATAATTTTTTGACCTATAATAAAAAAATAAAATACTCTGTTAATATCAGAACCATGTTTGGTGCGAAGTTCAAATATTCCATTTTCAAGAGGTTTAGAATAAGGTTCTCTTAATAATGGACCATTTGTTTCTAATAAATCAATTGTCCGTAATGTTTTTGCAAGGAATTTAGAATCCAGAGAATCTAAAAAATCCTGAACAGGACATTTGCCATCCGCCGTATCATAAAAAATGATTTCGTACAATAGTATTCCTCTTTCCGTTAATATTATAGTATGTTGTAAACAACATATTGTCAAGATGCTAGTTTTTCTTTCCTCTACAAGTTTTTCCATTTTAGCCTTATAAGCCATTAATCGTAACAGATAATCAGGCATTTTGCGGTTTCCAAGTTCCCAGTCCTGAAGTGTCCGGTAAGGAATCTCGAAATATTCGCAGAATTCTCTGCGTGTCATGCCGGTACTTGTTCTCAATTCAATTAAATATTCTCTGCTATCCATAAAACCTCCTGATATAATATGACGTTTGTTTTTGATCCAAAAATATTTGCAATTTCAGCGTAGCATGCACCTGTGGAGGAAGTAACAATCATACACAAAATACACGCATTGCGTATAATTTTATGTATTATAACACACGCAAAGCGTACATACAATGCAAAAAATTGAAAGGCAACAATTAAAGCCAAATTTAAAGATTTTTCTAAGATTTCTTCTGTAAGATAAAACCAGAAACGCAAAATGCTGCATGTAGAATGCCAAAGCAGAGGAACAGCTGCTTGTTCTGGCAATGATTGTGGAGCTGCAATTATAAAAGCAAAATAAAAACTGAAAATGCAAAGATAAAAAACAGGCAAAAACGAAGCATGCTAGTTGTCACAGTAATTTTACTTCTGCTGATGACATTGACAGCAGGAATATTCACCGGCTGTGGAAAAAATGCAGGCGGAGGCGTAGATGGAACAGAAAGCAGTGGCACGAATGCTGATGGCAGCGCAGGAGGCGGCAAAGGAAGATTTATTGAATCAAAAGTAGCACTTCCGGAAGAAATCAACAGTATTTTACGGTTTAAAGCCCTGTCGGATGGAACACTTGAAATCGTAGGGCAGGATGCAGATTATAGCATCTATGTGGCAAAAAGCAGTGATGGAGGCGGAAACTGGGAGACAACACCGCTGAAAGATATCTCTTACAGCGATGTCGCAGTCGCAGAGGATGGAACAGTTGCGTTTCTTGATTACACAGAAAACGGATTATGTCCGGTTACAATTGTGGACGCGGACGGAAGCACACATACATTTTCGATTGAAATGCCTGCAGAAGATGCCTTTGTATCAGTTGCAGCATTTGACAGTAACAAACAGCTGATCGTACGCGATACATTGGGCGGTTTGTATGGAATTGACTGTACAGATGGAAGCAAAACAGTGACATTTGAAATCGATGAGGATACCTATATTCCTTATTTTGATGTGGTTGGAACGAATTGCTATATCGTCACAAGTGACAAGGTGCTTTGCTATGACACGACAACCGGAAAAGAGACGGACGAGCTGACCGCATTGACTGAGCAGATCTGTTCAGATGATAACCTCGTTTATCGAAATACCGATACCGGACTTCCGGTGACGTTTGCAAAAGCGGAGAATGATAACAGTATTATTTTTGCAGATTATAAAGGAATTTTCCACTATACAACAGGTGGAGCAGTTGTGGAGGAGCTGGTACAGGGCGAGCAGACTGCATTGAGCAACAGCGGTGCGATTTTTTACGGAGTGTATATGCAGGACGAGACGCATCTTTTTGTGGCAGGAAATAACGGAATGGAGGGTGCACTCTACAGCTACACCTACGATGCAGACGCATCTGCCAACCTGAATCAGGAACTCAATATTTATGCATTGCAGGATTCCGATACGCTGCGTCAGGCGGTCAATATTTTCCGTCAGGAGTATGCAGATATTTATGTAAACCTTGAAATTGGCATGACGGATGATAATGGAGTGACGTTAGAGGACGCATTGAAGACGTTGAGCACGGATATCCTGGCAGGAAATGGACCGGATGTGCTTATCTTAGATGGAATGCCGGTGGACAGCTATGTGGAAAAAGGAATTTTAACAGATATCAGTGATGTTGTGGATGAGGTAAAGGCTTCGGATGGACTTGTGGATTCCATTGTGAAAGACAGCACAAAGGATGGAAAGATATATGCGATTCCGACACGTTTCTTAGTATCATTTATCACGTCAGATCAGCAGACGGTAGATGCAGGAAAGTCCACGCAGGCACTTGCAGACCGCATCGAAACCCTGGCAAAGGACAAAAGTACGACTTATGTGGTACAGCAGAAGATGGCGGAAGAGTTACTGCTTGATTTTTACAATGTAGATTCCAAAAACTGGGTAAAAGAGGACGGAAGTCTGGATGAAACGAAAGTTTCCGATTATCTGACACAGGTGAAACGCATTTATGATGTGGATGATCACAGCGATATTGAATCCTATGGCAATTTTTTTGAGAGCGGAATGTGCGATGGATACCGTTATGGAACATTAGACAGCATGGATTTATTTACAGAGACATGTAAAGTGGAATTTGGAACCATTGCAGATGTCGAGGATTTCCAGTTGATGTTGAGTGCAGGGTCGACGGACGGAGCGGTTTATGGGGTGCATTGTCGAATGGTGGAATTTCTACCTATGTCCCATTTTTACAGGCAGGTGTGGTATCAGGAGGCAATGAGGATGCAGGAAAAGCATTTGTGAAAACATTGCTCGGCAAAGAGGCAGGAGCTTCCAGCAACGGAATCCCGGTGAATGAGGCAGCTTTAAAGGATCAGATCAATGCATTGATGGGACGGACGGAAACAAGCATGGCATTTAACAGGGATGGAAGCGACAAAATCTATACGATTGAATACCGCTCCATGACACAGGAGGAAGCAGATGCGATTTTAGCGCAGCTGGAAGCAGTGGAGCAGTCAGCGCTCACAGACCGTACGATCCAGAACCTTGTGATCAGGCAGGGAACAAGTTATGTAAAAGGAGAGCAGAACCTCGAAGAAACGGTAAATGAGATCACGAAGAAAGTGAATCTGTATCTTGCAGAGCAGCAGTAAAAAAGGAAGAGGATGGGAGATTGCAGCAGGTTATGAGAAAGGCATGAGGATGAAAAGACATAAAATCAGAAAAAGCGAAATCCCGGCTGGTATTTTCTGTTGCCCGAATTTCTGGGAGTATCGGTGTTTGGACTGATCCCATTTGCAGATGTGGTGCGGCGCTCTTTTCCAGACCGTGGATGGCAGTTTCGTCGGGATCAGTAACTACGTGCAGGTGATAAAAATGATGCGTTTAATCTTGCAGCGAAAAATACACTGCGTTTTGTGGTCACCTGTATTCCATGCCTGTTGCTGTTATCGCTGATCCTGGCAATGCTGTTGCAGCAGGTTTTGATTTTGGCAGAAAAGAAAAACACCGGGATGTGACGATGGAACAGTTTTACCGGGGCAGTGCAGCGGCACTTAAAGGTATGTATCTGCTTCCGATGGCAATCCCGGCGGCAAGTGTGGTCGTACTGTGGAAGATTCTTTTTGACAGCCACGGATTTGTGAACAGTGCGATCCATGCGCTGTCAGGAATGAGCGGAATCGGGCAGATTTTAAACGTTTTGTCGGTGCAGGAGGTAGACTGGATGAACACCGATGCCGCATTTGGAATCCTCGTATTCAGCTATGTCTGGAAATATTTAGGATACGATATTGTGCTCTGGATGGCGGGGCTTTCTGCAATCCCGCAGGGGATTTATGAGGCGGCAGAGATGGACGGAGCCGGAAAATGGAAAACGTTTTTCTATATCACACTTCCGAATCTCCGCCCGGTGGCATTTACCGTTGTCATTTTGTCGGTTTTAAATTCATTTAAGGCGTTCCGGGAGGTTTACATGGCAGCGGGCAGCTATCCACAGGAAAATATTTATCTGTTGCAGCATGTGTTCAACAACTGGTTCCAGACGCTCTCGGTGGATAAGATGGCGGCGGCATCTGTGATGCTCGCGTTTGTAATTGCGGTGTTTGTGCTGTTACTTGAGCGAAGCTGGGAGCGGGAAGGATAATGAACAGGAGACAGCAGATAAAAAGGAAGATGTACAATATAAATATAGAAAGAAGAATCTCATGAAGAGAATAATAATAACATGCATTCTGATTCTGACAGCAGGCTTGTGCCTTGCTCCAGTTCTCTTTTCTGCTTGTCGGCACTTTTATGGGAAACCATGAAATCTATACGTGCATCGCACCTGCACTCGGAAAGGGAGATGGGCTTGCTATCTGGCATCTTCTGCCACAATACCCGACGTTGCAGAATGTTGTGGGGCTCCTTTTCGATTCACCAGAATATTTTCAGATGTTCTGGAACTCGATTTTTTACACGGGGGCAATTCTGGCAGGGCAGATGCTTTTTGGCATGCCGGCAGCGTGGGGGCTGGCGCGGTATTCTTTCCGCGGAAGAAAAACAGTTTACCGGCTGTTCATTCTCGTGATGATGATGCCGTTTCAGGTCACGATGTTGTCGCAGTATCTGGTGTTAAACCGTCTGGGAATGCTGGACAGACCGCAGTCAGTCGTTTTGCCCGGAATTTTTGCAACGTTTTCCGTCTTTATTATGTACCGCTTTTTCCGTGGAATACCGGAAAATGTCATGGAGGCGGCACGTATGGACGGGGCGGGAGAATTCCAGATTTTTTTGCGGATCGGCATACCGCTTGGAAGTCCGGGCATCCTGTCGGCACTGGTATTTTCGTTTTTGGACTGTTTTAGCATGTTAGAGCAGCCGATGACGTTTTTGAAAACAAAAAGTCTCTGGCCGTTGTCACTTTTTCTGCCGGAGATCACGAGCCAGAACGCAGGATTTTCACTCTGTGCATCACTGGTGACGATCCTGCCCGCGATGTTTGTTTTTCTGGCAGGACAGGACTATCTGGAGCAGGGAATTGCGATGGCGGGAGCGAAGGAATAGTGCAGGAGCAGAATGTAATTGAGAATATGAAAAATATAAGAAAAAACAAAAATTCGGAAAATGAAATAGCAGTAACCGGAAAATCGGGAATTTTCTGGTTAAAAGGGCTGGCTGGTTTACTTGCGGTCATGCTGGTTTTCACGATTGCATCGCGGGTGGTGGCATCCATCACTGTCCCACAGGTAACGGCATCAGCTCCGTCATCCGGAAAGATCGAGCACACGGTTATGGCATCGGGAACCGTGGAGGCAGGCGGTGAGAAAGCGATTGTCACAGAGGAAGGAATTCTGGTTGCACAGGTCAATGTGCATACGGGAGAAAGCATCGGGGAAGGAGAAACTCTTTTTGCACTTGATATGGACAGTCTGGAAGATCAGATTTATGAGCTGCAGAACCAGATCAAAAAGCTTCAGCTTGAAAATGATTCCCTGAAGAAAAATAAAGCGCAGGCAGACGCAAAGCAGCAGCTGGAGTTAAAGCGTGCGCAGGAAGATTATGAGGAAACGATAGCGAAGAATACAGTTTCCGATGGGAAGGCAAATGAGGCATTGCAGAAAGCGGCGGATGCGAAAAGTCAGGCAGAGAAGGAATTAAACAGTGCGAAGGATGCACTTGCACAGGCGGAGAAGGAGCTGAATGCAGTCAAAGAGGAACTGCAAAATGTGAAGGATGCAGCTGCAGCAGAGCAAAGTAAAGATACCGCAGATCAGACAGGCGAAGCAGAAAAGAAAGATACAAATTCAACCATAACACAGAAGCTCCAGCAGTTAGAAGAAGCTGTGCAGGAAAAGCAGAACACATACGACACAATTCAGGCAAAAGTTACTGAAAAGCAGGCGGCACTTGACTCTGCCAGCGTCGCATTAGAGGAGAAGCAGGAACAGCTGGAATCCAATACAAGTACTGCAGAGGATGCAAAGAAAGCCGCAGAGCGCGCGGTAGAAGATGCAGGTCTGTCTGCAGACATCGATCACACGCAGGAAATCAACGCCATTTCTTTAGAGCAGTTCCAGAAACAGTTAGAAAAGCTGAAAACCCTAAAGCAGCAGAACGGAGAGATAACTGCACCATCCTCCGGGATTATTACAAAAGTATGTGTGGAAACCGGGCAGAAAACAACAGACACGGCGGCAGTTGTCATGAGCGATGAGCAGAGTGGACTTTTTTTTACTACGACAACGGACAGCAAAAACAGGGAATATCTCTCAGTGGGAGATAATGCAACGATTACCGGTGTCGGTAAGGAAACGTCTGATTGCAGCATTGTTTCCCTGGAAACATCGAAAGACGGAAGCAGCATAAAAGTGTCAATTGCTATGCAGGGGGATGATTTCTTGCCGGGTGAGAGCGCACAGATGACTGCCACAAGAAAATCGGAAAGCTATGATTACCTTGTGCCGGTTACAGCCGTTTGGCAGGAAAATAACAAAGCGTATGTGTTACTCTTAGAGACGGAAAATACAGTGCTCGGAGAGCAGTATATCGCGAGGAAGGCGGAAGTGCAGATTTTAGATAAAAACAGCAGTTATGCAGCGGTAAGCGGAAACTCACTGAGTGCGGACTGCCAGATCATCACAGATTCTGATCGGACGGTTGGAAACGGGGATGTTGTGCGGATGACGGAGTAAGGACAGAACAATGAAAAAAATAAGTTACAGAAAAAGAATCGCAAGTCTGGCTTTTGGATTATTTGGAGCTGTATTTTTGGTATTTGCATGCGTTTATCATAATAAAACAGAGGATTTTTCCAATATCATCACAATCCAGTCTGGGGAAGACAAGTTTACCCAGAGCGAAATATCGTCAATCCGGCAGGATACGGCATCCGCAGAGACATTCACAGCGTGGACAGAGCAGAAAAATCAGACAGTTCGTGCTACGATAAACGAACGGAGCAGCAACGCGGATATTTTGTTACTCTGTGGAGATTCCCACTCCGTCCTTCCGTGGGGAAAAAATCTGCCGGAAAGCGACACAGAGGGCTGCATCCTAGGTGCATCCTTAGCGGAGCAGTTGTTTGGTGGAACAGAGGTGGAAGGACAGCAGATCCTATACAACGGAAGAGAGCTTACTGTGCGCGGTATCGTAAAAGAACCACAAAATATAATGCTATGTCAGAGCGCTGCAAACGATGAGACAGCTTCCGGAACACAAACTGGAAGCAACGGAAACCAGCAGACAGGCTCATCAGAAAATAATCAACAGGAAATCTGCTATGACAAAATCAGTCTGCTCTATACAGACAAGTCGAAAGCGATTAACAGGACTGCGGCAGAATTTATCAGCAGATATGGATTAGACGGTCAGATCCTTCATTACGAATACAAACGAAATCTAAGCTGGTTTACAGACTTGATTCCGGGAAAATGGTCCGATTTTTCCGGTTGGAAGGAGAATTTGAAAACACTGCAAAGTGATGAAAAAATATTAAAGCAGTGCGAGAAGAGCACGGTCGAAAGCCTTTATTTGGAATGGATCTGGAAAAGAAACAATTGTTTCCTGATGTGTCTTGTTATGGCAGAGTTGTTATAATAGCTCTAGAGGTGGTATATAAGTGAGAGGGGCACTGAAACTTGTAATTTGAAATACGTTATGTTAGTATAAATTACGTCAGTGAACATTTCTCACTGATACAGTTTTTAAATAACAGTATATTTTAAAAGTAAGACTCCGGAGGTTATCAGATACATGAGACATTGATATTTTTCTAATTCAATGATGGAAAAACTGGCAGAGATCAAAGATGGCACAGTTTTTAAATCAGGTTACAGACAGATGTAATCTTTTTTTGGGTTACAAAAAAGAAGATCGGTCAACTGATTACGAATTAGAAAAAAAGGAGATATCTCATGAAAAAATTAAAATTTGATAGTTATGATGGAGTCTGTTTTTTGAATGGACTTGTCTTTTTTGCACCGGTTGCGTTGCTGGTAAGAACGCAGGCTGGTGTGTCAGAACACGTATTTTTCCTCCTTCAGGCATTATTGTCTGGCGTGATTTTTCTGGGGGAAATTCCAACAGGATTTATAACAGATAAAATTGGATACCGGAAATCACTGATCCTGGCACAGGTGTTGCTGCTTGGTGCGAGAAGTTTATTGCTCGCAGCCTTTGTGAGCCGGTCGCTTGTACTGTTTGTCGTGGAGGCAGTTGTGGAGGGAATTGCGGCGTGCTTTACCTCCGGGACGGGAAGCGCGTATTTGTACGCTCTGTATGGAGAAAACGGATATCTTGCAAAAACGGCACACGCAGGAAATTTCGGAACAGCAGGTTTTATCATCAGTACGGTTGCGTATGCCGGGATTTATAAAATAAGCGGTATGGAAGGTTTACTGATTACAACTGTAGTCATGGATATTATAGCGGTTGTGTGCTCGTTCTTCCTGAGAAGTGAAAGCAGTAAAACAATAATTGCAGATAGAAAAGAAATGCGGCTTCAGGCAGACATCAGACAGCAGGAGAATAGCGGTGATACTATGCAGAAAAAGCAGGAAAAGGATTCGATACGGCAGATTTAGCGATATTTAAAAACAAAAGCATTTCTGTTTGTGATTTCGCTGGCGATTTTCAGTATCGCATGGCTTCTGATCAACTTCTTTATGTGGTAAAACTTGAAAACTGCGGTTTGCCGGTAGAATGCATGTCATTGATCATTTTGAGCTATTCAGCCGTACAGATGCTGGCAGAACCCATTTTAGGAAAATTGTCTGACGGAAAAACGGAAAGTCCGGCAGGGGAAAACTGCCCGCAGTTACAGCTGCCGCAGCAGGGTGGCATTTCTTCTTTTTTTTTGGCGTGATAAAATTCAGGGCAGCCGTGCTGCTTCTAATGCTGATATTGCCGTTGCTTTTAAACCTCCCGGAATATCTGCTGATGGATCTGGAAAATCAGTTTGTGGACGAAGCGGAGTGTGGCAGCCAGCGTGCGGCAACGCTGTCTGTGCTTAATATGGGCGTGAATCTGGTAGAGATTCTGACGCTGTCAGCCTCAGCATTTTTGACGAAAATCGGAATCCAGTGGTGCTTTGTGTTTGTGGGATGCTTTCTGATGGCGATAGCGCTTCTATTTGCCAGAATACAAAAATAGAAGGAGCGAAAACCGCTTCCTCCTATCAAAATGATCCGTAATTTTACCACAGACCTAATACGTGTTGCATCAGCAAACTCATACAGGTAATACCGATCCAGCAGCTGAATCCAAGAAGCAAAGGTTTGGCTCCTGTTTTCACTAATTTCACAATATTGGTATTCAGACCAATTGCACTCATGGCAAGAACGATGAAAAACTTGCTCAAAGTTTTTAGCGGATTGAAAACAGCTGCTGGAACACCGAAGTTCACTGCTATTGTTGTAATAATGGATGCAATTATAAAATAGAGAATGAACATCGGAAAAATCTTTTTAAAATCCACTTTATTATGATCCGTTTGTTCCCTTCTGGTTCGAAGAAAAGCAAGGACAAGCGTGATTGGAATAATTGCCAGTGTTCTTGTAAGTTTTACGGTGACAGCTTTATCCAAAGTAGCCGAACCAAGGTTGTACATGGAATCCCAGGTGGAGGCAGCAGCGGTAACGGAAGAGGTGTCATTCACAGCAGTTCCGGCAAAAATACCGAAAGCTTCTCCGTTTGTCTGGGAAAAACCGAGAACGGTGCCAAGCATAGGAAAAAATAAAGCGGCAAGCATATTGAAAAAGAAAATGACAGAAATTGATTGTGCAACTTCCTCGTCATCAGCGTCAATGACAGGAGCAGTAGCTGCAATTGCGGAGCCTCCGCAGATTGAGGAACCTACACCGATGAGTGTGGAGATTTTTCCGGGAACATGAAGGATTTTATGTAATACCCAGGCAACAACAAGGGATGTTGTGATCGTTGCAAGAATGATTGGAAGCGATTGTTTTCCTGTCTGCAGGATGACAGAGAGATTCATTCCAAAACCAAGTAAAATAACAGCATATTGCAGGATTTTTTTTGACACAAATGTGATGCCGCTCTGTAGAGCAGATTTATCGCTGACCAATAATGTAATGACCATTCCTAGGAGGATCGCAAAGACAGGACCACCTACAATTGGGAAAAATTTTTCCTAAAATCCAGCTTGGAATAGCAATCATCAGGCATAACAGCACACCTTTCCAGTTTTTCTTAATAAAATTCATATTCATAACCTCACTAAAAATATTTTGATTCTTACGGGTTCCTATGATAGCATAAACACATAGAGATGAAAAGTAACAAGCCAAAATAAAAGGAGCAGTCATGCAGACAAAAGGAAAGAAAAAAATCATAGATAACGCGGGAGCATTGCAGAAAAAATACGCATGGAAATCAGAGAAACAAAAAAAGAAACAGGCAGCAGCCTGTCCGTATGCAAAAAAATGTGGCGGCTGTGATTATCAGGGAATGTCTTACGAACAACAGCTGCAGGAAAAACAGACCTATGTGCGCAAAAACATTGGGGATTACTGTAAAGTCCTGCCGATCATCGGAATGGAAAATCCGTATCATTACAGAAATAAAGTACACGCAGTGTTTGATGTGGAGCGAAGGGGAAAACATGCAAACGGAGGCAGACGTACCGCAGGAAACGGACATGCGAAGGCAGCACCGGGCGGCGTGATCTCTGGTGTATACAAGGCCGGAACCCATGAAGTCATCAATATTGATTCCTGTGAAATCGAGGATGAGTTATCGAGTGCGATCATCCGCGATATCAGAGGACTTCTTCATTCATTTAAAATAAAAACATATGATGAGGACACCGGATACGGTCTGCTTCGGCACGTTCTCGTGCGCCGTGGTTTTCACAGCGGCGAGGTGATGGTAGTGCTGGTGCTCGGTTCCCCGATTCTTCCATCCAAAAACAATTTTGTGAAAGCATTGCGGAAGCTTCATCCTGAAATAACTACAGTTGTGGTTAACGTAAATGATAAACAGACCAGCATGGTTCTCGGAGAAAAGGAAACTGTTATTTATGGAAAAGGTTATATTGAGGATACGCTCTGTGGCTGTACATTCCGTATTTCGCCAAAATCATTTTATCAGGTGAATCCGGTACAGACAGAGATCCTTTATAACAAAGCGATCACATATGCGGGACTGACCGGAAAAGAGAAAGTGATCGATGCATATTGTGGAACCGGAACGATCGGTCTGATCGCTGCGTCCCAGGCAAAAGAAGTGATCGGCGTGGAGTTAAACCGTGATGCTGTGAAGGATGCGGTCATCAATGCAAAACGGAACAATATCAAAAATGAACAGTTCTACAATGCAGATGCCGGAAAATTTATGGTGGAGCTGGCAGAGCAGAACGAAAAAAAGTGGATGTTGTTTTCATGGATCCACCGAGATCAGGAAGCGATGAGGCATTTTTATCCTCAGTAGTAAAACTTGCACCGAAAAAAGTGGTCTACGTGTCATGCAACCCGGAGACACTTGCGAGGGATTTAAAATATCTCACAAGACATGGGTATCAGGCTGTCGAGTGCCAGCCTTGCGACATGTTTCCATTCACGAAACATGTGGAAACAGTCTGCCTTCTGTCGAGAAAAGCCCAATAAATCAAAGGATTTCGCCATTTTGGGAATAAAATAGATGTGTGTTTCTGTTTCCGTAGAGTGATGATATAGCTGGAGGTTTACCCCAGGGGATATGCTTTTGGAAATAAGAAATATACATTTTGGCGAAAGGATACTTTTTGACGAAAGAACATCACGATTGATAGTGTCAAATGACCTATGAAAAAATCTGAGCAAAAGAAAAAGGCTCAGATGAACCTTGAAAACTGTAGATCTTTTAGGTTGTGGTAGCCCACCGCCACCCTTGACGGTACGAAAAAGAACTGCTGTAGGTTAATCACTGACGGCGAAGAACTCAAGAACAGTTAGAGTTTTTCCGTCGTTTACAGCAGTGTAGCAGTTCTTTTTCGTGCCATCAAGGGCACGCCGCTTTGCGGTGGCTGGGATAATTACCTCTGGCTCTGAATCTAAGAACAGTTAGCGGCTTCGCCGTGTTGCAGGTTCAGAATCGTCTGTTGACCAAGGAAGATGAGAAGCTGCCATTTGCCCAGCATCGTGTCAGCCTGAGACAGCATTTCGACTTCATTTAAGACTTTATAGTTGTTGTGTTTGTGTGGTCTTAGGAAGTTGTAATAAGCAACCCAGAGGGCGAGATCATAGTTAGCTCCATCGATGTTATCAAAGCCGTTGGTTTTACGATAGGAAGCTTTGTATGTACGGTTTAAGCGCTCAATCATCTGTTTGTAAGGCCTGAATTCTTTAGAAACCTCATTGTCATTGGTGAGTCCGATTACCTGTGTGATTTCAAACTTAAACTTATCACCGAATTCATGGAAGAACTGCTGGGCGGCAAGGGGATATGCACTGTAGCCATCTGCAATGAACTTAAAGTTCTTAGGCAGTTCTTTTAGATGTTGGAATGCCATCCGCATTGCCAGAATGCATGGACCAACACCACGATTATCAGATACCTGATAGCCGATAACAGAGCGTTTGGCAGCATCCATGATAAACCAGATATAGGTTTTGATACCACGGATTTTGATGTATGTTTCATCGGCAGTAAATACATTGCCAGTTTTGTAATCGTAGTTGTCTACGAAAGGTTTTATGCAGGCAGAGGCGGTTTTACAATAGTTGGCAACTTGCTGGTGTGAGATGCTGATGCCGTGTATGTCCTTCAACGCCTGAGCGGTTTTACGAAGCGATAACCCAAGATTCACTTTGTAGGTAAGACAAAGTGACATGACATGCTGGTCATGTTTACTGAATTTTAGGGAAGAAGCATTCTTGGGAAGAGTGTTTAAATCCATGCGAAAGAAATCTATCTGGAATTCCCGGTAGATGTAATGGAGTTTATATTTGTTCTTGCCATAGTCCTCCTTAAGGTCTTTTTTATCAACCTTGTTTAGATTGTGGAGGTAGTAAGGACATTTTGGATTTACGCATTTGTGGACAACAAAGTGTTTGCGGTCTTTCTTATGAGCCAGCGAGTGATTGCAGTGCGGGCATTTGAGGGAGTAGGACTTTGAAAAACGGTTTCTTCCGGAGAGAATGCGGTGGAGCATACTTTGCACAGAATCTGTCCTTTTGAACCATTATTCTTGTAGAGATAAGGCTTTGGAGCATTGCAACGTGGACAGGCACAGTTGTCATCAATATCACATTCAGAACGGCGGCTGACAGGTTTGATTTTCTTGCCATACTTCCATTCGAGGTAAGGAATGTAGTCTTTGTAATCCCATTTTTCGTAATAGATTATTTTTGGGAGCTTATCAATCTTGAATTTTTGATATTTGGGAGAATGGGAATCATCGAAGACCCACTGCTTAAGGGGAATATATCTGCAGATAAAATTAAAAAGCCAGCAGATTTGTTTATGTTGGTATTGAATAAATAGAAGTAAATAAAGTATAATGTCCATGAGCATTGTCTCCTTGTTGATAATGGTGTTTGTGGTGAACTCATTATACTTCTTTTGGGAGGTCAATGCTCTTTTTATTTGCAAACCTCCAATAAATCAAGGTTTTAAAAGAATTTTAGAACAATAAAATGAGTAGTTTTTGACACTACCTCACGATTGGAGGATGAAAATATATGGATAATTTTAATAGCGGAAAGATTAAAGAAATGGTTTATGATGTTCTTCAGAATCCAACGAGAGAGAACTTTATTGATATTTTAGATAATGGTCTTGGAGAACAGGATAATTTAGATTTTAAGGTACAATGGATTGAGGCACAGAAATTAGCAGAAATACTATTAGGAATTGCTAACTCGGGTGGAGGGGCAATAATACTTGGAGTAAAAGAAAATGAGGATGGAACATTAGAGAGTATTGGTTTATCTAAAATAGAAGATAAAGAAAAAATACATAGTAAGATGGCAAAATTTTTACCAGAAACAATTAAATTTGAAATAGCAGACTTTGACTTTTCAAATGAAAGTTATAGTAAATTGAAAGGAAGGCTTTTTCAACTAATCCTTATTTATTCAGAGGATATAAATTTACCATATATTTGGGAAAAGGATAGTAATTCGGCAGAAGCCGGGAGTATATTTTTTCGTAGAGGAACAAAAACAGTAAAGGCTAATTCTTATGAAATAAATGAGATGTTGGACAAAAGATTAGAAGCAACGTATGTTGAACAGTCAAGTTTGCATCTGGAAGAACATTTAAAGCAATTAAATACATTATATAAAAATATGTCATCTCAGATGTATTCGTCTTCGGTGATTAGTAATTTATTTAAGAACATGAGTGCATTTGGAACTTTGGCGGGAACACCACAAAATAACCCATATTACCCTAAAGAGTCCTATGATGAATTTATTGCCAAGATGATTGAAAAAAAGAAGATGAAAATAGAGAAGGTTTTAGATTTGAAATAATTAGGGAAACAGAGGGGATAAAACCATTACCCCACTTTGAAAATCTATTGCATACTTTCGCTATGCAGTATAAAATCAAAGTTCAGGCGAATATTGAAACCGTCTGTCTGCTTTCAAGGAAACCTTGATTTTCTGCGGTTTGTGGGATATTAAGGAGCAAAAATGGATGTGTGTTTTGTAGCCTTATGAATGAATCATTTGAATATCGTAGCAGAGGGGTGTTTTGAGACTCTGCTGAATAATAGGCTTTTGCTAACAGGTATCACTTTTGCGAAAATGTATGATACCTCCTGGCAGGAGCCTTTTTGTATAAAGATAACTTGACTTATAAATCTTACTGATGTAATATTTACACAAGTGCAGCAGGATTGCGGACGAAATTTTTTTGTTGCGAAAGCTTACACATGTAATAAAAAGAGAGGAGGAATGCATAGTACGATATACCAAGCAAAGAGAAATTTTTTTATTTCAAAATCTTACGAATGTAATATTTTGAAGATATAACGTACATTGAAAATAGAATATGACCATATCAGAAAGCAAAATGAATGGAGGTCAATATGAAGAAAGGAAAAAGCAGAAACAAGCGAAAGAAACAAAAGCAGGCTCCTATGGTTGCGATTGCTGTTATAGGAATAGCTGCGGTAATTTCTGCAGTATGCGTGGCAGGAATGTTGGCAACAAAGGAAAATGCCTGGAGGACACCGGAAGAACTTCTGGTGGAGTACATGGATCATATTCAAAACAGGATATGAAGAAATGTATGCGATGCTACATATTGAGGCATCGGGGAATGTCAGTCAGGAGGATTTTGTAACTCGAAATTCAGCTATTTATGAAGGTATAGAAGTCAGAATATGGCTGTTCAGATTATTGCATATGATGAGGAGCAAATGGCGGTAACCTACCAGACTTCTTTCGATACAGTTGCAGGAACTATCAGCTTTGAGAATAAAGCACTTTTCCTAAAGGACGAAGAAGGATATCAGTTAGTTTGGGATGATTCCATGATTTTTCCGAATCTGACTTCTACAGATAAAGTAAGAGTTTCCACTACACAGGCAGTAAGAGGAGAAATTCTGGATAGGAAAGGACGTGTCCTTGCAGGAAAAGGTATAGCTTCTTCAGTTTGGAATCGTTCCAGGCAAGGTGGAAAACAGAGAGGAAGCAATTGCACAGATTGCAGAACTGTTGGAAACAACTCGGAAGCGATAGAAAGATGCTGTCGGCACAGTGGGTAAGGATGACTCCTTTGTGCCGATAAAAACATTCCGAGGGGTGAAGAAATCGAGTGGATGAAGATTGAACCGGACGAAGAGGTGCTGAAAGAAAGGAAGAGACATGAAAATACTGGAAATTCCCGGGTGATGATATCTGATGTTGAAGTGCGTGAATACCCATTAGGAGAAGCGGCTGTTTGGTCAGGTATGTTCAAAGCGTTACTGCGGAAGATTTAGAGGAACATGCAGGAGAAGGCTATACAGCCAATAGTGTAATCAGCAGAAGCGGAATGGAGGCTTGTTTGAGAGTGAACTGAGCCAGAACAGTTTGCAGGATTTACATTGTAAATTCGGAAGATAAAGAGAAGGAGGAACTGGCTTGTATCCTGGTACAGCATGGGCAGGACATCCTTACGATAGATACTGATTTGCAGGTTTCCTTGTACGAACAGTTTAAGGAAGATAAAAGCTGCTCGGTAGCCATAAATCATTATACCGGAGAGGTTGTTGGCTTTGGTCAGCACACCGGCCTATGACAATAACGATTTTATTATGGGATTATCAGTGAGCAGTGGACTGTACTTAACGGATGAGAATAAGCCAATGTATAATCGGTTCCGGCAAGTGTGGTGTCAGGATCTACCTTCAAACCAATTATAGCTGCGATTGGTTTACAATCAGAACAATCGATCAATGGAAGATTACGGGAACGTAGGATTAAGTTGGCAAAAGATGCATCGTGGGGTTCATATCATGTAACAACGCTTCATGCGTATGAACCAGTCATTTTAGAGAATGCCTTGATTTATTCTGATAATATTTATTTCGCAAAAGCAGCATTAAAGATTGGATCGGATGAGTTGGAAATTCTTTGATACGGCTTGGTTTCAATGAGGAACTACCATTTGAGATTAAGATGGCAGAATCACAGTATTCCAATACAGAAGGCATTGAAACTGAAATACAGTTAGCTGACAGCGGTTACGGACAAGGACAGATTTTAGTGAACCCGTTGCATATGGCATGTATTTATTCTGCTTTCTGTAATGAGGGAAATGTAATAAAGCCTTATTTGATATATCAGAATGAAGCGGAAGCTGAGTATTGGATTCCGGGTGCCTTTTCTAACGAGACAGCAAGTCGTGTATTGGAAGGAACAAAGAAGGTTGTGAATAATCCTAACGGAACCGGATATGCAGCCCATCGAGATGACATTATATTGGCGGGAAAGACAGGAACAGCAGAAATTAAGGAATCGAAAGAGGATACATCCGGTACGGAATTAGGATGGTTTGCTATTTACACAGCAGAGAAAGATATAGAATGTCCTATATTGATTATCAGTATGGTAGAAGATGTGAAAGGAAGAGGAGGAAGCGGATATGTTGTTAAGAAAGACAGCCTGGTTCTGGAAGAGTGGTTTAGCAGTCATTAGTTTTGTACTGATGTTTAGTATTTCGGGGTGTAGCGATACACCACCGGAAGAAGATACAGTTTCGGAAACAGTAATTGATGTTCAGGACGTTTCAGAAGAAGAACAGGAGAATGAAGAAGAAATTATAAACATCTGCATAGATCTTTATGACAAGGCAGCAGAGGAAAATAAGTTAGATGATTTGGAAATAATTCGAATTGTAAATCGTCTTGGAGAAAACGGGTATCCTGCTGTTGACAGCAGAAATCAAGTGAATATGACGGAAGCGGAGCAGGTATTGGAATTTTGCAAAAAAGTGGATGCACAGGAAGAAGCAGAATTAACAATTCTTGAAATCAGTTATTTGGGCGGATTTGTAAAATATGATTTGCATACAAAAGACGGAAATGTAGATGTGGTCAGAAGCTATTATGGATACGAAAATGGAGAAATACAGAAAGAAGTTACTGGGAGGTATCAAGCAGAGTATTGGAATTATACAGAAGAAGGTTATCTGATGTTTTCTGGTGTCTGGTTTTCAGAAGAATTATACGTTCTTACATTGAGTGGAGTAGAGGAGCATACCGCATTACGAGTACAGCCATTGGATGAAACATATAGGGAACTGAGTCGGAAATATCTTCTTCCAATCAGCTTTGAACAGAATAATATGTTTATTGTGGATTGGAGTGAAGAAGATTTTGGGGATTTGAATTTCTATGATATGTATGACATTCTTTATCAAAAGTGAATGGTCAGTATGTTCCCTTATGTTGCAGATGACAATTTAGGAGTCGGTGCGGTTTACCGGATTCCGAAAGGAGGAATTTGAAAGCGTTATCATGACCTACTTCAATATCGATAGTGAAACGCTGCAATCAAAAACGGTCTATTATTCAGAGGATTCGACCTATGAATATAAACCGAGAGGCTTCGAAGAAGTAGAGTATCGGAATACCCATATTCAGAAGTAATCGGGTATACGGAGAACAGTGATGGAACAATTACACTTACTGCTAGTATTTCCATATTCGGGAAATTCAAAGTATATACGAGGTTGTGGTTCGTCCTTTGGAGGATGGCAGGGGTACAATATGTATCCAATCAGATTATACCTCCGAGGATACTGAGGAAACATGGCATACGCCACGGTTGACGTTAGAAGAATGGGAAGAATTATACGGAGGCAGATAATGGAAGATGTGAAATGGCTGCTTAGAAGATGTGGTCTTCGATTTTGCTGCTGTTGATTTTGTAATAGCCAGGTGGGTCTGTTGGGAGAACTGCATACAGAAAAGCAAAGGTGGCAGAAAGTATGGGGAGCCACCTGTAGAAATCGAAAATGCGAAGCAGAAACAGAAGAAGCCGAGAATGCGGAAACTTCCACAGAGTCAGCATATGGTTTATTCCACAAAGCCAGTGATGATCTCCTTACAGAAGAGGAAAAGGAGCAGCTACAGAATATGGTTTTGTCAGCAGCAGAATCGGTCAGAGAAATCTATAAGGATATTGTAATTGCAGATGCACTAAGCTACTCTTCCGGTATTAGCAATTTACAAGAGCAGAGGAAAGCTGTGTGGAGCAATTGGGCAGAAACGGTCTGGTAAGTGTTGAAGAAGATACTGCTATGCAAAATCATGAAGCAATCGAAGCATTTTATGCAGATTACCTGGATGGACAAGACTCGATGGTTACGGTATTTGAAGTACAGAGAGATGGGCTGATTGGACAGTTACCTTTATCTATCGGAAAGGTGAGTTGCAGACCTATTACATAGAATTCAGTGGAGAGAGGTGGTATACCAAAATACAGGGAACTGGTAAGTAATGTGGCTGAGATTAAACTGACCGAAAAAGGGTATTTTATCTACGCATATGAATATGTGATTGCACATGCAAGTTTGAGACAGTATTGGAGAATAGAACCGCTACCAGAAGACTGCCAGGAATTAACGGAGAAATACATATCAGGACTAAGTTATGTGAATTACAATCTGCTCGTTACAGATTGGGATAGCAGCAATGTGGAGGACATTCTGATGCCTTGTATGTATGAAGATGTTTACCGAATTTCCACGGGTGGAAAATCTGAAAACTGAGGATTGGAAGATTCCGGCAGAGGAATATGAAAGGATAATGACTACTTATTTTCCGGTATCGGTAGAACAGTTGAGAGAGCATTGTGGGTATGATGAGGGCAGCAACAGCTATGAATATGAGATGATTTATGCCAGCCCATACCCACCTTTCGGAGAAGTAGTTGACTATACAAAAAATGCGGATGGAACGATTACACTTATCGTGGATGGAGTATGGCCATTATAATTCTGATCTCGCTTTCGGAATACAGTTTGTGGTCCAGCCATTTGAAGACGGAACTATCAGGTATCTTTCCAATTCTATAGAACAAATAGAGTTGGAACTGCCGCCAATAGCAAAAGCACATTAAATTTGCTTTGAAAGAAAGGATGATATTATGGCATTAAAGAAAAAAAGCATTCTGCTGATTATGGCATTTCTGATTGGATGCTTCGTATGTGCCTGTGGAAAAGAAGATAGTATTGTGGATGAATCTCTTGTGGAAGATACGGAAGATGTATCTTCCACGGAGGAGATAAAAAGTGCCGAGGAAGAGGCTGCAGAACAATGGGAAAAGGGCTACGACCTTCCGGTAGATGAACAGGAAAGGGAAGAAGCTGAGACTGACTGTAAAAAGCAGATGGAACTTTATCTTGACATTTATGAAACAGCAGATAAAGGGATAGCATCTAATGTTGTTTTGGATGATCAAACGGTTTTGGAAATGCAGAGGAAGCTAAAGGATGCAGGATGTCTGGTTACAACAATGGTAACATATTCTAACATGGAGAATTATGAAAGTGTTGACAGTTTTCTGAAAGAATGTATGGAAGGGAAAAGTGGTTCTGCAGTAATTTATGAAGTCCACAACGATGGTGGATTGGGCAGAATGAAATTCATTTTTGATGGAACAGATATGTATGTTGTAAGTACAATAGGAATCTGGAATGCTGACAACAAGCCGGGGATTTCGTACATCTCTTATACAAGGATCAAAGAATGGAAATACACGGAAAAGGGATGGTTTTGCTATGAGTTGTGTGTACCGGAGCCACCAGAGGTCAGTGAGATTATGGATGGAAGTTGTCTAATAAGGATAAAGCCAATGACAGAGGAACAGCGTGAAATGTCTGAAAAATGCGTGCGTGGTTTGGGATATCAGGGAAATAACCTCTTATGTTCCAATTGGGATACAGAGCATATGGAAGAACTGGATTATAATGGGATCTATGAATATCTGTATGCAATGAAATACCAGGAAAAGTTTAATTCTGAGAATTACCCAAATGGAATACCAAAAGAGGAATTTGAAAATTTAATTATGGAGTATCTTCCGGTGACGGCAGAGCAGATACGGGAATATGCGGTGTTTGATGAGAAAAACCAAACGTATTATTGGGCGCGACTTGGATGCTTTAATTATGCACCGACTTTCTTTGGAACTTCTCTGCCGGAGGTTATCGACATCAAAGAAAATGAGGATGGGACAATCACATTAACAGTTGAGGCGGTTTGCGACATGGTCATTTGTGATGATGCAGTCATAACCCATGAACTTACGGTAAGGTTTGCAGAGGATGGCAGTTTTCAGTATTTGGGGAATGAAATCCTAAATGACGGAATTATGCACATACCAGACTACCAATATCGAATTAAAGAATGATTTGATAATAGTTGTGTTTTGTGGTAATCTTACAGGCGTAAGAAAAGGAAGGAGGACACATGAAAAAATTAAAAGTAGTTGGAATATTGGCAGCAGTTGTATTAATAGGAGGAGTTGTTTCAATTCCGCTTATAAATAACCATACAGCCTATAAGGTGGAAAAGACATTATGTGAAATTCCGCTGCCAGAGGAAACGGAATTGATAGAGTCACTGTCACAAGCAGGGAAGCTGACAGGAAACGGAAATGGAATGCAGTATTTCGGAGCAATTCTAATTCGAAGTGACTTGTCTTTGGAAGAATTGGATGCTTACTATTCAAGGTACAGAAGTAATGAGTGGGAATGTTTGGTGAAAATTCAGGAAGGGCAGTCCATTGAGGGGATTGATCACGGGACACTACAATTTGCGGAAGAAATAAAGGACAGGGGTTATTACATTGTATATTCTTGGGGAAGTGGAAATTCTCTATTGGATGAATTGGATATACATGGACACTAAAAAGGAGCAAGATGAATTATGAAATATATTTCCGAAATCAGTAAAATCAGTAGCTTCATATTTTACATATTTCTATTGTGCCAATTATGGCATTTATGCCAATATGGAAGCATTAGAAGTCATTTTTTCGGAGTAGTTATTTGTACAGTAGGTTTTACAGCGGCAGTTATTGTTTGGTTGGTTTCAAGAAGGAAGAAGTTAGAAGAGGATACGGAGAGGATAATTAACGATTGGGGGATTCCTTTTTGAATAGGAATCTCTTAACGTATTTAAGGGAAGGATGGAGTAAAAATGATTATAAAGTCTATTATGACCGATGAAGATAGAAAAGCATTAGAGTATATGCTTTCGTTAGAATATGCTATGCCATATCAATTACTTAAGACAAAAAATAATAGAAGGAAAATTATTTATATAATGACACCAGTATTATTTTTGTTATCAATCGGCTGCTATTTTGTAAAGAGTTATCCGATGTTTTATGTGGGAATGGGGATTTCTATTATTGCATTGATTTGGATTATTTGGTTTCAATCTAAGGGAAAAAAATTTGAAAATAATGTCCATGAATTTGTATGGAATAAATCAAGATATAACAAAGTGGAAATTGATGTTCAGGGAATAAAATTAGAAGATAAAAAGATCTGTGAACTTAAAGAAATAGATAGAGTCTTTTTGTACAAAGGTTTTTTCTTTCTCATAACGAATGAAAAGAAGTTACTTGTACTAAAAACAGTAGGTGTAGAGACAGAAGAACTTATTAAGATTATTAAAGAAGCTGATATCTTATTTGAAAAAAGAGAAGAACCATTTAATATTTATGAATATTGCAAAAAGTAGTAATTAAAAAAAGAAAAAACATTTAATATTTATAAGCCTCGAAAAAACGAGTAAAAGTTAATTCTACAGTTAACCTTTACTCGTTTTTGTTATTTCTGTGATACCCAGATATTCATGTCTGATAAGATAGACATGGTTATTTCAGTTGCGTTGCCGCCAGTAGCATCGCTGTCTGCACTAATGTTGGTGGCAAAAAAGTATGTATTATCTGCAGTTTCGATATAACCGATGAACCATCCGTTTACATCCTGTCCATTCACACGGCCAGTTCCGGTCTTTCCGTAGAATGTTCCGGCATCGGAAGCTGAAAGGCAGATGGCATCTTTTACTGCATTGATATTTTCAGGGGCGAAGCCGAAACGTTATTCTGCAGCTTGGTTAAAAGTTCGACCTGTTCTATTGAGAGATTTCCAAGGAGGATTCCATCCAATAAGAGGAGAAATCGCCACTCATGTTTTCGTTACCATATCCGATTTCTTGAACATAGCTGTAAACGTCAGAGGCTCCAAGCTGTTCATCTACTGCTTGAAAATACCAATTCACAGAGGAGTTCATTGCAGACTGTAAGGTCTGATCTGCGTTCCATGCTTCAAATGGATAGGTTTCTCCATTCCATGCAATGAACGAATTTTCCGGTGTAATGACGCCTTCTTCCAATCCGAACAGGGCATCATATATCTTGTAGGTGGAGTTTGGAGCAACTCGTAAGGTGGCATGCTCCATGTCGTGTATGCTCCATGCATCATTTTCTAAATCGTATAAAACAAAGCTGCCTTTGTATTCTCCGAAGTATGTGGAGAGGTCTACATAGGAAATATTCTCAGAAGAGGAATCCCATTGGTAGTGGCTTCCGTCTGCTGCGTATGTGGAAATAAAAGGTGCGAATCCAAGGAGAAGAACAGCAGTCAACATGAATGCAGTCATACCTTTTACTCTTTTTATAAATGTCGGTTTCTCATAAGAGGCAATGTTGATAATTCTTCGTTTCATCTGCTCCATGTTTCCACCAAGGTCGGCGGCAAACGGAAAAGGAGTAAGTGAAACCTTCTCTGCAAAGTTAATCAGTGTATTGCCATAATCTTCGTAAGCATCCTCTTCAAGCATTTTCAAAACGGAAGTGTCACAGGCAACCTCTCTGTCATTACGCATTTCTTTCAGAGCGTACCAGACAAGAGGATTGAACCAATATACTACCCCAGCAAGATTCATCAGATAACTGGCAACAGCATCTTTGTGCTTATAGTGCTGCAGTTCGTGCAACAGCATATATCGCATATCGGATTCGTTGTAATCAGAGATCAGATGAATCGGCAGATAAATACATGGTTTCAAAAGTCCCACAATAATCGGGGATTTCAAAAATGCAGTACTGTAAACAGGGATATTTCTGTGAATTCCCATTTCCTCCAAACATCGATGATATAGTCTGCGTACTTCCGGGTTCTGAAGGGGAGGGGAAGTCCAGATTTCTCCAAATTGCGTAGGCGGAGTGAGGATTTGATTACTAATATGATCATTGCAAAAATGCCTATAATCCATATCCCCAATAATATGTATCCGGCAATGGATGGTGTTTCGCTATTTACAGAAAGTGCGAAATCATTCATCCAGTCTGTATTTCCGACCGGATGAATTCCCACAGCTTCTCCCATAGCGGTTGCAGTGCCGGAAGCAGGGGAGCTTCTTAAGCTACCAAGCCACGAGAAGATTTGTGGAAATCCGATGAGACGGAACGGTATAAAGGGAACTGCCAGCAACCCAAGGAGCAGGAACCACAGATTATACTGCATCCGGCTGGACAGGTTGTTTTTGAATATCCGCTTGGCTATCAAAAGAATTCCGATGATACCGCTGATAAATACATTGCATATTAAAAAGCGTATCATAAAATTAGCCACGTTAATTTCCTCCTTTTTTTGACCTCTTGGAAAGAAGGGAGGACGTAGGGTGTCTATTTCTGTTTCAGACAGTCTGTCATTTTCTATATAGGCAGACAGCATGGCAGTGATATCCCCGTCATAGTATCGTTCCAGAAAGAGTTGCTTTCCTAGCCGTATTTCTTTCTTTCACGACAAACCAGCTCTGTTTTCATAAGTCAGAACGCCTTTGTTACGAGACATTTGATTAAAGTCTCTATCTGGTTATTTCATTTGTAATAACTGATCGGTGCATGTTTCCATACGATTTTCATAACTTCAAATTCAGCTTCAGAAATCTGTGGTAAATCGCTCATTTCAAATCCCTCCTTAAATCTTACGGCTGTAATAAATATATTATAGACGTTATTTATGTGGTTGTCAATTTCAGAAAAAACATATTGACTTGAAATCTTACTTGTGTAATGGTTGAAATATTACAAGAGTAAGATTTAAAAAAGGCAACAAAAAGAAAAGAACCAGAATCACAACGGATTAGCTGGTTCCTTTACTCGTTTGAATTACCTCTTTTATGCATGAGTGCTGTCTGACGTTGGAGATATTTCGTATTTGATGAATCCGGTAAAGTGATTTATTCCAATGCTACATTCACACCGTATCTTGTGAGAGTATCCATCGAAGATTTGAACATCCGCAAGGGTCCGGAAACAGACTACGATAAAACTGGTAAGTACACCGGAAAAGGTGCTTTCACTATTGTGGAAGAAGCAGAAGGCAAGGGTGCGAGCCTTTGGGGGCTTCTGAAATCTTATCAGAAAAATCGTGATGGATGGATTTCACTGGATTATGTTCACAGGATTTAGTTATTAACATTGGAATATACAAATTAAAAAGAAAACGAAGCACCACTTGACAAAAATAATATTTTATGTAAAAATAAAAAACAGAATAAAGTCAGGAGGTAATTTTGTTGGACGTGAATAGAAATACTCAAATTGTAATCAATGATGATTTACTCAGAAAAATTGTTTATTGCATAGAGAAAGCTATCGGGGATGATTTGCGACAATATTTAAGAGAAAATCATCGGGAAACTAATAATGCGATTATACTTCTAAGAGGGGACAATATCAATACAAACTTAAGAACACATGTGGTGAAAGATGATATTGATCTTGTTCCTTTTCAGAGGTATGGTTGGTCTGGAAGAATGGTCATTGATCGAAAAGAGCATATTACCTATTCGATAATGACAGAAGGTACATTGTCTGGCGTTCCCAAAAAGAAAAATCGTGAAAATCCACACTATTTACAATCAGTTCTTTATGTCGAAAATAAGGATTGTATTGCGAAAGAAAGACAAATGACATTAGAAGATTTTGGAATCACGATTTTTGATACAGATGTGTTGGAACAGGATTTTGAAAAAATTAGTCAGGGAATGATTAATGTAGAAGAAGATTATAAACATTATATTATTGCATATAAAGCGGAGAATGGGGAAATCAAAGATATTAAACTGAGGTTTTTAGATAAAGATTTTAATATTGTAGATGAAGCGTCTCTTATGCAATATATTAAACCAGACTTTGCACGGCTTACAGATATTGGGCCTTCAGAAGATACAGACGAAGATGCGAAGCCGGATAAGAAGGGCTTAGTTGCTATAAAGAGTGGTATAAAGCCAAAACTTCGGGAAATCGAGAAAAAGGCCTGAAAATAAATTCAGGAGATATTGATTATGATAGAAAAAAAGTTTTACGGTGAGAGATTAAGAAGTGCAAGAATGTATAGAGGGTTGACGCTTACTGAATTAGCGAAGCGGACCGAAATCAGTAAGCAGTCAATTTCCTTATATGAGAATGATAATAACACACCAGATTATATGAAAGTTAGGCTCTTGGCATCAGAGCTTAACTTTCCGTATGATTACTTTTTTCAAAAGGATAGTTATGCTGCAAAAACAGAAACAACCTATTTTCGTTCATTGGCAAGTGCTACAAAGAAAGATAGAACAGCGCAGAGTATTAAGTTGGAATATGTAGCAAAAATGTATGAGATACTTCTGGAATTCATTTCATTTCCTGAAATGAATTTACCAAGTGTTGATTTTGTAGGATGTGATGATGTATTTGAGTGTGAGAACGAGGATGCAATTCAAGAAATAGAGGATATTGCTGCTCAGGTAAGAAAATATTGGGATATTGGTACTGAACCAATAAAGGATTTACAGTATCTTTTAGAAAAAAATGGAATAATTGTAACGGGATTTGATACCAACGAAGATAAAATAGATGCGTTTAGTCAGCGAACTATAGTGGCGGGAAATGATATTTATTTTATTGCAGTTGCATTAGGAAACAGACCAGAAGGCAGAATTCGCTTTGACATGGCTCATGAGTTGGGACACATATTATTGCATCCATGGAGTGAGGATCTGGAAGCTATAACAAAAGATGAGTTTAAAGCAAGAGAACGTCAGGCGAACATGTTTGCGAGTGCATTTTTGTTACCTAGAGACAGCTTTGGTAAAGACATTGCTTCATATCCTACAGATTTAAAATATTATCAGTTCTTAAAAAATAAGTGGAAGGTATCTATTCAGGCAATGATTTACCGGACACACCAGTTGGGCATTATGTCTGATAACCAGTATCAGTATTTAATGCGTCAAGTTTCAAAAAATGGGTGGAGAATTAAAGAACCTGGCGATGTACCATATTCCTTGAATGAAAATATATTTCAGGGAGCCATTGATTTACTGATAGAGCAAAATGTACTTACGGCGAAAGAAATATTGGATTTATTCAAAAAAAATGGAGTGACTTTATATCCAGAAGATATGGAGGAGCTTCTTCATTTGCGTCCAGATACCTTAAAGGTAGAGGAAAAAGTTGTACCAATATTGCAGTTGCGAAAAAAATAAGTGATTAGTATGAAAAGATCAGGTGAAATGTCAATGTCATTAAGTTAAGATGACAAATCAAGATCTCAGTATTAGAAAATAATACTGGGGTCTTTTTTTATAAAAAACTTGACAGGAACACAAAAATGTGTGGCCGCTCTCGCTACTGATTATATTTAGAAGTTGCGAGAGCGGCCCTTGTAATTAAGTAAATCTTGATTACAAGGAGGTCACATATGAAACCCAAACAGGTAAAACAAATTTTATTATCTGAAATTAAAAAAGTTTCAGATAGAGCAGATGAATTCTGTCTTAATCCTGGTAAGTGCTTCGTTAGAAAACGCAAACTATCATTTGAGACAGTTATACGAGGCATTATAGGGATGGAAAGACTTATATTTTCAAAAAGGCTATGGAATAGAGTCTACTTTTTTGAACGAAACAAATATGTTTGTTAAATGGATATTAAAATATTACGGGCTGAATGATACAGAGAATTTGACTATAACGTCAATGGTCGAAGATTTGAATAATACATATGCTGGAAAAGTTCTTGTTAGTACTGATGCAATACATGAAGAATTGGAGAGCCATTTCCTGCGGCAAAAGGAACAGAGAAAAGAGAAAATATATGAGACATTGCGTTTTCAGGAGATGTTGAGAGAAATTGATAATACAAAGATTTCATATATAATGACTAAACCGATATTGGATATGTATTTGTCTGAGTTACACGGAAGAATAGCAACGATTTATGGTACTTCTTTAAGCACTTTAAAGAATGATACGCTTCTGGATTTTTATTATAATAATATTTCGACAATTGATGATATTTATGAATGTCATAAAGAATTGTTAGAACTTTTGTATTAATTAAAAGTTTCTTAAGCGGGGAGTGGAATTGCCAGAGATGGGGTAAACGCTATCCCCCTAAGTGGGGTATGAATCTTTTCGCAAAAGGTGACGGTTTAGCTATTTAGTATAAGAAGTAACTTTCACCGCATGTTGAGACAATAGTTGCACTACATCGGACAGACATGTACCGGTAGAGCCTGGACTCACAAATGCAGCCAGCGAAAAAAATGGTGAAAGACTGGTCGGTTTCAACACAGAAAATGAAGAGATCAATGAAGGTCTGGTAAGATTTGATCTCGGTTCCTATGAATGGAAGGGAAATCTTGACCTGCTGAATATCATCATGCTTGGACTGGCAAAGAATCTGCCGGAACATGATGAGACGTATGAACTGCACCGTCTGCTGGGAGCATTGCTATCCAAGGAACTTACAATAGATGAAAAACTAAACATAATTGGAAATGAATACGATATTCCTATTGAGGAGAACTTCAGGAAGGATGTGAGCGTTATGTGTAACTTGAGTCAGGGAATAAAAGAAGATGGTATTGCGATTGGAGAGGCAAGAAAAGAAGAAAAAATTATTCTTAATATGCATAACAATGGTTTTACTGTAGAGCAGATTGCTATGGCTACAGATAAAAACGTAGAAGAAGTGAAAGCGATTATTGCAGGAAAAGAACCTGCACTTGCATAAAGTTATGTAAGAAAAAGAGAGCCTTTGAGTTTAAACAACTTGGAGGCTCCTGTTATATAAAGATTTGGGAAATAATGGATATTGTTGAATTATCTGATGATAAAAAAGGCAATGGTGCTATGAAAAATGCAGAACGTTGACTATACCGTGAGTGATTGCGCAGAAGTACTGCTAAAAATAAGCTGGAAGGTTGCCTTTTTTGATTCCTCAAGATGTGCTGACATCTGTTTAGCAGCTTCTTGCCAGTCGTTGCGCAGGCAGGCCCGGATAATGTCAAGATGTTCCTGAAAAGTGTCGTCTAATCGTTTTTCGGAAATATTCCCGGTCATATAGCGGAAACGTTCTGCCTGTGTCTGTATCATATTGTAGTTTTGATGGATATAAGTGTTTGGACACGCATCGACAACGAAGTTGTGAAATTCCGTATCTAATTCGTAAAAATAATCATTATTATTATAACAGTTATGATTCGTTTTACTGGAACTGAAAATATTATAAAAATCTTTTAACCGCTCCACAGAGAGGGCATTACCATAATTTAAAAGAATATACGGCTCATATAATTGCCGTACTTCAAAAATCATATTGATCGTATTAATGGAAAGAGGCATTACGATAATGCCTTTTTTTGGTTTTATTTCAATTAATCCCTCCTGCTCTAAACGGCTTAGCGCATCACGGACCGGTGTGCGGCTCAGACCTAATTCAGTAGTGAGAAGTTCTTCATTTAAAAAAGTTCCCGGTGCATATTCACAGGTTACGATCTTTTGGCGGATCGTATTGTAAGCCTGTGTTTTTAAATTCATTTTTGACATAACAGATACTCCCATAACAAGAAAATAATATTAAATATTCTTTTTCATTCTAGCATACGGACAAAATAAACACAACAGATTCACAAATGAGCTGCCAAAATGAATGCGAAGCCTGCCTGATGAGGGGTAACAAAAGTGAATTGTGCATTATTGACAAAATATGATAAAGAATTATTTGCAACATGTACAATTGACATGCAAATAACATGATATTATAATCTGATGTATACAACATAGTATGTAACGATAAGTACAAAGACAGAAACATAAAAAGCATACCAAAGGATAAGAGGAGGATGACACATGAAAGCAATGTATATCAACGCACCAGGCGAAGTGGAAATCAAGGAGATCGATATGCCGGTGAGAAAAGAAGGAGAAGTATTATTAAAACTTTTATATGGAGGAATTTGTGGAAGTGATCTTGGATCATACCGTGGAACATTTGCATATTTTGATTATCCGAGAATTCCGGGACACGAATTTTCAGCCGAAGTCATTGAGGCAGATGAGAACAATGAATATGGGATCAAACCGGGAATGATCGTTACCTGTAATCCATATTTTAACTGCGGACATTGTTATTCCTGCACACATGGGATCGTAAATGCATGTATGGATAATCAGACCATGGGATGCCAGCGGGATGGAGCTTTCCGCGAGTACATCACAATGCCGGTAGAAAGAGTGTATGACGGAAAAGGTCTGGATCCGAAAACCTTAGCAGCAATCGAACCGTTCTGTATCAGTTATCATGGTGTCAGCCGTGCAAATGTCAAAGAGGGAGATAAAGTGCTTGTAGTCGGAGCCGGAACGATCGGTGTACTTGCAGCCATCGCAGCAAAAGCAAAAGGCGCAACAGTTTATATTTCAGACGTATCCGAAGGTAAGCTTGAAATGGCAAAAGAGTTCGGCGTAGACGGAACATTGCTGAATGATTCACCGGAGCATTTTGACAAAGGAGTGGCAGAGCTTACAGAGGGAAATGGATTTGATGTGACGATCGAGGCTGTAGGACTTCCATCTACTTTCCAGAATTGTATTGATGCATGTTGTTTCGGTGGACGCATGGTATTGATCGGAGTCGGAAAAAAGAATCTGGATTTCAACTTCACACTGATCCAGAAAAAAGAACTGAATGTATTTGGTTCGAGAAATGCATTGAAAAAAGACTTCTTGGAGTTGATCGATCTTGTTCATGAGGGCAAAGCTCCACTGGAAAAGATCATCACAAATGTCTATCCGTTTGAGGATGCAGCAAAGGCTTTTGCAGACTTTGCAAACAATCCGGGAGACATGTTAAAAGTAGTTTTTGATTTTTCCGGTATTAACAAATAAAAAGTCAGAAACGGTTGGAGAAAAAGGAGGTTTTACACTATGAGATTAAAAAAGATGACAGCAGTGATACTGTCAGGCCTGATGTTATTGCCTTTAACTGCCTGTGGAAGCGCCAGCCAGACAGGATCGGATGCAGCATCGTCCGTAGAACCGGAGATTGTATTGGATGTGGCATTTGAGAATAACAGCAGTGAACCGATCGGTGCAGGATGGGAGAGAGCACAGGAGATCATAAAAGAAAAGTCCGGTGGAAAAATGGCGATTGAAGTGTACCCGGATTCACAGCTGGGAGATAAATCATCTTTGATTGATTCCATGCTTTTGGGAGAGCCGGTATGCACGCTTGCAGACGGAGCGTTTTATGCAGATTATGGGATCAAGGACATGGGAATATTATTTGGACCATTTCTCTTTGATGACTGGGATCAGTGTTGGACATTGATCGAATCAGACTGGTATGAGGAGCAGTGCAAAAAGCTGGAAGAAAAAGGATTAAAAATTATCGCTTCCAACTGGATGTACGGAGAACGTCATACACTTACCAATGTTCCGGTAAACAGTGTAGATGATCTGAAAGGATTAAAAATCCGCGTACCATCTAATGAGATACAGTCATATGGATTTGATGTCCTCGGAGCAACCTCTACCGGTATGGCATTAGGAGATGTTTATCAGGCATTGCAGACAAAGACAATTGATGGCGCGGAGAATCCGATCGCTACCCTGTATGGAAGAAAACTGCATGAAGTGGCTCCATATCTGATCCTGGACGGACATGTTAAAAACTTCACAACATGGGTGGTGTCAGCTGACTGGTTTAATAGCCTCACAGAGGAACAGCAGAACTGGCTTGTTGAGACGGCACAGGAAGCCGGAGAATACAACAATCAGGTATTGCAGGAGGCGGAGCAGGAGTATTTACAGCTGATGGTCGACGAGGGAGTGACCGTTGTCGATCCATCTGAGGAAGTGCTGGAAGGTTTCCGGGAAAAAGCAGCTTCATTTTATGAGATGGGAGACCGTTTCGGATGGTCAGACGGACTGTACGATACAGTGCGCAAGGCAATGGGAGCAGAAGAATAGGAGAGGATGAGCATGGAAAATATGAAAAAGAGCAAATGGAGTTTTTTAGCGAATTTAGATGTTATCGTAGCATCTGTCATTCTGGCGATCCTGATCATATTAACATTTGCCGGGGTTATCTGGCGCTATGTGTTTCATGCACCATTTACATGGTTAGAGGAAGTTCAGACATCCTGTATGGTGTGGATCACATTTGCGGCAGCAGGTGCGGCATTCCGGAGCGGTAACCATGTTGCAATCGAGATGATCGTGGATCTCATGCCGGAAAAAGTGCAAAAGGTAATGGAGATCATGATTGCAGTTATTGTGGTTGTGATATTAGGTTTCCTATTTGTACAGACCATTCCGTATTTGAAGATATTTCTGGAAAGTGGACGTTCCACCAGTATGTTACATATTCCTTACATTGTAGTGTATGGCATTTCACTTTTTTCCTATGTGGATATGGTGATCAGTTTTATTTATAGCATACTTCATGGCGTTAAATCAGAGGCAAAGGAGGCAGCAGGCAGCGATGAGTGATATTCTTTTATTGGCAGCAATCGTAATGTTGGTACTTTTATTTTTGAAGGTGCCTGTATATTTGGCAGTATTGGGCGGCTCTATGGTGTATTTTGCACTGAACCCGCATGTGAGCGCAGCAGTGTTTGCACAGCAGACGATTATCGGAACTGAAAAAATTTCACTGCTGGCAATCCCGTTTTTTGTCTGCGCCGGAATTTTTATGAATTACACCGGTGTCACGAAAAGGATCATGGATTTCTGTGAGGTTGTGACAGGCAGACTTCCGGGTGGACTTGCACAGGTCAATGTCCTTCTCTCAACAGTCATGGGAGGTCTGTCAGGTTCTAATATTGCAGATGCCGCAATGGAATCCAAAATGATGGTTCCGGAAATGACAAAAAAAGGATTTTCCCTTGAATTTTCCAGTGTTGTGACAGCAGCGTCCTCAATGATCACACCGTTGATCCCACCAGGAATCGCAATGATCCTCTACGGATGTATTGCAAACGTATCCATCGGAAAACTGTTTATGTCAGGTCTTGGGGTTGGGGCATTGCTCTGCATTACCATGATGATATTAGTTGGGGTTATCTCAAAAAAACGTGGATATGGTAACATTTCCACAGAGAAAATGACATGGTCACGCTTCTGGAAGGCATTTAAACCTGCAATTTTACCGCTTTTACTTCCAATCATTATCATTGGAGGTATCAGAATTGGTGTGTTCACTGCAACAGAGGCAGGAGCAGTTGCTATCATTTACGCAGCTTTTCTTGGATTACTTTATAAAGAGATGCATATCAAAGACATGATTCAGGGGTTAAAAGAGACTGCCTGCACAACAACGTCCATTATGCTGATCGTTTCTGCAGCATCTGTATTCTCGTGGATCCTGACAAAAGAGCAGATTCCACAGGCTCTGACTGCATGGATGCTTGCAAACATTCACAGTAAATTTGTATTCCTGATCGTTGTGAATATTTTCCTTCTGATCGTCGGAATGTTTATCGAGGGAAATGCTTCCATGATCATTCTTGTTCCATTGCTTGCACCGATCGCAAAAGCATATGGCATTAACGAGATCCAGTTTGCAATGATCTACATCTTTAATAATGCGATCGGAGCACTTTCACCACCTATGGGAACATTGATGTTCGTAACCTGTTCCATCACAAAATGTAAGACGGCAGCGTTTATTAAGGAAGCAGTTCCATTCTACATTCTGCTGATCGTAAACCTGTTGCTCCTCACATGGTTTGAGCCATTTACAACATTTCTTGTAAATTTAGTTTATTAGTTTAAATAGAAAATGCGGCTGCCACATAAATATGTGCAGTCCATTTTCCATATCAGTGATAAAAAAGAAAGGGAATAAATAATGGAAAAATTAAATTATGATGTAATAAAAAAAGTTGGCTATGACGGATATCTTCTGAAAGAAGCACCGGAAAAAGTGATGCAGTTTGGAGAGGGAAATTTCCTGCGTGCGTTTGTTGATTACTGGTTCGATCTTGCAAATGAAAAAGCGGACTGGAATGGAAAATGCTGTCTCGTCCAGCCGATCGCACAGGGGCTGAGCGACATGATCAATGAGCAGGATGGACTCTACACGTTATATCTGCGCGGAAGTGAAAACGGTCAGAAAGTGGATGACAAGCGTGTGATCTCCAGCGTGAGCCGCTGCTTAAACCCATATGAAAAAGCAGGCTACGAGGCAATGATGGAATTAGCAGCCAGCGATGAACTTGAGATCATCGTTTCCAATACAACAGAAGCGGGAATCCAGTATGACCCTTCCTGCAAAAGATGACTGCCCACCGTCAAGTTTTCCGGCAAAACTGACACAGGTGCTGTACCATCGTTATCAGGCAGGAAAAAAGGGATCGTCATGTTAGCCTGCGAGCTGATCGACAACAATGGAAAAGAGCTGTTAAAATGTGTCAACCAGTACATTGAACAGTGGGGACTTGAGGACGGATTTAAAAATATGTCAATGAGGACTGTACCTTCTGCGGCTCTCTTGTTGACCGTATCGTACCGGGACGCATCCGTGATGAGAAAGAGGTAGCGGAGTTAGAACAAAACATGGTTACACAGATCCGTTATTGGATGTCGGAGAAGTATTTGGCGTATGGGTCATCGAAGGTGACGAAAGTTAAATGATGTCCTTCCTTTCAAAAGGCAGGACTTTCCGATAAAGTATTTGTTGTGCCGGATATGAGTCCATATAAAAGAAAGGTGCGCATTTTGAACGGAGCGCACACCGGGTTCGTGCTTGGCGCATATCTCGCAGGAGAAAATATTGTGCGTGACTGCATGCATGACGACGTCATCAAAGGTTTTATGAACAAAATGCTTTATGAGGAGGTAATTCCGACACTTCCATTAGATAAAGACGATCTGCTGAAATTTGCAGCAGCAGTTTCAGACAGATTTAACAATCCATTTGTAAATCATGAATTGATGAGTATCTCTTTGAATTCAACATCAAAATGGAAAGCGCGCAACATGCCTTCTTTTTGGAATATATAAAGAACAGGAAAACTTCCTGTGTGCCTGACAATGTCTCTGGCTGCCTATATCGCCTTTATAGCAATGACATTCAGGAATTGACAGATGCGGGACTCATCTGCAGACGTCCGGCAGGAAACGAATATACCGTAAGCGATGACAGATGGGTGCTGGAATTTTATTATGAACATCGGGATGCATCTGCGGCAGAACTGGTGCATGAAGTGCTTACAAATAAAAAATGTGGGATCAGGATCTGACCGGAATCAAAGGATTAGAGAAAGCGGTCACAGAGGATCTTGAGAAAATACGCAGGAAGGAGCAAAGGCTGCTTATGCAGGCTGCCTGTAAATGCTTATGAAGACGATACAGATAGCACCGGCGGATAATGTGGCAGTTGCACTCTGCCCGATCAATGCAGGAGAGACCGTACAGTCCGGCGATCTGAGTCAGGTCGTGGTGACAGAGGCAATCCACAGGGACATAAGATCGCTTTGAAAAATATTGCAAAGAAGAGAATATTATCAAATATGGCTTTGTGATCGGACATGCAACGACAGACATTCCGGCAGGAAGCTGGGTACATACGCATAACATGGCGACGAATCTGTCCGGTGAAATTGAATATTCCTATCATCCGGAACTTAAGCAGCCGGTATCAGAAAAACCGGGTGTTTTAACGGATTCCGCAGGAAAGACGGACGTGCAGCGATCCGGAATGAGATCTGGATCATTCCGACAGTAGGGTGTCAATGACGTTGCTAAGAGAATGACAGCACTCAATCAGGATCTCGTGACCGGAACGATAGACGGTCTGTATACATTCGATCATCCATTTGGATGCAGCCAGACGGGACATGACCATGCACAGACCAGAAAGCTTCTGGCGGCGCTTGTGCGCCATCAATGCAGCAGCAGTACTTGTATTGGGACTTGGATGTGAGAATCTGACACATGAACAGTTCGTGGAGGAACTGGGTGATTATGATGCGGACAGAGTCAAATTCTTAACCTGCCAGGAAGTGGAGGATGAATTTGAAGCCGGAAGAAATTATTGGAAGAATGTGCAGCCTATGCCGGACAGTTTCACAGGGAACCGATCCCGGTGAGCGAGCTTGTAGTCGGGATGAAATGCGGCGGTTCTGACGGACTTTCCGGTATCACGGCAAACCCGGCAGTAGGCCGTTTCAGCGACATGCTTGTGGCAAGAGGCGGTTCCACAGTTCTGACAGAAGTACCGGAAATGTTTGGTGCAGAGGGATTTTAATGAACCGCTGTATTAATAAAGAGGTGTTTGAAAAAGCTGTCAGTATGATCAACGGATTCAAAATTATTTTATAAGCCACAACGAGGTCGTATACGACAACCCAAGCCCGGAAACCGCCAGGGTGGTATTACAACGCTCGAAGACAAGTCCTGCGGCTGCGTACAAAAGGCGGTACAGCCCCGATCATGGATGTGATCGGATATGGGGACGCTGTTGTGACAAAGGGATTAAATATGCTTTATGGACCTGGAAACGATCTTGTATCAGCAACGGCGATGACAGCAGCAGGAGCGCACCTGATCCTGTTCACAACAGGACGCGGTACACCATTCGGAGCGCCGGCTCCGACTTTGAAGCTGTCCACGAACAGCCGGCTTGCGGAAAATAAAAGGATGGATTGATTTTGATGCAGGTCCGATCGTTGAAGGAGAATCCATTGACAACGCAGCAAAACGTCTGTTACAGTTGGTGATCGAAGTTGCCAATGGAAAAGAAACACAGACTGAGAAGCGTGGATACAGAAGCATTTCCATTTTAAGGATGGGGTTGTTTTGTAAAGGAATCTTAATAAGCAGGGATATCATTCCAGAAAACAGGGGTACACAATGTGTGTCCTGCAATCTTGGAATATCCCTGCTTTATTTTGCTTTTAGTAAAAGGTCTGTTATGATTAAGAAAATAATGTGTTTTATATGTAAGCATAAGAGGAAATGACATGATAACAACAGTTTTATTAGATTTAGATGATACCATTCTTGATTTCCACAAGGCAGAAAAGGAAGCGTTAAAAAAGCACTGCAAAAGTTGGAGTGGAGCCAACAGAAAATTGCTGGCGAGGTACAGTGAGATCAATCTGGCACAATGGAAAAGTTAGAACGCGGTGAATTGACGGAGGAAGTGAAAATAAGCCGTTACCGGATCTTTTTGAAAAATATGGGATAAAAGCATCGCCGGAAGAAACAGCAAAATGTTATGAGCAGAATCTTGCATATGAGCACGAAAAGTGGACGGTGCGCTCGAACTTTACAGAAATTGCACGGCAAGTACAGATTGTATGCTGCATCCAACGGAACTTATGAAGTGCAGAGCAGGCGTATTGAGGAATCTGGGATTAAACCATATTTTGAGGACTTTTTTATTTCAAAAAAATCGGGTATCATAAACCGGATAAAAATTTTTTGATTATTGTTTTACACATATTCCTGATTTTAAGCTGAAGAGAGTGTCATTGTGGGAGACAGTTTATCCTCAGATATTCTTGGTGGAAAAATGCCGGACTGACTACAATCTGGTATCAGAGAGACAGAAATATAACAGATCATGGAGAGATCCATCCGGATTACTGTATTTTTGAATTGAGCGAATTGCCGGATTTATTAAAAAATTAAAATAGCACATAAAGCTGCATGAATTGCAAAGAGTTATAAGGTATGTATACTGAATGTGTAGATTGTCATAAATACAAAATGCAGCAACAGAAATAAATGGAATAAATTGCAGTAATGTGCTAAAATAAGAGAAATCATGGTTCGAATTGAAAATATGGAATGTCAGCAACAAAATAGAAAATCATTACGAACCATATTTTTGACATTGGGCAGCAGGAAAGGATATATTTTATTATGGAAGAAAAGACAACAATGGAAATCACAAATGATAGATTGGAGGAGGCGATCAAAGATTACGCAGCAGACCGGACAAAGAAAAGCTTACAGCAGTCTTAAATCTGCTTCGTCCGACGAAACTGTTAGTTCCGGCAATGTTAAAAGCACCAGATCAGCCAACACCCTGCTTTTTAAAGAGCGGTGCCGGCGAACAGTATTTTGTAGTGTACACCTCCAAAGAGCAGATGGCAAATGCACCAAAAGCCAGGCACTCTTAAGTATGCCATTCCCGGCGTGCAACAGCGTTGCCGTAAAACCGGAATTGAATTTAAGCGGAATGGTCATCAATCCATTTACTGATAATCTGGTATTGAAGATTGAACTGATTCAGAAACTGCATGAGGCAGATGAGAAAATGGCAAAACAGCCAAAGCAGATCAAAATGACACCACAGCAGTTTCAGGCATTTGTGAAAATCAGACAGAATTTTCTGTGATCCCAAAGCGCTTGTATACGGAAAAAGCGGAATTTGTGCAAAAACTCTGCGATGAGAAAGAGGCATTCGTCAATGAGCTTTTGCGGCAGCATTCAAAGAGCCAAAACTTTATCCATATACAGAGGATGATTATTCCGTTATGGCATTGGATATTTCAGAGGATCTGACACTTATCCGCGTGGATCTTCCGGATAAAGGATTAGTGCCGCCACTTTGCTACAGAATCTATATTACATACAATCCATTAAAAGATGAGGCACATTATTATACGATCGAGATGACAAAGAGAAGGATGTAAGACTTCTCGGCGGCGTGACAGAGGATGCAAAACACGTCAGCTATGGAAATGCACCGGTGGAGGGCGCAGAACTTCAGGAGATCATGAATCTCGCAAAAATCCCGGGGAACTGACAAGTTAATTTGAAGTTTGGATTTGAACTGCCGCCTGCAGGTTATGTTACGGATTTTCACAGCCTGCAAGCGGCAGTTTTTAAGTGAAACGCTAATTAATGCATGATGATATCCGCATATTGTCCGCGTACTACGGAGAGCAGTGCATCCGGATTGACGGTAATGGAGGTTCCGATACGTCCACCGCTGATATAGATTTTGTCAAAATTTCTGGCACTGTCATGAAGAACGGTAGGATACTGTTTTTTCATGCCAAGGGGAGTGCATCCACCACGTACATAACCGGTAATGGCGGTGATATCTTTTACGTGGATCATTTCTACGGATTTTTCACCGACTGTTTTTGCGGCAACTTTCAGATCAACTTCCTCTGCAATCGGCAGTACAAAAACATAATATTGTTTACTTTTTCCCTGCATGACAAGTGTTTTAAAAGACTGCTCCACCGGAGCTCCGGTGGCTTCGGCTGTGTGAAGCCCATCGATGAATTCGTCACATTCATAATTGATAATTTCATAAGGTATTTTATTTTTGTCAAGAATGCGCATGGCATTCGTCTTTACTTCTTTTCCCATGGTAATTTATTTCCTTTCAGATTGATTTGCAAATTATGAAAATTCTTTCCACTGTAGTCTAATCAAGACATGTTTGTATGTCAAGAAATTAACGATTTTTTTATCTTTTTATACTTCTTTCATAAGCTGTATATTTACCGGAACTCAAAAGAATGGTATGATATTCGTTATAAAAGAAACAGCAATGACAAAAATTTTTGTTAAAGAGAGAGGATAGAAAAATGAAAGAGACATTAAAAAGAATAAAAGCGGATGTCATTTTATCAGCGTTATTGTGTGTAGCACTTGGAGTAGTTTTGATCATCTGGTCAGATGAGACAATTAGTGCAATCTGTATGCTGCTTGCATTTGGCTTAATTGTTATGGGTGTTGTAAATCTTGTGGGATATTTTACAAATCACAGACTGACATCTTTTAACGGAATGCTTGGTCTGATCCTGGTTTTAGTAGGCATCTGGCTGTTTGCAAGACCGGAGTACATCGCTATGATCATTCCAATCGTTATCGGTGTTATGTTGGCAGTCCATGGAATCAGCGATATCAAAATGGCTTTTGAGACAAAGGCAAACGGTTATGAGAAGTGGTGGAGTCCAATGATCCTTGGAATTATCAGTCTTGCACTCGGCATTATCTGTATCGTAAATGCATTTGGGGTTGTGAGCCTTGCAATGAAATTTATCGGAGTCGCATTGATCTATGATGGAATCTCTGATCTGTGGATTGTTTCAAGAACCGCAAAAGCTGCAAAGGCTATGAAGCAGGAGGCGGATGCGCTTGACGTAGACTACAAAGAAGTGGATGATTAAACCGGAGTTTCACGGGTGTAGTGTCGCAGATTCTGCGGTGCTTTTTCAGGGCTTGAAGGGCAGATATAAGCGTCCTCTCACAAGTCGTGATTTTATAGGTTTATAAAAAGAAAAACGGTACAGACGAAATATGATATTCCTGTTCGCCGGGCATTTCGTCTGCACCGTTTTTCTTTTATTTACGCTGTGAATGACTTGTGAGAGGACGCTTATACATGCCAAATCAACGCTATGAATTGCACTACAGAATCTGCAATTTACGTTATGGAACTCACGGTTATGAGATGGATGCCTATGAGGGAATGGCAAAAATTATAGATGATGTAAAAGTTGCGGTCTGTCCAGAGTGTGGTAATATAGAAATGTATTTAGAGAATTTAACTAATTTGAAAGATTAAGCGATAACTTCCAGATGATAAAGCAGAAGTATAGGGTTTGATTCATATGATTTCAGTAAAAAAACAGAGAATTGCTGCTATTATGGTTTTAAGTTCCATCATGCTGATTTTACTTTTGTCGCTAAATTTCCGAATCTGGAGTGGATATTATGCAGAAGGGGATTTGGAAAGTATAGTCATACAGCAGATGGAATGCTTGGAAAAGTCAAATAGTGAAAACGATATAAGCGAAAGTATATGTTTGCATTTCTATGAGTGTATATGTTTCGGTGGAATAGAAATAATGGTGCTCTGGGTATATGATGGCTTTAAAGACCTCGGACAAGGTGAGTTTTCTTTCAGACCGGGAGTTACCCTTTGCAGTCTATCGGTTCGGATGGATGATTACTTCTGATAATCAAATTTAAAATTTATTATCAGGAGGAACTTCGATGTATGTATTAAATGCAAATCATATTTCAAAAAGTTATAAAACTGCAGGAGAAACTATGCGGATTTTGCAGAATGTGAATCTGCAAGTTATGAAAGAAAGGAGAATGGTTGCTATTATGGGACCATCCGGCAGTGGAAAGACTACTCTGCTCCATGTGCTGACCGGGGTTGACACACCGGACGATGGAGAAATCGTAATAGGAGGAGAAACGTTTTCACAGAGCTTACGGAAGAAGAGAAGGCATTTTTTCGCAGAAAGCATATGGGAATGATTTTTCAGGATTTCCAGCTTTTGGAGAGTTTGACAGTAAAAGAAAATATATTGTTACCACTCATTCTTGAACGAAGAGAAGAAGCAGACATCCAGCAAGAGCGTTTTTCAAGAATAGCGTATGTGCTCGGCATTGAAAAATTAGCTGACAAAGGAATTACGGAAATATCGGGAGGTCAGAAACAGAGAGTTGCGATTGGCAGGGCGCTGATCAATGAACCGGATATTATTTTTGGAGATGAGCCAACAGGAAGCCTTGACCGAAAGACCACCGGGGATGTGATGCGATGTATGAAACAGATGAATCAACGGTCTGGCATCAGCTTGTGACACATGATGCTTATACGGCATCCTTTGTGACCGGGTACTTTTCTACAGGATGGGAATCTGGCAAAAGAAGTAAAGAGAGAACACTGCCGATAATTTCAGAGAAGATATATGGAAAACGCTGTGCGGTTTGGGAGGTGGAAAAGATGACCTTTTTTGATATTTCCCGAAAGATGCTGAAAGCTGGTTTTTACAAATATCGATTGTACTTTCTATGCAATTTATCTGCAACGGCATTATTCTGTTGTTTTGCAGTTATTTCCAAAAACAGGACGTTTATGAATGCGTCGATTGTAAATTCATCCATATCCAATAACATTTATCTTCCATTTTTTCTGTCTGCAGTGTTTCTGTTTTTTTTTCCTGTTTCGTGTCAGGCATTTCTGGCATCAAGAAAACAGAATACGGCGAATGTTTTCTCTTGAGCCGGAAGGAAGCGTTTAGAAACTTACTTTTTGAAAATGTGATCATATCCGTGCTGGCATTAGCAATAGCACTTGCGGCAGGAACTGTGCTGTCATTTTTATTTTTTTCCGTTATCATTTATGCAATAGATGTTCACGGAGTGCAATGGCAGTTTGCCGGAAGCATATAAGCACAGCAGTTCTATATACAGTAGTGTGGCAGTTGCCTTTATACTGAATGCCGGGAGACTTATGCTGGATAAAATCGGAACCCTGCTAAAAGCACAATATCGGGCAGAAAAAACAGGAAAGATCGGTACGTTCTTATGCAGACTTGCACTTCATGAGGTTTCATCTGGTGGAATGGTCATTTGTCCGCAGACACAAGAAAGAATGGGGATGTAGGTATGTTTTAGCATCTCTCTCATAATAGCGGTATCTGTTATGCTTACGGGGGTATGTGTGACTTTATATCCGGCTTTTCTGCAGGATGCAAAAAGTTATTCTCCCTATGACATGGTGTACTCAGAAATCTATGGAATGAATCAGGTTTCAGTACAGGATGTCCTTCATATATTGGAGAAAAATGGTGTTACTGTAGAACAGGTCATTCAGATTCCCTATATCAGAGATGATGTTTTAATTACCTTCCTGTGACAGAAATAAACCGGGATTTTGGATGGGGTTATTAGATTCAGGAAGGGGGGTTTTGAATTTGTTTCAGTAAATCTGGAAGATGGGTATGAACATAACATACAGCCAGTATCTACTGTAACGATTTCCGGGGACAGAAAGCTGCAGTCTGTTGGAACAGATGTAAAGATACTGTTTAATCAAAATCCGACCTTTGCAGATAAAACACTGATTATTAACGATTCTGATTTCGATAAATTAAGTGCAGATATAACAGGTAGTGCTGGTATCGCAAACTTGTTTCAGTTTCAGAATTGGGAAGATTCTTATGCGGGAGTATGTGAAGTAAAAGAATATCTGCAGGAAAGCAATCAGCTGAATGAAGATGAGCAGACATATTATGAATTGTCTTCGAAGGTGGAGAAATACCAGGATGCAAAGAAATCAGGACAATTTTTATTATTTTTGATGGCATTTGTGATAGGGCTTATGATAATGGCTGAGTTTCTGTTAATTCATTCACGTATCCAGGCAGAGAAGGAAGAAAATAGCAGGGTCGTTTGTAGTTTGCGAATGTTGGGAATGATAGACAAGGAAATGGTAAAGTGCCTATGCTATAAGAATTTTCTAAGATTTATACCGCCATTGGTTGTGGGAACAATCCTTTCTTTCCTGCCATCTTATTATCTGAATGAGAGTTATGGAATGGGGACGAATGGAATTCTGGCAGGAATCGTATTTGGAGTGATTTTGACAGTCGGAATATTCGTAGTGGTACGCAGGTATTCTGAAAAAGAAGAAAAACTTTATGAAAGCGGTTTTATAATACAAGGAAGAGGATTTTTTGATTATGGATAAGTAGAAAAAGATTCAAATCCTGTGTATAATTAAAAGATAAAGATAGAGACAACTCGGAAGTTGTAAGGAAAAGAAAATTTGAATTTTGCTTTCGATGACCAGAATGAAAATCGTTACCGTTGCGCCTGTTTTCACAAGCGTTGCGTGACATAAAAAGAATTCTATTTTAATATCAAAGTATCAAAAACAAAGGAGGTTCTTTTTATGTTGAAGGAATTAAAGAAAAACAAAATGAGTGTTGTTGCAACTGGAATTTTATTTGGTGTTATGGGGGTATTAATTATTCCTATGATAGCAGTAATTGTAAAAATATCGAATGCATTATCCCAAAAACATCCTAGGATATACAAGTATAGTATGATTGCTTTTATCGGTATGTTATTGGCAATTAGCCTATTTTGCGTTGTTATTAAACATCAGATGAGTTTTCTTGTAATAGTTGCTTGTTTAGCAATAACATTATGCGACACTATTAAAAACAGATAATAAATGGAGTACAACTATGGAAATATCAGATTTGATTAAATCAGCCAGAATTGAAAAGGGCTTAACCCAACAACAACTGGCTGATGTTGTCTTTGTTACGCGACAGACAATTTCGAAATGGGAATTGGGAAAAAGTGTTCCTGACCAAGCCTCTCTTATATTGCTATACCAGTATTTGGACATCAAGGATAATGAGAAAAAACAGTTATCAAAGCTTATTTTTAATAAGCAAAATATTATATTAATTTTGATTGCAATCTTATTTTCTCCTATGGTTATTGGAGTACGTTTTATCTGTTGTAAAATTGATAAGATTGAAAATCGAAAAATTAAAGCGGTAATCAAGGTTATTGGCTTTGTTGTATTCTCATCGTATCTAGTATCTTTAAAAGAAAATGTGGCGTATTTGTTAATTGGTATATTTTCTCTGGTGTATTTGTTATATCAATTCTATTTGAGTGGATTGGAAACTAAATGATTTGTGTCAGCAAGTTTAAGGCAAGCGATAATTCATGAAATTCAAGTTGAACAAAATCGCTGCGCGATGGCCTGCCAAGGCTGTGGCGCAGCTTTCTTTTTCTCAATAATAAAATAGGCAATGGCAATTCTTACCAGTATTTGATATTGTAAAGTTACCACACAAAACAATTCAATAAAGAAAGACACCACTGCCTATGAAAAGAATACCATTTGACCGCTTTTCTGACAAGCGGTTTTATTATGCTAATGCACCTCCATGTAAGCAGGGTTTTTCATTAACTACTGATTTTACATGGAGGATTTTATTATGTACGAAGAAATTTTTAATCAGATTCGATCTGCTGCGAATAAACGGAATCTCAAGGATTCCACGATTCATGCATACTGTACCAGTGTTGCTCATTTTTTGAACCACACAGCCAAGGATATAGATGCATTAACAACTGACGATGTTGATATATTCCTAACTGAAAAGAAACTTTCCGGGATTTCACCGGAAACATACAATCACTACCATTCAGGAATCCGCTTCTTTTACAAAAAAATATTGAAGAAGAATTGGGATGATGATGACATACCTCGTATGAAAAGGGACAGAAAGTTACCAACGGTGCTTACAAAAACAGAAATATCAGCTATTCTTGATGCTACGCCAAATCTGAAGCACAAAGCTATGATTGCTACTATGTATTCAGGCGGACTTCGTGTTTCAGAAGTCACACATCTTCATTATGATGATATTTCACGCACGAAAAAATACACATCCGTGATGGGAAAAGTCGCTCTGATCGTTATACTTTGCTTGCAGACCGGACGCTCGAAATATTGACAGAATACTGGTTTCAATGTGGCAGACCAAGAGGGATTTTGTTCCCAAGTTCATGGACAGGGGATTATCTTACAAAAGATAGTGTCATTCAGTTTTTTCGTGAAAGTGCCAAAAGAGCAGGCATTCAGAAACACGTCTCCACGCATTGTTTACGTCACAGCTTTGCAAGTCATCTGTTTGAATCCGGCTGTGATGTAAAATATATTCAAGCGCTTCTGGGACATCGTGATCCAAAATCAACAGAGGTTTATCTGCATGTAAGCAATAAAACCCTGCTTGGAATCAGGAGTCCATTTGATGAGATGGGCGGTGAATGATTATGGAGAAATCATGTACGATACAAGATGTATTTGAACGGTTTTATCCTTCTTATGAAAAGAGGAATAGCCCTCCTGCTCATCATAGAAAAACAGCTTATCATATCATGAACTGTAAAACAGGCGCTTTTGGTGTAAACATCAGTGTTTGTGAGGACTGCGGATGTATCAGCATTCATAATAACTCCTGCAGAAGCAGATGCTGTCCCATGTGCCAGGAGTTTCCGAAAGAGAAATGGATTGATGCACAAAAAGAGAACGTACTTGATGCACCCTATTATCATGTAGTATTCACAGTTCCTGAGGAATTGAATTCCATCATTTACAGCAACCAGAAGCTGTTGTATGATGCACTGTATCATGCTGCCTCAGCAACCTTGAATGAATTGGCAAAAGACGCAAAGTACCTGGGAGCTAATATAGGGTATATCTGCATTCTTCATACATGGGGTTCTGCAATGAATTATCATCCTCATATCCATACAATTGTTCTTGGTGGCGGACTTGATAAGGACAGCAAATGGAAAGATACCGGTGGGAAGTTTTTTCTCCCATATGGGGTCATTGCAAAAGTGTTCCGTGGGAAATATTTGTGCGAATTAAAAAGCCTGTGGAATGATTCAAGGCTTGGGTTTCATGGTACAGCGGAGAAATATCAAAACCACTATTGCTTCAAAGGACTTCTCGATGAGTGCTATAAAAAAGACTGGGTTGCTTATTGTAAGGAAACATTTAATGGAGCACAGTCAGTCATAAATTATCTTGGGAAATATACTCACAGGATAGCAATCAGTAATCATCGGATCAAGTCCATGACGGAAGCAACTGTTACATATGCCGTAAAAGACTATAAAAACAAAGGTCAGTGGAAAGAGAAAACAGTTCCGGGCGAGGAATTCATCCGTCGATTTTTAATGCATGTTCCACCAAAACGTTTTGTCAGAATCCGGCACTATGGTTTGCTGTCGTGCCGAAACAAGAGCAAAAAGATGACGTACACTGTAGAAATCTGCTTGGATGTAAAAAATATATTTCTGCATTAAAAAATCGAAGTGCCACTGAAATGATAAAGCTGCTATATAACATAGATGTATGCAGGTGTTCTTCCTGTGGCGGAAAAATGGTTCCACATCTTCCAGATAAGCATACACCATCTGTTTTAGCGCATATGAGATGTTAAAATATACAACTGAATACTTCAAAAAACTTCCGCAAAGGGAGTCTGTTTGTCATGCCTAAAAATAATTCTTTTGGCAAAAACCAGCTGTCAATAAAACACGAGATATGATAAACTTATAGAAGAGAGCAAAGATTGAATTCCCATAGAAGTGGCGAAAGGGACGCGACTTTGTTCACCAAGGAAAAATCGAAATTGATGTAAACGAAAGGGCAGTTTGATAAAACCGCAAGACTGCTTTTTCGTTTACACCAACTCCGATTGTTTCCTTAACAATTTGGAGAATTGAGAAAATCGGGATTTGATAAGGAGCGAAAAGAAAAATGTGTGAAGAATGTTACTCTGATGAAAATAGAATAACACCATTACTAAATCCCTTGGACTGCTTAGAAAATCACACTCAATATATTTGTGGAACTTGTGGACGTTGCATTTGTATTGAACATGACCCAAACAGAGGATTACAAAGATGGAATTTTCCTTTTAAGTCATTGGAAATTGCAAAATATTATTTACGAACAGCCTATTATACAACGAAAGGTTCGTGTGGTATTTATGAGATAGAGAACAGTAAAGGCAGAGTATCTTATAAAATATTCGCCGGGAATGAGGATTTACATCTATTCTTGAAAAAGAATAAAGACAAGAAATGCAAACAAATGACACCTGTGTTTAATGTTGGAGAGTATAAAGAATATCCACATGCAGAAATACGAAAATTGACTTCTGATGAAATAAAACAATATATGAGTGAACGTTAAATTCCAGTCTTGGTGTTTAGGAGATTACAAAAATGAAAAAGCTTTTTGATGTACCAGATTCATATAAAGAACACATAACTAAGTTTGATAGTAGTGATGGCTTTTTAGCGTTGGGGATAATAGTAACATATTTTGTTGTTATGACTATTTCTGGTATAATTGTACAATATATTTCTCAATTGCAAATCACTATTATAGGTGGAGAAATCAATGTGTTTTGGTGCTAGAATGGAGTAAGGTATGGTTTTAGATCACACAAAAGTTGTTTATACGGCAGAAGATGAGCAGGGATTCACATTTCAACAAATCAATGATGAGGATGCAGCCGTGGAGCTTAGGGCACGGAGAAAAAAGAGGAACAGGTGGGTTTTGATAGCATTTGTGGCATTGCTCATAGGTATGGTTGTCAGCACTTTTTTCAATTTTGATGGGAGTGATATCTTTGTTTGTCTGTATTATGTTATAGTAATATTTATAGCTGGAGCATGCGTTCTGACAGAGAATGCAAATATAAGACAACTGAGAAAAAAGCAGGTGTTACAGTATGATGTTGTACTTGTGCAAAAGCAACCAGTGATTGAGACGGAGTCTTATGGCGCTGAAAATATCCGGGATACGAAGCGGTTTTACCCAATATTGGGAAGGGATGTACATTCGGGATATGAGAGTACGCGTGTTTCCTTTCAGAAGAAGACTATAAGAAAAGAGAAATTGGTGACACGATAACAATGACACGATTTATATGGAAGTAGGGAATGATTGCTGATGTATCCATTGCATTTTCTGGGGTAGTAGCATCAAGTGTATTGATTACAAAACGTAGATCGCATTCTAAATGAGATTTTCTTGTATGATCTCTCGGAAGGGAAATATAAAAAAAGATCTGGCGATTATGTTTAACCACGGAGATATCGGCGAAATTGTCTGCAGAGGATACGAAGATGATGAACGGAGATTCCGCTCGTTATTTTTAAATACAGGAGCATAATGTGATGAAAAAGATGTATTTCCTTAAAGATAGAAAAGAGGCGGTTATCGATCGACTGACCTATATGAGTAAACATAGACAGGAGTATCTGCAGGATAAGGAACATGGCATGATAACGCTTCAGTTCAAGCAAGGCATGCCGGTGATTCGTTTCTCATCAGGCAGGGTAACGTCATATTGGGATTTTTCTTTTGATGGGAAAAAGATGACCGTGCAGCGAAGGTGTTCTTTATCTGATAAAATTATCTGGGGAACACTTTTGATTATAGATTTGTTTATTTTATATTTGTTCAGACAGTCGATATGGCTGGGGCTGGCATGGTTTTGTGCGTTGCTGTTACTGGAAGTATTACCGTTCTATGCGCTGGAATCTTGTGTTACTTTTAGACATGTGAAAATGTTTGTGACTCATTATCTGGCTGATTATATAGGGGAAAGCGAGGAAATCTACGAAATGTAAAAGTTAATGAAAGGTTTGTGCCTGATTCTGGCACTGTTCATACTAGTGTGTGATTGCGGAATAGAGACCTATGCCGATGCGTGGGATGGGAGGAGCGAGACAACATTATGTGGAGTACGATTTTAAAGAGAATGTGCTGGCTCCATTAGACGAAGTAAAAGTGGTTGATGGGAAGGTTGTTCCTAAAAAAATAGAGTATACAATGATGGAGAAATAGAAAATGATTATTGCGATTGTAATAGGCGTCTCATGTCTGTTCTGGATCATAGCTGTCATATTGTTTGTATGTGCAAAAGGTGTGGATCGCAGGATTAGTGAGTCGAAGAAAGACTGCGTGGAGAAGACGACTGCGACAGTTGTGGATGTGGAAGAAGTCTACAAGAGAAATGTGGATACCTATAATTACACATGGTATCCCGCATACGAATTTTATGTAAATGGCGAACGGGTAGTACAAAAGAGTGTGATTGGAACAGAAAAAAATTCTGTTCAAACAGGGCAGCAGACAATCTTATATTATAATCCGGAGAATCCACATATGATATATGTTCCGGCAGAAAATCAGACGTCTGTATCGACGATCCTGAAAATAATAGGGATTGCTTTTGTGATTTGCGGATGTTTAGCGGGAATCATTGGTTTCGTTGCGTCTAAGAATATGTAAACATATAGCGTGAGTATTTATATGAAACGGGGGTACACATTGAGAAAAATAAATTGGGTAATACCTGGTGGCAGAAGCAAGCGCATGTTTCTTATGCTAGGATGTGTGTCATGGATACTTATGCTTCTGTGTAGTTGCGGAAGAAATCTGCCTGATTCAGAACAGGTGATTAAACGATATTTGAAGGAAAAATACAATCAGGAGTTTCAGATTGTACATACTGAGAGAAAAAATATTGGTCAGAATTTTGGTGAGTTCATAAATACTGGGGAGGCAGTATCACTAAATGAATCAGATGATGCTTTTTCATTTACGATTTATGAAGATGGAAGAATCACAGATAATTATCCCAAGGTGATACTTGGGAATCAGATCAAACAGGATATTTATTCAATATTAGATCACGGGAAACTAGAATACACGAATGTTGATATTCGTTTCATAGAGAGTGATCAGGAATATGTTACTTTTGAGGATTATAAAAGCAACCATAATGTTTTAATATTCAGTGACTTGAAAGGTTTGGAGACCAATGTCGATAAGAATATTGAAAATGCATATGACCTTTTATGTGCACTGAGAGACCAAGGCTATTATTTTTGTTTGACAATAGATATTGATAAAGCCAGTAAAACGATTATTTATGATCAAGACAATGAAATGATTTCCAAAGATTCATTCATTCAGAAGTTCAGTTAACCGGAATGTATGCAAGGTGGATTGCTATGCCGAAAAATAGTAATAGTGGAAGTGATCTGGCAACATATATTGCAAGCAATGTGGAACTATTGACAGAGCAAAATTATACAGATATTGATGCGTTGGTCTTTGCAGAAATTATTCATAGGGGGTTTTACGGATGAGGAAGGTGAAGTTTTTACGAATAAATATTTGACTGCTGGGGTGAGACAATGAAAAAAATCCAAACGAATCAGACGAAAGAGAAATTCTATGAAAAATTGAATATGGAATATCAAAAAGAGCGTAACCATGACAAATGGCATCCGTGTACACATCTGATAAAAAAAGATGGGAAGTATTATGTATATTATCGTTCAGGAAAAAATGTCTATAAATGGTCTGTGCAATACCTTGAGGATCAACAGATCATTGAACTGCAACATGTGTGGAATATAGCGGATTATGTGATGTGGATTCCGTTAGCGGCAATGGATGTATTTTTTGCGTGCTTTTGTGTGTTCAATAAACTATGGCAGTATATACCTGTATTATGCATGGTAATTGCAGTACTGGAATTTCTGCCCTATTATGTGTTTGTGGCTCGTTTAGGAGAAAATGTAGTGACGAAGTATATAATAAGCTGTTTGGAAGACAAGGATCTATAGAACAGATACTAGGATGAATGATATGCTGAAAGCAAGGAAATCTACGAAATGTAAAAGTTAATGAAATGTTTGTGCCTGATTCTGGGCAGCAGACAATCTTATATTATAATCCGGAGAATCCACATATGATATATGTTCCGGCAGAAAATCAGACGTCTGTATCGACGATCCTGAAAATAATGAATAATATCTATATCCCCCATTTGAAATGGGGGCCGAGGCAAAGCCGGAGCGTTACCTAGAGTATTAAAAAACTCCTATGCTATCTTCAGACTAGATTGCATTCTCTTTTAAAACATATCTTGTTGGACGTGCTTGTAACAGGAGTACTGTTTGTATTGATGCATTTTCCGTTCAGAATGGTTGCTTATGACATGTCATTTTGGGAGATCATATCAAATGTAAGATATATAGCAGATTTGTTTATAACACATCTTATCTTGGCTTATATTAGAATCAAATCTGATAGCTTATATGGTGCAATCCTCCCCCATTGGGTTTCGGATTTTGCCTATAGAATTGTTATACATATATAGAAAGTTAAATTGTAAATGTAACAGGAATAGTGATTAAAAAATTGAGAGATGAATTTGAATTTTTAGATTTGAGGTATAAAAGGAATGAATGCTAAAGAGTGTATGATTGAAGCTGATAAATTGTTGCAAAAATGGAGTTGTTATTCTATAGAAAACAGAAGGTATATTGAGAAAATATTTAATGGTTCCAATAGGTATGACATGATGTTAAACGTAGATGTAATGCAGAAACAGGCAAAGATTTATGTATTGGAAAGAGGAGTGACAATTTATGAGTACAGAACGGAGAGGAAAGAGATTGTAATATATGCTGTTCTTCGTGATATTATTGGGATAATTTCCGATACATTTATATGTGATTCACATGTTGATGAAAAGGGATACCTGCATTTTACTGAAAATGTATCCAATTATAGAAAGAAAATAACCGATGAGGCATTTTCATTAATGGGAGAGCCATATAATGAGTGGAATCGACAAGGGATTTCTATTTGGGATTTTAACCGAAGTTTTGCGGGGGAATAAACGCCCAACTTTCAGTAATACGCTCTGTTGATGTGCTGATTTTTCTACGATATACTCCTTCAAAAAGGAGTGTGCTCTTATGGGTAGAGAAATTTATGACATCATCAATGACATGGCAGAAGTATTAAATGCATCGCAGATGCAGAAACTACAAGAGGTGTTGGTAAAAACGGTTATCTGAAAATACTGTATCTGATTATTTGCAGACAACGAATATGGACTTTCTAGATATGTTTTTAACTGCAAAGCATTTAGAAGGGTGTTCTGACAAAACAATACGCTACTATAGGTGTAATATTGAAAAGATGTTGGATACAATAAATATTCCGGTCATAAAGATAACGACCGAGATGCTACGAAAATATCTTGTAGAGTATCAAACGATAAATAATTGTGGAAAGGTAACTATTGATAATATTCGTAGAAGTCTTTCCACATTTTTTTTCGTGGCTAGAGGAAGAGGATTATATTATAAAAAGCCCAATGAAAAGAATTCATAAGGTAAAGACTGCCGTTATTGTATAAGATACCATTCCGGATGAGAAAATAGAAATTCTTAGAGATAATTGTAATAATCTGCGTGATAGGGCAATGATTGATTTTCTGCTTTCAACAGGAATTAGAGTAGGCGAATTAGTAAGGCTGAACATTGATGATATAGATTTCTCTGAGCGGGAATGCGTGGTTTATGGCAAAGGAGACAAAGAGAGGATGATGCTAAGACCAAAATTCATTTGTTGAATTATATTGAATCAAGGACAGATAATAATATAGCGTTATTTGTGTCGTTAAACAAACCACACAGTAGACTTACTGAAAGTGGTGTGGAGTTACGATTACGAGAAATGGGGAAGAAGTTAGGTGTAGAAAAGGTACACTCACATAAGTTCAGAAGGACTATGGCCACCAGAGCAATTGAGAAAGGTATGCCGATTGAACAGGTACAGAAAATTCTGGGACATGAGCAAATAGATACAACGCTCAGATATGCAATGGTTAATCAAAACAATGTGAAGCTATCGCATCGAAAATATATTTCATAGATTGACTTGTAACGCAAAAGACGTTACAATAAAAGAAAGATGGAGGTGTATTCTATGGGAAAAACAGCAACATTAAATATAAGAGTAAATCCAGATGTAAAAGAAAATGCAGAAAGTGTATTGGCACAATTAGGGATACCAATGGCTACTGCTATAGATATGTATTTAAAACAAATATCATTAGTAGGAGGAATTCCCTTTTCTATTGTATTACCAAAAGCAGCTAATTCAGTGAATGCAGATATGATGTCTGTTACACAGATTCATCAAAAGTTAGAAAAAGGATATGCCGATATAGAGAAAGGAAATGTTGAGGATGCAGCTAGTGCGTTTGTGGCATTTAGAGAGAGGCATTAATGAAGCAATATAATCGCATTGCTGATGAAATACTTACATTAGACACTTTCCCGGAACGATTTAGGATTATGGATTCTGAGCCGGAAAAGAGAATGGAGTTGCGTAGAATGCTCGTCGATAATTATTCAGTATTTTACACAATCCGTGACGAAAGGGTAATTGTAACGGATGTGTTATACACGGCATCTGATATAGAAGCACGTTTGAGAGGCGAGCTATAAAAGCACACGTTTATTTGAAGTTTACTAAGTAAATGGAGGCAATATGAAGGTAGTAATTATACATGGTCAAAGTCATAAAGGCTCAACTTATCACATTGCTCATATGTTGGCAGTAAAAATAAGTGAAGATATAAAAGAATTTTTTCTTCCAAGAGATTTTGGAGAGTTTTGTGTTGGGTGTACAAAGTGTTTTACTGAGTCAGAGAAGAAATGTCCTCATTTTGAAAAACTAAAGCCAATAACTGACGCAATGGATGAGGCGAATGTTATTATTTTAGCCAGTCCGGTTTATGTATATCATACGACTGGAGCTATGAAAGCTTTTTTAGACCATTACGGATACAGATGGATGGTGCACAGTCCAGAAGAATCTATGTTTAAAAAGCAAGGAGTATGCATATCTACAGCTGCAGGCGCAGGTATGAAATCGACTAACAAAGATATGATGGATAGTCTGTTTTTCTGGGGAGTGGCAAAAAGATATAAGTACGGTGTAGGTGTTGCAGCTGTTGATTGGAACGGTGTAAGTGAAAAGAAAAAGAAAGCAATTGAGAAGGCAACATCAAGTATTGCAAAGAGAATCATATATAATTCTGGAAACATTAAACCCGGAATCAAAACAAAGGGGATGTTTTGGATTATGCATTTGATGCAGAAGAATGGTTTTAATCCTCGTGATGCTGAATATTGGAAGGAAAAAGGGTGGACAGGGAAAATAAGACCTTGGAAATAAACTTTGAATTTTTGAGAGAAATTTTAAAACCGTCTCATTGCATGAGTATATTTATTGAGATATGATTGGCTTGGAGGTGATACTTATGGCAAATGAAGATAAAAAAGATTTTAATGCTATGCTTATGGATAGCAAGGATATGCCTAAAGTCCAAATAATAACAGATGAAAAAAGCATTGAAAAATATGGTGGAGATAAAATGTACTTTGCCCCACCTATTGACTATGACAAAGTAATGCGACTTGTGCCTTGTGGTAAATTGCTTACTGTAGGTACAATAAGAGATTACTTTGCTAAACAAAGCGGTGCTGATTTTACAGAGCCAATCACAGCCGGAATTTTTGTTTCAATAGTTGCATGGGCGAGTTATCAGCGTGCAGAGGATAAAACCCCTTATTGGAGAACATTAAAAGCAAATGGAGAATTAAATGCAAAGTATCCCGGAGGAATTGAGGCACAAAAGGAAATGCTTGAAAATGAGGGACATACTGTAGTACAAAAAGGAAGAACTAATATTAAGTATTATGTTAAGGACTACGAAAAAGCATTATTTACATTGTAATAGATAATGTCAAACTTTCAGTTTGAGGAGGTGAACACTTTGGATTTTACAGGCACTCATCCCATAACTGTGAGTTCCATAATGTTAAAGAAAGAAAAACGGTACAGACAAATATGATTTCCTTCGTGAGCCATGGAGATAAGACTCTTTAGAGGCTTATCGGAATGCCCGGCGAACAGGAACATCATATTTCGTCTGTACCGTTTTTCTTTTCATAAACCTATAAAATCACGACTTGTGAAAGGACGCTTATATCTGCCCCTTCACACCCTATAAAAGCACTGCAAAATCTGCTGCTCCACGGTAAGTGAAACTCCGGTTATGCAATCGAAATTTTTCCTTCATGGATGAGCTCTACAAATTTTTTGACAAGCACAGGGTCAAATTGCGTGCCGCTGTTTTTTTCAAGTTCATTGACAGCGTATTCCACAGAAAGCGCCTGTTTATAAGGACGTTTGGCGGTCATTGCATCAAAACAGTCTGCAATCGTGAGAATCCTTGCCATATAAGGAATATTCTGGCCGGCAAGTCCGCGGGGATAACCGGTGCCGTCATAACGTTCATGGTGGCCGACAACGGCAGGGATCACGTAATCCATGTCAGGCAGATAGCGGATCATCTTTGTGGAATTTTCCACATGCGTTTTCATAATAGCATATTCCTCATCAGTAAGCTTTGAGGTTTTCTGCAGGATGCGTTCCGGGATGCTGATTTTTCCAATGTCGTGTAAAAGGCCGGCATCGCGGATAATCTCAATGTCGTTGGAATTCATTCCGAGTGCTTCTGCAAGTATAACGGCATATTTGGAAACATTCATGGAGTGGATGAAGGTGTAACTGTCCTTGGCATCAATGGCGGCCGTGAGTGCATAAATGGTTGGGGCAACACGTTCATATGCGGCGCGGATATCCGGATCGTGGGAGCGTTCATCTATTCCAGGGCGGTAAACTTCAATATTTCCTTTTCCAGCCTGCTTTCCATAATAGATGGCCTGTTCTGCGTTGTGCAGAAAGGAAGCAGCATCAGTGGAAATATCAGGGAATACAGATATTCCGCAGGTGATCGTGATATCCCAGACGGTGTTGGCAGGAGTGGCATCCGTGATGGCGTCCACTATACGTTTGCAGCAGCTGCAGGCTTCATCTATATCCGTTCCCGCTTTTAAAATCAGAAATTCATCCGCACCAAAACGGAAACCGATGTCTTTTGATGAAATTTCCTGAAGAATGACCTGCGCAAAGCGGTGGATCAGGTTATCGCTTTCCTGTGCACCATACAATTCGTTATACAGTTTGAAATCATCAATATCGAGCACGATCAGTGTGGATGGCTTCTGATGCTGGCATACATGGTCAATACATTCAAATGCGTGTTTGCGGTTGTACAAAGAAGTAAGGTCATCGGTAATAGATGCGCGGTATGCATTCTGATACAGGTTGGCATTGCGCAGCGCATAGGAGGAATAGTAACATATTTTTTCCAGATATCTGAGTTCCTCTGGGGCAAAGTCCTGTCCGTCATGGGCTGCAATATAGAGAAAGCCGATAATGACCTGATTGTATTTGAGCGTATAAATGGCGGTGATGTGTTCTGCATTCAGCCAGTTGCGCTGTCTTGGAGTCATAAAGGCCGAGGATGTGTTTTCCGGTATCGTTGAGCATGATCAGATTCGGGGAATCCTTTAGCTCCTGAAGCATGGAATCAGTGGGAACACTGTATGATTTTGTGCAGGCAATACTGCCACATTTACGGATGACGGAAAAAACGTGGTGTGTGTTCTGGTTCATCATCAGTAAAAGTCCGTCCGGCTGCAGGATATCCTGCAATGCTTCGATTGCGGCATCGTAAATCTCATCTGCGTTTAAGGTGTTAATGACTGCAGTGATAAAGTGGTCGAAAACTTCTTCTCTTTCTCTCATAAGGCTCCTTGTGTGCGTAAGTATTTTATGTAAATTAATCCTTTTAACTTGTGAATGTTCTTTTATTATACTATAATATTATATGAATGACACGTAAAAATTTTGTGTCTGTTGGAGGCAGGGCATGAGGCAGGAAGAATTTAAAATGGAGCGCACAGGTCTGGTAGAAATAGGACAGGTGATCCCGATCACAGAGGGAAAACTGCCAAACTCTTATTATTACACATTGGGAAAAGCATATGCGATGTCTGCAAATTATCCTGTTGGAAACAGGATCAGATCCGGAGAGGGAAAAGTTGTAGATGTAAAAGAAACGGAAAAGGGATATTTTGTAACAGTTGAATTTGATGAATAAATGAGTTAATATAGAAATATTCTTTTTTTAAATTGAAAGGAAACATATATGCGTTATTTACCAACGAGTAAACTGACGCCTGGAATGGCACTTGGTCAGGATATTTACGATGGAGCGGGAAGACTGTTACTTGCAAAACACCTGCTTCTCTCGGAAGAATATATTTCCAATCTTGAATTTTTAGGTTTTCCAGGGATATACATTGATGATGAATTTACGCAGGGCATAGAGATCCAGCAGGTTTTAAATCCGCAGGTGAGGAGTCAGGCACTGAAAGTAGTGCATGACATGTTTGCATTTGATGTGGCCTCAGATGCAGAAGAAGATATGCCGGTCAGTGAAATTAAAATACAAAAGACGATCGAGCGCATTGTGGAGAACATTTTGAGCAATGGAGACATTATGTGCAATGTGTTAGATATCAAGAATTATGATGATTACATTTATTACCATTCCATTAATGTCGCCATGATGTCAGTGCTGCTCGGAGCGAATTACGGAATGAATGAAGAATCATTGTATCAGCTTACGACGGCGGCGATTCTTCATGATATAGGAAAGAGGTTCCTTGATATAGGGATCATCAATGCAGATCATGCATTGACAGAAGAGGAGACACAGCTTTTGCGGAAACATCCGGAGCTGGGAGCAGATTATTTAAAAGGTAACTATCATTTTTCTGCACTCGTATATGCGGGTGTCATGCAGCATCATGAAAATTACGATGGAACCGGCTACCCAATGGGAAAGAGTGGGGAGCATATTCCGTTGTATGCAAGGATCATCCGGCTAGTGGAACAATATGACGATATGGTATCACTTCATCGCGGAAGGGAAAATCTGTCACCTTCAGATGCAATGGAATACCTGATGGCAGGATCAGGCACCTTATTTGATCCGAAGCTTATAGAATTGTTTGTAGAGAAAATCGCAGTGTACCCGGTAGGATGTGAAGTTGAATTGTCCAATGGGATGCATGGCGTGGTTGCGAAGAATTTTGAACGGTTTTTCTTAAGACCGGTTGTCAAGGTAGTAGAAACAGGCGAGATGCTGAATCTTCGCGATGATCCGGATACAAGAAGCATTATTATTACAAAAATGGTAATACATTAGGCATGAGGTAATTATGACAGGACAGGGAAAGAGTGCAATTGATACACTCTTGGCGGAAAGCTTTAAGGAACTTGCCAAGAAGCATCCAATTGAGAAGATTACAATTAAAGAGATCACTGATCTGGCGGGTGTTATCCGGCCGACCTTTTATAATCATTTTCAGGATAAGTATGAATTGTTAGAGTGGATCATTACGACAGATCTGCTCGATCCGATCGAACCGCTGATCCAGAATGGGATGATCAGTGAGGGACTGGTACTTCTTTTTACAAACATCGAAAAAGACAGTGAATTTTATTCGCGCGCAATAAAGCTGGAGGGACAGAACTCATTCGGAGAGATTGCACAGAGCTGTGTGGAGAAGATTCTTTTGAAGGTGATAGACGGTGTCCATACAGGTAAGAAACAGAAGTATTCGTGGCTGACGCCAAAGCGGATCGCAGAGTATTATGCACAGTCCATGTGCTATGTTGTAATTACATGGATCCAATCGGGAATGACGATTTCTCCAAAGGAGCTTGCAGAGATTTATGATTATATCATCAAACGTTCTATGGATGATATTATCGCAGAGATGTAGGAGATGAAGAAAGTATACGTGCTGCACATGATGTGCGGCACTTTTTAGATTATGCAGTATTTTTCCATAAAAAGAAACATATCTTAGTTTTTCAGTGGAAAGAACATACAATCATCAGGCATTGTCTATGGAAAAAAAGCCGAAACAGGGTATAATAGTGATTAGAAAGGTTATTAGGACAAGTCTGTCGATCGCAGCAGCAGACAGAAACGGGAGGATTCATGAACTGGATAGAAAATCTGTTGATCCTGGTAGGCATATCGCTGGATATTTTTGCCGGTATGGAGTGCCAGGGATCGCTTGTAGCGAAAATAGATAAAAAACATCTGACGTTAGTATGCGGACTCATTGCAATCTGGCAGTTGGCAGCACTTTATATTGGTAATGTTCTGGCGGGATTACTTTATATCAATGATCTTGCCAGAAATGAGCGTTTTATTGGAACTGTCATTGCAGCGGTTATTTTCTTCTGCCTGGGTGTCAGACTGATTGTAAAAGCAATCAAGAATGAGCGTGTGAACGAACACAGGGAGGAGAATCTCGGCTTTAAACGTTTCTGGCGTATGGCAGCAGTGACAAGCATTTACACACTCCTTACAGGAATTGCATTTGGTTTTCTGGAAACAAATCTGATGGTGATTTTGATCATGATCGTCTGCCTGACCATTGCAGTTGTCATTATGGGTACCTATACCGGATATCATTTCGGGTTTGAACATAAGAGAAAAGCTTATGTGGGTGGTGCTATTTTACTCTGGATTGCAGGATTTGATGTAGTATTCCGCTACGCAATGATGTAGGACAGGTTTTGAAAAAAGATAATAGGTGAAATACAAATGCGGAGTAGTCTCAGAAGAGGTTGAGAACTACTCCGTTTTGTCTTATAATGAGCATAATCATTTTACAGAAAGAGACAGGACATGAAAATATTTTTAACAGCGATCAACGCAAAATATATCCATTCCAATCTGGCGGTGTACAGTTTGAGAGCCTATGCAAAAGACTATCAGGATCAGATTGTGATTGGTGAGTATACGATTAATAACAGGGTAGATTATATTTTAGAACAGATTTATAAAGCAAAACCGGATGTGCTGTGCTTTTCCTGCTATATCTGGAATATGGATTATGTGGAGGAGCTGATCACAGAGTATCATAAGCTGTGCCCGGAAGTACCAATCTGGGTAGGTGGCCCGGAAGTTTCCTATGAGGTGGAAACTTTTTTAGCGGAACATCCACAAGTGACAGGTGTGATGATCGGAGAGGGTGAGCGCACATTTAAACAACTGTGCAGATATTATGTAAACCGAACGGGCTCCCTGGAGGAAATCAGGGGAATTGCGTTTCGGGATCAGGACAGTGGGAAAACTATTTTCACACCGGTGCAGGAACCGATGAATATGTCCGATATTCCGTTTTGCTACGATCACATTGAAAACTTTGAAAACCGCATTATTTACTATGAATCAAGCCGTGGCTGTCCATTCAACTGCAGTTACTGTCTGTCATCCATAGATAAAAAACTGCGTTTCCGTGATATGGAACTGGTGAAAAAAGAACTGGCATTTTTTATCGAGAAAAAAGTACCACAGGTGAAGTTTGTAGACCGTACTTTTAACTGCAGACACGATCATGCCATGGAAATCTGGCGATTCGTAAAAGAACACGACAATGGGATTACCAACTTCCATTTTGAGATTTCTGCCGATCTTTTAAATGAGGAGGAACTGGCGCTGATCCATGATATGCGCCCGGGTCTGATCCAGTTGGAGATTGGCGTACAGTCCACGAATGAGACAACCATCCGGGAAATTCACCGGACAATGAAACTGGAACTTTTAAAGGATATTGTTCGAAAAATCCAGGGCGGTGAAAATATCCACGAACATCTCGACCTGATCGCAGGGCTTCCTTATGAGGACTACGCAACTTTTGCAAAATCGTTTGATGAAATTTATGCACTGAAGCCGAACCAGTTACAGCTTGGATTTTTAAAAGTGTTGAAGGGCTCTTACATGTACGAGCATGCGGCAGAATACGAGATTGTTTACCATGCGAAAACACCGTATGAAGTGATGAAAACGAAGTGGCTTAGTTTTGATGATGTGTTGAAAATCAAACAGGTAGAAGAGATGCTGGAGGTCTATTACAACAGCGGACAGTTTGAAATTACGATGAAAGTGATGGAACCATTGTTTGAAAGTGCCTTTGCAATGTTTCAGGGGTTTGGAGCTTTTTATGAGGAAAAAGGATATTTCGGCATGAGCCATTCCAGAATCCGCAGAGCAGAGATACTGCTGGAGTTTATGCGGGAGCGAAAAAGTGAGCGGGGATGCGGTATTGCTAATGCTCGAAGAGAGTCTGACATTTGATCTTTACTACCGTGAAAACTGCAAGAGCAGACCGTTCTGGGCACCGTCACCGGCAGAGTTTAAGGAGCAGACAAGATATTACTGCAAAAACGGTGTGAAATCCCATGTGGAACCATTCCATTACCGTTTCCCGGAAAAGAGTAAAAAAGCACTGAATGAAATTCCGGCACGCCTGAAACAGCCGGTTTATATGCTGTTTGACTATGAAAACCGTGATCCGCTGGATCATCAGGCGCATGTGACAGAGGTGGCGGCAGTCAGCATGACTGAGGAGGGCAAAAAGTGCCGGAAAGGCGAAGTTATGTTAACTGATTACGTGGTGATCGACCTGGAAATGACAGGGCTGAATGCAAAGACAGACCGTATTCTGGAGACTGGGGCTGCAAGGGTACGTGGAAATGTCGTGACAGCTACTTTTTCGGAGATCATCAATCCAAAGCGGGAGTTATCGGAAAAAGTAATTTCATTGACAGGCATTACAAATGAGATGGCTGTGCAGGGAAAAGAGACGGATGCAACGCTTGCAGCATTTTTTGATTTCATCGGAGAGGATATTCTGGTGGGACAGAATGTGATTTTTGACTACAGTTTTTTGAAGCAGTGGGCGGTGAATCACAAGCGTACTTTTGAGCGGAATGCAGTAGATACATTAAAACTGGCAAGAAAATTTCTGCCACAGGAACAGAAAAAAGACCTTGCAAGTCTGTGCAGCTATTTTGGGATCGAGCGTGTTCATGCACACCGTGCACTGGATGATGTGATGGAAACGCAGCAGATTTTTGAACAACTGCAAAAAATGTATGAGGCAGGAGCACCGGAGGCGTTTCGACCATATCCGTTGCAATATAAAGTGAAAAAGCAGTCCCCGGCAACGCCGCAGCAGATGAAATATCTGAAGCAGTTTGTGGAATTTCACGGAATCCCAATGCCGGAAATTTATGAGGATGCGTCGCGAAGTGAAATCTCAAGGCTTACCGATCAGCTTATTGCACAATATGGAAAAATGAAAAAAGAACCATCCCTGTAAAATCAGGCATTCTGTAAAGTGTGCAGCTGCTCTAAGATGGCAGATCTCATCATAGAATCAAGTGAAGCTGCCTTATCGATCAGCTCCTGGATTTTTGCCGTTTTTCCCTGTTCCTTGTAAAGTTCTGCGAGGAGCGTATAATTGGCGCGGATGTCGGAATCAATGGAGATGCCGAATTCCAGAACCGGAACGGCTTCTGATTTAAATCCGTTTTTGATCAGACAGTCTGCATAGGCGACAAGATTCCGTAAAAGGGTGGTATAATTCTGGTCATATTCTGACAAAGCAGGAAGATTCGCAGGACCATAGGCAAGTTTTAAGTCTGTATTGCTCTGATGGCTCAGATTTAGAATTTTCCGGGAGGCAAGGGTTTTCAGATCGTTTTCGTAATCTGTTAATTCTTCATCATCAGAGATACCTATTGGAAATTTTTCCAAGGGTATGGTAATATAGGGAAGATTGCTGATATCCTTGCGGCGGATCTGGTTCGCCTGATCTTCACGGCTCCAGAAATCTTCCGTCACTTTCTTTTGCTGGGCAGTCGCACGCTTGCGATAATAGGCAGCAACCGAAAGAAAGATAATAAAGAGTCCTAAGAATGGAAATGCCATGTTGTATTGTCCTTTCTTTTGTATAAATTCAAGAATAGAAAGAGGTAGTTCTATGTATAATTTTGGTAAGAAAAAAAATCAAAAATTAATGGCTGCAATTGTGATCATTGTAGTCGCTGCAATGCTTATTACAACCGTGCTTGCCGCTTTCATGTAAAATATACTAAAATTCCGGAGGGCAGTCAATCATATTCGTGGTTATGCACCTTGAAAATCAGCCGGACAATAGGGTAAAATGTACGCGTAGGCAAAAGTGAGCATGAATGATAGGGCGAATGCCCGTCAGCTCGAAAAATCTGTGATTTGTCGGGCTTGCACTGCGGTGTAAAGAAAAGAGAAAGAGATCAGCTATGAATAATATTTCAAAAAAATGGATGAAATGGATTCCACTGTTTACGCTGGCTGCATTATGTATCGGTTTTGCAGGAGGCGGAGCAGCCACAAAAGCAGAGACAGCAGAGAATCATAAAATTGCAGATGGCGTTTATATCGGAAATGTCTATGTTGGCGGCATGACAGAGGAAGAGGCAGTGGATGCCATCAGTGCGTATGCACAGAGTGTGGACGATGCTGTTTTGACACTGAATGCCAATGGAAAGAAGTGTGGAAGTGAGTGCACAGGAGCTTGGCATCACGTTTCAGAATACCAATGCAGTGCAGGAAGCGCTTGCGGTTGGACGAAATGGCAATCTGATCAAACGATATAAAGATAAAAAAGATCTGGAACATGGAAGCAAAGTATTTGAACTTCCGTTAGGATTAAATGAGACAGCAGCAAGGGAAGTATTGACTGCAAAAGCAGAAAAACTGAACAATGAAGCAGTTGACAACGGACTGATCCGTGAGAATGGGCAGTTTCAGTTTATTGAGGGAAGTTCCGGCGTTGAAGTGAATGTGGAAAAATCCCTGATGACAATCGAAGATTACTTAAAAAACAACTGGGATGGCACGGATGCTTCGATTGACCTTGTGGCAGAGGTTGTGGAGCCGGAAGGCACGAAGGAAGAACTGGCAAAGGTAAAAGATCTGCTTGGCAGTTACACGACCAATTACAGTACCTCATCTGCCGGAAGATGTGCTAATATCAGTGTGGCAGCAGGCAAGATCAATGGAACCGTATTATATCCGGGAGAGGAGTTCTCCGTTGGACAGACGATCGGACCATTGACGGCAGCGGGCGGTTATGAACTTGCAGGTGCTTACGAGAATGGACAGACCGTGCAGTCTTATGGCGGCGGTGTATGTCAGGTGTCAACAACGTTATACAACGCAGTATTAAAGGCAGAACTTGAGGTGACACAGCGCTCAAACCATTCCATGATCGTAACCTATGTAAAACCATCTATGGATGCTGCAATTGCAGGAGATTACAAGGATTTAAAATTTGTCAATAATCTGGACGCACCGATTTATATCGAGGGGTATACGGTTGGAAAAGACATTTATTTTAACATATACGGACAGGAGACCAGACCTTCCAACCGCAAGGTAACATATGAGAGCGAGGTCGTTTCTGAGGAAGATCCCGGCACACAGTTTGTGGCAACCGGGGATGCGGTCGGTTCTATTTCTACAACTCAGGGCAAACATATGGGATATGTGGCAAGGCTCTGGAAAATCGTGACAGTCGATGGCGTTGAGCAGAGCAGGGATGCGATCAATAAGAGCACTTACAAATCATCTCCTAAGATCGTGAATGTAGGAACTGCATCTGCGGATCCGAATGCAACGGCAGCGGTCAATGCAGCATTGGCAACCGGCGATGAGGCGACCATTTATGCAACGGTAGCCCAGTATAGCGGAGTAGGACAGACACCGGCAGAAACTCCGGCAGAGACACCGGCGGATGGCTCTGCAGAAGCAGCGGCAATTCTTGGAACCGTGGATGAGAGCCAGATTACAGAAAATACCACAACAGAAGGACAGTAGATAAAACATTATGAAAGTTGGAAAAGTACCGGAGAACGTACTGAAACGTTCTGTTTTTAAACAAATTCATACCATGAGACCGGAAGTGGTTTTAGGAGCCGGAGTCGGAGAGGACTGCGCAGCAGTACAGCTTGCGGAGGATGAGACACTTGTGATGTCGACTGATCCGATTACCGGAACAGCAAAGGATATCGGAACGCTTGCAATCCAGATTACGGTGAATGATCTTGCGAGTGCAGGGGCGGAACCAGTTGGAGTACTTCTTACCGTACTTTTACCAACTTCTGTCTGCGAGCAGGATCTGTGTCTGATGATGAAGCAGGTGGAGGAAGCCTGTGCAAAAGCAAATGTGCAGGTTATGGGCGGACATACTGAGGTTACAAGAGTGGTAAACCAGCCAGTCATCAGTGTCTGTGGCGTTGGAAAAGTGAAAAAAGGACATCTGATCTCCACGGCAGGTGCAAGACCGGGCATGGATATTTTGGTCAGCAAATGGATTGGAATTGAAGGCACTTCCATTATCGCAAAAGAAAAAGAAGAAGAATTAAAAACGCATTTTGCAGTTCCTTTTATCGAGAAAGCAAAAGCGTTGGATGCATATATTTCTGTACAGTCTGAGGCCGCAGTCGCCGTGACGTCTGGCGTTAGTGCGATGCATGATGTGACAGAGGGCGGAATTTTCGGAGCTCTGTGGGAAATGGCAGAAGCATCTGGCGTCGGACTGGAAATCGACTTAAAGAAGATACCAATTCGTCAGGAAACAGTAGAGGTTTGTGAATTTTTCGGAGTGAATCCTTATCTTTTGATCTCCAGCGGGTGTATGCTGATGGCGGCACAGGATGGAAATCATCTGGTACGTGAACTGGAAAAAGCAGGGATCAAAGCGACAATCATCGGAAAGGCTACCGCGGGAAATGACCGTGTTCTGCTGAATGAGGATGAACGAAGATTTTTAGAGCCACCAAAGACGGATGAGTTATATAAAGTGATCGGGAGATAATTACTACAAATGTAAAAAAATATTTGATCCTATGAAGTAGTGTATGTGGAATGAGAGAAAGGAATTTGTGATTATGCGTGAAAAGATTTTAACTTTTATAGAGAAAAACAGTAGAATTGATTTAAAAGAACTTGCAATTATTTTAGGTGTGGATGAGGCATCTGTTGTCAATGAACTTCAGAAGATGGAAGAGGAACACATTATCTGCGGTTATCATACATTGATTGACTGGGACAAAGCCGGAATTGAAAAAGTAACAGCCTTGATCGAGGTTCGTGTTACTCCACAGCGCGGTATGGGATTTGACAAAGTGGCTGAGCGTATCTACAACTATCCGGAAGTGAATTCTGTATATCTGATTTCCGGAGGATTTGATTTCATGGTAACAATCGAAGGAAAAACACTTCGTGAAGTTTCACAGTTTGTTTCTGATAAATTATCCCCATTGGATTCTGTTTTAAGCACTAAGACAAACTTTATTTTAAAGAAATATAAAGATCATGGAACCGTTATGGCAGAACAGGCAAAAGACGAAAGGATAGAGATGTAATATGAGGAATCCGTTAAGCAAAACAATCACAACGATCCAGCCATCCGGAATCCGTAAGTTTTTTGATATTGTTCATGAGATGAAAGATGCTATCTCGCTTGGTGTTGGTGAGCCTGATTTTGACACACCATGGCATATCCGTGATGAGGGTATCTATTCGCTGGAAAAGGGAAGAACTTTTTATACTTCCAATGCAGGACTGAAAGAATTAAAAATTGAAATTGATAAATATCTGAAAAGACGTTTTGGTGTATCTTATGACTACAACAATGAGATCATGGTGACCGTAGGAGGCAGTGAGGCAATTGATATTGCGATGCGTGCCATGCTTGATCCGGGAGATGAGGTTCTGATTCCACAGCCGAGTTATGTGTCCTACCTCCCATGCTGTGTGCTTGCCAATGGAACACCGGTGATCATTGAATTAAAAGCGGAAAATCAGTTCCGCCTGACACCGGAAGAATTAGAGGCGGCTATCACACCTAAGACAAAATTATTAGTGCTTCCATTTCCAAACAATCCGACCGGAGCGATTATGGAGAAGGAAGATCTGGAAAAAATAGCCGACATCGTAAAAAAATATGACCTGTTTGTGCTGAGTGATGAAATCTATTCAGAACTGACTTATACAGGTGATAACCATGTTACCATTGCATCGCTTCCGGGAATGAAAGAGCGTACCATTTTGATCAATGGATTTTCCAAATCCTATGCGATGACCGGATGGAGATTAGGTTATGCATGTGGACCGGAAGTGATCATTAAGCAGATGTTAAAAATTCATCAGTTTGCAATCATGTGCGCACCGACGACGAGTCAGTATGCGGCAGTTGAAGCACTTCGGAACGGAGATGAGGATGTTGCGAAGATGCGTGAAGAATATAATGGAAGACGCCGTTATCTGATGCACCGCTTTCAGGAAATGGGATTATCCTGTTTTGAACCGTTCGGGGCATTCTATGTTTTTCCATGTATTAAGGAATTTGGCATGACATCGGAAGAATTTGCAACAAAACTGTTGAATTCGCAGAAAGTGGCAGTTGTACCGGGAACCGCATTTGGTGACTGCGGCGAGGGATATCTTCGTATTTCTTATGCATATTCTCTGGAAGATTTAAAGAAGGCATTGGATCGCATGGAGATTTTCATTCAAGAACTGCGTGAGGAGAAAAATTAGTGGCAGAGTTAAATATTGTATTATATGAACCGGAAATACCGGCAAATACAGGAAATATCGGAAGAACCTGTGTTGCGACAGGAACAAAACTTCATCTGATCGAACCGCTTGGTTTCCGACTGGATGAAAAAGCGTTAAAAAGGGCAGGCATGGATTACTGGAAAGATCTGGATGTTACAACTTATGTAAACTGGGATGATTTCTGTGAAAAAAATCCAAATGCGAAGATTTATATGGCAACCACAAAGGGAAGACATGTGTATTCGGACGTGTCCTATGAACCGGACTGTTTCATTATGTTTGGAAAAGAGAGTGCCGGAATCCCGGAAGAAATTTTAAAAGCGAACCCGGATACCTGTGTACGGATTCCGATGATCGGGGAGACAAGGTCGCTGAATCTTTCCAATTCTGTTGCAATTGTTTTGTATGAAGCTCTCAGACAGAATCATTTTGATCATATGAAGTTAGAGGGACAGCTTCACCGATTAAAGTGGGAGGATTAGACGGATGGGAATCATCAAAGCAAAACAGCTCGTTCATGAATATATCCGCCGGGACGAAGAAGGCAATGTGGAATCCATCCAGACAGCATTAGATCATATCGACCTTGATGTGCAGCCGGGGCAGTTTATTGCTATTTTAGGTCATAACGGTTCTGGAAAGTCTACGTTGGCAAAACATATCAATGCGTTACTTGCTCCGACGGAGGGAAGTCTCTGGGTAGACGGAAAAGATGTGACGCAGGAAGAAAATATCCTTCCAGTGCGGAAAACAGCCGGAATGGTATTCCAGAACCCGGATAATCAGATCATTGCCAGCGTGGTAGAAGAAGATGTCGGATTCGGCCCGGAAAATATCGGAGTTCCGACGGATGAAATCTGGCAGAGAGTGGAAGAAAGTTTAAAATCAGTTGGAATGTTACAGTACAGACACCATTCCCCGAACAAACTCTCCGGTGGACAGAAACAGCGTGTGGCGATCGCGGGTGTTATGGCAATGGAACCCAAATGCATCGTGTTAGATGAACCGACTGCCATGCTCGATCCGAATGGACGAAAAGAAGTATTACATGCAGCGCATGAGCTGAACCGGAAAAAAGGCGTGACAATTCTGCTCATCACACATTATATGGAAGAAGTAGTGGATGCAGATTATGTTTATGTCATGGATAAAGGACATGTTGTCATGCAGGGAACACCGCGTGAAATCTTTTCACAGGTGGGAACATTAAAAGAGCACAGGCTGGATGTTCCACAGATCACATTGTTAGCAGATCTGCTGCGTCAGTCGGGACTTGACATTCCATTGGGGGTTTTGACCAGAGAAGAACTTGTGGACGCGATTATGAAAATCGCGGGATAGACGTAAGCAGACAGTGTGGAATACCGCAGGGAAAGATTTCCTGAGCGGAAAAGAAATAATGGAGGGTGCCATGTCACTCATTTTAGATAAGATAAATTATGTATACAGCGAGGGAACTGCTTACCAGATTCAGGCGCTTAAGGATGTAAACTTAGAGATCAAGGACGGACAGTTTATCGGTGTGATCGGACATACCGGTTCCGGAAAATCAACTTTGATCCAGCATCTGAACGGTCTGGTGAAGGCAACTTCCGGGACGATTTATTTTAATGGTCAGGATATTTATGACGAGGATTTTGACCTGAGAGAACTTCGAAACCGTGTTGGACTTGTATTTCAGTACCCGGAGCATCAGTTATTTGAGACGACCATTTTTGATGATGTGTGTTTTGGACCGAAAAATCAGGGATTGTCCAAGGAAGAAGCAGGATTGCGTGCATTTGAGGCATTGAGGAGCGTAGGACTGCCGGAGGAACTTTACTATCAGTCGCCGTTTGACCTTTCCGGCGGGCAGAAAAGAAGAGTTGCGATCGCGGGCGTACTTGCAATGAAACCGGAAGTGCTGATTTTGGATGAGCCGACCGCCGGTTTGGATCCGGCAGGAAGAGATGAAATCTTAGACCTCATCGCAAGAATGCATAAGGAAAAAGGAATTACGGTCATCCTTGTTTCACACAGCATGGAAGATGTCGCAAAATACGTGGAACGTATCATTGTGATGAACCATGGGCAGGTGATGTTTGACAATACTCCGTGTGAAGTGTTCAAACATTACAAAGAACTGGAACAGATCGGGCTTGCAGCTCCGCAGGTAACCTATCTGATGCATGAACTGAAAGAAAAAGGACTGAATGTAAATATGGAGGCTACAACCGTTGCGGAGGCAAGGGAGAGTTTACTGGAAGTTTTACTTGGAAGGGAACCGAATCACAGGGGTTCCAATCTGGAAGAGGAGAACTTATGTTAAGAGATATTACGTTAGGCCAGTATTATCCGGCAGATTCTGTCATTCATAAACTGGACCCAAGAGTAAAATTATTTGCAACATTAATTTATATTATATCGCTGTTCTGCTTTAAGGGAATTGCCGCGCTGCTTGCAGCTACGGCATTTCTGTTTGCAGTGATCAAAACGTCGAAAGTGCCGTTCAAGTTCATGGTAAAAGGATTGAAGGCGATTATGGTGTTAATGCTTATCACAGCATTATTCAATCTGTTCCTGACACCGGGCGAACCGATCGTGCAGTTGTGGATTTTTAAGATCACAGCAGAAGGTGCGCAGAATGCAGTGTTGATGGCAATCCGACTGACATACCTGATTCTTGGAACTTCGATCATGACTTTAACGACAACACCAAATCAGTTGACAGATGGTCTGGAAAAGTCACTCATGCCACTGAGCAAAATCGGTATTCCGGTGCATGCTATCGCTATGATGATGTCTATTGCACTGCGTTTTATCCCAATCCTGATCGAGGAGACGGACAAAATCATGAAAGCACAGATGGCGCGTGGGGCAGATTTTGAGAGTGGAAATCTGATTCATAAAGTAAAAAACATGGTACCGCTTCTTGTACCGCTTTTTGTCTCTGCATTCCGCCGTGCAGACGATCTTGCGATGGCAATGGAAGCACGCGCTGCTACAATGGCGGTGAGGGTCGTACCAAGATGAAACCGTTGAAATATGTGGCGGTGGATCATAAGGCTTATGCAATCATCTTTGCGTATTTTATCGTGATCTTATTGTGCCGTACATTTTTGCCTTGGCCAATGTAAAGTGACTGAATATACGAAAATTATCTGAAGAGGTGTAGATGAAGAAAAGGGAAATTGGATGAAGCGAGTAAAACTGATCGTAGCCTATGACGGAACGAATTACTGCGGTTGGCAGGTACAGCCAAACGGAATCACCATTGAGCAGGTACTAAATGAAAACCTGTCAAAGCTGCTGGGGGAAGAAATCACAGTGACCGGTGCAAGCCGGACGGACTCCGGGGTACATTCCATGGGAAATGTAGCCATTTTTGATACAGAGGCAAGAATGCCGGCAGATAAAATTTCATTTGCATTAAATCAGAGGCTGCCTGCGGATATTGTCGTGCAGGATTCGTGCGAGGTTCCGCCCGACTGGCATCCGAGATATCAGGTCAGCCGGAAAACATATGAGTACCGCATTTTAAACCGTACTTTCCGTATGCCAAACCGCAGGCTGGATACTTATTTTTATCATCACAAACTGGATGTGGACAAAATGAAGCGGGCGGCTTCGTATCTTGTGGGAGAGCATGATTTCAAGAGTTTTTGTGCAGTCGGGGCACAGGTCAAAACAACGACGCGCACGATTTATTCCTGTGAGGTGGAGAAAGACGGGAATGACATTATTACCATCCGAGTGACCGGAAACGGATTTTTATATAATATGGTGCGTATTATCGCAGGAACGCTGATACGTGTCGGCGGCGGCGAGATGGCGCCGGATGAGATACCACAGATCCTTGGGAAGAAAGACCGCACAGCTGCCGGACCAACGGCTCCGGCGCATGGACTTACGATGATGGGGATTGAGTATGAGGATGCAGAAGGTATATCTGAAACATGATATTCGTAATTGGCTGACAATCCAAAGTGGATAAAGAGAGTGAAAATAGAAAATCATGTGGATAAGTACAAGAAAAGTCGAGAATTATAGAAAGATTTTCTTGACACGCAAGGATTCGTGTAATATAATACATAAGTCTGTGATAGTGAATTAATGTCGAACCAAAAGCCCCGGTGAGACATTTAAACTATAAACAATTTATTTAATGAAGAAGCGATGTGTCCTGGACATTCACATGGTGGAAGCATTTCATAACATTATTTCTAGGAGGAAAATCAATGAAAACTTTTATGGCTAGCCCAGCTACCATTGATAGAAAATGGTACGTAGTTGACGCTGAAGGTATGACATTAGGACGTTTAGCATCTGAAGTTGCTAAAGTATTAAGAGGAAAAAATAAACCAATCTTTACACCACACATCGATACAGGTGATTATGTGATCGTTGTAAATGCAGAGAAAGTTAAAGTTACAGGTAAGAAATTACTTCAGAAAGTATATTACAACCACTCCGATTATGTAGGTGGAATGAAAGAAACTACATTAAAAGAAATGTTAGCAAAACATCCTGAAAGAGTTATCGAGTACGCTGTAAAAGGCATGCTTCCAAAAGGACCTTTAGGAAGACAGATGTACACAAAATTATTTGTATACGCTGGACCTGATCACAAACATGCTGCTCAGAAACCAGAAGTTTTAACATTCTAATTAGGAGGTAAAGGACATTGGCTAATACAAAGAATTACGGAACCGGAAGAAGAAAATCATCTGTTGCCAGAGTATATTTAGTACCAGGTACAGGTAAAATCACAATCAATAAAAGAGATATCGACGAATATTTCGGATTAGATACATTAAAAGTTATCGTTCGTCAGCCATTAGTAGCTACAGAGACATCTGATAAATTTGATGTTTTAGTAAACGTTAAAGGTGGCGGATACACAGGTCAGGCAGGAGCAATCAGACATGGTATCTCCCGTGCATTACTTACAGTAGACGGTGATTACAGACCAGTTCTTAAGAAAGCTGGATTCTTAACACGTGATCCACGAATGAAAGAGCGTAAGAAATACGGTCTCAAAGCAGCGAGACGTGCTCCACAGTTCTCAAAGAGATAATTCAACCGAATATCGAAAAAGAAACCCCGAAAATCGAGTTTGGGATTTCTTTATATTATACAAATGAGGTTTATGAATGTCCTTGTAACTTTGCAATAAGTCGTTAAGGTCTGGAAAAATGACAGAATATCGTATCCACACTTTGAAAGCCTCAAATATTAGAATGGATAGGTTTGAAAAAAGTGTATTGAGAAGAAATATCATTATAGCAAAACAAAATTGACGAATACCCCACATGGGTATATATTGAAGATGTTTTCAGAAATCCATTTTTATTAAAGTATGTTTCCACAATGGATTTCGTAATTGCAAATCAGGAAAAGGTGAATGCTATGATAAAAACAACATTAAAAATCGACGGCATGATGTGCGGTATGTGTGAGTCCCATATGAATGATCTGATCCGCAAAAATTTTCAGGTAAAAAAGGTAACATCCTCTGCGAAAGACGGAGAAACAGTGATTATCAGTGATAATGAGATCGACATTCCTTGGGCAAAAAAAGAGATCAAAGAGATTGGTTACGAACTCGTTTCCTACAAGAGTGAACCTTATGAGAAAAAAGGATTTTTCCATTTTGGAAAATAATAAGAATATATGGAAGAATCAGGCAAAAATGCGCAGGTGTTGTCAGGACATCTGCGCATTGTGACATTACGAAAGTTATGCTACAATGAGCGGGGAACAATAAAAAAAGGAAAGAGAAATTTATGATAAAAGCAGAAAAATTATCGTATTCCTTCCCGCAGAAGGACTTATATAACAAAATATCATTTACGTTGAAGATGATGCACTGCGCATTTATCGGAACAAACGGAACCGGAAAAGTATTGGTGGACATGATCCTGCACCCGGACAATTACTTATACGATGGCAGACTGATCGTGGATGTTCCGGGCAGAATCGGTTATGTCAGTCAGTTTTATTCGCTGGATGAGGAAAAAGAAGTCACCGTTTTTGACTATCTGAGTGAGGAGTTTGTGCGCCTGCAAAATGAGATCAACACAATCTGTGATGAGATGGCAACGGCAGATGAACTGGACGAGCTGATGGAGCGTTATCAGAATGTCATGGATCAGTTTCAGGCGATCGACGGGGACTTTTTATGAGAGCAATATTCGTAAACAGTTAAAAATTGCAAATCTGAAAGACTATGAAAATCACCTTTTGACAAACCTCAGCGGAGGAGAATTTAAGCTGATCCAGGTGATCCGCGAGATGATGATCAGTCCGAAATTTATCATCATGGACGAGCCGGATGTGTTCCTTGATTTTGAACATTTGAATGCACTGAAAAACCTGATCAATTCCCACAAGGGAACTCTGCTAGTCATCACACATAACCGGTATCTTTTGAATCACTGTTTCAACAAAATTCTTCATTTGGAGAATGCAGAGCTTCAGGAGTTTGACGGCACATATGTGGATTACAATTTTGCATTGTTGGAGATGAAAATCGAGCAGCAGGAACTTGCGGCAGCAGATATGGAAGAGATCGAGCGCAATCGCAAAATTGTGGAACGTCTGCGGAATGAGGCGACAAAGGTGGACAGTGCGACAAAGGGAAGAAGTCTAAAAGCGAGAGTTCTCTGTTGGAGCGTCTCGAAGCGGAAAACAAAATCTCCGTTTGTGGATATCAAACAGCCTCAGATTGAACTGCACACCAGTGCAAAATCATCGGATGATGCAGGAGACGTTTCAGGACAGACAGATGCGGATGAGACCACCAGTGAAGAAAGAACGGAACAGAATCATGAAAAAGTGATTCTGGAAGTGGAAAATTACAGTGTCGCATTCGACCGGCAGATCATGGAGGAAGTGACCTCTCCATGGAGGCTGGTGAGAAAGTGGCAATTGTCGGACCAAACGGAACCGGAAAGACAACCATTTTGCGTGATATTTATAAAAACAATAATCCAGCCATTAAGCTTGCCCCAGACCTTAAAATTGCCTATCTTCCCAGATGCATGGGGAAGTTTTAACGAAAGAGACGGTTTTGAAAAACTTTGAGGATGCAGGTTTTGAGACAGAAGCGGAGATTGTCCGTTATTTAAAAACTTACGGATTTGAAGAAGAGTCAGTTTATAACAAAGTAGAGAATTTATCCGGCGGAGAAAAAAATCTGCTTCAGCTTGCAAAAATCTCCCGGATGGATGCGGACTTTCTTCTTTTGGATGAGCCGACAAGCCACCTTGATACCTATTCCCAGCTTGCGTTGGAACAGGCAATTGAAAAATATGAGGGTGCTGTATTGATGGTATCGCATGATTTCTATACAGTTGCAAACTGTATGGATTATGTACTTTTTGTAGAAGAGAAGAAACTCCGCAAAATGAGTATCCGTAAATTCCGCAAAATGATCTATGCCGACCATTTTGATAAAAATTATCTGGAACTGGAGCAGAAGAAAAAAGAATTGGAAAACCGGATTTCATTTGCATTGCAGACAGGAAAATTCGAGGAGGCTGGAAAATACTGTGATGACCTCGAGCAGATCATCAATCAGATGTAAAACCAGAGTTTAACTTGTGAACTGCCGCTTGCAGGTGGTGTTACGGATTTCCTGAGGTTATGTCGTATTGCATGCCAATAAAGTATAAAATATAAAAATAGAACTGTTTGTTTTCAGGAACGCTTCCGCTTGTTGTCGCTGGCATCGGTATTAAGTATCCATCGTGATTTCAAAATCCAATTACATTGTCTTTTGAAATCGCAATGTCTACTTTCTAAGGACCGGCCGCTCCAAAAATCCTGAAAACAAATCATTTCTATTTTTTATTCATCCAAAGCTGTGTAGCATGCAATATCCAAGTTGTGAAAATCTGTCAATTCAGGTTGCAAACGGCAGAAATCAAAGATGAAACCGGGATGGATGCCTGGAAGGTCACTTAGTAATATAGGTTTTCGTAAGATAACAACGGATGAAGAATCTGAATGAAATATGTCAATTCTGAAGTTACAGAGTTAGCATTCAGCATTTCAATACCCTTAGACTCCCCATTCTATAACCAGAGTTCCATAACGTAAATTGCAGATCCTGTGGTGCGTTTCATAGCGTAATTTGATAAGCGTCCTCCTCACAAGTCATTTGTAATCAATGAAAGAAAAACGGTGCAGACAAATATGATTTCCTTCGTGAGCCATGGAGATAAGACTCTTTAGAGGCTTATCGAAATGCCCGGCGAACAGGAATATCATATTTCGTCTGTACCGTTTTTCTTTTCATAAACCTATAAAATCACGACTTGTGAGAGGACGCTTATATCTGCCCTTCACACCCTATAAAAGCACTATAGAATCTGCGACACTACGTCCGTTAAACTCCGGCTATAGGATTCACCTATAGCTGATTCTAGATAAAATGAATTATGTTAAAAGCAAAATTCTGCTATGATGTATATATCCAATAAGACCTACAGAAACAGTGGGAAATTATGATAACCAATCACAGAAGACAGAAATATATTACAAGTAGAAGAAACCAGAGGTGCGACATGGCAGAAAGAAATCTTGACTTTGACAAAATTACAGACAGAAGAAATACAAACTGCTTAAAATATGATTTTGCAGTGAAAAGAGGTATGCCGGAAGATGTGCTGCCACTCTGGGTTGCAGATATGGATTTTCAGACATCTTCTTATGTACAGGATGCACTGATCAGACAGGCACAGCATGGGATTTTTGGATACAGTGATGGACAGGAATCTTATTTTGAAGCTGTGAAAGGATGGCTGAAGAAACATCATGACTGGGAAGTACAGGAAAATGGCTGGTCAAAACACCGGGGTCGTAATGGCTCTGGCATTGTCCGTAAAAGCATATACAGATCCGGGAAGATGCAGTATTGATTCAGTCACCGGTATATTATCCTTTTTCAGAAGTGATTTCAGATAATGGAAGAAAAATCGTAAGCAGTGACCTTTTCCTGGGAGAGGATAACCGCTATCATATTGATTTTGCAGACTTTGAGAAAAAAATCGTAGAGGAAGAAGTGAAACTTTTTTTCCTTTGCAATCCGCATAATCCGGTTGGAAGAGTGTGGACAAAGGAGGAGTTGGAGACAATTGGAGATATCTGCTGCAGACATCATGTGATCGTTGTGAGCGATGAGATTCATGCAGATTTTGTTTTCAGGGAAAACATCACGTTTTGCAAATCTGAAAAAGGAATATGCGGAGTGGACCATTACCTGCACTTCACCGGGCAAAACGTTTAACCTAGCTGGTCTGCAGACTTCTAATATATTTATCCCGAACCAGAAACTGAAAAATGCATTCAAAAAACAGTTGGATGCAGCCGGATACAGTCAGCTCAATGCAGCCGGACTTGTGGCATGTGAGGCGGCTTACCGGGACGGGGAAGAGTGGTATCAGGCGATGAAAAAATATGTGGCTGGCAATATCGCTTTTACAAAAGAATTTGTGGAAAAAAATCTTCCGGGCGTGAACATGGTGGAACATGAGGGAACGTATCTGATCTGGCTTGATTTTAACGGACTCGGATTGTGCGCACAGGAGCTGGAAGATTTGATCGTTCACAAGGCAAAGCTCTGGCTTGACAGTGGAAGAATTTTTGGAAAATGCGGAAGAGGATTCCAGCGGATCAACGTGGCGTGTCCGAGAAGTACGTTAAAAGAGGCACTGGAACGCATCGCAAAAGTACTTCCGGCAGATACTGTAAAATTTGCAAAGCTAAACCAGATATAGCAGCAGCCAGGCATCGTTATTGTAACGCAATGCAAGTGAACAGGAAAATGTATCATAACGAAAAGAATTGCAAAAATTTATGAAAAAATAGTTGACAGTAAAGATGTTAATCGTTATAATTCAAATATAAACACATATTCCTATATGATTAGTAGGAAATGAGAAAGGAGACAATGATATGAAATACACAGGATTAAGCACACAGAAAAATCATATGATGTGTTGTTGCTGTTGTCAGGCTGTATGTATGAGTACGGTTTATTTTTCATATGCATTGTGTACCCGCTAAAAATTTGTAACTCAGGCAGGTGTCGTGCATAGGATACCTGCCATTTTATTTGGAAGATAAAGCTTCTTCTCACTAAGAACACTATTTTAATTTTGCAAAAACAAGGAGGCTAAATCCTCTCCTCACAAGAGTTCGGATTTTTGCTTCGCAAAAACAAGGAGGTTAAATCCTCTGCCCTGTAGGAACAGTCGCATTTTGCTTCGCAAAAACAAGGAGGATTAACATGAGTGATATCAAATCAAGCACATTAGAGTTAGTAGGAAAAACACCAATCGTAAACGCAGGCAGATATGCTGCAAAGCAGGCGTGACAGACGCAGCCATTTTAGTAAAACTTGAGGCATTTAACCCGGCCGGTTCTGTAAAGGACAGAATTGCATTGGCAATGATCGAGGATGCAGAGAAAAAAGGTATTTTAAAAGAGGGCGCAACCATTATTGAACCAACCAGCGGTAACACAGGTATCGGTCTTGCAGCAGTTGCAGCGGTCAAAGGATACAGAGCAATCTTAACACTGCCGGATACCATGAGTGTTGAGCGTAGAAATCTTTTGAAAGCATACGGCGCAGAGCTTGTTTTGACAGAGGGCGCTAAGGGAATGAAAGGTGCGATCGCAAAAGCGGATGAACTTGCAAAAGAGATTCCGGGAGCCGTTATTTTAGGCCAGTTCGTAAACCCTGCAAACCCGGCAGCACACAAGGCAACAACCGGACCGGAAATCTGGGAGCAGACAGGCGGAAAAGTAGATATTTTTGTAGCCGGAGTTGGTACAGGCGGAACCATAACAGGTGTTGGTGAATACTTAAAAGAGCAGAATCCAAATATCAAAGTTGTAGCAGTTGAGCCTGCAACAAGTGCAGTTCTCTCTACAGGAAAAGCAGGAGCGCACAAGATCCAGGGAATCGGAGCAGGATTCGTTCCGGATACTTTGAATACTACCGTTTATGATGAAATCATTCCTATTGAAAACGAGGATGCATTTGACGAGGGAAGAGCATTTGCAGTAAGCGAGGGCGTTCTGGTTGGTATTTCTTCAGTAGCAGCTTTAAAAGCAGCCACTATTTTAGCAAAGAGACCGGAAAATAAAGGAAAGAATATTGTAGTTCTTCTTCCAGATTCCGGTGACAGATATCTGTCTACTGCATTATTCAGCAACTAAGAGCGTTTCAGGTTCTGATTGTGAAAGAAGCAGCAGAATGAAATCAGTTTGAAACAGATCCCCTCATGGAAAATTTGATAAACATACTCCATGAGGGGATTTTTATGACAATAGAATGTTCGCGGAGTGTGCATTTTATTGTTTCGTATCCGATGCTGTAGCCGCTGGTAGGGCATAGGTTTGCAAAACCGAAGTTGGTGGTTCGAATCCGCCCAGTATCACTCTTGAAAAAAGTGCTTATTTCGGAGAAGAGTAAAGCAGTAAAACTGGCGATGGTTTCAATATGAAAACAGAGAATAAGGGAATGCAGTTTATATTTGTGTATATGAACGAAAAAGTAAACTCCTCAAAATGAGGACTTTTAAGGCTAAAAAGTCCTCATTTTGAGGAGTTTTGCATTTTCGTGGAAAAAAGGATATGATAAATTAAATAGAAAAGATGGAGAAGAGAGTCTCAGAAAATTTGTGGAAAAGGAAAACATAATGCAAAAAATATTAATTACAAATGATGATGGAATACAGTCAGACGGTATCATTCGTTTGGCACGGGCAGCAAAAAAATATGGTAAAGTCTGGGTAGTGGCACCGGACGGACAGCGCAGTGCAATGTCACACAGAATCACACTGCATGAAACGATAGAGTTTTTTCCGGTTGATTTTCCGGTGGAGGGTGTGCACGCGTATGCAAGTACAGGAACACCGGCGGACTGTGTGCGTTTTGGAATTTTAAATATTGTGAAGGAAAAGCCGGACTATGTTTTTTCCGGTATCAATTATGGCTATAACAGCGGAACAGATATTCAGTATTCAGCGACCGTAGGTGCTGCGTTAGAAGCTGCGTGCGCAGGTGTGCATGCGGTTGCGTTCTCCGAGGGAGCATCGGAGTGTCATGAGGTGACAGACGCTTACCTTGAGCAGATGCTGAAAGAATTGATGGAACAGCCTCTGGCGCACAATCAGATCTGGAACGTAAATTTTCCGCAGTGTGAACTTGAGAAGCTGGGGAATTTTATCTGACAGAAAAATTGCAGACTGTGGATTTTTCATTGACGAGTATCTGGAAGAGGGGCTTGAAAATGGAAGAATACGACTGACTGTGCATGGAAATTATAATGAGAATGCCCCGGAGGGAACGGATTTCCGGGCACTTGTTGATGGATATATTTCAGTTGGGAAGGTGAATAATCTGCGGTAAAAATGAAAGATACCAAATAATTGCAAGAAATCAAAAAAATATGTTATTTCAAACATGATACCGGATTAATACAATATAATTGAGGCAGTGTATACAAAACGACAAGAGATGAAAGAATGTCGGAAAGAGGAGATTGGAAATAGTATGCGTATAAAAATGATACAGAAGAAAAAAGGATTGTGGGGAAAATGAAAATACTATTAGTAGATGATGAAAGAACAGAGCGTGAGGGAATCTGGTTTTTGATTGAAAAATTTCAGTTTGAGCTTGAAGTAGCGGAAGCAGCTAACGGAAAACTGGCAATGGAGTATCTACAGAAATATCAGGATGTGGATATTTTATTGACCGACGAAAATGCCGTATATGGATGGTCTGCAGCTTGCAAAATATGCAAAGGAAAACAGACCGGATGTGATCATTATTATATTCAGTGCTTACAGCGAGTTTGATTATGCGAAAAAGGCATGCGAGGTAAGTGCGGTCAATTACCTGTTAAAACCGATCGAAGTGGAGGAATTCAAACAGGTGATGGAGCATGTCATTGCACTTTGCAGACAGAAAAAGCAGTGGAAAGAACAGAAAGAAAATCTGTTAGTCGCAGATAAAAAATTATTGTTATACAGACTTTTTAACACGAAAGAATCTGTGACAGAGATTGTGGAAAAATTAAAAGAATACAAGATTAATCTGGAAAATAAATATATCTGTTTCGTGAGTATTGAGACACGGAACAATTACTTTGAACTGTGCGAGGAAGAATTTGAAAAAATACTGAAACGCAATATGAAATTACCATATGAACAGATCGACTTTTATCCAAACCAGATTTATGTGATCATTTACAGCAGAGAGCCGATCGAGGAACGGAAAGTGGAAAATTCCATCCGTTTATTATATGCCGATCTGACCGAGGAAAAAGCAGAGATGCCATCGATTATTGTCGGAACAACATTCTTTGGAATAAAAGAATTTTCAGGCAGGGTAAAAGAAATGGAAGATGTCCGAAATGACACGTTCAGCTATTTTTCGGGAGTAATCTACATTGCACAGAAAGCAGCGCGGGATACAGGAACGCTCGAGGAAACCATGCAGATGAAAGATAGTATTTTCCGAAGCATAGAGGATGAAAATATGCCTGCAGTGGAAGAACAGTTATTGGTCTATCTGAAACGTCTGGAAAATGAAAAGCGTCGAGTGCATTTTATGCAAAGTATCTGATTTTAGATATTGTCAAGGCTATTTATCAGAAGTACGGCATCTATAACGAGAGCCTGATCATGCAGACAGCAGATGAAATTATGAACAGTCATGATCTTTGGAAAGTGGGCGAAGTTGTGTCAAAAGTGATACGGGAGATCACTGTTTCCCAGAAACAGAGTCTGCCGGATACGAGCCTCACGGTATCCGAAATCAAAAAAGTCATCAAGAATGAGTATATGCATGATATCGGTCTGGAAGAGATCGCAGAAAAAGTCTGCCTCACAGCGTCTTATGTGAGCTTTATTTTCAAGAAGGAGACAGGATACAATCTTGTGAAATATTTGACAGACTATCGCATGAAGAAAGCGAAAGAACTGTTAGAGGAGAGCAACTGGAAGATCGTGGATATCGGAAAGGCATGTGGCTACACAAACCAGCCCTATTTCAACAAACTGTTTAAAAATTACTATGGTGTGACACCGAAGCAGTACCGTGAGCAGAAATAAACAGAAAAATTGGAAGTGAAATACAGTGGTGCGGTCATGTTGACAGAAATACATAAGAAGCGGGGAGAAGGTCAAGTGAAGAAAATTTGTAACTGGTTTATACATAATGCGTCCATGCAGAAAAAGCTTATTATAAGTTATATTATTCTGGTGTCGATTCCGTTATGTATTCTCGGTATTCATTCGTTTTCTGCGGCAAATCAAAATCTGCTGGACCAGACAGAAGTGACGATGGACAATAATTTACACCGTATGTGTCAGGAGGCAGACGCTATTTTTCAGAGAGAGACAGATTTTACAAAATATCTGGCGTACAATCTGGAATTTCGACAGACGTTGGAGGGGAATGCCTATAATGGTAGTGCAATCGCACAGAGTCTGAATAAGACGGTGGAACCGGTATTCTGGTACTTTATAACGAGTGATGAAAACTTAAAAATGATCAAAATCGTCACACCAAATACGGCATCAGACATAGGCTCTTTCCTGGAGTCGGCGGAGCCATATGAGGATACGGTGTGGTACAAAAAGCACGAAAAAGATTTTAATACAGAGTGGACGGTCGAGGAGGACGGAAAGCTGTATGCAACGCGGACAATTTTAGATACGGCAACGACCAGCAGAAGAATCGGTGTACTGCGTGCGGAATTTTACTTAAACCGGATTTTGGAACCGTTTGATACGATGGATTATCTGGACAACGGGATCGTGATAAAAGACGGAAATGGTCAGGTGATTTACACAAAAAAAATTGCTGATGAGCAGATGGAACAGAAAATTGAAGCGTACATCGGAGAAAACCCGGAGGATGCATCCGTCTTAAATAAAGAATATATTTTAAAAGAAGCGTCGATGGAAAAAGTCGACTGGAAAATTTACTATTTTATTGACCGGAATACAATCTCGGAACAGATTTATTCCATTATATTTCTACAATCATAGTAGTACTTATTTGTGTCGGACTGACACTGGTGGTGATTGGAGTGCTGTCGCGTGTGATCGGTCAGAGAATTTTGCAGTTGAGGGATCAGGCGGAGCGTATTGCAAACGGCGATCTGCAAAATCCCTGTCACACAACCGACACGGATGAGGTTGGCATGGTGACGAACAGTCTCGGAAGAATGACTGTGCAGTTAGATTCCATGATTAATGAAGTATACAAGATGGAGATTGAGAAAAAAGAATCCGAATTGAGAGCGCTGCAGGCGCAGATGAACCCTCATTTCCTCTACAACTGCCTCTCAGGTATCAAGTGGAAGGCGCTCAGAAAAGGGGATGACGATATCAGCGATATCACAGGACTTCTGGCAAAATTCTACCGCACAGCATTAAACAACGGACAACAGATCACAACGGTGAGCAGTGAGTTGGAGAATATCCGGGCGTATATTGAGATCCAGAAAAAAATGCATGAGGAACCATTTGAGGTGGAATACCGGATAGATGAGAGCGGTCTCGAATGCTGTATGCCGAACTTTCTGCTTCAGCCGCTGGTGGAAAATGCGATGAAGCACGGCATTGATTATATGGAAGAACCGGACACCGGAAAAATTATTGTGGAGTTTTGCAGAAAACCGGAGCAGCTGGTATTTTCTATTTACAATAACGGACCTTTGATCGAACTTGAAATGGTAGAGAAATTGTTGAATGAACAGGGAAAAGGCTATGGAATCCACAATATCAAGGAACGTCTGGAGCTTTATTACGGAGCACTCGGAAGTCTTGAAGTGAAAGTCACTGATGCAAAATATACCTGCTTTACGGTAAAGATGCCGGATACGCTGCAGAAGAAAAATCCAAAATAAAATACATGAAAAAGTATTACTTTTCCAAAGAAAGTATTATTTTATTCTGCTAGGTTCGACTGTATGATAAATATATCAAATGAAAGAGAAAAACAGCAGCAGACAGCGGTATTTTCTTTCGGGAAAAGGAGAAAAAGGTATGAAGAGAAAAGTTTTGAGCGTATTATTGTGCGCAGCAATGACACTTAGGGTAGTAGCAGGATGTGGAAGCTCCTCGGATACAGGAAGCACAGATTCAGCATCTAAGACAGAGACAAAGGGAGAGAAAACAGACTCTTCTTCGGACAAAGTGACAATCCGTATGTCTTACTGGAATAGTGAAGACACGGTACAGGCAATGTTAGATTATCTTGCAGAGGCAGTGCCGGAGGTAGAGATTGAATATCAGTTTATTGATAACTCTAACTACGATACAATTATTGATACCCAGCTTTCCGCAGGCGAAGGACCGGACATCATCTGCGAGTCACCGGGTTCTGCATTAAAACATGCAAAATTAGGCTATCTGGAAGCGTTGGATGATCTGGCAGCTGATTATTCCACAGCAGGTACAAGTGTTTACGGATATAACGGAAGTACCTATGCACTTCCGGGAATCAGCTGGTTTGAAGGAATCTATTATAACAAAGAAATTTTTGAAGAAAATAATGTGGAACTTCCAAAGACATTTGATGAGTTTTTAGACGTTTGTACAACATTCCAGAATGCAGGAGTTACACCACTTGCAGCAGGCTTAAAATCATGGGAACCGCTGTTAAAGAGTTCTATGGCATTTGTGACAGCAGAGTATCTGTCCACTGATGAGGGAAAAGGTTTTGGAGAAAAATATCGTAACGGCGAAGTGACAATGGACGGAACCTGGAATCCATATATCGAGACATGGTCACAACTGATCGATAATGGTGTATACACAGCAGACATGACAGGTATTGATCATGATCAGGCATTAGAGCAGTTTGCAACAGGCGGTTCAGCAATGTTCTGCTCCGGTCCTTGGGATTATGATGCGATCATGGAAAAAAATCCGGAGTTACAGCTTGACATGATGCCTTTCTATGGAACAAAAGAAAGCGCAGGCTGGCTCATTGGTGGTCCTGGCTGTGGATTTGCAGCAAATGCTTCTTCCAAGAACCTTGACGCAGTGAAAAAAGTGCTTGCAGCAATTTCAACGACAGATGGACAGACCGCTTTATGGCAGAACAATCAGGGGGGTTCTTCTTATTTAAATGGAGTAGAATTTGACCTTCCGGAAGCATATACAAGTGTCGCAGGTGCGTTAGCAGCAGGCAATGTTTACTGCCCATGGAATGAATGGGGTTCTGCAGCAGGTGCACATGAGACTTATGGAACAGAGATGCAGAGTTATCTTTTAGGTGCGCAGGATTTATCCACAACATTACAGACGGTTGATGAAGTGGTTTCTGAGCTATTATCAAAATAGATAAGAGTGCAGTGAAGATGCCTCAAACTCGGCAGTGAGGATGGGTTTGAGGCTCTTTTTCTGCCTTTTTTCGGAAAGGAAGCAAGATTTTATGAATAAAAAACAGAAAAAAAGGGAATGTGGTTCACTCGGACGTTACTTTGCGGTGTTTATTATTCCGGCACTGGCAATTTATCTGATCTTTAGTATTTTGCCGTTTATGTACACCATTTTTTACAGTTTTACTGATTATACTGATATGAATCCGACAAATCTGCACTTTGTTGCATTTCAGAATTATATAAAAGTATTCCAGACGCCTTTAATGCGGATTGCAATCAAGAATTCATTGATTTATGCCATATTACTGACTGGATTTCAGGTAATTCTTGGTCTTCCGATCGCTGCTGTTTTGAATAAAAAGTTAAAGACAAGAAATCTGCTCCGTGCGGTTTACTTTTTCCCGGCAGTATTCAGTTCTTTGATTATTGGATATTTATGGAACTTTATTTTATCGTCCTCGGACTATGGATTGATCAACAATCTGCTTCACCGCTTCGGGTTAGATACGATTAACTTCTTCACGACAAACCGGGCACTATTCTCTGTTATATTTACGCAGATCTGGCAGTGGACCGGCTGGGCGATGGTTATTTTTCTTGCCAACCTGCAGAGTATCTCACCAGAGTTATATGAGGCGGCACAGATCGATGGAGCAAACGGCAGACAGAGCTTTTTTAGGATTACGCTCCCACTCATGTGTCCTTCCGTAAAAATTATTGTAGTAACCGGACTGATCGGAGGCATGAAAGCGTTTGACGCAATCTACTCCATGACTTCCGGCGGACCTGGAAATGCAACGGAAACGGTTATGACAGTTATGATGAAGAAAGGTATCTCGGATGGCTTCTATTCGGTAGGTTCCGCTTTCGGTGTATGCTTCTTTATCATCGTATTGATCATTAGCGGTGTGACAACCAAAATAATGGGAAAATGGGGGGAGGCTATCTCATGATAAAACAGAAAAGTAGTGAAATGGGAGTCAGTAAAAAAGAAAAACGCGGGCTTGTTATTACAGAGATTTTTATGATACTTCTGGCAGCGGTATGGTTTATTCCAATTTATTACCTGATCGTGACGACATTTAAAAATCCGCAGGAGGCAACACAGTCTCCGTTGGGGCTTCCAAAAGTCTGGGTATTCCAGAATTATGTAGATGCTTTTGTAAATATGCAGTATCCGAGAGCATTGTTTAATACTGTAAAAATTACAGTACTTGCAGTTGCAATTATTGTTTTGGTTACATCCATGGCAGGTTATGCGTTGGCAAGAACGAAGTCCAGATGGGGAAACCGCATTTTCCTGCTGTTCCTTGCAGGTCTGGTTGTTCCGTTCCAGATGAATATTGTCAGCCTGTTTAAAATTGTGAAAAGTATCGGACTGATGAACACGGCATGGGCAGTCATTCTTGTGGATGTGGCGATCAATGTTCCACAGGGAATTTTCCTGTTTAAAGAGTTTGTGGAATCGACCATTCCAAAGGAGTTAGAGGAAGCAGCAGAAATCGACGGCTGCTCTGTGATCCGTAAGTTTTTTGTGAGATCGTACTTCCATTATTGAAACCGGTTATTGCAACGGTTGTTATCCTTGTTACTTTGAATGTGGAATGAATTTATGACACCGCTTCTGTTCTTACAGAGCCGTGAGCAGGATGTCATCCTTCAGGAAGTATCCAGAAATATCGGACAGTTCTCAACCGACTGGACAGCGTTGTTCCCAATGCTGATGCTTGGTGTTGCACCTTATGATCTTCTATATTTTCATGCAGAAATACATTATCGCAGGAGTTTCTGCCGGTGCAGTGAAGGGGTAAGACGATATTGCAGAATGGAGAAGAATATGAGACGAATGGAACTGGATGCAGGAATCAAAAATATTATGGTGATCGTGCCGCATGAAGATGATGAGATCCTTCTTGCAGCAGGTATTATGGAGAAAGCACTTGCAAAAGGAATTGGTGTTCATGTAGTGATGGCAGGAAACGGAGATTATGAAGGACATGATGAGGCAACCGGAAGTGTCCGTCTGCCAGAGACACTGGCAGGGCTTCAGGTGCTTGGACTGGACGAGGGACAGGTGACATTTCTCGGTTATGCGGATACCGGGATGGATGAGACAGAGAGTTTTCTTCATCAGTTATACGATGACAGCAAGGGTGACCGTGTACATGTGTCGCACTGTTCGGATCATACGTATGCGCTCCCTGACAAGAAAGATTATCATGCGGAAAAGTATGGAAAGCCTGCTTTGTATACAAGAAATCAATTTAAACAGGATTTAAAAGAGATCATTATGGAAAAATGTCCGGAAATCATTTTTACAACTGCAGAATATGACAGACATGGGGATCACAGTGGTCTGGTACTTTTTATTAAAGAGATTCTGACGGAGGAGAAAGAATATCACCCGACATTATTTTCAGGTGTGGTCCACTCAAATGCCGGGGATGAAAATTGGCCGAACCGATCTGCTAAGAGAGATAACCTCTGGGATTATGCGAAGAGTATGGATGTCTGTGAACCATTCGTGTGTCCAAAAGATTTTGATAAAGGATTGTTAAAATGGGAAGAACGCATCAGCTTTGCAGTTCCGGAAGATATGTGGGCACTTGATTTTTCCAAGAACAGAAAGGCACGTGCGCTGGCATGTCATAAAAATGCGATCAAAGAGGATGCGGTAGAATTTTTATATGCGTTTGTCAAAAGAGAAGAGTTGTTCTGGGAGATTGTATATTAGGAAAATAGAAGGAGTTAGTGAATAATGGAATTTAAGAAACCAATATATCCGATCGAACAATGGAATATCACGGAGACGGAATTCGAAAAAGAAAATAATTACAGAAACGAGACGACATTTGCGCTGTCTAACGGCTACATTGGCACAAGAGGAACTTTCGAGGAGGCGTATCCATTCGATGTGGATACCGGTCTGGAAGGAAACTTCGTCAACGGCTTTTATGAAAGCAATGAGATCCGCTATGGAGAGGCGAATTTTGGTTCACCGCTTTGAGTCAGTCGCTTTAAATCTGCCGAATCTGAAGGAAATCCATGTCATTTTGGACGGTGAAGAGTTCACGATGGAGCAGGGCGAAGTAAAAGAGTATGCAAGAACGCTTCACATGAAGGATGGTATTCTGGAGCGGAAACTGACATGGACGGCTTCAAGTGGAAAAATGACAGAAATTCATATTTTCCTTGTTTCCTTTGCCAGAAAAAATATCATGGCAATCCGTTATCAGGTCAGACCAGTCAATTATGCTGGAACGGTGGAGTTTGTGTCAAAAATGCAGGCAGATGTGGAAAATCATACAAGAAAAACAAATCCAATCGTGGACTATGGACCATTTGGACGGAGACTTGATCCTGATAAGGTGAAAGCGGAGAACGACATTTCCTATTATGAGGGAACAACAAAGGGAAGTCACCTGACTGTGGCATGCGGAAGTGTTCATGAATTATGGTGTGATGGACAGACAGTGACGAACGTGAACTGGATGGCAGAAGAAGGAGAAATGGATACAATATCCAGAGTTTCCTTGTCAGCAAAAGAGGGAAAGTGCGTGACACTCGATAAATTTATCTGTTATTCGACCAGTCTTGACATGGAGAAAGAGAAGCTGGAAGCTTTTGTGCAGGACGAGCTTGCGGCTGCAAAGAGGAAGGCTATGAGAAGCTCAAAGAACAGCAGAAGAATTATATGCAGGATTTCTGGAAGACAGCAGATGTAGAGATCAAGGGAAATGAAGAATTACAGCAGGGCTTACACTTTAATCTGTTCCATATTATCCAGTCAGCCGGAAGAGACGGAAAGACTGGAATGGGGGCAAAAGGACTTTCCGGAGAGGGGAGGTCATTATTTCTGGGATACAGAGATGTATGTACTCCCTGTTCTGATCTTTACAGAACCGGAGACTGCAAGAAAGCTGCTAGATTACCGCTATGCGACGCTGCCACAGGCGAGAGACCGTGCAAGGATTTTAGGTCACATGAAAGGTGCACTCTATCCGTGGAGAACAATCAATGGTGAGGAAGCTTCCACTTATTATCCGCTTGGCACAGCGCAGTACCATATTAATGCGGATATTTCATATGCGCTTTCTTTGTACCTTCAGGTGACAGGTGACGTGGAGTACCTGAAAGAGAAAGGAGCGGAGATTCTGATCGAAACTGCAAGAGTATGGGCAGATGTTGGTTCTTTTGCGGAGTGCAAAGGCGGAAAATACTGTATCTGTGATGTGACCGGACCGGATGAATATAACGTGTTAGTTGACAATAACTTCTATACAAACCTGATGGCAAGAGAGAATCTGCGGGATGCGGTCAGAGCAGTGGAATACTTAAAGGAGCATGCACAGGAAGATCTCAAGAGACTGGAAGAGAAGCTGGACTTCTCTGTGAAGGAGCTGGAACTTTGGCGTGAGATCATCGAAAAAATGTACTTCCCATACGATGAGAAGCGGCAGGTTTATCCGATGGACGATGGCTTTATGATGCGGAAACCGTGGGACGAAAACAAAATCCCACCGGAAAAACGAGCATGGCTGTATGAGAATTATCATCCACTGTTTATCATGCGCCACCGTATGTCAAAACAGGCAGACGCGATCCTCGGAATGTACCTGCATAATGATCTGTTTACCGAAGAAGAAATTCGGAGAAACTATGATTTTTATCAGGAAGTTACTTTGCATCATTCTTCTTTGTCCACCTGTATTTTCGGAATCGTGGCATGTGATATCGGCTATCTGGACGAAGCATATAAATATTTTTCACAGTCTGCAAGAATGGATCTCGATGATTACCACAACAACTTCTATGCGGGAATCCATGCCGCCAATATGGCAGGAACCTGGCAGGCAATCGTTAATGGATTCGCAGGTGTGCGCTGTCAGAATGGTGTGTTGAAATTCAAGCCGACCATCCCGAAAGAGTGGGAGGAATATGCATTCCGATTGAAATTCAAGGGTGCACTTCTAGAGGTATGCATTACAAAAACAGAGGCGAAGTTTACATTGGTGGAAGGCGATGAGATTGCTTTCACAGTCCGAGGTAAGGAAGTTGAGCTGAAGAGTGGGGAGACTTATACATACCAGCTTAATTGATTCAATGAGTTATAGGAAATAAGATTAAGTTTCGCAAATGCGTAGATAATAAAGAGGAGACAGCTATGAATAAAAAGTATAAAGCAATTTTCTTCGACTGGGACGGAACCGCAGTGACATCAAGAACTGCGCCGGTTGAGGATGCAGTTGTTGCAATGAAGCCACTGTTACAGCAGGGAACAAAGCTCGTGATCGTAAGCGGAACAACTTACGATAAGATAGTAGGTGGGAAGTTCCATACTTATTTCACAGAGGAAGAGCAGAAGAATCTGTTCTTCGGACTGGGAAGAGGGGCATACAATTATCACATCACGGACGGCAGACCGGAAATTTTCGCATCCATGATTCCAGACCAGGAAGGCTTGTTGAAAATCCATGATATCTGTTATGCAATCCATACGAAATTATTGCGGGAATACGGACTGAAAACAGATATCGTATTCAGCCGTCCGAATTACTGCAAGATCGATCTTATGGTGGAAAACGACCGCGGAGACCAGCTCTTCATGCAGGGTGACGAGGTGGAACATCTGCGCCAGATCTTAAAACAGCATGGTATCGAATCTGGATTGAAGGAACTGATCGGCATTGCAGAGCAGACCGGAGAGGAATTCGGACAGAGAGTATCGGCAACCTGCGATGCAAAATATCTGGAAGTTGGAATTTCCTGCAAGAGCGATAATGTGGATGTTTTTCTTGAGAGATTCAAAGCGGAGGGAATCACGGCAGAGGACTGCTCATTCTGGGGCGATGAATTTGTTGAGATCGAGCATGAGTTATATGGAAGTGACAGCTTTATGTACACAGAGAAATCAAAAGCAGGTGATTTCTTTGACGTGTCTGCTATCGAAGGAAAACGCCCGGAGGCGGTTATTGTGCTTGGTGGAGGCGTCCATACATTTTTAACATTTTTAAAAGAGCAGGCGTAAAAATTGAGAAGTTCCATGAATGGTTGGATATTTTAAATGGTATGTGTTAGTATGAGAGTGGGAATCATCAAAACAGGAGGCATTTGGAATGATTTTGTATCATGGAAGTAATGTAATTGTAGATCAACCGAAACTTATCAGGCAAAATCGATACCTGGACTTCGGTTTTGGATTTTATACTACCACTAACCGGGAGCAGGCAGTAAATTTTGCACAAAAAGTCACGGATAGACGGAAGATGGGAGAAGCAACATTAAACATCTATTCGGTGAATGAGGCAGTGGCTTTTCAGGAGTGCAAAGTACTGCAGTTTGACAGCCCGGATGAGGCATGGTTAGACTTTGTGGCAGCAAACCGTCAGGGAACGTATCAAGGAGAGAAGTATGATCTTATTTATGGTGCTGTTGCCAATGATGATGTGTACCGTACCATTGCTCTGTACATGACGGGAGTGCTGGATAAAGAACAGACACTATCTTCTCTCAAAATACGCAAGCTGTTTAACCAACTGGTATTTGCAACAGAAAAATCCCTGCAATATCTGAAGTTTGAAGGGAGGGAACTTGTATGAATGAGAATCAGTTCAATGCAATGCTTGCAATCATTGTTCCACCTATCATCGAGCAGATCACGAAAAACAGTAATGTAGATGACAACAAGGCAATTTCAGGATTTTATCAGTCCAGACTTTATCAGGAACTTTCTGACGAAAATTCAAAGCTTTGGCATTACAGCCCTATGACATTGTATACCATGTATCAGGATGAACTTTTAACAGGCTCTTATGATTATCCGGAGGAGGCTTAAGTGATGAAAAAGGAATCAGATTTTGTGATTTACTGTATGGAAAGATATCGTTACTTCAAAGGCCTTTCCGGAGCGGAAGCAGCGAAGATTTTTGAAAAATATGATATCTATGGATATATTATAAAATATTTCGAAGCCCTGCATACAATGGGAGACCATTGTATTGTGCAGGATATTGATGATTATATTGCCGGTAGGTCAAAGTGAATCGGCTTTATTGCGGTAACTTTTCGGACTCATACCGGTATATTTTTTAAATAAAACGGAAAAATAGGCAGGGTCGTGAATGCCGACCGCATCTGATATTTCAAACGTTTTTAAATCCGAGTGCTCTAACAGGTCTTTTGCTTTCTTGATTCTTAAATCTGTAATATAGGTGATGACAGAAGTTCCAACTTCCTTTTTAAAAATCCTGCTCAAATATGAGGCATTACTGTGAACGCTTTCTGCAATTGTCTCTAAAGTCATGTCATCCGTTAAGTGTTCATCAATATAATTGATTGCCTGTTTGATAAAAATGCTGTATTTAGGAGCGGTTTCGGCAGTATTCATGGAATCGTCTGCCGGAAGTTCAGTGGCTTTTTGCTTTACGATATCTTTGATACAGCTCATTATTTTTTCTTTGGAAATTGGCTTTAACAAATATTGGGATACATGGTACTGGATTGCAGACTGTGCATACTCAAATTCCGCATAGCCGGATAAAATAACAGTTGTTATGTTCGGATGATTTTTGCAGATGTATCTGGAAAGCTCGATTCCATCGATCAGCGGCATTTTTACGTCTGTGATCACAATGTCAATTTTATTTTCTTCAATGATTTTAATTGCTTCTTTTCCATTGCTGGCAGTTGCGTGCACCACGCAGTTAAGGGATTCCCAGTCAATATATTGGGAAAGTGCTTTTCTGATTAATACTTCGTCATCGACGATTAATAACCGGTAACTCATGATTCATCTCCTGTAAGTCTGTTTCTGTCAGATAATGGTATTTTAAATGTAATTTCCGTTCTTATGTTTGGGATACTTTGTATTTTTAACTGGCTTTCCTCACCATACATAAGATATAAACGGCGGTTCAGATTCTTTAATCCGACATGCGGATGGGAATGGACGGTATCACTTTTGGATTCTGCCACCGGACTGTCGAGCGAAAAACTCGGGATTGTTTCAAAGCCGACACCGTCATCGGCTACCGTAATGGATAAAAAGTTTTCTGATTTCTTTATTGTGATTTCTAACGTTCCGTCGGAAGGTTTTGGCTCAAGACCATGAACGTATGCATTTTCAATAAGTGACTGAATGCAGAAACAGGGGATGAGGCAATGTTCAATTCCAGGATTGATTGTCTGAATAACCTTGATTTTATCCTCAAAGCGCATTCTTTGCAAGTAATTATAATAATATACAAAATGAAGTTCTTCCTCTAACGGTATCGTGGTTGAGGTTCTGTAAATCGTCGAGGCTCTCAGAATTTCTCCGATTGCAATGACCATCTGGCTGATCTCGGAATTATCAGTCATCTCCGCTTTCCATGTCAGTGTATTTAAAACGTTAAACAGAAAGTGTGGATTTAACTGCGATTGTAACGTTTTTATCTCAGAATCCTTTAACAAAAGCTGCTGTTCTAAAATATTATCGTGGTAGGAATGAATCTGGTCTAACATGTTATTGATTGCAGTCTGTAGTTCATTGAATTCTGAGTATTTTTCCAGACCATTTATTTTTTTTGAGTAGTCACCCTGAGAGATTGCATTTATTTTTTCAATCATCACATTGATAGGATGAACGGTCAGCCGGCTGATGAAAAAAGACCATATAATACAGGTTACGATAATTAAAAGTGTGACCGGTATATAGGAACTGAGGACATTATATACCTGTGACCGCAGTTGATCCTCCGGCGTCATAACAGTTGCGGTAATATTCAGCAGATCAATTTGATTTGACAGGGTCAGGTAGTTTCTGGAAGCAAAGGTAATATTTTTAAATTGTGAGTTATGATACCTTCCCAATGCGGATTTTAAATCGTTGATTTCATTTTCAGACGGATCTTCATAGCCAGAAATCATTGTAAATGCATCATTGTATAGAAAAATATGCCACCCATCTTCGATATTGGAAGTTAATTTATTGATCCACAGATTTTCGTCCACGGTGATGATCATAGTCCCCATAATATTTCCGGTTGCCAGATTATAAATAGAACGGACAAAATAGAGGTTATGGTTATCCGTTGAAGTAAAAACGGTAAGAGAGGGAGAGTTTGATAACATTTGCTGATAGACAGCCACATTTTCTGTCTGTGTAAGATCGGATTCATCTTTTGATAAATGAAATTCTTTTCCGGTTTTTGTAAATACATAGACAGAACGAATGTAATTTTTTTCCCAGACGTTATTCAGCATAAGGACATAAGACATTTGTTTTTCTACCAGGGAATAGTTGGATGGTTCCGTAGAAGTGGATTCCATAGAATCATAAATGGTATTGTTGGATACCAAAAGACGGTATATGGAGTCAATCGTGCTGATATCGTCTGAAATAGAGGAAATCGTCATATTACTTTCCTGATACATGAGAGTCTGGAAATTCAGGGTTAACTCTTTATACGTTTTCTGTAGAAATAACCCTGCACTGATGGAAGTGATCAGGGCAATTGTCAATGTGATTAAAAAGGAAGTCTGGGTAGAAAGTTTTCTGCTTTTGTTATAAGTTTTCATAGTATGTTTCGCCTTGTGTTTTTTCGTAATTAGGTTCATTATAACGCATGATTGTACAAAAAGTAAAAATAATAAATAAAAAGATAAAAAAATTCTATTTTATACACAAATAAAATCCGTATAATTTTAGGTGTAAGGAAAAATTAAACAAAAGTTGGAGGGAAAACAATGAAAAAAAGAGTGATAAGTACTTTGTTATGTGCGACAATGCTGGTCGGCATGATTACAGGATGTGGTTCTAATAATACAGAAAGTGCAGGAAACACATCTTCCAATGCGGCTTCGACAGAATCAGGCGATGGAGAGAAGGTGGTCCTGAATGTGATCAATTATCATGTAGGAACCGATTATGCGGCAGATTATTATTCGTATCTGTTTGACGCATTTCAGCAGACAGAGGAAGGAAAAAATGTTGAGTTCAAATTTGAGGAAATTCCAACAACAGATGCATACAATCAGAAAATTAAATTATTGATTTCAAGTGGTGACCTGCCAGATATCGTATTTAATGGTGGTAACAATATCACAGCGTTGGCAGCAGAGGCAGGAAAAGTTACAGACCTGACACCATATCTGGACAATGATCCAGAGTGGAAAGCAATGTTTGATGAGAAGGATTTGGAGTTTAACTCTTATGAGGGAAAAGTATATGGTATTCCTGTTTCAAAGGAAATTTCCTATATTTACTATAACAAAGATTTGTTTGCTGAAGCTGGTCTGGAGGCACCGGACGTTGCATATGAGACATGGGATGAATTCTTTGATGCATGTGACACTTTAAAATCTAAAAATATTACTCCGGTCAGCATGGACACAGCAGATCTTGGATGGCTTTCCAACCTCTGGTACAGCGGACTTATCGGAACAAGCGGTGAGGAAGGAAATGAGTTTATGAACACAGCTTATCCAACCGATTATAATGTTCCGGTTGTAGAGGAAGCAACAGAGCAGCTCCAGAAAATGTTAGAGAACTATACAACATCAGATGCAGCAGGCGGAAAGTACGATACAATGGCAACACATTTCTTTAATGGAGAAGTTGCAATGTTACCAAACGGTCCGTGGATGATTCCAGATTTCAACAGCACAGAAAAAGCACCGGAAGGATTCTATGACAAAGTAGGTATCATGCTTCTTCCAGGTGCAGGTTTGGAGAGTGTATCAACACCAGGTGATATGGTTGGAGCATCCGATCCGAAAAAGATTGAAGCAGCAGTGGCATTCCTGAAATTTGAGACAACAGCAGAAAATCAGCTCAAAGCACTGGAAATGGCAGGATTACAGCCTGTATCAAGCAATATTGAAGTTCCGGACAGCTTAAAAGAATCTGATCCATTGATGGCAGAGGTTCTTGAAATTCAGTCAAAAGCAAAATATACATACGGACAGAATCAGGCATACTGGTATCAGAATGTAATTGATACATTCTCGAATCAGTTACCGGAATTAGCTTATGGAAATATTACAGCAACAGAATTTTGCGAGAAACTCACAGAATCTGCACAGAAAAATTAATAATATTATAGTCTGATGAAAGGTGCTGTGCTGCAATGGTACAGCACCTTTTTTGAAAGGAGAAATCATAGGATGAGTACAAAAGGAAAAAAAGGATGGATCATAGCGTTTGTATTACCCTGTGTGGTATTGTTTTGTCTCGTATATGCGATTCCATTTATCATGGTAATCACCACATCGTTTTGTAACTATACATTAACGCAGGCACCGGCTTTTCAGGGGTTGGAAAATTTTAAAATAATTTTTGCCGATTATGACTTTGTGGTATCCATTGTGAATACATTAAAGTGGGTTTTGATACAGTCTACAATCCATGTGACATTCGGTTTTGTGATGGCACTGATTCTTCGGAGAAAACCAAAAGGATGGAAATTTGTAAGAGTTGCCTATGTGATTCCGAATATCATCCCGACGGCTGCTACAGCAGTTATGTTTTCACTTCTGCTAAACCCATCCTTTGGAATTGTCAAAATGATTTATGAAAAACTGGGACTGAATACCTCTCAGGTAGTAAATTTATTTGGAAACTCCAAGTATGCATTTCTGACAGTAACAGCAACCTGGGTATTTTATTCGGGATTTAATATGTTGATCTTCTTGGGAGAAATGGGTGCGATCAGCCCTGACATTTATGAAGCCGCTATGATCGATGGAGCAACCGCAGGACAGGCAGACCGGTATATTACCATACCGTTAATGAAAAATGCATTTGGAACATGCGTCATTTTAGCTTCCGTTGCGATGGTATCCCAATTCGATATCATTTATATGACAACAAAAGGCGGACCGGGAAATGCGACACTCAATCTGCCGATGTATCTGTACAAGATTATTACGCTGGAAAATAATTATGGAAAGGCAAATGCGGTAGGTGTCGTGCAGATTTTACTTGGCTTACTGTTAGTCATATTAATTCAGAAGTTATTCAATCAGAAGAAAGAATTACAGGAGGCATAATATGGAGGCAAATGAAAAGAAAACGGGTGGAACTTTGAAAAAAAATCCGTCTGTACTGACCAGTGGTATTTTAAAAGTATTAAAATATCTTTTTCTCATAGTGATTATTGTAATCTCGATTGGACCGATCGTATGGGCATTTTTAAGTTCGTTTAAGACCTATGCAGAAATCAATGCATCTGCGCTTAGTCTGCCAAAACAATTTAATTTGAAAAATTACATTGACGCATTCCGGTATGCTCCGATACAGAAATACTTTTTGAACAGTATTATCGTTGTTGGAATGAGCGTGGTTGTAACCGTGTGTGTGGTGGCAATGTGCGCTTATATCGTGGCAAGATATAACTTTAAACTGAAAACGGTTCTGATTCTTATGATTTCAGCATCCCTGATGCTTCCGGCGCAGGCAATTTCACAACCATTGTTTTCCATGTTTAAGGCACTTGGAATCTATGATACCAAAATCGGACTGATTATTGTATATGCTGCAATGGGAATTCCAATGTCGTTTTTTGTAATGACAAGCTATTATAAAACAATTCCGGTGGCGTTAGAGGAATCGGCATACATAGATGGAGCAACTTTTCTTCAGACATTTTTTAAAATCGTATTACCACTGGCAAAACCGGGATTAGCAACAATTGCGATGCTGCAGTTCATTAACACATGGAATGAATTCTATTTTGCATTGATGCTGACCAGCGGAGATACGGCAAGAACAGTGCCGATCGCATTAAATTATTATCTTGGAACTTTTGCCAATAATTATTCGGCACTGTTTGCCGCAGTGATTATCACAGTTCTTCCGACCATTATTGTATTCATTGTATTACAGAAACAGGTTATGGAGAGTCTGACAGCAGGCGCTGTGAAGGGATGATCTGAGATTGCCGTATCAATTGGTAAAGTAAAACTTCGATTAAAACTGAGAATGTCACGTTCACAGAGTGCCTGTGGACGTGACAATTTGAGCTATGGAGGAAGCAATTATGGAATTTAAGAAACCAATTTATCCGATCGAACAATGGAATATCACGGAGACGGAATTCAAAAAAGAAAATAATTATAGGAACGAGACAACATTTGCGCTGTCCAATGGCTACATTGGCACAAGAGGAACTTTCGAGGAGGCATATCCATTTGATGTGGATACCGGCTTGGAAGGAAACTTCGTCAACGGCTTTTATGAGAGCAATGAGATCCGCTACGGGGAGGCGAATTTCGGTTCGCCGCTTTTGAGCCAGTCATTATTAAATCTGCCGAACCTGAAAGAAATCCACGTCATTTTGGATGGCGAGGAGTTCACTATGGAACAGGGCGAAGTGAAAGAGTACACAAGAATTCTTCACATGAAGGATGGTATTCTGGAACGGAAGTTGACATGGACAGCTCCGAGTGGGAAAGTGACGGAGATCCACATTTTCCGTCTTGTTTCATTTGCCAGAAAAAATATTATGGCGATCCGCTATCAGGTGAAGTCGGTCAATTATGCGGGAACGGTGGAGTTTGTGTCAAAAATGCAGGCAGATGTGGAAAATCACACAAGGAAAACAAATCCAATCGTGGACTATGGTCCATTCGGACGGAGACTTGATCCAGATAAGGTAACAGTGGAAAAGGATACCGCCTACTATGAGGGAACAACAAAGGGCAGTCATTTGACCATGGCATGTGGAAGTTCCCATGAGTTATGGTGTGATGGACAGAAAGTGACGGATGTGAACTGGATGGCAGAAGCAGGAGAAATGGATACAATTTCGAATGCTTCCATGCAGGTAAAAGAGGGAGAGTGTGTGACACTCGATAAATTTATCTGCTATTCCACCAGCCTTGACATGGAGAAAGAGAAACTGGAAGCATTTGTGCAGGACGAGTTTGCAGCTGCAAAGAGCGAGGGTTATGAGAAGCTTGAAGAACAGCAGAAAGTCTATATGCAGAACTTCTGGAAAACGGCAGATGTCGAAATCAAGGGAAATGAGGAATTACAGCAAGGCTTACACTTTAACCTGTTCCACATCATCCAGTCTGCCGGACGTGACGGCAGAACCGGAATGGGAGCAAAAGGCCTTTCCGGGGAAGGCTACGAGGGACATTATTTCTGGGATACCGAGATGTATGTACTTCCGGTTCTCATCTTTACAGAGCCGGAGACTGCAAGAAAGCTGTTAGATTACCGCTATGCGACACTGCCACAGGCGAGAGACCGCGCGAGAATTCTTGGACATATGAAAGGAGCACTCTATCCGTGGAGAACGATCAATGGTGAGGAGGCTTCCACTTATTATCCGCTCGGCACAGCGCAGTATCATATCAATGCGGATATTTCTTATGCATTGTCACTCTATCTTCAGGTGACAGGGGATGTGGATTACCTGAAAGAAAAAGGTGCGGAGATTCTGATCGAGACTGCCAGAGTATGGGCAGATGTCGGTTCTTTTGCGGAGTGCAAAGGTGGAAAATACTGTATCTGTGATGTGACCGGGCCGGACGAATACAACGTGTTAGTTGACAATAACTTCTACACCAACCTGATGGCGAGAGAGAACCTGCGGGATGCGGTTGGAGCAGTGGAATACTTAAAAGAGCATGCACCGGAGGATCTTAAGAGACTGGAAGAGAAACTGGACTTCTCTGTGGAGGAGCTGGGACTTTGGCGTGAGATCATCGAAAAGATGTATTTCCCATACGACGAGAAGCGGCAGGTGTATCCGATGGATGACGGTTTTATGATGCGGAAACCGTGGGATGAAAATAAGATTCCACCGGAGAAGCGTGCATGGCTGTATGAGAATTACCATCCGCTGTTTATCATGCGTCACCGCATGTCAAAACAGGCAGACGCGATCCTCGGAATGTACCTGCATAACGATCTCTTTACCGAAGAAGAAATCCGTAGAAACTACGACTTCTATCAGGAAGTTACCCTGCATCATTCTTCTTTGTCCACCTGTATTTTCGGAATCGTGGCATGTGACATCGGCTATCTGGATGAAGCATATAAATATTTCTCACAGTCTGCAAGAATGGATCTCGATGATTACCACAACAACTTCTACGCGGGAATCCATGCCGCCAACATGGCAGGAACCTGGCAGGCGATCGTTAATGGATTCGCAGGTGTGCGTTGTCAGAATGGTGTGCTGAAATTCAAACCGACCATCCCGAAAGAGTGGAAGGAATATGCATTCCGATTAAAATTCAAAGGAGCACTTCTGGAAGTGCGTATTACAAAGGATAAGGCGGAGTTCACGCTGCTGGAAGGCGGGGAGATTTCATTTACGGTGCGAGGTAAGGAAGTTGTGCTGAAGAGTGGGGAGACGTATACATACCAGCTTAATTGATTCAATGAGTTATAGGAAATAAGATTAAGTTTCGCAAATGCGTAGATAATAAAGAGGAGACAGCTATGAATAAAAAGTATAAAGCAATTTTCTTCGACTGGGACGGAACGGCAGTGACATCAAGAACTGCGCCAGTCGAGGATGCAGCTGCTGCAATGAAACCATTATTGCAGCAGGGAACAAAGCTTGTGATCGTAAGCGGAACAACTTACGATAAAATAGCAGGTGGGAAGTTCCATACTTATTTCACGGAGGAAGAACAGAAGAATCTGTTCTTCGGACTGGGAAGAGGGGCATACAACTATCAGATCACGGACGATAGACCGGAAATTTTCGCATCTATGATTCCAGACCAGGAAGGATTGTTGAAAATCCATGATATCTGTTATGCAATCCATGTGAAATTATTGTGGGAATACGGACTGAAAACAGACATTGTATTCAGCCGTCCGAATTACTGCAAGATCGATCTTATGGTGGAAAACGACCGTGGAGACCAGCTTTTCATGCAGGGCGATGAGGTGGAACATTTACGCCAGATCTTAAAACAGCATGGTATCGAATCTGGATTGAAGGAACTGATCGGCATTGCAGAGCAGACCGGAGAGAAATTCGGACAGAGAGTATCGGCAACCTGCGATGCAAAATATCTGGAAGTTGGAATTTCCTGCAAGAGCGATAATGTGGATGTTTTTCTTGAGAGATTCAAAGCAGAAGGAATCACAGCAGAGGACTGCTCATTCTGGGGCGATGAATTTGTTGAGATCGAGCATGAGTTATATGGAAGTGACAGCTTTATGTACACAGAGAAATCAAAAGCAGGTGATTTCTTTGACGTGTCTGCGATTGAAGGAAACCGCCCGGAGGCAGTGAAGGTGCTCGGTGGAGGCGTGGAGACGTTTTTGACCTTTTTGAAAGAACAGGCATAAACAGACTGTAGAATAGTAATTTGCTAAAGAAGCGCAAGTTCCGGCAGAGGGTGCTGGTTCTGGCGCTTTTTTATAGGAAATTGCTATGCGTATTTATCTTTTTTGCTTGCACAAATCACAAATATCTTTTAGAAACACTTGACATATGTATCATTTGTATTATAATAATTAATACAAATGATACATATTTTTATGCAATAGGAAACTTCATTCCTATTATATAAAAACATTCCGCAAGGATGTACAACTCATGAAGACGAACACATAGCAACGTTATTCGCTCGTGCAGGAAAATGTGTATCAGGCGGACACTTTATTTTAGAAAGAATTCGATATTAATATAACAGAAACGCGGGAGAAAGGAGAACCTCACATGATCATATCCATCAATGAGATGTCAGAAATCCCAATTTATCAGCAGATCCGAAACCAGATCGTGCAGGGGATTTCCGATGGAAGACTATCGCCGGGAGAACAGCTTCCAACCGTCCGCGGGCTTGCAGAAGAGATCGGGATCAATTCCATGACAGTCAACAAAGCCTATAGTCTGCTCAAACAGGAAGGCTATATCTTCGCTGACCGCAGGAGCGGCGCAAGGGTGCGGAAAGAATTTGCGGTGACGAAAGAGCTTTCGGAGAAATCAAAGGAATTGTTGCAGCAGATCATCTCGGAAGCGAAAGTCAGCGGCATGACGAAGGAAGAATTTTTTGAAATCTGCGGGAAGCTGTATGAATAAAATACGTAGTGATTTGATGAACAATTGTGAAACTCCTGAAAATCTAAATTGAAAGAAGAGTATGAGGAGTTTCGCAAACGCCTATTACAATCCAGCTTTGAAAGGAGAAAAACTATGATCGTTAACATAATTATGTTTTTCACAATGTATCCGGTTTTATTAGTCCTCTATTTTTGTTTCCGAGGACAGTATCAGTATGCAGATGGCTGCCTGTTTGCAGTAAACATGAAACCGGAGTGGATCAAGGAACCGGAGGTGGCAGCAATTGTGGAAAAGTTCCGCAGAGAGATGAAACAGTATTTTATTTTTCTGCTGATCGTTCCGCTTAGCAGTTTCTGACAAAACACATGTCCATCCAGCTTACGATCTGGATGATGTGGATATTGATTGCAATCGTATTGCTGTGTCTTCCGCTGGTGCATGCGAACAGTGGGTTGAAAAGATGGAAAACGGAACATTGTCTGTATGAAACGGAGAAGACAGAGCATCGCATTGAATTGAAAGCAGTCGGAAAAGTCAGAAGAGTAAACTTTCTGCCATTTTTCCTGCCAAATCTGGTGGCATTGCTGCTTGCACTTGTGCCGGTATGGGCAAAGAGTTTCAATCCGGCTTTGGAAAAAACAATAGAATTAAGCAGTGTAGGGTGGCTTACAATTGTTATGTGGCTATGCGGAGTGGCACTGACTGCTGTAGCAGTCTGGATGGACAGACAGCCGACAGCGGTGATAAATAATGACAGTGACGTAAACCTGAATTATACAAGAGCAAGAAAAAATATCTGGAAAAATTTTTGGCTCATCGTACTCTGGCTGAATACGGCATTTGCGGCAGTGATCCTGGCAGCATCTTTTCTGGCAGATAATATGGGATGGATGATTTTGACAGGCAGCATGGTGTATACACTGGCAACACTGCTTTGTGTATTCCGTTAATGAAACAGTTAAGGAAAATTGAAGCAGTCTACGAAGCAAAGCGTGAGCTGAACGATAACGCTGATGACGACAGGCACTGGATCTGGGGAATCTTCTACTACAATCCGGCAGACAGACACAGCATGGTGCCAAAGAAAGTCGGAATGGGAACGACTATGAATCTGGCAACACCGGTTGGAAAAGGAAGTGCTATTTTGGGCGCAGTGGTACTTATGGTGACGATTCCAGCAATGTATCTGGCTGATCCTTGATGAATTCACACCAATCCGGCTTGAGGTAGAAGATGAGATACTTTACGCAAAACATTTGAACGTAGATTATGAGATTCAGGTGGAAGATATTGAACATGTCGAGAAAATCACAGAGCTTCCGTCCTGGAGTAAATCAAGTGGAACTGCGATGGATACGTTGGAAAAAGGAACATTTTTCATAAGAAATGTTGGAAAATGTGAGGTCTTTTTAAACCCGGAAAATACGGAGTTTCTGCATTTTTCCGCAGATGGAACAGACTATTATATGAGTGGATCTGACGATGCGCAGACGGAAGAAATCTACCAGATCATACAGAACCGGGAATAACAGGAAGGAAAGAAAATGAAGTATTACATGGCACCGATGGAGGGATTGACCGGCTATATTTACCGTAACGCATATCAGAAATATTTTCATGATATCGACCGGTACTTCACTCCGTTTATCACAAATAAAAAACTGGATTTTAAAGTGAAAAAGGACATTGATCCTGAGCATAATCAGGGTATGGAAGTTGTTCCGCAGATTTTGACGAATCAGCCGGACGATTTTATTTCGATTGTAAAACAGTTGAAGCAATATGGTTATGATGAGGTGAATTTAAACCTTGGCTGTCCGTCCGGAACGGTGGTGGCAAAAAACAGAGGGGCTGGATTTCTTGCGGTAACGGATCAGCTGGACAGTTTTCTGGATAAAATTTTTAATGCATGTGACTGCAAAATCTCCATCAAAACCAGAGTCGGAAAAGATTCGCCGGACGAGTGGGAGGATCTCCTTGCGATTTATGAGAAATATCCGTTATCGGAGCTGATCGTCCATCCAAGGATCCAGAAGGATTTTTATAAATATACGCCGCGCATGGAGACTTACCGGTATGCGGCAGAACACAGCAGACATTCCCTTTGCTTCAATGGGGATATTCATTCGGTCGGGGCATACGGGCGGTTACGGCAGACATTTCCGGAAACAGAAAAAGTCATGCTTGGCAGAGGTATTTTGCAGGATCCGGGGCTGGTCGGAGAACTTCGGATGGTGGAGGCTCAGTTTGCGGCTAAAGATACGGGTACACCGGTTGGAAACAAAAAGTGCAATGTAGTGGACAAGCAGACACTCCGCGCATTCCATGATGATATCTGTGATGGTTACAAAGGCGTGATGTCCGGCGACCGCAACACGTTATTTAAAATGAAAGAACTCTGGTGCTATATGAGTAAGAGTTTCACGAATCCGGAGAAGTATCTCAAGAAGATCAAAAAGACGGAACGCCTTGCAGAGTACTATGTGATCGTGGATACACTGTTCCGGGAGCAGGAACTGCAGCAGGAGTGGTCATAGATCAAGTTTCAGATAAATCTCATCACGTTCATCCTGGCTGATTCCGAGATAATGCTGGGTGATGCGGTAGGAGGAATGATTATAAATATCCATTAAAAGTGCTGGCGGAGTTCCCTGTTTCCATGCATGGTAACCAAATGTTTTTCTGAGGGAATGACAACTGATGCAGTCTTCTTGTGTGGTGTGAACTGCGGCAGTTTTGACGATCCGGTATGCCTGCGAGCGGTTGAGCGGTTTTTCGTGACAGGTTGTTTTCGTGAAAATATATTCGCTTTCCTCCGGGGACCGCTCATTGAAATATGCCTGTAGTGCATCCTTTGCAGTGGCATTTAAAAGAACATTGTTTCGTTTTCCAGTTTTTTGTTCGTGGATCAAAATATGGTCGTAAAAGCTTTGGAATTGGAAGTTGTATACAGATGACCATTTTAAAGATAATAGATCACCAATACGGAGTGCGGTATTTAAACCGAGGACAATGAGTGTATAATTGCGGACATTCGGTTTTTCATCTGCATAATACATACGGAATGAATATAACTCGTCCTCTTTTCTGATTGGCTGCGTGGTTCCCATGAGAATTACCTCCTGAAATTCATGATAAATTGTGCAGTTTCTGCACTTTGACATCCACAGTTATATCCCAAAATGACTGTATATACAACGTATAAATCGTGAGTAAATAAAAAAATGCAACATTTCTTACAGAAATGTTGCATTTTTTTGTTTACAAGTTCTATATCGGATATTCATTCGGAAACTTTACCCCTGAAATAAAATTTTTTATCAGATTTTCTCAAGAACGGATTTTCTCATGATTTTTATTACCTGTTTTCCTTCCAACATTTTTTGGTATGACCGCACCTTAAAAAAATACAGCTGAAAACGGAAAAGTATTTTTATTTGCAGATACATGATTTAACAATGAAAATCCGCATGTTTCATGTCGAAAATGCAACATTTCTGTAAGTTATGTTGCAAAAAAAATCATGGATGTGATTACAAAAAACGTAAGTGTGCAGGGAGGTAACAGATTGCTCAAACTTTCATTAAAACAGGGTGAATATTTAAACATTGGCGATAATATCCGCGTGGTATATGCCGGAGGCGCCGGAAATCATATCAGACTTCTGGTGGACGCACCGAGAGATGTCAATATTGCCCGGAATAAAACAGAAACAAACCCGGAGCGCAGGAAAGATACCTATTATGCTGAGCCGGGAATTTCCAGAGAAGCACAGGCAGAGATTAAAAAGATTTTATGGAATGAACGCATGAAAGCGGAGGCAAAAAGAGATGCAGAAAGCAGGAAGGATTAAATCCATGCTATAGCAGAATACCATTCGTTAATAGACAGGGCAAAACCCGGGACTCCCTGTTTGTTATAAATAAGCCCGGGGAACGGATTCCCGGAGAAAAAAATAATAGCTCATCAAAAAGATGAGACAAGGAGGATTATATTATGGTAGTACAACACAACATGCAGGCAATGAATGCTAACAGAATGTTAAACATCACAACAGGAGCACAGAGCAAATCCACAGAGAAATTATCTTCTGGTTACAGAATCAACCGTGCAGCAGATGATGCAGCAGGATTAACAATTTCTGAAAAAATGAGAAAACAGATCCGTGGTCTTGATCAGGCTTCCACAAACGCTCAGGACGGCGTATCTTCTGTACAGACAGCCGAGGGTGCTTTGACAGAAGTTCACTCCATGTTACAGAGAATGAATGAGTTGGCAGTTCAGGCAGCTAACGGAACAAACTCTAAAGAGTCTGACCGTCAGGCAATCCAGGATGAGATTGACCAGTTAACAACAGAGATCGACCGTGTTGCTGAGACAACCAAATTCAATGAGATTTATTTATTAAAGGGTGATTCCAACGGCGGCACAAAAAATGTGTTTATGAAAGGTCATGATGCAGGCTTAAAGGGAACATTGACAGACAGTGCAAAAACTGCAACATTTGTTATGGATGACCTGAAAGCAGGAGATAAGGTTACAATTGCTGGTAAAGAGTATTCGATTGGTTCGACAGTGGCTGATGCAAAGGGATCTTTTGCTGCAGCTGCAAAGGATGAGAAAGTAACTGTTGATGGAGTAGAATACACAGTTGCCGAAAATGCAGGAGCAGCAGATGCAGGAGCTAATAAAATTGTTCTTGCAGACATTCAGGCTAAAGTAAAGGCTGGAAGTACAGTTTCTTATAAAGGAAAAGATATTACAGCTATGAATGATGATAACAACGATGGCATTGATGATGATGACAGTTCCGTAATTTCCAAAGATGTTGCAGAAACAAAAATTACAGCCGAATTAACCGCAGCAAATAATATTGGAACAGTTGATCATGCAGCAACAGTAGCAAAAACCGCAGCAAATGGAAAAACAACATATACTATTACAAAAGGTTACGCAACTGTAGCTGATACATTATCTTTCAACTTACATGTTGGAGCCGATGCTGATATGACAAATAAGATTACAGTTGACATTGATACAATGAATTCTGCAAATCTTGGAATCAAAGGTTTGAATGTAACAGACGCTACCGGAACAGCTGCTACTTATGCAGTAGATGCAATTTCTGATGCTATCGCAAAGGTTTCTTCTCAGAGATCTGCTCTTGGTGCTGTACAGAACAGATTAGAGCATACGATCGACAACTTAGATAATATTGTTGAGAACACAACAACTGCTGAATCCCGTATCCGTGATACAGATATGGCAGAAGAGATGGTTGAGTACAGCAAGAACAACATTCTTGCACAGGCAGGTCAGTCTATGCTTGCACAGGCTAATCAGTCTACTCAGGGTGTACTTTCTCTGTTACAGTAATTGAAAATTACAGCATAAATAACAAAAAGAGCTCAAGAAGCAATGTCATTAAGTTAAGAATTTTGACATAATTATAAAACACATCATATTTGCAATTGTTTGATAAATATGATGTGTTTTTTTCTTTTGTCTATTTTGCAGCACAACAAAAAGACAGATTGCTTATCTGTCAAAAAAAACTTATAATTATCTATGATTAAGCCACCCTATATAGAAAGCTTACAGATGCCTGGGGTTTGACTTTGCGAGGGTCTTTTCGACCAGGTCCTACTGGTAATACATGCTTTTCTATTAGGTTAATCACATTAGGTGGACTAAGATTGCGTTTATTACGGAGATATTCTCTACAAATATAAATGGCGATTGTAAAGTTCACCTGTTTTGTTTTATCATTGTTTTTCATTTGTTTTATTACATGTGTTGTTATTAATTCACAATAGTTATACAAAAGTAATCGCGCATATATTTCTTGTTTAATAAAATCTGGTTTTCGTGCATGGAAACTTGTTAATCCTATGGCATATTTTAATTCTCTGAATGAAGTTTCTATTCCCCATCTCAAATGATAGATTTCCTTTATTTTTTTTATTATAAAAAATATTTCTATCAAGATTTGTAATTATTATTTCATAAGAATTAGACCCTATAGGAAATCTAATAATACGAAATGATAATTCGTATGTTTTATCACTTTTTCGTGGAAGATAATCAAACACTTGATTTACAGGCATCCACTTATAGCCTGCATTTTTTGTGGTCTTTGTATTTATTCCTCGAAAAAATCTGAGTGATATCTATATCAAACTCATCATTTGGAGGAAGATTTAACCCAGATGCAATTCCATTACTATTTTTATCTTTGACACGTATAGCGAATTTCCATCCTTTTTCAATTGCATGTGCAAAAATGTTATAGTTTTCATATCCTCTATCAGCAACAAGAATAACATTCTCTAGTTTCAATCTGTCAATCATTGTTGCACATGCTCTAGACTCGTTGCAATCCGCTGCTGTTTGCACTAAAACATCGGTGTATATACGATTCAAAACATCATAAAAGGCATTCAGATGTAGTTTATTAACAATTGAACCATGCTGATTACATTCCCAAAAAGTTTCTGGATCCTTTTGATTTGCTGCAATGGTCAAGTTACTTCCATCACATGCAATTAAACGATAACCATGATAATTATTAGTAGTTGGAAGGTTGTCATCCGTAAAAGATTTAAACAAATATTCAAAAGCCTCTGGAAGTACTTTTGAACGTTGTTGCGTAAATGCTGATACAGACGGAGTATTTTTGTTAAAATCAAAGAAATCAAGTAGTTCTTTACTCATAGTAGCTCCACCCGAATTCATCATGATTCCTATAAAAGTTTTGAAATCAATTTTCCGTTTTCGAGAGAAATCGACATTGGGGTTTCGAAGAAATAAACATGGATTGTTAGCTAATTCCGAAATATGATTCTTTAGAGAATCTGAAACCTGATTAATATAATTGCTCATATGCGTTACCTCCTTGCAATCAAGATGTTCTTAATTACAAGGGCCGCTTTCGCTACCTCATTATCATTCAATAGCGAAAGCGGCCGCACATTTCGAATCATATGTCAAGTATTTATTACAAAATAAAAAGACCCTAGCATCATTTCTGATGCTAAGATCTTGATTGGTCATTTTAACTTAATGACATTGCTCAAGAAGCTCTTTTTGTTATTTTAAGGGAATTATTCATTTAAAATTTATTGTAGTTTTTTTACCTCATCTAGAGACAGCCCGGAAATAGCAGCAATTTTTTCAAGTGAGAACTCCTGTAATTGAAGCATGCGCCTGGCAGTTTCAATAGAATTTAGTTCTATACCATACTTTTCGCCCTCGGAGAAACCAGTCTCACGTCCATGTTTTTCACCCTCAGAGAAACCAGCTTCCCGTCCAGCTTCATATTCTGCTTTCCGCAATTTCTTCTCTTCCAATTCTTTATCATACTCAAAGATACTCATACTGATGACCTCATTTCGGTTGTGGGTAAGAAATTCGGCTAAAATCCCTTCCCTGATACATTCGGCTATAGCAAAATCCGTTCCACGTCATATCCATTATCTGTCAATTCTAAAATTGCAATGCCTGTTCCGTCGTGTATCAGAAATCAATGCAATTTTCATGAATCAGACCGCGCTTCGTTTGAGTGTAATTTTTTCACTTCGTCAAAAGGCAGACCTGTGATCACAGCAATTTTTTCAAGTGAGAATTCCTGTAATTTGAGCATGCGTTTTGCAGTTTCAATAGAATTTAGAAAAGTACCACGTTCTATACCATACTTTTCGCCCTCGGAGAAACCAGTCTCATGTCCATGCTTTTCGCCTTCAGAGAAACCAGCCTCATGTCCATATTTTTCACCCTCAGAGAAACCAGCTTCATATTCTGCTTTCCGTAATTTCTTCTCTTCCAATTCTTTATCATACTCAAAGATACTCATACTGATGACCTCGTTTCGGTTTCGGGTAAGAAATTCGGCTAAAATCCCTTCCCTGACACACTCGTCTACGGCACGTTCCACGGCCTGATCTAAAGACATATCCGCTGCATAGTGCCGTACTTTGGCAACATACTGTGCATATTCGTTTAATGTATTGCAATGCTGCATTAACTCTGCATTGTGTCCCTCATTGACATTTAAAACCGTGACAATTAATTCAAGCTTTGGTTCACCTGACAAATGTTCAAATGCCGAGGAAAGCCGAAGTTCTGTGCAGTCGGGAGCTGCCGTCGATCCATTGTAAAACTCAATAAAATTTGGTGCAGGAATTTTTTGCAGAGTCGAAGAATAAAGAGATTTCTTATCCACGAGTTTCTGATATTCACTGCAAATATAAAACAGATCACGAAGAGGCATATTTGGATTGTAGGTTGACTGATGCTCATACAGATACAAATTAGTATCCATAATAAATGCCAGATCATTTTTCATCCCCATATAAATAGCATTCTCTAATGTGACGATTTCCAGATCATCTGGATTATTATAATCGCTCTGGTTTACTGCATTATAGAGGGACAGCAGGTTCTTCCGGTCAGAAAACAACATCCGAAAAACGGTGTCTTTATAATTCCGGTTTGCCGTCGGTGTTTTGACTGTAAAATTTCTTTTTGTCTTGTTACGGTTTCTTTTGCATTTTGCCATAAATTGTTTCCTCCTGAAATTGTAGGACAGCTTATTTATAAAACTGTTCGTGATTGCAGGAGAAAGTGATCATATATTTTACTAAGTTCCTTCGTCTCCTGCTTTTCAATTGCTAAATGGGTAACAAAAAGCATAGATACGAATGAAGCATACAGATTATTTGGGGCTAATCTGTCGCCGTTAGAATATAGATGACAAAAATGTCATGAAATTTGTAAAATATGCTTTAGATTATTGTAACACAAGGGTAGGAAATGAAGCAAGAAATTTTATAGCAAAATCCGTTCCACGTCATATCCATCATCCGTCAATTCTAAGATTGCAATGCCTTTTCCGTCGCCGCGGTCAGCCCCGGCGCTGCCCGGATTGATAAAAACTTTTCCGTAGCGGTCGTAGTGCGTGAATACATGGGTATGTCCGAAAATTATAAAATCCGCATCCGTGAGATCAAAAGGCAGGTCAGCTTTGTTATGGACAAGATAAAATAATTTTCCATTAATCGGCACGGAGACAAACTCATGCAGGTAGGACGCCCACTCTCCGTGGTCACAGTTCCCACGGACTGCATACATCGGAATGCCGCAGTTTAAGAATCTGTTATAGGTACGTTCATTGTCAAAATCTCCGGTGTGAATGAGATAATCACAATTTTTGATATGGTCAAATAATTCTTTACGGCATACACCGTGTGTATCGGAAACTAATGCAATTTTCATGAATCAGACCTCGCTTCGTTTGTTTGTAATTTTTTTATCTCATCTAAAGACAGCCCGGAAATAGCAGCAATTTTTTCAAGCGAAAATTCCTGAAATTTAAGCATACGTCTGGCAGTTTCAATAGAATTTAGAAAAGTACCACGTTCTATACCATACTTTTCACCCTCAGAGAAACCAGCCTCATGTCCAGCTTCATATTCTGCTTTCCGTAATTTCTTCTCTTCCAATTCTTTATCATACTCAAAGATACTCATACTGATGACCTCATTTCGGTTGCAGGTAAGAAATTCGGCTAAAATCCCCTCCCTGATACACTCGTCTACGGCACGTTCCACGGCCTGATCTAAAGACATATCCGCTGCATAGAGCCGCACTCTGGCAACATACTGCGCATATTCGTTTAATGTATTGCAATGCTGCATTAACTCTGCATTGTGCCTCTCATTGACGTTTAAAACCGTGACAATCAATTCAAGTTTTGGTTCACCTGACAAATGTTCAAATGCCGAGGAAAGTCGAAACTCTGTACAGTCAGCAATTGCCGTCGAACCATTGTAAAACTCGATAAAATTTGGTGCAGGTATTTTCTCTGATTGACGGCATTGTAAAGAGAGAGCAGATTTTTCCGGTCAGAAAACAACATGCGAAAAATAGTGTCTTTGTAGTTTCTGTTTGTAGCTGGCATATTGACTGCTGAGTTTCTGGATACTTTGTTATGGTTTCGTTTGTGTTTTGCCATAGGCTTCCTCCTGATTGGTGAGACAGCTCTTAAATAATACTGTCTTGGCAGGAGAATAAATATATTCTATATCTGATTTCTTTCGTCTCCTGCTTTTAAATTCGTTAATGGGTAATTAAAAGCATAGATACGAACGAACAACGCAGATCATTGGGGATAATCTGACGTTTCCAGAATATAGATGGCATAACACCATAAAGATTTTGTAAAATATGCTTTGGAATATTATAACATAAACATGGGAAACAAAACAAGAATTTTTATGTATTACTTGCCACAGGGAATGACATTACTGAAGCTATCACGGGTGTTAAAGTGCAGACCGGAGGAATTGCTGGCATATGTGGATTGTTTGTGAAAAATTACCTATTGAAAATATTTGCCACTCATAGTACAATGCAATTGTTATATGACTGACGGAAATAGTGGGGTTTACCACGTGAAGTATAACAAAAGAATGCCGACCGTCTGGGCGAAGAGTCCAGACGTGCGGCTCTTTTTACTTTTAGGGTAAATTTTCCAAAAAATCCCATCAGCATGAGAAGGAACCACTCATTGTATTTTTTCGAATACTTACCGGAAAAAGCGCACGTGACTCTTGACAAAAGATGAAAGTTAGGATAGCCTAACCATGGTTAGAAAATACTAACCATGCATCAATCAAAAATCAGAATGAGCATCATAAAAAAGTGTGATGAACCATGCAAGGCCACACGGTGGCAGAAGGAGAGAAAAATGCAGACAGAATGGAGAAGCTTCCAGGGCGGAGCCTGGGAAACAGAAGTAAACGTAAGAGATTTTATTCAGAAGAATTATCATCCATACGATGGAGATGATTCCTTCTTAGAGGGACCAACACAGGATACCACCGATCTCTGGGATCAGGTATTAGAACTTTCCAGACAGGAGAGAGAAGCCGGCGGAGTGCTGGATATGGACACAAAGATCATTTCCACGATCACTTCCCATGGTCCGGGTTATTTAGATAAAGAGAAAGAGAAGATTGTCGGTTTCCAGACGGACAAGCCTTTCAAACGTGCTCTCCAGCCGTACGGCGGTATCCGTATGGCGATCAAGGCGTGCGAGGACAATGGATACAAAGTCGATCCTGAAGTGGTAGAGTACTTTACAACACACAGAAAAACTCACAATGCCGGAGTATTTGACGCTTACACACCGGAGATGAGAGCGTGCAGAAGCGCACATATCATCACTGGACTTCCGGATGCATACGGACGAGGACGTATTATTGGTGACTACAGAAGACCGGCTCTTTACGGTGTAGACCGTCTGATCGAGGACAAAAAAGAGCAGCTGAACAACACACGTACCATCATGTACTCAGATGTGATCCGTGAGAGAGAAGAGTTATCCGAGCAGATCCGTGCGCTGGAAATGTTAAAGAAACTGGCAGAAATTTACGGCTGTGATATTTCGAAACCTGCAAATAATGTATTAGAGGCAACACAGGCTGTCTATTTTGCATATCTTGCAGCAGTAAAGAGCAGAACGGTGCGGCAATGTCCTTAGGACGTACCTCCACTTTCTTGGATATTTATGCAGAGCGTGATCTCGCAGAGGGAACATTTACCGAAAAAGAGATCCAGGAGATCATCGACCAGTTCGTGATGAAACTTCGCCTTGTAAAATTTGCGCGTACACCGGAATACAACACGATTTTTGCCGGCGATCCAACCTGGGTGACAGAGTCCATCGGTGGAATCGGTGTGGATGGAAGACATATGGTTACAAAAATGTCTTACCGTTACTTAAACACCTTGAACAACATCGGAGCAGCACCGGAACCAAACATGACCGTACTCTGGTCTGTAAAACTGCCGGAAAACTTCAAAAAATTCTGTGCCGAGACATCCATCAAACACTCTGCGATCCAGTATGAGAATGATGATATTATGCGTGTTGTCCATGGTGATGATTACGGAATCGCATGCTGTGTATCTTCTATGAGGATCGGTAAGGAAATGCAGTTCTTCGGTGCGAGAGCAAACCTCGCAAAATGCCTGCTTTATGCGATCAATGGCGGTGTCGATGAGATGACAGGAAAACAGGTTGGACCGAAATACCGTCCGATCACATCCGAATACTTAGATTACGATGAAGTATGGGATAAATACAAAGATATGATGAAATGGTTAGCAGGAGTGTATGTGAACGCATTAAATATCATTCACTACATGCATGATAAATACTGCTACGAAAAATTAGAGATGGCATTACATGACAAAAATGTGAGAAGATGGTTTGCAACCGGTATTGCAGGATTTTCTGTAGTAGCAGACTCCCTATTCTGCGATCAAATATGCAAAAGTCAAACCAATCCGTGACGAGAATGGTGTGACCGTTGACTTTGAGATTGAGGGAGATTTCCCGAAATATGGAAATGACGACGATCGTGTTGACGAGATCGCAAAACAGGTGCTCCACACCTTTATCGGATATGTAAAAGGAAACCATACTTACCGTGGCGGTATCCAGACAACATCGATTTTGACCATTACATCCAATGTTTCCTATGGTAAAAATACAGGAGCAACACCGGATGGAAGAAAGAAAGGTGTAGCATTTGCTCCGGGTGCAAACCCGATGCATGGACGTGATACCCATGGCGCGGTTGCATCCCTGGCATCTGTCGCTAAACTGCCATTTATGGATTCACAGGATGGTATTTCCAATACATTTACCATTGTACCGGATGCACTGGGCAAAGATGAGGCAGCACAGGAGAACAATCTTGTTGCAATGTTAGACGGCTATGTTGTCAAAGGCGGACATCACTTGAACGTAAACGTTTTAAACCGTGATACATTATTGGATGCACAGAAACATCCGGAACTGTATCCACAGCTTACCATCCGTGTATCAGGATATGCGGTCAACTTTATCAAACTGACAAAAGAACAGCAGGATGAAGTGATTGCACGTACCTTCCACGAGCGGATGTAGTGCAACAGGTGCGTTTTGCGAATGGCGCGTGTGAGCGTTATTCATAGAAAAAGGAGAACAACATGGGAAAAATTCACTCGTTAGAAACATTTGGCACAGTGGACGGTCCGGGCGTACGGTTTGTCGTATTTTTTCAGGGCTGCCCGATGCGCTGCCAGTATTGCCATAATCCCGATACATGGAAGATAGAGGATGGGGAAGAAATGACAGCGGATGAGATCATAGACCGTTTCGAGCGCAACCGTTCATTCTATCAGACCGGAGGAATCACGGCGACGGGGGGAGAACCTATGTTACAGCTTGATTTTCTGACGGAGCTTTTTACGAAGGCAAAGGAAAAGGGCATTCACACCTGTCTGGATACATCCGGAATTATGTTTCCAAAGAAACATACAGGAACAGATCAGATCAGTGAGAGAGAGATCAGTCTCACTGGAATAAGTGAAAACATGGCATCAGACAGAATGGAAAAGACAGAACAGCTCATGTCAGTGACAGACCTTGTCATGCTTGATATTAAGCATATCAACGATGAGGAACATCAGAAACTCACTGGGCAGTCCAACAGCAATATTTTTGCGTTTGCAAGGTATCTTGATTCGATCGGAAAGCCGGTCTGGATCCGCCATGTAGTCGTACCGGGCATTACGTTTGATGAGAAAGAACTGACGGAACTTGGGCTGTTTTTAAAGACGCTCCACAATGTGGAGAAACTGGAAGTCCTTCCATATCATTCTATGGGAAAAGTCAAGTACGACAATCTTGGCATGGATTATGTTTTAAAAGATACGCCACAGCTTACCAAAGCAGAAGCAAAGGAAGCAGAACGTATCATCCGGGCAGCAATGGAACAATAGCAGGAGCATTAAGTTTTAAGTAAAATATTTTTTGAAGAAAAGTATTTACAGATTTCTTTTTTTGCGATTTAATAAGAAGCAGGTATAGAGTTCCAAAGAAGAAAGGATGAAAAAATATGAAAATCAAGAATATCAAAGATGTCGACGGATTTTTTAAAGTAATTGATTCCTGTGCCGGAAAAGTAGAATTGATCACAGGTGAGGGAGACAGATTAAACCTCAAATCAAAACTTTGTCAGTATGTTTCTCTGACAAGCTTATTAAAATCTGATGTAGAGATCCCGGAACTTGAAGTTGTAGCTTACGAGCCGGAAGATACAGAGAGAATCATCAAGTTTTTAATGACAAACTAGAAATGAACAGAAGCTGATCGTAAAAAAGCGGTCAGCTTTTTTTATTACATAGGAAATTACTTCCTATGTAATAAAAACGCTCCGCGAGGATGCCATGTTCTTATTTTCTTCTCTTTACAACATGCTATGACGGTTGCAATTCACGGCATGAAATAGTACAATAAATCGTCTTAAAAATGGAATAATAATGTTAGTATATAGCGAAAGGAATTAAGATGTCAAAAATAGAGTTTCACGAAATTACATTAGATGATAAGGCATGGATGGATGCCAGATTTCAGGAAGATGACAGAAATGCATGCGAGTACACGTTTGCCAATAATTTTGTCTGGCGGAAAGTGTATCATGTTGAAGTTGCAGAAAAATATGGGTGTGCAGTCATTCGTTTTGAGGAGGAGGGAGTGGTGATGTATTCCTATCCGATCGGGGCAGGTGACCGCAGAAAAGTGATCGATGAACTGATAGAAATCTGCAGGGAGGAAGAGCGTCCGTTGATCATGAGCCCGTTGAGCGAAGCAGACCGGGGGCAGATGCTTACATGGTATCCGGAACAGTTTTTGATCCAGGGAGACCGGAACGATTATGATTACATTTATTCCAGAGAAAAATTAGCAACGCTTGCGGGAAAAAAGATGCATGGCAAGAGAAATCATATCGCGAGATTTCAGGATGAGGATGACTGGTGCTATGAGGAACTGAATGATTCCAATATAGAAGAATGCCGCAATATGACTTACACATGGATCAAAATGAGGGCAGAGAAATGGAATGAAGAGATGGAACTTGAGATGTCAGTGCTTCATGAGGCATTTGACTATAGAAAAGAACTCGGGCTTGTCGGTGGAATCATCCGGAAGGCAGGGCAGATTGTTGCATTTTCTATCGGGGAACCATTAAACAGTGACACGTATGTTGTACACTTCGAAAAAGCATTTCCGGATATGCAGGGCGCATATCCGATGATCAACCAGCAGTTTGTTTTACATGCGTGTGAAGATTATACTTATGTAAACCGTGAGGAAGATACAGGAGATCCGGGACTGCGTAAGGCTAAGATGTCCTATTATCCGGAAATCCTGCTGAAAAAATACGTGGCAATCTCAAGTGATGTCATTTTTGCAGATAAGGACAGAAACAGGGAAGAAATCCACAAAATATGGGAGACCTGTTTTGGTGACGAGGCGGAACTGGTAGATTTTTATCTGGACAAACGGATGACAGAGGATAATATGCTGCTCATCTGCCAGGATGGGCATGCGGTTTCCATGGCAAGCTTTTTAGATATTAATGTCAGGGACGGTGAGGAGTGGAAGCCGGCCAAATATGTTTATGCAGTGGCGACACTTCCAGAATACCGTGGCAGAGGTTATGCAGGGAAAATCTTAAAGAAGGCAGAAGAGATTTTTAATATGCCATTGGTGTTAGTCCCGGCCGAAAAAGAGCTTGTCGGTTATTACCGTAAGGTTGGGTTCACAGAGGCGTATCCATCGGAGCGTTTACTGGAAAAACAGGATGTGCCGGAACTTTCTGCAGCGGAATTAAACAGTTATTCTGTGGAGGAGATCACTGCGGCAGAATATCAAAAAATCCGGGAGCAGAAATTGATGAGAGATGGTTTTATTGCATGGGATGAGGCGGCAATCCGTTTTGCGATGGATTTTAACTGTTTCTGTGGCGGAAGAACGGTGAAGGTAGTGTGGAGTGATGATATTTCCAGAGACGAGAGTGCAGAGGACGCTGATATTCTAATGTACTGCCCAGAGAATGGGACGCTGCACATTATCGAAACGACACTGGGTGAAGAACAGTTTGAGGAACTTCTGCCGGAACTTATGGCGCAGACAAAAACAGAACGTCTGGTATATGACAGAAAGGGTATCATGGTGCTTTCTTCTGATGACCAGGACAGGCAGGAAAGACTGCTTGCAGATGGTTATTTTGCGCTGTCGCTGGCGTAAAGACCAATCTGAAATTCTGAAATTTTCAGAAATTATATAAAATATATAAAAAGTTTTCGGTTTAAGACAAAAAAATGTTGATAATGTATAAAAACATGCTATAATAAAGTCATGATATAAATAAGCATTCAGAAAGCTATCTGACATAGCATGGAATTGGATCATTATATCAAATAAGCGACAAAGGGGTTGGACATCATGAGAATTAAGATCACAGGAAGAAACATCGAATTGACAGAAGGACTGAAAGCCGCAGTGGAGGACAAGCTGAATAAGCTTGAGAAGTATTTTACTCCGGACACAGAAGTGAATGTAACATTGAGCGTAGAGAAGGAACGCCAGAAAGTTGAAGTTACGATTCCTATGAAGGGAAGTTATATCCGTTCCGAACAGGTAAGCAGTGATATGTATGTATCCATTGATCTGGTAGAGGAAGTCATTGAACGTCAGCTTAAAAAGTATAGAACAAAACTTGTAACAAAGCAGCAGAATGCAGCAGCAGTTTTCAAACAGGATTTTCTGGATGAGAAGTCAGAGGATGATGAAGAGATCAAGATCATCAGAACCAAGAAGTTTGATATGAAACCAATGTATCCGGAGGATGCATGTGTAGAGATGGAATTATTAGGACATGATTTCTATGTATTCATCAACGCAGAGACAGAGGATGTCAATGTTGTTTATAAGAGAAAAGGCAATACTTACGGATTGATCGAGCCGGAATATTAAAAGTGAGATCAGAGGAGAGCGGGCAGCTCTCCTCTTTTTAGGTTTAGCATGAAATTACTGTAAAGTGCCGGTATACAGGATGGATATGCCGAGCTGATTTTTCTGTAAAATCAGGAAAACGTGCGGAAAAAGCGAATTGTGCTGCAGATACCGGTGGCGTATAATGGAATTACTTCATGTGTAGTAACTTTGAGAGAGATGGAGAAAAAATTTTTTGATATTTTAAGAATTGTACAGAAAAATCCGGTATTCGGAAAAACGTTAATGTGCGGCGGTATGTTAGATGAAAAGCGCATGGAAATCCTATATGAGATTCTCTATGCGATTGACAGGGGGGAGCTTACGGATACCAGAAATGACATCTTTCAGTATGGCAGTCTGATCGGAAAAAAGGACTTACTGGCAAGACAGATTTTTTTGTGTTTATTGATTCTCTTAGATGAGCAGGAACAGATGATCAGGAACAGATGATCAGGAAATGATTTGCAGATCGTAATAACAAAAGATTTTTTACAAAAGAGTTCTGTGTAAGGCACAGAATTGCCGTGTGGATTTTTAGATGGAAAAAGAGTCTGTAGTTCGGCTCAGAATAACAAGGGAGGAGAAAGTATTACTACACAAGGGGAGAGTTTTTAGAATAGTCTTACCGGATGTTCCGGTGAGACTATTCTTTTTTATCTTGTCATGAGTTGGAAAAAGGGTTACTATAATAAAGATTTGATAGGCAGACATATAATGTTAAAAAGTTGGAGCAAAATCCAAAATAAAATCAGAATAGAGGAGATTACACCATGAATATTGTTGTTTTAGCAGGTGGTTTAAGTACAGAGAGAGATGTGTCTTTCAAGACGGGGGATATGGTATCAAAGCACTTCGTGAGAATGGACATAATGTTATTTTACTGGATGTTTTATGGGATACAGTGACAAAGAGGAAAATCTGACCGAAATTTTGACCGCACAGAGGAAGTCAGCGTACAGGTAAAGGATATCCCGGAAACAGCACCGGATCTTGCAAAGGTAAAGCGTCAAGAAAAGACCAGTCGGACTGCTTCTTCGGACCGAATGTCATCAACATGTGCCGCATGGCGGATATTGTTTCATGGCATTACACGGAGAAAACGGGAGAATGGCAAGATTCAGGCAGCTTTGATCTGTTTGGAATCAAGTATACCGGAACGGGTTATTTGAGCAGTGCGCTTGCAATGGATAAGGGAATGGCAAAACAGCTATTTATCGCTGGTGGAATCCCGACACCACAAGGTATTTCCATGAAGAAAGAGAACCGGAAAGATTCTGCAAAAGAACTTGGCTTAAAGCTTCCATGTGTTGTAAAACCATGCTGTGGAGGTTCCAGTATCGGTGTTACGATCGTGCGCACAGAGGATGAATTCAAGAGCGCTTTGGATGAGGCGTTCAAATGGGAAGATAACCTCATCATTGAGGAGTATGTAGAGGGACGTGAGTTTTCCATCGGCGTTATTGACTATAAGGCGCTTCCGGTCATTGAGATCGCACCAATTCAGGGATTCTATGATTACAAGAATAAGTACAAAGCAGGCAGTGCAGTTGAAACATGTCCGGCAGAATTACCGGAAGAGATCACAAAGCGGATGCAGCATTACGCAGAGCGCGTGGCAGAGGTGTTAGGACTGGATACTTACTCCCGCTCGGATTTCTTATTAAATAAGAATAACGAAATTTACTGTCTGGAAGCAAACACACTTCCCGGCATGACACCGACAAGCCTTCTTCCACAGGAAGCAGGCGTTCTGGGAATCAACTTTAATCAGTTATGTGAGAAGCTGATTGAGATTTCCTTAAAAAATATGAGAAATAATGATGAATGACATATCGCCACCAGTTTTGCAGAACCGGTGGCAGTTTGTTCTATAATAACAGGAGCATGATATGAAAAATATGACCTTAGAGCATATCGCAGCAGTCTGCGGCGGTACTTACATAGGAAATGAAGCGGATAAAACGCGTGAGATCAAGGAGCAGTGATCGACAGCCGTCTTGTGGAAAAAGATTACTTATTTATCCCGGTACGTGGAGAAAAGGTGGACGGACACAGTTTCATCCCATCTGTTTTTAAAAGGAGCACTGGCAGTGTTTTCCGAAGAAAATTAGAAAATCCGGCAGGTCCATACATTCTCGTGGAAAACACCTTAGATGCGATGAAGAAGATTGCAGCAGATTACCGCAGAGGTCTGGATATTAAAGTAGTCGGAATCACAGGAAGCGTTGGAAAACGAGTACCAAAGAGATGATCGCATCTGTTCTGGCACAGAAATATAATGTGTTAAAACAGAGGGAAACTTGAATAACGAGATCGGACTTCCGCTCACGATTTTAAAATCCGGGAGGAACATCAGGTGGCTGTGCTTGAGATGGGAATTTCCGAGTTTGGTGAGATGGACCGGTTATCCACAATGGCAAACCCGGACATCTGCGTGATCACGAACATCGGGCTCTGCCATTTGGAAAATCTCATCACAAGAGATGGAATCTTAAAGGCAAAGACAGAGAGTTTTGCGCATCTGACACCGGATGGAATTGCGGTATTAAACGGCGATGACGACAAGCTCTGCGATAAGAAAGTTGTCAATGGAAAACCGGCAGTGTTCTATGGTATCGAAAAGGCTGCCAAAGTGGCTGAAACAGAGGAAGGAACTAAGACGCTTGCCGAGAAAACGGTTTACGCAACGAATGTAGAGGCAGTTGGTCTGACCGGAACAAAGCAGCAATCCATTATCCGTCGAAAGAGACAGGCGGGAAGTGACGATGGAAGTCACAATCCCAATCGCCGGAGAACACAATGTATACAATGCGCTGGCAGCGGTGAGCGTGGCAAGAGAATTAGGACTGACCTGTGACGAGATGAAGCGCGGGATTGAATCAGTGCAGACGATCGGCGGCAGAAGTAATCTGATCCACAAAATGGCATTACGATCATCGACGACTGCTACAATGCAAATCCGGTTTCCATGAAAGCATCCATCGATGTATTGTCCAACGCACCGGGCAGAAAAATCGCGGTACTCGGAGATATGGGCGAGCTTGGCGCAGAGGAAAAACAGCTTCACTATATGGTGGGAGAACATTTTGCAGGAAGGGAATTGACGCACTTTACTGTGTGGGAACACTCTCACAGGAGATCACTAAAGCAGTGCGTGCAAATAGCAGTGCGACAGAAGTCCATCATTATGAGGACAAAGCAGACCTGATCAAAGACCTTGTGAAAGAGGTGAAGAGCGGAGATACAGTGCTTGTGAAAGCGTCACATTTTATGGGATTCCAGGAGATTGTGAAGGAATTGACGAAGTAAAAATAGGAATGTCCGATGCGACGCCAAAACCCCAGTGCCGAAACACTGGGGTTTTCAAAATAGATTATTTTATGTTCTAATATGGTCTGACAGATACCTAAATCATAGATTTATTTTTCTCTAACATCTCAGCAATCACATCCTGACAGTAAGCTCCGATTTTTTCTTCTGTTCCTTATCCAGCTCGTTCGGATAAATTGGTTTTCCGTATTCTACAATTACATGTGCTTTTTTGACACGAGGCATATGAGCCTCCAACACATCTGCGGAGTTCGTGATCGCCATCGGGATAATCGGACAACCACTCTTTTCCGCAATCTTGAAACTTCCCTCTTTGAATGGGAGCATCAGATCGTCCGTTTTATTTCTTGTGCCTTCCGGGAAGATACACATGGAAATTCCATTCTTTACATTGTCGATTCCGGCAAGGATCGTTTTTAACGCTTCTTTTACATTCTCACGGTCGATAAACAGACAGTGCAGACGCCGCATCCAGGTGCGCAGCAACGGCACTTTTTCCATATCCTTTTTCGCAATGTAGCCGGTGAGACGCGGGCAGCGTGCATAGGTGATGATAATATCGAAATAGCTTCTGTGGTTTCCGATGTATAAGACCGCCTGATCTTTCGGGACATTTTCTTCACCGATGACGGTCACTTTCGTTCCACAGATAAATAAAATCACACGGAATGCCCACTGCACCATGCGAAGCTGGCCTAAGTCGGCAGCCTGTTTGTTGAATTTTGCAATGATCCATTCCACGCCGAGCACCGGGATTCCGATGATGAGGTAGAGAATTGCAAAGAGTAATGCAAGGATTAATCTTATCATAAGGAAAATTCCTTTCTACTTAATAAAATGTTTTATAAAAATACGATGATCTGTGTTGTGCTGAAATATCAGCCTCATCCCATTATAAGGGTTGGGGAAGAGAAAAACAACTCATAAATTAGGAATATAGAAAGGTATGCCGGCATATAATGGTATAAGAGCAAAAATGCTGTGCCGCAGGGCACGGAACTGGAGGCGGGTATGCAGACGAAAAGGAAAAAAAGCAGGTATGTTTTTTGGAAAACGGAGGTTCTTTTTGCAACGCTTTTTTTTGCAGCACTTCTTTTTGCCGGATGCAGTGTGGAACAGACGAACCGGACAAAAATCAGTGATCTTGATTACACGATCGCCGCAGAGGCAGACATACCGGAAGAACTGCAAAATGATATTGAGGAGAAAAAGGCTGCAGATTTTAAAATGACGTACAAAGACAGCGAATTTTTATACATAGTAAGAGGCTACGGAGAACAGGAGACCGGAGGGTATAGTATCTGTATCCGCAATCTGTATCTGACATCGAATGCGATCATTTTTGATACGGAACTGATTGGTCCGCGCAAGGGGGAAACCATCAGTAAGAGCCCAAGTTATCCATATATTGTGGTGAAAGTGGAGCTGCGGGATGAGAATGTAGTGTTTGAGTAGATTTGTATGAAAAAACATTCAAAAATAGAGAAAAATTGCAAATATTCATGAATTTTGTGCAAAACACGCAAATCCGTTTGACAAAATTTTATTACAGTGCTAAAGTAAAGCGTGAAATAAGGAGGTAGAAAAATGCAACAGGCAGACATCAGTAAGGTACGTGCATCCGTACACCAGCAGTGTGGCAGTAAAGTTATGATCCAGCTTGATCGTGGGCGTAATAAGGTTGATATCCAGCAGGGCGTGATCCAGCATGCATATCCAAGTGTTTTCACGATATTGGTAAATGATGAGCGTGATGACAATCAACCTCAGTTATTATCCTTTAGTTACAATGATATTATTACAAAAGATATTCGCATGAAACTCTGCTAAGAAAGTGTGCAGATGGCTATTTTGTGAGCAAATAGTGATAAAAGCGTGTATAAAATTCCCTCTATTCGAATACAATGAAAAAAAGGATTTCGAATCGGGGGAATTTTTTTGCAGTTAAATAAAATAAAATTACATAGTTGCACGACATTTGCCAGTGCACAGAGCCAGATTACATTAGATGACGATTACAACGTGCCGGACTACCGGCCGGATATTGTGAAAGTGTTAAAAGAAAAGGGAGAACTTCATTTTGATGAGGTGAAGGCGGCAGCAGGCGCAGCGTGGTTAAAGGGACGCCTTGTTTTTAGGGTATTGTACCGCAGCGATCAGGAAAATGGAAAAATAAGCTGTCTGAAAGGAGAGATACCGTTTCAGGAAAAACTCAACATGGACGGTGTACAGGAATATGATGTGATACAGGCATCCGGAGAGATTGAGGATCTCACGATCGGAGTCATCCATTCCAGAAAAATCAGCGTGCGGGCAGTCATTTTGTTAAAGACAGAAGAACCGCAGGAAAAAGAGGATGAACTCTGTGTTGGGATAGAGGCGGATGACGGATGTGAAAAACGTTATCGGAACACAAATATCTTACAGCTTTTATGTATGAAGCGCGATCAGTGCCGCCAGAAAAGCGAGATCACACTGCCGTCAAGCAAACCAAATGTGCAGGAAATTTTATGGAAAAGCTTAGAAATCCGCAATCTGGATACAAAAATGGGGCAGGACGGTGTAAAACTGAGTGGCGAAGTGCTCATCTCCGTTTTGTATCAGGAGGAAGAGGAAACAGACCGCGTGCAGTGGTATGAGACGGTGATTCCATTGGACTGCGGTGTGGAATGTGACGCAGGAACGGAGGCAGATATTATTTATAAAGTGAAGGCAAGACCGGCTTCCATGGAACTTGAGGTAAAGCCGGACTACGACGGTGAGGAGCGCGTTCTGGTCCTGGAACTTGTGATGAATCTGGATATCCGGGTGTGGAAAGAACAGGAGATTTCCATGTTAGAGGACGTTTATTCTCTGAAAAAGGAGATCATTCCAGTCTGCACAGGCGTGACTTTACATCATATTTCTGTGAAAAATGACAGCCAGTGCCGCCTGACCGAGCAGATGGAGTTAGCGGAAAGTCAGGAGAAGATTTTACAGATTTGTTCCTGTGAGGGAACGGTTCATTTAGAGAGCACGGAATTGACCGAACAGGGCGTGCGTGCAGAGGGGATTCTGGTCACAGAACTGCTTTATATCACGACCGACGATCAGATGCCAATCGGTTCTGCCAGAGAGATTTATCCATTTGAACAGCTCATTGAAATCCCACAGCAGACGGCGCGGACAGAGCGCAATAAGCCGGAAGAGTTGGAGGCTTTGGAGCGGAAAAATAAACTGCAGACAGAGCTTGATTGCAGGATCAGCCAGTTGTCCGCGGTCATGCTTGATCAGGATCATGTGGAAATAAAAGCGGTGATCGGATTAGATTTGCTTGCATTTGAGCAGGAACAGATAGATAATATTACTGATATGCGTGAGGAGGCTCTGGATATGGAGCAGTTACAGAAGCGTCCGGGACTGGTCGGTTACATTGCAAAAGATGGGGATTCGCTTTGGAGTATCGCAAAGGAGAATCACACAACGGTGGAAGATATTCTGCGGGATAATCACCGGACGGATGAGGATCTGCGCAGAGGAGAAAAAATTCTGATTGTAAAGAAAGTAGAACTGAACAGTTACGAATCGTAATTGTGAAGTACTGAAAAATCACAAAAAGACAATGAAAAGCAGATTAAGAAGAATTGAGATAACATGATAGAGGTAACACAGATTCGAAAAAGTTATGGAAAAAAGAAAGTACTGTCCGATATCACCTTTCAGGTTAAGCCGGGGGAGTGCGTTGCGATCGCAGGGAAAAACGGCTGCGGCAAATCTACCTTAATGCAGATCATGGCGGGCATTTTAAAGCCGGATGGCGGTGAACTATGCTATTTTGGAAAAAAAGCAGCCTACAAAAGCAGTACATTTCGTCGGTTTTGCGGTTATGTGCCGCAGGAAAATCCGTTGATGGAAGAACTGACGGTGCAGGATAATCTGAAACTCTGGGGCGGCAGCCACAACGCCAACACAAAAGAGCTGGTCGCACAGTTTCAACTGGAGGATTTGTTGCAAACAGAGGTAAGCAAACTTTCCGGTGGTATGAAACGGCGTTTGAGCATTGCGTGTGCACTTGTGGAGAACCCGCCATTTTTACTGATGGATGAACCGACGACAGCTCTTGACCTTTATTATAAAGAGAGCATTCACCAGTGGATGAAAACCTATCAGCAGAAAAATGGAATCATCCTTATGACGACGCATGATGAGAGCGAGATACGCAATGCGGACAGATGCCTTTTTATGGATGAGGGCAAAGTGCAGGAATTAGATGCAGAAGATATTTTGCAAAAGTTTGCAGGCATGTCAGAATGACAATCAAGTACAAATACTAAGGAAACAGAGAAAAACAAGGGAGGATTCGTTATGAACGGACAATTTGAAACACAAAATCCGGTGGAGAATACTGTGACACCGGCAAACCAGATGGAAACACCAACACCGGAAGCACCAAAAAAGAAAGGAAACAAAATCTCCATCATTGCGGGCGTGGTGGCAGCAGTGGTTGTCGCGGGCGGCGTTGGCGTATTTGCAGCGGTCAAAACAGGAGCTTTTTTAAGCCCATCAAAAAAGGTATTGCTTGCAGGTGCAAAGACTGTGAGTGACATGGGAAGTTTGGGAGAGACATTAAAAGACTGTGTTTCCCTGTATTCGGATGAGTATACACTCAAAATGGATCTTTCCATGAACGAGGGCGATATTTCCATGGAGGGGCGCAGTTCGAATGAGCAGAAGCAGATAAAAGGAAATCTCAATATTTCCGGTGCACCATCGATTGATTTTTTAGCAGACATTGGTGCGGACAGTGTGCAGGTGGAAGTCCCGACAATCAGTGAACGCCTGTTTACCTATGATTACAGAAATGAAAAGAGTGGATATCTGCTGGAAATGGTAGACCAGGATACGCTCGATGCAGTGGATGCGACGCTTAAGGCTGCTTATGATAACCAGAATTCAGATGAGTTCCGCAAGAAAATGTTAAAAGTTTACGCGGATGAATACAATACGCTGGAATTTTCCAAAGTGGACGCAAAAGACTTTACCATCGACGGAACAGAGCGCAGTTGTAAGGGATATCAGACGGTTGTGACCAAAGAAAATGTGAATCATGTGATCGATGGACTTGAGACACTTTACGGGGAAGATTATCAGGAGCTGATGGATGCACTTGATCTGACCGCAGCAGATTTTGTCGCGTCTATGAGAGAGGCAGTGGAAGAGTTTGACGACAGCACGACACTTGTATTCTACTTATACAAAGGTCAGTATGCAGCGATTGATATTATACCGGAAAATGATGTTTCCTTTGAAGTCCAGTTCCTCGGCGGTGACACGAGAATGCAGAACATGATCCTCCTTGCAGATGATGAGAAAGTGGTCGAGGTTCAGGGAAGTAACGAGGGTAGTGTCGAGACAATCACGATGATCGCCGAGGAAAACGATACCGTAAAGTTCACGTATGACAGTGACAGCGGAGATATCACAATGGAAGCAAAATATGATGAAGAATCTTATAATTTTGCAGGAAATCTTGCAGTCGATAAGAACAGCATGGTCATTACCATTGATGATCTCGGAAGTGCCTCTGAAGATGTGAGCGGTAGTATCACATGGAAAAAAGGTGCCCAGTTTGAGGAAGTTTCCGGCGATACCTTTGACCTTGGAAATGCAACGGAAGAGGAATGGCAGGATCTTCTTCATGAAATCTTTGCAGCAATGTTAGGTGGATTTTAATTCATGAGATTTTTTCTTCGATATCTGTCACTTGAGGGTAAAAAAAGCCTGATAGCGGCGAGAAAAAGCATGGTAAAGTTTATAGTAATGTTATTACTGATCGCAGGCGGAGTGCTTGCGGTCAGTCTCGTTATGAAGGATGCAGGTGTGTTCCAAACGGCGGAGATTGGCGTTGTGATCCCTGAGGATGAGGCACAGACGAAGATGGTGGCACAGTTTATCTCTGCGATGGACAGCGTGAAAAGTGTCTGCCACTTTCAGTACCTGAATCAGGATAAAGCGATGGCATCGCTGGAAAAAGGCACATTAGATGCGGTGCTCTCACTGCCGGAACAGTTTTACGAGGATGTGGATTCCGGGAAAAATACACCGGCAACCATTTATTTCCCGGAAAATGCTCCGTTAAACACGAGAGTGTTCGGTGAACTTGTGACAGACGGTGTCTCTCTGCTACGGACGGCGGAGGCTGGTGTCTATGCTGCCTACGATACTGCGCAGATTTATCAGACGGAGATCTCAAGGAATCAGATCGGGGATGTGATCTCCGGGCTTTATATTTACGAGGCATTCGACCGCACTTCGGTTTTCCAGAAAAATGTGTATTCTTCGCTTGGAAAAGCAGACCTCCATCAATACTATTTTTCTGCGGCTGTTTTGCTCCTCTTTCTGATGATGGGGGTCAATTACGGTTATCTGTATCAGAAGCAGAGCCGTGCTGTGGAGGAAAAAATCAGAATTTACGGTATCGGCGAAGGAAAAAATGCATTGATCAAAGTGCTTCTTATGACCGTTCCGCTGTGGCTTGTGGGAGTTTTGGTGTATGCTGTGGGCTGTCTGGTATCAGGGAAGTATCATCTGTCTTTTTTGTGGTTTGACCGGGAGGTGCTGCCTGGAACACTGCTTCTTGCAGCGGTGATTGCAGCGTATTTTCAACTGATCTATACGATTTCGGGAGAGAGCACCAGAGGAACGATCGTGCTGCTTGCGGTCAATGTTTTTCAGATCATGGCTTCCGGTGTTGTGATCCCTACTGCATATCTGCCGGAACTTTTTGGAAAAATCGGAACCTTTTTTCCACTGACCTTTTGGGACAGCTATTATCTGAAATTATTGTTTTTCGGAATCAAAGGGCAGGAGACAAGGCAGCTGATTCTCATGTTTGTTGTGCTTTTTGCGGCCAGCGTGTTATGGGCAAAAGCGGCAGGACATTTTGGAAAGGTAGAACGGGAGGAACATAAAAAAGGAGGCAGTCTGACCGTCGGAGGGTTTGGAAAATCAGCGCTTTTCAACTGGTACTTTTTACAGTTGAAAGCGAGGCTGAAACGCGGGACAAGCCTGCTGTTATTAGCGTCCATGTTTTTTGTGGTCTGGTTTGCCGGACAGATCTCCATGCCGCAGTCTGACAATGTGACCGTTGGAATTGTGGAAACAGACGGAGCGCATGGAAAAGAAGTGCTGGAACATCTGACACAGCGTGAAAGTCTTTTTTCCTTTGTGATGTACGACAGCAAAGAGGCGTTGCAGGAGGATGTCATTGCAGGAAAACTGGAATGTGGTTTTTATTTTTCCAACAATTTTGAAAAGAAATTTGAGCATGAAAAGTTAAAAAACAGTGTGTCGTATCTCTGTACTCCGCTTACCACAAAGGGCGAGGTGGCGCGTGAGACATTTTATGCGGCGCTGTTTGAGGTGTACGGAGCGCAGATGCTGAGTGCGAGGACAGAGCAGCTGTTTGGAGATAATGCTGCCGCAGCAGGTGATGTTCTGCTTGCCAATAATGAAAAGTATAGCAAAGGAAATGAGGTTTTTCAGGTAAATGTGGAGCAGACAGAGGCGGTACAGACGATAGAGGATGGAAAACAGGTATTTGCACTTCACGGGCTTGTGGCATTGTTTCTGTTTTTGATCATATATGTGGAATACGGACGACGTTTTGACGCCGGCAGTGGAAAACCATATTTGGCACTTCCGGCGCCACTTGGCGAAGGATTTCAGATGATGGGACTTCTCGCAGCGGGAACCGTTCCGGCGGTGGCTGGCTTGGTGTTATTGCTTTGTTCCGGGGAGAGCCGCGGACTCCTTCGGGAGATCAGCGCCATGATATTATTGCTGGCAGCCTGTATCGTGTGGATATGGATTGTTGGAAAATGGATACAAAATCTGACCAGTTTTACATCCCACATGTTCCTGCTTGTGTTGATAAATCTGGTGTTCTGCCCGGTTCTTGTGGATATTGCAGCCTTCATTCCGGCATTAAAATTCGTGCGGTACCTCTGTCCGGTGGGAATCTATCTATGGTTCATCTCTTTGTAAAATTATGGAAACGCTATCCACTATATAGAAAAATGTGTTAAAATAAGTACGATATTGTAGATAGAATATCAGATAATTGTGAAACTCATCATAACGTAAATTGAATTGTGAAAAATTAACAAAAGACATGAAAGACATTGGGGAACCGCCGGTTCTTAGAAAGCAGGTACGACATTTTTAATCAGGTCTGCGCATTTACTGCACAGACCGTGCGAAGATGATTCAGGTGTGAGCAAATTCCTATCTGCGTAGCAGATTTTAAATGAATTTGCGAAGTACTGCGAAGAATGAGCAGTACCGCTGCGAGTGACACGTAGCGGGAGCGTGTTTTCGAAAATTTTGTAAATTTTTCACAATGTAAAGTAAATGAAAAAGAGTTTCGCAATGATCAGATATTTATTTTCACACAAGGAGATTAACGCTTTTATGAAATTTTTACGAGCGATGAAAAAGATAAAGATAAAAAAGCAGATCATAGCGGCAGTTATGGCATGCGTACTTGGCATTGGAGGCATATACTCGGTGCATGCGTCCGTCATTAACGATGCAAAAAACAAGAAAAACGAAGCGCAGCAGGAGTTAGACAACTTAAACAGCCAAATTGATGAGATCCAGGCGGCACAGAGTGATCTTCAGGAGGAGATGGACGCTTATGATGACCAGCTCATGGCACTGCTCACAGATATGGATCTTCTGGAAAACGATATGGATGCAAAGCAGGATGAGATTGACCAGGCGAATGCTGATCTGGAAGTCGCACAGGAGAAAGAGCAGACGCAATATAACGCGATGAAAACGCGAATTCAGTATATGTATGAAAACGGTGACAGTAATTACTGGGAAGCGATGATGGGAGCAACGAGCATCACCGACCTTTTAAACCGTGTGGAATATGTATCCGAAGTGTATGATTACGACAGAAAGCAGCTTACTGCTTATCAGGAGACGGTACAGCAGGTGGCAGATCTGAAGGATCAGTTAAATGCACAGCTGGCAGAGATGGAAGAGTTAAAGATCAGTTATGAAGACCAGGCATCTTCCCTGCAGGCTTTGATCGCAGAAAAAAGCGCTGTGATGGATAATTTTGACGCCCAGCTTGCAAGTGCAAAAAGTCTTGCAAGTCAGTATGCAGATACGATCAAAAAGCAGAACCAGATCATTGCAGATGAACAGGCGCGCCAGGCAGCAGAAGAGGCAGCCGCAAGGCGGGCAGCGCAGCAACAACAGCAAAATGCAGGAAATCAGTCAAACACAACGGGAAATGACACAAATGCGTCAGCTTCAGGTTCAGGAACCGGTTTAACATCTTCAGGTTTAAACCCTGCACACACTACAAATGTAAGCGGAAGTGATGTGGTGGCCTTTGCGAGCCAATATGTCGGTTATCCGTATGTGTACGGCGGAAACAGTCTGACGGAGGGGGCTGACTGTTCTTATTTTGTCATGGCATGTTTCGGACAGTATGGAATCTCACTTCCGAGAAACTCTTATTCCATGCAGAGCTGCGGACAGGCAGTAAGCTATGACTGCGCACAGCCGGGAGATATCATCTGCTATCCGGGACATGTTGCAATCTATATGGGAAATGGAAGGATCGTGCATGCTTCCAGCCCGACAAACGGAATCTGTTACGGAAGTGCGACGTATCGTACGATCCTGACGATACGACGGGTGTTATAAAGGAATTGTAACTTTCTGGAAAAAGTGATATAATATCTTGCAGAGTTTGTCTATACTAACAGTTGGATAATTGCGAAACTTCTAACAAACGAACAGGGGATTCGCAGCTATCGGAAACTGACAATGAAAGAAGGAGAAATATTATGCAGTTTGAACAGTTACAAAAAGATATGATAGCAGCCATGAAGGCAAGAGATAAAGTTCGTAAAGATGCGATTTCCGCATTGGTATCCGCAGCAAAGAAAGTAGCCATTGATGAGGGATGCAGAGATAACATCAGCGAGGAGATTGTTGACCGTGTCATTTTAAAGGAGATCAAATCTGTAAAAGAGCAGATTGATACGTGTCCTGCAGAGAGAACAGATTTGAAGGAAGAATATCAGGCTAGATATGATATTTATCAGGAATATGCACCAAAAATGATGTCCGCAGAGGAAGTGGAAGCATTTATCACTGAGAAATTTGCAGATATCGTTGCAGGCAGGAACAAGGGAATGATCATGAAAAATGTGATGCCTGAATTAAAAGGCAAGGCAGAAGGAAGCGTGATCAATCAGGTAGTTGCAAAACTTTGTCAGTAAGCACCATACAGAAGGGCGCGGCGATAATATGGAGAAGCGAATACGTTTTACAATCATTCTTGTACTCATTTTGATCGTTGTCATAGCGTTTTCTTTCCAGTCGAAAGAGAAGAAGGAATATCTGGTTTACAATGAGGCATTAGATAAGACTGCGGTTACCGTGGATGATGTATCATTGACTTTGAAAGATATCGCATTTTATGTAGCTTATGAGGAAAAAACAGTTCAGGAACAGGCGATACTCTATAACCCGGACAATCCAAGACAGTACTGGAATGTTTATACAGACGGGCAGTTTGTGAAGCTTACTGCAAAACAGGCAGCATTGGATATGGCTGTGCATGATGAGATTTTTTATCAGATGGCTGTAGCAGAGGGGCGTGAAGCTGGACGTGACGGAGCAGGAATATCTTGAAAATGATGAGAGTGATTTCTGGTCTGATTTAGAGGACTGGCAGAGAGAACAATTGGGGATTTCAGAGGAAGAACTGGATTCTGAAATGGAGAAAATAGCACTGGCTGACAAATATCAGAGTATTTATGCAGAGATGAACCAAAAAGAGTACGAGGCGTATAATTTTAATGGGGAAGCCTATGAGGCACTTTTGTCGGAACATGAGTACAGTGTGAATGAAAAAGTATGGGACAGAGTGGATTTTGGCTCTGTCACGCTTGATAATTAGAAAGTAGAAAAGAGAAAAATTATGTCAGTAAAAATTGGAAGAAATGATCCATGCTGGTGTGGAAGTGGCAGAAAGTACAAGGCATGCCATGAAGCATTTGATGAGAAGATCGCAAGATATGCGTCACAGGGACATATCGTGCCGCAGCGTAACATTATTAAAAATGCAGAGCAGATCGCAGGCATTAAAGAGAGCTGTAAAATTAACATTGCAGTGCTTGATTACATTGAGAAAAATATCCATGAGGGTATGAATACGGCAGAGATTGATAAAATTGTTTATGATATGACAACAAGCATGGGCGGAATCCCGGCGCCACTCAACTATGAAGGATATCCATTTTCTGTGTGTACCTCTGTGAATGATCAGGTGTGCCACGGTTTTCCTTCCAAGGATGTGATCCTAAAGGCAGGGGATATTATCAATGTCGACTGCTCTACCATTTTAAACGGATATTTCTCTGATTCTTCGAGAATGTTCTGTATCGGTGAGGTCAGCCCTGAGAAGAAGAAACTTGTTCAGGTGACCAAAGAGTGTGTCGAACTTGGATTAAAAGAAGTAAAACCATGGGGATTTTTAGGTGACATGGGGCAGGCAGTCCACGACCATGCATTTTCCAATGGATACACAGTTGTCCGTGAAATTGGCGGACATGGTGTAGGTCTTGAGTTCCATGAGGAGCCGTGGGTAGGATATAATTCCAGACGTGGACAGGAGATGCTGATGGTTCCTGGCATGATTTTTACGATCGAACCGATGGTGAATATGGGACAGCCAGATATCTATGTTGATTCCGATAATGACTGGGAAGTGTATACAGATGATGGACTTCCATCCGCACAGTGGGAGATTATGGTGCTTGTGACGGAGGACGGACATGAAGTCCTGTGCTGGTAAGCTGAATAGTGTGAAGAAGAAAAAAGCAGCATAGCCGTGAGGCTATGCTGTATGTTTGAAAAGCTGTATGTGGAGCGGCTCGCCGAGGTATTTGATAAAATGCCGGTAGATCACGACCGCAGCGATCATAAAGCTTCCAATCTGGATGGATGGAACTTTTACGGTAAACAGCACGCATAATGCAAACAGTCCAAAAGTAACGACAGACCGGAAAGAATGTGGGCTGACCACAACGATCAGGGAAAAGAAAATAAAGAAAAATGCAAGGTACACTGCCGGACGCATCTCCGGAAACAGACCGAGCAGGACTCCAAAGGAGGCGGTAATTGCTTTGCCGCCTTTTCTTTCGGAAAAATGGAAATGCGTGTCCGAACACCGGGGCGATGAGCACCGGAATAAAAAGCAGCGAGTGAGTATCTAAAAAGCGCTGCCCGAGAAATACCGGAACAAATCCCTTGCCAGCTCTAAAATAGGGAGAGCAGCCCACAGAAAAATCCGCCGTACATAAAGGCATTTGCAACGCCCGGATTGTGGTCTGCGGGAAGTTCCCGGATATCAATGTGCCGTATGATTTTTGGCGTCCAGTAAGCAAACAGTGTGCTTCCGAGGGCAAATCCAAGAATCGTAAAGAAGAGATATAACATAAAAACCCCTTTCTATTCATGAAAAACAAGCCGTTCTAACAGACTTACGATCTGCATGGCAGCTTCAGGCTTGCGTTCTCTGCGCTGTGCCTCTGACATCTGTTCACGCAGCGAATCATTTTCAATCAGTGCTTTGCCAAGCTGTACCTGCTTTGCAAGATGCTTCGATGAGACAGAGAGATGTCTTGCACCAAAAAACTGCAGGTTTGCAGTTTCACATCCAGGAATCGGAGCCGTGTGGACAATCGGAATATTTTTTACCAGAGATTCTGTCGAGGTAAGTCCGCCCGGCTTTGTGTAAATGACATCGCAGGCATCCATAAAAAGGGATACATGATTGGTATATCCGATAATATGGACCCGTTTGTTAAAATGAAATTCTTTCCGCAAAATGCGTTCGATCTTTGCATTATTTCCACAGATGATCACAATGTGTTCTCCGTTCCGGCAACGGAGTGCTAACTCAGCCGCAAAAACAGCCAGTTTTCCAAATCCCATACTTCCGCTCATGACGAGAAACATCGGAACATCCATCGGGAGGTGCAGTTTTTTTCTTGCAGCTTCCTTAGACAGATTTCTGCAGAAATCCTGCCGCACCGGAATGCCATAGGGAAGCAGTTTCTCTTCCGGAACGCCGCGTTTTACATACTCCGGGATCAGATCCTCGTGTGGAATCACATAATAATCGAGATTTGTCTCCTCCCAGAATGGAATACAGGTGTAGTCTGTTCCAACCGCAACTGCCGGCATATGCAAAAGTTTTTTCTTTTTCATGTAAGTCATTGTCTCCGCAGGATAAAGGTGCGGAGTGAGAACAATGTCAAAATCATGTCCGTCAATATAGGAGGCTAATTTTTTTCCCAATAAGGCGTTGGCAAAATAGACGGGAGATTTCCGTCTGGAACTTGAGATCAGCATTCCTGCTTTATAAATAAATCCAAAAAAGAATGGAATATGTTTTACTATGCCAACATACGCTCCGGCAACGGCATGGGAGGTGCGTTTCCCGGATAAAAGAAACATATCCATCATTTCTACTGTATGCCCTTTTGATTCGGCGGCCTCCTTTACAGCTCTTCCGGCACTGTTGTGTCCTTCACCCGTATCACAGGATAATATCAAAATTTTCATAAATCTATAGAATACCTTTCAAATTTCGGCTATAATCAGTGTAGCATATCGTATGTAAAATTACGAGAGAGAATTCTGGCGTAAGAATATCATTCAGGAGAGAGAGCATGAAACTATCAGAAAAAAAGGGAACAGAACAGTCAAAAAAGAGATCCGTCGGAAAAGCAAAGAAAGCATCTGAGGTAATAAAAGTTCCGGGAGACTGGCTTTATATGACACCACAGGAAATCGGTGTAAGACAGATATATGAAGCATTTGGGGAACAGGATGGCTATGAATTGGAAATCTGGGAAGATGCCGGAGTTCTTGAGATTGGAATGTCAGATGGAGCTTCTGTAGATATCGAGACAGCACAGATCCATCCAAAAGACGAGCTTACGGCTTCTTTTGCAGCAGAACATCAGGTGAAAACGGTTTTCCTAGTGACCTTTAAGCCGGAAACTTATGAGGAGGCAAAAAAGGTCATGCGCAGGATCATGGATAAAACCGGCGGATTTTTCTGCGGAGATACCGAAGACTTTACACCGATGTTAGCTTGATAAAATGGAATGGTTGAAACACAGGGAAGCCAGAATAGATAAATGAGAGGCAGGATACGGATGTGAACTTTGATTACATAAAAGAGGCAGAGCCTTCTACAGATGACTTGAGACAGCTATATGATTCATTGTATCAAAATTTGGAAAAAGCAGAGGAATTATATTGGACAAAACCACAGAGATGTGGCATGATGCTGCGCAGGGCAACGGAAAAGATCTGCCGTATTTATAATGGCTATTATGAGATCCATTTTCCGGAGAGTGCTACGCTGGAAGATTATCTCTGTTATACAGGAGATGATGATCATAATGCCATGGTCAGCCGTTTTTTAAGTGTTGTGCGCAAAGAGCAGAGAGATCGTCTGGAGTGGCTTCGCGTGTGGGGCGATGAATGTGTTTTTATGGAGGAAAATCCGGATCAGATCAGGCATAATGCGGATAAACTTTATCTGAATGTCAAAAAAATGATGGTGTACATGATGGAGGCAACAAAAGAAATGTGCCTGCGCATCGATCATATGGAGAATCTGCAGGGAAGAAGTTTTGCAGATGATATTTTGCCAGGTTATCAGTCAGAAGAAGAATTAGAGGCTTTGGAAGAACAGCGGCAGAAGGAACAGCGGAAGAGTTTCTGGTCATCCCTGTTTGGAAAGAAAGAAAAGTAGAAAATACAATGAAACAGTTTTGCAGGGCTGCCAATACGGAGGTGTAAATGAAAAAAATATTATCAGGTTCCTACTATATCGTATCACTTCTGGGCGTGCTGTTTGTTGTCGGCAGTTTTCTGTTTGCAACAAATGAAACACATTTCCGGAAGGGGGAGATCGCAGGACATCAGCAGATCACGCCCCAGAGCATTACACAGGTAGATGAAATGACAAAAGAATACATTTTCTCAGGAGAGCAGTTTACGGGGAAAAATATATGTCTTGCTTTTTATTCAATCCATCTTGGTATTGAAGTGTATGAAGATGGCGAGCTGATTTATAATCTGAAGCCGGTTTCAGGTATTTTTGGCACAACACCCGGGTCTGTCTGGAATTTTCTGGAGATTGATCCGGATTGTGGGCAGGTCATTGTGAGGACACATGCTGCGTACGAGAGAGTGGGCGGCGAGACCCTGTCTTTTTATATCGGCGAGGCAGTCGATGAGGTGCTGTATCTCATACGCAATTCTGCAATAGGTGCGTGTGTGTGTCTGTTGGAACTGGCAATCGGTATATTTCTGATCATGTATTTTATCATTGGCAATAAAGGGATACGCATTGAAAACTATGTTTTGTATTTTGGATTATTTGCTGTGCTGATGGGCGCATGGTCTTTGAATGAGACGGTGATGATGGCGCTTCTGGTCAAAAATACAGTGGCAGGTTCTATTCTTGGGTATATTTTGATCATGCTTATGCCAGCACCTTTTGCGATGTTTGTGCAGGGTTTTTTAATGCCGGAAGATAAATGGGCTGCCGGATCAATCACATTTTTAAGTGTTTTGAATATGGCGGCATGCGTTCTGCTCCATATGACAGGAGTACTTGAATTTCGGAATTCTGTAACATTTACCCATATATTAATGGCTATGGATATCCTATATCTGGGATATGCATTGGTTCATTACGTGAAGAAGCACGGCATGGATAGAATCGCAAAGACGAATATTGTGGGAATTATCATTCTTTTTGCTGCATTTGCTGCAGATATTATATTTTTTTATGTTATTTCAACTGTTGTGGATATTCTGGGAAGAACAGGATTCCTTGTTTATATCTGTCTGCTGGCATGGCTTGCAGCATCAGATTCCATGGAAAAACTTCATGAAGGACAGAAAGCTGCCATCTATAAAGAACTTGCATTGAAGGATATTTTGACCGGACTTTACAGCAGGAATGCCTATGATGAATGGGAGAGAGACAATCAGCATCCGGACAAGACCGCCATTGTCATGTTAGATCTGAATAACCTGAAAAAGTGTAATGACCGGTATGGCCATGAGGCAGGCGATACCTACCTGAAAAAGGCATCGGAGATGATCACAAATGCATTTTCACAGGAGAATACAGTATATCGTATTGGTGGAGATGAATTCTGTGTGATCATGCCGGATGCCAAGGAAAATAGCATAGAAGGAGCAATGGACAGACTGAAAGAGCTTCAGAAGCAATACAAAGGAACAGATCATTCAGTGGAAGTGGAGATCGCCTGCGGCTATGCGTTCTATGATGACAATGTGGATCAGAGTTTTGTGGATACAAGAAAGAGGGCAGATACGCATATGTATGAAAATAAGCGTATGCTAAAGGGAAAGGAACCGCGTTAATTTAAAAATTGAATAATAAAAAGGATTCCCCTGCATACAATGTAAAAACAAGTATTGCAGGGGAATTTTTTTGAAAGGTTATATTGAGGAAAGAGCAATTGAGATAGCAAGATATATTATCGACAACAACACGACGGTAAGACAGGCAGCAAAGCATTTTGGGATATCGAAATCAACGGTACATAAGGATGTTACAGAACGTCTGGAAAAAATCAATGCATCTCTGGCAGCAGAGACAAGAAAAGTATTGGATGTCAATAAATCCGAGCGCCATATCCGCGGTGGGCTGGCAACGAAAGAAAAGTACTTACATATGCACGGGTAGAAGTGCAAATAAGGACAGTTTTTTAGATAAATATCATTATCAGGCATGGAAACAGCTTGCGGATAAGATAGGAGTTTATTTTGATGAGCAGATTAATGGAAGACTGCACGGAGTAAGCCGCATGGATAGTCTGGATAAAAGAAACGTTAGATGAACTTCGAAAACGCGGTTATATGCTTGCAATTGACTCCAGCAGCAAAAACACCAAAAAAATTTTGAAACAGATCGATTTGCAGGATTACTTTGATACGATCAGTGATGGAACAAATATCAAAAAATCAAAACCAGATCCGAAAGACTTCTTAAAAGCAGCAGAAATGCTTGGTCATGCACCGACAGACTGTCTGGTTGTCGAGGATGCTATGGCAGGAATTGAGGCAGCTTTTAAAGGTGGCTTTTTAAGTGTAGGACATAGCAAATCCGATTTTTAAAGATATATTGTGTCTGTAATTAGTAGAATTTCAATAAGTCTGATTTCAAGCAGATCGAGCGTGACATTCAATCTTAGGATTTCATCGGAACCTACAGTAACAAGGTGCTGATGAAATCATGGAGGGGATGTCTTTTTTGATAGTTCCAGTTCCTCGGTAGAGTTCGGTTCTAAGGTGCTCATGGCAATTCACTAGTCATAGACACTTTCCTGACTGTGGTTTACATAATGCTCTGATATTTTGTAAGAGCCAGAGGCAATATTCGAGAGGTTTAATTCCATATGAAGGTGGGGGCAGCGTCTGCAAACACGGTATAGCGGTCTGTTTCCGTCATGTCAAATCTTTCGCCATTCGCGTATAAATTGAATATTAGATGATTGTTTTGAATATGGAAATGTTGTAAGATGAATATACGAAAATATAAAGGAGCTGTTTATAAGTGAAAGATTATATTGTAAAAGAATTGGAACAAAGAATTTCTTCATTTCAGCAATTACCTTATTTGTTTGTAGGAACGGGATTTTCTATGCGTTATTCCCATGCACCTAGTTGGAATACCTTGCTATTTGATATATGGACGGTGATCAATCCAACCAAAAAAGAAAGAGATTTCAATAAATTAAAGCAAAAAATAGAGATGGATATCGCTTCAACAAAACCAGATTTAAATGCAGAAGAACAGAAGTATTATGTAAATCCGATACTTGCATCAGTTATTGAGAAAGAGTTCAATGATAGATATTATTCAGACGATGGATTTGACATAAACGTTTTTAGAGAAGATGAAAATGATGATATAATTGACAAGCATCTCAATCCATTTAAATATTTAGTTGCAAAGCAAACAAGCCAGATGACAATAGATGAAACAATGCCGGGATTTAAAGAGTTGGCATTCCTGACCAAAAATCAGAATAAGTTTGCGGGGATAATAACAACTAATTATGATGAATTGCTTGAAAAAATATTCAAAGATTTTTCTGTTTTAGTTGGTCAGGATAGTTTGTTGGTCGCTAATTCATTGAATATTTTCGAAATATTTAAAATACATGGATGTTGTAGTAAGCCGGATAGTATAATTCTGACAGAAAAGGATTATGCTAATTTTGAGAAAAAGTTAAAATATTTATCAGCAAAACTATTAACGATTTTTGTTGAACATCCTATCATTTTTATTGGGTATGGTTTGGGAGATGTTAACATTAGACAGATTTTTAGTGAAATAGCAGAATGTCTAACTGTTGAGCAGTTGGAGAAAATCAAAGATAATTTTATTTTTATTTCTCCAGCATTTGAAAAAGAGGAAGCTTTTAACAAGAATACGATGACATGGGGAAGCCGGTCAATTATTATTAATGAATTTGTACTGGAAGATTATAGTATCGTATACCAGACTTTAGCTAAAATACAAAGTTCCATGCCGATAAAATTGGCAAGAAAATTACAAGATATGGTGTGTAATTTTGTGTATTCGGCTGAAGCACAAAATAATATTTTGTTTGGAGATATTAATAGTCCTGATTTAGATGATGAAAAAGCTGCAATTTATTTTGGAAAAGCGGATACAGTAACTCAAATAGGGTTCAGCTATTTTGGAATAGATGAAATATTGGAAGATGTGCTTTTTGACAATAAGCCATATCTTGTTAATTCGCAGTTGATTGATAAAACATTTAAAAATATACGAAGCAGTGCTGGAAGTACGCTTTTACCAGTATATAAATATATTAAAGCGTTAGGTTACTCTTTGAGTAGTATTCCACTAAATTACAATATTGTAGATGGATATGATGATCCAGATATTCGACCAACTTCATCGGACACGAAGAATTATATAAAAAAGGGCTCAAATTTTAATAGTATAAGAGAAATTGAGGAGACATATCCCAATCATATTCCAAAACAAGTTGCTAATATAAAGGAATTTGCAAGGAAAATTTCAACGGAAGAATTAGAAGATTATTTAAAGAAATATTATAACACAGAACTGTATCAGAGATATAAGTCATTATTTAGAAAATTAATAGCATTATACGATTTTAAAAAATATTCATAGAAATTAAAGAAGGTACAATCCCTTCAATTCAGATTTCTGAAAAGAAACCATCCAAGAAGTTCATATACCTTGTACTTTTAATGTATTACCTTTACAAGATTATTATACATAAAAAAAAGAAAAAAGCAATTGGTGATAATGCCAGTTTTAAGAATGAAAATTAGAAAAAAATCTACGTGTATACATTTGGATAGGGAAGAATAGGAGTGACAACGAATGAAAAACAAAAAATGGAAACAATTTGAAAAACTAACAGAACAATGTTATATGAATATGATTGGAGCCGATAAGGATGGGATCTGCTGGGAAAAGGCATTTGAGCTTTTAATGGAGATCGTCCGGGAAGAAAGACAAAAAGAACCGAACTGGTGTCAGGGAGTATACATGTTGGACGAAAACACAGATTATCAATATGATATTTCAGAATGGCTGGAAGATTGTCTGGATGAGATAGACATGAGAGAAGAGTATGAGGTACTTCTCGGTATGTGTGATACTTTGCTGAGTTTGTTTTCATGGCCCGACTACACAGGCTCTGATCTGAAATTCAGAAAAAGTTCTGTATTGGAGGCTCTTGGAAGAAATAATGAAGCAGTATCCTTTGGCTGTAAATGGTTTGAAAAGGAACCGGAGAATATTATGGCAGCGACCGCTTATGTCTATGCATTGATCGGGGCAAAAGAATATGAAGCAGCAGAAAAACTGATTCATCAGTTCATCATAGACGAATCAGAATGTCTTGAAGAAAATGAAATTATGTTCCGTGCCGCAGCAAAGTATTATGCAGCAATAGGAGATAAAACCAAAAAGAAACAGTTAGATAAAGTGTTAAAAGAATACGAAACTTATGTGGACAGAATGATTGAAGAAGAATGGTTAGGCAGTGACGAAGATGGCTGGGAGGATGAAGAGCTGCCATTTGATTGAAAAAATTTAGGTATACACATAAATGAAAATGAGCTTAATGAGTAAATAGTCCTTGCATTTCTTTTATGCACGTGTATAATAAAATTGTTGTTGAAGGCAATACATCATCACATAAATGGTGTGGATAACTGAAAAGAATATATCATATGGCGGCGATTAGTGAGACAGCCGGCAGGATGATATTGGAAAACGGGGTGCTCGCACAGGCGGGCTGAGAGTAAGCGGATGCTTTAACCCAGAACCTGATTTGGATAATGCCAACGTAGGGAGATAATGGATCACAAGTGTGTGTTTTTTTGTGTGCAGGAATCTTTGGTTGGGTTCCTGCATTTTTTAATATGAAGAAGGCAAACAGCATGAACATCACAAGAGAACAGTTAAAATTATACGCTGTCACAGACCGCAGCTGGCTTGGCAGCGAGACACTGTATGAGCAGGTAGAGAAAGCGTTAAAAGGCGGCGTGACCTTAGTGCAGCTTCGGGAGAAAACTCTTGATGAGGCTGCTTTTGTGAAAGAAGGACAGGAGTTATTAGAACTTTGTCATCATTATAATGTACCGCTTATCATCAATGACAACGTGAAACTGGCAAAAAAAATCCATGCAGACGGAGTTCACATCGGACAGTCTGATATGGAGATAAAAAATGCAAGAGAGCTTCTTGGAGCAGATAAGATTATCGGCGTGACAGCAAAGACGATAGAGCAGGCAAAAGCAGCAGAAACTGCCGGAGCAGATTATCTTGGAAGCGGAGCAGTTTTTGGAACAAGCACGAAAGCAGATGCAAAACCGATGGAATTAGATTTGTTTCAGGAAATCTGTGAGAGTGTAACAATTCCGGTTGTTGCGATCGGAGGGATCAACGCAGACAATGTCCTTCGGCTGAAAGGCAGAAAGATGGCGGGAGCAGCAGTTGTCAGCGGCATTTTCGCATGTGAAGATATTGAAAAAGGAACAAAAGAATTACTTGAAAAAGTAGCAAGTATCATTTAATTAGGTAGGAACTGCAGAGCAGTTTTTATATACAGCGGCAGATTGGGGGCACCACCTTAGGTCGCTATACAAAATTAATGCAAAAGAAAGATTTTTCTTCGGAAAAACAAGGAGGATTGTATGTACACAGCATTAACAATCGCTGGAAGTGATTCCAGTGGAGGCGCCGGCATCCAGGCAGATATTAAGACTATGACCGCAAACCGCGTTTACGCGATGAGTGCGATCACGGCTTTGACTGCCCAGAATACGACCGGCGTAACAGATATTATGGAGGTGACTCCAAAGTTTTTGGCAGAGCAGCTGGATAGTATTTTTACGGATATCAATCCGGATGCAATTAAGACCGGGATGGTTTCATCAAGTGAACTGATCGAGACGATTGCGGACAAACTGACAGAATACCACGCAAAAAACATTGTAGTGGATCCTGTTATGGTGGCTACCAGCGGAGCAAGACTTATCAGCGAGGAAGCCATTGGAACATTGAAAAGTAAATTATTGCCTCTGGCAACTGTTATCACCCCAAATATCCCGGAAGCAGAAGTGCTTTCTGAGATGGAGATCAAAACAGAAGCAGATATGGAAAAAGCAGCAGAGACCATCTGTAACACCTTAGGTTGTGCAGTTTTATTAAAGGGTGGACATCAGTTAAATGATGCCAATGATCTTCTTTTCCAGAAAGGGAAAGAGCCGGTATGGTTCCACGGAAAAAGAATTGACAATCCAAATACCCATGGAACAGGTTGTACCTTATCTTCCGCAATTGCATCAAATCTTGCAAAAGGAAGAGACTTGGAAACCTCTGTCAAGTATGCGAAAAACTATATTTCCGGCGCACTTGCCGATATGCTTGACCTTGGAAAAGGAAGCGGCCCTATGAATCATGCATTTGCAATCGAAGGAGAATATGAAAGATGAGTGAAAAAAGAACTTCCGTTTTTTCAAACGGTTTAATCTGGTTTGGGGCAGGAGTGTCTTTAGCTGAGATCCTGACCGGTACCTATTTCGCACCACTTGGTTTTGGAAGAGCAATGGCAGCAATTCTGCTCGGACACCTGATCGGCGGACTCATGATGTTTGCCGCAGGAATGATCGGGGCAAAAGAGCGGAAAAGTGCCATGGAAACTGTAAAAATGAGTTTCGGTGAGAAGGGAAGCCTTCTCTTTGCAGTATTAAACGTGCTGCAGCTTGTCGGCTGGACTGCTATCATGATCTATGATGGTGCACTCGCAGCAGACGGCCTGTTACATAGCGGTATATGGATCTGGGCAATTGTGATCGGAATTTTGATCATAGTGTGGATCTTTATCGGACTGACCAATCTTGGAAAGTTAAATACCGTTGCAATGACCGCACTTTTTGTATTGTCACTGGTACTTTTTAAGGTGATCTTCTTTAATACAGATTTTGTAATGCCGATCGCAGTAAGTGACGATATGATGACTTTTGGAGCTGCGGTAGAGCTTGCAGTCGCAATGCCTCTTTCCTGGTTACCGCTTATCAGCGATTATACGAGAGAAGCAGAAAAACCATTCGCAGCAACCTTTACAAGTGTACTCGTATACAGCGTAGTCAGCATTTTTATGTACATGATCGGTATGGGAGCCGCTATTTTTACCGGCGAATACGATATCGCACAGATTATGTTAAAGACAGGTCTTGGCGTTGTGGGATTACTGATCATTGTATTCTCAACCGTTACAACAACGTTCTTAGATGCTTATTCCGCAGGAGTTTCCTGTGTTTCCATTTCTTCTAAAATTCAGGAGAAATGGGCAGCGATCATTGTTACTGTGATCGGAACGATCGCAGCGATCGTTTATCCAATGGATAACATTACAAACTTCTTATATCTGATCGGATCTGTTTTTGCTCCGATGATCGCAGTGCAGATTGCAGATTACTTCATTTTGAAGAAAGCGGATTCTGAAAAAAATGCTTTCCAGTGGCGTAATCTGATCGTATGGCTTGCCGGATTTATTATTTACCGCATAGTAATGCACGTAGATACTCCGCTTGGAAATACTCTGCCGGATATGGTGATCACAGTCGTTCTCTGCCTGATTGTGGAAAAGGTTGCAGAAGCAATGCGAAAATGAGGACGAAAGAATGAAAAAATCTAACTTAAAGAAATTAACAGTCACAGCAATTTTAGCAGCAGTAGCCGTAGTGGGAAGCTTATTTTCCTTCCCGGTATTCGGTTCAAAATGTGCACCGGTACAGCATATGGTAAATATTTTATGTGCAGTTACCGTAGGTCCTTGGTGGGCACTGGCACAGGCATTTATCGCATCTTTGATCCGTAACTTATTAGGACTTGGAAGCCCGCTTGCATTCCCGGGAAGTATGTGCGGTGCATTACTTGGCGGCCTGCTGTATAAATATGGAAAGAAACTTCCGTTTGCTTACATTGGAGAAGTAGTGGGAACCGGTATTCTCGGCGGAATGCTTTCTTATCCGGTTGCATATCTTGTTATGGGAAACACAGCAGCAACATTGTTTATGTTCGTAGTGCCATTCCTCATCAGTACCTGTGGAGGAACAATCATTGCAATCATTATCACACTGCCATTAAAAAAATCAGGTATGCTCGGAAAAATGAAGGACAGTCTGGAAGAGTAGATGAAAGTTTTTCTGCGCACTCTTTAATTTCTTATAAAGGAAGAGAAAGATGCAAAGAAAGCCTGTCGGGATTTTATGTCCCGGCAGGCTTTCTTTGCATGTAACATTATGAAAGGGAGTTTCCTTTTTTGCAACGGAGAATTCCAAGAAGCAGCAGTACCGGAAAGATAATTCCTGCCAGAATACCCATTTTCAGGTTGTCTCCCAAAGAATCTGAAATCATTCCAACCAAGGTGGGACCTCCTGCACAACCCATATCTCCACCTAGTGCCAGTAATGCAAACATAGCTGTCCCACCTTTTGGCAAAGCTGCGGATGCTTTGCTGAATGTCCCTGGCCACATGATTCCTACTGAGAGCCCACAAACCGCACAGGCAATCAGATTTAATAACGGAGCCCGGAATAATGAAATCCCCAGATAGGATAAAATACATAGTAAACAACTATAAATCATAAAGTGATCTAAATTGATACGATCGCCATACTTGCCATAAAATAATCTTGAGGTTCCCATTAGAATCGCAAAAGCCATCGGTCCGGCTAAATCTCCTGCGGCTTTGGAAATTCCAAGTCCTTTTTCCGCAAAAGCCGAAGCCCATTGGCTTACTGCCTGTTCACTTGCCCCGGCACATATCATCATAATCAGTAAAATCCAAAAAACTTTCAGCCGGAACAATTCTTTTAATCCAAGACCGGTTTCGCCATCCTCAAGCAGAGGTGCAATTGGTACCTTTGCAAAAACAAAAGCATTTCCAATAGGAATGACTGCCCAGATAATAGCTAATATTTTCCAGTTATCGATACCCGCTGCATAGAAAAACAAAGTTGATAAAAGTACAACTCCGGCATGTCCCCAGCAATAAAAAGAATGGAGCAGGCTCATCGCTTTCTCTTTATTATCAGACGGGCAGGCCTCAACGACAGGACTGACCAGAACTTCCAGAAGTCCACCACCTATGGCATAAATCATTACTGCAATCAAAATTCCGATAAAGGGAACCGGTAAAATTTCAGGTAAAACTGTAAGAAGAAGTAATCCTGCCGCTGCAAGGGCATGAGCTGCGATCATGGATACCCGATAGCCTATTTTATCGATGAATCTGACAGAAAGAAGATCGACCAGTAGTTGTATTCCAAAATTAAAAGTTACCAGTAAAGTGATCTGGGAAATCGGAACATGGTAGCTTTTCTGAAAAAATAAGAAAAGTAATGGTGTAAAATTGTTCACGACAGCCTGTACAATATAACCTACAAAACAGGCAGTGATCGTCTTATTATATTGGTTTTTCATTTGTCTTTTATTCTCCTTTGACAAATGTGATTATATCGCAAAGATTGTGTGCAGTCATTGTACAAAATTGCATATTTATAGTACAATATGGTAAAAATTAGTATTTATAAGGAAATGCATTATGGACTATTTTAAGATAACTACAGATGAAACACTGCGGGAAACGGTTCAGCATGGCAGTGAACGTTATCCTTTTGCATATTATCCTGAGGATATCTGGCAATTTGATTTTCACCGTATCGACTGGCACTGGCATCATGAGCTGGAATTTCTTTATGTTGCAGAAGGCACAGCAATCTGCTTTATCGGTACAAGCAAAGTAGAACTGCATAAAGGCTGCGGCATATTTATTAATAGTGGTGTGTTACACTGTTTTGAAGCACGATCCAGCACATTTACGCCTAATATTGTTTTTTCACCAACTCTGCTGGCATCCGAAAACAGCCTCATTTATGAAAAATATATTCTGCCGGTGATAAATTCAGCAGTAGAATATCAGATTTTTGATCCAAACAGTACATCGGAAAGAAGTGCTTTACAGCTTATGTTACAGATTTTTGAACTTCAGGAAAATGGGCAGGATAATGAATTATGTACCATACAACTTCTGTTGCAGTTCTGGAATATATTGTTTAAAGATGGAGGCTTTAATTCTGATTCGGACAATCTCCAGCGGCTAAATCATAATCAGGCAAGACTGCAAATTATGATGCAGTATATACAGGAACACTATGCGGAAGAAATTACACTGGAAATGATTGCGGCATCGGCATCTATCAGCAAAAGTGGAGCGTTACATATTTTTCAATCCGGCATACATTGTTCGCCGGTAGCGTATCTGATCCAATACAGGCTGGCACAGGCTGCCAGACAACTTTATACCACTCAAAAATCAGTTGCCTCCATTGCAAATGAAACCGGATTTACAAGTGCCGGCTATTTTTGCCGGAAGTTCAGACAGTATTATAATAGAAGTCCAAAGGAATACAGAAAGAAAAAAACGGAAGAAAGTTCTTAAAGTTTGTTTTATAACTACACATTATAAAAAGCGTGTGTTATGATAAGGTCTGATGTGGAATCAGAAATAGATAATAAAAAATGACAGAGAAAATCAGAACACTACATAAGAGAGACGAGGAATCATGAGTATTTCAGAAAAATATATAGCAGAGCTTTATAACAAAATACAGGAAGAGCGACCGATCATCCATTGTATTACCAATGCTGTGACAGTGAACGACTGTGCAAATATTTTACTGGCAGCGGGGGCGTCGCCGACAATGGCACACCATCCGCTTGAGGTGGAAGAGATCACCGCAGGTACGAAGGCACTTGTCTGTAATTTTGGCGCAATAGCTGATTACGAGGCGATGGAAAAGGCTGGAAGAGTGGCTGGCGAATTAGGACATGCCATTGTCATTGATCCTGTCGGGGTATCAGGTTCGAGTTATCGGAGAGAAAAGTGCCAGATGCTGATCGAAAACATCCATCCAACCTGTATCCGTGGAAACTATTCAGAGATCCGGGCACTGATGGAGCATTGCAGTACGGTGACAGGTGTGGATTCCGGCGATAAAAACCTGGATACAGAAGCGATGAGGCAGTATGCAGGCAAATATCATTTGATTCTGATTGCTTCCGGGGAAAAAGATATTATCACAGATGGAACCGCCATTTATATTTGTGAAAATGGGGATGTGAAAATGGCAAAGATCACAGGCAGCGGATGTATGTCTTCGGTTATGCTGGGGGCGTTTTTGGGAACAGAGCCTTCGGTGCAAAGCGCGGCAGCCTGCTGTGCTTTTGTCGGGATCGCAGGAGAACTTGCATCGGAAAAAACAGATGCATGTGGAGGTGGAACAATGACGTTCCGCAACTTTTTCATTGATGAAGTATCTTTGATGACACAGGAAAAAATGAGTAGATGTAAGGTGCACATATGATTACATTAAATGATTATCACATAATGTATACAAAGAAATGTTTGAATTAGATAAAAAATTCGTGAAATTTAAACTATTATACGAAGAAAAAGAATATGCTATTATAATCACACGACGTGCAGCCGAACAGCGATCGCAGAGATTGTTGTCCGGCTGCATTTTTGTCTGTGAAAAATAAAGGAAAAGAGGAGAATAAAATTATGCCAAAAACAAAATTACAGGAAGTTGTTTTTACCATTTTGATGGTATTTGTCATGGTTTACGCCATGATCTGTTACAACATTGCACTGAATATGGGAGGAATGAGCAACATCGTATTCTTAAATGCATTTCATGAATTAGTGATCATGGGACCGATCGCATTTATTTTAGATTTCTTTTTATATGGAAGTCTTTCAAAAAAACTTGCATTCCGCATTGTGACACCGGGTGTGGATAAGCCAATCATGCTTATTTTAGCAATTTCATCCATCACCGTATGTCTGATGTGTCCAACCATGAGCTTTTTTGCTACTTTATTATTTAAGAGTGCAGGAAAAGAATTTATTGCGGTCTGGTTTCAGACAACTGCATTAAACTTTCCGATGGCATTTTTCTGGCAGATCTTTTTTGCAGGTCCGCTTGTCCGTGCTATATTCGGAATGATTTTTAAGGAAAAAGAACCGCAGGTCATGAAAGAAGAAGCGGAATACTTAGAGGGCGGAGAAGCAAGATAATCCTTAAAAGGTAATACTATGTCCGGTATTTGGAAAAATAAGTGCGGCAGCGCAGTCAGTAACAAAAATGAAAACCCAAAACATATTCCATTTTTTTCGGAAATCAAGCGAAATATGATACCACCATTTTTGCAATATTTTTGAAAAAATGCAAACCCACAGAACGCCTGCAACGCCAAAACCTAACGCAGAAACCAGACAGATATACCCACGGAAATCAAGAAAATATCCGCTGTAATCCCAGTAACGTAAATTCCAGAAGAGATCAAGAAACCATCCAATCACAAGTTCTAAACCGGAGCCTAAAAGGGCAGAGAGGAAAAAGACAGTGACAGGGTGGTTTTTCTTATATTTTCCTGAAGAATCTGGCAATAATTCACGAGGGGATAATATAACCGAAAATAAAACTGCGCCAATCCCATAAACAGGCAGCCACGGACCGTAGAGAAAACCACGGTTTCGAAATGTTCCTTCTTTTACAAGGAAAATCAGAACCTCCCACACATAACCGCAGACAGAGCCTGTGAAAAAGAAAAAAATCATAAGTGAGAGAATATTTTGTATTGTATTCTGCTCCGGTTTGCAGAGTCTGGTAAAATCCGGAAGGTGTTTTTGCTTTTTCATGGAATAAGTATGCTGCCGGAGACGAAAATTATGTATGAAAAAAGAGACGGATATGAAATCAATAAGATGGTTCATCTGTATTTCCTAAAACAGAAAGAAGGATAATGAATTAGAAATAGAAATTAGAAGTGGAAATCAGAAAAATAAAAATCAGAATTGAAAATCATAAATGGAAACCAGATATGGAGATCAGGAGCAAAAATGATTGACAGAGAAAACAGATCAGCGTATGATAAGAAACACTAATTTTCAGAATATTTTAAATAATACAATGCACGCTTGCGAATATTCTGTTGAATAAAAACAGGTTTTGGGAGATGCTTTGTGAGACATCAGGAGGGAAAAGAATGGATTTACAATTAGTGAAAATGAGTGAAAAATTCAAACCACAGCTTTTGGATATGATGGATGAATGGACGAAAACCGGGAAACCATTATTCCATGGGCAATCCGGAAAGTCGATTATCATGATTTTGATGCTTATCTGAAAAGTCTGGAAGAATCGGAGCAAAAGAGGGATATGTACCTGCATCCACTTTTTCGCATATGACAGGGAACGCGATATTCTGGTTGGAGCAGTCGATATCAGACATTCCCTTAACGAAGCATTATTGTTAGATGGAGGCCATATCGGAGACGGTGTGCGTCCTTCGGAACGAAGGAAAGGATATGCAACAGCGGTGATCGCATTAGCGTTAGACGAGTGCAGAAAGCTGGGAATTGAAAAGGTACTTATGGTATGTAATAAGGAAAATACCGGTTCAGCAAAAGTATCCAGAACAACGGAGGAGTTCTGGAAAATGAGATAAATGTAGAGGGCGAGACGGTACAGCGCTACTGGATACAGTTGTAGAGGTTATGATCAACTGCTAAGGTTACGATCAACTTTAAAAATTGCGTGCCAATTAAGCAAAACTATGCTACAATGAAACGAGCGATAATTTCATTTGTAGATTCAGATAAAATGGAACTATCAGAAATGCTGTTCTGACATAAATCAGGACATTACAGAAATGAGAATACAGGAGGACAAAGGGCTGACTATGGAAAATATTTTTCCCAGGAAAAGTAATCGTCATCGACTTCGGCGGTCAGTACAACCAGCTGGTTGCAAGACGTGTCAGAGAATGTAACGTTTACTGTGAAATCTATTCCTATCGAACAGACATCGAGCAGATCAAAGCCATGAATCAAAGGGAATCATTTTGACCGGAGGACCAAACAGCTGCTACGAGCCGGATTCACCAACCTATACCAAAGAATTATTTGAACTTGGCATTCCGGTTTTGGGACTTTGCTATGGTGCACAGTTAATGATGCACGTGTTAGGAGGCAAAGTTGAGAAGGCACCGGTGCGTGAGTATGGTAAAACAGAAGTAATGGTGGATACAACTTCTCCATTATTTGGAAATGTTGCACCGACGACCATCTGCTGGATGAGCCACTTTGATTATATTTCAAAACCAGCACCAGGTTTTAATATTGTTGCACACACGGCAGATTGCCCGGTTGCAGCAGCAGAAAACAGAGAGAAAATTTATATGCGATCCAGTTCCACCCGGAAGTACTGCACACCGAAGAGGGAAGCAAAATGCTCCACAACTTCGTAAGAGGCGTGTGTGGATGTGCCGGAACATGGAGAATGGATTCTTTCGTTGAGAGTACGATCAAGGATATCCGAGAAAAAGTCGGTGATGGAAAAGTACTTCTTGCATTATCCGGCGGTGTAGATTCCTCTGTTGCAGCAGGACTTTTATCCAGAGCCATTGGAAAGCAGCTCACCTGCGTATTCGTTGACCACGGTCTTCTCCGCAAAATGAGGGAGATGAAGTCGAGAGCGTATTCGGACCAAATGGTCAGTTTGACTTAAACTTCATCCGTGTCAATGCACAGGAGAGATACTACAACAAACTTGCAGGCGTTACAGAGCCTGAACAGAAACGTAAAATCATCGGAGAGGAATTTATCCGTGTATTTGAAGAAGAAGCAAAGAAAATCGGGCTGTTGATTTCCTTGCACAGGGAACCATCTATCCGGACGTAGTGGAAAGTGGTCTTGGCGGTGAATCCGCAGTGATCAAATCCCACCACAACGTAGGAGGACTTCCTGATTTCGTTGATTTCAAAGAGATCATTGAGCCACTCCGCAACCTGTTCAAAGACGAAGTCCGCAAAGCAGGTCTTGAACTTGGCATTCCGGAAAATCTTGTTTTCCGTCAGCCATTCCCGGTCCTGGACTTGGAATCCGTATCATCGGTGAAGTGAATGCAGACAAAGTCCGCATTGTACAGGATGCCGATTACATCTACCGCGATGAGGTGGACAAAGCAGTTGCCGCCTACAAAAAGAGCACGGCAAAATCCATCCTGGATGCCAAACCAGTACTTTGCAGCCCTTACCAACATGCGTTCCGTTGGTGTTATGGGTGATGAGAGAACTTACGACTACGCAGTTGCACTGCGTGCAGTCAATACGGTTGATTTCATGACAGCCGAGTCTGCCGAGATTCCGTTTGCAGTACTTCAGACGGTTATGAGCAGAATTATCAATGAGGTGCGTGGGGTGAATAGAGTATTCTATGATCTGACGAGTAAACCACCGGGAACGATTGAGTTTGAATAAACAAAATGCTTAGTAAAACCGGCGTTTATGCGGGTTTGCAGCACTTTAAAAGTCTTTGATAACAAATTGATAACAGTTGCATGAGAGCCATTATTCTTATAATCCGGTGGTTTTAAGGTTAGAGAATGATTGACAGGTGGTTGTGCAACTAATAAATCCATATTATTTAGAAAGCCCTTAGCTGTGGGTAAAACTCATGGCTAAGGGCTTTTGTCGTATTTATTTATCTGGTTTGAGTTTGTCTTGGAACATTTCGACCAGAGTGTCGCTAAGTGCCTGTGATGGGACTTTGCCCATGTTTGAGTGGTATCAAACTCCGGGTAGTGGTAACGCCACTCATCGTATTTGTCTTTACTGATTTCTTCAGAAGATAGCTTGTCAGCCTGTTCTTTCCAGGCATACAGCAATTTCCGGAGTTCGTGAGCGTCTTTGCCTTTGGAAGTATCGACTTTCAGACAGATTTCTCCGTCTTCTGATTCACTGACAGTCAGACCGTACAAATCTTCAAGGGTAAACAAAGTGTGCATCAGTCCGATATAGCTGTCAATGTCCGGCACATCAAGGGCATGAGGGGAAACATCCAGAGCCTGTGCCAGTGCAGCAGTAAGTTCCGCTTTCGGTTTCTTGTTCCTGTTTCATATTGTGCTAAACGTACATCGGCACTTCGCTCAGGAAAGCCGACAATCGTACCAAGATATTTTTGTGTCATCCACGCAGAATGCGGAAAAATGGATTCTCTCCAATCGCCATAACGTGTCCACTCCTTGTATGTATTTTACAATGAGTATAGCAGATATGTTTAGGAGAAGTCAAGATAATACAAAACAAAAAGTTTAATATTTTCAGAAAAGCCACTTGACACAAGCAAATATGCTTAGTATAATAAGTTCAAATTAAGCAAATAAGTTTAATAAAACAAAATGACCGTCCGAACAGTATAAACCGCCAAGACCTTGCCAGACGGCAAGCGAGCGCCTGATCTATTACGGTATATCGGGACAGCACAGTGCCGAACAGGGAATACCTGCTGGAACTTCATTCGGATAGAACGGCAATCAAAACGAAAGAAAGGACTGATTATATGAAAAACAGATTTATTTGTGCCGAAGAAGTGGCACAGGAACTAAGCGTATCAAAGCCGTATGCTTACAAGCTAATCCGTCAGTTGAATGAGGAACTGAAAGAAAAAGGCTTTATTACTATTTCAGGACGGGTAAACCGCCAGTATTTCTATGAAAGGCTCTACGGAGCAGGAAAGGAGGATGAATAATGCCGGTATTCAAAAACGAGAGCAATGGAACATGGTATGTGATGGCGAGATATGTCAACTGGAAAGGCGAGCGTAAGCAGAAATGCAAGCGTGGATTTTCTACCAAGAAAGAAGCACAGGAATGGGAGCGAATGTTTCAGTTGCAGAACTCCTCTGATATGGATATGAGTTTTGAAGCTTTTACCGAACTGTATATCCGGGATATGAAAAGCCGTCTGAAGGAGAATACATGGCTGACAAAGGAGCATATCATCCGCACAAAGATTTTACCTTATTTCGGCAAGTTGAAAATCAGCGAGATTTCTACAAAAGAGGTTATCGCATGGCAGAATGAGATGCTTGCCTATCGGGACGAAAAGAAAAAGCCATACTCACAGACCTATCTGAAAACGCTGCACAATCAGTTGTCCGCTATCTTCAATCATGCGGTGCGGTATTATGAGCTGCGTTCCAATCCAGCCGCTAAAGCGGGAAATATGGGAAGTGAGGAACACAAGGAAATGCTGTTCTGGACGAAAGAAGAATACAAGAAATTCTCATTTGAGATGATGGACAAGCCTGTTTCCTTTACGCTTTTGAAATGCTCTACTGGTGCGGCATCCGTGAAGGAGAACTGCTGGCACTGACCGCCGCTGATTTCGATTTTGAGAAAGAAACGGTCAGAATCAATAAGTCCTATCAGCGATTACACGGCGAAGATGTGATTACCACACCGAAAACAAAGAAAGTAACCGCATCATCAAAATGCCGAAGTTCCTATGTGAAGAAATGCAGGAATATTTGCAGATGCTTTACGGATTGAAGAAGAAAGACCGAATCTTTACAGTCACAAAAGTTATCTTCATCACGAGATGGACAGAGGTGCGAAAGCCGCAGGCGTAAAACGAATCCGTATCCATGATTTACGGCACAGCCACATCAGCCTGTTGATTGATATGGGATTTTCAGCGGTGGCGATTGCAGACCGTGTAGGGCATGAAAGCATTGACATCACTTACCAGTACGCTCATCTGTTCCCGTCAAAGCAAACGGAAATGGCAGATAGATTAGACGATTTAGGGAAAGGAGAGATTGAAAATGTCAGCTAAGAACAGAGATAACAAAACCGTTGGAGAAACATCACAGTAGGGTTTCGGTATCGCCCGAAGAAAATGAACTCATTAACAAGGCAGTTGCCTTATCGGGACTGCCAAAGCAGGAATACTGTTACCGCCGCTGTCTGAATCAGGATGTAGTGGTACAGGGCAATCCCAGAATATTCAAGGCACTTAAAACGGAACTTGCCACTGTGCTCACAGAATTAAAGCGGATTGAAGCAGGAAACGGTGTGGATGAAGAACTGCTGAATGTCATTGAACTGATCGCTGTTATTATGGGCGGTCTGAAAGGAGAGGACGAGGATGGAAAATAAAAAAAAGACTGCCCCGGATGTATCTGTTGGCGCAGATACGGAGCAGCAATTCGTAAAACACTACAAGTAGTATATCCGAGAATGGTGGAAATATCAAGAGTTTTGAGGAATTGCAGAGAAATGCAGTTGCGATCAGACCCGTCCTATCTCCAGACAATCTCCATGAATGAACTGTTTGACACACAGTATCGGAGTAAGCAGCCGTTGATTGACGGTCTGCTCTACCCCGGCACTTATATCTTTGCAGGTTCGCCCAAACTGGGGAAGAGCTTTCTGATGGCACAGCTTGCCTACCATGTCAGCACAGGTACACCGCTTTGGAATTATACCACCCGAAAAGGAACGGTGCTGTATCTGGCACTTGAGGACGATTACCGCCGCTTGCAGGAGCGTCTGTACCGGATGTTCGGGACAGAAGTACCGATAATCTTTACTTCTCTGTTTCTGCCAGCCAGCTTGAAATGGACTGGATGAACAGCTTGCAAGATTTGTGGCAGAGCATAAGGACACGAAGCTGATTATCATTGATACGCTTCAGAAAGTGCGTGAGGTTGGCGGCGATAATTACAGTTATGCAAATGATTATCAGATTATGGCAAGACTGAAAAGTTTTGCGGATGCTCACGGACTTTGCTTACTGCTCGTACACCACACGAGAAAGCAGAATGCGGATGATAAGTTTGACATGATTTCCGGGACAAGCGGACTGCTTGGGGCGGCAGACGGACGTTTCTTCTTCAGAAAGAAAACGGACAGGCAATGCCGCAACACTGGAAGTATCGGGCAGAGATCAGCAAGACCAGAAGCTGTATCTTATCCGCAATACAGAAACATTGTTGTGGATTTGCAAAAGGCAGAAACGGAATTATGGAAAGAACCGCCAGAGCCGTTACTGGATGAGATTGCGGAGCTTGTTATGAAAGACAATCCTTATTGGGAGGGTTCTCCAACGGCACTTGTTGCACTGATAAATGTGGACATTCAACCTCATGTTATTACAAGAAAGCTGAATGTTCTTGCAGGAAGGTTGTATGCAGAGCATGGGATTCTCTTTCGGAGTGAGCGTGTCCATGAGGGACGGAAACTAAGGCTCTGGAAAGACAATACAGAGAATGCGTGACAGTACGTGACGGTTGTGACGGTATTTTGACAGCGGGCGGTATCAAAATAACCGTCACGACTGTCACATACCGTCACGGAAAGGATGGATAAGATGGGAAATGTGCAAATATCACAGGAATTATTTATGCAGTTGCTCCGCTTTCACTTGGTTGAAGATGGGAGCTGTGAGAAAGAAATCAAGCAGGGATTGGAGAAAAACTGGACAGAATGGTCATGCGTGACCTGTATGGAAAATTTAAAACTGCTCCGACAGAGGAAGAACGGAACGGGCGAGAAAAGAGTATCTGGACAGACGTGGAGTGCCGGAGAGTTTCCGATGGTAATTCTTCCTTGGTGATAAGAACAGGAGTGGCACGCCCCTGTTAAGCATAGACAAGGAGAAATCTGGAAAGGAGAATCATGCAATGAGAGAAGGAAGATTAGGTTATAACTGTGAAAATGGAAGATATGGATTGCTGTCAATGGACTTATGGATTGATACGGGATTTCACTGCGGAGAGTGTATGGAAGTTCTGGTAGATGATCAGTGGGTAAAGACCAGGATGGAAATGAATCTGGCGAGGGAATGGTATCTGGTGGGAACGCCCTATTGCGGTGATCTGGAGTATGTACGGGCAAGGATACCGGAATAAATCAGACAGAAAAGTAAAGAATCGGTTTGGTGTCAGAGATAAAAATAAGCCCGGATACGGGCAAAAAAAGGGCGGATACGCCCAAAATAAAAGTCCAAGCCGGAACATGACAGAGGAAGATAGCACCTTATAAAGCCCTCGGCGTTTGAGAGCGAAAATTACACCATCGCACAAATCAGAGATTTGTACTCAGGGTATTTCGCCCTGCCGGGAGCTATTTGTGCCGGAAACGGCAGTTAGTTCGTAAACAGGTGCCTATGCACCTACTCACAGCAAAGCAGGCGAGAGCCGGAAAGGAGAATGCTTATAGGCAGACATTCATTTATCAGACAAAACAAGCTGTCTGATGTGGCAGGAAGAATTGATTATATTTCCAATCCGAAAAGACAGGAACATCTTTATGCGACCTATCAGACAGAGGGAGCAACACCAGAGTTCTGGAAGAATCTTGCCAGAGAGAATCAGTTGGATTTTAAAGCAAGCGGAACAACAGGGAAATGTATTGAAGGGCGGGAGTTTATTATTGCACTTCCTGAAAGTTTTGTTGAGTACAAGGCAGATGATGTGGTAAGGCTTTTTACAGACAGCTTTCATAAAGGGTATGGTGTGGAATGCAGTGCAGCACTTCATCATAACAAAAAAATGACCAATTACCATATTCATCTCGTATTCAGCGAACGGAAAATGTTAGAACATCCCGAAGTGAAAATTGCTACCAGAAATATGTTTTATGATGAGCAGGGCAAGCACAGACGCACGAAGAAAGAGATTTTAGATGAGCAGGGAAATCTTCGGGCAGGATGCAGCATTATTCCCAAAGGGGAGGTTTATGAAAGCCATATTTTTACAAAGAAAGATGAGTGGTTTAAGAGCGATGCGTTTACCAGAGAAGTTAAGGAGATGTTTACGGAAATCATTAACAGCCATGTGAAAGAAGAATCCGAAAAACTGTCTGTATTTCAGCAGGGCGGCGTGTATCTGGCAACAAAGAAAATTGGGAAGAACAACCCGAAAGAAGCAGAGATACGGGCGGACAATGTGGCAAGGCAGGAATGGAATCGGACGGTAGATGTAGCATTGGTTGAGGGTGTTCCCGAAGAAGATATTTTGACAATTAAGCGTGAGAAAATCACAGACAAAACATTGCAATCTATACGGACACATGGTTGGTTGCCAGATATGTTTCAGCAGATTATCCGTGGTGCAAAAGACTTCTTACAGGAAATGATTTTCAAGTTTAAGCTGCCGCCGAAGCCAGTACCGAAGATTGATTTACAGGAATGGAATGATATGCGGAAGCTGATGGAGAAACTTCAGAAGCAGTCACAGGCAATGAAATCCACACAGCAGGAGATTTCCTCATTGAAGAAACAGCTTTCCGAGACAACTGGATTTTTTAAAGGGAAAGCACGGAAAATCCACACAGGAAAATATGGATGGAGCAGACTGTAAAACAGGCAGGATATCCAGATGTTCAGTCCTTTGCAAAGACATATCAGAAATCGGAAAAACTGGTCAGGGAATATAATGAGGAGCTGCGAGCATGGAAAAATCAGACAGAACCGAAAAAAGAGAAGCTATCAGAACCGTCGAAAAAGGCAAGCATACGGGAAAAATTGCACCGCTATCAGCAGGAAAGCAGGCAACAGCCAAAACAGACAGCAAAGAAGAAATCAATGGACAGAGGACGATGAGTGACAGAACAGAAATGAAGATGGCAATTCCGGAAACAGGAGGGATCATTTTGTTTCATGTTCTGGTTTGTCTGCTTTCAAACGGTCCATCAAAGACGGCTTTGCTTTGGCACCAGCCCCTTTCTTCATCTCTGTCCGTCTGTCAGATCGGGCGCACAGGAGGTTCGTTGTTCAGCCTGCCATCCAGCATATTGTAGTTCCCGGTTTGTCCTTCCTCATAAAGTTCCGCATTGCGAAGATAACTTTCCGGCGCCTGAAACGGCTGTCCGGCAAACAGGATTTCTCTTTGGGTGGTAAACTGCAAGGACCCCATTTTGCAGTCTCGCAAATTCTTCATACTGGCGCAAGGTAAGCCCTCGTTCCAACATTTCCGTCTGGGTATGCGCCCAGCCTTCCATAAAGAATAATACATATCGGGCTGATCACAGACAAAACACAGGGAACCGTCCTGATTGTCATAGTAAGATGGCTGCATATCCTGGTAATGGCAACGTTCCTCACGCCCCAAATACACACGGTTGTCCGCACCCAGCATAGCGACCATACCCGCGTAATTACTATGGACCGCAGAGCGGATTTCTACCAGCGGATCTGTTTGAGAAGGAATCTGTCGGCCCGGAATCTCGTTTTGTTTTTCCGCTGCATCATTTTTGGTATTATTTTCATGGCTGCGCGCATCCAGTTCCGGTTGAGATGTTCCTTTCCGAACAGCGCCGGGTTCCGGTTCTTTCACATAGTATCGGACATTTGCTGTCGTATGCTCGTTGGCTTCCTTTGCATAGTTTTCAGCGTCGGCTTTGCTATCAAACTCCAACGGTTTTCCATTTTCCTTGCACCAGCTTTGTGCCGGTCCGAAAATAGAAGTGCTGCTTCGTACTGCCCATACACCATAGGTCCGTTTCCTTTCCATTTCGCATCCCTCCTTATCGTTCCTGCTGTTTGAAGTTTGTTGCTTTTACTGGGTCTGCCGGTTTTGTTGCCTTTAGCTGCTGACGGAGAGAATTCTTATGCTCTGGTTCGGAATCTGTGATATTGACATATTCGCCAATGATACAGAGCGCTTCTCCATAACTGCCGGAAACAAATACCCGATCAGACATTTCTTTGCCTGTTCTTTCAAACCATGCTCCAGCAGTACGGGAAGCAATACCCAGCAGATTAAAAATGTTCCCATCTGCTCCGATCAGCGGACAATCCGGTTTATCTGCCAACGCTTCCGGTGTTTCTATAAATCCGCCTAAATAATTCGGCACAAAGTCCGACAGCCATGTGCCGCCATAGACTTCATGGGTCTGTAAACGCCACAGGGCAAGTTTTCCTATATCCAGTTTCACATCATCAAACGGGTAAAGCAGACAGGTCAGTTCGCCGTGCTGAAAAGCAGCCACATTCTCAAACTGACAGCCATCTTCAATATGCCTGCTTTTGTCAGCATTTCATTGATCCCGTCCACCCACTCTGTCAGATCCCCGCCACAGCCCTGTAAAATCAGTCCTTCCTTATCCGGCATGCGGCGAAGGTCCTCCGCGGTAATCGTGTTGATATTCAAAAAATCGCCTCCTATCGTTTTTGTTAAAATATATGTTTTGTCTGCAACTTAACCTCATTTCAAAGCACCGGAGTATTCTTATACAGCTCCCTTGAAAAAAAGAAAAAAAAGCCCTTGAAAATCAAGGACTTTTAAGGCTAAGTTGCGGACATATCATGGTTGGTTTTGCCGCTTCCGGCGTTTGCGTTCCCGCTCGGATTTCCGTCTTGCATAGACCCGGCAGGCAGCGGAACAATATGCCTGGCTGGTTGTAGGAAGATATGCCTGCCACAGACCGGGCATGTTTTCTGTCTATGGAGGTGTCCTCGCCGGTAATGGCTGATTCCAGTGCTGCATCCACCGGCAGCACCGCTTTTTCAAAGTACCTGCAATAAGCACCGGTCCACCATTTATTCAGCATATAGCAAGGACTGTTCAAAGGAAGGCAGATCTTATCCTGAGAGTCATAGTTGGCGCAAAGCTCCGTAACCAGCTTTCGGATCGTAGCCCGCTCCGAGCGGTTTCTCTCTCCGCCATAACGCCTACCTTTGGGCTCTGCTTTGCCGACCGCTGGAAATTTCTGGTTGTAATCAGTAACATTCCTAGGCTGTGAAAGGGCATCGGCGATAGAGTTCCGCTTTTTCTGTTTTGGTTCATGGTAAATAAAAAGTTCATTTTTTCCTGGTACATACAACAATCCATTTCTTCGCAGCGGAAAATATCACATTCTTTGTCTGTTGAAACGGTATAAAAGTCTTTTAATCATAAGGTGCTTTTGCCGATCCTGATAGGTACACAGCCCTAAGTTAGTCACTTGCCAGCCGTTTCTGATATGGCGAAAAAGTCGCCTTCTTTTTTGTGAAATTTTCGTATGGGCGTGAAGTGATAACCGCCATATTCAAAGGTTTTTCGATCGCTCATTTACGCCTGCCTTTCTTTACTGGAAATTCCAGCTTGAAATTCACATATTTACCGCCGGTATCATCCAGAATCACTTCCGCATCATAGGTCCTTCCTGTTTTTCACCGTAAAGCCTGGACATAGAAATGCGGCCCCTTTCAAAGAGCCGCTGCCACAGACTTTGTGATGGATTTTTTCTTGCTGGAAAAGAAACGGTTATCTTTCCAAAGAGCAAAAGAACATTCCCTGTTGCAGCAGAAAACCTTTCCTTCAAATACCGCACCGTAGCGGGGACATACCCTTAATGGCCTGCAGTTCCTTTGAAGAAGGAAACAGATCCGCAAAACGTTCTTCCGGGTAGTATGTTCTTTACTCAGCGTCCGGCTCATATCTGCAATCTGATCCATAAAGATGTTGCCGACAGTTCGCCATGTTCCACTTGTTTCAGCATGGATTCCCATTCTGCAGTTAAGATGGGAGATTTGATATTGTCCGGCAGGACTGCGATCAGGTTCTTTCCTTTTCCGTAGGAATGAGCTGCTTTTTTCGCTTACACAAACTGGCAGAAACCAGCTTTTCCAGTGTTGCCGCACGGGTAGCCGGAGTACCTAATCCTTTACGCTCGGCATCTTCCGGCATATCTTCCGCACCGGTAGTCTCCATAGCGGACAGCAGTAGTGGTTCCTTCCGGTGAAGTTTTCCTTTTGAGTTTTCATTGATTTAGTCTGTCCTTCCCTTCACAGGAGAGCGGCATCTTCATTTCCTGTCTTGTTTCACTCTGCCTGATACTCATACGGTGAATCCGTTCCACCTCTTTCCAGCCGGACTGTAAGATGGTCTTTCCTTTGCCAAAAGTATATCCCTGGTAGTCTATATAGCGGTGACCGCTTCTTTAAACCGGTTTGCCTGCGTTGTGGCACAAAGCAGTCTGACGGCAAGCAGGTAAGCACATCCTGCTCCCCGGAAGGAAGCTCCGACAGGTCTGTCCGTGCAATTCCACAGTTGGGATGATGCGGCGTGGTCGGTCACTTTGCTGTCGTCTGTTACCCGGTCAATGTCCGGCTCTCCGGCGCAGCCTTTTCAAAGGGCATATTGTCACGCAGCCATAGGATCAGGGAAGCGGCGGTTGCCTGCATGTCCTTCGTCAAATACTGGCTGTCCGTTCTCGGATGGTTGCTAGCTTCTTCATAGAGATTGCACATAATCAAGGGTCTGTGGAGCCGTATAGCCATAAATACGGTTACACTTTGCAGAGCTAAAGGTCATAAAGGCGGGGAGGCTATAGTTTTACCTGCTTTTCCGCAGAACGCACAAAAGCGGAGTTGTGGTCACAGTCCATACGGATTTTTCAGCCTCGGATCGTTCCCTTTTTCGCCGGAAGCAGTAAAACCTCCGCAGGTGATTTCCGGCACAAAAGGCCTGCTGATGAAGGATTCAATATCCGACTCACGCTGTACCAAAAGTGCCAGCGTCGGTGACATAACACGGCCGACATTTAGTGTGACACCATACAGACAGAAAAGCCGGGTGGCATTGATCCCGATCAGCCAGTTCGCCCCCTGCCCGGCATACTGCCGCATCATAGAGTTTATCGTAATCACTGCCGGGACGGAGATGGTCAAAACCCTCACGGATCGCCGCATCCTCCATACTGGAAATCCAAAGGCGTTCCATAGGCTTATTACATCCGGCATATTCATAGACCAGACGGAAGATCAGTTCTCCTTCACGCCCGGCATCCGTAGCGCATACCACAGAATCAACCCGTTTGTCCTTTCATCAGCAACGGCAAGCTGCTTTTTCTTATCCTTTGAACTCATATTTCCAGTTTTCCGGTAGGATCGGAAGGTCCTCATACCGCCATTTGGCGTACTGTTCTTTGTAAGCCTCCGGCTGTGCCAGTTCCAAAAGATGTCCCACGCACCAGCTCACCAGATAACCGGAACCTTCGAGATAACCGTCTTTCCGTTGTTTAATACTGCTGCCAGTATTATATAGCAACAGAGGGTTTTCTGCAAATCACAAAAGTTTCAATTTTTATTCCTCCTTCATAGTTCAAATTCTTTATCCGCAAGTTTCTCCGGTTTGCGCTACATTAATACAACATAACGCCGGAAGCCATTCCTCCGGCAAGGTAAGGAAATGTGAAATCAGGTTCCACAAGCATTCCTCCTAAAATGGGTGGAAGAAAAACGCCCAATTTCAAAGTGAGCGCATCAACAGGTATCTATTTTGTTTTGGTTTCAAGTGATCCGGCGGGACGATCTCCAACTGGGATTTCCGCAGTTCCTTTTCATCCGATGGGTGAAGCGGATCGTCTTTTCAGTACCGCCGGTTTCCTGTCCGTCATATACAGCGATCACTTGGTCGGAGTGCTCCACCATATAGCGGTTTCTGTGGGGTAGACGCTTGGGAGATATTTTTCCTGTATGACAACAACATCCGCATAAAGCCTCCAGCAGTTCACGGTTCTTTTTTTCTGCATTTAGGCTGTCCAGACGCTTGCGGTAAGGGATCACTGCGATCAAAGTGCCGGGTGGTCTGTTTTTCCAGCACCAGCTCCACAAAATACTGGTCTACGCCATCTGCAAAACTGCCTATAAAACAGGTGAACCCATCTGTAACAGCAGCATCGATCCTCGTGCGCTAGGCTGTTTTTATTTTGTTGATCTCCATTCTGCGGTAAATCCCTGTGTCCGGTAACACATGTTTTTCCTTCATCGGTCATCCCTCCATCTGATAGGTAAAATTCTTCACTTTCATATAGTAATAGATTTAATTTAGCAAGTCAACGATAATAATTTTCCTTTGCGGATAATAAAGGGGCGTACAATCTATTACAGAATGGGAGGTGAAGGCGATGTATGAAGATTTTGTCCGGAACGATTAGCGCAAGCTGCGGACACAAAAAGGAGTTTCCGCACGATATGTCTTTATCGTTAGGTCAGATAAACAACTACATCAATAATATTGAGAATAAAAAGTCACTTCCCGCTATGCAGTCTTTTTTCTACATCTGCGAATATCTGGGTGTGACACCGCAGGAATTCTTTGATGAAGGAAATACCTACCCGGAAACCTTAAAGGAATTCATTGCAGAGGCAGACAGCTTGATCCTCAATCCATGCAATATATCCTCGGTATTATGAAAGAACTCAATAGCAGAAAGTAAGCGGTCACGGTAATGGCTTCGCTTTTTCGTGACTTTCTTTATTATATTTTATAATGTTCTCGAAATGTCCGCTCCCTATACCGATAAGTATTCAAAAACTGTTCTCCAAACAGCCTTTTTCTATTCGCCGGTACTCGCTAAAGCTGCCGGTTCCTCGTTCTGTTCCTGTGATCGGTTACAAATCCGCAAATGACGATCGGCGTGCATCACAAGCGTCTGATATATATGGCTCCCTTTAAAAAGAGACTGCGCCTGATTGCTTAAGCATTGCTGATGATCGCATGGATCTCTCCACGGTAGCCGGAATCCATTGCGGTGCCTACAGACTGAGACCTTTTACCGCCATACTGGTATGGAAAGATATCCCGCATACCCATCCGGTATTTCCAGTCCAAAACCAAGAGGAATTTTAATTTCTCCGCCGTGCGCAGTCATAGGGCAGATAAAATCTTCTCTGGCATCATTGCCATGCGGACGGTAAGGACGCTGGTGCCCGGTACGCCAAAGTCGTCAATCAGTTTTATTTTCATCGGTAGCCTCCTTCCCAAAGAGCAGGATAGTCTTTTTCTAAAATATCCTCCGGCGTCAATATCTGCCTCCAATTTCGCCCGCAGGTCATTTTTACCTTCAGACATCGATCCATCCGACAAAAGGCCCGGTCAGTGATTGGGCAAACAAAGCAGGCTTAACTAAGCCTTCCAGACCTTTAGCAGCACAACTCTTTGTTTCATCAGTATTTCTCTCCGGCATACCCGCTGGCTGTTGATGATAGTTTCCACTGATGCGCTGATGAGCAGTACATTCCGTAATCCTCTGGGCGTGGCATAGCTGGCCGCATCGTGCCC